>Ga0207706_10000005_pt1 | contig 224460 bp, 192 predicted proteins | sample KBSC53metaG_FD_184318 | JGI IMG/M metagenome (GOLD analysis project Ga0207706, IMG submission 184318) | Corn rhizosphere microbial communities from Kellogg Biological Station, Michigan, USA - KBS C5-3 metaG (SPAdes) (version 2) | ecosystem: Host-associated > Plants > Roots > Rhizosphere >...
CCCGTCTCCCTTCTCCCGTCTCCCTTCTTCTGCTGTTCAGATCTCCCAGTTCGACATCACCACCGCACCGGCGGCGGGGACGACTTCGGGATGACCATTGAGAGTCATGCGGAGATCGGTCCAGTGGGTGCGATAGCCAGCCTGAATCAGCCGCAGGTACGCGTTGCAGTATCCCGTCTGGCAGCGAAGGCTGAGTCGGCGCAGGCCCATTCCCATCGCCGCGGTTTCCGCCGCAGCGATCACCGCCTCGAAGCTCTCCACATCCTCCGCCACGAGTTTGAGAATCCGCAGCTCGTCCTGGGGCCGTCCCGCGGCGAGGGGCGCCGAGTGGAACAGCGCGAATCCCGAAAGCGCGCCTCCATCTCGCCGAACCAGCGCGACATCGCCGATCTTGAGCTCGAGCGTGAGCTGGATCTCACGGACGAAGTCGATGCCCGGCGCGAGCCGCGTCGTGAGCGCGCGGCATTCCAGTACGCGGTCCACCCGCGCGGCCGCCGCGTGTGAGGCGAGGTCCGGGGCGAGTCCCGGTCTGCGCGGCAGATCCCGGGTCAGTGTGATGGTGAGATGCCCGGGGAGGAATCCCAGCCTGCTGTAGAACCCGATGTTTTCGATAGTGCGAGGCATGGTCTCGAGGCCGATCGTCTGCACCGCCTTCTCGTGCAGCCAATCGATGCCCGACCGGATCATCTCCTTGCCCAGACCAATCCCCTGACGGTCGGGACGCACCGCGAGCGGGCCCATCCACCCTTCGCTGCCCGAGAAGTGCACGACGTTGAAGCCTACCAATTCACCATCACCGTCGCGCCACACCATTGCCCCGTCTCCCGCGTCCTCCAGCGCATAGCGCCAGATCAAGGGATTGAGGTGCGGCACCCGGACGCCGAGCAGCCCGTCCCGCCGATAGCGATCGGTGAAGGACTCGGAGAACACCCGGTTCAGGGGTTCGATATCCCTGACCGTCGGCCGTTCTGGTCCATAGAGATCGCGATCAAGCTGCCAGGCCATCCAACACTCCCTCCGGCTCGTCGCGTACCTGTGCCACTCCGCGCTCCGAATCGTACTCTACCCGGATAATCCGATCGAAGCTGGCATCCCGCATCGATTCAATGTGGGTGATGAGAATGACCTGAGGGAAGCGGTCTGCCAGGCTCCGCAGGAGTTCGATTACCGCGAGGCGACGCTCCTCGTCCAGCGAGCCGAGGATTTCGTCCAGGAACAGGATGGAGAGCGGCTGACCGGCACGATCCGCGATCATCTGGCTGATGGCGAGTCGCAACGCCAGGTTCGCGACGTCCTCTTCGCCGCCGGAAATGACCGGCTTGACCTCACCGCCGTCCAGCAACGTGGCCATGTAGTCTTCATCCAGCTCCATCTCGGTGTAGCGGCCGTTGGTCAGATCACGCAGGAAACCGCTGGCCAGCTCCGAGAGATCGGGGCGCAACTGGAGATTCAGCTCGGTCCGCAGATCGGTGAACGCTTTATCCAACTCGTTATGCAGCGCGAGTGACTTTGCGGCCTGCCGAAGATCTTCCTCCCGCGCCGCCCGTTCCGCCCGCCGCCGTGACACCGCGGTCAGCGCATCCTCCGCAGCCTGGACTTCAACCAATGCCCGGATGCCCATCATTTCCGCTTCGCGGCGCTCCTGCTCGACGGCCTCGTGGGCGCTCCGAGCCTCGAGGAAGGCCGCCTCGGTGTACCCCAGCGCATCCATGCGATGCCGCAATTCCAGGGCGTGCACTTCCACTATCGAGAGCTCGCGCTCGGCTGCCTCGGCCTCTGCCACCAGCACCTCGGCCCGCTCTGCCATAGCCCGGTGCCGCTCGGCCTGGAGTTCCATCGGCTCCAACTCTTCGATGCGCCGGCGGACTTCAGCGTGGCGGGCCGGATCGTAACCGACAGGTTGCCGGGCCACGACCTCTTCCAGCTCCCGAATCCGCGCGATCAGGCGCCCCTGCTCGCGGGCCAGCGCAGGACCTTCCTGGGCCAAGGCCTGTTGCCGCCCACCTTCTGCCGCAGCGGTCGCGGCCTCTTTTTCCAGCGCCTCGATCTGCCGATCAAGTTCCTTCAGCTCCGGCGGCTCGTTCGCCAGCTGTTCGATGCGCTGCTTGTAGTAGTTGCCGTTGAAGAGAACGTCCTGCAGCTGGCGATCCAGCATGCCGACCACGTTCTCGTATTCCTTGCCGAGCGGACGGGCGCAAGTCGGGCAGATTCCTTCGGCGCCGGCGGCGGTGATCCTCTGCTGCTGCTCCTTCAAGTCCTTGTACTGGTCGAGCAGACCCTCTCGCTTGGTTCTCGCGTCCTGGAGCCCTCGCACCCAGGCAGTCCGTTTCTCCTCGGCTTCCTCGCTGATCTGGTTCAGCTGGCGACGCACCTGTTCGGCGCGCTCGATCCCCTGGGTAACTATCTCAGGCGCCGGGAGCCGGTTGATTCGCTCCTCGACCTGGGTGAGAGAGCTGCGGACTTCGAGCAGCTGCGCCATCGCCGCCCGGGCCACCGAATGGCGCTCCAACTCGCCGTCGAGCTTCGTTCGCTCGGCGCGGAGCGCGGTCAGCGGTTCGAGAGATGCCCGCATCCCTTCGAGCCGGCCGCGCGCTTCATTCGCGGCAACCAGCTGGCGATCCAGGCGCTGAAAGGTCTCCCGCGCAGCCTGGACTTTGTGCTCCGCCAAGCGGAACTCGCCCTCGAGCACGCGAGTCTGCTCCTGGAGCCGCTGGGTCGCCTCCCAGCGCGGCGTGATCTCCGCTCTCCGTTGTTCGGCCCGCTCGTGGTTAACCTTTGCTCGATCAACAGCCTCCTTGGCACCCTCCAGCCGGGCCTGGGCCTTCTCTTCCTCGGCGGCGAGTTCGGCAGGATCGGTCAGACTCGACTGAAGCGCCCCCACCCGAGCCCGCACCGACACGCGGTGCTCCCGAACCCGCTCCTGCGCCAGCTGCAACCGATCGTAGCCCAGCACCCGGGAGAGGAATTGAGCCCGTTCGACTGGCCGCATCGCGGCCATGACCGCGAGCTGCTTCTGACCGGTGAAGTAGGTGTTGAAGAATTCCTCCCGCGCCATGCCGAGCATCCGGCCGATCCGCGCCGTCACCTCGACCAGGCTGTGAGCTACCGGGGTTGAGTCCCCGTCCTGATACAACTCCGCGGTGCTCAGCCCGCGCACCACTCGATACCGGTGGGTTCCCAGGCTGAATTCCAGCTCGACTCGGACCGGTGCCCGGGGGGAGGCGCTTCGCCGGCGGATCGTTTCCTTCGTGCCCCGCGCCGCTTCGGCACCATAGAGACCCCACGCAATCGCTTCGAGCAGGGTGGTCTTTCCCGCCCCATTCGGTCCTATGACCCCGGTAAGCCCCGGGCCGAGGACCAGCTCGGTGTCCTCATGCTGACGGAAGTTCACGAGACGCAGGCGTTCGATATACATCAGCCTTGCGCCCACTCCCGCTCGATCGCGTTGATGATCTGGGTTCCGGTCTGGACCAGCGCGTCACGCTCGATATCCGGCGGCAGCTGGCGATTGTTGAGATAGGTCTCCACGATCTCGGGGAGAGTCTGCCTGCGACCGGGAGAGCCGACACCTACCTGCCGCTGGATCTCCGGCCGTCGGAGATCGAGTTGGAAATGCAGCGCCTGAGCCTTGTAGGCGCGGATCGTCTGGTAATTCATGGCGCGGCCCACACTTCGGGGGACGTTGTACACCACCTGCCGCACCACTTCGTCGGTGATCCCGCCCGGGACGTTGGCCACCGCGTCCGCGACCAGCGCGTCCAGCTCCGCCGCAACCAGCCCAATGCCATCCAACCGTGGCAGATCGATCACTCGACGCGCCAGCTGCACCGGCATACGCTGCGCGACTCCGGATTCCAGATCCACCAGCAGCCAGGCCTTTCCTTGCGCTCTCTTCTCGGCTTCGTCCTGCAATTCCCCCCAGGGATTGGTGCTCACGTAGTCCAGCGAGCCGCTGTACCAGACTCGAGGACCCACCTGGTGCTGGACGTGATAGTGGCCCAGCGCGACGTAGCTCCAGTTCTCTCCATTCAGCTCATCGGGCTGCAACGAGGCACCTCCGAAATCGACGGCAGAGCGATCGACCGGGAATACGCCGTCGACTTCGCCGTGCAGCACCAGGACCTGGTATCGCTCCCGCCCTTCCGGCCGGAGGGCAGGACGGGCGGAACCAACCAGCGCCTCGTGGGATACCGCGAAGACCCGAAGGTCGAATTCCGGGAACGAGATCGCGCGAGAGCCTTCGTCAACGACCTCCACGCCCAGCGTCTTGAAGAGCTGAAGGATCGATCCGGTCTCCTGTGACCGCGGCGAGTCGTGGTTGCCTGAAATAAGAATGACCGGCGAGCCGGGCAATGCTTCACGTAACCGGTGCAGCTGCGTGTAGGCGACGAGAATCGCCTGGTTGGTGGGCCGGACCGAATGGAAAAGGTCCCCTGCGATGATCACCATCTCGGGAGCGGCGGCAATGACTCCATCGATGGCGCGGCGGAACGCGTCGGCAGCATCGGCTTCCCGCTGGTTCAGACCGGTTGGAGTCTGCCGGTGGTACTGGCGGAAGCCGAGGTGGAGGTCGGCTAGGTGAGCGAGTTTCACGGGCTGAAAGGTAAGTGACGACCTGCGATCTGTAAGAGGCTCGGGGTGCCCTTGCCGTGGCGGGAAATCGGGGATTAGTTGAGATATGTTGATATCAATGCATCTCTCCCCCGATCCATGCCGGCCCTGAGCCCCCGGCGGCCTGCCGCCGTCTCCCGGCTACCGGACATCACCAGTATCGTGGTAGGCCTCCGGCGCATTGTCCGGGCCCTGGAGGTCTATTCGCACGACGTCCGCCGGACCTACGGCCTCACGGCACCGCAGCTTTGGGCGCTCAAGACGCTGGCGAAGACCGGCCCACTCACCACAGGACAACTGGCCCAGGTGCTCCTGATACACCCCAGCAGCGCCTCGCTGCTCGTGGACCGGTTGGAGCGACGGGGGCTGGTCAACCGGGTGCGTTTGCAGAACGATCGTCGCTTCGTGCGCGTCGAGCTGACCGAGCGGGCGGTGAGCCTCTGCGCGGCCGCTCCGGAGCCCACCCAGGGACGGCTCCTTCATGGCCTCGGCGGCATGTCCGGCAAACGGCTTAGGGCGATTCGACGTGCGGTAGACGATCTGGTAGGCGCGATGGAGGCACAGGACGTGGACGCGCGATTCTTCTTCTCGGAAGGCTGATATGGCCAGCTCTCACGATCAGGCTACGGGCCCCGATCTCAGTAAGGGTGTGCCGGACGATCGGATTCCCGATAATGGAATGCTTGTCGGTCACTTTGGCGAGGACGCGGTGCTCGTGGCTCGTCGGGGGGCCCGCTTCTTCGCTGTTGGAGCTACGTGCACCCACTACAGCGGGCCGCTCAACGAAGGCGTTCTGGTGAATGACACCGTGCGCTGTCCCCTGCACCATGCCTGTTTCAGCCTGCGGACCGGCGAGGTATTGCGAGCCCCGGCACTGTCGCCGATCCCCTGCTACGACATCAAGCATGAGCTCGGCATGATCTATGTCACGGGGAAGCGGACTCAAACCGTGTCGACGCCCAGTATTCGCACGCTTTCCCCGAAGACTCCTCCGCAAATCGTCATCGTCGGCGCGGGAGCGGCCGGTGCGGCGGCCGCGCTCACGCTCCGTCAGGAGGGATATCCCGGCCGGATCACCATGATCGGTGCCGAGGCAGTGGAGCCGTACGACCGGCCCAACCTCTCCAAGGACTATCTGGCGGGCAACGCGCCGGAAGATTGGCTGCCTCTCAAGCCGCGGGAGGATTGGGACCGGCTGCAGATCCGGATGGAGCTTGGCAGCCCCGTCACTCGGCTGGACCCCAAACTCAAGACGCTCTCGCTCGAGAACGGCCGCTCATTCAACTTCGATGCGCTGCTCCTCGCGACCGGCGCCAGTCCCGTGCGGCTCAATCTTCCTGGCGCAGAGCAGCCCCATGTGCATTACCTGCGATCTCTCACCGACTGTCGCGCCATCATTGCGTCGACCGGCTCCGCGCGAAACGCCGTGGTCATCGGGGCAAGCTTCATCGGGCTGGAGGTCGCCGCCTCGTTGCGGGCACGGGATATCGCCGTTCGGGTTGTGGCACCGGACAGCCGTCCTCTGGAGCGGGTCTTCGGCCCGGAACTGGGCGCCCACATCCAGAAGCTCCACGAAGACAAGGGCGTCATTTTCCACCTGGGACGGACCACGGCATCGATCGCCGAGAAGACTGTCACCCTGGACGACGGGAGCGTTCATCCCGCGGACCTCGTCGTTATCGGGGTCGGAGTGCGGCCCGCGACGGCCCTCGCCGAGCGAGCCGGGGTGGTGATCAACCAGGGAGTCCAAGTCGATCAGTTCCTGGAGACCAGCCTGCCCGGTGTGTTCGCCGCGGGAGACATCGCGCGCTGGCCGGATCCGCACACCGGAGGCCACATCAGGGTCGAGCACTGGGTGGTTGCCGAGCGACAGGGTCAAACCGCGGCGCGCAACATCCTGGGGGCAAGGGAGCCGTTCGACGCGGTGCCCTTCTTCTGGAGCCAGCACTACGACACGAAGATCAACTACGTGGGCCACGCGGAGCGATGGGACGGGATCGAGCGACACCACGGATTACCGCAGGGTGGATGGGAGGAGCGCTACATGGCGGGCGGAGTTCCACTCGCGGTGGCCACGATCGGCCGAGACCGGGAGAGTCTCGAGGCGGAGCATCGCCTGGAGCACCTCCGCGTCCCGCGGCAGGCGGCACAGACGGGCCGAGCCGCCGTCCCCGCGCAGGAACCGCAGCCGTGAACCTTCGCACTGAGACGTTGCCGCTCGAGGGCTTCGGTGTGAAGTCGACCAAAGCCCAGGTCGAAATTCAGGTTCTGACAGTGGGGGAGCGCTTGAAGCGAGGAGCGCTCGGACCGGCGGTCGGATTCGGCATGGCGCTGCTCACTCTGCCGATTCCACTGGTCCACCTCTTCTTCCCGCCCGCCGCCCTGGTGGCTGGGCTAGTCTTCGGGGTGCGTCGCGGGCTTACCCGAGAACTCTTCCACCGGGCGACCGGGCCCTGTCCCTTCTGCGGCGCGGAGCAGCGCTTGGGACTGACCGGCTCTTCCTACCGGATACCGCGCGCCGTGAAGTGCAGCCGGTGTCTGCAGCCGCTTACCCTGCAGGCGGCCTGAGACTTCGTGGCAGAACACTCATCCTCATCCGGAGTGATCGCTCCGCGCGAGACCCACGCGGCGGATCGTCGTCTGTTGTTTGTGTGCGCCGCGGCCGTGCTCATCGCCATCGGAGCCGGCCTGCTCGCCGAGGCGCTGACCGCTCTGATTGCCCTCATCACCAACCTCGCGTTCTACGGCAGGCTCTCCGCCAGGTTCGCGTCTCCCGCGGCCAACGGGCTGGGTCCGTTGGTAATACTGGTGCCCATCGCCGGCGCTCTGATCGTAGGGGTCATCGCGCGCTACGGCTCGCCGGCAATCAGAGGGCACGGCATTCCCGAGGTGATGGAGCAGATTCTCCTCAATGAGAGCAGGATCGCGGCCCGGGTCACCGCTCTCAAACCCATTTCCACCGCCATCTCGATCGGGACCGGAGGTCCGTTCGGCGCAGAAGGACCGATCATCGCGAGCGGCGGAGCGTTGGGCTCGATGGTGGGACAAGTGCTTCGGGTGACGGCGGACGAACGGAAGACCCTGCTTGCCGCCGGCGCCGCGGCGGGCATGGCAGCCACCTTCGGAGCGCCGGTCTCCGCCACCTTGCTCGCGATCGAGCTCCTGTTGTTCGAGTACCGGCCGCGCTCGCTGGCCCCAGTGGCGCTCGCCACCGCCGCCGCGACCGCGGTTCGATACCTGTTTCATGGTATTGCCCCAGTGTTTCCGGTGCCGGACATCATCGCCTCTCCCGGGGGCGAGGCGTTGACCGCCTACGTGCTTCTGGGAGCCGTCGTCGGATTCATCTCCGTGCTGGCCACTCAAGCCCTCTACCGGATCGAGGACGCTTTCGAGCAGTTGCCGATTCACTGGATGTGGTGGCCGGCGCTTGGTGCCGTCGTGGTCGGCCTCGTCGGCTGGATCGAGCCCCACACCCTCGGCGTCGGGTACGACAACATCGAGGGTATCCTGGCCGGCACGATCGTGGGAAAGGCCGTGCTCGTCCTGGCCGTGCTCAAGTTCCTGTCCTGGGCGATAGCACTGGGCAGCGGGACGGCTGGTGGAACCATGGCTCCGCTCTTCACCATCGGCGGTGGAGCGGGCTCGGTGCTGGGAAGTGTCGCGATCGCTTTCTTCCCGGGTATCGGACTGGATGTGAGGATCGCGGCGCTCGTGGGGATGGCGGCGATGTTCACCGGCGCATCCCGCGCCCTTCTTGCTTCGGTGGTCTTCGCGTTTGAGACGACGCGCCAGCCCCTCGCCCTCATGCCGCTCCTGGCCGGCTGCACCGGGGCCTACCTCATTTCCCTGCTCCGCATGCGGCACACGATCATGACGGAGCGGCTGGCTCGACGCGGGGTACCGGTCATCACCGAATACTCGGTGGACTATCTATCCCAGGTGTTCGCCGGAGACCGGGCCACCCGTAAGGTCGTGAGCCTGCCGGCCGATCGGACGCTCGAGGAAACCCGCGCCTGGCTGGCGAGCGGAGAGGGGAGTGCCACTCACCAGGGTTTCCCGATCGTGGACGGCGACGGCGCACTCCTGGGATTGCTGACCCGGCGGGACCTCCTGAATCCGAGTGCATCACCTGCCGCCCTGCTTCGTGATCTGGTGCGTCGCCGCCCGGTTGTGGTATACGAATGGAATTCGCTCCGCCAGGCCGCGGACCTGATGGTGCACGAAGGAGTAGGTAGGGTGCTGGTAATTGCAGACGACGGTAGCAGGCGACTGCTGGGGATACTGAGCAGGAGCGACCTGCTCGCCGCGCACGAACGACGGCTGGATGCTGGGCGGCGGGCCGAACCCACCATCAAACTGGCTTTTCCCGTCTAACGCTCGCCGCTCGCCCCGAGATACTCCTCCACCGCGCGAATCCCGTGAAGCAGGCGATCCCACCGGGGATCCGGCGTACTGACCGGCGCACGCTCGGCGAGGATCCAGCGCGACAGCTCGTCGACCTGCGCAAGGGTTTGATCGGTCGGTGCCGCCTCGACCCGAACCAGGCCGTGCAGGACGTGCTTCCCCTTCCACGGCCAGAGGCGAAGTCCCCAGGAATACACCGGCGAGATCTCATTACCCGGCGGCACGAAGATTGGTGAGCGGCTGCCCGCCGGCATGTGCCGGTACCGATCGAGATCGCTCCCCTCGAAGGGGAAGGTCGGATGGGCCTTCACGACCCCGATCATCCGGGGATCGCAGGCCCAGAGCGGATTCACGGCGATGGGACCATCGACGATGAGCCAGGCCGACGATCGCTTGCGGTATCGCAGGCCGACTTCCATCTCGAGCCGGCTGCGGGCCTGATCGACCACGCGACTCGCGAGCTGGAATTCCTGGACCGGATGGGCAGGGGTGTCTTCCGACAGGGCCACGGTCTCGTGGTCGTCCACCAGGTCGCCCAGAGAATCGAGCACCGATGGCCGCGCGATCACCAGCCGGCGGCGCGCTTCCTCGACGGGGTAGAGTTTCTTCTCCCTGCGCTCCATCACCGCCGCCGCGACTTCCGCCACGACCACCGGAGTGGTCGAAGCGTAGGACATCACCTCGTAACGCTGCGTCCCCTCGAGAAACGCCACCATCCCCGGCCAAGGCTCCGGCGTTCCTACCGGTCTGGGCTCGAACGGTCCAGGCTCGACTACGCGGGCAAGCCGGATCGCGGTCTCCTGCGACCGTGCTTCGCTGGCCGCGGGAAGCCAGGTCGCCGGGGTGAATCCTCTCGATGCCACCACCCGGCGGAGCCGAGTCCAGGTCATCGTCGCCATGCTAGGCGGCCTGGGACGCCGCAAGTCGGCCGACCAGATCCAGAATCCGGTCGAGTGCCTTCTCGAGATCCTGATCGGACACGGCGTAACTCATCCGGACCCAGCGATCGTCACCGAACGCCGCTCCCGGCACCATCGCGACTCCCGCGGCCATGGCCTGCTCGCAGAAGGTGGTCCCGGTGAGTCCCTTGGTGATGCCGTCCACCCGGAAGAAGAAGTAGAAGGCACCGTGCGGCTCCACGAATTCGACCCCGGGTGCCGAGCTGCGAAACCTCGCCACGACCCGATCCCGCCGGTTCCGGAAGGCGGCCACCATCCGCTGGACGTCCTGCTCGACCCGCTCGTCGCTGAACGCAGCCGCAGCCGCCCACTGCGCGGGCTGGTTGGCACCGGTGGTCGTGTGAGACTGAACCGCCGCCATGGCCTTGGCCAGATGCATCGGCGCCAGCGCTGCTCCGATCCGCCAACCGGTCATCGCGTAGGCCTTGCTGGCCCCATAGATGACTACGACCCGCTCGAGGTACTCATCGGGAAGATCGAGGAACGAAGCCGCAGGGCCGCTCCCGTAGCTGATCCGGCGGTAAATCTCGTCCGCGATGATCCAGATCCCGTGGTCCTTGGCCCAGGTGGCAATGGCCTTCACTTCTGCCGCGGTGTAGACGGCGCCCGTGGGATTACAGGGTGAGCAGAGAATGAGACCCCGCACCAGCTTGTCGGTGTTCTTCTCCAGATCCTGAACGCTGACCTTGAGACCCCACTCGGGATCACCCGGGACCGCGATGGGCTCAGCCCGGCAGAGATGCACGATCTGGGGATACGAGACCCAGGCCGGAGACGGGATAAGCACCTTGTCCTTGGGACCGAACAGCGAGAAACAGGCGTTGAAGATCGCCTGCTTGGATCCGGAGCTGACCACGATGTGGTCAGGATTCACCGGCCGGCCACCCGACATCAGCGAGAGAGTGCGGGCCATGGCCGCACGAAGCTCGATGATGCCGATGTTCGGCGGATACCGGGTTAGACCCTTCTGAATTGCCTGGACGCCCGCCTGTGCGGCAATGCTCGGTGTATCAAAGTCGGGCTCCCCTACACTCAGATCCAATACATCCTCGCCTGCCGCGCGGCGACGTTTGGTCTCGGCGCTGATGGCTACGGTCTCGGAGGGCCTGATATAGGCGAGATTCTGCGACAGTGCGTCGGGCATCGGCACAACCCTGCAAAAGATTGATCGGGCGAGGCCTGCGGACCACGCGGGAACCCAAAAGTCCTTCGTCACACTGAGTATGTCAACTGGTCTTAGGATGACAATCTTGGTATGTTCGGGCCCGCTACTGTATTGCTGTTTGACAATCCAGGGGATGTCATGTCAGGAAACTGGGACTCGTCGCTTCCCGCGCCGCTTTCGGCGCTGCTGGAAGCCCTCGGCTACGCTCCGAGCGACGCCGTAATTCGCGAATCGACCGTGCCGGCACTCCGCGGCACGAATGTCGTGCTTCTGTCTCCGCCGTCTGCGCGCTATGCGATTCCGGCGATGGCGGGACTTCTTGGCTCCGCCGGACCGGAGAGCCGGGTTCTGGTGCTGGTGCCAGCCTTCGGCATCCAGGAGTGGGCCCAGGTACTGGTCCCGCTCGCCCGCGCCGCATCACTTACACTCGAAACAGCATCCACGCCTGCCCGCGCGACGCGCCGTCTTCGTGCGGAAGGCCTCCAGATTCTCCTGACGACCCCCGAGGTTGCTCTTCAGTTGTGTCGCCGGAGCGCCCTCAAGGCCGAATCGTTGAGTCACATCGTTCTCGCCTGGCCCGAGAGCTGTGAGAATCCGGAAACACTCACCCAGATCCTGCAGGACGCGAACAAGGACGCGCACCGACTCCTGGTTCCGCTCTCCCCTGCCCCGTCCCGGGACCTCACCGACCGTTACGCGCGTCGAGGAGTCGTGGCCGGCCCCTTCGCAGCTCAAGCCCCAATCAAGAGCACCACGCCGGTGCAGTACGCAATTACAGCGTGGAACGCACGTTCCTCGGCGCTTCAGAATGCTCTCGAGACTCTGGATCCTGCTGGCGCTGTGATCTGGACCGCGGATGGCGCCTCTGCCGAGGAGGTGCGAGCGGCACTGCCCGCTGGTGAGACGACCGTGGTTACCGGTGACTCGCCGGCCGCGCAGTGGATCATTTGCTATGACATTCCCGATCCTGCGCGGCTGGCTCAGCTCGGTGCGGCCGGCAACGTGGTCCTGCTGTTGCCGCCGCACGCGCTCCCCTACCTCCAGCTGGTAACCGAGCGCTCCAAGCCGCTCCGGCTGGCCGGTGCGCTCGAGGCGGCGGAATCGGTCGCCGCGGCGCGGCGGGCCCGAATCGAATCCACCATCGAATCGCCGGGAGTGAGCAACGCGCTGCTGGCGATAGCGCCCCTGCTCGAGCGGCACGATCCGGCCCAGGTGGCGGCGGCCCTCTACCAGCTTTGGAGCGGAACCGGCGAGAAGGTAGAACCCGCGACTCCGGTCGTGACGACTCCTGCCACGGCGAGGGTCTGGGTCAGTGGCGGAAAGAAAGACGAAGTCACCGCGAATGATCTCGTCGCCGCGATGACCCGCGAGCTGCGGATGGACCGAACCCGGATCGGGAAGATCGACGTCCGGGAAGTCTATTGTCTGGTGGAGGTTCCGGCGGAAGACGCGGAGGAAGTCGCTCGGCGGATGAACGGCCTGACGATTCGCCGCCATCGGGTCACCGCGCGTGTCGATCGCGGTGCGGGACCCAAGCGTGCTGGAGATAAGCGCGGAACGGGGAGCGGGGGTACGAGAGAACGCCGGAGCTGAACGGCACCTCACTGAGGTGCTGGCAGTTAGCCTCGTTCCCCGTTACCGCTTGTTGACCAGTTCCTTGAGCCCTTTCCCGGCCCGAAACACCGGCGCTACACCTGCCTTGATTGAGATCGCCCGGCCGGTTCGCGGGTTGCGGCCGGTGCGAGCCTTCCGTTTGCGGGTTTCGAAGTTGCCGAATCCGGTGATCTGGACCTTCCTCCCCTTCTTGAGTTCGGAGCAGATCACGCCTCCCGGTGCGAACAGCGCTTCAACGATCTTGGCCGCCTCGGCCTTGGACTTGCCCAGGCTCTTCGCGACGGCTTCAACCAGTTCCTGCTTGTTCACACAAGGCTCCTTCTTGCGGTTGGGTATGGATCGGGGCGGGGGCAGAATATGCGAAGAAGCACGGAATGATCGCAAGCCGTCACCGCTTCGCTTGACCCCATTGGAATGCCCAGCCATTTTCCGCCGCACCCCGAACCGAGGCGGCCGATGTATCATGGTTCGCGTCCGGGTTGGATAGAAGTCATCTCCGGCGTGATGTTCAGCGGAAAAAGTGAGGAGTTGATCCGGCGTGTGCGTCGTGCGATTATCGCGCGCCGCCGCGTTCAGGTTTTCAAGTCCCACTTCGACACCCGGTATGGCGGGCTCTACAGTGTTGCGAGCCATGACGGCCGCGAGCTGGAAGCCACACCGGTGGATTCCGCCGCCGAGATTTTCCGCCTGGTCCGGCCCGACACCGAGCTGGTGGCGGTGGACGAAGCGCAGTTTCTCGATCAGGAGGTCGTCACGGTGGCCACGGCGCTCGCGGCCCGAGGCGTCCGGGTCATCGTCGCCGGGACCGACACCGATTTCCGCGGCGAGCCCTTCGGTGCCATGGGCAACCTGATGGCCGTGGCGGAGACCGTGGACAAACTCCAGGCCATCTGCGTCGTTTGCGGCGATCTCGCCACCCGCAACCAGCGGCTGGTGGACGGCAAGCCCGCCCGCTACGACTCCCCCACGATCATGATCGGCGGCCGGGAATCCTACGAAGCCCGTTGCCGGCACTGTCATCGGGTTCCGCGGAAGGATGAGGATCAGACGGCGTTGTTGTGAGGAAAGCAGCCATCAGCCATCAGCCGTTAGCCATCAGCTGCCAGTGATTGGTCTGACGGCTGACTTCTGACGGCTCCCCAATGCTCCACCTCGCCCTCACCGGCAACATCGCCTCCGGCAAATCCACCGTCGCCGAGCTGTTTCAGAGCTGGGGCGCCGTGATCATCGACGCCGACCAGATCGTCAGGGAACTGCAACAGCCTGGCTCGCCGGTCCTCGGAGCCATCGCCACGAGATTCGGCTCCGATGTGATCCTGTCCGATGGCCAGCTCGACCGGGGCAAGGTTCGGCAAATCGTCATGCGGGACCCGGAGGCCAGAGCCGATCTCAACGCCATCGTTCACCCCGAAGTCCACCGCCGGCGGGCCGAGCTGGTGGAGGCGGCGAAACGGCAGGGTACCCAGGTAGTCGTGAGCGACATCCCGCTGCTCTTCGAGTCGGCGGATCCCGCTGCCTTCGACGCGGTGATTCTGGTCGACGCTCCGGAGCCCCTGCGGCTCCAGCGGCTGATGGAATCACGTGGGCTCCCGGCGGACGAAGCCCGCCGCATGCTCGCGGCACAGATGCCCGCCTCGGAGAAACGGGACTGGGTCGGTGGGACCCCGCCCCGGGCTCCATTCGTGATCGAAAACGAGGGCGATCGCGCCGCGCTCGAGCAACGTGCCAGAGCGGTCTGGGACCAGCTGGTTCCTGCTTGACGGGCCCGCCCCCCTCCTCTATCCTCCCCCCCACGTAATCTGCGGAGCCAACGTGCCGAACATTCCGCCTGACCTGCTCTATACCCCTGAACATGAGTACGTCCGAAAGTCGGGCGACGTCGTCGAGATCGGCGTCACCGACTACGCACAGGGTGAGCTGGGAGATGTCGTCTTCGTCGAGCTGCCCAAGCCCGGCACTACCTTCGAGCGCATGGGAGTGTTCGGCACCGTCGAAGCGGTGAAAGCCGTGTCCGAACTCTTCTGCCCGATGAGCGGTGAGGTGGTCGAGGCCAACACTGCCCTCGACGCCGATCCGGCCGCCATCAACCGAGATCCCTATGGCGCCGGGTGGATGATCAAGCTGCGTCCTCGCGATCCCTCCGAGCTTTCGACGCTCCTCTCCGCCGCCCAGTATCAGCAGAAGATCGGCGGGTAGGTTTCTCGATGCAGTGTTGTCGGCTTCTCCTGGCGCCTCCGGCTCTGACTGCGGGGCGCCGTTTTGTTCCCGTCTCCCGTCTCCCGTCTCCTGTCTCCCGTCATGGCTGAACCAACCTCCTACACCCTGCTCCGCACCGACCGCTTCGTCTCCCGCCACATTGGGCCTCGTCGAGACGATATCCAGGCCATGGTGCACGAACTGGGCTACGACACGCTGGACGCTTTCACCGACGCCGTGGTCCCGGCGGACATCAGGCTCCCCCAGCCACTGGATCTGCCACCCAGCCGGAGTGAACGCGAAGTGCTGCAAGCCCTCCGAGGTCTCGCAGCCCAGAATCGGATCTTTCGCTCCTACCTCGGCATGGGGTACTACGGGACCTTCACGCCTCAGGTGATCCAGCGGAACATCCTCGAAAATCCCGGCTGGTATACCGCGTACACTCCGTATCAGGCGGAAATCGCGCAGGGCAGGCTCGAGGCCTTGCTCAACTTCCAGACCCTCGTGGCCGATCTCACCGGCCTGCCGGTGGCCAATGCCTCGCTCCTCGATGAAGCGACGGCCGCCGCCGAGGCGATGCACCTGACCGAAGCGGTCGCGTCTCCCAAGGGAACGCCGGTGTACCTGGTCGACTCGGCCTGTCATCCCCAGACGATCGCCGTGGTGCAGACCCGTGCTGACGTCCGCGGAGTCGAAGTGCGAGTCGCAGCTCCCGAAACCTTCGAGTTCGGCGGCTCGGTCATCGGCGCGCTGGTCCAGTATCCTGCCACTGACGGAGCGATTCGAGATTTCCGCGAACTCTGCGACCGGGCTCATGCCGCGGGTGCTCTGGTGACCGCCGCGACCGACCTGCTCGCACTGACGATGTTGACTCCGCCTGGAGAGTGGGGAGCCGACATCGCGGTCGGCAACTCGCAGCGCTTCGGGGTGCCGATGGGCTACGGCGGCCCTCACGCCGCCTTCTTCTCGACTCGTGAAGGGTACAAGCGTCACCTGCCGGGCCGGATCATCGGCGTTTCGAAAGACACCAGCGGGCGGCCGGCTCTGCGCATGGCCCTGCAGACTCGGGAACAGCACATCCGGCGCGACAAGGCCACCAGCAATGTCTGCACGGCGCAGGTACTCCTCGCCGTGATGGCGAGCATGTATGCGGTCTACCACGGCCCGGATGGCCTGCGCCGGATCGCCGAGCGGGTCCACACCCAGGCGACCTACCTCGCGGCGGCCCTGCACCGCCTGAGGTACCACTTGGTCCATAAGGACTTCTTCGATACCGTCTGCGTCGAGGTCAAGCCGGCCAATTTACCGAGGATTCTGGACGCCGCGCGGGCCCGGCACATCAACCTGCGGGTGATCGACGGACACCGGATCTGTGTGGCGCTCGACGAGACGGTCTCGGTGGGCGATCTGTCCGACGTCATCGCCGTCTTCTCTCTCGACGTCGCCCTGCCCTACATGCTCGGCGATGGCGGTGCCGCTACCGAGCCGGCGATTCCGGAGGCGCTCCGCCGAACCAGTGCGTATCTCACCCATCCCGTCTTCCACAAGTGTCACTCCGAGACGGAGATGCTGCGCTACATCAAGCGGCTCGAGGCGAGGGACCTCTCGCTCACCTCGTCGATGATTCCTCTCGGCTCCTGCACCATGAAGCTGAACGCCACCACCGAGATGATGCCGGTAGGCTGGCGCGAGCTGAACCGCCTGCATCCCTTCGTCCCCCGGGACCAGACCGCCGGCTACCAGTTGCTCTTCAGCCAGCTCGAAGCCCAACTGGCGGAGATCACCGGGTTCACCAAGGTGTCGTTGCAACCGAATGCGGGCTCTCAGGGCGAATTCGCGGGCCTCTTGGTGATCCGTGCCTTCCATCGCGCCCGGGGGCAGCACAACCGGACGACCTGTCTCATCCCCATGTCCGCCCACGGGACGAATCCAGCCAGTGCGGTGATGGCGGGACTCGATGTTGTCGTGATCAAGTCCGATCCACTCGGCAACATTGATCTGGCGGATCTGCGGGCCAAGGCCGCGCAGCATAAGGACACTCTGGCTTGCCTGATGGTGACCTATCCCTCCACTCACGGAGTCTTCGAATCAGGCATTCGTGAGGTCTGTGAGATCGTACATCAGAATGGCGGGCAGGTCTACATGGATGGCGCCAACATGAACGCCCAGGTCGGGCTCTGCCGTCCGGGCGATTTCGGCGCCGATGTCTGCCACTTGAACCTGCATAAGACGTTCTGCATCCCCCATGGCGGCGGCGGTCCCGGGATGGGGCCAATCTGCGTGGCGCCACACCTCGCCCCCTTCCTGCCGGATCATCCGGTTGTCCCGCTGGGTCATACCCAGAGTTGCGGCACCATCTCCGCCGCCCCCTGGGGCAGCGCGGCGATCCTCCCGATCTCCTGGGCCTACATCGCATTGATGGGACAGGAAGGACTGACCCAGGCGACGAAGGTCGCGATCCTCAGCGCTAATTACATCGCCCACCGGCTCAAGAACCACTACCCGGTGCTCTACTCCGGCAGTCATGGCCTCGTCGCCCACGAGTGCATTCTCGACATGCGGCCGTTCAAGGCCTCGGCGGGAATCGAAGTGGAAGACATTGCCAAGCGGATCATCGACTATGGCTTCCATCCGCCCACGGTGTCGTTCCCGGTACCGGGCACGCTGATGATCGAGCCGACGGAGAGCGAGCCCCGCGAGGAGCTCGACCGCTTCGTGGATGCGATGATCGGAATCCGGGAGGAAATTCGGGAGATCGAGGAAGGCCGCTCACCCAAGGGCAACAATCTCCTGACCAACGCTCCTCACACCCTGGTCCAGGTGATCGAGGATGCCTGGGATCGTCCCTATCCGCGGGAGCGTGCCGCCTATCCGATGCCCGGTCTCCGGGAATACAAGTCCTGGCCAACCGTGGGCCGGATCGACGCCGCCTTCGGCGACCGCCACCTCGTGTGCACCTGCCCGCCGGTGACGGCGTACGCGGATGCGGAGCCGGTGGGAGCGGGAGCGGGGTGACGGCAACACCGGGAAGGGGGAATAGGGAACAGGGAACAGGGACAACCACACGCTGGTCGCCTTTCGGCTCTTCCCCGTTCCCCGTTCCCCGTTCCCTGTTCCCCCTGTTCTCTCCCGCGCCGGGCTGGCTCAACATGGCGCGCGATCAGGCCATGCTGGACCGCGTCGAGGCTGAAGGCGGATTACTGCTCCGGCTCTATCAGTGGGACCCACCCTGCCTCTCTTTCGGCCGGAATGAATCCGTCCTCAAGCGCTACCATCGCCAGGAGATCGAGCGACTGGGCCTCGACGTCGTACGCCGCCCCACCGGTGGTCGAGCCGTGTGGCATGAGCACGAGGTCACCTACGCGGTAGCAGGCCGCGTGAACCAGTTCGGCTCGCTGAGTGCCGCCTACTGCGCGATTCACCAGTTCCTTGCTGGGGCGCTTCGCCGGCTCGGCGCCGAGGTCACGCTCGCGGGAAAGACGCCGGTTCCCGGTTTCTCACCCGGCGGGTGTTTCAGTGCTCCGGTCGGCGGCGAGATCATGTATGGGAATCGCAAACTCGTGGGCAGCGCGCAGCTTCGTCAGGGCGATGCCTTCCTGCAGCACGGAAGCATTCTCCTGGGAGGAACTCAGGAGATCGTGACCCGGGTGAGCCGGGTGCCTGGTCCCCAAGGCAACGAGAGCTCGCTCGGAGAGGCGCTGGGCAGCGTAGCGTCTTTCGACGCGGTCGCCGAGGCTATCATGGAAGAATCGGGCGCCGCTCCGATAGAGACAGAATGGCTCGATCGCGCCGCTTCTCCCCAGGTGGAGCACTTTCGCTCCCCGGAGTGGACCTGGCGTCGCTGAACCGAACACCCCGCAGGTCCCCCGCCGTAGCTTTATCCCCCCGTCTGTAACTACTTTAGCTCAATGCGACGTGCTCTCGTCGTCCTCGGTTTTTCCATCCTCACCATCGCCGCACCCGTACTGGCTCAGTCGACCTCAGCCGGGCGCGGCACGGTCGTGATCGTCACGGCCCGTGAGGCGATGTCGCCCATTCCCACCCTGTTCGGCGGCGATGCGGCGAATCGTGAAGTGTCCGACCTGATGTTCCTTCGGCTGGCCGATCTCCCCGAGGATCTCGCCACAACCGATGAGCCGCGATTCGTCCCACGGCTGGCAAAGTCCTGGCACCGGATCGATCCTACCACTCTGGCATTCGAACTCGACCCGCGGGCCAAGTGGCATGATGGGGCGCCGGTTACCGCCGGCGACGTGATCTTCGCGATCGAGCGCGCGCGAACGGAGAAACTCGATGGCCAGCTCGCGGGTCTCCTCCGACGTATCAGCAGCGTCACCGCCGACGGCGACCGCCGGGTCATCTTCAAGTTCACCGCACCCTACGCCGAGCAGTTCTACGACGCGGTGTATCACGCGCCGCCGCTGCCGGCTCACCTGCTGGCCAAAGTCTCACCTGATTCGCTGGGAGCTTCGTCCTTCGCCGCGAACCCCGTCGGTAACGGCCCCTTCCGCTGGAAGCGACGGGTGTCCGGTCAGCTAATCGAGCTCTCCGCGAACGACGAGTTCTTCCTCGGCAAACCGGGCCTCAGCCGCGTGGTATTTCTCATCGCCGGCGATACCGAAGCGAGAATGAACCTGCTCCTCGGAGGTGAGGCGGATGCGGTAGACAACATTTACCAGTTCGCCAATCCCAAGCGGTTGGGACAGAACCAGCGGTTCCGGCTCTATCCGATGCCGAGCCTGATGGTGGGATACATGCTGTTCAACCAGAGGGACCCCGCGGATACCACCAAGCCACATCCGATTCTGGGAGATCCGGCGGTGCGTCGCGCACTCGCCCTTGCCCTCGATCGGGAGACCATCGTCAGGTCCACCTACGGACCCAGCTCGCTGGTCCCGGCGGGACCGGTTTCAGCAGTACTGGCGACGCGTCTCGAGTCACCGGCGCCGCCCAGGAATGACACGACCAAGGCCCGTGAGATCCTGGGCTCCCGCGGCTGGGCCGACCACGACCACGATGGCGTTCTCGACAAGGATGGCCGCCCGTTGCACCTCACGGCGATTTTCCCCGCGACGAGCGGTGCGCGGCGGAAGATGGCGCTGCAGGCCCAGGAACAGCTCCGCCGGATCGGAGTGGATCTCGAGATACAGCCGCTGGACCCGCCGGAGTACACGCCGACTCGCCGGACCGGCAAATTCGATCTCGATCTCTACGCCGTTACCCAGGACCCGACGCCGTCCGGGCTCAGCCAGAGCTGGAGTTGTGCCGGCATCGGCGGCTCCAACGTGGCCCACTACTGCAATCCTCAGGTGGACACCCTCCTGGCCCGCGCTTCCCGCTCCCCCGAGAGTGCGCGCAAGCTGTGGCGGGATGCGGTCGTGACGATCGAGGGCGACGCGCCGGCCATCTTCCTGTACGCACCCGTCTTCCTCTACGCCGTCGATGCCCGGTTCGAGAAAGTGACCCTGCGTCCGGATTCACCCTGGTCTGAGGTCTGGCGCTGGCGAGTGCGCCCCGGTCAGGAAGCATCGAGGGATCGGGAGTGAGTCCCACCGCGTGACGAGACCGAGGGACGCACGGTGAGCTGGGCGTTCCGCCGGATGCTCCAGGCGTTCGCCACCTTCCTGGTGGCTGTGGTCCTGATGTTCTTCCTGATGCGACTCGCTCCCGGTGATCCGCTCTCCCGCCTGGGCGACGAGCGACCCTTCTCTCCCGCCGCGTTAGCCACGCTCCGCGCGCGCTACGGTCTCGACCAGCCCCTGCTCACCCAGTTTGGCGCCTTCGTGAAGCCGCTGGCCCGCGGCGACCTCGGCGTCTCTATCCAGCACCCCGATCGTTCGGTGAACAGCCTGATCGCCCAACGATTGCCCGCGACACTTATCCTCGGCGGGACGGTCCTGCTCATCAACTTCACGCTGGGCACCTGGCTCGGCGCCTGGCAGGCGTTTCGTCGCGGCAGCAAGGCAGATCATCTGCTCACCATCTTCACTCTGCTGCTCTACGCCACACCGTCCTTCTGGCTCGGCCTGAGTCTCGTGTGGCTGTTCGGCACCGAATGGCATCTGTTGCCGGTCGCGTTCATGCATGACCCGCTGCTCTCTTCCGACGCCGGCCGACTGACCCGCTTGACCGACTTGCTCCGCCATCTGATTCTGCCAGCCGCGACGCTTTCGCTCGTCACTATCGCCGCGACAGTGCGATACCAGCGTGCCGCCATGCTGGATGTCTTGCACCTCGACTTCATTCGTACGGCCCGGACCAAGGGACTCCAGGAACGGCAAGTCCGGTGGCATCACGCCTGGCGCAACGCCATCGGGGCTGTGCTCGCACTCTTCGGACTCTGGCTCCCGCTTCTGGTAGCGGGCTCGGTCTTCGTCGAGTCGGTGTTCGCGTGGCCCGGGCTCGGAACGCTCGCCGCCGAGGCGATCGGGACTCGAGACTATCCGGTGATTATGGGCAGCACGATTCTGGTCTCGGCGGTCGTCGTGCTGGGAAGTCTTCTGGCCGATCTCACGCACCGCTGGCTGGATCCGAGGCTTCGCGAGGGATGAAGGAGTCCGTGCGGTACGCGCTCCGCGTCACCTGGGCTCGTCCCGAGGGGCGAATCGGGCTCACTATCCTCGCGATCATCGTCGTCGCGGCACTGCTTCTGCCGCCGATGCTCCAGGATCCCCGGGCACAGCCCGACATTCTCAATGGTTCGCTCCGGCCACCCAATGCGAGCCACTTACTCGGCACCGATCAGTTGAGCCGTGATGTGCTCTCGCGGGTGGTACACGGCGCCCGGGTATCGCTCGCCGTGGCCGCGGGAGCGGTGGCACTCTCGGTCACATTGGGCGCGCTGATTGGGCTGGTGGCGGGCTACGCGGGAGGCTGGGTCGATGCCGCGGCGATGCGCCTGGTGGATGGTGCCATGGCTGTACCCCGGCTCTTCATGCTTCTGCTCATCGCTGCAGTGATGGATCACATTCCGCTTACTCTGCTCATCCTGGCCATCGGATGTACTGGCTGGTTCGGGACCAGCCGACTGGTGCGGGCGGAGGTGCTGCGAATCCGTCAACTCGAGTTCGTTCGCTCAGCGGAAGCGCTGGGAGCCCGGCGCCGGCGCATTATCTTCCGCCACCTGCTTCCCAATGTGCTCGGGCCGCTGGCCGTCGCCACGACACTCGCAGTCGGAGACGTCATTCTGCTCGAAGCAGGCCTCTCATTCCTGGGACTCGGCGTGCAACCGCCTACCCCCTCCTGGGGAGGCATGATCCTCGACGCCAAGCCGGATATCATCTCCGCTCCCTGGACCAGCCTGGCACCCGGTCTCGCGATTGTTCTCACCGTGTTGTCGGTCAACCTGGTGGGAGAAGCGCTGCGAGACGCCCTGGACCCGCGCGAGTCATGAGCACACTCCTTCGAATCGAGAATTTGAGAGTTTCTTTCTCCACCGCCGGTGGCCACTCCCAGCCCGTCGATGGGGTGGACCTCACGGTCGCACGGGGAGAGACACTCGCCCTGGTGGGCGAATCGGGGTGTGGGAAGAGCCTGACGAGTCTTGCGGTACTTCGACTGCTTCCGGCTCCGGGCCAGATCGACGAGGGGAGTCGAATCACCCTTGGCGACACCGACGTGCTCTCACTCGAGGGGGAGGCACTTCGCCAAATTCGGGGCCGCCGGATCGGGATGGTGTTCCAGGATCCCATGACCAGCCTGAATCCGGTCTTCACCGCGGGAGACCAGATCGCCGAAGGGATACTGGCTCACTTTCCGGTGTCACGTCGCGAGGCTCTGCAACGGGCCGAGGCACTGATGGTCGAGGTAGGAATTCCCGACCCCAAGGTGCGGCTCAAGAGCTACCCCCACCAGCTGAGCGGCGGGATGCGCCAGCGCGTGATGATCGCGATCGCATTGAGCGCGGAGCCGGAACTGTTGATTGCGGATGAGCCGACCACCGCCCTGGATGTGACCGTTCAGGCCCAGATCCTGGAAGTCCTCGATCGGCTGCGCGAGGCGCGTGGCATGGCCGTGCTTCTCATTACTCACGACCTTGGCATCGTCGCTGGACGGGCCGATCGGGTCGCAGTCATGTATGCCGGCCGGATCGTAGAAGAGGCTCCGACGACCCAACTGTTCGCCAAGCCGTCGCATCCCTACACGCGCGGCCTCTTCGCCTCGATACCACGGCTCACCGGGCCAATCCGGCCGCTAACCCCGATCAAGGGAATGGTGCCTTCGGCCACCGCCTGGCCGCAGGGGTGCCGCTTTCATCCCCGATGCCCGGAGGTGATGTCGGTGTGTACCACGGAGCCCCCCATCGTGGCGGTAGAGCCGGAGCATTGGATGAGGTGCTGGTTGGGACGGGAGAAGTGAGCAAGGAAGGGACTTTGCGCGTCATTGCGAGGCCCCCCGAGCAAAGCGAGGGGTCCGAAGCAATCTCCGTCCCAGTCCCGCTGACACTTACGGGGATTGCTTCGCCAGCTGCGCGCTGGCTCGCAATGACTGGTCTGTTACCTGACACCTGACACCTGATCCCTGACACCTGACTTGTCCGCCCCAATCCTCACCGTCACCGACCTCGTCAAGCACTACCACGCCACCGGGCTATTCAACCGGTCGGCGCCGCCGGTGCAGGCCGTGGACGGAGTGTCTTTCGAGATCGGTCAGGGCGAGACACTCGCGTTGGTAGGGGAATCGGGATGCGGAAAGTCGTCGGTTGGTCGCACGATCATCAGACTACAGGAACCCACCAGCGGGAAGGCTGTTTTCGAGGGCCAGGATTTGTTTGCTCTGGATCATGGGGCGCTTCGGCTTCTGCGCCGTCGGATGCAGATCATTTTCCAGGATCCCTACGGATCCTTGAACCCCCGCATGACGATCGGCGACGCCATCGCCGAGGGGCTGGAGATACACCGGCTCGCTCCCAAGGCCGAGATTCCCCGGCGGGTAGCGGGTCTGCTCGAAGAGGTCGGACTGGATCCGGCGTTCGCGAAGCGCTATCCCCACGAGTTCTCCGGGGGGCAGCGCCAGCGTATCGGCATTGCCAGGGCGCTGGCGGTCGAGCCAGTGTTCATCGTCTGCGACGAACCGGTTTCCGCGCTCGATGTGTCGGTTCAGGCTCAGGTGCTCAATCTCCTGATGAACCTGCAGCAACGGCGCGGGCTATCCTACCTGTTTATCGCCCATGACCTCGCGGTGGTGCGACAAATCGCCCAACGAGTCGCTGTGATGTATCTGGGGCGGATCGTCGAAATTGGGCCCACTGAGGAAGTGCTGGCCCGGCCCCGCCATCCCTACACCCAGGCCCTGCTATCGGCGGTCCCCGAGCCCAGTCCGTCGGACCAGAAGGTTCGGATCGTTCTGAAAGGGGACCTTCCCAGCCCGTCTCGTCCGCCGAGCGGGTGCCGGTTCAACACCCGATGCTTCCACCCCTCCCGGGATTCGCGCTGCACCACCGAGGTGCCCGAACTCCGCCGGCTCGGCGCCTCCTTGGCGGCGTGCCACTATGCCTCGGACAGTGGTGCACCAGAGTGACCGGCGTGTCCTCAACACCTCACCATCGTCTCGATTTGAACCGTGGAGGAAGGTGACCAGCCGAAGCTGGAGAGAATCCCCAAACCCATACCCCCCAAGACTTTTTCCCGTTGACCTCCAGCCGTATGGCAGATGGAACTTTCTGGCCCGAATCTTGTCTAATACCGGTGTAGCGTCTGTATCGGTCCCAGATCGCGGAGGGAGAAAATGCTGAAAGCGTTGTTCGTGATGATCCTCGGCAGTAACGAGATCGCCGCACGGGTGGTGAGGGCCCTTTCGCGACGGAGCGCCAGTACCTCATTTGGTTAAGGGATCAATCCCAATGAAGAACGGCCCCTCGAATCGAGGGGCCGTTTCTTTTGTCAGATCCAGACCCGTCAGGATCCTCAGTCCTCCACCTTTTGCTCCACCGCCGCCGCCCGAGTTATCAGCTCCTCGCGCTGGATATTTACCGAGGTTGGTGCCTCTATCCCGATCCTGGCGCCCCTGCGATCGCTGGACAGGACGATTATCCGGATGCCGCCGTCTATGAGAATCGCCTCTCCCTGGCGGCGATTGAGAATCAGCACTGTCATAACCTCTTCATTAAGGTTGGGGGCGTCATGAGACAACCCTCTTTCACAAACTACAATAGTCCCAATATCAATGGCACCCCAAAATCAGGTAATGTTGCCGACATTCTCCAAGTGACGTAGTCTGTGATCTAACGCACGGATTCATAGACATGAGTGCTTACGAAGCTTTCCAGCAATTGGACTTAAGGGTAGGTCGAATCATCGAGGCGGAGCCTCATCCTGCGGCCAGAAAGCCGGCGTACCGGCTCCGCATCGATTTCGGACCACTCGGCGTAAAGGCGTCGAGCGCCCAACTCACCGATCTCTACAGGCCGGAAGACCTGGTGGGGCGTCAGGTGATTGCCGCGGTGAACCTGGGGACTCGTTCCATCGCGGGATTTCAATCCGAGGTCCTGGTCCTCGGACTCCCCGATGAGCGGGGCCATGTTGTCCTTCTCGCCAGCGAACGCGACGTACCTCTGGGAGGCAGAGTCTACTAATGGGCCGAACGAATATTTCGAGCGGAGCGCCGTGGGAGCCGGTGGTGGGTTATTCGCGAGCGGTGCGGGTTGGCAATTCGGTGCACGTATCCGGCACGGTCGGCCTGGGCCCCGATGGCAAGGTTGTGGCGCCAGGCAATGCCGGCGCACAGGCCACTCGCGCACTGCAGATCATCGAGAAGGCGCTCATCGAGGCCGGCGCGACGCTCCGCGATGTGGTTCGCACCCGCACCTATGTCACCGACATCACCAAGTGGGAGGAGGTGGGTCGAGCGCACGGCGAGTTCTTCAGGGATATCCGTCCCGCGACCACCATGGTGGAAGTCTCCAGTCTGATCCATCCCGACATGGTGGTGGAGATCGAGGCTGACGCGATCGTTGAAGATTGAGGGATTGAGGGATTGAGGGATTGGGGATGTTGGATGTTGGGCTGACAGGCTCTGTCCTCACATCCGTCAATTCCTTCAATCCCTCAATCCCTCAATTTCCCAATCCCCCAATCCCCCAATCCCTCACGGCACTCGCAGATTCTGCCCCCTCGTCGGCTCTCCCCGCTCGACCCAGTTGCCGTCGGCGTAGTAGCGCTGAAACTGGGCAGGTAGCCCCTCGCCCTTTCCGAAAATCGCGGTCGTCTGCAGGTGATAGTGAACGTGCGGCTCGCTCGAGTTGCCGCTGTTGCCGCACTCACCCAACTGGTCTCCCTGACCAACCCGTTGTCCCTGCTTTGCCAGCACCGTTCCATTCTTGAAATGGGCAATGAAGGAGTACTCCCCGTTTCCGTGGTCGATGATGACGTGGTTGCCCAGCGCCTGGGTTTGGTTCATGTTGCTGGGCCGATTATCCGGGATTCCATCCACCGCTTCGACAACAGATCCCGCCCCCGGCGCGAGAACCGGCTGGCCGAAGCAGAAATACTCCTTGTTCTCGAGGCCGTCTCCTGTGTGAGTCGAGCCATCTCGACGAATCACGAGATCATAGGCGAAGCGCTGGTCGGTCGTAAAGGCATGATAGTTCTCGGGAATGGTGCGACCGCCCCAGAAGACGTACCAGTCGCCGCGGAATGGAAGCCGGAGATCGGTCTTGGTCTGGTAGGAGAGGTACTTGGACGGCGCCTCTTCCCGGGCCGGCCGGATGAAGAATCCGGCAACTCGCGAAGCGGAATCGAAGCTCCACTGAACGGTGAATGACGCCGTAGACCGCTCGAACACGGCGATCCGGGTATATAATCGAACGCCCAGTGTGTCGGTCAGCTTCTCCCGGATCACCTTGACCTCGGGACCAATCTCCTCGGTCACCTGAGTGCGGAACGCCTCAAGACCGGCCTCCTTACCGAGGACCTTCTGCATCTCGGGCGTCATCGCGGCCCAGATCGGATCCAGGGTGTCGGCGTAGAAGAGCTGAGTATACCGTCGTCCCAGTACCAGGGTGGCGGCGCTGTCGCTCTGCGCCTCGGCATAGCGCAGATCAAGCGACAAGAGCAGCAACAACCCCAGCGTCTGTATTAGCCGCATCGGAACTCCTGTCAAACGTTAGATTGGTCGCCATGCGAATCTACATCTCGGTGGACATGGAAGGCATCGCGGGCGTGGTGCATGAGGATCAGACCAATCCGATCGATCCCCGTTGTGCCGGGGAGTACAACCGGTTTCGAGCCCAGATGACCGAGGAAGCCAACGCCGCCATCGAAGGAGCGCTGACGGGTGGCGCCACCGCGGTGCTGGTCAATGACAGCCACTGGCTGATGCGGAACCTCCTGGCAGAGCAGCTCCATCCGTCAGCGCAACTGGTGAGCGGCGGCCCCAAGACCTGGTCCATGATGGAAGGGATCGAGGCCGGCCACGACGCAGCGTTCTTCGTCGGGTATCATGCCCAGGCCGGAACCCGGAACGCGATACTCGATCACACCTATACTGACCGCATCCTCGACGTCCGGGTGAACGGGACTTCTCTGGGTGAGTTGGGCCTGAACGCGTTGCTGGCGGGCACCTACAACGTGCCGGTGGCGCTGGTATCGGGAGACCAGGCCCTCGCGTCCGAGGCGGGTCAACTGCTTGGTCCAGCGGTGAAGACCGTGATCGTGAAGGAGGCGTTGAGCCGCAACGCAGCGCGGAGCCTCTCACCCTTGGAGGCGTGTAATCGCATCCGGACTGCAGCGGAGCAGGCGGTGAAGTCCTTAAGCGCGGTCCGTCCATTGGCACTGCCACCGCCCTTTGCGCTCGAGGTAGACTTTCGGGTGACGGTCGAAGCCGATTTAGCGCAGATGGCCCCGGGCGTAACACGGACCGGCCCCCGCACTGTGGCGTATCAGCATCAGGACTTTCGGGAGGTATTTCGTGCCTTCCGAACGATTTTCAACCTTGCGGCAGAAGAGTGAATCAGCTCGTTGCGGGGGGGGGATTCCACTAGAGTTCGCGCCGCTCGGCATCAACCAGGTGCCGGGAGCAATAACTCTGAAACCGTTCTACACAAGGAATCTCATCGATGCGACAGGAACTGGTTGCGCTCCTGCTTCTAAGCGGCCTCTTCGTCAGCCAGCTTCAGGCCCAAACCAAGAGCCTTGCCGCGCAAGAACCAACGCGATTGGCAGAACTGGAATGGCAGCCGACCCTGGAGCCCAGCAGGCAGTCCAGCACCACGGCCGTCAAGGCAAAGGACTATCGATGGGAAGGGATGGCCATCGGCGCCGGGGCGGTAGGAATTGTGGGAGCACTAATTGCCAACGGGCTCTGCAACGACTCTGATGCGGCAGACCACGGAAGTTGCACCGGCGACACGATTGGAGGGGCGCTACTTGGAGCTGGGGTCGGCGCGGTGGTGGGAGTATTCCTCGGCTCGTTCATAAGCAAGGGGACGTAGGTCGCCCGCCTTAACGGATTTGGCAGCCCGTGAATCTTGGCATGAAGCCAAGCCGTAAGCCGTAGGTCAAGCAGCCGATTGCCCCAAGCCATATACGGTTAGCGATTAGCTGTTAGCTTGATGCCGTCGGCAGTCGCAGTATGGCCTTCAGCTTATGGCTTAAGGCACTCCCCACTCCTACAACCAACCCGTCCCGCCCTTATGCTCCTCATCGGAACGCTGGCGCTGGCCGCACTGGTCCACTCCGCCGATACCACGAAGAAGAAGACCGACAGCCTTCCCCTGGTCGCCGACCGGAATCTCGATTTCGAGACCACCGAGGGCACCTGGATGTCGCTGGACGTCTCGCCCGACGGTCAAACCATCGTCTTCGAGCTGCTGGGCGACATCTACACCATGCCGATCGGTGGCGGTGCTGCCAAGGCGATCACCTCGGGCCCGCCGTTCGACTCCCAGCCGCGCTGGTCGCCCGACGGGAAGCGGATCGTTTTCCTGAGCGATCGGGACGGCGCCGAGAACGTGTGGACCATGGACCCCGACGGGAGCAAGACCAAGCTGGTGAGCAAGGGTGACAACTCGCTCTATGCGTCGCCGGAGTGGACGCCGGACGGCAACTACATCATCGCCTCCAAGACCAACTCACCGATCGGGAGTAGCTACCAGCTCTGGATGTTCCACAAGGATGGGGGCCCGGGTGTCTCCCTCACCAAGGACGACAAGGGCCAGGGCGCACTCGGCAACGGCCGGGGCACCAACATCAACTCCATGGGCCCGGCGTTCGGCAACGACGGCCGCTACGTCTGGTACGCCAGGAAGCGGGGCGGGTTCGGCTACAACATCGATATCACCCAATGGCAGCTCGCGATCTTCGACCGGCGCACCGGGCGCGTCTTCCCGCAGACCGACGCCTACGGCAGCGCCTTCCGTCCGATGCTCTCTCCCGATGGGCAATGGCTGGTCTACGGCAACCGGCGGGATGCGCAGACCGGCCTCCGGTTGCGGAACCTCGCCACGGGCGACGAGCGCTGGCTGGCCTACCCGATTCAGCGGGATGACATGGAGTCGCGGTTCACTCGCGACCTGCTGCCCGGGTCGTCATTCACGCCCGACAGCCGCTACGTGGTGAGTGCCTGGAACGGGAAGATCTACAAGGTCGAGGTTGCGACCGGTAAGCAAACCGAGATCCCCTTCTCGGCAGCGGTCCATCTCAAGATGGGCCCCCTCGTCAAGTTCGAGTTCAAGGTAGATACCGGAGAAATCCTGCTGAAACAGATTCGCGACCCTTCCCTCTCTCCCGACGGGAAGCGTCTCCTGTTCTCGGCGCTCGACCGGCTGTACATGCTGGACTTGCCCAATGGCACGCCGAAGCGGCTCACTTCTGACACGGTGCACGAACAGAATCCGGTCTGGTCCCCGGACGGGAAGTGGGTCGCCTACATCACTTGGGGGAATGCCGGCGGATATGTCCAACGGGTGAAGTCCACCGGCGGTAAGTCGGAACGGCTGAGTGCGGATCCCGCGTTCTATCAGGCTCCGGCGTGGTCTCCCGACGGACAACGCATCGTAGTCATCCGGGGTCCCCGCCAGGCCCGGGTGAACGAGGCGTTCGGGCCCGGCTATGAGCTCGATTGGCTCCCCGCGGCTGGCGGCGCCCTCACCCGAGTCTCACCCATCAGGCCCGGAGGGCGGCCGCATTTCTCCAGCGATCCGAACCTGATCTTCATCTACGATCCCGAGGAAGGCCTGGTCTCGATGCGGTATGACGGGACCGACCGTCGGCCGCGCATCAAGATCACCGGCTTCACCGCCAACGCGCCCATGGCAGAGCCCAATGTGGCGGATGAGATTCTCGTCTCCCCGGACAGTCAGCAGGTCGTGGCACTGGTCAACAACTACGTCTATATGGTTAACCTGCCGATGACCGGGCAGGAGCCGTTGTCCATCAGCATCGCCGACCCGTCTGCCTCGGCGTTCCCCGCCAAGCGGCTTACCAAGGTCGGTGGGGATTTCATCGGGTGGGGACCCGGTGGCAAGAGCGTTACGTGGGCGCTGGGAAGGAGCTTCTTCCAGTACGATCCCGCTGCCGCCGACTCGATGGAGAAGGTGAAGGCTGCGCGGGATTCGGCCCGGGCCGATTCCCTCAAGGCCGACACGACCGCCAAGCCCGATTCTGCCACCAAGGCCCGCAATGATTCGCTGGCCAAGGCGCCGGCCTATGAGCCGTCCAGGCGCGACATTGCGATCTACGCCCCACGCGATGTTCCTCAGGGAACCGTCGTGCTCAAGGGAGCGCGGATCATCAGCATGAAGGGCGACGAGGTCATCGATCAGGGCGACGTCGTCGTCACCGACAACCGCATCGTGTGCGTGGGAGCCTGCACGGCGCCGTCCGGCGCTCGCACGATCGACGCCGTGGGCAAGACCATCATTCCGGGATTCGTGGACATCCACGCCCATCCCTGGCCCACCTTCGGCATCCACGAGCCGCAGGTCTGGAAATACCTGGCCAATCTCGCCTACGGTGTTACGACCGTGCGCGATCCGCAGACCAACACGACCGACGTCCTGACTTATGCGGACCAGGTCGAAGCCGGCCAATTGATCGGACCCCGCATCTATCACACGGGGCCCGGTGTCTTCGGCACCTATTTCGAAGAGCCCTTCACCAGCCTGGACGACGTGAGGAACGCGCTCAAGCGCTACAGCGACTTCTATCACACCAACACCATCAAGCAGTACATGGTCGGGAACCGGAAGCAGCGGCAGTGGGTCATCATGGCCGCCAAGGAGCAGAGCCTGATGCCTACGACGGAGGGCGGGCTCGACTTCAAGATGAACCTGACCATCGCGATGGACGGCTACCCGGGGCACGAGCACAGCCTGCCCATCACACCGCTCAGCAAGGACGTGGTAGAGGTTTTTGCCAAGTCAGGCATCACCTACACCCCAACCCTGCTGGTCTCGTACGGCGGTCCGTGGAGCGAGAATTATTTCTACGAGCGCTTCGACATCATGCAGAACCCCAAGGTCCGGCGCTTCGTGCCCTACGACGAGATCGCCATCCGGGCGGAGCGCCGCCCCTGGTTCCGCGAAAACCAGTACATCTTCCCGAAGATTGCCGCCGGCGCCAAGGCGATCGTCGAGGCGGGTGGCCGCGTGGGCCTGGGTGGGCACGGCCAGATGGACGGCCTGGGCGATCATTGGGAACTCTGGGCGATGAGCGCCGGTGGGATGAAGCCGCACGATGTGCTTCGGGTCGCCACGATCTTCGGCGCCGAGGCGATCGGCTTCGGGCAAGACCTGGGCTCGGTCGAGCCGGGGAAGCTCGCGGACCTGATCGTGCTGGATGCCAACCCTCTGGATGACATCCATAACACCGCCTCGATCAAGTACGTGATGAAGAATGGCCGGCTCTACGACGGCAACACGCTCGATGAGGTGTGGCCGCGGAAGAAGACGCTGGAGAAACAGTGGTGGTGGGATGGAGCGCCCGGCGGGGTGAGTCGCGGAGAGTTGGAAGGACGGGGAGACCTGCTGCAACCGTAAGGGTATCGCATCCATTCAGGAGGCCGCAGATTCAGTCATGCTGCGGCCTTCTTTTTTTCTCCCGGTGATTGGCGCCTGTCTGGCGGTTGCGACAGGCTGCCATTCGTCTCCCACTGTCGCACCAGCTTCATCTCCACTCGCTCCGCTCGAAGACAGCTACCAATCCCTCCGCTACTGGCAGGACCAGATTGGGGTAACCGAGGCGCGCGGAGCGAGCGAGAATGTGCACGGGGTCACCGTCGCCACACTGGAGAGGAGTCGCGATAGCGCACGAGCCGTCTTTCAGAGTCGGCTCACGACCGTGCCCATTGCCCTCACACCAGCGGACAGTGTCGCTCTCGAGACAATCAAGAAGTCGAGCCGTTCGCTGCTGGAGTCAGAATCGGAGTCCGCCCCTGGAGAAACCGCTGAATCGTGTGACTACGCGCCGGACAGCCTGGCGCGCCAGCCCGAGGGCATCTCCCTCCTCTCCGCGCGAGTGCTGAGTTGCTACGGCAAGGCCACGGAAAATATCGAGGTGGATGGAGAGCGGCTCAACCGGCTCGAAATCCTGGGACGACTGGGACGCACCGATGACGCCGCGAAGCGGGAGCGATTGTTTCTGGCACTGCAACCGGTCTGGCGCAGCATCAACGGTCAGGATGATTCCACCAGTCCCTATCGCATCCTCGCCCGGATGTATCACGAAGAATTAGAGGGGAAGGTCTCACCGATTGCACAGAAGGCGGCCGCGTTCGGCGTCCCCAGCGCGGAGATGGAAGGCTGGCTGGTCCGGATCCTGGAGACCTGGCGCTCGATCTCCCCCGATTCCACGCTCGAGCCCTGGAACTTCTACTACCAGGCCGGTGCCGCGAGCCGGCGGCTCAGCCCGAAGGTGGCCACCCTCGCAGACATGCGCCGAGTGAATGACGACTACTACCGGATGCTGGGAGCGAATCCGGTGACGCTGGGTGTGCACTACGATCTGGAGGCGCGCGCAGGGAAGTATCCGGTGGCATACACCGACTTTGGCGCCCGGCCGCGGCAAGTGGACGGTCGGTGGAATTCCGGCGAGCCCTGGGTCTTCACCTCGTATCTCGCCGGCAGTTTCGACAACCTTGCCGAATTGCTGCATGAGACCGGCCACGCGATCCATATCGCCGCAATCCGGACTCGCCCCGCCTACATGGACTGGCCCGACAACGACACGTTCACGGAAGCCTTGGCCGACTTCCCGGCCATGGAGCTGTACGAGCCCGCCTGGCAGATCCGCTTCCTCAGCGATTCGGTGACACTCGCGGAATCTCTGCGAGCCAAGTATGCCGGGATCGTGTTCGACGTGGCCTGGGGTCTCTTCGAACTGCGGATGGACCGTAACCCGTCCCAGGATCCCAACCAGCTGTGGACGGACATTACCAGTACGTATTTCAGAATTCGGCCCCATCCCGAGTGGTCGTGGTGGGCGATGCGGGGGCAATTGATCGACGGGCCGGGTTACCTGGTCAACTACGCCATTGGTGCCATCATCACCGCCGATCTCCGGGCCCGGATGCAGTCGCTGCGAGGCCCCTTCATCACGAGCGATTCGACCTGGTATCCCTGGGCCTCGGAACGGATCTATCGCTTCGGCCTCGAGCGACCGTCGCTGACCGTGCTGGGGCAGTTCCTCGGCCGACCGCTGGCGCCGGGAGCGATTCTGGCGGACATGGAAAGGGCAAGGAATTGAAGATTGCAGATTGAAGATTGCAGATTTGAAAACGACCTGATTCCAGCCTTCCAATCTTCAATCTGAAATCTTCAATCTTCAATGCTCAAGCCTCAGTCCTTTCCCTCGTCACTACCCCACCGCCCTCTCCTTTCCGTAGAGTCAAGACAGGCAGCTCCGCCGGACACCGAAACCTCGCCCGAATCGTGGTCGTCCCGATGCCTCTCGACACATAGAGCGGTGCCAGAGTATCGCGGTACCAGCCCTCGACAAAACGTCCGCTGCCGACCGGGAGAAGGGGCGGGATGAATGGGGGACGGATCTGGCCGCCGTGGGTATGGCCCGCCAGCATGAACGCGGGCGGCGGGCCGAGGCCGGGCGGGATCAGGTCGGCGTAGCCGGGGGCATGATAGGCCCAGATCTGGATGTCGGCGGGCAGGGCGTATTTCAGCGTCTGCTGGAGGTCCGGCTTGCCGCGAACCGGATCGTCGAGTCCGATGATATTCAGCGACGCGTTTCCGATTTCGATCCGGCGGGACTGGTTCAGCAGGAGTTCGGCGCCGGCCGCACTGTAGGCGGCCTCGGCCTGCGTCGAGCTGATGTCCACGAAGTATTCCCAGTTTCCCATCAAGGCCAGCGTCGCAACTGAACCCCGGCACTCACGGGTGAACGTTGTGACATCGGGCAGGTAGCTCTGGTGCTCGCAGGCGTCCCCGGTGAGCAGAGTGATTTCGGGCTTCTCGGTCTTGATCAATTCCATCGTGGCCCGGGCCGCGGCATGGATACCTCCATGCAGATGCATGTCGGTCACCTGCGCGATTCTGACCCCGTCGAGAGCATCGGGGAGGCCCGGAATCTCGACATCGTGGCGGGTGATGTAGACTCGACGGGCCTCGATCCCGAAGGCGTCGGTGGCGAGGGCTCCGGCGGTGGCAGCCGCACCCAGGAGGAACCCTCGGCGGGAGATGTGAAAAGGGCGCATTACGCTCAAGTGTAATACCGCCGAGCCGGGTCCAGTCCCAGTCCGGCACCTGCCCACGCTCACCCGATTTCGGTAACTTTCCCCATCCTCACCCACAGCTCCTTGACCGAACTACAAGACCGCTTACAGCAGGCCCTTGCTACCTCCTACCGCCTGGAACGCGAGTTGGGCGGTGGCGGGATGAGCCGTGTCTTCGTCGCGGAGGAGACGGCGCTGGGCCGCCAGGTCGTCATCAAGGTCCTTCCGCCTGAGTACGCCGCGATGCTCTCGGCGGACCGGTTCCGCCGCGAGATCCAGCTCGCGTCCCGGCTGCAGCACCCGCACATCGTTCCCTTGCTGACAGCGGGAGAGGCCGGCGGCACCCTTTACTACACCATGCCCTTCGTCGACGGCGAATCGCTCCGGGCCCCGCTCAACCGGAAGGAGCGAATCGCCACGGCGGACGTCGTCAGGATGCTGGGAGAAGTTGCCGATGCGCTGGCCTACGCGCACCGGCATGGTGTCGTGCATCGAGACATCAAGCCGGAAAACATCCTGCTGAGCGGCCAGCACGCGGTAGTCACCGATTTCGGGATCGCGAAGGCGCTCGGCAGCGTCTCGGGAGGCGGAACGCTCACCTCCGCCGGGCTATCGATGGGCACCCCGGCTTACATGGCACCGGAACAGATCGCCGCCGATCCCAACATCGACCATCGCGCGGACCTCTACGCCTTCGGCGCGTTGGGCTACGAAATGCTGACCGGGAATGCGCCGTTCGCCGACCGGACCCCCCAGGAGTTGCTCGCGGCGCACCTCACCGAGAAGCCCGTTGACGTTACGCAGGGTCGGCCCGATTGCCCGCCGCCTCTGGCTGCTCTCCTCATGCAGTGCCTGGAGAAGGATCGGGACCAGCGGCCGGCCTCGACAGACGAGGTCCGCCAGCGGCTCAATGCGCTCTCCAGCGGAGCCTTCACACCCGTTTCTCCCGCCCGGCGTCGACCAATCCTTCTTGGCGCGGGTGCCTTGGTCATCGCCGTACTCACCGGTGCCTACTTCACCGGACTCATCCCCGGCCGATCCCTGGTCGCGCAGGGCCTGCTCGACGCTCGCGATCCCGTACTCCTCGCCGACATCACCAATCGCACCCGCGATTCAACCCTGGGTGTCGCAGCAGGAGAGGCCCTTCGGGTAGACCTCACTCAATCGCGCACGGTGACGGTGTTCTCACCGGCTCAGATCGCGGCTGCACTCGAACGGATGCAGCGGCCCGACAGCTCGGCCATCGATCTCACCCTGGCGCGGGAAATCGCCCAGCGGGAAGGCGTGAAGGCCGTGATCACGGGAGACATCGCCTCCGTCGGTCCCTCGTTCACCTTTTCGGCTCAAATCATTTCGGCTGCGAACGGACAGCCACTGGCCGCGTTTCGCGAAGTGGCGAAGGACTCGACCGAACTGATCGAGACCATCGGCAAAGTGTCCCACGAGCTCAGGCGGAAGATCGGCGAGTCGCTCAAGAGCATCGGCGTGGGCCAACCGCTGGAACAGGTGACGACTCCATCACTGGAAGCGCTCAGGAAGTACTCGCAGGCCATGCGCATTGGCGCCACGGCAGGAGCTTCGAGCCGGGCCGACCAACTTCTGGAAGAGGCCGTGGCGCTCGATACCGGATTCGCCATGGCCTGGCGGAGGCTCGGTGTGAATTACGGCAATGTCGGTGAGCGGGCGAAGCAGCGTCACGCGATGCAGAACGCGCTGCGCCATCAGGACCGGCTCACCGAACGGGAGCGCTACCTGACACTTGGCACGTATTACACCCGGGTCGATATCCAGCCGCAGAAGGCGCTTTCCGCCTACAGTGCCCTGCTCGACATCGAGCCGGACAACTATCCAGCACTCAACAATCTGGGGCTGGTCTATGCCCGGCTGAAGAATCCTCAGAAGTCAAACGAGTACTATCACCGCGCGATCGCGGCCGATTCCAGCTCCGCCACTGCCTGGTTCAACCTGGTCCAGGGGTTCATCGCTTCCGGGCAATCGGACAGCGCGACGGCCATGCTGCGGCGGGCGTCGAACAAGTTCCCGGACTATAGTGGGACACCGTGGATCGCCGCCGAACTCGCTGTTTCACAGGGGCGATACGACACCGCCCGAGTCATCTACGCTGGCCTCAGGACCTCTCCCGAGCTCGATCCGGAGGATAAGGGTGCGGCAACGGCAAACCTGGCACAGGTGAAGCTCCTGGAAGGTCGCCTGCAGGAGGCCAAAGAACTGATTTCTGAAAACAGCAGAGGAGCGGGCCAGGCCGGCGCGTTGAACTATGCCCTCGCTTCGGAACTTGCGCTCGTGGGCATCGCCGGATGGTTCGAAGGGGATCGCTCAGGCGCGATCCGGATTCTGGATACGGCACTCCGCCGCTATCCCTATGCCCAGCTCGATTCGGTGGATCGCCCCTACCTCGACGTGGCGTACTTCGAGGCAATGGTCGGCCGACCCGACCGTGCCCGCGCGACCGTCCGCCAGTATGAGCAGTTGCCGCTCGAGATCCGGGGACGGAGCGACGCGTACTATCAGGGCGTCATGGGAATGATCACACTCGCCGAGAACAACCCGCAGGCGGCCGTGCGTCAGCTGCAGGCCGCGACCATGGCCGCTCCCTGCGAACGCTGCGTGCTGGCCGAGCTGGGACGAGCCTGGGAGGCGGCCGGCCAGCCCGACTCGGCCATCGCTTCCTATGAGAAATACCTGGTGTCACCGATGGAAGATCAGCTCGAAATCGACGCCCAGTATCTGGCGTTCACCCACCAGCGGCTGGGCGAGCTATATGCCCAGCGCGGCGACCGGGAGAAGGCAGCGCTGCATCTCCAGAAATTCATCGAGCTATGGAAGGACGCCGACCCCGAGTTGCAGCCCCAGGTGGCGGAGGCGAAGCGGAAGCTGGGTGAGATGGTGGGAGAGAAGGGGAATTGAAGATTGAAGATTTCAGATTGAAGATTGAACCGCTCGGTGCCCGCAGTTCAATCTTCAATCTACAATCTTCAACCTGCAATTATTGCTTGCACGGCGCCTCCGGATCCGGCTTCGGCTTGTCGACCACCACGCGGTGATCCAGATCGGCCACATGGAGCGCGATGTCGTAGACCAGTGACCCGACGTGACTCATCTTCGTGTAGTCGATGCGCTGGGGCTCGTCGGAGAGCATGTGATAGTCGGAGTGCCCGCCGGTGGTGAAGAACACGATCGGAATGCCGAAGCGGGCGTACATCGCGTGATCACTGCGGCAGTAGATGTTGTCGGGATGGCCGTTCGCGTCGTAGCTGTAGTCGAAGGTGAAGCCGTGCTTGTCGCTCTTGTTGACGCTCTCCACCAGGTCTCCCAGTTCGGTAGAAAGCCGGCGTGAGCCGATGAGCTGGAGGTAGCCCGGCCCGCCTCCCTTGAGGTCGTTGGCCCCACCGCGCCCTACCATATCGATGTTGAGCTGGGCCACGATCGAATCCCGAGGGATCGTGGAGTGGCGGGTAAACCAGTCCGAACCCCAGAGTCCCTCTTCCTCTCCGGTGTGCCACACGAAGATGATCGAACGCTTGGGTTTGATCTTGTTCTGGGCGAACGCCTGGGCAATGGACAGCACCGTCATCGAGCCTGACCCATCGTCATCGGCGCCGTTATAGACCGAATCCACCCGTCCCGCCGGATGAGTCTTCCGCACGCTGTCGATGAGGGTCTTGATCCGTGCCGCCTGCTCGGCAGAGGGAATCCCCGGCTCGTTCTCCGCCCCCATGGGACGCATGACCTTGTTGAAGGCCCAGATCGAATCGGCATCCACCGGTTCGTCGGTCGTCCCGATGTGGTCATTGTGAGCGCCGATGGCCACAAACTCACCCGCGAGGGCCGGATCGCTGCCGCGCAGGATCGCAATCACATTTCTCGCCGGCGCCTCGGGCTGAGTCTCGGTAAAGGCAATCTTGCCGTTGATGGACTTGCCCGTCGCACCCGATTGCAGACTCGAGAACGAGCCGCCCAGCATCTTCTCCGCAGCCGCGCGCGTCACAAAAATGGCGAGGGGCCGAGCCGCCGCCGGATCGTCGGCGCCCTCTTTCATTTCCGATCCTGACTGACGGAGAAAATCGGTTACACCTGGAGGGGCCATGTCCCAGTTTGCCATCGCGATGGCAGTGGCCCCCTGATAGCGAATGATGGAGCCCATGGAGAGATTGAACACCTCTTTCCCGGTGGGATCCATCGCCGGGCCCAGCACCACGATCTTGCCCTTCGCGTCATCCGCACTCAGCACCGCGACCGAATCCCCCATTCGGCCGCCGTACACCACCGGCACCTGGTTCAGCGCGCCGCTCTCCGCCACCGGAATGCCTTCGATCGGAGGAAGCGGGGCGTAATCCTTCCACAGCTCCAACGGCGCACCGTCAACCGTCACATTGGTGGTCGAATCCAGCGCCCGTCCGACCAGCGGCAGGGTCTGGAAATAAGTGCCGTTGTCACCTCCCGCTTCGAGACCCAGCGCTTGTACCTGTCCCGCGATAAAGGTCGTCGCTTTGACGTTGCCAGGATGGCCCGTTTCCCGGCCGAGCATGGAGTCATCGGCGTAGCTGAAGAGACGAGAGCGCATGAGACCGGGAGAGAACGCATCGGCACTGGAGGGAGCGGCGGCGACATTCGCACTACCGTGACTGCATCCCGAGACCGCGATCAGAAGGGCGACTCCGGCCCCGAACTGCCGTCCGATGGAAGACACGCGTTTCTCCAGGAAAGAGGGACTGCTCATTAGGGACAACCTGCGGGTCGGGTGAAGCTTACGGGGCGTGGGGGGTGGGAGTTTCGACACTATTCAACTCGCACCACATCGGCAATCTGGCCCACCTGACAGGCACTCATCAGGTCGGACCGAAGCTTGAGGACCAGGGTCACAGCCTTGCCACTGGAGAGCAATCCGGCCGGCGCCTGATCAGCCCGCAGCTCATAGTTCTTGCCGTCCTTGCCGGTCAGCCGCCAGCAATTCACTCCGACCGGAGTGAGCTCGATGGTTCCGGAAACCCGAATCTCGTCACCGCCGAGTGGCTTCACGCGCTGGCAGGCTCCAATGGAATGAAGCAGAAGGACCCCAAACATGGCGGGGAGCCAGGAGTCCGGATAGGGCTTCATTGAGACGCTCCCGTTGAGACCTTCTGAAACAGAACGGGAGGGTACCTCGGCCGCTAGTCCCCGGCCAGGGAGGCGAGCATCGTCAATATGGCGACGAGGAAACAGCCCCAGCACGCCAGGCGATCCACCACGGATGTCGTGTCGACCCTGGCGTGATTCCGCGAGAAGCCAAGAGTGGTCGAAAGCATCGCTGCGACCAACAGCGGCACAGCGTCCATCGAGGTCAGGTTCCCTTCGCCACCGAGGTGGAAGGCAACTGAAGCAGCGTGGGAGCGTGGAATGGACTGCGCTCATTCCCGATCAGAAAGCGACTCACTACGAGATCGTCGGTCAACAACAATCCGGTTGCCGCAGTCTCTTCGGGGAGATCGAACACGAAAGTTGTGCTGTATGAGGCGCCGGGAGGTAGCTCCTTCGTAATGGGAGTGGAAACGATTCCGGATCTCGATAATGCCGCATCCACGTCTTCGACCGGCGGATAGCGAACCCCATCGGCACTCACCAGCGCCACCCTCCTCGGTGCCGGCCATGTGGGCTCGGTAAGGGAACGCCGGGCCGAGATCGTATTCGGGTCGAACCAGGTGCGCACCGTCACCAACCAGAAACGCCCGTTGGGTCGTAGACCATCCTCGTCCGCCCCAAGTGAATCCGCAACCCGGACATCAGTTACCGAATAGGCCAGGTGACAATCAAGCTCGCAGAAGTACTTCTCGGCGTTGACTGGGAGGATCCGGCCTCGACTCAGCATTCCCCCGCCCACAAGCAGCGAGATGTACAGGGCCAGAAGACTGAAGGTGCCGAAGGCCGTGTTACGACTCAACGTCGCCCAGCCGCGGGAAGCCGTCCACAGCGTGCCGGCTAGACCGGCCACGATGAGCGCCCCGGTGCCCAGGAAACCCAGCACCTGAAGGATGATGATAGAGTTTGACATAGACGGGTCGTGTCTCAGTGGTTCGTTTGTGAAAGCGCTACCTGACTGGCAAGCGCGCGAGCCTTCGCCTCGGCAAGCGACCAGGAGCGCCAGTCGTGCTCGCTGGGCGCGATCCGTTCCCAGTTGAGCTTGCCCAGGAGAGCAGCGCGATGGCTCGGCGATAGCCGGTCGAGGCCAGCTATCAGTGTGGGAACTGCGTCGGCCCCGAGGGAGGCGATGTATGCCGCGTCGAACTCACGCCCTTCCGTCGTCCGCTGGATATTCACCCGGGCAATGACGGCGGCGGGATTGGTGAGATGCAGCATGGCGACCCAGGCGGTCCATGCCACCAGGGTACCGCCAAGGAAGCGACGGTCGCGTCCAGCGAGAACCGTCGAAGCGAACCAGACGAGGGTATAGGCGATCCCGCCGATGAAGGCGCTGGCGTAGAAGCGCTGCTCGGTGAGGCCGAACTGGCGCTGATAGATCGCCATTCGATGGAAGGCGGAGGCCACGATGACCAGCGTGAGCGCAGTGAGGACTCCCGCCGCAATCCGATAGCTGCGCAAAGCCTGGCTGTCATCGGGCCTGAGCCTCCCCTTGATGACAAGCGCAAGCGGCAACACCAGTGCGGAGACGGTGACCAGCTCGAAAAACCCTCGGCGCGCGTACTCCGAGTAGCTGAGTCCGGGATCCTGACGGACCAGCGCCTCCCCACCGAAGAAGTACCGCCCCTGAAGGACGACGAAAGTCAGAAACATCACGTCAACCACACCCAGGACGATGCTCACCTCGATCGCTCCGAGGCCACCCGGTCCCCAGGGCAGAGAGACGTTTGCGCCAGTCCTCCGACTCAGGACACCGGCGGCTACCCAGGAGAAAAACATGATGCTCAGGCTCGTGGTAAGGAGCCATTGGGGATCGAACCTCACCAGGCTGTTGACCAGTCTCTCGAAGTCCGCATCGGCCGAAGCCAGCAAGGACCCGAATACCACGACAGCCGGCACTGCGAGCACCATCCCACGCGCGGCGGGAAGCAGAACGCTGGGTGTTCCCCGATCCCTCGCCTCCTCCTGCGCGTCAAAGGCTGCGGGGATCAGCCCTGCCCCGACCCGGGCGAAGAGATTTCGCACGCCGCCCAGGAATCGGTGAAGTCTCAGAGTCAGAAGGGACTCTTCCCGAACCAGCGGGATCAACGCGGCACAGGTGACGAGGCCAATGGCATCGGCCAGACGCAGGAACGGCGATGTTCGCCAGGCGAATCCAGCCGCGAAACAAAGCGCCAGGCCAAGGAGCAGCCGTTCCTGTCGAGTGGGCCGCTGATCGGCGCGGAGCCCAAGCCAGCACAACTCGAGCAGTGCCGCCCAGATGAGCACGTTCAGCCCAACGTCGGCGTCGTGGAACAGGAGATGAGACCCCACCCCCGCGAGCAGCGACAGGGTGAGCCAGGAAGCCGGAGTTCGTGCGATGATTGAAGTACTTTGCATTATAAAGTTAGGAGTCAAAAAAAGGGGCCAGAGTCTCCTATCCCCTCGTCATCCGAATCAGCGCTTCCATGTGGTCCAGATAGTCTTCCAGTGCCCTCCGCCCAGCCGCTGTCAGCTTGTATTCCGTGCGCGGCGTCCGTCCCTCGAACGACTTGATGCACTGCACGTAGCCCGCGTCCTCCAGCTTTCGGGCATGGACGCTGAGGTTACCGTCGGTGGTCTTGAGCAGGGCCTTGAGCTCATTGAACGTGAGCGACGGATTGACCGCCAAGGCGCTTACCACGCCGAGCCGGAGCCGCTCGTGAATCAGGCGATCAAGCGCGGCCGGTGCCGCGGCCTTGAGCCCCGCGATCGCCTCCAGGCGTTTGGTCGCTGCTGGTTTTCCGCCCGCAGTTTGCCGGGCCGCGTTCGACTTAGCCACCGTACCTCCTTGCAATCCAGGCCCCGAATCCGATGTGCAGCCCTCCGAAGCCGAGGGCCATCAGGGCGTTACTCCAGGCGACCGGTGCCAACAGAGCGATGGCCCCCAGGAGAATGAAGCAGGTCCCCATCACGGGGACCACAGGAACCGACATGGCGCCACCGGTAACCACGGCGGTGCCGTAGAGCAGCAACCAGAGAGCCGGAAGCAGCCCGGTGAGCCCGGCCCGGTAGAGAGCGAACGTGAGGAGACCACCGACCAGCATCGGCGGGGCGTAAGCGAGAACGAAGCGGCGCCCGGGCTTGGAAGTGAGCGGGGTAGAGCTGATTGCCGCTTTCCTTACCATGGCCACCCCCCCAATCGCAAACGCCAGCCAGCCCTCGACGATCCAGGCAAGCAGCCATCGCTCGGGGGTAGGCTGAGCCTGGGCCACCAGGGCTGCTACCAGCGCCGTCACCCCCATCGCTACCCCACCCCACCCTGGCACGGCGGTAAACGGACCTGCGTGCTCCATCGTGTCCCGGATAAAGCGCAGATTCTCCAGCGCCCGATCGTGGATCGGGATTTCAGTGTCCGGGACGGGGCGGACAGGACGGACGGGGCGGGCGGGCATGGTACTAGGATGAGTGGAGGTGTCCTTTTTGTCAAGTGCTTTGTGGTATAAAGCGTTAGCGACGCTGGGCGATGAGTGTACGCGTTCACTACCTGATGATTTCCCATGCACTACAGCGCCCGTCAGGTGCAAGCGCTGGTTAGCCAGCGTCGACGTCCGACGGCCGCCTTACTTGAGCCAGGCGTTGACCTTCGCTAAGTCTCTTTCGCTGGAATCTATCGCAGCCTTGATCTCAGCCAACACATCTGGTGGAGTCGGCGATGAAATGGAAGAGGTGCTCATTTCCTTCAAGGCGTAGCGGTGAGTTTCCAAGTCGTCCATGATGAGGTCACGGAGTCGCCTTGTGGCAATTGGATCGTAGGGTGCTTGCGCCCACAGTGTCCGCCGTTCTTCTTCCTCGCGCTGCTGGTATGGTGCGAAGGCATCATCGAGTATCCGCTGGGCTTCCTCGGGATTCGTGTCGAAGAGAGGCTCTACTCGCGCCATCAACTTCTCGACTTCATCAGGAGGCATAGGCGGGCGCGTCTGCCTCGTGAGGCAAACTTCGCGGAATCGATAGATCAGAATCGTGATCAGGACGACTACAGCGAGAACCCCCGTCAGTAGGGATGAGGTCTGGGGCATGGGCTCGCGAGAGTATCCATAAATGTTGTCGGGTATGCTGCCTAACGCACGCTTTCATATGGCGAGCGAAGCGTGTACGAATCCACGGCTTCCTATAACGAAACAGCGCCCGTCAGGCGCAAGCGCCCGGTAGCCAGCACCAGTTACTGCGTCCACCCCGCGAGATACATCAACAGAGCAAGGAATGCTCCGGTCAAAACAACACCACCGACGAAACGCCAGTTGGTTTCTGCTTTACCACCGTCTGGACGGGTATCAGAAACACTCAGGGCCAAGCCAATCAATAGGCTGAGGATCGTTACCACCACGATATTCGCGGATGGAGAATCTGTAGTAGAGGGTCTTCTCCGTGAATCTGGAATCAATGGTAGAACGGCGTATACCAAGATGAGCGCATAACCGAAGCCGCCAGCAACTCGCTGGAGAAAGCGGCCAACGACGCCCAAGTGCTGCGCCAAAGGCTCGCAAACACTGTATAGCAAGCCGCCGGTGAACCCCCCAGCAGGCGCCAACAACAACACGACAAAGAGCAGTCGCCAAGCCTCCGATGCATGGCCAGTAACAAACATGGCGAGCAGGATGAGAAGGCCGAACAGGCCGCTACGGGAAAGGGCGAAGGCGTAGACAAAAGCGGCGCCAAGGAGCCCGTGCCGCAACCACTTCGGTTGGCCTTCAGCCCAGTCCGCAAGCGCGATCAGAGTATCGGTCGGAGACCGCGAGAGGAGCTTCCAAGGCATGGGAACCCGAGAGACCTAAGGGCCGATGCTGACAACGTCTTGAGCTTCGGTGGTCGAATTCCGCGACCTACACGCAGTGCGGGCGCGTGGGACGCAGCCCTACTGGACCGTGATGAGAGTGATCGCGGAGGTAGTGCCGATCAGCCCTGGAATCGTCGTGGTGATCGTCACGGCACCGGCCGCAGCGGGACGGAACGCCACCCCGCCGGTTGCAACGCTCGTCGGCGTGTTGGAGCTCAGCACGGGGATCAGCAGCGGAACAGTGGCCGCAGTCCCGGTACTCGTCACCAGCGGGCCGATGGCCACGGCGTCGGTCCCGACGGTGACGTTGAGCGGTGCCGGCGCCCCTGCTCTGACATTCTGCAGCTGGGTCAGGGAGGAGTAGGTCTGGTTGGCGACACCAGTCCGCACATAGAAGGCGACATCCGGCCCTCCCGCCGTCGGCGAAGTCGGCAGGCCGATCACATCGAAGCCTGCAGGTACTACGTCCGCGGTACCATTGCCGGTCGTGAAGCCGGAGGCGGTAGCCGTGATGGCCGCCGTCACAGTGTCGGGCTGTCCCTCGAGACCCTGCAGATAGAACCCGAAGGACTGAGTGCCGTTCGGGACGACGATGTCGATGAAGCTGGTTCCCGGCGTATTCGCATCCGGCGCGAGCAAGAGCGCTCCGTTGCTGCTTATCAGCCTTACCGTCACCCCGCCATGATTCGGCGCGCCGAGCGAGCCGCTTGCATTGACCTGGAGACCGCTGCCCACGGTTGTCCCATTCACGGTGATCCCAGGCTGGGCGATCGAGACCGGGGAGCCGGCAGCGTTGGTGACTTGCAGGAATCCGGTAATCGAGGCCCTGATCGTCGTGGTGCCGGAGAGCAGAGGCCGGATAGCGACCCCGCCCGAGGTGGTGTCAGTCGGAGTATTGGAACTTCCGATCGGAATCGTGGCTGACTGGCTCCCGGAGGCGGAAGGGCCGGCCTTGAGCAGATCCGCCACCGCAGCGCTCGTGCTCAGGAAGTTGACCGTCAGCGCGCCCGGAGCGCCAAAGCGCACGTTCTGCAGCTGAGTCAGGAACGAGGGGGTAGTCTGTGAATTCGGAATGCCGGTCCGGGCATAGATGTTCGAGATCGGTGAGAGCGTCGTGGTACTCGCCGGAACGCCGATCAGATCAATCGCGCCCTGCACCAGGCTCATGTCAGCGGTCCCGTTGGCGAAGCCGGCGGCACTGCCGGTGACCGTGACCGACGTGGTCCCCGTCAGTCCCTCCTTGCCCTGCACGTAGAACGAGAAGGACGTGGCACCCTGCGCCAGGGTCAACGTGATCGAGCCGGTCCCCGCGGTAGTGGCGTTCGGCGCCAGCAGCAGGTTCGGGTTAGGGCTGACCAGCGTGACCTGGAAGTTCGCGGTCGGAGCGGGAGCTGCGAGGGATCCGTTGCTATTGACCTGGAGCCCGCTGCCGACGGTCACGGCGTTGATGCTGATGGTCGGCTGAGCCACCGTCACCGCGGAGCCCGCCGCGGTGGTCACCTGCAGGAAGCCGGTCGCGACCGCCGAAATGGTGCTGGTACCCGCCGCCTGCGGCAGCAGCGCCACTCCGCCCGAGGTCGTGTCCGTCGGCGTGTTGGAGCCGAGGACAGGGACCTGTGCGGTAAGGGTGTCCTGTGTGTTCGGACCCTTGGCGACCAGCGTCGTGGCACCGTTGGGATCATTGTCCTGGAAGACCACCGTCACTGGACCGGGCGCCCCGGCCCTCACGTTCTGCAGCTGAGTCAGGAACTGGGGCGTGGTCGTCGAATTCGGGATGCCGGTCCGGGCGTACATGCTGGAGATCGGCGAGAGTGTCGTCGTATTCGCCGGTACGCCGATCAAATCAATCGCTCCCTCCATCAGGTTGAACGTGGTGGTACCGTCGGCAAAGCCTGTAGCGCTGGCAGTAATCGTTACGGGCCTGGTCCCGGTTTGACCCTCGAGCCCCTGCACGTAGTAGCTGAAGGCGGTCTGGCCGTTCGGGACGTTGACCGTGATGCTGCTGGTGCCCGGGGTCGTCGCGTTGGGCGAGAACAACAGCGCCGCATTGCCACTGGTCAGGGTAACGCCGACACCACCGTGGTTCGGCGCGCCCAGGCTGCCTGAGGCGGAGATCTGCAGGCCGCTCCCGACACTTCCGCTGTTGAGCGTGATACCGGGCTGCGCGATGGTGACCGGTGACGCCGCCGCGGAGGGGACCTGGAGGAAGCCCGGCGCTACCGCGGAGATCGTGCTGGTACCTGGACCCTGGGGCAGAATCGCGACACCGCCCGAGGTCGTATCCGTCGGCGTGTTGGTGCCTCCCACCGGAACCTGCGCGTTGAGCGTATCCTGGGTGACCGGACCCTTCAGCAGCAGGGTTGATGCGCCATTGGGATCTGCGTCCTGGAAGGTCACGATAAGGTTGCCCGGCGCTCCGGCGCGGACCGCCTGGAGCTGCGTCAGGAAGGAAGGCGTCGTCTGGTTATCCGGAATACCGGTCCGGGCATAGATCGCGGAGCTCGCCGACAACGTAGTGGTGCTTGACGGTACCCCGATCAGGTCGATCGCACCCTGCACCAGGTTGTAGTTGATGGTGCCGTTGATAAAGCCAGGCGCCTGCGCCGTAACCGTAATCGGCGTCGTCCCGGTCAGGCCTTCCTTGGCCTGGATGTAGTAGCTGAAGCTCTGCTGGAATACCGGGACGGTCACCGTTATGGAGGCCGATCCCGGCGTCGTGGCGTTGCGGGAGAGGAGCAGGTTGCTGTTCCCGCTGATCAGCGTCACCGTGGCACCGCCATGGTTCGAAGCGCCGAGCTGACCCGATACCGATATCTGGAGTCCGCTGCCTACCGTGGCCGCATTGAGCGTAATGCCGGGCTGCGGATTGACCGTGACGTTGATACTGTCGGGCTGGATGTTGCCCGCGGTCACCTTGAGCTGCGTGGTGCACGGCAAGCTGGCTGTGCCGCCGTAGACCAGCGCCATCGGCGCCGACACGATGCCGGTCGGAATCGTGATCGGCGTGGTGACCGCCTTGAGGCAGGTCGGATCGGTGATCACCGCGGCGACCGGAACGCCCGGCGCCGGGGCCGCGATGCCCTGATTGTTACTGGTGAAGTTGATGTCGACCTGAGCGCCGAAGCTCAAGTTGAGCGTGGCTGAGGTCTGCTGGAGATCGAGCGCCGCCGCAGTGGTCACGGTAGAAGTCGCGGTTACATACGCCGCGTTGGAGACCGTGACGGTTGAGGGACCGGGGAGGAGACCATTCAACAGTGCGTTCGCCGTCTGGCCTCCCGCCGGAATGGTCACGGTGGGTGTCGAGACTCCCACCAGGGTCGGCGCGCTCGAGGAAACTGCGAAGGTGACACCGCCCGCAGGCGCCGGGGCCGGAATCTGAATCGGCAGCGAGACACCGCTCTGACCGTAAGGAACATTCAGCGCGGTCGGGATGCTGATGTTCCGGTTCTGCACGTCAACCGGGAGGGAACCAGCGATGTACCCCGTCGCGGTGCCGGTGAGCGTCGCGATCCCGCTCGACACCCCCGTGATGGTGGCCGTTCCCGCCGACGCGCCCTGCGGGATATTCAGCGTACTGGGCGTGACGGTGAAGATACCGGTCTGCGAGCTGGCCAGTGCCACCGCAACACCACCCGGGCCCGCCGGACCAGACAAGCCAACGTCTATCGTCGCGGTAAGCCCGATCCCGACGCCGGGAACGCCGGCCTGCGAGATCAGAATCTGCGGCCCTGGGAAGAGAGTCGTCGCCTGGAAGACGACCGGCGTGAGACCCGATACCGTCGCGGTGACGGTCGGATTGGCCTGACCCAAGCCGAGAGTCCAGTTGACCGAGGCCTGGCCGTTTGTGTTGGTGGTCGAGGTCGTCGCCGAGAGGTTCCCATCGCTCGGTGCCCACGTGACGGTGACCCCCGAAACCGGATTGCCGAACTGATCGCTCACCAGTACCACCAGCGGGTTGGTGAGGGCCTTGTTCAGGCTGTCGGTCTGGTTGTCACCGGAGACCTTGGCAAGCGCGGCGGCAACGTCGGCGGTTCCGGTTGCCGTGAAGCTGACGGGAGTAATCCCGGCAACCGTTGCCGAGAGGGTGTTGGCTCCCGCGGTCTGGCCCAGCTTCCAGCTCCCGAGGGATGCCACGCCGGATCCGTTGGTCGTCGCGTTGGCTCCGGTGATACTCCCACCGCCCGCCGTGACCGCGAAAGCGACCGCCACACCGGATACCGGGACTCCGCCGGCATCGGTCACCAGGACCGAGGGATCGGTTCCCAGGACCGTGTTGACGACGGCGCTCTGATTGTTGCCTCCGGCGACCGCGACGGCGGTCGGTATCCCGGGACCACCGATTGTCGCCGTGCCGTTGAAGGTCAACGGCGAGCCGGTCAGGCCCGTTGCTCTCGCAGTCACCGAGAGGGCCCCGGCGGAATTCCCGGCCGTCACTACGGTCTGGGCTTGACCGGTCAGATCCGTGGTGATCGTGGTGGGCGCCACCGAGGTGCCGCCCGGCCCGCTCGCCACGCCAAACGTGACCGGGTAGCCGCCGCGATACGGAGCTCCACCGGCGTCCTGTACTTCCACGATGAGAGGGAGCGCGAAGACGGTTCCGATGAGACCCGATTGCGCGTCACCCGAAACCGCGACGATGCGGGCCGCGACCGGGACGTAGTGGAAGGTCGCCGTGTCGGAGACCGCCGGCAGCACCGGCGTCACCGCGGTGATCACGACGCTGTCGTCGCCGGTGGGCGGAGCAAGAATTACCGCCTGGCTCAGCCCGTTGTTGACCGGCGTCGGGACCTTGGTAGGATCACTCGAGATGAAGCCGACGGGGACACCGGGTAGCACGGCGTTGTTGGCGTAGACCGTTGCCGTCGCGACCGTGGTACCGCCGGCCGGAGTGTACGGATTGGAAATCGCGAGTACGACGCTGTCCACCCCGCTCGCGCCGGGGCCGACGTATTGCGGAGTAAAAGGCTGGGTCGTGGTCGGCGCCCCGGAGGTCGCCGTCACGATGCTGCGCACCTCGTAGTAGGTGACACCGCCGCCCCGAGCCTGGAGTACGAGATAAAAATCTTCCGGCGACTGGCGCAGATCTACCCGGATTTGTACCGAGAGCGAGGTCGCGTTCTGGTTGATTTCGTTGCCGGTGAGAAGCCGGCTGAACGCGACCGAGGAATCGCTGGTGTGGCGGAGCTCGACGAAGACTTCGGTAACTGGAATCGGAACTTGGCCACCGGCCCGGAGCAAGGCGGTGGCATCGATGAACCCGTTCACCTGACCGCCCGGACCGGTTGCGGTATCCTGACCACAGGTAGTCAGCACAAAGACCCCCAGGAGAACCTGGGAAATCCTCACAAGACTACCCCGACGGCTCGGCTTACCGAAGCTCGCCACGAATGGTCCTGACGACGGGAAACTATTGCCCAACAGGAAGTTACATGAACCTACCGGGCGGGAGTCAGCCTGTCAAACGCTTTGCGATTCAGCCTGGCTCGCCCGGTACCGGAAGACAGGGTAGGCAGGATGCGTTCCAGCAGGAGAGATCAGAGGACCGGCAGCCAGACCTTGGCCCGGCACCCGGCTCGGCCTCGCCTGTTCTCTAAATGAAGGGCGCCACCGTGGCCTTCGGCGATTTGCCGGCTCAGGACCAGGCCGATTCCGGAACCGCCAGGCTTCGTGGTATAGAAAGGGACGAAGAGGTTGCCGGTCTCGCTCAGGCCCGGGCCATCATCTTCCACGAACAGCTCCAGCCCCTGCCCGGCCTTTTTCCAGCTTACCGTGACTTCACCCGGGCCTCCGCCCATCGCTTCAATCGCGTTGCGAACCAGGTTGATCAGCAACTGATCCAACTGATCGGCGTCGGCCGCGATGCTCACTTCGGGCCCGCCGGCAATGCGGACTCGGGGATCCTGGACCAGGCCCACCACCCGCTGCACCCAGGGCTCGACCGCCACCTTCGCCAGGACCGGTTTGGGCAATCGGGCGAGTCGGGCGTAGGCGCCCATGAAGCGCGCCAACGCTTCCGCGCGTTGACCGATGATGTCGAGTCCGTGGCGAAGGTCGGCACCGTCGGACTCGGTAGGAGTGGATCGCCGATCGAGGGCCGAGCGCAGGCTCCCGGCGAGCGAGCGAATCGGCGCCAGGGAATTGTTGATCTCGTGGCTCAGGACGCGAACCAGGCGCTGCCATGCCTGCCTCTCTTCGACCTGGAGCGTGCGGCTCACATCCGCGAGCACGAGCAACTGGTGCGGTTTTCCTCCCTCCCGAAAGCTGGTGCGACGCAATTCCCAGCGGACGGCCGGCGTGCTGCCCCGCTCGATCACGCGAGGGCTCTCTCCCTCGAAGCTGCCAGCCAGTCCCAAGGTCTCCGCGTCGAGCCCGAGGGCGCGCTCGGCCGGCTGCCCGAGAAACCGTTCCCCGGCCCGATTCACCAGCCGCAGCCGTCCATTCTCATCAAAGCTCAGGACCGCGACGTCGATCTCCGCCATCACCGTGCGAAGCAGGGCGGTCGCTTCGAGTGCGCCGAGTCGCTGTTCGCGGAGCGTGTCGCGCAGCGCGTTGGCCTCGAGATAGACCAGCCCCAATGGATCATCCGGAGTAGCTCCACGAGCCCGCAGCGAGTAGTCCCCTTCCCGAAGAGCTGCGAGGAGATTCGAAACGGTCTGGAGCGGAAGGACGACGCGGTCGTACAGCGCGGTCGCGCCGATCAGCAGCCCGAGCGCCACCACCATGGTGACGGTCCATTGGACCTTCGAGGAGTAGTCTCCCACCCACACGAAGGCCAGAGCGAACACCGTGGCGGGCAGCGCCGCCATCAGTGCCAGCAGCAGGACTCGTTTTGGGTGGGATGTGGAGCGCATTGGCGGGAATATGTGTGAGTGAGACGTCAGCCGTCAGCCGTTAGCCACCAGCTATTAGCCGTCAGCCGTCAGCCGTCAGCGTCAGCCGGGCACCTCATCCCGAGCGCAGCGAGGGATCTAGCCTCCTGATTCAGACGCCAAGGCAAGTTGGCAAGATCGCTGACGGCTGATGGCTGACGGCTGACGGCTGACGGCTCATACTGACGGCTGACGGCTGATGGCCTACGGCTGTTACTACATCCCGAACCGCTCGAGCCGCCGATACAGCGCGCTTCGACTCAGCCCCAACGCCTTCGCCGCATCCGACACACTGCCGCCGGAGCGAGCCAGCGCCTTCTGCACCAGCAATCGCTCGACATCTTCGAGCGTCATCGCCTCCAACTGGGCGGCGCCGTCGGAAGGTGGCATGAGGCTCAGGTCGGCGGGATCGATTTCGGCCTGATCGGTAAGAAGGACCGCCCTTTCAATAGTATGGTCGAGCTCGCGGACGTTGCCGGGCCAGATGTAACTCAGCAGGGCCTGCATCGCCGCCGGGCTGAACCCGGTGATCGGCTTCCGATAGCGCGTCGCGTGACGGCGGAGGAAGGTGCTCGCGAGAAGGGGGATGTCTTCCCGCCGATCGCGGAGCGGAGGAAGGCGGATCTCGATGGTGTTGAGGCGGTAGAGCAGATCTTCCCGGAAACGCCCGGCGGCAACTTCTGCCCGGAGATCGGCGTTGGTCGCCGAGAGGACTCGAACGTCGACCTTGCGGGTCTTGGAGGAGCCGACCCGTTCCAATTCCCCGATTTGCAGGACGCGCAGCAGCTTGGCCTGCTGGCCGAGAGTGATGTTGGCGATCTCGTCCAGGAGCAGCGTCCCACCATCGGCCAGCTCGAAGCGTCCGATGCGGTCGGCCTTGGCATCGGTGAAAGCGCCTTTCAGATGACCGAAGAGCTCGCTCTCGAAAACACCCTCGGAGAGGCCGCCCACATTCACGGTGATCATCGGTCTCAGGGCCCGCGCCGAGGCGGCGTGCAGCCAACGCGCCGCGACCTCCTTGCCCGTGCCGTGCTCGCCCAGGATGACGGCGTTCGCTTCCGACGGCCCCACCCGCTCCATCAACCGCATCACCGCGCGCATCGCGGGCGACTCGGCGACCATATCGGGTACGCCTTCGCGGCGGAGGCTCTGGTTCTCGCTCTCCAGCCGGAGGCTCTTGCGCAACGCCTTGCCCAGCTCGACCTGAGTCTTGAGCGTCGCAACCAGCCGGGCATTGTCCCATGGCTTCTCGACATAATCTCGGGCGCCGCCCCGCATCGCCTCGACCGCGCCCTCGACACTGCTGTAGGCGGTCATCACCACGACGGGGAGTGTCGCGTCGAGCAACCGGATCCGGCTGAGGAGATCGAATCCTTCACGGCCCGAAGTGGTATCCCGTGTGTAGTTGAGGTCCATCAGGACGACGTCGTAGTCCTTCCGCTCGATCGCTGACAGCACGCCTCCTGGCGAGCTGACCGTATCGACGGCAAATCCTTCGGCCTTCAGCAGGAAGCGCAGGGCCTGGAGGATGTCGGGTTGGTCGTCGGCGATGAGGATTGAAGACATTGGTAGGGACAGAAGCTATTAGCGGTTAGCTGTTAGCTGTAGCTCGCATTTGTTCGGTGCGCGTCGCCTGCAAAATGGTGTTGACCATTGCCGGAAGATAGCTACCCTGAGATCGCTCTCTCATGGGACAACTCCGTACGTGCAGGAATGCGAGCGCCTTAATGTGTGGAGGAAGGCGGTAGATCTGGCCGTGGACGTGTACCAGGTCACTCTGCACTTTCCAAAATCCGAACTCTACGGTCTGACCAGCCAGCTTCGGAGATCGTCCGTCTCAATCGCCAGTAACCTCGCTGAGGGATCAGGACGAGGTTCGGATGGTGAACTCGCACGCTTTCTCGCGATTGCCAAGGGGTCGGCGACTGAGCTGCACACTCAGTTGTTAATCGCTTCGCGAGTGGGCCTGCTGCCAAGCGCCAGATATCAGGACCTTAGTCGGAGACTCCAAGAAGTACGCAAGATGCTTAACGGTTTTCTATCTCGCCTCCGCAGACCTGCCCCTCCAGCACCCAAACCCTGATTGTTTCACTGCTAACAGCTAATAGCTAAGAGCTACTTTGCACCCGCCGCACTCGCCACCCTCTCATCCCCAACCATCCAACCGTCCTTAAGCTCCACAATCCGGCTGCCGTACTGGGCGTTCTCCAGAGAGTGAGTGACCTGCACAATGGTCGTCCCGGCCGCGTTGAGCTTGCAGAACAGCTCCATGATCTCCCGGCCTTGGGCGGAATGGAGGTTACCGGTCGGCTCGTCGGCGAGCAACAACGATGGCTTGGCGATGATCGCTCGGGCCACCGCGATTAGTTGTTGCTGGCCGCCGGAGAGCTGGCGGGGATAGAGGTCCTTTTTCCCGACGATGTGAAATCGATCCAGCGCATCGGCCACCAGCGCCGCACGCTCCGAGCTCCGCAGGTCCCGATATGACAGCGGCATATCGAGATTCTCTGCCACCGTGAGATCGTCGAGCAAATGATACTGTTGGAAGACAAATCCCACCGACTGCTTGGCCAGCTCCGCCCGTTGCTTCGGCTTGAGAGGTTGGACCTGCTGCCCCTTGAACTCGTATTGCCCCCGGTACTCGCCGTCCAGCATGCCGAGAATCGCGAGCAGGGTGGACTTCCCCGCTCCCGATGGCCCCATGATGGTGACGAACTCACCAGGCTGGATCGTCAGATTGATCCGGCGCAGGACGTAGGTCGGCGACGGCTTGGTGTCGAAGGACTTCTCGACGTCGGTGAGTCGAATCACGGGATTTCCAAAGGTTCGAGTTTGTTACCGAGTACCGAGTACCTGGTACCTAGTACAGAGAGTTGTCATTCCGGGTGAAACGAGGAATCTCGTTGCCCTGGAGTTGGTGAAGCTCAGGCATCGGGATTCCTCTCTCGCTACGCTCGGTCGGAATGACCGTTCTTGAGTCACGGCTACTAGGTACTAGGTACTCGGTACTGATTTTACTCACTCTTAAGCGCCACCACCGGATCCACCCGCGCCGCCCGCCGGGCCGGTATCCACGTTGCGAGGACCGCCGCCGAGATCAGGAGCGCTGCGGTTCCGGCATAGGTAAGGGCGTCGCTGGTCGTGACCTCGAACAGCATCGAGCCAATGGCTTTCGAGGCGGCGAATGCTATCGGCAAACCGATCGCGGCGCCGATCAGAGCAAGCCGGAGACCTTCGCGAATCACCAGTCGCACGACATCTCCCTGCTTGGCGCCGAGGGCGATGCGAATCCCCAGCTCCCTGGTGCGCTGGCTGACCGCATATGAGGTCAATCCGTACACCCCGATCACCGAGAGCGCGACGGCCAGCCCGGCGAAGAGGGAGATCAGCATCATGTTGAACCGGCGAGCGGCAGTGGATTGCCCGATCGCCTGATCCAAACTGAAGAGTTCCGCCACCGGCTGCTGCGGATCGGCTCGGCGCACCGCTTCCCGGACCGTGCCCGCCAGGAGCAGCGGGTTCCGATCGGCTCGGATGGCGATCCACATCTGCTCGCCCCAATCGGGCGCCTGCGCCAGTGGAAGATACAGTTCGGGGCCGGTCTCTTCATCGAGACCGGCATAATGAACGTCACCGATCACGCCGACCACCGTCGCTTCCCTTGCCGTTTCCTGCCGCATCCCGATCGGAATCTGCTTCCCTACCGGATCCTCATCCGGCCAGAGCCGCTTGGCCAGCCGGGTGTTGATCACCACGACTGGAGTAGCCCCCTCCCGGTCGGTCGCTTCGAAGGGGCGTCCCTTGAGGATCGGGACTCGCAGGGTGTTGAAATAGTCGGAGCCCACGAGGCGCATCGCGATCGGGAGAATCGGATCGGGATCGTTGGGCCGGATCCGCTGCGGATTGATGGCGAGCATCATCATCGACCCGGTGAGCGGCATGGTGCGGGAGATGGTGACGCCGTCCACCCCGGGACGAGCGGCGAGATCGTCGCTCAGAGTGCGAAAGAAGGTCTCTCGCGATGCGCGATCGGGGTAGCGGGAGGGAGTGAGCCGGACCCTCGCCGCGAGCACGTCGTGAGTGTCGTAACCCGGATCCACTTCCATCAATCGCGTGAAGCTGCGTACCAGGAGGCCGGCCGACACCAGGAGCACCAGAGCCACCGCCAGCTCGGCGGCCACCATGACTCGCTGGGTTCGTTGCCGTCTACGCCCACCGCCCAGGCCGGCGGAGTCTTCGCGCAGAGCCTCTTCAATGGCCGGATGGAAGGCACGAAAAGCGGGCACCAGCCCGAATCCAACGCCGGTCGCGAGTGATACCAGGAAAGTGAAAGCCAAAACCGAACGATCAATCGTGACGTCCTGGACCCTGGGGAGCGAATCGGGCCAGGTCGCGAGCAGCAGGTCGAGACCCCAGTAACTCATCAGGACGCCCATCACTCCAGCCGCGAGGGCGAGCAGAATGCTCTCGGTGAGAATCTGCCGCACGATGCGGCCGCGATCCGCCCCCAGCGCCTGCCGAATCACGATCTCCCGGCGCCGGGAATTGGCCCGGGCCACGAGCAAGTTCGCCGCGTTGGCGCATGCGATGAGCAGCACCATGGCCACGGTGCCAAACAGCACATACAGCGTCGGTCGGATGTCACCAACGACTTCATCCGTCAGCGGCACCGCATCAAAGGCGATTTCAAGCCCCGCGCCGTCTCGTGCCCGTGCTACGGTAGGACCGGGTCGCGGCCCGGCGCCACCTGCCGGTGCTGCGCCCCGAGCGGTGATCCGCATCTCGCGCCGTTGAGGCTGAGATTGATTGGCCGTCTCTTGCTGTGCCTGGAGCCGCTGGGCCAGAGTTGCGAGATCGGCCTGAACCCTCTCCTTCGTGACTCCCGGCTGAAGCCGTGCCACGGTGTTGAAGAGGTGAAGGTTCCGGTCGGTCCGCGCCTCGGGGCTGGCGGCGAAGGCTCCGCCGAGCGGGGCCCAGAGGTCAATGTTCTCGCTCGGGAACCGGAAACTGGCCGGCATGACGCCGATCACGGTAAACGGGGTGCCATCGAGCTGGATGCTGCGCCCCAGCACCGTTGGGTCGCGGCCGAACACCGAGGCCCAAAGGCGATGGCTGATCACTATGTATGGAGCCTGCTCGTCAGCCGGACCAAACGTGCGGCCCAGCTCCGGTGTTGTGCCCAGGACTGGGAATAGCTCGGACGACGCGTAGGTTCCCTCGATTTCGCGAGGATCCCCGGAGCCGGTGAAATTGAATTCGTGGGTGTCGTAGCCGGCGACTCCCCCGAAGACCTGCTGCATGGCGCGAAGCTGTTCGATGTCGGGATAGGACATCGAAAACCGGCCTTCCTGGAATCCGGCCGAGTAGACCTGAACCAGCCTCTCCGGCTGGGAATACGGCAGCGGGCGCAGCAGCACCGCATTGACCACGCTGAAGATGGCGGTGTTGGCACCAATCCCCAGCGCGAGCGTCAGGATGGCGACAGCCGCGAACCCCGGATTGTTGCGAAGCCCGCGAACAGCGTACTTGAGGTCGGTCAAGAGCGTCATTGGAGGTCCAGTTAAAGTGATGTGGACTGAGGACTGCCTATCTCACTCCGCACGAAGCGCAGTCATCGGATCCACCCTCGCAGCTCGCCGGGCAGGGAGATAGCAGGCAAGAATAGCCGCGCTACTCAGAACCACTGTCACGGTCACGTAGGTCCCCGGATCGGTCTGCGCGACGCCGAACAGGAACCCCTGCAGCACCCTGGCCAACGCCAGCGCGGCGAGCAGGCCCACCGCGAGTCCGATGATCACGGGCCGCATGCCCTGCCCCACCACCAGTCGCAGTACATCCGACGCGCTGGCGCCGAGCGCCATGCGGATCCCCAGCTCCGCGGTCCGCTGCGCGACGATGAACGAGAGCACACCGTAGATCCCGATCGCAGCGAGGATCAGGGCCAGCCCGGCGAAGACGCTCAACAACGCGGTAGTGAACCTCGGTCCTGCGATTGAGCGCGACACGACATCGTCGAGCGAGCGGATATCCGACACGGCGAGCCCCCGGTCGAGATCGGCCAGGACCCGGCGTACTGGACCGGTCAGGGATTCCGGAGCCCCGCGCACTCGCAGGGTGAGTGTCATGGAACGAACGGGCACGACGGAGTCGGGTGCTGTGGCAAAGAACTGGGCGTGGGGAAGATACATCTCGGGTCGAGGCGTTTCAGTCAGTCCTCGGTGATGCACGTTGCCCACGACACCAATGACCGTACGCCAAAGGGAATCCGCGGACGAGTTCAGGTGCATGCGTTGCCCGACCGGATCGCGACCCTGCCAGTAGAGCTGGGCCATGGCTTCGTTCACCATGATGACAGGTGGTGCACCCAACCCGTCAGCGTCGGTGAGCGACCGTCCCTTCTTGAGGGGAATACCCATGGCCTCGAAGTAGTCTGGCCGCACGACCTGCCAGTCCGCCGGCGTCCCGCGAGTGGGATCCGGCGGAGTGTAGCCTTCGACGGTGATTCCCCAATCGCCGCGAATTGATGCGAGCGGCAGGCCCGCGACCGCCCCGGCTGTTTCCACTCCCGGTAGCGCCCGAAGCCGATCAAACAGTCGAGCGTAGAGCGCCGCGACAGTCGTTCGGCTGGGATAGGTCGCGTCGGGAAGGGAGAGCCGCATGGTCAGGACGCCATGAGGTTCGAATCCGGGGTCCAGACTGGACAGCTTGAGGAAGCTGCGCATCACGAGTCCGGCGCCGGTCACCAGAATCACCGCGATCATGACCTCGACGCCCACCAGGACCCGGCGGAAGCGCCGCCCGCCACGACCGGTGGTGACGTTGCGGGTGTTCTCCCGCAGCTCCGGATGGATATCCCGGAGCATCTGCCACGCCGGTACCATGCCAAAGACGATACCGGTAATAAGCGATAGAACGAGCGTCGACCCGAGGACGGGCAGATCAATGCTGATCGCGTCCGCCCGAGGGAGGCTCGAAGGATTGATCGCCGGCAGCACCTCCACACCCCACCAAGCGAAGAGAACCCCCAGCGCTCCTCCAAACATCGCAAGGAGAACACTCTCGGTCAGCAGCTGACGAACCAGGCGCCGCCGCCCGGCACCGAGAGCGGTGCGGATCGCAATCTCACGCTGGCGGGATTCCCCTCGTGCGAGAAGCAGGTTCGCAACATTGCCGCAGGCGATGAGGAGCACCAGCGCCACCGCGCCGAGCAGCAGGAGTAGCGCCGGGCGGATCTTGCCGAGGATCTGGTCCGGGACCGAAACCATGGTGACACCGAAATCGGCTCCGTAGTTCCCCGTGTGATCCGCCTTCATCCGGGCCACAAAGATGTCCAGCAATCTCTGGCCTTGATTCAGGTCGACACCCGATTGCAGCCGGCCGACGGCGTAGAGCCCGTGGCTCCCCCGGTCGTTCTCGTCAGGCACACCCAGCTGAAGCGGGGTCCAAAGCTGAGTTCTCTCATCAACCGAGTAGTCGAGTGGGAGACGGAAATCCTGGGGCATCACTCCGACCACCGTGTACGGCACGGCATTGAGCTGGATCGCTCGGCCGATAATCGTCGGGTCGGCGTTGAACCGCCGGCGCCAGACACCCTCCCCGAGGATTACGACACGCGGTCCGTTGGGTTGATCCTCTTCCGCCGTGAAGGTCCGGCCTAGAATGGGTGACACCTGCAGAACGCTGAAGAGGTTGGCCCCGACGAGGCCGCCCCGGACCCGCTCGGGATCTCCGTTGTCGGTGAGGGTGAACGACCCGTCATCGAATGGAGCGACACCGGAGAAGACCTGAGTCTGCTGAGAGTAGTCCACGATCTCGGGCCCGGAGAGCCAGGTCTGATCCCAACCCTTCCAGTGGCTCCATAGTATGACGGCGCGATCCGGCTCCTTGTACGGGAGCGGCTTGAGCAGAATGCCACGCAGCACACTGAAGATTGCGGTGTTGGCGCCGATCCCAAGCGCCAACGTGAGTACCGCAACGAGGGTGAAGCCCCGGTTGCGGAACAGGGTGCGAGCAGCAAAGCGTAGATCCTGCAGCAAGGTGTCCATGCTCCACCCGAAGTTCAGAGTTCCGCACTAGGCACTAGGTACTCGGTACTCGGTACTACTCCGCCCGCAGCGCGATCATCGGATCCACCCTGGTGGCCCTTCGGGCGGGGAGATAGCACGCAATCGCAGCGATGGCCGTGAGCAGGAGTGAAACCGCCGCGAAGGTCACCGGGTCGGTCGGGGTGATTCCGTAGAGGAGTTTTCCCAGTGCTCGCCCGGCGAGCGCTGCACCCAGCCCTCCCAGCACCACACCGAGCAAAGTGAGCCGCAGGCCATTCCCCAGGACCATGCGAAGCACGTCACCGCCTCGGGCGCCCAGGGCCATCCGCACCCCAATCTCCCTGGTGCGCTGCCCGACTATATAGGAGAGGACCCCGTAGATCCCGACCGACGCGAGGATCACCGCCAAAGCGGCGAATCCAGCGAGCAGCGTCATGGGATAGCGACGGTCCGACATCGATTGATTGAGTCGGGTATTCATCGTCGCGACATCGGTAAGCGGCACTCCGCGGTCGACCTCCCGCACGGCGGCCCGTACCTGTGCCGCCAATCCATCCGCTCCACTTGGGTGCCGAATGACGAGGGCCAGCGACCGGGATGGCTCCTGGGAAAGTGGATAGTAGATCATGGGGCGGATGTCGTCATCCAGCGTGTTGGGATGCAGATCTCCGACGACGCCGATGATTTCCACCACATCGTCCGGCTTCCACATGTCGATCTTGAGTCGCTGGCCGATGGCGTCCTCACCGGGCCAGAATTGCCGTGCCATGGTTTGATTGATCAGCACGACCGGGGGCGTCTTCGGCCGGTCGGTGGCATTGGAGCTGCGACCGCGCTCGAGTGGAATGCGCATGGTCGTGAAGTAGCCGGGATCGGCGTAACGAATGTCGGCTACTGATTCCTGACCCTTGGGCGGCTCGGGCCGATCCATGAGATGGATGCTCGTGGAAGAATTCGCCGGGGTGAGCGGCAGAAAATTCACCGCGCCTACATCCTCGACACCTTGCAGCCGGCTCACCCGGTCGCGGAGCTGGTCGTAGAAAAGGCTCTGTCGTGCTGCGTCAGGATATGTAGCTTCGGGAAGGTCCACGGAGACGGTGAGAACATTCTCCGGATCGAAGCCAGGGTCGATGGAAGCGAGCTGTTGCAAGGAGCGAATCAGCAGGCCCGCTCCGGTCAGGAGAATCAGCGCCAGAGCCATCTGGGTCACGACGAGCGCGCCGCGGAAGCGGGTAGCGGACACGGTAGCGGTGCTGCGCGGGCTCTCGCCTTTGAGTCCGGCGGTGAGGTCCGTACGGCCTTCGCCGAGCGCGGCTGGGAGGCCAAAGAGGATGCCCACCAGCAGCGAGATCCCGGCTGTGACCGCGAAGACTCGCGGGTCAACCGCGATCTCGTTCAACCGCGGGATGCTCGCCGGCCCTGCCTTCACCAGGAGATCCACCGCCCAAACTGCCAGCAGCAATCCCGCCGCACCACCCAGCGTGGCGAGCAACACACTCTCGAGCAGAGCCTGCCGGACCAGCCGCCACCTCGAAGCTCCCAGCGCGGTTCGAATCGCCACCTCGCGTTGGCGCCCCGTGGCTCGACTCAGCATCAGGTTGCCCACATTGGCGCAGGCGATAAGCAGCACCATCGAGACGGCGCCGAGTAGAAGCAGTAGCGCTCGGCGGGAGGAACCCACGAGCTGGTCCTTCATCTGGACCACATTGGTGCTCCACCCGGTGTCGAAGTCGGGATATTCCTTCTCCAGCGAGGCCGCGATCGAGCTCATCTCGACCTGAGCGCGCTCTCGGCTCACTCCAGGCAACAGCCGACCCACCACCAGCGCGTAGCGCCCACCGCGGACTCGGTCGCTCGGATCGATCCGGAACGGTTCCCAGTACTGCTCGTGCCCCCATGGCATCGGCCTCAGCTCAGGCTTCGCGACACCCAGGACGAGTGTACTCCCGCCCGCGACCTGAACCGAACGCCCCACGATGCCGGGATCCGCCCCGAACCGGCGGCGCCAAAGGCCATCACTCAGCACGATTACCGACGGACCACCGGGCAATCCCTCGGCCTGCGTGAATCCTCGGCCGAGCGCCATCGGCACGCCGATGACATCGAAGAAGTTCGCGCTGACGGCCCTGCCCTGAATAATCTCGGGCGACTCTCCGGTGAAGGTGAGCTGCGACCAGACCAGAATGGCGAGGCCCGAGAAACTCTTGGCCCGATCGTTCCAATCGAGGTAGTTCTGCGGATTAACGACGTTGGTCTCCTGGCGGCGCGGAATATTGCGCTCCCACACCAGGACCAGGCGATCGGGATCAGGATATGGCAGCGGCCGCAGTAGCACCGCGTTGACCACGCTGAAGATCGCGCTGTTGGCGCCGATCCCGAGCGCCAGGGTGATCACCGCGGCGATCACGAATCCCGGCGAGCGACGCAGCGATCGAGCGGCGTGCTTCATGTCCGTCAAGAACATTGCGGTCCTCGTTGGCTGAAAGTGTCCTCAGTCCTTTTCACTCTTCACTCGGCGCGCAGCGCCACCATCGGATCAACCTTCGTCGCCCGGCGCGCGGGGAGATAGCTGGCCAGTACCGCGATCACGATCAGCACCAACGGCACCGAGACCAGCAGCCGGGTATCGCCCGGATTCATCCCGAAGAAGAGGCTCCGGAGCGCGCGAGTGAGCGCGGCCGCCGCCACCGTTCCCATCACGATTCCGATACCGGCAACCCGGAAGCCGTCACCAACCACCATTCCGCGAACCGCGTGCAGCGGCGCTCCCAGCGCTATCCGGATGCCCATCTCCCGAGTCCGTCGGGAGACCGAGTAGGAGATGAGGCCGTAGAGGCCGACCATGGCGAGACCCAGCGCCAACATCCCGAACACCCCGGCGAGCGCCGCGGCGAATCGGGGGCCCAGCAGTGCCCTTCCCTCGATCAGCTGCTGCATGGTCTTGGTGTCGAAGGCCGGCATCTCCGGATCGGCGCGATGAATCGCTTCCCGGATCAAAGGGAGGAGTGCCAGCGGATCCACTGCACTCCGAACGACGAGAGTCGCGTTCCCGGTGTAGTTCTGGCTCAGAGGCAGGTAGAGATAAGGAAGCTGACGCTCCTCGAGTCCCCGGTACTTGCCGTCGGCGGCGACACCGATGATCTCGATTGGTGGGCCACTCACCGCGTTGAGCCGGATCGTCTTTCCAATCGCCGAGGCGCCGGGCCAGTAGCGCTGGGCCAGCGCCTGATTGACGATCGCGACGCGAGACGCAGTGGAATCGTCCTGCAGGCTGAAGTCACGACCGTCGAGAAGCCGAGTCCCCATCAGGGCGAGATAGCCAGGCTCGACCACGCTCCAATAGGTCGGATCGCCGCCTCGCGTCTTCTGATCGGTCTCTCGTCCGGCGACAAAGAGGCCGCCTCCGCTGGCGCTGAACTCGAGTGGCACGTACTCCGCGAGCGTCGCGCCCCGCACCCCGGGAGTCCGGCGAACCTCTTCCAGCATCCGGCGATAGAAACTCTCGCCCTGACGCTGATCGTATCCCAGTAGTGCGGGCGAGACCGAAACCAGAAGCCCGTTCCTGGTATCGAACCCTGGATCGAGCCGCTTCATCTGCCCCAGCGTCTCGAGCATGAGACCGGTTCCGATCAGCAGGACGCAGGAGAGTGCGACCTGGGTGATCACCAGCCCGCCGCGCAGCAGAGATCGGTTCGACCCGTGGCGCCCGGCTGGTTCATTCTTGAGCGCGCCGACGACCTCGGGGCGAGCCGCTTGCAATGCCGGTACCAGTCCGAAAACCAGGCTGGTCAGGAGTGAAATGGCCAACGTGAACCAGAGGACCCGACGGTCGGGGCTGAAGTCCACCTGGAAGGGGATGTCGCTCGGCGCGTGGAAGCCGTTGCCGAGCGCGGACGTCGCCCAGATGGCGAGACCCATACCCAGTGCGCCGCCCAGGAGGCCGAGGATGGTGCTCTCGATCAGCAACTGTCGGAGCAATTGCAGACGTCCCGCGCCCAGTGCGAGCCGGAGCGCGATTTCCTTCCGGCGCGATGCGGCACGAGCAAGAAGCAGATTGGCCACGTTGGCGCAGGCAATCAGCAGGACCAGTCCCACCACGACGAGAAAGGCGCGCGCAGCCAGGGCCGAGCCTCCAGCGGCATCCGGCTCAGGCCGGGCCTTGAGCTCCGGCATGGCAACGGCATCGAACCCGGCATTGGTAACTGGGTAATCGCGTTCGAGCCGGCGACCGATCGCGGCGACCGCCGAGCTGCCTTGGTCGTAGGTGACACCGGGACGTAAGCGTCCCATGAGGCGGAATGAGTTGGTCCCACGAGCCAGCAATGAACCGGGCACCCCGCGTGAAACCACGTCGAAGGTCGACACCGGCAGCCAGACGTCCGGGCCGAAGAGGGCGTGGTACACACCGCGGAACCCTCGGGGTGCCACGCCGACGATCGTGAAGGCCTGCCCGTTCAGCCGGACTGTCTGGCCGAGTACCAAGGTTCCATTAGGCGCGAGGCGGCGCTTGAACCGGTCGCTCACCACTGCGACAGGTGCAGCACTCGAATTCGGTCCGTCCTCGGGGAGAAAGCCTCGCCCCTCGACCGGAACGACTCCCAGCACTCCGAAGTAGTTCGGGCTCACCAGCTCGGCCCAGATCCGGTCGTTACGGTCCTGGCTGTTGAGGCTGACCGGCGCGGGGTAGTATGCCGCCACGTCCTCGAACGCCGACGCGTCGCGTCGGAAGTCCTCATAGTCGGCGTAGGAGTAGTCGAAGAAGCCACCTTGAGCCCGGTTCTTGGCGACGATCACCATCAGCCGGTCCGGCTCCTTGCCCGGAACAGGACGCCAGAGAAGCCCGTTCGCGATGCTGAAGACGGCCGTATTTGCTCCGATTCCCAGGGCCAGCGTAACGACGACCGCGGCGGTGAAACCGGGTGTCCGTCGCAGGGAGCGGAAAGCGAATTTGATGTCGTTAGCGAGCGTCATGCGAGCGACCAGTTCAAGCTTTATTAACGGTTAGTTCTCAGCACTCGGACACCCATACGCGGTACTCGGTACGCGGTACTTTCTCATTCACTCCTGAGCGATACCGCCGGATCCACCCGCGCTGCCCGGGCCGCCGGGAGATAGCTCGCGATCAGCGCGACTACCGCCAGGAGCACCGCAACGCCGAAGAACGTGCCCGGATCGGTCGGACTCACTCCGTAAAGCAGGGCTCTGAGTAGTCGAGTGATGGCGAATGCGCCGATCAGCCCCAGGATCAGCCCTCCCGCCACCAGCGCACCTCCCTGAGTGAGGATGAGGCTTCTCACCCGTGATCGATCGGCGCCGAGGGCCATTCGAATTCCGATTTCCCGGGTTCGTTGCGTCACCGTGTAGGTGAGGACGCCGTGCACACCGACTACGGCCAGCAACAGTGCAACGGCGGCGAATGCGCCAAGGACGATCATGGTGAAGCGGCGCTGCCCAATCGAATTGGAGAGCGTACGACTGAGTGGCTCTACCCCGAAGAGGGGCAGTGAGGGATCGAGGTCGGCCACAACCCGGCGAATAGCCGGGGCGAGTGCCGCAGGATCGCCGGCCGTTGTCCGCACGAGCAGACTCCCTCCACTCGTCGGCGCCTGCGCTCGGGGGAGATAGACGCTGGGTGGTGAGTCTTCGGCCAGTCCGTGGAAGCGTTCGTTCCCCACGACACCGATGACCGTTCGCCTCGCCCCCCAGAGAGAGATCTGCTGGCCCAGAGGCGGCAGCGCTCCAAAGAAGCGGCGCCGGGCCGATTCGTTGATCACCACGACCGGCGTGCCTTCGGCATCGTCCGTCTCGACGATGATCCGACCCGCCAGTAGTGGAACCCGCAACGTCTTGAAGTATTCGGTATCTACCTGTCGGATGGTCGGCTCGGGCCACTCGTGGGCTTCGGCCTCTCGTCCCACCACGCTTATGGAGGTGGTGAACCCCGCATCGAGCGGATGATTGCCCGCTATCGTCACGGCTTCGACACCCGGCAATGCCGCGACTCGACGCTGCAGCTCGTTGTTGAACCCGTGCGTCGCGGGCCAGCGGGGCCACTTGGAGTAATCCGTGGGATACCGGCTGGTCGGCAGCTGGAACTCCGCCTTGAGGACTCCCGCGGAGCTGAACCCCGGATCAACCTCACGCAGGCGCCAGAGGCTGCGAATCAGAACGCCAGCTCCTGCCATCAGCATGACCGCCAATGCCAGCTCCGTGATTACCAGTCCGGACCGGAACCGGCGATGCCGACGTCCAGCTGAAGCACTCCGGCTTGCTTCACCCTGGAGCGCCGACTGCAGGTTGACCCGAGTGGCTTGAACAGTGGGGAACAGACTGAAGCACACGGCGATGAAGACCGTTACCCCCAGGGTGACTGCAAGAACCCTCCCGTCGATGCCGACCGTGCCGACTCGCGGGATATCTCCCGGTGCGAGCGCAAGCAGGAGATCGAGTCCCTCCCGCGCCAGGAGCAGACCGAGCAGTGCTCCACACCCGGTGAGGAGGAGGCTTTCAACCAGGAACTGCCGAACGAGATGACGGGTCGTGGCGCCCAGCGCGGTCCGTACCGTGACCTCACGGAGTCGTTCCGCCCCTCGGGCCAGCAGCAGGCTGGCCACGTTGGCGCAGGCGACGAGGAGCACGAGAGCGACGGCGCCCATGAGGACGAACAGGGCGGGCCGAACCGGGCCGAATACCACCTGGCCCAGCGGCTCGATGAAAACTCCGCGCGCGTCGTTCTCCGGATATTTCTTCTCGAGGTCGGCCGCGATTTCTGCTACCTCTTGTTGCGCGGCTCCGATGCCCTTCGTTCCCGCAAGGCGGCCCACGACAAAAATGGGATGCGTGTCGCGGGGATAACTCTGGGGGTCCGGGCGCAGCGGCATCCACAGGTCAACCCGCACCTGTCCCCCGCGGGCCGCGAATCCCTTCCCGTAGTCTGCCGCGCTAAGAACCTGGAGAGTGCCGAAGTCGGCAGTGGAAGGAACCACACCGATGATGGTCTGCTCGACGTCATCGATCCGGATAGACCGGCCAACGACCCCCGGATCCCGGGAATACAGCTGCTGCCACAGCGTCTCGCCAATCAACACCACCTGGGGTCCGCCGGGACGATCGTCCTCGGCGCTGAACGCCCGGCCGATGATCGGAGTGATCCCGGTGAGGGCGAGGTATTCATGGCTCACCGCCAGCGCGGCAAGACGCGAGGGCTCCGCACTCTCCGGGGTGAGGCTCACCTCCTGCGCGGCGAAAGCCGCCAGCGCGCTGAACCGCCTGCTCTGCTGCTGGAAATCCTGGAAGTCAGGGACCGAGGCCGGTTCTCTGGTCGTTCCGCTCTTGCGATCGGTTTCCCACACCATCGCCAGTCGATCGATGTGGGGAAACGGTGCGGGACGGAGCAGGACTCCGTCTATGACGCTGAAAATCGCGGTGTTGGCACCGATCCCGAGTGCCAGGGTTGTCACCGCTGCGAGTGTGAAACCGGGCGAGCGGCGCAGTGAACGGAGCGCGACCCGGATGTCGTTGGCGAGTGTCATACGGGACCACCGGTTCGGCTGTCGTTGGCCACTACCTAGTACTCGGTACTCGGTACTCGGTACTCTCTCACTCCGCGCGCAGTGCGATGATCGGATCCACCTTCGTCGCCCGCCTGGCGGGAATCCAGATCGCCAGCAGCGAGACACCGAGGAGAACCAGCGCGATGACGATGAAGGTGACCGGATCGGTACTGCTCACATTGAAGAGCATGCTGCGGAGCAGTCTCGTCGCGGCGAGTGCCGCGATCAGACCCACCCCAACGCCGATCATCACCAGGCGCATCCCCTGCCGGAGCACCAGCCCGAGCAGGTCCCTGGTCGCGGCCCCCAGCGCGAGCCGCACGCCGAGCTCGCGGGAGCGCTGCGTCACGTTGTACGACATGACGCCGTAGAGACCGATCGAGGCGAGGCCCACCGCGAGGAGCGAGAACAACCCGAGCAGCAGCATCGAGAAGCGCCGGGGGCCGGTGGACTGCTCGACCAGAGCCTCCATCGTCGAAACTTGCGAGAAGGGCAGATCGGGATCGATCGCGCGAACCGCCGCCTTCACCGTCGGCAAAAGGCTGTTAGGATCGCCGGGAGTCCGGATGATGAAGCTCATCGAGTTGACCGCTACCTGCTCGAGCGGGAAGTACATCTGAACCCGACGCTGGGCGTCCAAACCCTCGTGACTGGTATGGCCGACCACACCCACCACCGTCAGCCAATCGATCGTCGAGTCGGTGAGCTGATTGAACGTGATCCGCTTTCCGATCGGATCCTCCTTGGGCCAGTAGCGATTGACCAGTTCCTGGTCCACGATCACGACTCGGGGTACGTCAGCCCTGTCCTCGAGGCCGAACTGGCGTCCCTTGAGAAGCGGCGCGCCAAGAGCCGGAAGGAAATTCGGAGTGACGACGCGCTGGTCTCCCCAGGGGCCGGGCGTACCCTTGGGCGGCTGATACCCTTCGACGTTGAAGCTCCCCGTTGACCACTGGCCGCTGAAGGGGAGCGTCGAGGTGGCTCCGACCTTTGTCGCACCGGGGACCGCCTCCAGCGCACTGGTAATACGCTCGAGCGCCGCGATCTGCAGTGTGTCGTTGTTGTACCGCAGTCGAGGAAGCGAGATGTTGAACGTGAGGAGATGATCGGGCTTGAACCCCGGATCTACGCCGACCAGGCGGGCAAAGCTTTTGACCAGTAGCCCGGCACCGGCGAGCAGCGTCAGGGCCAGCGCCACCGTTGCCACGACCAGACCGCGCCGGATCTCGAGGCCCCGGCGGTCTCCCGAATTGCCTCGTCCGCCTTCCTTGAGCGTCTCGTGGAGATCCGTCCGCGCCAGCTGCAGCGCCGGCATGATGCCGAACAGGATGCCGGTGAAGACCGAGAGCACCAGCGTGTAAAGCAATACCGTGCCGTTGACCCTGATTTCCTCGGTAGGCGGGAGGTTGCCCGGATTGAGGGCTAGAAGAGCGGGGACCACCCAGACCGCAAGCAGCAGTCCCAGGCCGCCGCCGATCACGGCGAGCAGCACGCTCTCGGTGAGCAGCTGGCCGATCAGCTTGGTCGGTGATGCGCCGAGCGCCACCCGGACGGCGATCTCCCGGGTACGGCTCGCTGCTCTCGCCAGCTGGAGGTTCGCCACATTGGCGCAGCCAATGAGCAGCACGAAGCCGACTGCGGCGAGCAACACGTAGAGCGCGGTGCGGATTGGGCCAGCCGCCTTCTCATCCAGCGTGGTCATGACCAGACCCCAATCGGGCGGGAACCGGTTGGGGAAGTCCGTCCGGAGGCTTACGGCGTGAGCCGCGATATCTGCCTTGGCCTGCTCGAACGTGGCACCGGGGGCCAGCCGACCTGAGAAGTTCAGGAACTCATTGGTGAAGCCGTCGGGATCCTTCTGGGCGGGAGTAAATACGATGGGTGTCCAGAGCTCCGCCTGCCGGTTCCAGAAGTCCCGGAACCCCGCGGGCATCACTCCCACGATTTCGTAACTTTCTCCGTCTAGAACGATTCGCTGGCCCAGCGCGGCGCGCTCACTACCGAGGACGCGCTTCCAGAAGGAATTGCTCACCACCGTGACCTTCTCGTGGCCCGACTCGTTCTCCTCGGGACTCAAGGTCCGGCCCAGTTCGGCACCTACCCCGAACGTGGCGAAGTAGTCTCCCGTGACCCGGCTGGCGATTACCCGCTGGGGATCGCCCTGGCCAGTGAGGGTGGGAGCCCAGCCGGTCTCTACCGCAGCGTGCTGGAAGATCTGCTTCTTCGACTCGTAATCCAGAAACCCCGGGACGGAAATCGGGGCATGGAGGTCGTTGAGCGAAGGATAGTGGTGCTCTACAGTGACGAGGCGCGCCGGGTCGGCATACGGCAAGGGGCGCAGGAGCGTAGCGTTGATCACCGAGAAGATGGCGCTGTTGGCTCCGATGCCGAGAGCCAGGGTCAGCACCGCAGTGGTTGTGAAACCCGGACTCTTGCGGAGCTGGCGCCCGGCGTAGCGCAGATTCTGCAACAGCGTATTCACGGCGGCCTCCCGTTCAGTTGCTCAGTGGCAAGGACTGAGGACTCGACTGAGTCATCCGATTCGTTCTAAACCGGGGCGAGTTCCGGTGTCGTGTCCTCCACCACCCGGCCATCGAACAGGTGCACGGCTCGGTCGGCATGGCGAGCATACCGCGGGTCGTGGGTCACCATGCAGATCGTGGCGCCGGCGCGATGCAGGTCGCGCAGCAGCTCCATCACCTGCTCACCGTTGCTGGAGTCGAGATTTCCGGTGGGCTCGTCCGCCAGGAGGATCAGCGGCTGGCCTGCCACCGCGCGCGCCACCGCGACCCGCTGCTGCTGACCGCCCGAGAGCTGCGAGGGATAGTGCTTCACCCGGTGGGTCATTCCCACCTTGTCCAGCGCGTCCTTGACCCGTTTCTGCCGCTCGGCAGAGGGCAGCCCGCGGTAGGTGAGCGGCAGCTCGACGTTCTCATACACGGTGAGATCGCCGATGAGGTTGAATGCCTGGAAGATGAAGCCGATCTCCCGGTTCCGAATGCGGGCTCGCTCCGAGGGGCCGAGTTGCGCCACCGACTTGCCGTCGAGCATGTAGGTGCCGCCCGATGCCGTGTCGAGCAGGCCGAGGATCGACAGGAGCGTGGTCTTCCCGCAGCCGGATGGACCTGCGATGGCTACGTAGTCGCCCCTCCGGATCTCGAGATGGATCTCGGACAAGGCATGGGTTTCTACCTCTTCGGTATAGAAGACCTTCTTGATGCCTTCGAGCTGAATGAGCGGGCTGCCATCGGTGGTCATTGGGGTACCAGTTTGAGTGGTTGGTTCAAGTACTTGCTTAAGCCGAAAGCCTTAAGCCATAAGCGAGCGGCCAAGCTGGCAGCTTATGGCTTACAGCTAGTGTCAACTTCACTTCACCCGCACGCGATCAACCGCATCCCAACGCGACATGTCGGACAGGATCACTACGTCGCCCTCATTGAGCCCACGCAGGACCTCGATCGTATTCACCGAGCTCCGGCCCAGTCCGACCTGCACCCGTTCGGCCTCGTCGCTGCCGGGAACCATCCGGAAGATCCCCACCGTGCTGTTCGCCTGTCCGTAGGCCGGGCGTCCGACGTGCAGCACATCGCTGAGCCGCTCGATCTCGATCGTGCCATCGACGCTCAGGTCGGGCCGCGCCCCCTTAGGCAGCGTGCCATCGAGCGTGACGTCTACGGTTACCGTTCCGTTCTGAGAGGCGGGATCCATCCGAACCACGTGACCCTTCACGATTCCATTGCGGGTGTCGATCGCGGCGGCCTGGCCGACCGTCACGTCGGGAGCCTGGGTTTCAGGAATCCTCAGGACGGCCTTGAGCTTCTCGGGCCGTACCACCTTGGCGAGTGTCGCGCCCGAGATTGCCCACTGGCCTACCTGCATCGGCAGTTCCTGCAGCACGCCGCTCGCACCGGCCCGGACCACCATGGACTCGACCTGCCGCCGCTGAAAGGCGGCAATCGCGCGAAGCCGCTCGACCTGGGCCTGCTGCACGTCGAGCTGCTCCTTCATGTTGTCGGTCAGGATTGCGAGCCGCCTGTCCTCGATCTCCATCCGGGCCGTCATCTCCTCCGCCTGGTCGCCCGATCGGCCCGCTTCCGCAGTCGAGATGAGATTCTGAGCCACCAGATCCGAATCGGCCTTCGCCTTCCGCTGTGCCTCGCGATAAGCGGACTTGGCCGTGGCGACGACCCCCACTTGAGTGAGCCGTTGCGCTTCGAGATTGGTCTTGAGGGAAATCAGTTCCGCTTCGGCGGCGGTGAGTTCGCGTTGCGCCTGAAGGCTCTGGATCTGAACGTCTGGATTACTCAGCTCGAGCAGGAGCGTGTTTTCGTCGACCATCACCCCCGGCTGGACCAGCACCCGGTCCACTCGTCCGGGAGTAACGGCGGAAATCCACCGGATTTGCTCGGGAACCAGGGTGCCCGGACCCCGCACCTCCCGCACCATCGGTCCCTTCCGCACAGTGTCCATCCAGAGGGTTCCGAGCTCGACCGAGGGGGCGGCCGGTTTGAGCCGGCTGAGCCCCACGGTCGTGGCCACGACCGCAACGATGGCGGCCGCTAGATAAAGGAAACGGCGCCGGTTCTTCACCGGCTGGCGTTGAATGTCCAAGTCACTCCCACTGCTTAAGGGTTAGGCCCAGACTCGCCTTGCGGTTGGCGATCAGACCACACTTAGGGAAGTTCTGTGCCCTCAGGTGACTCGGGGGATGCTTTCTCAAGGCTGAAACGACAAGCACTTAGACTCGGCGTTCCTGCGGAAGGTTGCGCTTCCGTTCGGCTGTGGGATTTGACCGTCCCGGAATCGGACATCGATTGCCCGCCTCTTCCCGCCCGCCCCGACCAGAGGTACACTTGGCCCACCACGCGTGTAGCCACGACGCAGTTCGTTCGTCTTAGCAACAACCCAGAAGACATGGAACACTCGTGAACCGGAGCCCCCTCCCGAAGGGCGTCCTGTACCTGCTGGCCGCCCTGTCTGTGGGCTGTGAGCACACCGAGCCGTTCTCCACCGGACCCTTCACCCCTGAAGGCCCTTTCAGCACGGCCGTCCCCCGACAGCTTACCCTCAACCTTGGGACCGATCTTTTCCCCGTCTGGAAACCGGACGAGACGGGGTTGTTCTACAGCTACGAGCGAACCGATTCGTCTCAGCGGGATCGCTGCATCGCGGAACTGCCTCCGGAAGGCGGCACCCGCACCCTCACCCTCTGCACCCACGCCTCCTTCAGCATCGATTCGATCGATGCCCTGGAACGCCCGGTGGTCTCCGATTCGCTCCTCGTCTACCTCTCGAGCGTCGGTGAGCAGTTCGCGCTCACGCCCAATCATCGTGAGCTCCTGATAACCAGGCTCGACGATCTGATCCACGTCGACACCATCCAGAAGTTCCCCTTCGTCTCGCCCAGCAGCCGGATCCATGACATCCCCGTCCACATGGCCTGGCTGGGCGATGACGCCCTGATCTACGTCGCCGGCAGGATCGACTACGTCCCTCCGGCTCCATTTGAACCGCCCGACACCGTGGTCACGGGAATCGAGATCGCGAGAATCGACCTGAGCGGTGCTACTCCGGTGGTCGGTATCATTCCGGGAACCTTGCTCGCGTCCTCGGTGCAGCCAACCACGGACGGCAAAGCGATCTACTACACAGTGGCGAACAGCAGCGTCGTGTACCGCATGGACCTGGCGACCACAAACGTCCAGGTAGTACACGACTTCGGGGTGGCAGGAATCGCGCGGGATGTGCAGGTCTCCGGCAACCGTCTGGTCGCCATCGTCGGCGGCGATATCACGTTCACAAACGACCCAGTCCTCGGACCCATAACCCGGGACTATGGTGGACGGCTTTTCTCGGTTGATCTCACCTCCGGACAGGAAGCCGACATCACCATTCCGGGCCGGCTGCACCGGTATCCGGCGCTATCCCCATCGGGACAGCGGCTGGTCGTCGAGTCATACGTGGACCTCGGCGGGAGTCGTCCTCTCCCCAGTGCCGACCTCTGGGCGCTCGAGGAACCATGAGACGCCTCCTTCTTGTAGCGGCATTCATGGCCGCTGCCGCGCCGCTCAGCGCTCAGGCAGTGGGTGGCGTATCCGGCTTCGTGCGGGAGGCGGGGGAGACGAAGACTCCGCTGCAGGGCGCGCGGCTGGTGGTGGACGATGGACGTTACGTCGCGGTGACCGACGCCGAGGGGTTCTATCGCCTGCGGGAGGTCCCTGCCGGCTGGCACGCGGTCAGCGCCGCCTCCATCGGTCATCGTCCGGTCAGCCGGGACAGCGTGCTCATTCGGAGCGGCCAGATCACCCGGCTCGATTTTTCGCTGACCGTTGACCCAGTCGGACTCGAACCCATCGAAGTGGTCTCTCAGCGGGTGGACTCGGTCCTCGATCCCTTCGTCGTGACCGACGCCCAGCGTTTCACCGCCGAGGAGCTACGGAGGCTCCCGGTGACGACGGTGGAAGAGGCCGTGGCGCTATCGGCTGGAGCCGTCGGCGAGAGCTATCGCGGAGGCCGGATCGGAGAGCAGGCATTCATCGTGGACGGTCTGGGCATCAAGAACCAGCTCGACGCCTCGACCAGCACAACGACGCTGGGACTCCCCACCGACATGCTGGCGGAAACGTCACTCATCACCAACGGCTTCTCGGCGCGGTACGGGCAGGCCATCTCGGCGCTGGTGAACGTGGTAACCCGGGATGGAGGACAGAAGTGGAGCGGCCACGCCGCGTACGAGACCGACCGTCCCTTCGGCGATGGGCTCGACTACGGGCTCGACCGGGCAATTCTCTCGGGCGACGGGCCGGTAGCCGGTGGAGTCACTGTGGTGGGTGCCGCAGATCTATCGGGGCGCATGGATGCCGACCCGGTCAACGCGCCGGCGCCATCCGATTCCAGGGATCCCCGGCACGATGAGCCATGGCTCCTGCCCCACAACAGCGGCCAGCTCATCAACCTCGCGGGGAAAGTGACCGCGCCGCTTGGCCGCACCAGGACCCTTCGCCTGCTGGCCGCGCAGAGCAACGAACAGCGTTTCCTCTATGATCCGCTCTACAAATACGAGCCGGATCTTGGGCCTGCCCGCCGGCTGACCGGAACCTTCATCAGCGGACACTTCCAGCAGGTTCTTGAAAAGCCCGGGATCGTCGGGGACGTTCGTGTGGGGTATTTCGACCGCGAATTCCTCCGAGGAACCAGTGTTGACCCTCCCGACTACAGCGTCGGGGCGTTCACCTTCGATAAGCTCGACATCGTCGGAGAGGACATCGCGCGCCGGCAAGACACCGTCGCTGGGAACCGCCAGATCATCGGATTCTCTCCTCCCGCGCCCAGCGATAAGACTCCGTGGGGAGTGCCCGCCTATTACATGGGTGGTTCATCCAAGGGAGATGTCGCCTGGAATAAGTACAAGGACCTGCGCAGCCGGCTCGACCTCAGCATCAGCGCGGGGACCTCGGGAGACTTCTACGTCGGCGGTGAATACGCCAGCCAGCAGGTACGCACCTTCAACCGCGTGCTGGGCTATCTCCCTGCGGGCGATTCGGTTCCCGACGCGACCGCCAGCACTTTTGACCCCTACGCCGCGGCGCTCTACGCCGAGGCGCAGTACCGGAAAGACGAGCTGGCCTTCACGGCGGGACTGCGTTACGACCAGTTCAGCGGGCGGCTCGATCTGCCCGGTCAACCCGCCGAAACCCAGCATGGGCTGAGTCCCCGCTTTGCGGTGAGCACAGTCTTTAAGGGAGCCACATTCGTCGCCAGCTACGGTGTCTTCCGCCAGCCACCCGACTATCAGTACCTGGTCGACGCCGCCTTCGACGACACGGTACGTACCGGGAGATTCCGTCAGGGTAATCCGAACCTCGGATTCGAGGAGAACACCCAATACGAGTTCAGTCTGCGGGTCCGGCCCTCCCAGATCACTTCCGTTCGGGCGAATCTCTACATCAAGCGCCTCGACGGCCTGGTCGCTTCAGTTCCCCTGGGCGTGAATCCCGATTCAAGCATTTTTGGCAACGCCGACGCAGGATCGGTAAAGGGCCTCGAGCTGATTCTGGAGCGGGAGTTCCGGCGGAACTGGGGACTCCGGGTGAGCTACACCCTGCAGCAGGCCAACGCGACGTCTACCAGTGCGTTCCTGCTGCGCCAGCAGATCAGAGTGGATCCCATCACCGGGGACACCACGTTCCCTGCCAAGGTTGAATTCCCCCTGGACTATGATCGCCGGCACAGCCTTATCCTGATCGGCACGGGGGAGACTCCTACCCGTTGGGGACCGACTCTCCTCGGTGCCCACGTGCTCGCCGACTTCCAGGGCTCGCTGATCTTCCGCTGGGGGTCGGGGTTGCCTTATTCGCGCACCAATCTGGCCGGAGACAGTCTGGTCGGCCTGCCCAACGACAATCGCCTGCCAAGCACCAGCTCGCTGGACATGCTGATCCGGCGGCCTTTCAGGATGGGCAAACTGGGGGGGAGCGTCTACCTCGACGGCCGCAACATTCTCAACAAGCGCAACGTCGTGGCGGTCCGGCGCACTTCGGGAAATGTGAACGCGACCAACGCCGAAATACAGGCGCTGGTGGATAGTGCCTACGCCATGCACCCCGAACCGATCCCCTATGAGTCGCCGCGTTACCGCGCCTGGGCGGACCTCGACCACAACGGTTATGTGGACGGCGCCGGGGAGCTGATGCCGCTCTACCAGTCCGCGGTCAAAGACTACACCCAGCCGCTCTTCTTCTTCGGCCCGCCTCGCCTGCTTCGTCTCGGGATAGAGCTATTGTTCTAGGCGGCATGTCCGACCTGATCGCCGCCCGCTCCCAGATGGCCATCTCGCTGGCCTTTCATATCATCTTCGCGGTGGTAGGGATCGGCATGCCGCTCCTCATGGTGCTGGCGGAATGGCGCTGGCGGGCAACCCGCGATCCGGTCTACCTCGAGCTGGCCAAGCGCTGGGCAAAGGGCACGGCGATTCTCTTTGCCGTCGGCGCCGTCTCCGGAACTGTCCTGAGCTTCGAGCTGGGTCTCCTCTGGCCCAGATTCATGGAGATGGCGGGCCCGATCATCGGCATGCCTTTCTCCCTCGAAGGCTTCGCCTTCTTCACCGAGGCCATCTTCCTCGGGATCTACCTGTACGGCCGGGACCGGATTCCCCCGCGGGCTCACCTCGGGGCCGGAATTCTTGTCGCGCTCAGCGGCGTGCTCTCCGGAATTTTTGTGGTCATCGCGAACGCCTGGATGAACACGCCCAGCGGCTTCACCGCGGTCTCCGGCCAGCTCACGAAGATCGATCCGATTGGCGCGATGCTGAATCCCGCGGCATTTCAGCAGACGCTGCACATGACACTTGCCGCCTACGCCGCAACCGGCCTCGCCGTCTCCGCAGTCCATGCGGGGTTCCTCCTCGGCGATCCGATGAACGCCTTCCACCGGCGGGCGCTTCAGATCGGGCTGCTGGTCGGCACCCCGGCGGCATTGCTCCAGCCCATTTCCGGAGACATCAGCGCGCGAAACGTGGCCGAGTATCAGCCCGCCAAGCTTGCAGCGATGGAGTCCGTTTTCGAAACCCGGAGTGGCGCCCCTCTCCTCGTTGGCGGGTGGCCGGACACCGAGCAGCGGGAGGTGCGATTCGGGATCGAGATCCCCTACGGCCTGTCGCTCCTTGCCCATCACGACCCCCACGCGGAGGTGAAAGGCCTCGATCAGGTCCCGCGTAAAGATTGGCCCAATGTGCCGATCGTTCACCTGGCGTTTCAGGTCATGGTCGCTTTCGGCAGCTACATGGCACTGGTGGCGCTGTGGGTCACCATCACCGCCATGCGACGCCGTGACATCCCCCAAAACCGGACTCTCCTCAAGGCCATCGTTCTGGCCGGCCCGATGGGCTTCATTGCCATTGAAGCGGGCTGGGTGGTGACCGAGGTGGGTCGCCAACCGTGGATTATCTCCGGGGTGCTGAGGACGGCGGAGGCCGTCACCCCGATGCCGGGCCTGATAGTGCCGTTCACCCTGTTTACCCTGCTCTACCTGTTCCTCGGCATCATCGTCGGGTGGATGCTCTATTCCCAGATCATCCGGAGTCCGGTCAGCCAGGACTGGAGCCGCCGTTACACTCCCGGCGCCAAGACGGGGGCGCAGGGCTGATGTCCCGCTCCATCGAGGCAATGCTCATCGCGGGCGTCATTCTCATCGCGCTCAACGGCTACATGCTGCTGGCCGGCGCCGACTTCGGTGGAGGCGTGTGGGACCTGCTTGCCTCAGGGCAGCGTCGGGATCGGCAACGCGAGCTCATCGCCACCGCGATCGGCCCGGTGTGGGAAGCCAACCACGTGTGGCTGATTCTCGTCGTGGTCCTGCTGTTCACTTGCTTTCCCATCGCCTTCAGCCGGGTGGCTGTTGGACTTCACATCCCGCTCACGCTGATGGTGTTGGGTATCGTGCTCCGGGGATCCGCATTCATCTTCCGCTCCTACGATACCCATCACGATGTGGCCCAGCGCCGCTGGGGTCGGACCTTTTCCATCGCGAGCCTGCTGACTCCGTTCCTGTTGGGGGTGTGTGTGGGCGCGATCGCATCCGGGCGCGTCCGTCCTCCGCCGGCAGGAACAGATTTTCTCGCCGGCTATGTCTCTCCATGGCTCACGCCGTTCGCTCTGTCGCTGGGGCTCTTCACGGTGGTGTTGTTCGCGTTCCTCGCAGCGGTCTATCTCACCATCGAGGCGGACAGCGAATCATTGAAGGAGGATTTCCGGACGCGGGCGCTCGTTGCGGGCGGGCTCTGCTTTGTGGCGGCGGTGCTGACTCTTCTGACGGCGCTCCGCGATGCGCCGCTCATGCAGGAGGGGCTGCTCGGCTCCACTCGCGCGATCCCGATTCACCTGCTCACCGGAGCCTTTGCAGTGACTGCGCTGTCGGCACTCTGGAAACGGCGGTGGCACCTGGCACGGTTTGCGACCGCGGCACAGCTCAGCTGCATCATCTGGGGGTGGGCCGCGGCGCAGTATCCCTACCTGCTTCCTCCCGACCTCACCATTAAAGACGCCGCCGCACCTCGGATAACCCTGCAGCTCACCTTGGCTGCCCTGGTCCTGGGTGCGGCGGTCTTGTTCCCTTCTCTGCGCTACCTTTTCCGGGTGTTCAAGAGTAAGTAATCCTAGTCCCGCGCCAGCATCTGTTTGATGGGCCGGACCAGCAGGAACATGATCAGGCTCGCGACGAGTGCGAAGGCCGTGACCGCGCCAAACAGCTGGGTGAGCGAGAACGAAGTGTAGAAGCCGGCGACGCGCCCGGCGATCAGGTTGCCCACCGACGTGGCCAGGAACCACACCCCCATCATCATGCCCTTCACCCGGTCCGGGGCGAGCCGCGTCATCGAAGAAAGTCCGACCGGGCTCAGGCAGAGTTCGCCGACGGTGTGGAGGAAGTAGGTGAGGATCAGCCACATCGGACTGACCAGCTGACCGCTGGCGGACGCGGCCGCTGCTCCGATCATGACCGCGAAGCCGAGTCCTACAAAGAGAAGGCCGAAGGCGAACTTCGTGGGGCTCGAGGGATCATGCTTGCCCAACCGCAGCCACAGCCAGGCAAACACCGGCGCGAAGACGATGATCATCAGCGCATTCACCGACTGGAGCCAGCTCGGCGGGTAAGCGATGCCCAGGAACTTGGTATCGGTATTCCGCTGGGCGAACAGGTTCAGGGTGGACGCGGCCTGCTCGAACGCCGACCAGAACACTGCGGCCGAGCAGAACAACACCAGAATCACGATCAGCCGCTTCCGTTCCTCCCTGGTCCACTGGCCGAACTGGAAGAGCCAAACGAAGAAGCCGATCACAATCACAAGGTACAGCCAGCTGAAACCGTTGGTGACCGTCTGAACGGAGATCACGTTTTTCTGCACCAGCAGGGCGATCGTCACGATGACGGCGATGATCGCGAGAGCGCCGGTCCAGAACTGCCGCCGCGCCTGCGCGCCTTGAGGAGAGGAGGCCGCAACACTGGGGTGAATCCCGGCCTCACCCAGATACTTCCAACCTTGCATGTATTGAATCAGACCGAAGAGCATGCCCAGCGAGCCGATGCCGAATCCCCAATGCCAGGAATTCCGGGGATCGATTCCCATGTTCTGCAGGAAGCCCTGGAACGTGCTACCCTGCGCCAGGTATCCCACGACCAGCGGAGAGAGGAAGGCGCCCAGGTTGATGCCCATGTAGAAAATGGAAAAGCCGGCGTCACGCCGGCGGTCTTCCTGGGTATACAGCTCACCCACGATCGCGCTGACGTTGGGCTTGAGCAATCCCGTGCCGATGATGATGCAGGCGAGTCCCGGGAAGAAAAGCGTGCTGCCTGGAATGGCGAGACAGATCTGCCCGCACATGATGAAGATGCCGCCGTAGAGCACCGCCCGACGAAGCCCGAGGATCTTGTCGGCCATCCACCCGCCCGGCAGCGACAGCATGTACACCAGCGCAACGTAGGTCCCGTAGACCGCACCGGCCTTCGCGACATCCCAGCCCAGTCCGCCGGTCGCGGCCGACGCCGTCATGAAGAGGATCAGGATGGCGCGGTTGCCGTAGTAGGCGAACCGCTCCCACATCTCGGTGAAGAAAAGTGTCGCCAACCCGCGCGGGTGCCCGAAGAAGGCAGTGTCATGCTGCGCGGATTGCCCCGCCGCCGGCGCGTGCTGCGAGGGCGGTGCGGACGTCGTCGCCAAGGTGGTTTCTCCTTAGTGGGGGATTCCCGGTAAACGCTAGCAGCCAATCACGTGCCGCGTACGAACGACCGCAAGCTCTGACAGAATTCTGACCCCGAACATCTCCCGGACCGCGGGCCATCCGGCGGTTTTGCGACTTTATGGTTGTGGGCGAGAGATCAGCGGGATGTTGCAGGACGAGCAATGGCCGTTGGTCTCACGGTTTGTCCTTTCCCAGCTTCCTCTTGAGGTGCGCGAGCTGCGCCTCGGCGGCCGCTTCATAGCCCGCGCGGTCCATCCGGATTTTCAGCGCCGGATCATCGGCGTCAGTCTCGCTGGCCGGGTTTTTCAAGGCCTCGGTCATCTCCGCCAGCTCGCGCTCTGCCAACACCAGTTCGTCTTTCTGGACGGATAGCTTCCGTTCCAGGACGGTGGCGCGCTCCCGGTGTTTAGTCGCGAACCGTTCCGCGATCGCGACAGTTTCGGCATCGGGAATCTGCCGCGCGAGTTCACCGCGCCGCTCGGCGTCCCCCAAGTGCTTTTGTTCCAGCGCGAGCTCCCGCTCCGTCGCCGCGATGCCGTCACGCAGGTGACTGACCGCCACCTTGGCCTCGATGACCGCGGCCTGCAGGGCCGCTGCCCGCGCACGCCCGCGCAGTCCCTCGAACACGCTCAGGATTTCCGGACGGTCTTGGCGTAGAACGGAGAAAAGACCTGTTCGACTTTCGCCGACTTGCATTTGGGGCAGGTCACCCGCGCCTTCCCGTGCTCCTCGACCGGATGGAACACCGAAAAGATGTGGTCGCAGGCGCTACAACGATATTCATAGAGGGCCATGCCCAAATCCTACGGTACCGACCCACCGACCGTCAAGGAACCGTCGCCCGGGTGTTAACTTACGGCATGTGGATGACCCGTTTCACTCCGCTGCTTCTGGTCGTCCTGGGGGCATGTGGCAAGCCTTCGGGTGGTGCGACCTGTGGGTTCACCGCCATGGCAGGCGCCACCCTTCTGCTGGAACAATTCGGCGTCCCGGACCAGACCCTGAGCACTCCGCCCTCGGCCCTGCCGGAGCGAGTCGTCGTTCGCCTGGCCGCCGGACCTGCCTACTCAGCGATCGTCGGGCGGACCGGGCAAAAACTGGTGATCGGAATGGAAGGAAATCTTCCCAGCAAAGTGCGGCCGGGTTTTGGCGTACTGGTGGTGGATCCCTCCGGGAAGCCGCGTGGCGTGATGCTCTATGAGTCCGCCCCGATCCGGGGCGCACCGGAGCTTGGCTCGGTGGCCATTGATTCCGTCATGGTACCACTGCTCGGAATCCAGCTCCCCGTCGAGCGGTATGAGGACTCACGATGCCCATTCTTCCCGGACTCGGTGCACCCATGACGCCAAGGATCGGTGTCACAGGACTGACTCGGGCCGTGAGCGGTGCGGACCGTAGCGGGGTGAACTCCGCCTACGTGCGCAGCGTGCTTCGTGCCGGTGGAATCCCCTTGATTCTTTCGCCGCTGTTGGGCCCGGAGCTCGCCGGGCATGTAGTGGAGACAGTGGACGGTCTGCTGCTCACCGGCGGAGACGACATGGATCCCTCGCACTACGGCGAGGCTCCTCATCCTTCCCTCGATCCGATCGATCCTCAGCGGGACGCGTTCGAGCTGGCGGTGTTCCGCGCCGCCCGCGACCGCCAGGTGCCGACGCTCGCGATCTGTCGCGGTTTCCAACTGGTGAACGTCGCCTTGGGCGGCACACTCTGGCAGGATCTGCCGAGCCAGCGTCCTGCTGAGATCGATCACCGGCAGCAGGGCGCAAGGAACGACCGCAGCCACCGGGTTGAGGTCGCGCCGCAGACGATCCTGGCCAAGGCCCTGGGAGCCACCCAACTCGAGGTGAACTCGTTCCATCATCAGGGCATTCGCAAGCTCGCGCCGGGCCTCAAGGTTTCCGCCCTATCGCCGGACGGTCTGGCCGAAGGATTGGAACAGGAGGGGGGGCCGGTCTGGCTCCTCGCCGTGCAGTGGCATCCGGAGGAGTTCCACGCCGAGGCGGAATCGCCCGATTTGGGATTGTTTCAGGCTCTGGTGCGAGAGGCGAACCGGGCTTCGACCGCAGCGCGGCAGGATCAGTGGAGGTAGCCGGACGGGAAAAAGACGCGCTCGCTGATGTCGTTGAGCGCCCCGCGAACTTCAGGATAGCGTTCGGCCGCCGAGCGAAAGACGGTCTCGAGGTTGTAGTGGTCGGCCAGCGCGTGGTCCGATGCAAGCTCGAAGCCGCGGCGACCGAGCGAATCGTAGTAGCTGAGATCCGGGCCGCCGCTCCGAAGCTGTCGCGCCGCGATGTAGTCCGGAAAGAGCCCTGCCAGCCAGAGCGCGTAATTGCCCAGATGGACCATCACCTTGAAGCGTCGCGCGCCCTGCGAGAGCTCGAGATCCGCCAGGATGTCGATCACGTAGCGATGCCGCTGGTCGTCGTTCCAGTCGACCTGGTAGGCGCGCTCCCGACGCCCGAACTCGAGCAGCATCGACGCGAGGTAGTCCGCCAGGTCACGGTCGTCCACCTCCGCGGTACGCAGCGCGTGGCGAACCATCACATAAAAGAACAACGCGGGACTCGGGACAAGGATGGTCCGAACCGCGAGGAGTGCTTCAGGCAGATCGGGAGATTCGAGCAGGCTGTCGGGCCCTTCCTGAGTCAGTCGCCGTTCCAGCAGCGCTCGACGCGTTGCGGAGCCACGGCTCAACAGCAGAAGAACCAGCTGCAGGTCGTTTGGCTTCAGTTGCCCACGAGTGTTGGCGAGAATCATGACAGACTCTCCGGGTCGTGACCTCTCAGTAGTTACCGCCTTTGCCCGGTCCCTTGCCGGCACCCTGCGTCCGCAATCGGTCGCGGATCTCCTTGTCGCTCAAGTCAAAGCAACCTTCGGGCCAGTAGCAAGCGCGGTGGCGCTTTTACACCCCGAAACCCTCCAACTCGAAACTGTGAGTGGTGATAGAAGCCTGGGAGAAAACCGGCGGCTGATCGAGGCGGCACTCAGTAGAGCGGAACCGGTCAGCGACGCCAACGGTACAAGCACGCTGATCGCCGTGCGCCTGCACACGCGAAGACCGGGGCTTGGGGTGCTGCTCGCCCGCCTGGATCATCCTAGCAGTCCTAACCTTGCTCTGCTTGAAGCGCTCGCCGCTGCGGCCGGTGTGGCTCTCGATAGCGCGAGAGTCGTTGAACTGGCCGACAATTCGAAGCGTGCGTGGGAAGAGACGCTGGACGCGGTGTCCCTCGCCCTGTGCATCATCGAACCAGGCGGGCGAGTCCAGCGCGCCAATCGCGCGCTGGCCGAGTTGCTCGAGATTCCGATCTCCACCCTTATGGGTCGCCCCTGGCATGAACTCATGCCCCAGGACTGGCACCCCGGAATCCGTCAGGCCCTGGGCGAGGGGGGCACGGCAACCTCGGCTACGCTCAGGCATCGGGACCGCATTTATGGAGCGACCGTGTTCCCCATCAGCGGCGGGGAGAGCGGGAGGGTCGTACTGTTGCTCAGCGACCAGACCGAACGGCAACGTCTCCAGGATCAGCTGGTACAATCGGAAAAGCTGTCCGCTATCGGCCAGCTGATCGCGGGCATCGCGCACGACCTCAACAATCCGCTCACTTCAGTCGTGGGCTTTGCCGACTATCTCGCCGAGTTCAGCGAAGTGCCGCCCCGCATTCGGGAACCGCTGCTGGTGATCCAGCAGGAGGCCGAACGTGCGGCCCTGATCGTCAAGAATCTCCTTGGGTTCTCCCGGAAGCAGGAGCATCGTCGCAGGCCGACCTCGATGCGTTCCCTGCTCGAAGCGACACTCACTCTTCTTCGAAATCAGCTCATGGCGGTAGGCGTCGAGGCGGAGCTCTCCTGCGATCCCGATGTGCCGGAACTGGATCTCGATCCGGTTCAAATCCAGCAGGTGTTCGTCAACCTGATCAACAACGCCGCACAGGCTATCGCATCGACCGGGCGTCCCGGTACCATTCAGATTCAGGCTCGACGCTGGCTCGGCGGGGTATCGGTGACCGTGGCGGACGACGGGCCGGGAATGGATGAGTCACTCGCGGCCCGGGCCTTCGAGCCGTTCTTTACCACCAAGCCCGAGGGCGAGGGCACCGGTCTCGGCCTCTCGATCAGCCAGGGAATCGTGAAGGAACACCAGGGCATGATCGGTCTGTCCACCCGACCCGGAGAGGGTGCCACCTTTACCGTCGAACTCCCCGCTCGACCTACACCACCGCCGCCGCCAGCCCAGGAAGCGCCACCCGTTGCCATTCGTCAACTGAGAGTTCTCGTGGTCGACGATGAACCCCACATTCTTCATTACGTCCGTGCCACCCTCGAGGCCTGGGGACACAAGGTTGACGTTGCGGCCGACGGCCAGGCCGCTCTGGCCCAGGTTGGAGAAGCCGCCTACGACCTGATCATTTCCGACCTGCGCATGCCGCGAACCGGAGGCCAGGAATTCTACGAGGAGCTGGGCCGCCGTTTCCCCAGCATGGCCGACCGTGTGGCATTCAGCACCGGAGACACGATTCGTGGCGACACCCTGCAGTTTCTGGAGAAACAGCACCGGCCGTGGCTACGCAAACCTTTCAGTCTGAGCGAACTGCGCGGGTTGCTTCGAGATTTCTCCCAGCTGCCGCCGGTGACGAGACGACGGGTCCTCGATCACTGAGGATGCCGCGTATCATCCACGTTGCCTCCGGCCGCGAATGGCGAGGGGGGCAGCGCCAGGTTCTCCTGCTGGCCCGCGCGCTGAGCCGCGAGGGGGACCTGAGCCAGACGGTCATAACGTCCCGCCACAGCGAGCTCGAACGCCGGCTCCGGAGCGCCGGACTATCGGTCGAATCCGTGCCGTGGAGCGCAGGACTCGACCCGCGGGTAATTCTGCCGCTCATTCGCGTCACGCGTGGTAGCGTCCGCCCGATTCTCCATGCGCACGACAGCCACGCTCTCGCCCTTGCCGCACTCTGTGCCCGCTGGACCGGTGCAGCCCTCGTCGCCACGCGCCGAGTAGACTTTGCGCTTCGGCGGCCCTGGCCCTGGCGTCAGGCCAATCGAGTCATCGCGATATCGCATGCCGTTCGGGAAGTGCTGATCGGGAGTGGAGTCGCGCCCGATCGGATCTCCGTGATCCATTCGGGCATCGATCTCCAAGCTACCATGGAGACTCAGCCGCTCAATATTCGAGAGTCGCTCGGCTTGGGAGGTAACTGCCGGATCGCCGTCAACGTGGCGGCACTGGTGGGGCATAAGGATCATCACACACTTGTCGAGACCGCCCGCCTGCTCCGTCCCCGCCTGCCCCACCTTCATTGGGTAGTCGCGGGTGAGGGTCCTCTGAGAAGGGAAATCGAAGCGCAGGTTGCAGAGGCAGGTCTTACGGGAGTTGTCCACCTTCTGGGAACGATTCCCGATGGAGTGTCGCTCATTGCCGACGCAGATGTTTTCGTCATGAGCTCAAGTGAAGAGGGGCTAGGCACTTCGGTCCTCGATGCGATGGCACTAGGCGTGCCTGTGGTGACCACCGATGCCGGAGGATTGCCTGAGATTGTGGGAACTCAGGCTGGAGTGATTTGCTCCAAGGGCAGACCCGATCAAATCGCCGCGGCCGTAGAACGGATTCTGGCCGATCCGGTTGAACGAGACAGGCTTAGAACAGCAGGCCGCCACCGGACCGTGGCATTCAGTGATGAAAGGATGGCAAGTGAGCATCTCCCTGTGTATCGTTCCTCGTCTCAGATGATTGAAGGCAAATGATTTACGTCTGCATACCGAGCTACAACGAAGCCTCGACCGTAGGCCTCGTGCTCTGGAAAATCCGGCGGGTGTTCGAGGAATTCCCGCGAGAATACCAGTTGCTTGTGGTGGATGATGGATCGACCGATCCCACCGCCGAAGTGCTGGAGCCCTACGCCAAGGCCTTGCCGCTGACCGTGATTCGGCACGGCGAGCGTCGCGGTTACGGCGGTTCAGTCGAGGAACTGATGCGAGCCGCGCTGGAGCGCTCGGACCGTCCGAAGCGGGACGCCGCCATACTTCTCCACGCGGATTTCGCCCACAGCCCCGAGTGCCTGCCCGAGCTGGTTCGGCGCCTGGACAGCGGGGCCGATGTCGTGGTCACCAGAGCCACGGTCCAGGGGGAGCCCTCGCGAGGTCGCCGGATGGTGCGGAAAGCCGCGCGCTTTCTGCTCCCGGGTCTCTCGATCCCCGGCACCACGGACGTGGTCTCGGGCTGCGGCGCAATCCGTCTGATCTGCCTGCGCAACGCGATTCGGACATCCGGAGGCAGCCTCATCACTACCGATGGATGGACTGCCAACGCCGAGTTGTTCGCCCGAGCGGCACAACAGGCCCGGCGCGTGGACGTAGTTCAGACAGTGGAAAGACACGATCTGCGGGAGCGGCCAAGCCGGGTCGATCCTTGGGGATATGCGAAGGAGCTCTGGCGGAACGGCCGGCGACTCCGAATTCGGAGCGGACCGCGGGCCGAGCCGCCAAGCGCCGGCGGCCCGACCTCCGAGTCGAACGAATTGCAGGAGGCAACCTCATGAAAGCCATCGCCCTCGCCCTTTCGCTGCTGGGCGCGAGCGTAGCGGTCGCGCCATCACCACCGCCGGCCCATCCGGTGGGCGCTTATCCCTTCGCGGTCGGCGAGGAGTTCGAGTTCTCCGCCAAGCTGGGAGTTCTCCGGCTGGGGACGGCAAGGATGGCGGTGACCGGCATCGATACGGTGCGGGGAGTTGAGTCCTTCGTGTTTGTGTTCGGGCTCGATGCCTCCGCTCCTTTCTACAAGACCTCGAGCGTTCTCACTTCGTGGACTGGAACCAGCGACATGATTTCCCGCCGGTTCTATCAGGACCTGGACGAGAACGGAAAGCCCAAGCAACGCAAATTCGAGATCTACCCTGACTCGACCTGGATCCAGATGACGCACGGCGACACCGGCTCTACCGTGCCCGATCCACTGGACGACGCCGCTTTCTTTTACTTTCTCCGCACCATCCCCCTGGAAAAAGGGCAGACCTACAAGTACAACCGGTACTTCCGGAAGGATCTGAACCCGGTGGTAATCAAGGTGGAAAAGCGGGAGGAGATGGAGCTGCCCGATGGCAAGAAGGTGCAATGCCTGGTGCTGAGCCCCGCGGTCGGCAGCGACGGTCTCTTTGCTCCGCGGGCTGAGGCCAGGTTATGGCTCACCGATGACGAGCGAAGGATCCCGGTACAGATCAAGTCGAAGCTCCCCTTCGGGAGCGTGACTTTGCGTCTGATCTCGATGAAACTCGCCGACGGTACAACCGCAGGCAGCTAAGGGTGCACTACCGGGAGGTGGATCTGACCCGGGTGAAGACGGTTCCGGTCGGGAACCGTCCCACTAAGGTCGACACCTCCCTTCTAGGGTCGGTGCCCGGAGCCGACCGTTCCTTCCACGCCTTCCTCGAGTCGCTTCCCGACGTGCTGGCCGCCCGCAACCTGCGACTGCTGGTTGCAGCACTCGCTCACGCGAAGAAACAAAAGCGCGGGGTCCTCTTCCTGATAGGAGGTCACGTCGCCAAGGTCGGGCTGGGACCGTTGGTCGGCGAATGGCTGCGTCGAGGGATCGTAACCCATGTCGCACTGAACGGTGCGGCGGCAATCCACGACTTCGAGCTCGCGGCGTTTGGTCAGACCAGCGAGGATGTCGAGTCGGGGCTGGCGGACGGCAGTTTTGGGATGACAGAGGAAACGGGAGCCGCGATGAACCAGGCGGCTTCGGAGGCGGCTCGCGGTGACTTGGGTCTTGGAGAGGGACTGGCCGAGGCGCTCTCCCGGCGGAGCGCACTACCCGGCGCCGAAGCCTCCATCCTGCTCGGCGCGCGGCAGGCAGGGGTCCCGATCACGGTTCACGTGGCACTCGGCAGCGACGTGACCCATCAGCACCCGTCGGCTGATGGTGGGGCTTTGGGCGCCACGAGTCATCGTGACTTCAAACGGCTGGCCGCATCGCTCTCGGACCTCGACAACGGGGGAGTAGTGATGAACCTGGGCAGTGCGGTTATGCTGCCGGAGGTTTTCGTCAAGGCGTTAAGCGTGGCGCGCAATCTGGATCAGGGGCGTCCAGCCGGGTTCGTCGCGGCAGACTTCGACATGCAACGGCACTACCGCCCTCAGGTGAACGTGGTCGAACGACCGACCAGGCCGTCGGGTATCGGGATGCAGATCACCGGACACCACGAAATCATGTTTCCCCTCCTCACTTGGGCCGTGTTCGATCGGCTCGATGCGAGTTAGGCTCCTCCCTGCGCTGCTGGTGATCGGCTTGGCCTGCGCCAAGTCGTCGCCCTCACATTCCCCAACGCCGCTCAGCGGACAAGCCGCAGATCAGATCACCGACCTGGTCACCGAGGCGCTCCAGGCGGACGCTCGATTGGAGCGTGCGGATTCCCTCTATGATCCAGCGGTGCTCATCATCGCCGATGGGAACCGTCGCGGCGGAGTTCCTCGTTACGCCGCGATCACGCCGGGTGGAAAGGTGGAGGTGGGATCGAGCCAGGTCGAAGTGGGCAAGGGATTCGCCTGGGTGTACGCTCAATATCGCTGGATGGCGACGGGGTCAAACCTGGCACGAGACGCAAGCCTGACCGTGATCCTGACCCAATCCGGACCAACCGGTTGGAAAATTGTCCACGCCCACAGTTCTTCGGGAAGTTAGGCCGGAAGGAGCCGCCAGAAACGACAGCGCCCGGCCGCGAGACCGGGCGCTTTGCCGGAGGAGGACAGCATCACAATGCGGGTTTGCCTGAAATCATCTCCTTGACTCGATCGGCGGTGCTGGGACTGAGTACGCGTAGCGCCATGTAGATCAGGAACCCTACAAAAGCGAACCACAGCAGGGCCATGAACAGGCTCACGATGATGCCGAAGATGCTGAAGATGAATTTGATGGCTATCATCGCGACCACGGCGAGCGCCGCGAAGCCGAGCATATTCCTTATCATGCTACTTTCCTCCGGGATGTTGCGGGCAGCGACTTATACGCACTGCGTTTCAGAAAGTTTCGTCGAGCCCTAAGTGACTACAGCGTACGATGTTATCGTCGTCGGTGGCGGCGCGGTGGGGGCCGCTTGCGCCCGGGAACTCGCGTTGGCCGGTCGCCGGGTGCTGGTGTGCGAGCGGGGCATCTCTTCCGGCGAAGGGTGGCGCGCCGCCGCCGGAATGCTGGCTCCCCAGGTCGATGCCGGCGCCGAAGACCCGCTCTTCGAGCTCGGCTTGGCCGGCCGGGAATACTACCAAAGCCTCGCCGCCTCCCTGAAAACTGAAATCGGAATCGACATCGGATGGTGGCAATCGGGCATTGCTCGGGTCGCCAGTACCGAGGCAGAGACCGTGGACCTCCGATCCAAGGTGGCGTGGCAGCGACAGCAGGGCCATGTCTGTGACTGGTTCGATGCTGCTGAAGTTAAGGGAAGATGGCCCTGGCTGGGCCCAACCCACGGGGCCTTGTGGGCGCCCAACGATGCTGCTCTTCACCCGGAGCGTCTGGTCGAGGGGCTGTTGGCCGACGCCAGGCGTCTTGGAGCCGAGGTAGTTACAGAGGAGGTGAGCGACGTAGAGCGGAGGGGAGATCTGGTAATCGGAGTCCGTGGAGCCCAACGCTATTCGGCTGGGGAAGTGATCATCGCCGCAGGAGCATGGTCCAAGAAGCTCGGCGGACTGCCCCGGCCGCTGTCGGTAGAACCGGTTCGGGGCCAGATGGCCGCCACCGCATGGCCCAATGGAGTCCCCAACGCCATCGTCGTAGGTAACGGCGGCTACATCGTTGCCCGTGATGGTGAAGCGATCCTCGGCAGCACAATGGAGAACGCGGGCTTCGACACCCAGGTCAGCGCCGCCGGTCTCGCCAGCATCTTCACCACCGCCAGCGGACTCTGTCCCTCCCTGGCTCAGGCGGAAGTGACTCGAACCTGGGCTGGACTCAGGCCCGGCACTCCAGATGGCTTGCCAATCATTGGGAAAGAGCCGCGAGCCCGTGGTCTCTGGTATGCCACCGGACACGGACGAAACGGCATTCTGCTCGCGGGAATCACCGGCGTGATGATTGCCCGACTGATTTCGGGTGAGAATGAGATCGAATACCTCGAAGCGGTGAAGCCGGAGCGGTTCTGGGAGTGGTAACGTCAGCCGCCAGCTGGAAATGCCATAGGCCATAAGCCGTAAGCTTTTAGCACTCGGTACTCGGTACTTGGTACCACTCAGTCCTCATTCCTCAGTCCTCAGCCCTTTCCGCTCGTTTCTCCGAAGTCCCCCGATATAGATCCGGCACCGAATGACCGGCGTAGATGGGGCGCAGGCGATGGAGACGGTCTCCGTCGCCCACGGTCCCAGGCTTCGTCACTCTCATCTCCAGGAGTCCGGTCATGTATCCTTGGCGCGCCCTTCCACGCACCCGGCGGCTCGCCGCAATCCTCGTCCTCACCGGCGTAATGGCCGGCGGCGTGAGACTGCTGGCGGGCTCGGACCACCAGGACACTCCTCTGGTGGAACTCAACCCCCGAATGGATCTCACCGACGTGTACGCGTTCCCCGGCTCGGCACCGGGAAGAATTGTGCTGGTCATGAATACCAGCGGATTCCTCAGCCCGGGCCAGACCGGGTCCGCCGCGTTCGATCCGAACATTCTCTATCAGTTCAAGGTGGACAATGATGGAGACTACGTCGAAGACAAGGTCATTCAGGTCACCTTTGACGGCAAAACCACCAGCCAGACGGTTCACGTCCGCGGTCCGTTCACGCCGACGGTGACGGGCGCCATGATGAACGTGATCGACTTTGGTGCTACGGACCTGACTGGTGGCTTCAACACCAATCTTGGTTCGGCCAGCGGTATTCAGGCCTTCGCCGGCCCCAGGGACGATTCGTTCTTCCTCGATCTCGAGGCGGCCTTCTGCATCCTGCCCGACCGGCGTCCTTCGACCGGTGCCCTCTCTCAGCCCTGTGCTCTCCCTGGCGGCGCCGCCTTCCGGAATCCCGGAGTGAACTACATCGAAGGCTTCAACGTGCTTTCGATCGTGGTCGAGCTGCCCAGCTCGATGCTTGAGAATGGAGCGCCCGGCAAGCTCAACATCTGGGGCACCATCAGCCGCTGAAGACCTCCCACACCATGACCGACCCGACTCCGAGGATAGCTCTCATGAACACCTCCATCGATTTGCCGACCCTGCGCCGTGTGGCCCTGCCCGGCTTCGCGCTCGGGCTTGCGCTGCTGGCCGGCGCGTGCAGCGACGACAGCAACAGTGGTGGCACTGCCGGCCCCGATCCCAATCAGGCCTTCAACCAGATCCAGCGGCTGGGCAATCCGCTGATCAGTGAAGTCCTGCTCGACAAGCGGGATCACTCGCTGCATGGCTCGATCGGTCCGGACCAGGATGCGACTCTGATCGCCCCCAAGGTGGTGAATTTTGTGACCACTGTCGCGGGACGCGATCCCGCATACGTCACCGCGCTGGGCGGGGTGTTACTGCCGGATGTGCTGGTCGTGCAGACTGACAAGCCGACCAATACCGCCAGCTGGCTCAACATCGTCGATCTGCCGCCGCTGGTGAACGGCTGGGGCGGACGCAAGCTGGATGACGACGTTGTGGATCTCGCGCTCCTCGCCATCTTCGGCGACCCGTTTGGCGCCGATCCGACCCACACTACGCCGGCTCTGACAACTGATAACGTGGCGAGCGACTCGCCGTTCTCGGCGAGCTTCCCATACCTGGCGCCGCCGAACTAGGTGGTCGGGCGGGAAGGCGGACGGGCGGACGGCTATTCGTCCCGCCCGTCTGCCTCGGTGCAATACTCAGAATTTCTTGCGCAGGAGTTTCCGATGATGCGTTCCCGGCTGAAGTTTGGAATCCTGACGATCCTCCTGTTGCTTGGGATGTACGGTTGGTCTCGGCCCCACGCTATAGCCGTCCATCCCCCCGTACCGCCTTCTCGCCTTCCCGCCGCAATCCGAGAACAGGACATCGCCTTTTATCAGGCCCGGGTGGTCCGCGATCCCTACGGCGCACGCGACCTGGCAATGCTCGGCAGTCTTTATCTCTCACGGGCCCGAGAAACCGGGAGTTATCAGGACCTGCTTCGAGCGGAAGACGCGGCCCGCACCTCTTATCGTCATCGCACGAGGAGAAACGGTGAGGCCGCGGCACTCCTCGCTTCGGCCCTGTTGGTTGAACACCGATTCACCGAGGCATACACGACGGCGAAGGCGCTGGTTGCGGCCGATTCCTCGGAGCCCGGCACTCGCGCGATGTTGGGCGAGATCGCGCTCGAACTGGGGCATTATGAGGAAGCGAAGCGGCTCTTCTCCACGATCGCGACTCAGCGCTATTCACCGGCACTGGCACCCCGCTACGCCCGCTGGCTCGAGTTGGAAGGCAGGCCGGTGGAGGCCCTGGACCTGCTGCGCTCGGTGCGTCGCGACCTGGACAACGGCTTCCGGGTTCCTGCCGAGCAGCTCGCCTGGTTCGATCTTCGAATTGGTGATTTGGAACTTCGTCGGGGAAGGCTTCGCGAGGCCGGCGAGGCATTCGCCTCAGGATTGAGCGAAGCACCCGAAGACTACCGCCTGCTTGGTGCTGAGGCACGGCTCCACGCGGCAAAGAAGGATTGGTCGGAGGCGATTCGTTTCGGCGAAAGGGCGATCGCGAACGTGTTGGATCCCGCGACGCTGGGACTCCTCAGCGATTGCTATGCGGCGCATGGCGACACCGCGAAGGCCGCAGAATACGCCAAGGCGATGGAAGTGTCGGTGAGCCAGCAGCCTGGCGCATTTCACAGAGCCTGGTCCCTCTTCCTGCTGGATCACAGGCGGGATGTTCCCCTCGTGCTGCGCAAGGCGAGCGAGGAGCTGCGCTCTCGCAAGGACGTCTACGGTTACGACCTCGTTGCCTGGGCCTTACATCAGTCGGGCCGCGATGTCGAAGCGGCACCGCTCGTCGAGCAGGCGCTGTCGCAAGGAACTCGCGACGCGATGCTCTACTGGCATGCCAGTGCGATCGCGGGCGCGTTGGGAGATTCTGCTCTTGCGCGTGAGCGGTTGGAGATGGCGAAGGAGATCAATCCCTACTACGGAGGCTTACGCCCTAAGCCTTAGGCCATAGGCTCGAAGAGCTTAAGGGCAGGGCTTAAGGCCACCAACCCACGGCGACGATCATGTCAGAACTGGCCACCTACATCCAGCTCGGCTTCGGCCACATCGTGAACCGCGAAGCCCTGGACCACATCCTCTTTCTCCTCGCCCTTGCAGCCATCTACCGGCGGCAGGATTGGCGGGATGCGCTATGGGTTATAACGGCGTTCACGGTGGGCCACTCGATCACCCTGCTTCTCGCTACCACCGGGGCGCTCGTGCTGCCGATCCGCTGGATCGAGTTCCTGATTCCGGTCACCATCGTGATGACTGCGGCGAGCAACGTCTTCACTCATGCGGGTGAGGGGGTGGCTCGACCGACCCGCTGGCGCGCCGGATTTGCGGCACTGTTCGGTCTGGTTCACGGCGCCGGGTTCGCCGAATACCTGAAAAGCCTGTTCATGGACCACATCGTGGTCCCGCTCTTCGGCTTCAACATCGGCATCGAGCTGGGTCAAATCGCGGTACTGGTCGCGGCTGGTACGGCGCTGACTGCCCTGGATGGCGCCCTGCGCCGCGGGGTGGGCCGGGGCCGGTGGACTCCGCTTCGGATTCGGATCACGGCGGTCAGCTGTCTCGTACTGCTGCTGGGCTCCCGCATGGTCGCAGAGAGGCTCCCATGGTAGGCCTGCGATTCCTCATGGCTCCATTGCTGGTTGCTGCGCTGCACCCGCTCCACACCACCTTGACCGAACTGGTCGAGCAGCCGGGCGGGAGGCAGGTGACGATAGTGGTCCGTGCGTTCAGCGATGACCTCAACACGGCCCTGCACGCGGGCGGCGCGATCTCGCCGTCAGCGGAGGACACCCTCATGTCCCGCTATATCAGGACTCGCCTCAGCCTCAGGACGGCGACTGGGGTTCCGGTCACCATGAACTGGATCGGTCGCCGCACCACCGGCGATCTCACCTGGATCACGATGGAGGCCGATGTCCCCGGCGGCCTGGCAGGAGCTCATCTACGAAATGCCATCCATAACGAGTTGTTCTCCGATCAGGTCAACATCGTGCAGGCTCGCTTCGCCGGCCGTTCGGCGAGTCTCCTGTTCACCGAGGGCGACGGAGAGAAGACCGTCCGGTGATCTGAACCGCGGCCCCGTGCGTAGGAGACATGACCGGTAGAGGAGAGGCGACCGCATGCTGCCGTCTTGTGGCGGCTCCGCACTGGGGTATAGACTGATGGACACCGTTCCGGTGTTGCACGTCACCTCAGTTGTGCGGAGCTCGCGCGCCCGAGCGCAGATGGCCGATCTCACCACCTCCACCGGAGTGCGGGACGCCGACCTGGTTGCTCAGATGGCAGCAGGCGACGAACGCGCGGCGGCTTCCCTCTACGACAAATACGGACCCACTCTGTACGCCGTGGCGTATCGTATGCTCGGCCAGCGATCCGATGCGGAAGAGGTCGTGCTCGAGGCTTTCGCCCAGGCCTGGCGCGGAGCGGCCCGCTTCGAAGGCGAACGGGGATCGGTGGCCGCCTGGCTCACGATGATGACCCGGAGCCGGGCCCTCGATCTGGTCCGTTCGCGGCAGCGACGAACCCGAATCACCGAGACGGCGGCGCGGGAGAACCCGACGTCGTCACCCGCGATGGGTGGATGGCAGGAGAAGCCGGGCGATGCGGTTGAATCCGACGAGCGCCGCAAGCATGTGGCAATCGCGCTCGCGGACCTTTCGCCACCGCAACGACAGGCGATCGAGCTGGCCTATTTCGAAGGGTTGTCGCAGTCGGAAATCGCCGAGCGACTTTCGGAGCCGCTGGGAACGGTCAAGACACGGATGCGACTGGGAATGCAGAAATTGCGGGACGCATTGCGTCCTTATTTCCACGAGGCGGGCCTGTGAGCAGCGCGGACGGTCAGGACATGGACAGTCAGGACATGAAAGATCTTGCCGCGGCCTACGCGCTGGGCGCCCTCGATCCAGCGGAGGCTCGCTCGTTCGAGGCCTTCCTGGCTACGTCTCCCGAGGCGCAGCGAGAGGTAGCCGAGTTCCGGGAAGTCGCCACACTCCTCGCCACGACGACGTCGGGCGCCGGGCCCGGCCCCTCGAGCGACCTGCGAGACCGGGTGCTCGCTCGCGTAGCGAAGGAGAAGGTGATACCGCTGCGACCGGCGGCGGCACGGCCCAACTGGGTCCCCTGGGCTACCGCCGCGGCTGTGCTGCTTGCTGTCGGGTTTGGACTTCAGTCGGTAGCCCTCCGTCGCCAGGTGGCAGAGCGAGATGCCGCGATCGCTGAGCTGCGACGAGACTTCGGAGCGACCCAGGCCCAGCTCGCCGCGCGAGAGGCAACCCTGAATGCCATTCTGGAGCCGGATGTACGCCTCACGACCCTGACGTCGACCTCGACGCCCGCGCCGGTGATTCAGCTTTTCATGAACCCGAAGAAGCGGGTGGCACTGATTCACGCCTTCAACCTGCAGCCGATCGAGAGCGGACGGGTCTACCAGCTCTGGTTCATCCCCAAGGGCGGCAAGCCGATTCCCTCGGTGACGTTCAACGCCGAGCCGACCGGGCATGCCATGGTGCAAGAGGTCGCGATTCCGGAGGCTCCGAACCTCGCTGTCGCCGCAGTCACCAACGAACCTGCTGGTGGTTCGCCGCAGCCCACGACCCAGCCGATCCTGGTTGGGACGATCGGAAGCTGAACTGCAAATCGTGAAAAGCGTGAGAAGGGAGAGGTCAGAGGTGAGAAACAATCGGCGGCTTTCCCGTCTCACCTCTCACTTCTTACCTCTTACGCTGTTGATTTTGGGGGTCCGCTCACCGCTCACCGCCCAGGATGACCTCCTCGCGGAGCGGAGCGCGTTCGCCCTTTGGCTGGCCAACGCCCCCGATTCCCCTCTGGCCGCGCTGGCCCAGCAGGCCATCGGAACGGGGCTCACGCTCGGACCGGAAGATGCCGACGTCCCGCTGAAGAACTCGACGCGCATGACGGTACGGGAAGAAGGGCGCAGCGTGATGCTGAGCCAGCAGGGGACCAGGACACCCCTGCCTCGCGACCGCCTCACTGCCATTGGATCCTACCAGCTCCGGCCGACGGGTCCTCCTGGCCGGTCCGTCCTCACAGTGTTCGGACCGGAACACCTTACCCTTATACCGAGCTACTTTCCGGCCGATACTCATTTCGTCATGACAGGCAGCCTGACCAAGCCAGCCCGCCGGGTGACCCACCGCATTCTGATGCTGGACGGAGTGGAGACCGAAGCGATAGAGGCCGGCGTCTTTACTACCCGGCTCGAGTCAGGCCCCACCAATCTCAACGTCTACCGGATCGCGGATGAAGACACCGGAGAGTCAGAGCTGGTCATCTATTTCCAGGATCTCACCAACGGGAAGGGAAGCTATCCGGCGGGTCGGTTCGTCACGCTGATTCCGCGCGACGAGAGCACCTACCTGCTCGACTTCAACCGGTCGCGCAATCCGTTCTGCGCCTACAGCAGCGCGTACGCCTGCCCAGCGCCCTGGCCGGGAAATCGGGTTTCAGTGGAGATCAAAGCGGGGGAGAGGTATTGAAGATCTAAGATTTCAGATTGAAGATTGAAGATTGAAGATTGGAGATTCAAAATTGGTCGGGGTCCGTGAGAAATCCGTTGCACTACCACAATCCGAGAGATCAATCTTCAATCTTAAGTTTTCTATCTGAAAATGCTCCTCTCTTTTCTCCTGGCCTTCACTGTCGTTCCCGCCCTCGCTGGCCCTTGGAGGGCCGTGCTCGACCTGGCCGGCGGCCCTCTCCGCTTCGCGCTCACGGTAGAACAGAAGGGAGGAACGTGGCAGGGGAAGCTCTGCAATGGGACGCAGTGCCAGGCGCTGAGTGCAGTGCGTTTAGCCGGCGACAGCGTGGTGTTCGACATCTCGGTCTATGCAGCGACCATTGCCGCCGTGGTCAGAGGGGATTCCCTGCTCGGCGAGTACCACAACGTCGGACGGCGCGGGCCCCGCACCATCCCATTTCGCGCGGCGCGCGGCCGTTGGCCGATCGAGAAAGGCCCCGTGGGGCTGACGGGTCGCTGGGATGCGCAGTTTCTGACCGATTTCGACGCGAGCCCTCGCGTCATCGAGCTACGCAATGGGCAGGCGGGCCTCGAGGGAACCATCATCTCCAACACGGGGGACTACGGGCTCTTCTGGGGACATGCACAGGCGGACAGCTTTTCGATTTCTCACTTTGACGGATCCTACGTCTACATGCTGACCGGGCAGCTCAAAGGGGATACCCTGCGTGGTGTCTTCCACGCGGGCCTCCGAACCCAGACCCGCTTCGTCGCTATCCGCAGCACCGGAGCTCCTCATCTCAAGTCGCCCAGCGAGATCACGACGGCGGACACGGCACCGTTCCGCTTCAGCTTCCCCGATCTCGAAGGCCGGCAGGTCACCGAGGCCGACCCGCGACTCAAGGACAAGGTGGTCGTGATCGACGTGTTCGGGACCTGGTGCCCGACCTGCCACGACGCGGCGCCCGCTCTGGTGCAGCTCTATAAGGACTACCACGCCCGTGGCCTGGAGATCGTCGGACTGGCGTATGAGGTAAGCGGCGACAGCGCCACCGACAACCAGCAGGTCCGACTGTACCGGGACACCTACCACATCCCATTCATCCTGCTGCGGGCCGGCACCAACGACACCGAGGCCGCGGCGGCCACCCTGCCGCAGCTCACCAACTTCACGGCGTTTCCCACCACGATCTTTCTCGACCGCACTGGTCGAGTCCGTCGGATTCACGCGGGCTTCTATGGCCCAGCCCTGCCGGAGCAGCACGCGAAGCTGGTGAAGGAGATGCAGGCGGAGGTGGAGGGGTTACTCCAGGAGAGGTAAGTGACGATGTGAAGCGTGAGAAGTAAGACGTGAGAAATGAGAGGGAATAGCGTGAAAAGTGGCGGTCCCCTCACTGCCGGAACGTCGCAGCGGGAACCTGAGCATCAGGGTCCACCTTCAGGCCGATCCATTCTCCGCCCAGCGCGTGCCCCGGGACGCCGCAGAGCAGCCAGTACCACCCCCGCTGATCCGCAGTGAAAGTGGTCTCGTCGGTTTTCCCGGGGCCTAGACCACGGACGACATTCCGGCTCATCGCGTTGTCGAACACCGGGCTACCGCCTTCAGCCGGCAGCTTCTCCCGCTCCGCCATCACCACTAGGCTATGCGCCGCGGTGCTGTCCCCATTGATCCATCGCCAGCGAATCGTCCAGCCGAGCGGAACCACGACCTCCACGCCCCCCTGGCGAAAGCCCGAAATAGTCGCTGGCGAGCCCGCAGCTCCATGCACATTCAGCTCCAGTGAGACCGTTCGATTCGCCGAATCCGCGGTTATCCATGGAGGAAGTGCGCCGGTCTGCTGGGCGGACAAAGTGCCCATGGCCGCCAGGACGAGGATAACGCTGGTGAGTGCGGCTCGCGCACGCGAGGGAGTCGAACGGTTCTGGTCGGTTGGCATTTTTCTCTGGCTCGCGGTAATGTACCCCGGTTCCTCCCGGATGTACCCGTCCCGCATCAGGAGTCGCTGATGTCCGGCCTGCTCGACAAGGAACGTATTGTCGCGAAGCCAGGGTTCAATCGGTGGCTGGTTCCGCCGGCGGCGCTCGCGATCCATCTCTCGATCGGCCAAGCCTACGCCTACAGCGTCTTCAAACTTCCGCTCACCCGTGCCCTCGGCATCACCCAATCCGGCCCGGGCGATTGGACGCAGACGCAAATCGCCCTCGTGTTCACGATTTTCATCGTGTTCCTGGGTCTCTCAGCGGCGGTCTTCGGACGCTGGCTCGAGCGGGTAGGCCCACGCAAGGCGGGCGTCGCGGCCGCCTTCTGCTGGGGTGGAGGGTACCTGATCTCCGCCATCGGCGTCCACACCCACCAGCTCTGGCTTCTTTATCTCGGCAACGGGGTGATTGGTGGATGCGGGCTCGGCCTGGGATACATCTCACCGGTATCCACCCTCATCAAGTGGTTCCCGGATCGGCGCGGCATGGCAACCGGCCTGGCGATCATGGGATTCGGAGGCGGTGCCATGATCGGGGCGCCCCTCGCCGATATCCTGATGAAGCACTACGCCACGCCGACCTCGGTCGGTGTTTGGGAGACCTTCGTCACGATGGGTCTCATCTACTTCGTGACGATGCTGTGCGGCGCGTTCAGTTATCGGATTCCGCCCAATGACTGGAAACCCGCGGGGTGGACGCCCTCTACCACTAATGTCGGCATGGTCACTCGTCGCCATGTTCACGTGGACGTTGCCTGGAAGACAGTGCCCTTCATACTGCTCTGGCTGGTCCTGTGCACCAACGTGAGCGCGGGCATCGGCGTCCTGGAACAGGCATCGCCCATGATCCAGGAGGTCTTCAAGGACAAAGTGTCGGCCTCCGCCGCGGCGGGCTTCGTGGGCCTCCTGAGTCTGTTCAACATCGGGGGACGGATCGGGTGGGCGTCGCTCTCTGATAAAATCGGCCGCAAGCCGACCTACTTCATCTTCTTCGCCATGGGGATCGTGCTCTACTCCCTCGTCCCGCATGCGGGCCGGATCGGCAGCGTCCCCCTCTTCGTGGCAATCTTCTGCGTCATCATCACGATGTACGGCGGCGGCTTCGCCACGATCCCGGCCTACTTGTCGGACATTTTCGGGACTCAGTTCGTCGGTGCCATTCACGGACGATTGCTGACGGCCTGGTCCACCGCCGGGGTGGTTGGACCGCTCCTGGTGAACGAGATCCGGCAACATCAGGTGGACCGCGGGGTACCAGTGGCGGAGGCCTACAATACGACCATGTATGTCCTGGCCGGACTCCTGGTGATCGGGTTGATCTGCAACTTTCTGGTCCGGCCGCTTTCCGACCGCTACTTCATGGGCGATGAGGAGCTGGCCCGGGAGCGCCAGCGAGGTCACTGACGGTACGGTTCCAGAATTCCGGCACCTCGAGGAGAGACGCACATGCAGCCCAACGAAACGACCGGCGGGCGACCCGAACCCGGGAGCTGGGGGCTGGTCGCACTGGCCTGGATCGCGGTGGGAATTCCGCTGGGGTGGGGGGTCTTCATGACCTTCAAGAAGGCAGTGCTCCTATTCCACTAAAGGGCACTTGACGGTTCCGGTCGCAAGCCCTATTTCCACAAGTGCCGCAGTCTCACGGCCGTGGGCGGTGGCATCTTCCCGAGTCTCTTAAAGCCTGCGTATCAATGGCGCTTCCGCCCGCGTCTGGCTGTGTCGTGGCGGCACGATGGTCGTTTCCTCAGTTCCCTATAGCCCAGGAGACCTTCTCCCATGCGCAGTGCTTCTCGTTGGGGTCTGGCCATGCTCGTTTGCGCAGCGGCTGCCAGCAACCTCTCCGCCCAGACCAAGTGGATGACGTATGGCGGGAATGACTGGAACCAGCGCTACTCCACGCTTACGGCGATCAATGCCACAAACGTGAAGTCGCTGGTGCCTCGGATGGTCTTCCAGACCGGGATCAGCAAGCTCGGCTCGTTCGAGAATACGCCGATCGTGGTTGAGAACATGATGTACGTGACCACCCCGTACAACACCCTGATCGCGTACAACCTCGACACCGGGAAGCAGGTCTGGCGTTACGAGCATAAGCTCGGCACCACGATCTTCTGCTGCGGTCCCAACAACCGCGGCGTGGGCGTACACGGCCCGCACGTCTACATGGGAACCCTCGATGCCCACCTCATCGCATTCGACCGGATGAGCGGTGACGTGGTCTGGGACAACGAGGTGGCCGATCCGGCCTTCGGCTACAGCATCACCCACGCGCCGCTCGTCATCGGCAACAACGTGATCGTCGGTGTCTCGGGCGGTGAGTACGGCATCCGTGGCCACGTGACCGCCTACGACGCGGTGACCGGCAAGCAGGTGTGGCGCTGGTATTCGATTCCCGCTCCGAAGGGCGATCCCACCTTCGATGAGGCGGCGCCCAATGGCTGGTACGGCAATTGGGTTGACGCGACCCCCGAAGGCAACAACCTGAACCGCAACACCGGCGCCGAGAAGGCGGACAGCGCGAAGTATGCGGACGCGTGGACCCGCGGGGGCGGCGGCGTCTGGATGACTCCGGCCTACGACCAGAGCCTCGGGCTCATCTATGTGGCGGTTGGTAACCCGTCGCCCGACCTGGACGGCAGTGTGCGCCCGGGCGATAACCTGTACACCGATTGCGTGGTCGCCATCGATGCGACAACCGGCAAGACCAAGTGGTACTACCAGACGGTACCGCACGACGTGTGGGACCTCGACGCTGTGTCTCCGCCGGTCGTCACCACGCTGGGCGGCAAGAAGGTCGTGGTCCACGCCGGAAAGACCGCCTGGGTCTACGTCCTCGACGCGGCGACCGGCACGCTGGTGCGCAAGACTGAGAACTTCACCCCGCAGGAAAACATGTTTGCCCAGCCCACCGCTTCGGGTACCCGGATGCTTCCCGGTGCCAACGGCGGTGCGGAGTGGTCGCCGATCGCGGTGGATCCCAAGCTCAACTACGCCTTCGTAGCGGGCCTCCATCAGCCGATGAACTACATCACCCACAACGCCGCGTGGGACAAGGGAAAACTGTGGCTCGGTTCGGCCTTCGTCGCGATCGCCGGCGAGGAGCAGTATGGCCTGTTCACGGCGCTCAACCTCGGCACCGGCAAGAAGGCGTGGCAGGTCAAGGTGCCTCAGCCGATGATGGGCGGCGCCCTGGCGACGGCCGGCGGTCTCGTCTTTACCGGAGAAGGCAACGGGAATTTCAACGCCTACGATTCCCGCACCGGGAAGCTGCTCTGGCAGTTCCAGGCCGGCGCCGGATGCAACTCCGCTCCGATGACCTACCAGTTCAAGAACGAGCAGTTCATCGCGGTGGCCTGCGGCGGCAACTTCCAGCTGAGCTACCCGCTGGGCAACAGCGTGTACATCTTCGGGCTGCCGAAGACGTTTACGCCCCCTGCTTGACCGGGCGATCGGCGGGGCCTCCTCGTAGGCCCTTGCCGGTTCTATCTTGAGAAGCGGGCCAGCCATGCCGGCTGGCCCGTTTCACTTTGACGGCTACTTCTTTTTCGGGAGTCGGCATGATTTGGCGAGAGCCCCGGCAGGTTCTACTGGTTCTGGCTGCTCTGGTTGCCGCTCGCACGGCGGCGGCGCAGACCACTGGAGCCCAACACGCCGGTCACTTCCCTATCGATTCAACGTGGCTCAGCTACGATTCAGCATCCAAGACCGTCACCTTCAAGTTGATTGCAGGGGTTACTGGAGGAGCCAAGAGTCCCTTCAACTTCAACGGCTTCACCGACGGAGAACTCACTCTTACAGTACCGGCAGGAACAACTGTCGTGATGCCCTTCGTGAATGATGATGGGACACCGCACAGTGCCATGGCAATCTCCGCCGAGGGTCCGCTACCCAACATGGCTGAAGAAGCGGCGATTCCCAGAGCTTACACTCGGGAGGTCACGCAGGGTCTCGCCCAAGGGCAGAAGGACACCATCCGCTTCACGGCCGACCCTGCTGCGGAGTACCGGATAATTTGCGGAGTGCCGGGGCACGGGCTTTCAGGAATGTGGATCCGTTTCGTGGTGAGTTCCCAGGTTTCGGCGCCCTCGATGAAGGCTTCAACCAGCAACTAAGGGGGAGCCGTGAATTCCGAGGCTGTGGATTGAACCCAACAGGACGCCAATACCCGACTAAGATGCTAGGAATTCAATGGCCCCGGGTTGCGGTGCTGGCGGGTCTTTGTATCTTTTTTCCGATTCGTGAGATACGGGACCCTAACTGGTTTTCGATCAGCGGCCAGGATTGGGCGAAGCTCAGTCCGGACGCGCGCAACACCTTCCTTTCGGGCTTTCTCGCAGGCAGCGCGCTGAGCCAGGCGCTGGCCTCTGGAGTTCGGGATTCGGCCGGGTTGTGGCGGGTAATGGACAGCCTGCGGACAAATGGGCTGGTATTTCGCTACGGGGCCAATGTCTATGGGGCCCGGCTCGACGATTATTTCTGGTGGGAGAACCATCGTCCAAACGCGCTCTGGTACGCTTTCTGGGAGGTGAACAACGATCTCAAACGGCACGTGCAACAGGAGGAGTGAGATCCATAGCTGACTTTGTTTGAGACGTCAGTTGGTGCAGGCACTTGTGATGAAGCGGGTAGTTCCAATTCCTCTTCTAGTCAGGAGAAGGCACCGATGAAGCGTTCCGCACTGTTGTTGGGCGGTCTGCTGCTAGCCGCGGCGAGTACCGCCAACGCGCAGCTGACCATGCAGATGAGTAACGGTTGGACGTTTTCGTTCGCGGGAAACGTCAACATCTTCGCGCAGTATCAGAGCCAGGAAGATGGCGGCACAACCGGTTCCCCGGGAACCTTGACCGGCGTGGGAGGCCAGGGCTTCTACTACGGCACCGGCCTGCTGCCTGCGTTCGCGACGTTTGAAGCCAAGGGCAAAGAGGGCAATACCGACCTCGGCGTCCACTTCGGCTTCGCGCCCGAAGTGCAGTGCGGTGGCGGCATCCACGACTGCTTCGGCGCCCAGATCGATATGCGTCAGGTGTTCCTGACCGTCGGCGGGACCTGGGGCCAGATCCTGGCCGGTAAGGAACTCGGCCTGTTCGCCCGGGGGAACATCCTCGCGGACCAGACCCTGTTCGGCGTCGGTGGCGGTGGAATCGCCCCGGCTGGCACTACGCTGGGCCGCATCGGCTATGGGTACCCCTATGCCAACTTCGTGGGCCAGATTACCTACTCGACAGTCAGTGGCAGACCCACCCAGTTGAGCATCGGCTTGATGGATCCTTCCGCGCTCGACGGCAACTACACCCAGACCGATGTCCCGCGGCTGGAGGGTGAGTTCACCTGGAAGGGTAAGAACGTCAACCTGTTCTTGAACGGCACGGTGCAGAACGCCAAGGACCCGGTGGCTGATCAGTCCAAGACTGCCACGGGCGTCGGCGCCGGCCTCACCTTCAAGTCGGCGAACGGCAAGTTCTCGCTGACCGGCACCGGCTACTGGGGCAAGGGCATCGGTACAACCCTCATGTTCTCTGGCGTTGGCCCGGCCCTCGGCGGACTGGGCGTCGGAGCCGATGGCGAGCTGCGCGACTCTTACGGCGGCTTTGCTCAGGCGACGATCGGCCTTGGCGAGAAGAACACCCTGGCGGCCAGCTACGGCTCCAGCTTCCTCAAGAGCACCGATGGCGAGCCCGACTTCAAGACCGAGAACAGCCTGATCTCCGGCGGCCTCTATCACCAGGCCACCAAGTCTCTGAAGATCGTCGTCGAAGGCAACTACATGTGGTCCGACGACCATGAGAACACCGTAGAGAAGAACAAGGCCTTCACCGGCGCCTTCGGCTTCATGCTGTTCTACTAGGCCCGGCAGCGCTTCAGCGGTTCATTCGGTGCTAACAACGGCTCCCCTCACGGGGGGCCGTTGGTTTTTCTACCCTCTCTGTCCTGAGGCCCAACCGATTACTATTCCGCCACGCCATCCTCTTCAATTCCACGTCGGAGCTTTGTGAAAATGTCCCTGCGAGTCGGAGTCGGGATCACGTCAAGTCTGAGTATCGCTCTTGTTCTCGCCGCATGCGGCGGCGGGACTCTGTACAGCACCGGTGCCGCCTCTTCCAGCCTGGCGAGAGACGACGCCTATACCTGTGCCCAGCAACAGCTCAAGTCGCTGGGGTACAAGCAGCTGGTCCACGACGACGATGCGCGTCGGGTCGTGGCGCAGAAGAACGACAGCACCTACCGGGAGTCGAACGTCAAATTCCGCCGGCATTACGATCAAATCGAGCTTCAGGCCTCGACCGGTACCACGCTTGGCTCCGACCTCACCGTCAAGGCGAGCACGTTTGACGAGTACCAGACAGAACGGGGCATCACCACCGTGGAGGCTTCTGCCACGTCGAAGGTAAAGACGGATGCCGCCACCCTTCTGGACCGTTGTAAGGAGTCTCCTGGGATGTAGCCGCAATTTCACCCATTCGGTTGAAAATACCCCTTTTGCCCATGGCCCCCTCCGACAGGTCGCACTAGCTTGCATCCCCGGTAAGTAGTCCGGCTCTCCTGTTCAGAGGTTTGGAGACCATATGGTTCTCCCGCTGGTCCAGCTCACTCGCAGCAACGAGCTGACCTCAGTCCCTGCCAATCCACCGCCCCGGAAGCCCGCTTGGCTCAAGGTGAAGGCTCCGGGCGGAGCAACCTACCTGCAAATCCAGCAGTTGATGCGAGATCTCGGGTTGCACACGGTCTGCGAAGAGGCTCGCTGTCCCAACATCGGCGAGTGCTGGGAGCACAAGGCCGCCACCTTCATGATTCTGGGCGACGTGTGCACCAGGAACTGCGCCTACTGCGCGGTTTCGCACGGAACTCCGGCACCCTACGACCCGCTCGAGCCGGTGCGACTGGCTGAGGCAGTGGCGGAGATGGGCTTGCGCCACGTGGTCATCACATCGGTAGACCGGGACGACCTTCCCAACGGTGGCGCCGAAGCGTTTGCTGCATGCATCTCCGAAATCCACCAGCGATTGCCCGAAACGACGGTCGAGGTGCTGACGCCGGATTTCAAGGGTTCGGAGCCGGCGCTGGCCATCGTGCTTGAGGCCAAGCCGGACATCTTCAATCACAACCTGGAAACCTGCGAGCGGTTGTACCGCCTGGCCCGTCCGGGAGGACGCTACGACCGTGCTCTCACCCTTCTCGCTGCGGCTCGCCGCATGGCCCCGGAAGGTCTGACCAAGTCCGGCGTAATCCTCGGGATGGGTGAGGAGTGGGACGAGATCGTGACCTGCATGCGGGACCTGCGACGTAGTGACGTCAATATTCTCACGCTGGGCCAGTATCTCCGGCCTTCCGCCGCTCACCTGCCGATCGCGCGCTACTACACGCCGGCTGAATTCGACGAGCTGCGAGACATCGGAATGGACCTGGGATTCACCCACGTTCAGTCGAGCCCGCTGACTCGGTCGTCCTACCATGCGTGGGAACAAGCAGATGCAGCGGCTCGGCGGCATGACGGCTCGGCGGCTGGCTCGGCCACTCTGACACCATGACCGCTTCCACGAAGGCGTCGCGCAAGCCCGACACCAAGCTCGCCGAGAAGTACCGACTGTATCTCCGCCAGATGCTGCTCATCAGGCGCTTCGAGGAGAAAGCCGGCGAGGCGTACAGCCTGGGCAAGATCGGCGGCTTCTGTCATCTCTACATCGGCCAGGAAGCCGTGGGGGTCGGCTGCCTGTCTCAGCTGCGACCCGACGATTATATCGTCACCACCTATCGCGACCACGGTCAGGCCCTGGTGCGCGGGATATCCTCCCGCGCGGTGATGGCCGAGTTGTTCGGCAAGGCGGCGGGGTGTTCGAAGGGCAAGGGCGGGTCGATGCATATGTTCGACGCATCTCTCGGCTTCCTTGGAGGACACGGAATCGTCGGCGGGCATATTCCGCTCGCCGCGGGAATCGGCTTCGCCATCAAGTACCGCGAGAAAGATCAGGTCGCTATCTGCTTCTTCGGAGAGGCGGCGATCAACAACGGCGCCTTCCATGAGGCGCTGAACATGGCGGGGATCTGGAAGCTGCCCTGCATCTTCATCTGCGAGAACAATCGCTACGGGATGGGCACGGCGCTCGACCGGGCGACGGCCACCTGGAACATCTCCGAGCGCGCCGCTTCGTACGACATGTCCCGAGAGGTGGTGGACGGGCAGGATCTGCTGGAAGTGATGGCCGCAATGGACCGTGCAGTGGTCCGTGCCCGCCGACCCGCAGCACCGACGCTTCTCGAGATCCGGACCTACCGATTTGTAGGGCACTCGATGTCCGACCCGATCCACGGACACTACCGGACCAAGGAAGAGGTGGAGGCGCACCGCAAGCGGGATCCGATCCTGCTCTGGCAGGAGAAGCTCAAGGCCGACGGGATCATCACCGACGAGCAGATCGCCGCGATGGACAAGGAAGTCGTGGCAGAGGTACAGGATGCCTATGACTTCGCTGATGCGGCGAAGGATCCGGAGCTTGAAGAGTTGTACACGGATGTCTACGCGCCAACTAAAACAGGTAGTGGGGAGTAGGTCGTGAGTGGTGAGGCCCCACTCCCCACCACCAACTCCCCACAACCCGCTGACAATTGCGACAATGCCAACACTCACTTACCGCGACGCGCTCAACCAGGCTCTCCGCGAGGAGATGCAAAGGGATCCCGATGTCTTCCTCATGGGCGAGGAGGTCGGGGTCTACCAGGGCGCTTACAAGGTGAGCCGCGGCCTGCTGGAGGAGTTCGGCCCCAACCGGGTCGTGGATACGCCGATCACCGAGCTGGGATTCGCCGGGGTCGGGGTCGGAGCGGCGATGGTTGGCCTGCGACCGATCATCGAGTTCATGACCTGGAATTTCGCGCTGCTCGCGATTGACCAGCTGGTGAATTCCGCGGCCAAGATGCGCTACATGTCCGGCGGGCAGGTCGGAGTTCCGATCGTCTTCCGCGGCCCGTCGGGCGCCGCACTGCAACTTGCCTCGCAGCACTCGCAGTCGTTCGAGAGCATGTACGCCAATATCCCCGGTTTGAAGGTCGTGATGCCGGCGACACCGGCCGACGCAAAGGGCCTGCTCAAGAGCGCGATCCGGGATGACGACCCGATCGTGTTCATGGAGGGCGAGATGCTCTACAACGTGAAGGGTGAGGTGCCAGAAGGAGAGTACACGCTTCCGATCGGGGTCGCGGACATCAAACGTCCGGGCGAGCACGTGACGCTCGTCTGCCACGCGAAGACGGTCGGCATCGCGCTCAAGGCCGCGCAGGAGCTCGAAGCGGACGGAATCTCGGCCGAGGTCATCGACCTTCGCACCATCAGACCGCTGGATACGGCGGCCATCTTCGAGTCGGTCGGAAAGACCCACCGCTGCGTCGTAGTCGAGGAAGGATGGCCCTTCGCCGGCGTCGGGGCGCAGGTAGTGGACGAGATCCAGCGTGAGGTATTCGACGAGTTGGATGCCCCGGTACTGCGAGTCACCGGCGCCGATGTTCCCATGCCGTACAACAAGCGGCTGGAGAAGGCGGCCAAGGTGGATGCGGATAAGGTGGTGGCGGCGGTGCGGAAGGTGACATACAGAGAGGCATAAGAGGAACCTGCATGGCCACGAAAGTTCTGATGGAGGCCCTCTCTCCAACCATGGAGGAAGGCCGCCTGGTGGAGTGGAAAAAGAAAGAGGGCGATACGGTGTCCGCCGGCGATGTCCTGGCCGAGGTGGAGACCGATAAGGCCGTGATGGATCTGGTCGCCCGCGCGGGCGGGACGCTGCTCAAGCAGTTCGTCACCGCAGGCACCACAGTGCCGGTCGCGGAGGTTGTGGCGGTCATCGGTCAGCCAGGAGAAGAGGTCGCGGTCGAGAAGCCGGGGGGTGCCAAGGCTGCGGCTCCTGCGGCGAAGCCGGTACCCGCTCCAGCTCCCACGCCGGCCCCGGCACCTGCTGCGGCACCGGCTGCCCAGATGGCTGCTCCGGCTGCTCCTGCTCCAGCGCCACACTCGGCTCCGGCTCCCCGCCCCTCAGAGCGAATCAAGGCGTCCCCTCTCGCGAGAAAAATCGCCACCGAGCGCGGAGTCGACTTGGCGCTGGTACAAGGCTCGGGTCCCGATGGTCGCATCGTGATCCGCGACCTGGAGGAAGCACGCGCCGGGAGAACCGCTCCGGCTGCAACACCCGCTGCGGCCGCCGCCCCTCTTGTGATGGCGCCGGGAGAGGCTTACCGGGATGTGCCGCTTTCCCAGATCAGGAAGACCATCGCCAAGCGGCTGGTTCAGTCCATCGGACCGGTGCCCACGTTCTATCTCACCACCGAAGTGGACATGGAGCGGGTCTGGGAGGCGCGAGAGGCGCTCAATGCGGGAGCCCGCAAGGGCGCCGAAGCTGAGAGTCCCAAGATTTCGTTCAACGACATCGTGATCAAGGCGGTGGCCAGCGCGCTGCGACAGCACCCCGCCTGCAACGCCTGGTGGCAGGAAGACCGTATTCGCTACTGGAACGAGGTGCATGTGAGCATGGCCGTGGCAGTTGAAGACGGCCTGATCACCCCGGTGATTCGTTACACCGACCAGAAGACGTTGCGACAGATCTCGCTGGAGTCGCGCGACCTGGCGGCTCGGGCCCGGGAGCGGCGCCTGGCACCACCCGAGTATACCGGAGGAACCTTCTCCGTTTCCAACCTCGGCATGTTCGATATCGACCAGTTCACCGCGGTGATCAATCCGCCCGAGGCTGGTATCCTGGCGGTCGGAACGATCGAGCAGAAGCCGGTGGTCCACAACGGCGAGCTGGTCCCCCGCCGCCGTATGCGGGTGACGATGTCCTGCGACCACCGGGTGATTGACGGCGCAACCGGCGCAGCCTTTCTGCGGACCCTGAAGACCATGCTGGAGAATCCGCTGGCTTTGGTGTGGTAGAAGTAAGGAGTAAGGAGTGAGGAGTAAGGAGTGATTCCTCTATTCGCCGTCCTTACTCCTTACTCCTTACTCCTGACTCCTCACTCCTGACAACTATGGGAGGGCAGTGTGGCCCAGTTTGATGTGATCATCCTCGGCGGTGGCCCTGCAGGCTACGTCTGTGCCATCCGGTGCGCACAGCTTGGGCTCGGCACCGCCGTCGTGGAGAAGGACAAACTCGGTGGCGTGTGCGTCAATATCGGGTGTATCCCGACCAAGGCGCTGCTCCACAGCGCATACACGGCCAATCTCATCGCCCACGACGCGAAGGACCTCGGTATCGAAGTCGGCAGTGTCAAGACCGATTACGGGGTCGCGATGAAGCGGTCGCGGCGAGTCGCCGAGCAGAACTCGAAGGGCGTCGAGTTCCTGATGAAGAAGCACAAGGTGACGGTGTTTCAGGGTGAGGGGAGCCTCGTTCCGGGGAAAAAAGTGAAGGTCGGCGGGGAGACCCACGAGGCAAAGAAGGCGGTCATCATCGCGACGGGCTCGCGAGTGAAGGGCATTCCGCAGATCGGGCTGGAGATCAACAAAACGACAGTCATCAGCTCCGACGAGGCCCTCTTCCTGGAGAAATTGCCGGCCTCGGTCGCGGTGATCGGAGCAGGAGCGGTCGGTTGCGAGTTTGCCGACATCTTCAACGCCTTCGGGTCGAAGGTCACGCTCATCGAGGCGCTGCCTCGAATCCTTCCGCTGGAGGACGCCGAATCCTCAGAGGTGATCAGCAAGAGCTTCCGGAAGCGGAAGATGGATGTGTTCGCGGGCGCCAAGGTCACCAAGGCCCAGGTCGAAAAGGACAAGGTGACGCTGACGGTTGAAGTGGGCGGCAAGACCGAAACGGTGCAGGCGGAGAAGGTCCTCATGGCCGCCGGTCGCGCGGTGAACACCGAAAACATGGGATTCAAGGAAGCCGGAGTGCAGCTGGACCAGCGGGGATTCGTCAAGGTCAACCTTGCGACTCTCGAGACGACCGCGCCCGGAGTCTATTGCATCGGCGATGTGGCCGGTCCCCCCATGCTGGCCCACAAGGGGAGCCGTGAGGGGGTGTTCGTGGCCGAGCTGCTCGCGGGCCACAAGCCGCATGCGATCCGCTACGACAACGTGCCCAGCGTGACCTATTGCCATCCGGAAGTCGCCAGCATCGGGCTGACCGAGGATCAGTGCAAGGAAAAGAAGCTGGACTACCAGGTCGGCCGGTTCCCCTTCAGCGCCAATGGAAGAGCCCGCGCGTCGAACGAGACGGAAGGCCTCGTCAAAATCATTCGCGATAAGAAATACGGCGAGATCCTGGGGGCCCACATCGTCGCGTCTCACGCATCAGAAATGATCCATGAACTCGCCGTGGCCCGGGAGAACGAATACACCGTCGAGGAAGTGGATCTGGCGATCCATGCCCACCCGACACTCTCCGAGGCAATCGCCGAGGCCGCGCTCGATTCGATGGGCCGGGTGTTGCACATCTGAGGATTTCAGATTGAAGATTTGATGACAATTGGGAATTGAAATTTGTAATTTTTAACTGATGGGAAGGCAAATTGCTGAACGAGGACGATGAGTCGTATCAGCTGGGCCTTGCGCTCCGCGCGCTCGCTTTTGGGGTGCTGTTCGGAACGGCAGTCATCGCGATGGTCCTGTGGCTGGTACGTACCCTGCAACTGCAGTCCACCCCCACGACCTCGCCTGAGACCGGTGGTCCCCAGGCCATGCTGCTATTGATTGGAACACTGGTCGGTGTGCTTGCGGGCGGAGCCGCGACCTGGTCGCTCCTGAGGCCGGTCGGATCGCTGTATCGGCGGGGAGCATTCTCGCTCGTGGCCGGATTCGCGTCGCTCGTCGCCGCCCTCATCGCGATGCCTCTTGACCGGGCCTTCGGGCGCATGGGTCTCCTCGCTCTGGCCGCCGCGGCGGCTCTCGCCTGCCTCTGGCTTGGTCGCGCTCGACAGCCGCACCCCCAATGAGTATTCCTCCCTTTTACGTGATCGACCTCGGGCGCCGGGGATACGACGAGGTTCACCGGTTGCAGCGGGACCTTGCCGATCGCCGTATCGCCGGCGAGATCAGCGATGACCTCTTGTTGCTGGTGCAGCACGATCCCGTCGTGACTCTCGGTCGCGGCACGCGCGAAAGCAGCCTGCCCTTCTCTCCGGCGGCACTGGCCGCGAAGGGACTGGACGTGGCGGAAGTGGATCGGGGTGGCGACGTGACCTACCATGGCCCCGGGCAGCTGGTCGGTTATCCGATTCTCGATCTCCACCACCATCGGCAGGACCTGCACTGGTATCTGCGCCAGCTGGAGGCCGGCCTCATTTCAGCGCTCGGAAGACTGGGAATCACCGCGGAGCGCAGAGCGGGGCTGACCGGAGTCTGGACTGGAGGGCGGAAGATCGCGAGCATCGGCATTCACGTCCGGCAATGGGTTACGACCCATGGCTTCGCGTTGAATGTCCTGGATGAGGAATCCGGTTTCAATCTCATCATTCCGTGCGGGATACCGGGCGTGGAGATGACCTCTGTGGAACGGGAAGGCGCCTGGGCCGATGCGGCTGATGGAGACACGAGACTACACGGTGCCGATTTGTGGAAGGTGACTCGGGAGTCGGTGATTCAGGAGGTCGCGAAGATACTGAGCCGAGAAGCGATTCCCGCGACACTGCCCCGCTTCCTTCCGACCGTTCCTGCCTGAGCCGACCTACACCGGCCTTCCAGAGTTCCTCCGATCGAGAGAACCAACCGAGACCAGCCGGCGTTAAGAACTGGTTCACAGGTTAATACAGTCGGAGCCCGTAATGACCGATCGCGTTGACGTCCGCAACCAGGAAGGGAAACGGCTTCCACCGGGACAGATTGTCACGGTGAAGTGGCCCGTCCTTCACTACGGGACAGTCCCCAGGGTTGACCTCGCCACCTGGCGATTCCGCGTCTGGGGAGCGGTGGAACAGCCCTTCGAGCTCACCTGGGACGAGCTCATGGGTCTGCCCCGTCAGGAAACGGTCTGCGACATTCACTGCGTGACCCGCTGGAGCCGCTACGACAACATGTTTGGCGGGATTCCGGTCCAATCCATTATCCCGCGGGCGAAGGTCAAGCCCGAGGCTCGCTTCGTCCTGGTGCATGCGGAACAAGGGTACAGCACGAATGTCCCCCTCTCCGACCTCGATCGGCCGGCCAATCTCCTCGCCTTGACACACAATGGAAGCGATCTGGATCCGGAACACGGCGGTCCGGTTCGGCTGCTCATTCCGCACCTCTACTTGTGGAAGAGCGCCAAATGGGTGACGGGGTTCGAGTTCCTCGAGGAAGACTACCCCGGATTCTGGGAGCAAAACGGCTATCACAAGCGCGGCGAGCCTTGGGCCGAAGAGCGATACGGCCGACCCGATCCGGTGCGAATGCGGCGAGGCCCCAGATCGTGACGGGGCATTGCCTTTCGGGCGCCTTGGGGCGATTCTGTGAGTCCTATGGCAGAAAGCACCGACCGCCCAAGTCCGGAGTCGCAGGCGGACCAGCGGGTGAACGATATTCTGAAGGCTGCAGCAGGCTGGGCCCGCGAGGCTCCGCCTGCGTTGCAACCAGCGGTGCGCGCGGTATGCATCCGGCTGGGCGAGATGGTTGCGGATCAACGACACTATCTGGCACCGTTGCCCGAGCCGCAGGAAACCGAGCGTCGCACCGTGCTCTCTCTCGTGGCCAAGCGTCTTTCCTCCAGCGCCGTAACCTCGGGAGTGGAGAAGGAACTGGCGGGACTTACCGAGTTGGAGCTGAAGGCAACGGGATCCTGGGCCCTGGTGCCCAGTGCCCAGTCGGAGTGGATCACGACGGCCATCCAGTTTCTCGAATCGTGCGCGGCTGGCCTCTCAGCCTCGGAGCGGCCTGATCCCTACTGGTCGGAAGACGTCGTCGCCGGAATCGTGGCGTCGGTGCGTGCGGTTGTCGGAGTAGATGAGCTGCATGCCCGGACCGAAGCGCAGTACGCCGGCGGGAAGAGGGTGGTGCAGGAGGAGGGGGAGCAGTAAGGAGTAAGGAGTAAGGAGGAAGGAGTTAGAAAAATAAAGCCTCCGCCTTTAGTTGCGCGGAGGCTTTATTTTATCCAACTACCTTACTCCTCACTCCTCACCGCTTTTGCCCCACCTTCTCCATGAAGCTCGCAAAGATTCCGATTCCGTCCCACAACTGCTGCAGATCCAGTTTTTCATTGGGAGAGTGCAGCCCGTCATCGGGAAGTCCGATGCCGGTGAGAATAACGGGCGCACCCGTGGCACCTAGTTGAGGCACGATCGGAATCGAGCCGCCGGCCCGCACCCGCACCGCCTCACGCCCGGTGCTTTCCTTGAACGCTTCGTCGAGCGCCGCGAATGCCGGATCGTTGACATCCACCTGAACTGGATCCCCTCCGTGCAGGATCTTGACCTGGACCTCGGCGTAGGACGGAGCCGCGCGCTGCGCCGCACGGGTCAGCCACTTCTGAACCGCATCGAAGCTCAGGCCCGGGACCAGGCGGAGACTCACCTTTGCGGTCGCCTGAGCGGGAATCACCGTCTTTGCTCCATCGCCAACGAATCCACCCTTGATGCCGTGAATTTCGAAGGTGGGAAGCGCCCAGGTGCGTTCGAACACCGAGTACTTCCTCAAGCCGGTCAGTCCCTTGCCGGTCACCTCCTCCTGAAGGAACTGCTTCTTCTTGAACGGGAGCCGCTTCCAGGTTCTCAGCTCCAGCTTTGAAGGCGGCTTCACTGATTTGTAGAGCTTGGGGATGTGGATCCGCCCGTCTTCGCTCTTCAAATCATGGAGGAGATGCACCAGCGTCTCGACCGCGTTGGGCGCAACACCACCGTAGGTTCCCGAGTGGAGGTCCCGCCGCAGGGTGCGCACCGATATCTCGGCGTAGCACATGCCGCGAAGGGCCGTGTACACCGCGGGATACCCGCTGGCGTAGTAGGACATGTCACACACCAGGACGACATCGGCCTTGGTCCGCTCCGGTTCCCGTTTGAGCACGTCGTAAATGACGTGGCCTCCACTCTCCTCTTCGCCCTCGAAAATGAAATGGACGTTGAGGGGCGGGTGGCCAGTGGTATCGCATAGCGCCTCATATGCCCTGAGAAGACAGAAGACCTGGCCTTTGTCGTCTGCAGAACCGCGGGCGTACAGCTTGCCGTCCCGAACCGTCGGCGTGAACGGCGGTGTGACCCATTCGTCGAGAGGATCGACCGGCTGGACATCGTAGTGGCCGTAGATCAGGAGTGTCGGGGCGCCGGGGACCGGCGGGCTTTCGGCCCAGACCACGGGCTGCCCGTCTCCCTCGATAAGGGTCGCTACCGGGCAGCCCAGGCGCCGAAGATCAGCGAGTAGCCACTCAGCGGCCTTCCGACAGTCGGGGGCGTGGTTGGGAAGCGCGCTGATGCTGGGGATGGACAGGAACTCGGACAGTTCGCCGAGCAGGAGATCGTGCGAGCGGGCAAGGGTATGGTTTGGCATGGGGGAGGAAACTACCGAATCATCGGACGGGGGAAAAGTGAGGGACGATTGACCTCTAGCGCTCGGTCGCAGGCCGGATACATTCGCGCTCATGTTCTCCACTGGCCAGTACAGGGTCTTCAGCGGCGAGCACTCCGACCGCATTCTCTCCCGTCCCCGGAGACTGCTGCACGAGGGCCGGGCCCAGGACGCCGACCTCGCTTACCGCACCGTATTGGAACAGGAACCCGACCTGCGCGCGGCATGGCTCGAGTACTTCGGGTTGCTCCGACACCACCACCGCTTCGAAGACGCGCTGGATTTAAGCGAAAGGGCGATGAGCCGCTTTGGCGACGATGCCCTCGGCCCGGCGCTCCGCGGTGCGGCGCTGGTCGAGCTGGGGCGTTATCGCGACGGGCTCGCCGCGCTAGAGGAGGCAGCAGCCCGGGATCCCAATCTGGGCATGGTCTGGCACGAGGCAGGGTACGCGGCGTACCGGCTGGGCGAGTATTCCCGGGCCCTGATGGCGCTGGACCGAGCCTTCGCACTGGAGCCCCATAGCGGAACACTTCACCTCAGAGGAAAGGTGCTTCGGCAGGCGGGACGGTACCTTGCCGCCGAGGTTTCTTTCGAGGGTGCTGCCGAGGCGGCAGAGTTCCCCGAGCAACGCGCCGAGGCGGAGCGCCAGGTCAGGGTAACCCGCCGCTACGCCGCGTTCCCCGGCCAGCGTCCCGATAACATCCCTCTTCCGCGCCGCTGGTTTGCGGAAACGGGCGCGGTGCCGCTCACAGCCACCTCCAGTGTGGCGCCACCAACCGAAGGCCAGCTGCTGGACGCCTTCGCCCAACTCACTCGGGAGCAGGGGTGGCGCTTCACCTGCTTGATCTCGACCGACAATTGGGAAGGGTGGCGGCGACTCTCCACCGCGCTCGACATCCCGCTGCTCGATGGGCTCCCTTCGGACCCGAGTCCGGTGCCATTGCTCGTCGCCCGGCGTCCCGATGGAACCGATTCGCGCTGGAGTGCCGCGAACGCGGATCTCGCCTGCCTCGGCCGCGGATTGTCATTGGCGCTGCAACAGGTGCCCGACGTGGAGGCTGCGGACATCTTCGGCGTCCTGGTCGGGGCCGGCGGCGCCGCGTGTGATCTCCCCTTCGCGACCGAGGCAGCCCAGCATCCGGAAGGGAGGCTGCAGCGACGGGTGTTGTCGTAATGTCCAGGTTGCTCGCCGTAAGCGGCGACATCACGCAGGAAACCACCGACGCCATCGTCAATGCCGCCAATTCCTCGCTGGCTCCGGGCGGGGGAGTTTGCGGCGCCATCCACAGGGCCGCTGGCTCCGAGTTAGCCAGGGCCTGCGCCGAACTGGGAGGCTGCCCGACCGGAGATGCCAGGATTACTCCGGGATTTGCTCTCAAGGCCGGCCATGTGATCCACGCCGTCGGCCCGGTGTGGCACGGTGGTGCCAAGGGAGAACCGGACCATTTGGCCAGTTGTTATCGGCGGTCACTCGAGGTGGCGGACGAGAACGGGCTTCGATCCATAGCATTCCCCGCCATCAGCACCGGCATCTACGGCTACCCGCTGGATCAGGCGACGGAAATCGCGGTGCGCACCGTGCGTGAGACGATCCGGACTCATCCGAACGTGGAGCTGGTACGGTTCGTCTGCTTCAGCGAGACGGACCTGCACGAATACCAGAGGGTCTTGAGCGAGACGAGCTGAGCAGAGCTAGCGGGGGGAGGGTTCCAATGCGGGCAGGGCCGAACGCATCATCTGGGCGTTGGGCCACCGGTCCGCAGGGTCTTTCGCCATCGCGCGATGAATGGTCTCGGCGAGTGCCGGTGGCGTGTCGTCCCGGCGTTCGAGAACCGATGGAACCGGGGCAGTCCGGTGGAGCCGCAACACAGCATCCTCAAAGGGATCCTCGTAGGGCGGTCGTCCAGCCAGGGATTCGAACAGCACACAGCCCAGCGAATAGATATCGGAGCGGGCGTCGATATCGTCGGAGCCGGCGATCTGCTCCGGGCTCATGTAGGCCGAAGTGCCCACGGCGAAACCCGAGCGGGTCAGCCGGTCCGCCCCGGCCTCCGAGACTGCCCGCGCGATCCCAAAATCCACGAGCACCGCACCCTGAGGTGCCAGCAGAATGTTTTCCGGCTTGACGTCCCGGTGCACGATGCCCCGGTCATGAGCGCAGGCCAGGGCATCCAGCACGTCATGCGCGATTCGCAGTGTATCGGTGATCCCTGCCCGCCGCACCGACTGAAGATGTTGCTTGAGGGTAGGTCCTTCGACGTAGTCCATCACATAATAGAGGACCCAGTCTTCCTCGCCGTAGTCAATCAGGCGGGCGATGTGGGGATGTTCCAGCGGTGCCAAGTGATGGATCTCCCGGAAGAAACGCTCCGCGGCGACGCTGGCGGCAAGCTGGGGATGCAGGACCTTGAGGGCCACCAGTCTCCCATCGCTGGCCCGCGCGGCAAAAACCCGTGCGGCTCCGCCCCGGCCGATCTCGCGATCGACCACATAACGACCGTTTAGTGCCTGCCGCACCATGGGCAGAAGATCCCGCGCCATCTCGCTGACCCTTCCCGAAAAGACAGGTGTAGTATGCCCCCCCAAGCCTGTAGGCGATAGGCTGGTGCAACCTTCTCTCTCCCGGGCCCGTCAAAGCCAGCACCGCTCCCCGGAGAACATGATGCGCGCCCTTTCTTCTACACTCGTAGCACTGCTGGCGGGCTTCCCCGCTCTCGCTACGGCCCAAACCAAGACCTTCACTCTGCAGGGCCAAGACGTGGCGGTATACGATCTGGTCGGCGAGATGACGGTTGAGCGAGGGAGTGGCCCATCGGTCCAGGTCGAAGTGAGGCCGGGTGGCCAGGACGCCGGCAAGCTTACGGTCGAATCCACCTCGATCAGGGGTCGCCCGGCGATCCGAGTCAATTTCCCCGAAGATCACATCGTCTATCCCGTTCTCGGCCGCCACTCCAATTCCAACTTCAGCGTCAATGACGACGGGACCTGGGACGACAGCGGGAAGCACTCCCGCCGCATCTCGGTGAGGGGCGACGGTGATGGCCTCGAGGCCCATGCCGACATCACGGTTCGAGTACCCGAGGGCCAGCGCATCGCCGTGTTCCTCGGCGTGGGGAAGATTCAGGCCTCGAATGTGAATGGAGACATCAGCCTGGACGCCGCTTCAGGCGATATCCGGATGACCTCGGTCGGCGGTCAGCTTCACGTGGACACGGGATCGGGGAATGTCGAGGCGACGACGGCCAGCGGCACGCTGAATATCGACACCGGTTCGGGAGATGTCAGGGTAACCACGTTCAAGGGAACGGTCCTCGAAGTCGAGACCGGGAGCGGCAACGTGCAGGGCAGCCAGATCGAATCGCCCCGGCTCGACATCGAGACCGGTTCGGGCAACATCACGATTGCCGGTGCCAAGTCCAGCGACCTCGAGCTAAGCGCCGGGAGCGGCGACGTGGAGGTTACCCTCGAGACCGATGTCAATTCGCTGGACGCGGAGACCGGCTCCGGCGATGTCACCCTGCGGATTCCAGAGGCCGTCGGGGCCGAGTTGAGCCTCGAGACCGGGAGCGGCGAATTCCAGGTGGACTTTCCGGTCCAGTTGATCCGTAAGGAGGAAGGCAAACTCATCGCGAAGGTGGGGGACGGTCAGGGAAGGATTGATATCGAGACCGGGTCGGGGGATGTGACGCTGAGGCGGTAAGGCGGGATGGCGGTAGGCCGTAAGAAGCGATCGCCGTTCACTGTTCCCCGTTCACCGCTTGTTCCAGCACTGCAAACGCCGAGTCGCCCGTGACGCCATCCATCCGTCCCTTGAGGTCCTTTACCGCCTGCTTGATGTCTTGTCCCTCTTTCTGATACCAGCGGTCAAACAGGTCGAGGCGGGTCCGGTAGATCCTCGCCGCGATGATCTGCGCGTTGTTGATGGGACGCTCGGAGATCCGTCCGATTCTGTAGGAGCGTAGCTGCTGGGCGATCGGCCCCTGGAGCTGTTCCCGGGCCCAGGCCGCAATACTGGCTCGCCCGGTGGCGAGTGCTGCCGAGTCGGGCGTGGACTGATACAGGCTGTCGAGCCGGGCAGCGAGAGCGGTGTAGTAGCCGCTCAGAACGACTTCGTCCTCCCAGCGTGCGGCGGCTTTGTCAGCGGCCCCCTGCTCTCCGCGGGAGCGGAAGAAGGCCTCCGCTCCGCGATACCCTGCGAGCTGCGCGAAGCTTTCATTGAAGGGTGTCGCACTCTTCACGTAGAGTGTGTTGTGGGCGATCTCGTGCAGGACCAGCGCCGCAAGCTCGACTGAATCCCGGGTCATCGCCGTCGAAAGCAGCGGGTCGTTGAACCAGCCCAGCGTCGAGAACGCGGCGGCCGGCCGCAGATAGGTGTCGTAGCCCATCGCGTCGAGCTTGCTGGTTTCCTTCCGCGCCATCTCGGGATCGAAGAAGCCCTTGTAGGGAATCCTCCCGACGATCGGATACTTCCAGGTGTAAGGGCAGAGGCAATTCTTGGGGGACGCTGACAGAACCACAAGCAGCGTATCCCGCCCGACGTCGGCATAGGTGGTGTAGGTCTCCTTCGCGTCGAAATCGAGCTGGGCAGCGTAGTCTCGCGCGGCCAGCACCAGTTCGAGCGAACCGCGGGTGGCCGCGTCGGTTTTGGGATCGGCCAGGATCTTCGAGATGGGGCGCCGGGCCTGAAGAATGTGGGTCTGTTCGAACCCGGCGCGGGTGATGTAGCGAACGTCCTCGCTCGCGACATAGGCCGTGCCGTAGCCCGCCATGAGCGCGCCAACCACGATGAGAAAGATCACGATCGCCCGCCGCTTCATCAGAGGGTAAACCGCACGCCGAACCGGTGAACGTAGTCGCCCAGCGTAGTGCGCGTTTGATGGGCGTAATCGATATTCACCCGACTCAACACCAGGCTGGCGCCGAAGGAGACGTCGCGCTGACCGGAACCATCCGGCGCCGCGCCATATCCGACCCGACCCACCAGCCCGACTCCGCTCAAGACTACACCGGCCTCGGCGCCGAGCACGGTCCGCCGGTCCTGTCCTTCGGTCCAGGCGACGTCCATGGTAGCGAGAAGCCGGGCCGTCTCCTGGGGATCCACGAAGTTGAAGGTGAATCCGAAGTGCTTGCTCGTCGGAAGCTCGACGCCGCCTCCGCTCACCGCCCAGTCTCCCAGATTCTGCACCGAGAACCCGAGCGACATCAGGTCGAACACATAGATGCCGAGTCCGGCGTCAACCGACCCGGAGCGGAGGATCTTTCCCGCCGAGTCCTCCTGCGAGACGTACTTGGTCGTGCCACCGATCGCAATGATTCCGAATCGGTACGTGGCTGACCCGACCCACATGATATTGTCCTTGACCGGCGAATTACTGTTGAATCGAAGGTAGTGATACCCGCCCCCCAGATCGAATTGCAGCAACCGAAACGCCGCGGCACCCATGGTTTCGGCGGTGCCATCGGGATACCTCTGCAGCGAGCCTTCGACCGCGATATTCCGTACGGTGGCGAGCCCGGTCGGGTTGAAGAACACGGAACCGGCGTCCCCGCTCACGGCCACGGAGGCGCCGCCCAATCCGGCGAAACGGACCGAAATCGGTAAGGTGGTAGCGAGTGGGGTGGGTCGGGACGATTGTGCGGCCCCATTGGTGGCTGCCGACATCGTGAGGAGAGAACAGTACGCGGCAAGCCGGAGGCTCGGCATCGCGAGGCAAGATAAAGCAGCACAACGGCTTTTGACAATCGTTGGACCTCCGAATACCTTCGGGCGTGACTGCCGCGAACTGGCTCGAAGAGGTCCGTTTCGGCACCGATGGACTGGTGCCCGTGGTCGCTCAGGAACGCCTCTCGGGCGATGTGCTGATGCTGGCCTGGGCCAACCGGGAAGCGCTGGAACAGACGCTGCTCAGCGGTAAAGCGCACTATTACAGCCGCAGCCGCCAGACACTGTGGCGCAAGGGCGAGACCTCCGGGCACGAACAGCGAGTTGTAGAGATCAGGCTCGACTGCGACGGCGACGCGGTGTTGTACCGGGTGGAGCAGACCGGGCCCGCCTGCCACACTGGAACCCGGACTTGCTTCTCGAAGGCGGTTCGGCGGGATTCTTCCCTACAGGATGAATCGATCCAGCCGGTTGAAGAGGAAGATCCGGGCGGGCATCAGTTGAGTCGCCTCGCCGCCCTGATCGCCAGCCGGGCGCGGAATCCTCAGTCGGGTTCCTACACGGCCTTGCTGCTGGAACAGGGCCGCGGCAAGATCTCGCAGAAGGTTGGAGAAGAAGCGGTTGAAGTTGTAGTTGCGGCGAATTCGGAGGATGAACACCGTCTCGCGTCCGAGGCGGCCGATCTCCTCTATCACCTGCTGGTGCTCCTGCAGTCTCGCGGTGTCCCGCTGGGCGCCGTGTTGAAGGAGCTCCAGGACCGGGAGAAATAGCTGTTCGCGGGCCATCAGCGATTATTGGGGCCGGCCGCGCAATGCGGCAGGCAGGATCGCGACGAGGAACCGTGGGCAGCGACCTACCATGGCATTCGTTCATCTCCACACCCACTCCGAGTACTCCCTCCTCGACGGCGCCAACCGAATACCCGAGCTGGTTGATCACGTAAAGCGCCTCGGTATGGACAGCCTGGCCGTGACGGACCACGGCAACCTTCACGCGGCATGGTCGTTCTACGATCACGCCAAGGCCAAGGGCATCCGCCCGATCCTCGGCTTCGAGGCCTATCTCGCCTTCGGTTCCCGAAGAAATCAGCAGAAGCCGCAGGGCGCGCCCGGGATCTATAGCCATCTCGTGTTGCTGGCCAAGAACCGAGCGGGCTACCGGAACCTGGTCCGGCTTAGCTCCATCGGTTATCTGGAGGGCTTCTACCGCCGCCCAAGGATCGACAAGGAAGTCCTCGCGGAGCATTCCGAGGGATTGATCGGGCTCGCCGCATGTCTGTCTGGGGAGATCTCGCTGTACCTGCGGCAAGGCAACTACGAGGAGGCCAAGCGCTCCGCCGAATGGTTCGCCAGGACCTTCGGACCGGACGGCTTTTGGCTCGAGGTGCAGCAGCACGGCATTCCGGAGGAGGTCCAGGTGAATGCCGGAATGTTCCAGCTGGGCCAGGAGTTGGGGCTCGGAGTCGTCGCTACCAATGACGCGCACTACCTCCGGCGAGAGGATGCCGAGGCCCACGACGTACTGCTCGCGATCGGAACCGGTGCCGAACTGGATGACCCGAAGCGGTTTCGTTTCATGGGGCAGGAGTCGTACGTCAAGTCGGAGCGGGAGATGGCGGCGCTGTTCGAGCGCACGCCGGAGGTGCTGGCCAATACGGCGAAGGTGGCCAACCTCTGCGAATTCAGTTTCGAGAAGAAGTATTTCCTCCCGAGTTTCCCCCGCCCTGCCACGCATACGAGTGATGAGCAGCTCCTGGGAGACCTTGCGGGGCAAGGCGCCACGGCCCGGTACGGCTCACCCCTGCCCCAGGCAGTCCAGGAGCGGCTGGCTTACGAGCTCGGGGTGATCAACAAGGCGGGATACGCGGGTTATTTCCTGATCGTACAAGACTTCATCGCGGCGGCACGGGAACGCGGGATCCCCGTGGGGCCCGGTCGCGGTTCCGCCGCCGGCTCGCTGGTCGCCTATTCGCTCGGCATCACCAACGTCGATCCGCTCAGGTTCGATCTGCTGTTCGAGCGCTTCCTGAATCCCGAGCGGATATCCATGCCGGACATCGACGTGGACTTCTGCTTCGAACGCCGGGGTGAAGTGATCGAGTACGTCCGGGAACGTTACGGGCGCCAGAGCGTGGGACAGATCATCACCTTTGGAACCCTGAAGGCCAGGGCCGCGCTCAAGGACGTCGCCCGGCTGCTGCGGATCCCGCCCGGCGATGCCGACAAGCTCACCAAGCTGGTCCCCTCGGGGCCGGCCTACAGCCTGAGTATCGAAGAGGCTGTGGACCGGGTACCCGAGCTGCGGGACCTGGTGCGGAACGATCCGGTGTACGGCCGCCTGGTCAGTCTGGGCTCCCGAATCGAAGGTATCTCGCGGCACATGTCGGTGCATGCGGCGGGAGTGGTGATCGCCCCGGGCCCGCTTACCGAGTATGTACCGGTGTGCACCGCGCCGACCAAGGGCGCCGGGGCCACGGCCGAGGGCGAAGAGGCGATCATCACGCAGTACGAGATGGACGCCCTCGAGAAGGTCGGCATGCTGAAGATGGACATGCTCGGCCTCAAGACGCTGACCGTGATCCACGACGCGATCGAAATGATCAAGGAGCGTCACGGCGTGACGCTCGACATGGACACACTGGGGCTCGACGATCCCAAGGTCTACGAGATGCTGCGGCACGGCCGGACGGCCGGCGTATTCCAGTTCGAATCTCCGCTGGCCACCGACACCCTGCGCAACATGAAGTGCGACCGGTTCGATGACCTTGTGGCTTCGAACGCGCTTTTGCGCCCCGGGCCGCTCGATGCCGGCATGCACCTGGTCTTCATTCGGCGCAAGCTGGGACAGGAAACCGTTACCTACCCGCATCCGCTGCTTGCCGAGGTGCTCGAGCCGACCTACGGCGTCATCACCTACCAGGAACAGGTGATGCGCATCGCGAACGTGCTGGCGGGATACAGTCTGGCCGAAGCCGACGTGTTGCGGAAGGCGGTCGGCAAGAAAGACCAGGAACTCATCGACAAGGAAGTCGGGCGGTTCATCGAGCGGGCCGTCGCCAACGGCATTCAGCGGAAACTTGCGGAGGAGCTGGGAGGCCAGATCAAGACCTTCGGCCGGTACGGCTTCAACAAGTCGCACTCCGTCGCCTACTCGCTGCTGTCGTACCAGACGGCCTGGCTCAAGACCTACTACCCCGCCGAGTTTCTGGCTGCGCTGCTCTCGTCCGAAATCGGGAATACCGACAAGGTGGTGCAGTACATCAACGAGGCCCGGGAACTGGGCCTCGAGGTGCTCCCACCCGACGTAAATGAGTCGGGGTTCAAGTTCACGGTGATTGGAGACCGGAGGCTGCGCTTCGGGCTGGGCGCGGTGCGGAACGTGGGCCGCGGCGCAATCGAATCGTTCATCGCCGCGCGTAAAGACGCGCCGTTCAAATCACTGCCAGACTTCGCCAGCCGGATTGATTTGCGCCTCGCCAACAAGCGGGTGATCGAATCCCTCGTTGCTGCCGGCGCGCTGGACTCCCTGGGCGGGCACCGCGCGCAATTCGCGGCTGGCCTGGATGAGGCGCTGGGCGAGGCACAACTGGCGCAGCAGGAGCGCGAGGCGGGACAGGCCTCCTTGTTCGGAGATGCGGTCGCCGCGCGGAATCACCGGGATGCATTGCCGGAAGTGGCCGAATGGAGTGAAGCCGACCGGTTGGCGAAGGAGAAGGAGGTACTGGGCTTCTTCATCTCGGGCCACCCGCTGGAACGGTTCCGGGCCGAGGTTGAAGTCTTCGGCACCCGGACCACGAGCACGCTCGGGGAATGGAGTGAACACCAGGTGACGATCGCGGCAGTCGTCACCTTGGTGAAACGGCAGATCTCCAAGAAGACCGGGAAGGAGTACGCCCGGATCACCCTCGAGGACTTCCACGGGACGGCGGAGGCCATCGTCTTCCCGGATGCCTGGGCCCGGCTCAACCAGGTGATCCGGGACGATTTGGCTGTGCTGCTCACCGGCGGCTACAGCGCACGGGATCGCGGGGAGGAGCGGGTACCGTTCGTCGTAGAATTGGCGCGGCCGCTCGATGACCTCATACCCAGCGGCGCCCTCGGCGTGGCGCTCCGCTGGAAAGCGCCAGAGGCGCCGCCCCCCGAGCGGATCAAGGAAGCCGTGGCGCTCTGTGCCGCTCACCCGGGCCCGGCCCCGCTCTATATTGAATGGAGCGACGGGAATGGAGAGCGGCTCCGGGCCCGGTCCAGACGGGTCAGGATTGCCCCGGATGAGGAGCTGATCCAGGGACTCCGCAGGTTGCTGGGTGCCGAGCACGTGCAGTATGTTCGGGCAGGCTGAACTGCGGCTTACGGCCTCCTCTCCACGACACGAAATGGCGAACACTTACAGTCTCGATTTTGAGCGGCCCCTGCAGGAACTGGAGCGGCAGATCGAGGATCTCACCCAGCTGGGCGAGAAGCAGCAGATCGACGTATCGGAAGAAGCCCGTCTCCTCCAGGTCCGGCTCAACACCCTCCGATCCGAGATCTACATGAACCTGACCCCAATGCAGCGGGTGCAGGTGGCGCGTCATTCACGCCGGCCGTACACGCTCGATTACCTGAGTACCATCTTTACCGACTTCATCGAGCTTCACGGAGACCGGTTGTACCGCGACGATCCGGCGATCGTCGGGGGCTGGGCCCGGCTGGCCGGCGTCTCGGTGATGGTGATCGGGCACCAGAAGGGTCGAGACACCAAGGAGAATCTCAAGCGCAATTTCGGCATGGCGCACCCGGAGGGGTACCGCAAGGCGCTCCGCCTGATGAAGCTGGCGGCCAAGTTCAGCGCTCCGGTCATCTCCCTCATCGACACGCCGGGCGCCTATCCAGGACTCGGCGCGGAGGAGCGGGGGCAGTCGGAAGCCCTGGCCCGCAGCATTCTGGAGATGGCCGCACTCCCGACGCCCTGCATCGCGGTCGTCGTCGGCGAGGGTGGCTCCGGCGGAGCGCTCGCGCTCGGTGTGGCCGACCGGGTGCTGATGCTGGAGAATTCGGTGTATTCAGTCATTTCGCCCGAGGGATGCGCGGCGATTCTCTGGAAGGACGCCTCTCAGCGGGAACGGGCTGCCGATGCCTTGAAGCTGACGGCGCAGGACCTGCTCCGACTCAAGCTCATTGACGAGATTATTCCGGAACCGCTCGGAGGGGCGCATTTCGACCCCGACGCGACCGGTGAGGCTCTGCGTGAAGCTCTCATTCGCCACATGACGGAGTTGCGAAAGGTTCGGCCCGAAAAGCTGGTGCGCCGCCGTGCTGACAAGTACGCGGCCATGGGCGCTTTCACCGAGACCTGATGCCTCAAACCGTCGAAGTACGCTTCAAGGGCACCCGCCGCGACTTTTTCCTCTGGACCGACGAGCAGGATCCGCTCCGGCTGAAGGAAGCGGTCGTGGTCGAGGCGGAGCGTGGCCTCGACTTCGGACGGATTTTCTCGGCGGGCGAGGTGGCGCAGAAGAAATGCGCCGGCGCCTGCAACGGGTGCGCGGTAGGCGCCACGGCCCCTCCCGCAATGCGGCCGGTGGTACGCCGTGCTTCCCAGGAAGAGATCCGCACCGCAAACGAACTGCGCCAGAACGAAGAAGACGCCCGCCGCAAGGTGATCGACAAGGTCCGGCAACACTCCCTCGAGATGAAGGTGAGCGATGCCGAATGGCAGTGGGACCGGGGCAAGCTCACCATCTTCTTCACGGCGGAAAGGCGGGTGGACTTCCGCGCCCTGGTCCGCGATCTCGCCGCACAGTTTCGTACCCGGATCGAGCTGCGTCAGATCGGCGTGCGGGATGAGGCGGCACGGCTCAAGGGCGTGGGCCGTTGCGGGCGGGAATACTGTTGCTCGACCTGGCTGACGGAGCTGTCCCCGGTGAGCCTGGCGTTGGCGAAGGATCAGCACCTCTCGCTCAACCCGGCTCAGATCTCCGGCGGCTGCGGCCGGCTGCTCTGCTGCCTCAAGTACGAGCACGAGTTCTACGTCGCCTCGCGCAAGCGATTCCCCCGCGAGGGGAAGACGCTTCAGACTGCCCGCGGCCCGGAGAAGGTGGTGGCGGTGGACATCTTCCGGGAGCGGGTCTTCCTTCGCCACGAAGAGCAGGGTTCGCGCATTATCCCGCTGGTGCAACTCCGGGACGAAATGGAAGCCGCCCACCCGGAGGCGGCCACCATCGCACCGCCTCCGACGCCTGCTCCCACTCCGGCTCCCGCCAGGGAGTCCGCGCCTGCTTCGCCCCAGGCCCCCGGGGAGCCGGGAACCGGGCCGCGAAGGCGACGCCGCCGCCGTGGCCGCAGAGGCCGCGGCGGACCGAACGAAGGCCCGGAATCCCCTCCGACTGAGTCCTGAGTGGGTCACTTCTTCATTACGACGGCGATCGACTATGCGAATGGCGACCCGCACATGGGTCACGCTTTCGAGAAGGTCGGCGCCGACTGTATCGCGCGATATCACCGGCTGAAGGGGGACGACGTCTGGTTCCTCATCGGCATGGACGAGCACGGCCAGAAGGTGGCTCAGACCGCTGCCGACCAGGGCATCACTCCTCAGGCCCTGGTGGATCAGGTTGCGACGTCCTTCCAGCGCACCTGGGCGGATCTCAACATCAGCCACGACCAGTTCATTCGCACCACCGCCCCCGAGCACAAAGCGGGGGTGAGGGAGCTGATCGAGAAGATCTTCGCGCGGAACCCGGATGATTTTTACGAGAAGTCGTACTCCGGGCTTTATTGCGTCGGCTGTGAGTCATTCAAGACTGAAGCGGACATCGTGGACGGGCACTGCGCGCTGCATCCTACCCGGACCCTTGAGCTGGTCGAGGAGCGGAACTGGTTCTTCCGGCTCTCCCGCTACCAGGCGTTCCTCGAGGATCTGCTCGCCAGGAAACCGGACTTCGTCCAGCCCGAGATCCGCCGCAACGAAATTCTCGGACTCTTGAGAGAAGGACTGGAGGACGTCTCGGCGAGTCGCAGCCGCTTCAGCTGGGGTGTACCCTTTCCCCGTCCGACCAGCGACGGCGAGACCCAAACCACCTACGTCTGGTTCGACGCCCTGCCGAACTACTGGACCGCGCAGCGGTTCCCCAATTCCCGCGCCAGCTGGCCCGCGCAGATTCACGTGGTCGGCAAGGACATTACCCGGTTCCACACGGTGATCTGGCCCGCGATGCTCGAGGCTGCAGGTGAAGCCTTGCCGGAACAGGTCTGGGCCCATGGCTTCATTTATCTCGGGGGCGATCGTTTCTCCAAGAGTGCCGGGGTGCGGCTCGAGTTATCGGAGGCAATCACCCACCACGGACCAGATGCGCTGCGCTACTTCCTCTTGCGGGAGGTCGGCTTCTCGGGAGACGGAGAATTCAGCTGGGAACGATTCGACGCGCGCTACAACAGTGACCTGGCCGACGGGCTTGGGAATCTTGCCTCGCGCTCTCTCGCCATGATCGAGAAGTACCGGTCGGGAGTGGTGCCAGAAGGAGCGGATACCCCCCTGGATGCAGCGGGAGCGGCGGCGCTGGCCGCCTACCGGAAGGCCATGGACGCCACCGACCTCAAGGGTGGCGCCGAGGCTGCCTGGAGCCTGGTAGGAGAGGCGAACCAGTTCATCGTCCAGCGCGCCCCGTGGACCCTGGCCAAAGAGGGCAAACAGACGGAACTCGACGCCACGCTCGCCGCGCTGGCCCGCTGTCTCTATCGGCTCGCCGTCCTCACCTCCCCGTTCCTTCCGGGGAAGGCCGAGGAGCTTTGGAGCCACTTGGGCCTGGAGGGCCGCGCTGAAAAGAGCCGGATTCAGGAGCTGGAGAGCCCCCAAGTGGCCGGCCTGCAGGTCAGAAAACCCGCCGGACTTTTTCCTAAACTAGCCTAGCAAAAACTTGACAGTCAAACACTTAAACGTGTCGTCTTGTGCCTTGACAGGCCCGGGGCCGATTGGCATTATAGCGCCAGCTTATTCACACAACTCCAATAGTTTAGCTAAGGCAGGCGAATGGCCGAACGGAAGTGGACCCTTGTCATCGTGCCACCTGGCTCAGGTGCCTCGAAAGCAGTCGAGGTATCTCAGGCGCTGCTGAAGATCGCAGCCGGCTTCGGTGTGGTCCTCGTCCTTTCCGCCCTCCTTCTCGGCTACGCCACCGTTTCACGCAGCGTCAGTCTCCAGCGCAGTTCCGCCCTTCAGCGGGAGAACGCCGACTTGGCCGAGCAGATCGGCCAGCTCAACGGCAAACTCGACGTCCTCTCGGACACCCTGCGGCTGATCGCTCAGCGCGACGCCAAGATTCGTCTGATGGCGAACCTGGAACCCAACGATCCCCAGGTGCAGCAGGCCGGTATCGGTGGCCCAGCCCCTGAAGGTGGGATCGCGCGGCCTATCACCGTGCTCGCCCGCCGGGCCGAGGAGGTCCGGGTGGACATGGCCGGCCTGATCCGTCGCGCCAACCTGCTGGCTTTCTCGTTCAAAGAGGCCACGGACAGCATCTCTGCCCACCGCGATCGGCTGGTGGCGATGCCGTCCATCATGCCCACTACCGGGTGGCTCACGAGTGCATTTGCCTCGATGCGGGAGCATCCCATTCTGCACTACGCGCGGCCGCACGAGGGAATCGATGTGCAGGCCCCCCTCGGTGCCCCCATCCAGTCCCCCGGGGCCGGAGTAGTGATTTCCACCGGCTGGGAAACCGGCTATGGGAACACGGTCGAGATCGATCACGGCTACGGGATCACCACCAAGTTCGCCCACTGCTCGAAGATTCTGGTGCACCAGGGCCAGAGGGTGAAGCGGGGCGACCTGATCGCCCAGGTGGGGAATACCGGCCTCGCCACCGGCCCGCACCTGCACTACGAGGTCCATGTCCGGGGGCAGCCGGTCGATCCGCTGCGGTACGTGTTGCCACAGGTCGTGGTGGACTAGCGGCTAGCTGTCAGCGATTAGGCTCCCAGAAAAGCGAACCCTCCGGTGTGTCCCCGGAGGGTTCTTAGTTTCTGACCGCTAATAGCTAACAGCTAACAGCTCCCGACTAATTGAACTTCACAGACGGCGCCTCCTCCGCCCCCTCCTTCGCTTCAAAGTAGGGCTTGGGTCCACCAGAGCCGAAGACCTTGGCGGTGATGTTATACGGGAAGGTGCGAATGAAGGTGTTGTACTGCTGGGCCGCGGTATTGTAGTCCTGCCGAGCCACGGAGATCCGGTTCTCGGTGCCGGCCAGCTCGTCGGCAAACTGGCGGAAGTTCTGGTCAGCCTTGAGCTGAGGATAGTTCTCGGCGATCGCGAGGAGGCGTCCCAGCGAGCCGTTCAGGGCCTGGTTGGCCTGCGCCATCTCTTCGACGTTCCCTGACTGCACGCTGCCGGCGAGCTTGGCCCGCGCGTTGGCGACCTCGGTGAAGATCGTCTCTTCGTGCTTTGCATAGCCCTTCACCGTCTCCACCAGGTTCGGTATCAGGTCGGCCCGCCGTTGCAGCTGGGCCGCAATCTGTCCCTTGGCGGAATTGACCTGCTCATCCATTGCCTGGATCCTGTTATAGCCGCAGCCGGTGGCCGTCACCGCGAGCACCAACAGAGACAGCCGAAGGTACCGCATCATCTCCGCTCTCCAGTCTGAAGTTGATCCACAAAGCGCGCGGCCGCTTCCACCGCGTGAAGATACCCTACGAAATCCTCGTCGCTACAGCGCCAATTGGGGTCGCCCCGATGGGCGAAGACGGCCTGGGTGGCGGCGGGATCGAAGCCGGCAAGCCGGCCCGCCGACGCCGCTGCCTGCTGGGCGTCTCCCGGGGGAGCTTCCCCGGCGACACTGACCAGCATCCGGAAGAGAAACTGGATGACTCCGGCACTTCCCTGCGCCAGCTCCGCCAGGCGGTCCCCTTTGCCGGTGAATGTGGCGTAGGCCTGTCTCAGCCGGAGCATCTTGCCGCGCAGCTCCCGCTCCAGCGCGCGTCGAAGGTCGGCCCGATCCACGGCGATGCTGGCGAGCGGATTGTCTCCCCTGAGGACCCGATACGCCAGCGCCATGTCGGCGATCTCGAGGGGGAAGGCGTCGGCCGAGCGTTCCCAGTCCACCTTCGACAGAATGATCGGCGGTGGTTGTCCGGCCGCCTCCCATTCGCTGAACGCGGGACCCAGGGCTCGCAGCCTCGCGGGGTCTACCTGGTCCAGAATAAGGAGCAGGTTCACGTCCGAGCGGCGCGGCAACGCATGCCCTCGGGCGTGGGAACCGTAGAGTACGGCAACGTAGTTGCCCAACCCTGCCTGATCGGCCCGGGTGAGAAATGTCTGAAGCAGTTGCTCGACGTCGTTGCTCATCAGAAGCTCCTTCCCGCACCGCCACCACTGAACCCGCCGCCACCACCAAAGCCGCCGAACCCACCTCCACCACCACCGAAACCTCCACCGCCAAAGCCACCGCCCCAGCCACCGCCACCCCAGCCCGGTCCCCAGTAGATCGGGGGACCGCCTCTGCCGCCTCGCCCACCGCGGCCACGACCCGCACGCGCCAACATAGGCAGCACAAAGAACACGAGTATGAACAGGACCGGAATTACCCAGCCCGGAATGCCGCCCTCACCGCCCCCGGAGCCTTTGAATGGATCGGCCGCGGTGAGGGCGGAGTCGGTGACGCCGAAGCCCTTGGCGACGGTGCTTGCGATCGCCTCCGTGCCGGTGACGAGCGCGGGGCCGTACTCACCCTGCTGAAGCTGGGGGATCATGAGATCCAGAATCCGGCCGGCCGTGGCGTCGGTGACGATGCCCTCGACTCCACGCCCAGTGGCGAGATAGAGCCCACCCTTCTGCCCTTCGCGTTTCGGCACCACCAGGAGTACCAGGCCCGCGTTGCGGCGCTGGTCGCCGATCTCGGCCTTGGCCCCGACGCCCCATGCCCGTCCGATGGCCAGGGCAAGGTCGGAGGTTTCGTAGCGTCCTTGAGTGGGGAGAGTAACCACGGCGAGCTCAGCGCCTGTGGCGGTGCGGAGTCGGGCGGCGAGGTCGTCGATCCGGGAGGCTGACGGTTGATCCACGACGCCAGCTACGTCGGTGAGGTATCCGGTTGGGCGCGCCGGAAAGAGCGAGTCGATTCCGCCGCTCTGCTGTGCCACGAGCAGCGCCGGGATGAGTTGAAGCAACCCCAGTACTCGTCTAGCTTTCCCCGGCCCGAATACCCCTTCGGTCCCCCTCACCCGGTTGCCTGTGCCCCGCTGTTTGATCACACTCGCTCTGGTTCTGGCCGCCTGCGGCGGCCGGGAAGTCCGTGTAGACGTCGCCATTCCCGGCCCCGATTCCGTTGACGCGCCGGTGGCGAACCTACCACTGATCGTACTTTCCTACGACCGCGACAGCATCATCGCGCTACTCGAGGCCAAGGCCACCCCGCCAACACGGGTCAAGCAGCGCCTGGATACGCTGTTCCATGCCTTTCAGAAGCCGTTCCACGCCTACGTCACCGCGTCGCTGGCGGTGACCCGCACCCAGGACTCGCTGGCCCGCCTCAAGGTTCGGCTCGATTCCATGCCACGCTCGGCACCGGACTACGCGTTCCTTTACCGGCGCTTCAACACCCTGTCCGACACGCTCGCCGATCTCGGCAAGCGACGCGACGCGGCGCAGCTCCAGCTCAAGAAGGCTCGCGACACGCTGGCCGAGCCGATCGACAGCCTGCGCGACCTGATGAGCCGTTGGCAAGATAGCACCTATAAGGGCTACGATAGTATTGTCGACCGGCTCAACAATGTAATTGGACGACAGCCGATTCCGGACACGACGGGCGCCGATGGTGCGGTGACGATTCGCTTGCCGAATGGCGATTGGTGGGTGTACGCTCGTTCCTGGGTGGCCGACGATCCCAACGCAGAATGGTACTGGAATGTTCCGATCCGCAGTGGCAAGATCGTGCTTGATCGCACGACGGGAAAGCGGCAGCCGAGGTACTGAGATGCGAATTCTGATGCTGGCCCTCTTGCTGGCGATCGGCGGCTTCACGAGCGCAGCCGCGCAGCTCAAGGACCCGGGCCTGGTTGCCGCGCGAACCAAGGGGTCGCCCACGGCGCCGGTCACGGTCTACGAAATGTCAGACTTCCAGTGTCCCTGGTGCCGGAAGCAGGCCATGGAAGTGCTGCCGCAGTTGGAGCAGGAATTCATCGCGACCGGAAAAGTGCGCTGGATCTTCGTGAATTTTCCGATCACCGATCTCCATCCCAACGCGGGAGCGGCCTCCGAGTTCGCGATGTGCGCCGCCAAGAGCGATCATTTCTGGCCGATCCACGACCTGCTCTTCCAGTACCAGTCTAAATGGGCCCCGCTCAAGGATCCGGCGCCGTTTCTCCTCACGCTCGCCGACTCGGCCGGCGTGCCGCGAGACTCTATTGTTTCCTGTCTCCAGAAACAGGAAACCCGGGCTCTCATCCAGAGCGAAGCCAATTCGGCCGCCCGCTCCGGCGTCTCCAGCACGCCGACGGTCTACATCGAGGGAGCCGGGCTACTCAAGGGAGCCGCACCTCTCGAAACCTACCGGCACATTCTGGATTCGTTGTGGAAGGTGAGGACGGGTGTGAAGGGCGATAGCCAGTAGGTCGGGAGTCGTGGGTCATGAGTCGTGGCATCGGTCGCTGAGACTCAAGACCCCTGACTCAAGACCCGGGACCTACCGAGCAATCGTCAGCAACACATCGTACAACGCGTGGGTCCAGGCGGTGACGCCGAAGCCCCGGACGAGATACAGGGCACTCAGCAACACGCCGGCAATGGTGCGGAAGGTGAAGGAGGTCAGCTCGAAGCTGTCGCCCAGCGGGCCGATATAATGAAATGCCGCGAAGATGACCGCTCCCAGAAGCGTCGCGAAGACGCCCGCCGGAAAGGGCTTCATCTGAAAGGCCCCGATCGCAAACCGAGACAGCGCCCCGACGATCAGGACCCGGAACAGCAGTTCCTCGTAGATTCCCGCGCCCAGGGAAACCATGACTTGGGTGGGTAGCCCCTGCCCCTCTATTGGACCGAGTGCCAGGATGTTTGGTCCCTGCAGCACCAGGGTCGTGAGCAGGCTCGTCACGACTCCGAACAGGACGGCATAGATCACGGACTCCACCAGCATCCCGACAAAGTAGCGGCCCTCGATGGGACCGTTCTTCCGCCGGTCTCGCCATACCAGCACCACGCCGGTGCCGAGCAGGACCACCCCGAAGATCGTCAACCCGTGCCCTCCACCCAGCAGGATGAAGAGGCTCTTGAGCAGCACATCGGCTCCGTTGCGAATCCCCGAGCCATCCGGGCCGGAGAGGCCCCGGGCCATGATCTCATAGAGGATCAGGAGAGGGAACGCGAAGGTGAGGCTGTAACGGGGGGCCCGGGTGGTGGACCAGTAGGAGGGCATGGGAAGAAAGTAATGAGTAAGAGGACTGAGGACTGAGGAGGGAAAAGCAGGCCGCGCCACCCCGTCGAGTTCACGGAATGGCGCGGTCGGTTGTCATCGAGCTCGAGACGATCGGCCTCGGGCCTCCGGCGTCACTTCGACGCCGCTACTCGCTCAGGCGATCGCTTGCCCTGCTCGAGCTACGGATGCAACTCTCACTAGACAATGGATCACCTCCTCTCACAGGGTGGAACATAGGGCGAACGGACTTAGTTTAGCAGTAGGCAGGGCGCTCTCGCAAGTCGACAGGATGGCTCACTTCAAAGCGGCGCTCTTACCGCCCGGCGTTCCTTGACCGAAACCAACCCGTTCTATCGCGCCGCGATCACGCTCGGTACCGCACTCGCCCCGGTGGCGGGGGCCTGGAACCGGAAGATCGTGCTCGGACACGAAGGGCGTGCAGCGAGCCTGGAGGGATTCCGCCAATGGGCCGCCGCGAGTCGTGACCTGTCAAAGCCGCTGGTCTGGTTTCACGCGACATCGGTAGGAGAAGCACGCCAGGCGGAGGCGGTCATGGGTGAGCTCTGCCGCCTGCAGCCCGATTGGCAAATCGGTTTCAGCTGCTTCAGTCCCTCCGCAGAGCCCTTGCTGACGAAGCTCCCTGCTGACGTGACCGGATACCTCCCCTACGACCGGGCGCACGACGTCACCGAGTTCCTCGACCTCCTTGCACCCACCGTCCTGATCTTCACCAAGCTCGATCTCTGGCCCGAGCTCGCCACCAGAGCGCATCAGCGTGGGATCAAGCTGGGATTGATCACGGGGACGGTGCGGCCGCACAGCGGAAGGCTCCGTTGGCCGATCCGCGCATTGCTCCATCCGGGGTACTCTGTCCTGGACGCCGTCGGAACGGCATCGGACGACGATGCGGACCGCCTGGCACAACTCGGCGTGGAACGGGATCGAATCCAGACGCTGGGCGATCCGCGCTACGACAGCGTCGCAGCCAAGGTCGCCGAGGTGTCACGGGAGGACCCACTGCCAGCCCTTGGTGCGGAGGCATGGACCATCGTGGGAGGATCGACCTGGCACCCCGACGACCAGGTGCTACTCAGCGCTTTCAGGACGCTGCGACGCCAGCACGCCGACGTCCGGCTCATCCTGGTGCCTCACGAACCATCATCCCGCCAGCTCCACCGGATCGAGCGCACCGCGGCTCAACTCGGGCTGCCGCCTCCGGTGCTTGTGGCCGACGCCGCCAAACCCGCACCGCTCATGGTTGAGGATCGTTCCGGACGGCTCGCGAGGTTGTACGGAGCAGGAAAAGTCGCCCACGTGGGCGGCGCATTTGGCACCGCGGGCCTCCATTCGGTGCTGGAGCCCTCGGCCTGGGCCATTCCGGTGACCGTGGGGCCGCGCTGGCACGAGAGCCTGGACGCGAGCCGGCTCTTGGCTCAGGGAGGCGGGCTTTCCATCCGGCGAGGCGCGACCGGAGCCGCGGACCTCGTCCGCGCGTGGACTGCCTGGCACTCGGATGAAGCGGCCCGGGCTGCGGCGGGACGGGCCGCCCGGGCGGTGGTCGATCAAGGACGCGGAGCGGCGGAGCGCTGCGCGCGAATGGTTGAGGGGCTGGTTATTTCGGCGGGACTACAACGCCTTCAAACGTCACCGAGCGCGGCACGAGAATCCCCAGTGTAAGCCCGGTGATGAGCACATCGAAAAACCTGCTGCGAACCTTGATTTTGAGGTCGGCTATGCTGGATCCGCCGACCAGCTGCGTGCCCAGGGACTTCTTGATCGACGGTTCGGAGAACTTGACCACGCCCCAGAAACCGAAGACGGCGTGCGACGTTACCTTGAACGAGGTACCCTGTGCCGGAGCGTCGGCACCTGATGCCATCGTCACGGGCACGCCAAGCCGTGTCGCGTCAAAGGTGTTGGCGCAGCCCGACAGGAGGATCAGTCCTGCAGCAAGAATCGCCCGGGCGGAAAGAAACAGGCGGGAATTCACGCGCTCAGAGTCCGAACGTCCAGTTGGCTCCCACACCGAACACCGAGGGCTTCACGCCGTTGTCACCCCAGACCTGATCGTAGGAGAACGTCAGGCCCAGCCCGAAAATCAGATTCAGATCGATGCCGCCCGAGAGTCCGAAGTTGGTATTGGTCTCGTCGACATTTCCAGTGACTCGGGTGACATCAACCCGCGGAGCGATCCACGGCCTGATGGCGAGGTTGGGATTGGGAATTGTGAGCGCGATACCCAGGCCAATGGGCGCGTGGACGATGGTTCCCGGACCCGACGGGTCGGCGTATTCGGCGCCGGCCTGTAGAGTCACGGAGAGCGGGACCAATGGACCGCCGAAGACCTTGAGATTGAGGTCGCCCCCGAGGGCGGTGTAGCCATCGACCGACCCCCCAGGATCGAAGTGGGAGACGATCGCCGAGAGTCCGATGGTGCCGAACCCGATCGCGCCCCGTGCCCCGTACGCGGTTCCATCACCATAGTCGGAGTTGGGGAAGCCCACTTCGGCTCCGACGCTGAGACCGCTGGGAATGCCGGCATTACGGGTGGGGAGGCCGGTGACCTGCGCCTCGAGCGGACCGGCGAGGAACATGCACGCCGCAGCAAGCACTGTGGGGTACCGCCGCATCAATACCTCCGGGCAATCGAGTAGAATCGGCGCGCAAGGTAGCGGCGTCGCGCAGGGTTCGTCAATCTGGTCGGCAACGATCGGACGTCGTGAAGCGGGCCTGATAGCACAACCCTCCTCGGCTCCACGCCGAGGAGGGTCGTGTCATACGGGAACGGCTGATAAGAAACAGACCGGCAGCGGGCGACTCACTTATGCCACGCTACGCCGATCCCCACTCCTTCGTAGTCCCCCACAGCACCGCTCACCCGAACATCGAACGTCTTGGTGAGCGTAATGTCCACGCCGAGGCCGAGACCAAACTGGGCATCGTCGAACAGGTCGCCGAAGGCGGGAGCAATGACCGGGTGAATATAGGGGGTGAAGCTGATCTTGGATTCTTCCAGCAGGACCTGCCGCCCGAGCGAAACGCCGAGCGGGATGAGAAACCCGGTGTTTCCACCCGAAAAGAGAACTCCAAAGCCGCCCGTCACCGCGGCGTCGAGCGGGAAATCTTCGCTGTGCTTGGCGAGGACGGCGCGGGCATCAATACCGATCGCGCCGAGGTTGTCGCCGCTGCCTTCCGCGTCCATGTAGCCGGCCTGAATACCCCAGTCGAAGGTCTTATGGAAACGCCGGTACTCGCCTTCGATCGCGAGGCTTACCCCTTCGCCGGGGTCCGAGATGTAACCACCCAATTCCTGTTTCTGAAACGCACGGGTCGGCGCCATGAAAACCGGCGTGCCGAGCGTCTGCGCCGACAGCGTTCCCGCCGTGGACGCCAGTCCTGCTCCTACTAAGAACACCAGAAGCTCACGACGCATGCGAGTCTCCTTGAACGTGTTCGGCCACCACCCTGACGGTGCTGTTGACCGTTTGCAGAAATCCACCCTGCACTGCAAACCGCAGCGTTTCCCCGCCGCGGCGCACCTGCAAGGTACCCCGCCCCAATAGCGTCATGAAAGGAGCGTGCCGCGGGAGGATTCCGACCTCGCCATCATACGCCGGGGCGATGACGGAATCCGCCTCGCCATTGAATACCGAGGCCTCGGGGCTGATAACCGTGACGTGCATCACGCGCTCGCGAGTTTCTTGGCCTTCGCCACCGCTTCGTCGATGGCGCCCACCATGTAGAACGCCTGCTCCGGCAGATCGTCGAACTCACCGGAGAGCACCCGCTCGAAGCTCTCGATAGTGTCCTCCAGTTTCACGTACTTGCCTTCGAAGCCGGTGAACTGTTGCGCCACGAAGAAGGGCTGCGACAGGAAGCGCTGAATCCGGCGGGCCCGCGCCACGACCAGCTTGTCGTCTTCCGAAAGCTCGTCCATGCCGAGGATCGCAATGATGTCCTGGAGACTCTTGTACTTCTGCAGGGTGCGCTGGACGCCGATGGCGACGTTGTAGTGCCGCTCGCCGAGGAACTGGGGATCCAGGATCCGGCTGGAGCTGTCGAGCGGGTCCACCGCAGGGTAGATACCGAGCTCGGAGATTGCGCGGGACAGCACGACCGTGGCGTCCAGGTGCGCGAACGCGGTCGCCGGGGCGGGGTCGGTGAGGTCATCGGCCGGCACGTAGATCGCCTGCACCGAGGTGATCGAGCCCTTCTTGGTCGAGGTGATGCGCTCCTGCAGGTCGCCCATCTCGGTCGCGAGCGTCGGCTGATACCCCACCGCGCTGGGCATCCGGCCCAGCAACGCCGAAACCTCGGAGCCGGCCTGAGTGAACCGGAAGATGTTGTCGATGAAGAGCAGAACATCCTGGCCTTCGACATCACGGAAATACTCCGCGACGGTGAGGCCGGAGAGTCCGACCCGAAGCCGGGCGCCGGGCGGCTCGTTCATCTGGCCGTAGATGAGGGCGCAGCTCTTGATGACCCCCGACTCCTCCATCTCGAGGTACAGGTCGTTGCCCTCACGGGTCCGCTCACCCACGCCGCAGAAGACCGACTTGCCGCCGTGACCCTTGGCCACGTTGTTGATCAGCTCCATGATGACGACGGTCTTCCCTACTCCGGCGCCGCCGAACAAGCCGATCTTTCCGCCCTTTACGAACGGCGCGATCAGGTCGATGACCTTGATGCCGGTCTCGAAGATCTGGGTCTTGGGCTCGAGGTCGGTGAACTTGGGCGTCTCGCGGTGGATCGGCCACCGCTCGTTGCTCGCGGGAATCGGGGCACCGCCGTCGACCGGCTCGCCCAGCACGTTGAGGATCCGTCCCAGCGCGGCATCACCCACTGGAACCGCGATCGGCGCACCGGTGTCAACGACCTTGGTGCCCCGCACCACGCCATCGGTGCTCGACATGGCTACGGCACGCACCTGGTTCTGTCCGATGTGCTGCTGCACCTCGGCCACGACCCGGATGGGCCGGGGGCCGCTGTTATCCTCGAGCAGCAGCGCGTTATAGATCTCCGGAAGGTTCTCCGGCTCGAATTCCACATCGAGCACCGGGCCGATGATCTGGACGACCTTGCCGATGTTCTTCTGTGTTGCGGTTGCGGTGGCCATTCCGACGTTTCCTTGGTTTCGTTTGGCGTTCCGGCGGGCCTTGTGCCCGCCCTTGGGCGACCACGAGGGTCGCCCCTGCGTCCTATCCTTCCAATGCCGCCGCTCCGCCGACGATTTCCGCGATTTCCTGGGTGATCGCCGCCTGGCGCTGGCGGTTATAGGTGCGCTTGAGCAGATCGTAAATCTCACCCGCGTTGTCGGTCGCGCTCTTCATCGCGGTGCGACGGGCACCGTGCTCCGACGCGGCAGTCTCGACCAGTCCCCGGTACACCAGGTTCCGCACGTAGAGCGGCAATAGCTGCTCCAGGATCTCCTCCGCCCCCGGCTTGAGGATGTAGTCGGGCTGCACTCCGCCCTTCGGGCGCTCCGGTGTCTGGACCGGGAGTACGGTGAGCAGGGTTGGCGGAGTGGAAAGCGGACTGTTGAACTTGGCGTAGACGATATCGAGGCTGGCGAGCCGTCCCGCCGCGAACTCCTCGATCAGCGGAGTCACCAGCTCCGAGGCGTGATCGGCCGTCGGCTTGTCACCGATGTCGATCCGCTGACTGGCCAGCGCGCGCCCGATGTACCTGAAGTAACCGATGCCCTTCCGGCCCACGCCGTGCAGATCGACCTGATAGCCCGCGCCCTCGAGCGCCTCCATGCGATGGCGGGCTTCCTTGATCAGATTGGAATTGAATCCGCCAGCCAAGCCGCGATTCGAGGTGATCAGGAGGATCGCGGCCCGCTTGGGACCGCCCGCTGCGAGGGCGGCCGGCTTCCGGAGCAGGGGGAATCGGGCCTGCAACTCGGGAGTTACCAGATCACCGATGACTTCAGCCAGCGCCTGCGCATAGGGTCGAGCCGACACGACGCGATCCTGGGCGCGCTTGAGCTTGGACGTGGAGACCAATTCCATCGTCCGCGTGATCTTGCGGGTGTTCTGCACGGAGCGCATCCGTCCCCGGAGCGCACGCGAAGACTTGGCCATTTACTCGGCCCGGAACAGCGGCTTGAAGGCGGTAATCGCGGCCTTGATCTTTCCCGTCAGATCCTCGTCCAGCGCCTTCTTGGTACGGATTCCCTGCAGCACGGCAGGATGCTGCGCCTCGAGGTACGAGAGGAAATCCGCTTCCCATTTCCGAATCGACTTTACCTCGACGTCGTCGAGGAAGCCGTTCGTGGCGGCAAAGATGATCGCCACCTGGCGCTCGACCGGGACCGGCGAGTACTGAGGCTGCTTCAGGACTTCGACCGTGCGGGCACCGCGGGCCAGCTCGCGCTGGGTGGCGGCGTCCAGCTCGGAGCCGAACTGGGCAAACGCCTCGAGCTCGCGGTATTGGGCCAACGAAAGCCGCAGTGGACCGGCTACCTGCTTCATTGCCTTGATCTGCGCATTCCCACCCACCCGGCTCACGCTGATCCCGGCATCCACCGCGGGACGGACGTTGGAGAAGAAGAGGTCGGTGGTAAGGAAGATCTGGCCGTCGGTAATCGAGATGACGTTGGTCGGGATGTACGCCGAAACGTCTCCGGCCTGGGTTTCGATGATGGGGAGTGCGGTGAGCGAGCCACCCGGCTTCTTGATCCGGGCATCGAGCTTCACCACATCGGGGTTCTCCGAGATCTTCGCGGCCCGCTCGAGGAGCCGGCTGTGCAGATAGAAGACGTCTCCCGGATACGCCTCACGTCCCGGGGGACGGCGGAGAATCAGCGACAGCTGACGATACGCCGCGGCCTGCTTGGAGAGATCGTCGTAGACACAGAGCGTCGCCTTGCCTTCCTCGTACATGAAGTACTCGGCGATGGCGCAGCCCGAATAGGGCGCGATGTACTGGAGCGGGGCGGGATCCGAGGCGCTGGCCACGACCACGACGGTGTACTCCATCGCACCGCGCTCCTTCAGCTTCTCCACCACGGTCGCCACCGTCGAGCGCTTCTGGCCGATGGCGACGTACACGCAAATGACCCCAGTGCCCTTCTGATTGATGATCGTGTCGATGGCGATCGCGGTCTTGCCGGTGCCCCGGTCGCCGATGATCAGCTCACGCTGACCGCGGCCGATCGGAATCATCGCGTCAATGGCCTTGATGCCCGTCTGGAGCGGCTCCTTCACCGGCTGCCGGACGATGATGCCCGGCGCAACCATCTCTACATCCCGGAACGCGTTCGTCTTGATCGGGCCAAGTCCGTCCATCGGCCGTCCCAGTGCATCGACGACCCGGCCGGCCATGGCCGGTCCGACCGGCACTTCGAGCAGGCGGCCGGTGCAGCGGACTTCGTCACCCTCTTTGAGCTTGAGGTAATCGCCCAGGATGACCGCGCCGACGTTGTCCTCTTCAAGGTTCAACGCCAGGCCGGTGATCACGTCGCCGCTTTCGGTGGCGGTGAACTCCAGCATCTCGCCGGCCTGAGCCGAGCTGAGCCCGTAAATGCGCGCCACACCATCCCGCACTTCAAGGACGGTCCCGACTTCATTGACGTCCACCGACGCCAAATCGGCGCTCTGGATTTCCTTAAGGAGAACTTCCTTGAGTTCGCCGGGGCGGAGGGTCGTTTCCGTCGCCATAAGCCTTCGATCTGTGAGTGGAAATGCGGTCAGAACTTAGCTTGTGAAAATTATCACATGGAGACCCTTCGGGCAAGTTTGCCCGAAGGTCCAATGCCTGTCGGCTCGCCGGGTCCTGAAGCGGAGGATATAATCGGCCATGCGGCCAAAACTTGGACTATGGAAGCCGCCCTGCAGACCAGCCCTCGCCGGGCTGGGACTGGTGTTGCTGCTTCACCCCCTGGCCGCCCGGGCCGACGGGCAGGCCAAGCCGCCCCAAGCCGCAGACACGGCAACTCTCGTCCTCCAGAACCGGCCGATCTTCGTCTTCCGCCGACCGCTGGGCTCCTACTCCCCAGCGGAGCGGGCGGCGATGGCCCGCGAACGCCTCGCCAAGGTACTAGAGGGTCCCGCTACAGGCGATAGCGTCGGAGTCGAGCACCTCCTCGGTGCCACTACCGTGACCGCAACCGGCACGGTGGTTCTGGTACTGGGTCCCGCCGATGCGGAGAGCCTGGCCGGAGAGGATCTCGCTGTAGTCGCCGATTCGGCGGCGGCTCGGCTCCGTGATGCGATTGATGCCGAGCGCGCGGCGCGGAGTCCCGGGGTGCTGCTTCGTGGCGCGCTCTGGGTGCTGTTTGCCACGACACTTCTCGTCGTGGTTCTTCAGATCATCATCAAACTCCGGCTGGTTCTCCTCAGATGGCTCCAGAGCCGCGCGGTGAGAGACGTCCGCTCGGGGAAGCTGGGCGGATTCCAGCTGCTGGACCACGAGCAGATCCGGCAAGGTCTGAAGTACCTCACTACCGCGCTCGCCTGGGTCGCGGGATTGGTGCTTGCGGAGGTCTGGCTCAGCTTCTCGCTCGGCCGGTTCCCCTACACTGCCCCCTGGGGACAGGCTCTACGACACTTCCTGCTCACGACGCTTGGGGACCTCGCCCTGGGGGCGCTGAGGACCATCCCTGGTCTTTTCACCGCCGCCGTCATCCTGCTCTTCATTCGATTCCTGGTCCGGTTGACTCGGGGATTTTTCCGGGCGGTTCAGTCCGACAGAGTATCGGTACCGTGGCTTCCTCCGGATACCGCCGCCCCCACCGAACGGATCGTGGTGACGCTGCTTTGGATATTCGGTCTCGTTCTCTGTTACCCGCATCTGCCCGGGAGCGGAAGCGACGCCTTCAAGGGGGTGAGCGTTCTGCTCGGGCTACTGGTCACCATCGGTTCAAGCGGCAGCGTCAACCAGATCGTGAGTGGCTTCATTCTGGTTTATGCCAGGGCGCTCCGGCTTGGGGACTACGTGAGAGTCGGCGAGTACGAGGGGACGGTGGCTGAAGTCGGACTGGTGGCCACCAGGATCCGGACTCCATGGCAGGAGCTGGTGACGATACCAAATGCGGTGGTGCTGGGCGCGGCGACGACGAATTACTCCCGAATGGACCGAGCCGACACGCTCTGGTATCGCACCTCGGTCACCATCGGATATGACGCTCCGTGGCGACAGGTTCACGCGATGCTTTGTCAGGCGGCGGAACGGACTCAAGGAATTCGGCGGGCGCCGCCACCCTTCGTCCTGCAAAGCTCGCTCTCCGATTTCTACGTCGAATACAGCCTCAACTTCCAACCCGAGGAACCGGCTCAGCGCGTTTTCATCCTCTCCGAGCTGCACACCAACATCCAGGACGCATTCAACGAGCACGGGGTGCAGATCCTTTCACCCCACTTCATGAGTCAGCCGGAACGTTCGGTGGTGGTGCCGCGAGAGCGGTGGTGGAGCGCACCGGCGGACCGGGCACGCTGAGGGTTCGAGCTACCGAATTCTGCTTCGCGTGTTCCCCCGGGCAAACGCGGCGAGAACACCTCTGGGTCCCATGCTCGCCAGCCCGCTGGCCGAGGCTCCTGCAATGCGCCGGGCGGTGATGGTGAGGTGGCTCGAGGTCGCAAAGCGGAGGAGCCGCGCGGTGGTTCCGGCGTCGTAGCCGGGATTGCGCAGCAACTGCGCGGCGCAGGCGATCCTGGTGAGATCGATGACCCGCTTGAGATTGGGGGCGCCACCGGCACCGAATTGCCGGCTCAAATGTTCCCGACTGATCTTGAGCCGCTGAGCCAGCGCGCCGGTTCTCACCGTCTGATCCACCCGCTCCAGCAGATAGTCCCACACGTCGCGTTGCACCGGATCGGTGAGACGGAGCGCACGAGGCGCGTCGGCCAGAGTACGGCGGCGCTCCTCGGCGGCGGAGACCCGAAGCACCACCTCGCCGGACACCGCGTTGTCTACTCCTTCGACCAGCAGAGCCGCGACCTTGGCCTCATGGCAGGCCAGCATCATCTCCCCGTCATCCGGACGGAAGGGCCCGAACGCCACCATGGGCACTCCGGGGAACGCGGCCCGGACTTCCTGAATCTGCGGCTGAGCGAGGGCCTGGGGACTCAGTACAATGGCATCAACGAGGCGGGTCGCGAGGACCCTCCGTAACGCGTTGGGGTTGCGGCAGCGGGCGAGGGACCAGTTACTGCGGGGAAGTGAGCGGCGAAGCGCCTGCGCGGCGTCGCGGCTCTCGAGGAGCGCGGCGACGACAGGCACTTCAGCTCTCGACCAGCGGTGCGGTGGTGGGCTGCGAACGGCCGCTTCCCATGGCCACGAGGGTTCTCGCCATGTCTCCCGCGCGCTTCAACACACCCCGGGCATTGTCGTAGCTCAGGGTCTCGAGCGCTTCATCGAGGGTACACCAGCGATAATCGGTGATGCCCTCGTCGGCCTGAGGTCTCACCTCGCCGGCCGGGCTCTCGAACAGGAAGAAGTGACAGAACTTGTGGATGTAGCGGCCGCGAAAGCGGAAATGCCAGTCGATGATCCGGATTGGACCGTGCATGACCAGGTCGGAGAGACCGGTCTCCTCGCTGGTTTCCCGGCCGGCGGCCTCGGCGGGAGATTCCTCGCCCTCGAGATGACCCTTGGGAAAACCCCAGTTGCGATAGGAGTCGCGTATGAGCAGGAACCGGGCGGAACGATCCGGCCCTCTCCGGAACACGATCCCCCCTGCCGAAACCTCGCGTTCCGGTCGTCTCTTACCCATCCCTGACACCCCAACAGCGTGAGAAGTGAGACGTGAGAAGTGAGAAGGAACTGCTTATTGTCAGCATAGCAAGATCGTTCTCCAGAACGCGGGGCCCCTGTCCGGCCTTCTCACTTCTTACTTCTCACGCTTTTAGAATACGCTGAACTTGAAGTACTTCCTCGGATTGGCCTGAATGTCGGCGATCAGCTTGCGGAATTCCCGCATGGTCTCGGTGGTTTCATTATACAGTGCGCTGTCCCGGGAGAGCATGCCAAGGGTCCCCTCCCCGGTCTGGATCCGTCCCAATATGGAGTCCGCGGCGAGGAGAACGCGAATCAGGTTGGCCTGATGGACCCGGGCTGCCTCGGTGAGGGTCCGGATGTCCGCCGCCGCCTGGCTAAGGCTGGCGGTGCCGGTCTCCGCATTCCGCACAATGCCCTCGAGCTGGTTGCTGTCGGTCGCCGCGTCGATCCGGGCGAGGACCTGGCGCAGATCTTCACTGGCATGCCGCACCGCAAACGCCGTCGTATCGATGTTTCCGGTGACGGTGTTGAGCCGGCTGGTCTGGCTCTGGGTAAACTTGGCCAGCTGGTCGGTAATGGCGGCGAAGTCCTTCACTCCCTTCCGTAGCTCGAACACGGCACTCGAGTCGAAGGTGGTCTGCACCCGCTCCGCGACGGCAGCAATGTCGGTGGCGATCCGGCCCGCCTGTGCGGTGAGCTGCCCCACGTCGGGGAGTGTGGCACCAGGCCACGCGTCACCACCAGCCTTCGCCGCTTCAGTCAGCATCTGTCGCACGTTGGGGTCGTCCTGCGGCTCGTCGCCGGAGACGATGGTGGCGGACCATTCACCGAACAGACTTTGGGAAGCGGCAATCACGGCAGGACGGGCGGGGAGCTCGACACCCTGGTAAACCCTGAGATCAGCGTCGACCCAATTTCCCTCGCTCAGACGCACAGCCTCGATCCGGCCCACCTTCACACCGCGCAGGGTCACCGGCGCGCCCGGGGTGAGTCCACCGACCGTGCGGAAGCGGGCCACGTGCACCTGCTCGCGCCGCCCCACGTTGGTCTCGCCGAGCCAGAGGGCGCCGGCGATGGTGATGCCGAGCGCCACCAGCAGCACGAGACCCACCAAAAATTCGTTGCTTCGCTTCATGCCCCGACCGTAGCGCTGGAGTCGGGCGCCGTTTCGCGCGGGCGCCCCTCAATGAACTGCCGCACTATCGGGTCTCGAGTGGCCTGGATCTCGGCGATGGTTCCCTCCTGCCGGACTTTACCCTGGTAGAGCATCGCGATGCGGTCTCCCACGGTATAGGCGCTGCGCATGTCATGGGTAACGACCACCCCGGTCACCCCCAGTTCCTTCCGGGTGCGAACCATGAGCTCGTCGATCACCGCGGAGGTCACGGGATCGAGGCCCGAGGTGGGTTCGTCGTAGAGAATGTAGCTCGGCTGGAGAGCGATCGCTCGGGCGATGCCCACCCGCTTCCGCATGCCGCCGGACAGCTCGGCAGGATAGCGGGCCTGGGTGTCCGGCAAATCCACCAGCGCGAGACTGTCGGCGATCCGGCGCTCGATCTCACTCTCGGAGAGCCCACGCCGCGCCAGACCGAGCGAGATGTTTTCGGCGACCGTCATCGAGTCGAACAGAGCGGCGAACTGGAATACGTACCCCACCTTCCGCCGCAGCTCCGTCAATTCATCCTTCCCAAGCTGGCCCACCGTCTGGCCATCCACCTCGACTTGGCCGGATTCGGGCAGGATGAGACCCACAATGTGCTTGAGCGCGACACTCTTCCCACTTCCGGAGTAGCCGATGATGACGGTGGTCTCGCGATCGGGAATGGAAAGCGAGAAGCCGTCGAGAACGGTCTTGGCGCCAAAGGCTTTGTGGACGCTTTGGAATTGGATCATGCGGGGCGGTCGAGGCGGACAGGACGCACGGGACGGACATGCTCATAACGGCACTGGGGGACCATGCCGGGGATTCGCCCGTCCTGCCCGTCCTGGCCGCCATGATCGCCTCTCACAAAAGCACCAACGCCCAGAACGCGTCCAGCACCAGGATCGCCTCGCAGCCCAGGACGACCGCGCGGGTCGTGTTGCGGCCGACACCCTCTGCCCCGCCGCGGGTGGAAAGGCCCATGATGCTACCGGCAAGGGTGACGGCGATGCCGAAGCTCGCCGCTTTCACCAGACCGAACCAGATGTCCTTCCACTGATAGAAGAGCCGGAGGCCCTTGACGAATTCGAGAGTGGAGAGGTCGAGCAGATTGATTGCGGTCAGCCAGCCCGCGGTGACGCCGACCGCGACCGCGAGTGCGGTAACGACGGGAAACATGATACCACCCGCCAGCACCCGGGGCACAACCAGATAACTCTTGGGATTGTAGGCCAGGGTCTCGAGCGCATCCACCTGCTCGGTTACCCGCATCGTCCCGATCTCGGCGGCGATGTTGGCGCCCACTCGGCCTGCGAGAGCCAGTCCGGTGAGCACCGGTCCCAGCTCCATCATGATGGTCTTCCCGACCAGGGCACCGACGAAGTAGAGCGGAACCGCGCCGGTGAAGATGTATTTGGAAAGCAGGGACAGGACGATGCCGGTGAAGACGGCGATGAAGAGCGCGATGGGCACCGAGTCCACACCCAGTCGGCGCAGCTGGGCGGCGAGGAGCGGGAGCCAGGTCCGCCAATCGGCCAGTGCGCGGCCGGACTCGACGGCGCCGTGGCCGACGCGGGTGATGGGAGCGGAGAGGTCCATTCGAGAGCCGTCAGCCGTCAGCTGGTGCGACATTCGTCCTCCCCGCTGGGTATGACCGAGAGGCCGGCATGAAGACACTGCCAGTCGGAACAGCTTCCGGCTTAGGGCTTAGGGCTTACGGCTGCTTGTCTGATGGCTGACGGCTGATCCCTATGCAGCGAAACTCGCCAACGCCCGTCCCACGTCACCCTCGCGCAGGCGCTTGAGGGCGCGGTCGCGAAGCTGGCGGACCCGCTCGCGGGTGACGCCGAGCATCCCGCCGATCTCTTCCAGCGTATGCTCGCGACCGCCGTCCAGGCCGAAATAGAGGCGAAGCACCTTGGCATCCCGGGGCGGGAGTGTCGTGAGTGCCCCTTCGATTTCGTCGGTCAGGAAGCGATCCATCGCCTCCTCTTCGGTGTCGGCCTGGTCGTCCGCGATGAAGCGCTCGATGAGCGAGCGGTCTCCCTCGGGATCGAGCGGGGCATCGAGCCGCACCTCGCTGGTGTTCAGCGCGGCGAGAGACTGAACCACTTCGAGCGAGAGTCCGGTGGACTTGGCGATTTCCTCCGGCGTGGGTTCGCGACGGAGCTCCTGGCGCAGCGTCTCCGCGGTGCGCACGATGCGGGAAAGGTCCGCAGTCCGGTTGAGCGGCACCCGCACGGTCCGGCCCTGGCGGGCCAGCGAAGCGAGAATCGCCTGGCGGATCCACCACACCGCGTAGGAAATGAACTTGACGCCCTGGTCCGGGTCGAACTTCCGGGCGGCGGTGAGGAGTCCCACGTTCCCTTCGCCGATCAAATCGGTGAGCGGGAGGCCGCGGTTCTGGTATTTCTTGGCGACCGAGATGACGAAGCGCAGGTTGCGCTTCACCAGCTCCTGCATCGCCTCCTGGTTCCCGGCGCGAACCAGTTTCGCGATGGCAATCTCCTGCTGCGGGGTGAGCAGCGCGGACTGGCTCACCTCGAACAGGTATTGGTCGAGGATGTCCTTATCGGCATCGTACACGCCGAGGGTCTTCGCGGTTTCCCGCTTGCGGCTGCGTGCCTTCTTAGGCGGAGAGCTGGCGAGAATCTTCTGGACTTCGGACAGATACACCGGTTTCTCCGGTGCCGGGTCCTTCGTCGCTTTGCTCTTGGACTTTGCCGTGCGGGGCGCGGGAGGTTTCCGCTTGGTCATCGCCATCCTAATCGTGCGGCGCGTGAGCGTTTTGCGCCAGGAAATGCTTGACTCTCCTCAGAGGCGAAACTACCTTGCCGTGCTCGCTCGCCCCGGCAGTTGGGCGCGAAACGGGCGCGCTAATATAATGGGGGCGTAGCTCAGTTGGGAGAGCGCGTGAATGGCATTCACGAGGTCAGGGGTTCGATCCCCCTCGCCTCCATTGTGGCATGGGGCCTGTTCAAGCCTGGTGTTGCAATCCGAGGGACCAGCCGATAAACTCTGGCCCTCGATACCGCGGGAATAGCTCAGTTGGTAGAGCACAACCTTGCCAAGGTTGGGGTCGCGGGTTCGAGTCCCGTTTCCCGCTCTGAATTGCTGAGCCCCTCGCGGGGCTCTCATGGGGCTCTTATAAGGAAACCGTCGCGGGGTGGAGCAGTCTGGTAGCTCGCCGGGCTCATAACCCGGAGGTCGTGGGTTCAAATCCCACCCCCGCTATTCGCAGGGCGGTCACGGCGGTCAAGGCGGTCAGGGCGGTCAGAGCGGTTCTGCATCGACCCGTCCGCCCCGTCCGCCTCGACCGCCTCGCTTTTTGGGCGGTTAGCTCAGTTGGTTAGAGCGCCACGTTGACATCGTGGAGGTCACAAGTTCGAGTCTTGTACCGCCCATCGGGCCCTTAGCTCAATTGGATAGAGCATCTGACTACGGATCAGAAGGTTGGGGGTTCGAGTCCCTCAGGGCCCGCTGACGGGGCGTAGCGCAGTCCGGTTAGCGCGCCTGCTTCGGGAGCAGGAGGTCCCCGGTTCAAATCCGGGCGCCCCGATGTACTAAGTGAAGGCCCGGCCGCATCATGCGGCCGGGCCTCACGCCTTTTCGGCCCCAGTGCTCGTGCTTGCGGGCCCCTTCCGCGGCCTCCATGATAGGGAATGCCCGTCTCGGGCAGGCCCTCGTGAACAACGACCCGTTTGAGGCATTTCGGGCCGCCATCTCCCACCGCTACCGCATCGAGCGCGAGCTCGGACGGGGCGGGATGGCGACGGTGTATCTGGCCCACGAACTCAAGCACGGTCGCCCCGTCGCACTCAAAGTGCTCCGGCAGGAGATCGCCTCGGTCATAGGTTCCGAGCGGTTTCTGCGGGAGATCGAAGTCACCGCCCATCTCACGCATCCGAATATCCTGCCGCTGTACGATTCCGACGATGCGGCCGGTCGGCTGTTCTATGTGATGCCGTATGTGGAGGGCGGCACCCTCAAGGACCGGCTGGCTCATCCTCCGATACCGAGCATCGCCGAGGCGCTCACTCTCACCCGTCAGGTTGCCGCGGGACTCACGTACGCGCACCAGTTCGGAATAGTCCATCGCGACATCAAGCCCGCCAACATTCTGCTCTCGAGCGGGCACGCCTTCATCGCCGACTTCGGCATCGCACGGGCAGTGCGCCAGAAGCTGACCGAAGATCAGCTCACCGCCACGGGCCTGGTACTCGGCACCCCGGCGTATATGGCGCCAGAACAGGTCGTCGGGGCCAGCTCGGTGGACGGGAGGGCGGACGAATATGCTCTCGCCTGCGTGCTGCACGAGATGTTGCTCGGTTCCACTCCCTCGGGGCACAACGGACCTATTTCGGTCCGGCGCGCGCTCCGGTCCAGCCGTTCGGACGTGTCACCTTCGATTGAGGTAGCGCTCGAGCGGGCCTTGTCCCTGGATCCCTCGCAGCGGTTCACCGATGTCGCGGAGTTTGCAGCGGCACTCGAAGCGCCCCTTCCTCCTACACGACCATCCGTCAAACCCCGTAGGAAGGTCTTTCGCCTCGCCGCAGTAGCTGTCTCGGCCCTGGTAGTCGCGCTGCTGATCTGGAGGGCAATTGTCGATCGGACCGGTACGACAAGCGAACGCGGAGTCACCGCTCCGGACACGACGAGGTACGCCATTCTGCCGATGGAGTATCAGAGCGGGATTACTCAGTCCATTAATGAAGAGCAGTTGCTGCACGATGCGCTGACCCGGTGGACCGGCATCAGCGTGGTGGATCATTTCCAGGTGCGGGATGCGCTGGATCGGCACGGCACTGCCTTTCTGACGAGCCCGGAGGCTGTCAAGCTCTCGAGGGAGTTGGGCGCAGGCCGTTTGGTCCGAGGGGAGGTGTCGAGGGTTGGAGACTCGCTTCGGGTCCACGCCACGCTGTACGATGCGGCTGCCGGTGGGAAGCAACTCAGTGACGGGACGATCAAACTCTCCCCTTCGCTCGGCGGGGCGGATTCCTTGTTCACCCTGCTCGGCCGGCGCCTTCTGCTCCGAACGGGGCAAGAGAATGACTCGGGTTCTTTCGGAACACTGTCGCTGCCCGCGCGCCAAGCCTACGACCGCGGGGAGCGGGCGATCCAAGCCTGGAATCTTGCCGGAGCGGATACGGCGTTCACCGCAGCCACCGGAGAGGATCCCCGTTTCGTACAAGCGTATCTGCGCCTCGCCCTGGTGCGGTCATGGGGTGGTGCTGAACCAGCGAGGTGGCGCTACGCCGCAGAGCAGGCAGCCGCGGGCCGCGCCAGACTGTCAGCCCGTGACCAGGCAATCGCGGCAGCAATTCTCACCCAGGCACGGGGGGATCTCGCAGCCGCGTGCCCGCTTTGGGGCGATCTCACGCGGCGCGAACCGGACGATTTCGTGGTGTGGTACGGCTCGGCCCTTTGTCTGACGAACGATGATGCGGTCCTCCGCGACGGCCGAAGCCCGTCGGGCTGGCGTTTCCGCACCAGTTACCACTCGGCGCTGAAGGCCTATGAGCGAGCGTTTCAGCTGCTGCCGTCGATACACCGCGCGCTCAGCTCCAGGTCGTTCCTCTCGGTCAGGCAGTTGTTCAAGACGAGCGTCACTAACCTGAGAGGCGGTCATGCAGTAGCTCCCGACACCGGCTCGTTTGCGGCCTACCCCACTTGGGAAGGGGATTCGCTGGCGTTTCGACCTTACCCGTTCAATCGCTTGATGGAGGCTTGGGCGAAAAGCGGCACTGCATCTGAAGCAGTGCGGCAGCAGCGTGAGTCGTTTCACGAAATCGCGACCGGCTGGGCGGCCGCCTTCCCCCGAAGCGCGGTGGCGCTGGAGGCGCTGGCCGTTTCACTCACCATGCTGGGCAACCCGGCAGCGCTCGATACCCTTCGCTCAGCGAGAAGGCTGGCGACTCGGGATGAAGAGCGGCTTCGCCTGGCCTCTGCCGAGGTTTGGGCACGGGTGCGGTTCTCGATCCCATCCAACCCGACCGGGCTCAGTGCAGCTCGACGATTGGCTGATTCTCTGCTCAACGGAGAGCCTCCCCCGGATGGGCCTGATTCTCTGCTGTACTCGAGCCTGGCTGCCCTCACCGGACGAGCGAATCTGGCCGCCTCGCTGAGCCGGCATTCTGCCTTCGCCGAACAATGGACCGTCACCCCAGCCCTCTCCGATGCCGCCCCTGCCCTACTGATCTTCGCAGCGATGGGAGGGCCAGCGGAGAGCCTCAAGGTGCTGGAGCCTCGGGTCTCCAAGACAATCGAGAACGGAGTGCCCGCAACGGATCGGGGCTGGGTGCGGAGCGCCTGGTTGGCAAGAGCCGCGACCCTCGCCTTTCCTGACTTTCTCTTGACTGCGATCCACGATCTTGCTGGAAGTGGTGATTACCTGCTGGACGGCCTGGCGTCGTTGCAGAGCGGGGACACCGCCTCGGTGCGCAGGATGCTCGAGGATCTGCGGAAGACAAGGCAGTCCATACCGCCGGCTGAACGAGCGTTCGACGCTCTCTACCCCGAGGGCTGTCTCCTCGCGGAATTGGGTGACTTGAGTGGTGGCGTGGCATGGGTAGATCCGACTCTCGATGCCTTGCCGGGGATCGCTCCAGGAATGCTCGAGGATCCGGTACCGGCCGGCGCACTAGTGCGAACGATGGCTCTCCGAGCCGAGCTCGCAGATCGGCTTGGAGACAAGGCGGCGGCCGCTCAATGGGCGCGGCTTGTAGTCATTCTCTGGTCGGACGCCGATGGCTTCTTGCAGCCCCGGGTCCAGAGGCTCAGACGTTTGGCAGGCTGATGGCGCGGGAAACGCGGGTCGGCAAGATCGCCGGCAGTCAGCTTCCAGGATGGATACCGCGAACAAGGAGGTTGTATGGATCCGAAAACTTTGGCGAGATGGATCGTCGGGACCGGGCTGGTTGCCGATCGATATCGGTTACGGGGGTGATCGGATTCGGCAGGGCAATTTCCGCTTAGCGACAGGCCTGACGAGTGGTGGTATCAGGAACGATGGAATGCTCGTTTCCTGCAACGAAATCTCAGGGAATCAGGAGGCACGTATGGACGCGATGGCCTTAGGAAAATGGGGTGGCTGTGCGGCCGTTATGGCGGCAATAATCGTTGCGATCGCGTGTAGCAGCGGACCAAAGCCGGCGGCCCCGATCGTAGCTAGCCGTCCTGAGTGTCCTGTGGACAGCGTGGACATTCTGGTCGTGGATACGCTCCACGGCGTACCGACCCCGCGGCACATCACGAATATCCCTGTCGCCGGACCCATTACCAACATCCCGGAGTTCCATGACTGCCAGCGCTTCATCGGTAACACCGGTGGGGACCTGAAGTACGGCCCGCTGGTGGCAATCTTCGCCAATCACCTGCTCGACAGCCTGTACATCCGTCAGTTCGATCCTACATCGGCGGAGGCTCAACAGGCCGCGGGGGAGATCTACAGTTACGACCGTGCCTACGACCCGTTGTACATCCAGCAGGGCTTCAATTGTCTCTACCTCAGGAAAAAGGCGCCGGGTAACTGGGAGGCGCAAATGGTGCCCGTCGGCAACGACGAGAAGGCCTGCTTGACTTCTCATAGAGGCAAGACACTCACCGTGGTTTCGAAGCAGTTGATGCACGATGAAAAAGACGTCCCCCCTGTCGCCCGTTGGGACTACGATACCGTGCACCACCGACAGTACATCGGAATCAAGTGCGGAGAAGAATGGTGCGAGATCGGGCAAACCGGCTTCGAAACCTCTGCTGGACACCATCCGGGCATCCTCCGCGATGAGCCGATACCGAGTGCTACCCTCGCACCTGCCACCCCCACTGAAAAAGCACGTGTGGTGTTGGTCAAAGGCTGGTACGATGAGCAGTATCTTGCCGAGGGAACGACCGGCGACTTAAAGCCAATGCATGTGAGAGGCACCGCGTTCCCTCATCCGATGCTGGACCGCCTGAAAAACGTCTCTGACTTCAGTCTCAAGTGGATACCATCCGCCTACCTGCTGCTTGACTCGGACCCAGGACCGTACAAGAGCAAGCTAAACCTTGATAAGGGACTCAACGGCATGTACTTGTGCGAGGGGGCCTTCAAGGATTGCCCGGGGGTGGCCCCGGGGACAAAAGAGCCCAAGTGCCCCGCGGGCGCGGACCATCGTTGGTGGGGGAAGATTATTTCCGCACGAGGCGATTCAGTGTATCGATGCGTGCATCGTAGAACCCACAACGGCGTGGAGATCCCAGGAGCCGTTCGCTGGCGCTGGAAGGAGGATGACGAAACGATGTGGGTGCGTTGCCCGCAGGGGTGCTGTACGGTGAACTAACCTTCCTCCCCGGAGTCCTAAGCTCGGAGAGCAGTCGAAAAGTCTGACACCGTTCACTTCCTACTCACCCCTGCGGCAACCTATCGCCGCGGGGGTGAATGTTTTCCGCCGCCGCGTTTCCGCAACACAACAGCCCGCCACACATTCGCGCCACACTCGTCTTTGCTCGCGCAAACTGCCAGTCTGGCGCGGGCTCTCGGCCCTCCCTACGATGGAAACTCACGCCGGCGATCCACCCGGCACTCTCCAGTCGCGCGCGCTTTTCATCGAGGAGCAACGCCTGATGGCCACCTTTCTCCGTAATCTCCGCAGGAGCGGTTCCACCGAGGAGCTTCCCGAACTGCGCCAGCTCGTTGAGCGGCTGGAGTCCCAACACACCAATCTCGAGCGACTGGTGCAGCACGCCGACCGCTCGATCGCGCAGCTGCAGCGACTCGGCACCCTGGGAGAACGGGTGAGCGCGCTGGAGAAGCAGTTGGCGGGGCTGGAACACCTGCCGCCCAAGATCAGCGCGGCGGAACTGCAGGTCAGCAAGCTCACCGGAAGCTACGATCGCCTCGCCTCGGGTCTCGCCGAGACCGCCGAGGGGATCGAGGCGGTGAGCGGCCAGGCCCAGTCCATCGAGGAGACCGTCAACACGACGTTACGGCTCAAGGAAGAGTTGGCCGGCTTCCTCGCCATGCAGCAGCCCTTCCGGGACATGCGACGCGAAATGGACGAGCTCCAGACCCAGAGTCAGAACTTCAGGAACGAGATGGCCAAGGTCCGGAGCGAGCACGAGACCACGGTAGGCGGCTACCGGACCGCGGCGTCGAGGCTGGAGAGCTTCGAGGGAGACTGGCAGCGGATCACCCGCACCATCACCGAGACCGAGCACCGCATCGCGGGGCTGGAACAGCTCCTCGGCGATCTCGCACCGGTCACCGAGACCATGGCGCAGACCCGTCGTCAGCTCGCCGCCGCCAAGGTGGCAACCGACACGATCTCCCAGAAGGTGCAGCTCCTCGAACAGCAGCGAGAGCAGATCGATCGCGCCACCGGCAAGCTCGAGCACCTGAGCGACCTGATGCAGCGGGCCGATACCGGACTGGAGCAGCAGGCCGAGATGCTCCGGACCGCGGCCGCACTGCGGACCCAGCTCGAGAGCCTGAGCGAGGGTCACCGCACTCTTCACGACCAGAGCAGCGGCGCCGTGGATCGGATGGGCCGGGTCGAGTCCGGTGTCGCAGCAGCAGAGCGGACCCTCGCGGCGCTGCGCCAAACGCTCGACCAGCACGTGGAGCGGATGTCGTACGAGACGCGAACCGTGGACGGTGTGACCGACCGGGTCGCCGAGATCCGACGGGCGCTGGCCGACAACGAGAAGCGGCTGTCCGACCTCACCACCGGCACCGAGGCCATCGCCGGAGCGGCATCCCGGGCCGACGGTCTCGCCGCGCAGGTGAGCCAGTTGGGCACTGAGCTGACCCGGCTCTCGGAGCTGGGGACCAGGGTCAACGCCGGCCTGAATGATCTCGTAACTCTCGAGGCGGCTATCAACGGGCTGACGGAACGGACCTGCCGCGTCGAAGAAGCACGACCCGCGCTGGACCGGGCCATGAAAGACCTCGGCTCGATGAGCGCCACCCAGGAAGCAATCCGCGAGGCGCTGGAGCAGTTGCGTGAGGCGCGCGAAGAGTTGACCGAGACGCGAGGCAGGCTCGACAACACCCGAAGCTGGCTCAGCGACACCGAACGCAGCGTCGGGGGATTGCGTAACGAGGTGGCCGGCCTCGACAAGATGCGTTCGACGGTGGACACCTTCCGCCAGGAGGTGGAGCAGCTCACCGCGAGCATGAACGCCATCGAATCCCGCCGGGGCCTGGTCGAGGATGTCCAGCGACGGCTGGGGGAGGCGGCCGGGCTGAGTGCCGCAATGGAAGAGCGAGCCCGCGGCCTGACCGAGCGGCTCGATACCGCCGAGAATCATCTAGGCACCATCATCCCGCGGCTGGATGAGGTGGGCCGCGCCGGGAGCCAGCTTCTGGGCCTCAGCGCCGACCTGCGGGAAGTAGAACAGCGGGTTGACGGGATGAAGGAATCGGTTGGTGAGCTCGAGGGAGAGGTCAAAGACCTGGGAAAGCTATCCGAGCGGATGCGCGAACTGTCCCGCGACATGGATCAGCGACAGAACGCCCTCCGCAAGGCGACTGAGCACCTGGACCGTGCTACCTCGTTGCGCCAGGACGCCGCCGCCGCCGCGGCCACCCTGGGCGAGCGGGCGCGGGAGATCGACCAGTCACTGGGACAGGCCGATGAGCGCCTCGCCGCACTCAATGCCCTCTCCCGCGAGCTGGAGAGTCGCACCAGCGCGCTCCAGATCGTGCCGGATAAGATCGCGGGATTCGAGGCTCGCCTCGCGGAGTGGCGGGGAGTGGAGCAGCAGCTGGCGCACGCGATGGAGCAGGCTGCGTCGCGCCAATTGACCGTCACGGCACTCCAGTCGGAGATCCGGGCACTTTACGAGAAGATCGAACTGGTGCAGGAGGATGCGCGTGCCGTGGCGGAGGCTCAGCCTCAGATCGCGACCACTCGGATCGCACTGGATGAGATTCTCGCCAAGCTCGACGACAGCGATGGCGTCATGAAGACCCTGGTGGACCGGCGTCGCCAGCTGGACCGGGCGGAGGAGCGCCTGGCTCACGCCGACACCCTGATGACCGATCTCCGCGGGGCGCTGGAGATACTGCTGTCTCAGAAGTCGCAGGTGGACTACTTCCTCGAGCAGGCCAACTCTCTGTCGCTGGAAGCGAAACAGGCTGAATCGTTGCTCACGACATTGAGAGAGGAACGCCGAATGGCGGACCGGATTCGCGGTGCCTTGTCCGAGCTGAAGCGACAGGACGAGGTAATGGACGGGTGAGTGAATCGGGGCGGACAGGGCGGACAGGACGGTCAGGGCGGGAAGAGCGGGAAGAGAAGATGACAAGAGGGCCGTCCCATTGGGCGGCCCTTAGTCTTTGGCGGGATCGCGTAGGAGACTAGATCCTATCGCTGCGCGCAGGATGAGGTGAATGCTTGATGCGAGGAGACCGCCTTCATCGGAGACCTCTGCGCCCTCTGCGTCTCCGCGTTTCCTGAATTTCCCAGTCTGCCAAGCTTCCCGGCATCCGGATCCATCAGTGATGATGATGGGCCTCTGCCGTCGCTTTGACCGTGTCAGGAGCGTCCTGGTAGGCCATCTCCGGTGATCCCACCGCGGGCCATGCGCTGATCTTCATTGGACTCAGCAGACCGTCCAGATGCGCCATCGCGCCGGACTGAGTCGTCGCCGTGGGGTTGTTGTACACCGCGACCAGGCGATAACGCTTCCCGCCGTACAACCGGAGTCCGTCTCCCATGATGCCATAGTATTTGATGGGAACATTGAGAATTTTCCCAACCGAATCGGTCCGCACCGGCAGGCGAATGACCACTTTACCGGTGGCTACGTCTTCCAGCCGGAGTGCCACGGCATAGTCGTGCATGTGGCCGCTCACCCCAAGCACGCGGCCATCAACCGGCATCACGAAGTCCCGGCTCCGCTCCGAAGGACCCGGCGGAATGTCGAAGGTATTGGGGAGACCAATCTTGTCTTCGACGTCGAAGGTGAAGGGCAGTACCGGCAACGGACGCGGCATCTGGCTCGGCGGCATGTAGCGGATCACCAGCCGAAGCGTGACACCCTTCAGATCTGCCCCGGTCTCGTTGTGCCACATGGTCACCGCCTTCATGGGCGAGCCGACCGCGAGTGGCAGTCCGATGCTGGAAGGCAGCATCAGGTTGCCGGTCTCCCGACCGGCGGCGAGCAACCGCTCCGACACCGGCATCATGAGCTGGCGGCGTCCCTTGTTTTCGATCACGATGTGGTGGAGTGCGCGGCGAGTGACGGCGTGACCCGCGCTATCGGTCAGCTGGAGCGTGAAGCCGCGGCCGAATCCGCTCACCGGCCAAATAAACTCCTCGCTGTACCTCGGCATGACGTGCTCGTGCGCCGCATGGCCGTCAGCTCCCGACGGCATGGCGGGGACATCGAACGGCCCGATGGTCACTGTGATCTCGTGGCGAATCGAATCCACCACGAGGCTGAGGGTGGGAGCGGGTCCGGTGGGTTCCGCGGCTGCGAGCACACCAGGCAACAGGCACAACAAACCAATAAGGCACCGAGGGCGAAGGTCCACGGAGTCTCCAAGTCAGGGCTACCGCCGCATGGCTTTATCGGGGGCGACGGTAGTTAGACACATACACAGTCGAGGGCAAGTCTCCCGACGACGCGGTCGGATGATTAGTTTGTCTCAGCGATCGGGTGCGTCCTCCACCGAAAGAATTCTGGACGGCTGTTCGCATTCAATACAGCGGCAGCTGTTCGTATTCAATACACAAGGAAGAGACGTGAACCGAGTCGTTCTCCTGTTGGTAGACGGGCTCCGGCCCGACCTCGCCGAATCGATGCTGGCCGCCGGAGAGCTCCCCGCTCTCCAGACCATGCTCGCCACGGGCTCCTCGGCCCGCGCGATCACGGCGTTCCCCTCGACCACCAGCGTCGCCTACCTGCCCTTTCTCACCGGCTGCACTCCCGGTCAGTGCAACGTCCCCTCGATTCGCTGGCTCGACCGCAGTCGCTACCAGGGTCGCTGGTGGAAAGACCGTGAGGCGGTACGCAGCTACTGCGGCTACCAGGCGCCGAGGCTGGATCAGGACATCGCTTCGCAGGTACACTCCATTTTCGAGCTGGTGCCCGAGAGCCTCGGCATCTTCACGCCGGTGGCGAAGGGGCTCACCGAAGAGCGCGACCCCTCTCGCGGAGAGCGGAAGTTCTGGGGTGCCGTCGCCCATTACGCGCTGTGGCATCAGCCGTCGGATGATGCGGTAACCCGGCATCTCCTGCGGGGAATAGATCGCGGCTGGCGTTTCATCTTCGCCCAATTCCCCGCGGTGGACGGTTACAGCCACCAGACCACCCCGGACAGCGACAAGGTGCGTCGTTCCCTCCGGCTGGTGGATCAAACGGTGGGACGGGTGCGCGAGCGGCTCCGCGCCCGGGGTGAGCTGGACGACACCCTCATTCTCGTGGTGAGTGATCACGGCGCTTCGGTGGTGCACACCCATCTCGACTTGCCTGATTGGTTCCGGGCCCAGGGCGTGCGCACGATGTCCCATCCGATCATCTGGGAGCGTGACCCACTGGCCGCGGTGATGGTGGCGGGCAACGGTTCGGCGATGGTCTACGCGCGACCCAACGAGAGCAGAGCGGAACGCTGGCCGCTCTCCCGACTGCGGGATCCGAAGACGTTCGAGACCAGCTTTGACATTGTTGCGCGTCTCGCGGCCGAGCCCGCAGTGGCGTTCGTGGCTGGGGAAGTCAGGGGTGGATTGCGTGTGGTCGGTGCCGAAGGAGAGGCTGACCTCACGCGGGAAGAAGACGGACAGATCGGCTATCGCCGGCTGAGCGGAGATCCCCTCGCGTTAGGCGTCGATCGGGTGGCGGATGAACGGGAATGGCTCGAGGTGTCTTGGGACGCACCGTTTCCCGACGCTCCCTTCCACTTATTCGACCAGTTCAGCGCCTCCCGCACCGGAGATTTGCTGGTGGTGGCGAACGAAGGCTACGACTTCCGCAAGCGCTACGAAGTACCGGAGCACAAGTCGGGGCACGGGAGCATGTTCCGGGCGCACATGCAGACGCCGGCGTGGGCCAGCCAACCAGGACTGATCACTCCGCTCCGGACGGTGGATCTCTTCCCCGCGATGCTGGAGTGGCTGGATGTCCCGGTGCCCGAAGGGATTGATGGAGAGGCGGTCTGGTCGCCGCGGGGGAGCGGGGCGGTAGTTGCATAAGGAGGGCTACGGGGCGAAGTTTTCCCTCCCTTAGTCAGGGTCCGTAGCTCAGCTGGATAGAGCGCTTGCCTCCGGAGCAAGAGGTCGCGCGTTCGAATCGCGCCGGGCCCATGGAGTTACAAGTGTTCTAGCCGACGGGTGCCAACGAGTGGTGCCGGTCGGCTTTTTTAGCACGCCAGCTAAACGATCTGCGTTGCCCCGAAAGTAAAGCGCGGGCGTTAGACAGAGGCAGCTACAGACAGCGGTTGAGCCCGATCACCCACTCCATCCAGGTATCCGTGCCCCACCCGATGAGGGCCACAGCCTACGTACTCTGCATCGCCCTTGCCGCGCTGACGGTCTGTACCAGCAACGCATTCGACGCCGCAGAGGTCGATCTCAGCTCCGGCACATGGGATGCCTCCTTGACCGTCGGCATCTACGATGCACCCACGCAGACCGCGCTAACCTGTACTACGTCCTGGACGACTGCGTTCGACACGACTGTGTACCCATCGCCGGATACGACCTACGTTTACGTCCCCGACTCCGCCACTGCGGTCTGCCCAGGATTTCCCGATCGCCCTTGGGCATATGCCGGTATGAGTCTCTTCGCGACGTGGTCGGCTGACACGGTCATCCTTAACAGAATAACGAATCCCGAGGCAAACTTTGCGAAGCTGATCGTTCGCTCCGACACCAAGCTCGAGGGAACGGTAGATCCATACTACAATCCAAGGGGACCGCTTGTGCTGACCCGCTAAACGAGCGGGTAAGGACTGCTGCCGCCCCTGTGAAGCGCGGTACCTGAAAGTAAGCCGTACAGTTATAGAGACTCGGTTGACGAGCTTGTCGTAAGTCATGGGAGCACGAGCTAAGTCCCATGACCCACGACTGAGACTGAGGTTTCGTCTTGCCCTTCTAGTGCTTCCTACCAACCACCGAACAACGATACACCTCGTCGGTTACAACCAGAGTGATTTCGGGATTCGGACCAGCGGCAGCCGCCTCGACCTCGTCTTCCGAGACGAACTGGTGAGGCGTAAACCCCGGATTGAAAACAATGAGGATCTGATGCCATAAGGGATTGAACCCTTCACCCTGAATGGCATTGATTACGGGGAAGAAATCCTGGGGGTCATCCAAGTCGTTCGTAGCGTAGATCTCATTAAAGTTCTTATTCTTCGCGAGTATCGAGGCGGATGCGTTCGCGGGAAGCTCTTTCATATTGACCGTGAATATTTCACCCTCATAGAACGCGGGCATCTGACCTGCAGCGCCATTCACGCTTCCCACAGCTGCCATCGCCCCATTGGTTTTCGACATGGCCGGGTTATTCTCCGGCGCAGTGAGCCCATTCTCTTGCTGACAGGCGCTCCCGAGAATCGAGAGCGAAGTAAGCGCGACGAGTCCGCGCAGTGATTTCCATCCGATTGACATGTTTGATTCTCCTTCGATGTGTGAAACACCAGAGTTGATCGAAACACTACCCACCTCGTGCTATCCCAAATGGTACCATACCCCCTGAAACCCAGTATCAGCCACCGACCGATACTCGTGCGGGCCAAAGTGCGGGCCGCCTGTGGGCCGCGGACCTACAGCCGCCGGAATCGGTCGGGGCGAATCAGGGGATCTCGCTTCCCTGTGTCAAATCCCTCGACACGTCACAAAATTGATAGTGGACACAGCACGTAAGAGCATGAGAGTTGCTCCTGATGCCAGAGCGCGATCGATGGCGCTTCGCCGGACCGCGCTACGCCAGAAGGAGCACGATGTCACCACAAACCGGCTTGCGGCGCGTTCTGTTCGGAAATCTCATGCTGATCGCAGCACTGGGCGGGATGCTGGTGCAGCAGCGGTGGGCACACGAGGACTCCGACACCACGATCGATGCAGATCAAGGGGATCGGCAGGTGACCCTGCGCGATTCACTGATGAGCCTCCCCGGCTTTGTGACCGTGGACTCCGCAGTCATCCGCAAGGCAGCGAGCCCGGTGCGCCTCATCGGCCCCACACTCATCGCCTGGGATGATCCCGGTACCACGGGAGACCCTCGCTCGGCAATCCTGTTGCACCCGCCGGTAGTCGCGGCGCTTCGAAAGGTCGCGGAGGATGAAGGGTTCACCCTCGAGGTCCGGTCCACGCGACAACTCCTAGTCGTTACCGCAGACGGGAACTTCAGCGCGAGCCACGCGGACGAGGGCCGGAACGAGAGTTTCGTGCTGGCGGCACCCGGCTCCGAATCCGAGTTGCATTTCGGTCTCATGAGTCCCGAGGAACTCCGGGACGCGCTACGGCACTTTCGGCGGACCTATCGCAGCTGAACCAGGGCAGGATGATGCGAGGTCACTCTCGCATCAGGGAATGTTGGTCCTCATGCTCGCCAGCCGTTTGCGGAGGCGCTCCAGCCGCATCTCCTCCGGCAGCCCCGGTGCCGTCCCTTCTCGGTCCTGCGTGGGCGTTCTGGGTCGGACGCAACCACCTCGGTTCCCTGTTAGAGATTAGGCGTGAAGCTGGAGGCGTGGCAGGCGTCGCCGGCGCTCTCAGCCCCCAATCACTGCCGGCGACTGTCTGGCATACCCCAACCGCTCCAGCGCCACTCTCACCTCGTCGAGCGTCGCCGGGTCGTCAATCGTGGGCGGTACTCGGTACGGCTCCCCGTCTGCAATCTGCCGCATCGTACCGCGGAGCACTTTGCCCGAGCGGGTCTTGGGAAGCCGGGAGACAACGCTGACCTGCTTGAAGCTCGCGACCGGGCCCACCTGTTCCCGCACGATTTGGATTAGCTCCTCGACGATCACCGCCGGTTCGCGGCGAATGCCGGCCTTGAGCACCACCAACCCGACCGGCAGCTGGGTCTTGAGTGGATCCTTAGCCCCGAATACCGCACACTCGGCGACGTCGGGATGGCTAGCGAGCGCCTGCTCGATGCTTCCGGTCGAGAGATTGTGCCCCGCCACGATGATGACATCGTCGATCCGACCCATGATGAAGAGATACCCGTCCTCGTCGATGTAGCCGCCGTCGCCGGTCAGATAGTAGCCGGGGTACCGGGTGAGATAGGTGTCGCGGAATCGCTCGTCGTTCTGCCACAAGGTCGGCATAGTGCCGGGTGGCAGCGGCAGCCGGATTGCCACCGCTCCATCGCGGTTCGGCGGCACCGGCTTGCCTTCGTCATCCATAATCTCGACCACGTACCCCGGGACCGGCTTGGTGGGCGAGCCGGGCTTGACCGGCAGCGGCTCGAGGCCCATGCAGTTGGCCGCGACCGGCCAGCCAGTCTCGGTCTGCCACCAGTGGTCAATCACCGGCCGCTCCAGCAGACCACGGGCCCAGTGATAGGTGTCGGGGTCGAGTCGCTCGCCGGCGAGAAAGAGCGTGCGGAGGCCGGAGACGTCGTGCTTCCGGAAGAATTCGCCGTCGGGATCTTCCCGTTTGATCGCCCGGATGGCCGTGGGCGCTGTGAACAGAACCCGCACGCCATGCTGCTCGATGACCCGCCAAAACTCTCCCGGATCCGGCGTGCCCACCGGTTTGCCCTCATACATGACCGTGGTACATCCGTGGAGCAGCGGCCCGTACACGATGTAGGAATGACCCACGACCCACCCGATGTCCGACGCAGCCCAGAACACCTCGCCGGGGCGAACCCCATAGACGTGCTCCATCGACCACTTGAGCGCGACCGCGTGTCCCCCGTTGTCGCGCACCACACCTTTGGGCATGCCGGTCGTGCCGGATGTATAGAGGATATAGAGCGGGTCGGTCGCGGCCACGGGAACCCAACCAGTCGGGCGTGCCGAGGCCATGAGCTCGTGCCAGTCCAGGTCGCGAGGGGGCAACAGGGCGCAGCGATGCTCAAGCCGCTGCAGGGTGACGCAGTAATCCGGCTGATGCCGGGAGATCGCGAGCGCACGGTCGAGCAGCGGCTTGTACTCGACGATCCGCTTAATCTCGATACCGCAAGACGCGGAGACTATTACCTTCGGCGCAGCGTCTTCAATCCGCACCGCTAGCTCGTGGGACGCAAAGCCGCCGAATACGACCGAGTGGATCGCCCCAATCCTGGCGCAGGCGTACATGGCGATGAGCGCCTCGGGCACCATCGGCATGTAGATGATCACCCTATCGCCTTTGGCAACCTCCAGCGAGGCTAGCACCCCTGCGAAGCGGGCGACCTCTTCCAGCAGCTGACCATACGTGAAGGTGCGGAGCGTGCCGGTTACCGGGCTGTCGTAGATCAGAGCTAGCTGATCGGAGCGCCCATGCTCAACGTGGAAGTCGATGGCATTGTAGCAGGTGTTGAGCTCGCCGCCGGTGAACCACTTATAGAATGGGGCGTTGGACGGGTCCAGTACGTGCTCCCAGGGCCGGTACCACTGGATCGCCTCGGCGGCGCGGCCCCAGAATCGCTCCGGCGAGCGGATCGCCTCGTTGCAGGCGCGCTGATAGTTGCCGGACATGGGCGTCCTCTGCATTGCGTCGGAGTGCCTTCGGCTGACGTTCCTGCAATCATACTCAGCCCTCGTACACCGGTACACAAGGGTCGCCATCGTCGAAACAGCTGCACCCTTGGCGTGAGCCTGGCAACGGATATGATGTTCAGCGACGGTGCAGTCCTGGAACTCCCAACCATTTCAGGGGACATCGCAGGTGGTGTCACCGCGACCTTGACCGTGGCAGTGTGACGAGGGGGATTCAGGGACCGGAAACCAATTGTCATCACTGGCTGTGCGCCTCGAACACCACCTCCGGAAATCGCTCCGCGGGACGATCGAGCAATACCGTCTCCTGCCCCTTCAACTCCCGATCGAAGAACGCCACCTCAAAGGCGCTTACGATGGTGAGCCCGCGGCGCCCATCGATCGGGCCTACCAGATGAAGCCACCGGGTCACCGGTGAAAAGAGCGGGAAATCCGAGAAGTTGGGATGAAACATGCCCGGTATCAGCACCAGGTAGCCGTCTCCCGGCAGCCGGTCGAACACCGCCCGCATGGTGTGCTGGGTCTCGTCGATATCTCCTTGCCCCCACCCTTCGAGCCGCATGCTCGCACTATCACGGCTGATCCACATCGCAGGTTGGGTAAGGCCGCTCTCCACCACATTCGCCGGCATGAAGACATCCATCATGAGACACGCCTTGAGCCGCGCCTCCCGCAGGCACGCCTCGGCAGTCGTGGCCCCACCCAGCGAGACGCCGAACATGCCGGCGTGCTGCAGGTCCAGCCGGCCGGTCAGGATTCCCCTCGGGTCCAGCCGGTTGAGGTTCGCGAGCCGGTCCAGCGTGAAGATCGCATCCTCGGCCAGGTACGGGAGGATGCTGTCAATGAATGCGGGATGCCCAGGATGTTCTGGATCGAACATGCGAGGGTCGAACTTCGCGAGTCGTCCGTCGGGGAAAACGACTCCGCTCGCAGCATACGGATGATCGATCGTCGCAACGACGTAGCCGTGGGAGACCAGCTCCTCGACATTCGCGGTATTGTGCTGGCGGAAACCACCGCGGCCGTGTGAAAAGAGCAGTACAGGAAACGACCCCTCCGCCGCATCCGCCCCGGAGATGGCATTGGTGCTGACGTACTTGAGGTATCCGAACACGAAGCCCGGCATGTGAAACAGCCTGGCCAGAGGAGCGAGTACCTGCGGGTGTGCCACGTAGGGCGCCCGGCGCCCGGATGCAGTCGCCGGCGCTGGATACCAGATCTGAACCATCACCTCGCGGCGGTCGGTAGGGTCCGCCGTGAAAACTTCGGCGCGGGCCGAATCGACCCAATGGTAAGTCATGGTCCCGATCCCGAACGGACCGGTCGGATGGGGGAAGCGGAAGATGGGAACCAGCAGGGGCAAGGTGATGGAAGCCGACAACCACACCAGTCCGACCAATGTTCCAGTACCGGCCGCGAACCACCGGGCCAGACTAGGCGCTCTAGCTGTGGCGCCCGCTCTCGGGCTCAGCGGCCACCCGAGGAACACCAGGGCGCTGAGCAGGTAGGCCGGGGCCATCTGCCAGCGCGGTCCTTCCAGTACCACCTGCAGAACACCGAATAGCACCGACGCCGGCGCGGCGAACCGGACCCACGGCACCGCGCGGAGCCGGGGGACAACCAGCGCGAGGAAAGTCAGCAGATTGGCAAGCGACAGCAGGACTTCAAGAGGCCGCATCGACGAGCCCTACTCTAAAGCGAGACGTCACACCGGCCTCTCATTGACCAATCAGGAGACCTCGAGCAGGTGCGCAGCCTCTCGTGCAATTATGAGCGCCTCATCGGTGGGTATAGCGTATGCAGCGAGGTCAGAACCCACGGCAGAGATCAACTGCTCCCCTCGAAGGTTTCTCTCGACATCAAGATCAAGGCCTGCCCATGCCAGCGTCTCGCAAATCCGTCGCCGGATTTCCGGGGAGCGTTCCCCAATTCCACCGGTGAAGACCACCGCCTCGGCGCCCTCCAGCACCGCGAGGTACGCCCCCACGTACTTACGCACCCGGTAGCAGAACAGCTCCACCGCGAACCTCGCCGCCGAATCGGAACGGGAGAGGAGTTGCTTCATGTCGTGAGTTCCGGCCAGCGCCGTGAGCCCCGAGCCGTGGTTGAGCACCCACTCCACCTTGTCCAGCGTCATCCCGATCCGCAGCATCTGCAGCACGACACCGGGATCGAGATCGCCAGGTCGAGTACCCATGAGGAGGCCCTCCAGTGGGGAGAATCCCATGGAGGTGTCAACTGCGTGGCTCTGACGGATGGCTGCAGCGGAACATCCGTTCCCCAAATGAAGCGTGATGATGGTCGGAGAGGCATTCCCGCTCAGCTCGGCATACCGCTCGGTCACGTAACGGTGTGACCAGCCGTGAAAGCCGTAGCGGCGCACCCCCGGAGTGGGAGGAATGGCGTAACGGTGAGCGAGCTCCGGAAGGGTTCGGTGAAAGGCGCTGTCGAAGGCGGCAAACAAGGGGACGCCGAGGTCCCGGGTAGCCTCGATGGCCTGGAGGGCTATCGTGTTATGGAGCGGAGCTAGAGAAGCGAGTCCCCGAAGCCGGTCATACTCCGCCCCGTCGATCGACACTACGTCCTGAGCAACTTCCCCGCCGTGTACCACCCGGTGCACGATCGCATCCGGCCGACCGGGAACCGCGGCTAACGCCGCCTTGACCGCCTCGGGCCAGCCGTTCTCTTGCACGGACCGAGCACCCGAGGCGATCGCCTCCTGCAGCCCTCCCGTAAAGCGGAACAGCTTCCACTTGAGCGTGGCGCTGCCGCAGTTAATCACCAGAAGTTGCATCGACGGCAAGCCGAGACGGGCCCGTCGGATGCGCTACCCCACCTTGAACTGCGTCATCATCCCGTGCGTCCAGTGCGGCTTGCCATCCTTCATATCCGGCAGGAAGCAGATCAGACCGTATTCCCCGGGCGTGAGATCAGCCGCGAAGGTGGCGCTCGCTCCGGGGTCGAGCGAGGTCACGCCCGCAAACGGCAATCCGGGCGGGGCACCCTTCATTTTGTCGGCCCATTTGCCCAAGTCGGCGATCGCCACACCCGGGGGCAGCTTGACCAGGACGACCTCGTGGGCCTGCGTCCCGTCATTCTTGACGAGGATGACATGATGCCCCGGAGTGAGCGGCGAGGACTGGGTGAATGCGTAGTCCCTTACGGTAATCGTATCGGACTCACCCGTGAGCTGATTCGCCGCACCCTGCGATGCGGTCACCTCGAAGGGATGGAGCATGCCTTTCATGACGTGCGGCACCATGTCGGACGACGGAATGAAGCACAGCACGGCGTAGCTCCCTGGTTCCAGCACCACGCTCCCTTCGGCTGAACCGCTAGGGCCAGCCGCGTTCGGACCGCCAAGGAATTTGACCCAAGTTGGGGGCGGCCCTGGGTGCTTCATGGCCTCGCCGAAATCGGCTGCTGTCTTTCCATCCTCGAGCCGGATCAACTGCGCCTGGTGGAATTCCTTGCCGTTGTTGACGAGATGAATGGTGACGATCCCAGCTGGGACCTGAGCGGGAAGCTCAAACGCGTAATCAGTAGCCGTTATGGTGAGCATCGTCGGAGCCGGAGCAGCGGCTGTCGCATCGGCCGTGGCCGGGGCAGGTTTTTCGGACTTGCAGCTGACGAGACCGGCCAGCAGCAGTACGGTGCCGGCCGCTGAACGAATCGACATGATCTTCCTCACGGGTTCGAAGGATTGGAAAAGCCCCGCCACAAGGTACATCGGCGGGGCTTCGCTGTCTGCGATGGACGTTCTGTCACTCCCGCATCGGGTAGTGCTCGTCCTCGTACCTGGCCACTTCCTTACTCAGCCGTTCGAGCTTCTCGCCCTCCGGCGTGTCGGGCTCGGGATCCTCTTCGAACAACCGCTCCATCTCCTTTACCGCGTCCCGATACTCCTGCTCGGTCTTGATCTGTGGTGGCGGGTCGTCGGGCATGGAACCTCCTCGAGACGGTCGCGAACCTGCTGACATCACTTCGGTCCAGTCGCCGCCGCCGCCGAGAAAGTCGGTAAGAGCGAGAGGCCGGCTCGGAGCAGCCCGGTGAGCAGCGGGATTCCGGCTCCTGCGCCGAGCAGGGCGATATTGGCGGCCAGCCAGCGGGAGGTCCAGCGGTTCACCATCGTACGGTCCCGCCGAACGGCCACCAGCGCCACAGCCGTTCCATTGAGCAGCACGAACAGGATGAGCGCGGTGCGCAGGGCCCACGACCCTACGCCGGACAGCATGGCGAGAATATCGGCCTGCATCGCGGCCTCATGCCGTGAAGGGGATGGGAGGCTTCCCGGAGGCGCTCTGCGGCCCAGAGAGCGTACCGGTGCTACTCGAACTATTGGAGCATGGTGCAGTACGCGCAAGGGTTTGGTCAGAATGCTCGCCCGCCTCTGGCGCAGTCGGCCATGAGAGGCACATTCAGGCGCGGGAAACCAATCCCTTCCTCAAAACGTTCTCCGTGAAACGCCAGGAACGGAGTTCTCGGATGAGCCTCTTGAATACCGGACGGCCGACGACCGCCCAGCGGGCCACATCCCCCGACCAGGGGTCTGCACTCTCGTCGTACCCGGTCCGTCCCGACCTGCTGCCCACCGAGGAGAGCATCGCCGGGCGTTATTTCATGCGGTTCGCGCGCTCGCCGCAGGACCTGGAGGCGGTCGAACGCCTCCGCTTCGAGGTCTTCAACCTCGAGCTCAGCGAAGGCCTGGACTCCGCCTTCGAGACCGGAAGGGACCACGACGAGCTGGATCCCTGGTTTCACCATCTGTTGATTCTGTCGCGGGACAGCGGAAAGGCGCTGGGCACCTACCGGCTGCAAACCGCCGAGATGGCCGCCGCTGGACGCGGCTTCTACTCGGCCGGGGAATACGATCTCTCGGGGCTTCCGTCCGGTTTCCTTGCAAGCGCGGTCGAAGTTGGAAGGGCTTGTGTCGCGAAGGAGCACAGGAACGGCCGAGTCCTCAATCTGCTGTGGCGGGGCCTGGCGCAGTACCTGACCCACACGGCCAAACGCTACCTCTTCGGATGTTGTTCGCTCACCAGCCAGGAGCCGGCCCTCGGAATGGCGACGTTGCACTACCTGAAGCAGCGCAACCTGCTGCATCCGGAATTCTCCGCGGCACCGCTCCCGGACCTCAACTGCGAGATGCTCGCTGATCCCAACCTGGTCGCGGGTCAGCAGGTGCGCATTCCCGCGCTGTTCCAGAGCTACCTGAACCTCGGCGCCAAGGTGTGCGGGGGGCCCGCCCTTGACCGCCTATTCAAGACGATCGACTTCCTCGTAGTGCTGGATATCGAGGCGCTGGACCTGCACAGCTACCGGTTCTTCTTTCGCTGATCGATGCGACCCTTCCGTGCCTGGATCCGGCTAGCGGCGCTGACCATCTGGACAACGACCGGTCTCGTGGTCTATCTGGCGGCAGTCGGAATCACGCTTGGCATCGCCCGACTCCGGCGTCCGGCCCGCCGCCGGGTGTTCCAGAGCTGGGCCCGAGGCGTCGAGTGGATCCTCGGCGTCCGGGTTGACCCGCTCGGGTTGCCGCCCAAGGCGCCATTCCTCCTGGTCGCGAACCATCTCAGCTATCTCGACGTTGTTATCCTGGCAGCTCGATTGGAGGCGGTCTTCGTGGCCAAGCAGGAGGTTGCGAAATGGCCGGTGATCGGCCGTCTCGCAAGCCTCATGGATACCATTTTCGTCGATCGGAACGCCCCGCGCGACACGATTCGGGTCATGGGACGGCTCGAAGCGGCCGTGACCGCGGGAGACGGTGTCGTCCTCTTCGCCGAGGCGACCAGCTCGCCGGGCTCCGATGTCCTGCCGTTTCGTCCGGCACTTCTGGAGTGGGCCGCGAGGCATGAGCACCCGGTGTACCACGCGAGCCTCAGCTACCGTACGCCGGAGAGTTCGGCGCCGGCGCATCTCGTGGTCTGCTGGTGGGGAGACATGACCTTCGGATCGCACCTCGTCTCCCTGGCTGCACTACCGACGATCTATGCGACGGTCGTCTTCGGAGAAGAACCGATCCAGGAATCCGACCGGCGCCGCCTCGCCGAGCAACTACACCAGGCCGTGCGCGAGCGCTTTGTGCCTGTGGTGACGAACCTTCAGGAGGTTTGAGTGAAGAGACTGGAAGCAGTCGTGGGCAACTGTCATGTCCTCGACCAGTGCATCGAGGAATTGCGTCGCATGGACGACGAGACCTACGCCACGACCGGCGCGGACGAGGGATCCCCGGTTGGAGCCCACTTTCGCCACGTCTTCGACCACTATCAGGTGCTCCTCGGGGGCCTGGGCGGGGGCCGGATTGACTACGACGCCCGACGGCGCGATCCTCGGCTGGAGCGGGAACGGGGATATGCCATTGACGTCGCACTCGGCCTTCGAAACCAGCTCGGCCACTTCACAGCAGAGATGGGATCAAGACCGCTCCAGGTCTCGACCAGGAGCCTGGCCGACGAAGAGGAACCGGACTGGAGCGGATCCACCGTGCAGCGCGAGCTGCAGTTCCTGGTGAGTCACACCGTGCATCACTGCGCCCTCATCAAGCAGATTCTCCGTCAGAACGGCTTCGAGACCGGGATGGAATTCGGCCTGGCGCCATCCACGAAGGGTCACTTGCAGCGTCAGGCAGCATGTGCACGCTGAGCTGGCTGCCGGTCCGCGGCGGCTACAGCCTGTTCTTCAATCGAGACGAGAGCCCGCTTCGTGGTCCCGAGGTTCCGGCGGCGGTCCATCGGTGGGACGACGTCACTCTGGTGGCACCCCTCGACAGCGATCAGGGCGGCACCTGGATAGCGGCCAATGAATTCGGAGTGACCGTCGCAGTCCTGAATCGATATGGCCCCGAGATGGTCCGCGTCGCTGCACCACGCAGCAGGGGCCAGCTGGTACGGTCGCTGGCAACAACCTCAAGTCCCGACCTGGTGCGCCATCGGCTCGCCGCGAGCGCCCTCACCGATTACCGGCCATTCACTCTGGCGAGCACGGCGCCCGACTCGCCGGTATACGTCCTGGGGTGGAACGGTGAAAGCCTCGAGGAGCGGGCGGTGGCGCTGCCGGGACTGGTCGCAACCAGTTCCGGATTCTCCAGCGAAGCAGAAGCGGCGCGACGCGCGACTCTGTCACAAATCCAGGCTGGCGCGCCGATCACGCCCGAGATGCTGGAGGCTTTCCACCGCTCCCATTTGCCGGTGCGGGGTCCTCTGTCTCCCTGCATGCACCGGGATGTAGCCCAGACGAGGAGCTTCTGCCGGGTGGACGTGACGTCTGATTCGGTGGAGATTCGCCATGTGCTCGGTCCACCCTGTGTCACCACGGAAATTGTCGGGTCCAGAATCGCTCGCAGCAGAGAACCCTCTCCTCTCTCCCGTTGAGTAATCCCCCAGATGGTACCTCGCGCCGTGGAGCCTGGTTCCTCGGCGTTTATCTCGTTCTTCTGATCGCCTCACACATCGTTCGCGCTTCACATCCCAGGGACGGCGTTCCCGACGGTGACGAGCGGACAATCAACCTTCATGTCGTGGATCATGGGCAGGAGACCCGCGACGAAGTGCATATCGCGTTTCGGGATCAGCACCCTGACAGCGCGGGGGATTGGCCAACGGTCGTGCTCCTGCATGGCAGCCCGGGGGACAACGGCGCGTTCTGGGCGCTGGGCCCGGCTCTGGCCGATCACTTCCGGGTCATCGCCCCGGACCTCCCCGGTTTCGGCGGCTCGACCCGGGAGATTCCCGACTATTCGATCGTCGCACACGCGCATTACGTGCTTCAGCTGCTCGACAGCCTCCACATCAAGCAGGCCCACATCGTCGGATTCAGCCTGGGCGGTGGCGTTGCGCTCAACATCGCCCAACTGGCGCCCGACCGGGTCCGCTCGCTCACTCTGCTTTCCTCGATCGGTGCCCAGGAATACGAGCTGGCCGGCGAGTATCACCTGAACCACGCGATCCACGGTCTGCAGCTCGCCGGGCTATGGGGACTTCGCGAACTGGTCCCCCATTTCGGTCTCTTGGATGACGGGATGTTGAGCGTCGAGTACGCCAGGAACTTCTACGAGACCGACCAGCGGCCGTTGCGAAAGATCCTGTCCCGCTATGCGGGCCCGATGCTGATCCTCCACGGGGTGAAGGATCCCCTGGTGACGCCCGCCGCCGCGCACGAGCATGCGCGTCTGGTGCCGCAAAGCGAGTTGGTGATGTATCGCGGCGACCATTTCATGGTCTTCCAGCACCCGGAGATGATCGAGGAACCGCTGACCGACTTCATCCAACGGGTCGAGGCTGGCAAGGCGGCGACTCGAGCCACGGCGGAGCCTCAGCGTCTAGAGAAGGCAGCGCGGCCTTTCGATCCCCGCACGGTGCCACCGACGCGTGGACTCGCCCTTGTCATTCTCCTGGTCCTGATCGCGGCGGCCACGCTGGTGAGCGAGGATCTGACCTGTGTCGCGACCGGCCTGCTCATCGCCCGGGGAACGCTCGCGGCAGTGCCCGGCACTCTGGCCTGCTTCGTCGGGATTTTCGTGGGAGACGTGCTGCTCTACCTCGCGGGACGGTGGTTGGGCCGTGCAATTCTTTATCGAGCGCCGGTTCGCTGGTTCCTCCGGCCCGAGGATGTCGAGCGCAGCTCTGAATGGTTCCGGCAGCGTGGCGCCCCGATCGTCTTTGCCACTCGATTACTGCCCGGTACCCGGCTTCCCACCTACTTCGCGGCGGGAATGCTGCAGACCAGCTTCTGGCGATTCACCGGCTACTTCTTCGTGGCCTGCGCACTGTGGACCCCGCTCCTCGTCGGGTTTTCCGCCGCAGTTGGAGAGAGCGCGCAGATGGTCCTGGGAGCGGTGCGGAGCCGGGCATGGACCTGGCTGCTCATCACCGCCCTGGTCACTTTCCTGCTGCTCAAGGTGGTGGTGCCTCTCTTTTCCTGGCGCGGCCGTCGTCTGATGCTCTCCCGGTGGCGGCGGATCACCCGCTGGGAGTTCTGGCCTCGGTGGGCGTTCTATCCTCCGGTTGCCCTGTACGTAGTGTACCTCGCGCTCAAATACCGCAGCCTGACACTCTTCACCGCGGGGAATCCGGCCATCCCCGGTGGCGGCTTTGTCGGAGAATCCAAGGCCGACATCCTGGAGGGTCTCCGCCACTCGCCCGAATTTGTCGCGCGCACCAAACGCCTCCGCAGAGGTCTCGACTACGAAGAGAAGCTGAGTCGCGTCCGGACCTTTCGGCAGCGACACGGATTGGCATTTCCAGTCGTGCTCAAGCCGGACATCGGAGAGCGTGGAGCAGGTGTAGCCATGATCAAGGACGATTACCACGTTGCCCAATACCTGACACACGCCAGGGGCGACGTCCTCATTCAGGAATTTCTGCCCGGTCTCGAATTCGGAATCTTCTACTACCGGAAACCTGGAGAGCCGAAGGGGACGATCTTCTCGGTGACGGAGAAGCGGCTCCTCACGGTGACGGGAGACGGGCGCCGAACGCTCGAGGAATTGATCCTGGCCGACGATCGCACTGTCTGCATGGCACCGGTCCATCTCCGCCGCCACGCGGGCGAATTGACTTCAATCCCCACGGCGGGAGAGACCATCCAACTGGTCGACGTAGGCACCCATTCGCGCGGGGCCCTCTTTCTTGATGGGTCATGGGTTCGCACCCCGGAGCTGGATGCCGCGATTGACCGGATCAGCCAGAGCTACGAAGGATTCTTCTTCGGCCGCTACGACATCAAAACGCCGGATCTCGACGATTTCCGCGCGGGCAGAAACTTCAAGATCGTCGAGCTGAACGGAGTGACGGCGGAGGCGACGAGCATCTACGATCCGCGAAACAATTTGAGAACGGCGTATCGCACCTTGTTCGAGCAATGGCGCGTTCTGTTTGAAATCGCGGCGGCCAATGTGCGGGCTGGGGCGGAGCCTGCGAGCCTGCGTGAGCTTGGAACTCTGATGTGGAAGCACGCTCGTCTGAAGCCATAAGCCGTCAGCCGTCAGCTATTAGCTGTTAGCTGTTAGCGAACTGACTGCCCTGAGCCATAAGCCTTAAGCCAGGCACCTCAGCCCGAGCGCAGCGAGGGATCTAGCATCCTCACCTGGATTTCAAGGTAAGGAGACTAGATCCCTCGTCGCTTCGCTCCTCGGGATGAGGTGCCTTGCGTATGGCTTAAGGCTTATGGCCGACGGCTGACAGCAGCTGACGGCTAACGGCTAACGGCCGACGGCTAATCCGGCACCCAGAACCCCTCCGGGCACAACCGCCGCACGAAGGCCTCGCCCGATGGCGTGAAGGGGCGGCGCCAGCCGAATGAGGCGATCGGCTGATCCACGATGCGGGAGGCCTGGTCCAGTAGCCGATGGGCCAGACCTTTCTGCTGAGCTTGGCCCAGGGTCCAGATGATTTCCACCGTCCACGAGGTAAGCGGGGCGACTCCGGTGGAGGGACGCCGCTCCTCGTCCCAGTCATCCCACGACCACCATCCCCAGCGGGGACGTGGCCGCAGCACCGCCAGCCCGATGCCCCGCCCCGCGCGCCGAGCAACGAAGATCCGGACCTCGGGGTCGGTGTCGGCCGTGGTATAGGCAGGCGTATTGAACGGCGTGTCGGTCTTGGCTCGGTGGGCCAGCCGCTGCGCCAGTTGCCGGTGCTCCGGCGACGAAGCGTTGGTGATGAGCAGCACCTCTACGTCGTCCCAACGTGCGACAACCTGCTCCCCTGCCAAAGTCGGGACGGAAATTCCGACGGACCACATGTCTGGGACTGCCGCCACACCCCCTCCTCACAGATGTACGACTAATTTATAACGATGCTGATCATGGACCGCGAGAACCTGCACGCACCAGGGTGGTCCCACGTGCTCTCGACCACCAATGACCTCGAGGAGCTGGATGGGTTTCGCATCCGGTTGGGAGCGCCTCCTGGCGCCCTCCACGTGAAGAACCCGGCCCGACCCCACCTCGATCTCAAGCTCGCGCCGCGGGACCAGGCGCTCCGGGATCCCGAAGTCCGGGTCTTTGAAAGTACTCGCGAGCTGGTGCGCTTCTGGAACCGGGTCCGCAGCCGGATCCCCTGACTCAAACCGCGACAACGTGCCCTCTCAACCCGCCGTTTCGATCCACGGGCTCCGGAAGTTTTACGGGGAGACCCGCGCCGTTGACGGACTCGACCTCGAGATCCTGACCGGTGAATGCTTCGGCCTGCTCGGTCCCAATGGTGCCGGTAAGACTACGACGGTCGAGATCTGCGAAGGACTCAACCAGCCCGACTCCGGCACAGTAATCATACTCGGCCGCCAGTGGGCGACCGACGCTGCTGATCTCCGGCCTCGCATCGGCGTGTCGCTGCAGGAGACCCAGCTCGCCGACAAGTCGACCGTGGAAGAAACCCTTCGGCTATTCCGCAGTTTCTACCATGGCGGGCCGACGGTAGACACGGTCATCGGGCAGGTCCAGCTCAACGAGAAGCGGCGCAGCCGAGTCGGCCAGCTCTCGGGCGGGCAGAAGCAGCGGATGGCCTTGGCCTGCGCCCTGGTGGGCGATCCCGAGCTGCTCTTCCTCGACGAGCCGACCACCGGACTCGACCCCCAGTCCCGCCGCCAGCTTTGGGACCTGATCGAGCAGTTCAAGGCCCAGGGCCGCACCGTGTTGCTCACCACACACTACATGGAAGAGGCGGAACGGCTGTGCGACCGGGTCGCCATCGTGGATCACGGCCGGGTGATCGCCTTGGGAACTCCGCGCGAATTAATTGCGTCGCTCGGATCGGAACATGTGGTCGAGTTCACCCTGCTCGACGGCAAATCGCCGGACGACAATGAGCTCCGGGCGCTCGGGGGAGTGCATGCGGTGCGACGGACCGGCGGGCGGATCTTCCTCGAGATTTCCCAACTGCACGAGACCCTTCCGCCGCTGCTGAACCTGCTGGAGCGGCTCGGCACCGGATTCGCCGAACTGAGAACTCATACAGCGACGTTAGAGGACGTGTTCGTCTCTCTGACCGGCCGGTCGCTGCGGGAGGAATGACATGATCAGCGACTCCCTGCAGCAGCTGATCTCGGTACGGTTCCGGGAATTCTTCCGCGAGCCGGAGGCCTTGTTCTGGGTTTATGGCTTTCCTCTACTGCTCGCGGCGGGGTTGGGATTGGCATTCCGCGATCGCCCGGCGGACCGGATCGTTGTCGGACACCTGCCCGGTGTGACAAGCGGGGCGATCGAGGCGCTCAAGGCGGACTCAGGGGTTCGTCTCGAGGCTTTTCCCGACTCGACGGCGGGGGCCCGGGCACTGCGCAATGGGCGAATCGCCTTGCTGCTCGTGCCCGACCAGACCGGACTGCGCTATCGCTACGACGATACCCGACCCGACGCGCGCATGGCTCGGCAACGCGTCAACGACGTGGTGCAGCGGTCGGCGGGGCGGACCGACCAGGTAACCACCGCGGATCAGGTCGTGCGGGAGCGCGGGTCGCGCTACATCGATTTTCTGATTCCCGGTCTGATTGGATTCAACCTGATGGGCAGCGGAATCTGGGGGACCGGGTTCACCATCGTGGATGCGCGAAAGCGAAAACTGCTCAAGCGCCTCGCGGCGACACCGATGTCGCGCAGCGAGTACCTGGCCTCGTTCCTCCTCTCTCAGCTGGTGCTTCTGGTCGTCGCGGTGGGGGTGCTGCTGCTCTTCGGGATGCTGGTGTTCGATGTCCCGGTCCGGGGCTCGTTCGTCACCCTCGCGGTCACCTGTGGCGTGGCGGGCCTCAGCTTTGTGGCCCTGGGCCTCTTCATCGCCGCCCGCCCCCGCACGGTGGAGGCAGCGTCGGGACTGATGAACCTCGCGATGCTGCCGATGTGGGTGTTCTCCGGAGTGTTCTTCTCTTCGAGCCACTTTCCGGCGGTCATGCAGCCGGTCATCAAGGCGCTGCCGCTCACCGCGGCCAACGACGCCCTCCGCGCCGTCATGCTGGAAGGTGCTGGACTGAGGGAAGTGTTCCCCGAACTCGCCGTTCTCCTGGTCTGGCTGATCGTCTCCTTCGGGCTGGCCCTGAAGCTGTTTCGCTGGACCTAGCGACCCGCCAGCATCCGCTGCGCCAGTGAATCCACCAATTCGATCGGGTTACCTTCATTCCGGTTGGTGAGCGCGATGATGGTGATGCCTTCGGTGGGCAGCCGCCGAATGGCGTTCCGGAACCCTCTGGTTTCCCCGGTGTGCCAGGTGGAAGGGAGATCGGCAAATGGGGCGAGGTACCAGCCGAACCCATACTTCGCCGAGGTACCGTCGTTGAGCCGGTAGGGAGTGAAGGCCTGCTGAAGCAGGTCCGCCCGCACCAGTTTTCCGGTGTCGAGGGCTGCAGCCCAATGGGTCATGTCGTCAATTGACGTGTAGATCCCGCCATCTCCCAGCACCGCACTCGTATTGCTCTGATCCGTCTGCACCCAGCCCCCACTGCCCTCCCGCCGTGAATAGCCGTAGGCCCGCTCGGCAACCGTTGATATTCCGTTTTCGAAAGCCACCGTCCTGGTCATGCCGAGGGGCCGGAAGATCCGCTCGGCCAGGAAGTCGGCAAATCGCTTCCCCGATTGCTTCTGCACGAGCAACGCGAGCATGGAGTATCCGGAATTGGAATAATCCCACCGCTCACCAGGTTGGAACTTCACCGAGTCGTGGCTGCTCAGGATCCTCAGCACATCCGAGTCGTGCACCTGAACCGTCTGAGTATCGGGAACGAAGTCCTCGTAGTCCAGCAGGCCGGAGGTGTGCGTAAGCAGGTTCCGAACGGTTATCCCATACAGCTTGGGAGGCAATTCGGGGAAGAACTTCGAGATCGAATCGTCCAGGCTGAGACCGCCATCCTGGGCCACGAGCAACGTCGCCATGGCGGTGAATTCCTTAGTGACGGAAGCGAGCCGGTAGTTGGTCGTCGGAGTCGCAGCCCGTCCTTCCTCGAGACTCGCCGCGCCATAACTCTTGCGGAAGACCACCTGGCCCCGCTGCAGCACGATCACATTGGCCCCGGGACCCTTGCTGTCGCTGTAGACGCGGAACAGCGAGTCGGCGTACGCCCCGATATTCGAGGCGACCGGCTCGGCACCCTTCGCGCCCTGGCCACATGCGAGAGCGACCGCGCAGAGCGAGACTCCAAGGGCATTCCGAATCGGCATGTTCATGTCCGGGTGAATCGCTCGGGGCTGAAGACGGAGAGGTCAAGAGTAGTTGAGCCGACAGTCACGAAGTCGGCCGCGACTTCACCGATGGCGCTGGCGAACTTGAAGCCATGTCCGGAGCAGGCACTAACCAGTGTGACGCGAGGCTCCGAGGGAAGCGGGCCGAGCACGAAGTGAAAATCCGGAGTATTGGTGTAGAGACAAACGGCTGCAGACCGAAACGGACCTGCCGCATCCGGGATGAATCGCTCCAGCAGCGAGCGGGCATCCGCCATCTCGTCGGGCGACACGCTCCGGTCCACCGTCTCAGGACTGGTGGTCGCCCCTTCGTGGTGACGCGCGATCTTGAATCCCTCGCCCACATCTGGCAGGCAATAGAACAGCCGATCCGGCGCCCATTCCCAGATGAAGACCGGCAGCCGCTCGGGGGAGACTCGCGACATCCCGGCCGGCGGATCGAACCAGAATGTGATCTGCCGTTCAACGCTCAGCGGAAGCGCACCGCCGATCAGGTCCCCCAGCCACGAGCCCGCCGCCAGAATGATCGCTCCGGCTTCGAACCGACCCGCCGTGGTCTCCAGCACGACGCTCGCGCTGCCTGCGCTCCATCCTTCGACCGTTGTGCCCAGGTGAGTCTGGGCCCCAAGGGTCTTCGCTCGGGCCAGCGCCGCAGCGACAGCTTCCTCCGGGTGCAGGATCCCGGCGTGGGGCTCGAGGATCGCCGCGGTGTCCGGTTCGGGACGGAGGTCCGGAAAGCGTCGGGCGATCGTCGCGGAATCCAGTTCTTCAAATGGCAGCCCATGGGTCATCGCGCTGCGGCGCGACCCACTCACCAGTAGTCCGTCGCGAGGGCCCAGCATGAGCCCTCCGGTCTGTTGAAAGACCGGAACTCCGGTCTCCTTCATCAACAAGTCCCAGCGTTCATAGGCCCGCTGCACCAGCGGGACGTAGGCCGGGTCCTCGTAGTATGCCTGGCGGATGATTCGGGAACGCCCGTGGGTGGATCCCAGGGTGTGTGGCGGGTGGAACCGGTCGAAGCCGACTGCGCGGACGCCGCGGCGCGCGAGATCGAGCAGGGCCGCGCTCCCCATCGCGCCCAGCCCGACGACGGCTACATCAAACTGCTGGCTCACGTGGTGAAGCGGCGGGCGTTCTCGAGCAGGAAGCGTTGTTCTGCGCGGATGACGCTCGCGGGGACTCCCTCCTCCAGAACTGCGGCTACCTGACCGTCCCGTACCCTGAGGATGGTACCTCCCACTTCCGCGGCGACACCACGAATGAACCGCACGGTGCCGCGAAGCTGATGCCCGGGTTCCGGCGCCATCGCCTCGCCCAGCCGGAAGCGAATCCCGCGCTCGGAGAGGTCAAGCACCTCGAAATCGAACCCGGACACATGGAGCCGAGGTCTGGCCTTGGCCGGATACGCGATGCGGTAGAACTCGCGTGCTGAATCTCCGGGTGTCGCGTCGCGCGGCATTACCACACCATACCCGTACGAGGACGTGGAGGGTAATACCGCTCCTCCAGAATCGTCTGCAGCGGAACCCCGGTATCCAGCTTCGCAGCTACCTGGCCATTGACCACGCGCAGCACTTTCCCGCGCACCTCTACCGCCTTGTCAGGGCGGAACTGGATGATGGCTCGGATCAGCTCACCCTCCTTGACCGGCGCTCCCCTGCCTGCTGTGCGGAAGCGAACTCCGCCGGAGGAAAGATCTACGATCTCGTAGGTCTTGCCGCTGGTCTGGAGCTGCGGCCCCGACGCAGAGAAGGAGATCCGGGAATGCTGTCGCCGAGCCGGTGAATTCATGAAGGGAGACTCCTTGTCGTCATCAGGGCGCGGACGTTCCCGGACTCTATGGCCCGACGGGCTTCCAGCTCAAGCTCGAGCAGGTCGAGCTTGGCGACCCCCGCTTCAGGTATGCGGAGCGGCTGACCGGTGCCGAATACGAACCGGTCGGAACCCATGGTGGCCAACAATTGCTGAAAATGATCTTCGGGCGGACCCCAGACCCAGGAAGTATCCCACCAGATGCGATTGGCCTCGTCCGGGGTACTGCCGAAATGTACCTCTTCTATGAAACTGCGCTCCGCGTGCGTCACCAGCAAGCGGGTCCGCCGGTCCAGCCGGATCAGGGTCCGGACGGCGGCGGCGCTCAGCTCCGGAGCCGTATCCGCCGGATGCCGCTGGCGGCCGTCTTCCAGCCGCACCGCGAGTACGATCGGAACTCCGGCTTCAGCACTGGCAAGAACCAGCTGGACCATGAGGGGACCGGTCGGTCCCAGCCCGTATTGACCCGGGTCGACTCGAATGGCCGGGGCCCCGTTCCGAACAGCCTCCTCCAGCACGGCTTCCCAGCCTGGAATGCCGGGGTGCACCGCGGGAACCGGCCGCAAACGGGGAAACCGGGTGGTGGTCTCGTACAGCCAGTGATTCCCTTCGGCTGGGTTGCGCCACCAGAGACCTGGCAGGTGGGATACCCAGGCATCGGTGATCCCCACCCGCGTCATGGCGGTGAGCAAAGCCTCGGGAGAGGTGCCGGGCACCCGTCGAAACGGGTAGTTGCCGAGGAAGCTGTTGACGTCGGTGATCATCGCAGACGCTCACCGAAGATCCGTAACGCATTCCCCGATCGCACCAGCTCCATGTCCGGAGCGGCAAGCAGTTTCTCCAGGTATCGGAGCTTGGCGAGGCCGGTATCCATGGTCAGGTCGCAGCCCCACAGCAGGCGCTCGGGGCCGGCGGACTCGAGGCACTGTTCCAGCATGCCACCGTCCACACCGCTTCCCGACAGATCCACCATCACGTTGGATACATGCCGCACCCGGTTCAACGAATGTTGCCAGTCTCCACCACCACCGATGTGCGCCAGGATGAAGATCACTTCCGAATGGCGCTCCGCTAACTCACAGAGCTCCACCGCGTCCGAGGCCTCCTGGCCGGGCCAGTCCCGCCGACGGTGTTGCCAGATGTGTTGCAGCACGGGTACCCGGTGTCGCCGGGCTGCCTCGCAGATGGGATCCAAGAGGGGGTCGTTAGCTCGACGGCTGGCAGCAAGCTTGATGCCGATCATTCCGGCCCCAAGACAGCGCGCTATCTCGGCCTGGGCGTGCTCCTCGAAGTTCGGATTGACCGCGACGTAGCCCCGGATTTGGGTCGGGTGCTCCCGCTGCAGCCTCAGGAGCTGATCGTTGCCGTAGGTGAGGTCGGCCGCCGAAGGGAAATAGATCGGGGAGGTGAGACCCCAGCTGCCGAGGATCGAGGCGACGTGCGTCGTGATGCCGATCCGCTCGCCGGCACGAAGCCGGCTCGCGTTGCGCTCCCGCCAGTCGCTTCGCGGTGTCCGGTCGTGCAGGAAATGGGCGTGAACGTCAACCAGCATGCAGGGCTCCCAGCGTCGTCAACGCGTCACCCAGGGTCTCCAGGGCGGCATCAATCGTAGCGTCGTCGTGGGCCAGCGACACGAAGTTGTAGGCGGTACGCTTGAACAGGAGACCGCGTCGGGCCGTCTCCCGGGCCACCTCAGCACCCAGGGCTTCGTTGCGGAACTGGAGAAAACACATCTCGGGAATCCCGGCCACAGCGGCGATCACCGCCGGATGCTGGCGTGCCAGCCGATTGAGTCCGGCGATAAAGCGTTGGCCGCTCCGGTGGAGCCTGGCCGGCACGGCTTCTCGCTCGATGACGTCGAGGGTAGCCAAGGCTGCGGCAAAGCCGATCATCTCGGTGGCCAAGGTAGATGAGATCCAGGTATGGGTGGCCTGCCCCATCAACTCTGCGCCGCCACCCACCGCGGCCAGTGGGAATCCATTGGCGAGTGCCTTACCCAGGACCACGAGATCTGGCTCGATCCCATAACGCTGAGCTGCACCCCCCGTGGCGATCCTGAAGCCGGTCTTGATCTCATCGAATACCAGCACCGCGCCGACCTGCTCGGTCTCCTGGCGCAGCATCGCGAGCCATTCGAGGGATGGTTCCACCACCACTACCGGCTCGATCATGACACAGGCGAGTTGATCCCCATCCTTCCGTATTGCCTGTCTTCCCCGCTCGATGTCGTTGAAGGGCAGTGCCGCGTTGAGCGAGGAGACCGCCTCCGGGACTCCCGCGGTCCCGGTTTCCTGCCAGCCATCGAGCCAGCCATGATAACCACAGGTGAGAATTCGGTCCCGTCCGGTTGCCGCTCGGGCGATGCGAAGTGCCGCCGCGGCCGCCTCCGCTCCCGTCTTGTGGAAGCGGACCTGCTTCACCCATGGCAACAGTTCGTGCAAACGGCCCGCCAGTTCCTCCTCGAGAACCGGCGCCAGGGGACCAACTACGCCCTGCTCGATCGCGTGAATCGCGGCCTTGTTGACCTCAGGATGTCCGTAGCCAAGAGATACTGCTCCGAGTGCCATGATGAAGTCGGTATAACGCCTGCCCTGCTCATCCCACACTGCGCATCCCTCGGCGCGCATCATCCGGAGAGGCAATGATCCCTCGATGATTGGCGCCGGACCGAACAGCGCATCGGGCCGTTTGCTTCCGGTCGAAGTAAAGCCCGGGACTCTCACACCATCTCCAGGACGCCGAAGCGGGCCCGATCCTGCCGATCACCCCGCAGATAGACCCAACCACCACCACCGCTCCATACCAATTGGCCGGCGCGCCGCTCACGGCCCGAGGTGGCCTGGTTCACGAGCAGATCGAACCTGATGGTTTCGTGGGGCGCGACACTCTTCCAGGCAGGAACCGGAATGGCAGCGGTCACCATGTACCCCGATTCGGTACGCTTCCAAGCGCCGCGCACCGAAGCCGAGGCAACCGGATTGGCCGACACAACGGTTAGACCCTCGTTCCGCGGGTCTGGAACGATGAGAAATCCATACGATTCATTGGGGCCGAGGTCGAAGTAGACCTGCAAGCCATCGGAGTGAATCAGGTCGTGCTCGTTATCGAGTTTGAGCGGAGGGTCGTCGGGAGACCGGAAAATCAGCTCGGGCTTGCGGACCGAGACGGCAAGATAGAGCTGTCCCATGTCCCAGTTGACCCACGCCTCCGCGGCAAAGTCCTCCGGGCCGCCGTATGGCTCTTCGCTGCGCCGAAATTGATCGTCGTGATCGAACTCGAGCGGTGAAGCAAGGTCGAACCCAGTCAGGGTGCCGTCCAGCCTTGGTGGCTGCGAAACATGCGGTGCCATTCCTTGTGCGGTCGCGAGGCCCTGCTCGAGTTGGAGACGGAGCAGCGGCTCGCCGCGCGGCCGGCGGAATCCTCGCAGCAGCACTCGCCCCTGCGCGGATTGAATCTCCCATCCTTCGGGCGTAACGCGGTGAGTGTGCTCCCCACCGGGCGTGCTTACCGTGATCGTATCGGCTGAGACTCGCAATGCCGTTGCTCCGGTACCTCCTGCCACCACTAGTGAGACCAGTCGCACGTAGCGCCCCTGCTGCTTTTCGAGATAGACCCAGGCCTCCTCGGTTCTTCCGGGAAGGGCGGGACATCGCGCTTTGAGCAGTTGCACACTGCCCTGCAGGTGGAGATCAAGCACCTGGTCGTTGAATCGGGATCGGAGCGTGATCGGCTGATCCCCCCCCGTGGTGAGGCCGGCGCTATCGGAAATGAATTCCTCATCCCACGTGCCAGTTTCCCACGGTCCCGAAGGCGTCAGTTCCGTTTGACCTCTCGGGTGCCAGGGTAGCTCCAGCGTGCGACTCTCCTCCCCGGACATTTCTACTACGTCCACCAAGTATCCGCTTCCAGACACCACCGTGCGGATCAGACCGCCGAACCTGCCTTTGACCCAGGCCCACTGATCCTCTGTCGCGAACGCTTCGCACTGGGCGTCGGTACGGGGTTGGTCTGTCCGATCCAGGCGCGGTGCATTGTGCGCCAGCGTGGAGCGATACCAGAACAGGTCCGAGGTCACGTAGGAACCGGTGCCGGGATCGGGGAGCCAGTGGACTCCGTCCGCGTGCAGTGTCAGGTGGAGACGGTCGGCGTGACCATGACCACCGCCCGAGGTTCCGCACTCGAGGCTGACGTAGCGATCCCCATCGCGCAGCACCGCCAGGCCCTGTGACTCGATCAGCGTGCTGGGGGGATGCCACCCCGGCTCTGGAATCTGCGGATTCGCCTCCATCTCGAGCAGGGACCACCAGGAGAGATCGCTCCGTGTCCGTTGCGCGGGAGGGGGAAGCCCAGCCTCGTGGAGATAGGAGTCGAACACCTCCGCGCCAGGCGACGGAACGGAATACAGAGTACTCAGCCAGGAATCCAGCGGCTCCGCGAGTGCCTCGTCCCCCGCTACCCGCAAGCGTGCGCGCCCTACTTCCCACAACTCCAGGTACATCGGCTGGGCCAGCGAGATTCCGTAGCGCGCGTCGCGCCGGGCCGGAAAGGTGAAGTCCGGCAGAGCCGTGAGACCGGTAACCTGAAGCGCGGCCGCGAACCGCGCCCGGCTTTCCTCTTCTTCCAGCAGGTCCACCCCAGCGAGTCGAGCCCAGCCCAGTCCAGTCAGGAGTCCCCTCAAGGCGAAGAGGTGATAGTTCTCCCCTTCGTACCACAGGCCATCCTCGCCGAACCCCTCCACCAGGTGGCCGATCAGGCCGTTACGGCCCTCCATCCCGTGACGCGCGAGATCTTCGTCCTCGAACCACACCGCGCAGGCAACCAGTGCGGCGTTGTTCCAGGTCTGGCGGTTGGAGAGGCCCTCGTCGAACTCTCCGATCAGGTTGGCGGCCTCCTCCGCGATCGATCCGACTGCCTCGGCAGTCGAGTCGTCCAGCGCTCCGCCCTCTCGAAGCAGATGCCCCGCCGCGACCACGTTGCAGAGCCAGATCGACTCGAGGTAGGTCGAGAAGAAGAGCCGGGTCGGCCCCAGCACGTTGTCGCGGTTGGGAAACTCGAAATACTTGCTGGAGTAATCTCGGAGCAACGCTCCTGCGCCGTCCACAAGCTTCTCCTCACCAGCAAGAACCCCTGTGGTCGCCAGATGCGCGATGCGCTCGGAGAACCAGAGATGTTGGTAGCGCGCGGCGTAACGGTCATACCGCTCGCCTGAGACCGCGGTGCCACATCGGGAACAGCGGTGGGACTCAGGATGCCAGGGATCAAACAACAACGGGGCTCCGTCTTTCGGGCATACCCCGCCGTCGGTCGAAAGCTGGGCCTTCCATTGCGGAATCCGAGGACGCTGCTCGAGAAAGCGCTGGGCCTGCTCGATGAGCCGTTCCAGTTGAGCCGACAGGTCCGCTGCGCCGGCAATCTCCTCTCGGCGGGCTTCGATTTCTTCAGCGACTACCATGTGCGAACTCCCTTCCCATTCCACTCCACGGGCAGGACGGTCGCCCCGAGGCGCTCGGCCGCTTCCCTGGCTCGAGCGGGCTGGTCGCTGTCCCGGAACAGGAAGAACATGCATCCTCCCGCCCCGGCACCCGCCGCTTTCCCACCCAGCGCTCCCAACTCCGTCATGGCTGCTTCGAGACGAACCATCTCCTCGGTACACATTGATGGATCCAGCATTTGCTGCAGCTCCCAGTTACGCTGGATTAAGGTGCCGACCTCGTCACAATCACCGCGCTTCATGGCCTCGGCCATCAGTGTTGCCGCCTCTTTCAACCCTCGCAACGCCTCGACGACACCGGACTCCCCCCGCTCATAGGCGTTCATCACTCGCGCGATCGTGTCTCCCGAAACTCGAGATCGCCCGGTGAAGCACAAGAGAATCCGCTTTTCCAGCGCCGCCAGGAAGTCCTCCTTCAGGTCCAGCGGTTCAACCGTTGGTTCGCCGTCATCAAAGCCCAACCGATGAAATCCACCGAATGCTGCCGCGCATTGATCCTGGCGCCCACCGGGCAGTCCCGCTTCCACCGCTTCCAGTTCCCACCCATACGCCGCGGCCTGTTCGCGGGTCAGCGCCTCACCGCGGGAAACCGCAAGCACACTCACCAGGGCCACATCGAGCGCGCCCGAGCTACCCAAGCCTGATCCTGCCGGGACTTCGGAGAAGGTGCGCAGGGTGCACGGTCCCGCAGGGAACATTCGCAGCGCGGCACGCAGCAGGGGGAGCGGCCCGTGGCCTGCGAGCTGTGAGGCATGAGCGATCACCGCCGCTTCCCCCAGATCTTCCGCGCGCAGCAGGATGCCGGTGCCGCCGAGCTCGACTTCGGCGCGGACCGACAGGCCGATTGCGGCGTTGACCACCTGGCCACCCTCCCGAGTCGAGAAGGGTGGCACATCGGTCCAGCCCCCGGCGAAGTCGAGCCGAACGGGAGCCGATGCATGGAATACCCGGCGTTCCTGGGTCGTCACTGAACGACCGTCCACCGTGCCACGGTCGCAAGCTCCCCGCGCTGATCCATCCGCACGTCGTGAACTCTGCGATTCATTCCCTGAACCCCGCGGGCCTGATACAGGAACACCACCGGAGTTGAATCGGCGAGCTGCTTGAGTTGCTCTGTGGTATCGGCTGCGGGTGTGAAACCGGCCGTACGCAGCAGTGGTGCGAGGTAGCCGAGGGCAAGATCGCCCGGAACTCCCATCACCGCGGCCTGATACTGGTGACTCGGCCCCTGTACCCGGTCGAGGAACGCGGAGAGTTCGAGCTGCCGGATGCTGATCGAGATGCCCTGGCGTTCGAACTGGTGTTGCAGGAGCTGTTCTAGTGCGGCCTCTCCGCTGCCAACGGTGAGAAGCTCGAAGGAGAGCGGAGAAGCGTCGGACCGGGCGGAACGGTCATCATTCGGAGCCGTTCCCGTCTTTCCCTGCTCGCCCGCCCCTCCCGCCCTGACCGCCCTCCAAACCGGCGTACCGAATCCGAAGAGATATCCATCCACGATCTCCTGGCGATCGACGGCCTGCGCGACACGGGTGCGAGCCGCCAAATCGGAGAATGGAGGCATCCGCGTATTCAGTACGAGGACGTAGCTGAAGAGCAAAGGGTAATCATACACCGCCAGTCGTGGGTTCCTCCTCACGAACTCCGCGTGGGCGGGCTGTATGCCGGCGAAATCGAGCTCACCGGCGGCGAGTGCGGCCAGCTTGGTCATCGGCTCGTCTACGATAGCCACCACGAGCCGGGAGAGCTTGGGTGGCCCACCCAGTGCTGCGGGGAACGCCGAATCCGCCGCAAAGACCCACTTGCGATTGGCTTCGTGTGCCACGAAACGAAATGGTCCATTCCCCACCGGGTGCTGGTTCCAGGCCGCCTGCCGCATCCGGTCGAGAGGGACCGAGTCGAGCAGGTGACGAGGCAGAATCGCCAGGTCAGTGAGGACGTCGGGAATCGATCCTTGAGGAGTGGAGAAATGAAGTACAACAGTCGAGTCGTCCGGTGCCTCGAGTTTCTCCAGCGCCTCGAGGTCGGTGAGCCGCGGATAACCGGTGCGGGGGTCTTGAGCCGCTTCGAGGGTCCATTGGACATCGTGCGCCGTGGTGGGCGCCCCGTCGTGCCAGAGGACTCCGGGGACCAGGTGAAATTGCAGCTCCCGGTGATCCTGCGACCAGGTCCAGGACCGCGCGAGATACGGTTGGACCGTGAGCGCACTGTCGTAGCGCACCAAGGTCGTGAGGAGCACGTAGCGCTGCACCTGGCGGGCCAGCGGATGGACGGTAAGCAGCGGATTGATGCTTTGGAGATCGGCCCCGGACGCGAAGACAACCGTCGAACCGCGCGACGTCGCGGCCGCCCGGCAGCTGGCGATGGCCATCAGGCCCGCAATGAGACAGGACCGGGGCGACACGCCCCAAAGGTGGGAGACGCGAGCAGAAATGTGTAGGGGCGGGGTCAACGACCCCGCCCCTGCACTTCCGACCGGCCTGCGCTGGCGAAACCCGGAAGGTCAGGTAGTTCCGGGCGTCGACACCAGCGTAACGGTCGGGCGAACTCCGCAGGCCGTATACGTCACCGTGACGGTCGCGGTCCCCCGGGGACTCACGAACGTGGCGTCGATCTCGCCCGAATCGATCTTCTGGTCTTCGGTGCACGACGCGTTGTAGTGCAAAGGAACCGGTGTGGTCATGCTGAACGTCTTGCTGACCTCGCCGTGGGTCCGTACCGTAGTCCCGCTGATATCGGCCGTCCCACTCGGCAGCGGCGTGTGAGCCTCGAACGAGCCACCCTGGTCCACCACAAAGTTCACCTGCCAGGCGTTTTCCAGCGATGCGCTTCCCCGTTCGGAAGACTCGAAGCTCGCCGTGATACTGTCGCTCACAGAGAAGCCGTCGGTGGATGCGAGCAATTGGCGGATCCCGTCAAACTGCTGCACGAAGAAGGAACCGTTGGGGAAGGTTATCTTCGGTTTCAGGGCGTCGAACCGCACTCGGAATCCCGCCAAGCTGCTGGATGGATCGGTAACCGTTACGCCTCCCGTTACCTCGAGAGTCTTCCCCCGGGGACCGGTGAAGCTGCACTCCGGTAGAGCGAAGCTGGCGGTTACGCTATCGGGAACCTGATCGCCATCGGTATCAGCAGGGGGAAACGGGGCGATGTCCGGACAACCGGCGGAGCCGAGCCCCAAGGCGCCAAAGTTGCCGCCTTGAGGGGGGAGTGCGGCGGCCGGATTCAGGATCCCGACGATGGTGCTGGCGCCAACGACACTTGCGACCTGTGCTTCCACTTCCTGACCGACATCATTCGCCTCGGCTTGAGTCAGAGTCTCGTTGCTCATACCGGTCGAATCGCTCGAACAGCCGGCAACGCCGAGCACGAAAAGAGCTCCGACGATCGCGGCCGCCGGACCCACGGGCAGGTTCCGATACATTGAGTACCTCGGATGGAGGAGACTGGGCCGGATAATTCCCCGGCTCCCCGCATGGCGTCCGTGACTCTACTCACGTGGTGACATTTCTCACAACGGTGACCTGAAATCGGTCCTGGCGCGTTCCCCCGAATATTTCCCCGGCTACTTGCCGGATTCGGCGTCCTCCTCGGCGTCGTCACGCTCACGTTTCTCCTCCTTCATGTTGCTCCCGGCGATCCCGCGTCCCAGTTGGCCGGGCCTGCCGCCACGCCTGAGCAAGTCGCCAACTTGCGAACCGCCCTTGGTCTCGACCGACCACTCGTGGTCCAATACGTCACCTGGCTGAGTGCTTTCCTGCGCGGCGACTGGGGATCGAGCATCGCCACGGGACGCCCGGTGAGCGCCATGCTGGGCGCCGCTTGGCCTGCGACCGCATTGTTGGTCGTCCTGTCCCTCGCGCTCAGCTACCTCATCGGCATTGCAATCGGGACCCTGCAGTCGCGGCTCCGGCGCGGCTCCGACGTCGCAATTTCCGCTGTCACGATTTCGTTCTACGCCATGCCGGGCTACTGGCTGGGACTCATGCTCGTGCTGCTTTTCACCTATCGGCTGGGCTGGCTCCCGGCATTCGGTGCTGCAGGAGTAGACGCCGATTTTCTGGGCCCCGGGGGTCGCCTGGTTGATCGCCTCCGCCATCTCGCGCTGCCCCTCATTACCCTGACCCTCATCGGCGCCGGTGGAATCGCCCGCTATGTGCGGGAGGCGATGCTCGACGTGAGGGGCCTCCCCTTCGTCACGACTGCTCGCGCCAAGGGTGTCGCCGAGTCCACGGTGCGTTACCGGCACATGTTTCGAAATGCCTTGATTCCCGTGGTGACACTGCTGGGCCTCTCTCTCCCTGCTCTATTTTCCGGAGCGGTTTTCGTCGAAGGAATCTTTGCCTGGCCCGGAGTAGGCCGAGTCTTGATCGAGGCGGTCGTGGCTCGGGATTATCCCGTTGTCATGGCGGCAACCGCCGTAAGCGCGACGCTGGTCGTCTTGGGCAACCTGCTGGCCGATCAACTGGTGTCCTGGGCCGATCCCCGGGTGCGCCATGGCTAGAGTCGCGCAGTGGTTGGGAACGCTGGACGCGATCGGCAAGGCCGCGGGGTTGGTGTTGGTATTTTTTGTGTTCGCCGCCCTTGCCGCGCCCCTCATCACGACGATCGACCCGGGCCTGCAGCGAGACGTGGTGCACACTCGCTTCCTCCCGCCGCTCAGCACCGATCTTCACGGCGTCTTCCATCCGCTCGGTACCGACCGCTTCGGGCGTGACGTGTGGGCCCGGCTGGCGTACGGGGCGAGGATCTCGCTCGGCACGGGGGTGCTGGCGGTTTTCTTGTCGGTCATCATCGGCGTCGCGGTAGGAGCGGTGGCGGGCCTCTGGCAGCGAAGGGTGGGCATCCTGCTCATGGGCCTCACCGATTTTGGCCTCGCTTTGCCCCGGGTGGTCCTGTTGCTACTGCTCGCCGCCTTGTGGCGACCCAGCGCAACTCTCGTCGTTCTGGTGCTGGGCCTGACGGGATGGATGACGCTCGCGCGACTGGTCTATGGCGAGACCCGCGCTCTTGTGGTTCGTCCGTTCGTCGACTCTGCGGTCGCCCTTGGGGCCGACAAGCGAAGAATCCTGTGGCGTCACGTTGTGCCCAACGTCCTCGGCCCAGTCGTCGTCTCGGCAGCACTCAGTCTCGGCAACACCATCATGCTCGAGTCAGGCCTCTCCTACCTCGGCCTTGGAGTCCAGCCTCCCACACCGTCATGGGGAGGGATGATCGCCTCCGGTCGAGATACCCTGGTCAACGCACCCTGGGTTGCTGTGGCGCCCGGAATCGCCCTGGTGCTCGTGGTCCTGGCGACGGCGCTGATCGGTGACGCATTACGTCAGCATGGACCCGGCCGCGCTGCTGCTTGATCTGGCCGCCCGTCCCATCATTGGGCATCGGGGCGCGGCCGCGTATGCGCCGGAAAACACCATGGCGTCATTCCACCTGGCTCTGGAGCAGGGCGCAGACGCCTTGGAGTTTGACGTGCGGGTCACCCGGGATGGCGAGGCGGTGGTGCTGCACGACCGGACCTTGGATCGCACCACCGATGCGATTGGCCCTATCCGGCTGCATACGCTCAAAGAGCTGGAGCAGGTGGATGCCGGCTTTCGGTTCAGCCCGGATGGAGGCCGAGACTATCCGTGGCGGGGGAAGGGCGTAAGGATTCCGCGGCTGAACCAGGTCATTGAAGATCTCCCAGCCGTACCTCTGCTTATCGAGGTGAAGGAACCGGAAGGCCAGGAGGCAATTGCGAGGGTACTTCTGGAGACCGGCGCAACTGCTCGGGCTGTTCTCGCCGGGTCCGAGTGGCGCTCGCTGCAGGCCTTTCGTGCCCCGCCATTCCACCTCGGCGCCTCTCGGCGCGATATCGCCCGACTGTATTTCCGCTGGGGCGAGCCCGACCCTGCCTGCCGCTGTTTCGCCGTTCCCGATCGCTTCAAGTTCTTGCCGGTCCCAACTGGACGCTTCGTCGATGCCGCCCACGCCCGCGGAGCCTCAGTTCATGTGTGGACGGTAGACGATCCCTCCCTCGCCCGCCGCCTCTGGGCGAACGGCGCGAACGGCATGGTGACGAACCGGCCGGATGTGATCCTTAAGGCGAGACAACAGCGTGAGAAGTGAGAAGTGAGAAGTAAGATGGGAAAGCTTGGGATCGGGACAAACAGGCCCCATTCGGAACGCGTTCGATTGTGCCGGAGCGAATTATTGTGGTACCCCAGTGCCATCGCGATGCCCCATCATCACCGAATGCGCGATCATAAGACCCTAAGGCGTGGATTGAGGCCCACGGCGTGGTCAACTCGGTCTTCGACTTCTGTGAGAGTTCGTGGAGACGGCAGGCCAGAGCGGCGTTTGACCAGCTCCAACGAGCGTCGCTGTCTGTCCAATTGAACATTGCCGAAGGCTATGCGCGGAGACACCCGAAACCGTTCCTGTATCATCTGGCGACTGCTTCTAGGCCTCATCAGACGTCTTCGAGTGTGTAGTTCCCGCGGGTGAGCGAGCCGCAATCGCTTCTCCCGCTCAACCCTTCTCACCTCTCACTTCTCACGTTTTCCCTCTCACTTCTCACCTCTCACCTCTCACCTCTCACGCTTTACATCACGGCCATGCACTCGATTTCAACCTTCGCACCCAATGCTAGGCCGCTGCCCGCAATCGTCGATCGAGTCGGCGGATCCTTGGAGAATACGCTCGCATAGACCTCGTTCATCTTCCCGTAGTCCGCGATGTCGGCAAGGAACACCGTGCACTTGAAGACCTTGTCCATCGAGCTGCCCGCTGCTTCCACAACCGTCTTGATGTTCTCCAGTGTTTGACGGGTTTCGGCCCCGATCCCTCCGGGTACCAGCTCCCGAGTCCCCATTTTGTTCCCGAGTTGCCCCGAGAGATAGATGATGTTTCCCACCCGGATCGCCGGCGAAAATGGGAGGCCCGCGACCGCGCCTGGCACCGGCAGCACTTCCTTCTGTTGAGCAGCTAACCCCGAAGCAATCACGGCGCTCAGAGACAACAGGACAGTTACGCGCATTCTGCTCTCCAGATCGGGGGAACGATGAGGGGTAGACCTGATCAGGCGGGTTGCAGGTGGAACGAGAGGGTGGCCCGAGGCTCCGCTCGGAACGGAATGCGGTGACCGGTCCTCTCGAGGGGAAGTGGAATCGGATGTGATTCGTCGGCACGAACTCTCGCCGCCGACCGCGCCGGACTCCCCAGAATGATTGCGCCTTCGACCGCCGACTCCAGCGCGTTGAAGCAACGGAGGATGATGCCTTCGCCACTTTCGGCGGGCTTGAGCGTCGAAAGCACAAGACCGTCGCCCTGCAGTTCAACGGTGTCGAGCCCAGGCGTCCTCGCACTCTGGGTCCCGCAATAGTGTCTCAGCCAGCGTGTGGAGAGTCCGACGAAGGCATCCTCCCACAATCGCTCCAGCCGTGAAGGAGCCGCGATGTCCTGTTCCGTGATCGGCGCCAATGCCAGCTCGAGCCGCGAGCTACCCAGGCATTGCGCGAGAGGGGTAGGCATGGGCCAGGCGGCGTGACCGGGACGGCAGTCGAGGTCTGAGCGGGAAAGCTCTCCGACCGACCTGAGCAACGTGAGGACCAAGTCGCCCTCGTTGGTGAGTTCAAACTCGAAGAAGCCGGGAGCGAGCAACGCGAGTCCGCGAGGCCCCCGCGCCACCGCGACGTATCGCTGTGCCGGGTCCGTGGTACCCGGCTTCTCGCGGAGTCCCCCGCGTTCTCGAAGCGCCTCGATCCTGGCGCTGCGCACCGATCCGGGCAGCCGGCGAATACTTCCGAACTGGGTACCAGCCAGACTCTCGGCGCCGCGCAGTCCCGTGGGCAACCGAAGCCGAAGCCGGTGGTCGCGAGCCTGATTGTCGAGGTGCACTATCAATCGCAAGAGGGGCTCATCCGAACGAAGCTCCAGAGTAGTAGCGGCCTCGACCCATCCCTTCCCGCGCGTCCTCCCCCTGCCGCATTTCATCCGCTGCTGAATCAACAGGGCTCCCAGCAACGGCCCTTTCGCCAGCGTCACCAGACGAGCCTTGCCGCGAGGGCGCGTCACCCGATCACGCGCCGGAGGACAGTAGGTGTAGGTGTCACCGAGGTCACTTCCGCTCTCGAGTGCGAGGAGGCCGGCGAAGCGACTCGTGGCTCGACGTCCGTGCAGCGCTATGGTGCCGTCGGGGGAGACCTTCACCTCAAGCTCCTCGTTGCGAAGGCCCCGTGCGCTTGCCCGCACCGCCCCTCGCGGAACCCCGCGACTGCGACCACCCGGGTGCAGAAAGGCCGTTTCCATCCCGCCCAGCTCCGGTGACCGGAAGGCAACCATTGCCACGTCCACCAGATCCTGATCGGGGTAGTGCCCCGGGGCGTCGATTCGTTCAAGCCCCTGCTGTACGTCAATTGCCTGCACCGGAATCGTCTCACCGGCCGCATTGCGGAGCGAGAATGCCTTGTAGCCGGGCCCCCGTGCGGGTTTGCGGGGACCAGGAGGTCCAACCAGGACATCCTGCCGGAAGAAGGTGATTTCCGCGGTCGTCACACCGGATCGCCGGCGAGCCGCCGGGTTCCACACCACCAGCGCGGGGCGGCGTGCCTCAGCTTGCTCGCGCGCTCGATCCGGATCGTGGCCGACCACTCGATTCAACGCCACATGGACAATGTCGTTAGCCGATGCCTCCACGTCGGTAAACCGCACTTCGAGCGATTTCGCCACGTCGTCGCTGCAGGTCCCGCAGATCGAATCGTGGAACTGGCATTGGACCAGCTCGCGCCAGGCCTGTCGCAGCAGGGAAGCCTGCGAATCCAACCCGCGCCATACGGCGAGTGCAACCAGAGGATCCGCGTGCCGAGCCAGCAGACCTTCCAGCTCCGAGTTCCAGCGCTTGAGGGGGAGACGATTGCCGTGCGTCCCCTGCAAGGTCCAGGTGTATCCGTAGGAATCGCGCAACTCGCCGGCGACCCAGGCCAGATCTCCTGCTTCGACCGCTGCGGCTTCCATGAACTCCTGGAGCGTCGAGATCCTGACCTGGTTGCCGGCTTCAATCGAGGCGAGGCCGGAACGGACCGACACCAGATCGGCAGGGGCATGATGATGATCGGCGCCGATGAAGACGGCTACGTGCCGCGTGGCCGCGCGGGCGACCAGTTCTTCACGCAGCCCCTTCCAGACGGTCGCGAGCCGAGACGAGGCGGCCGACAGCACCGAGCCGATTTCGTAACCGGCAGCCGGAAGGTGGTAGACGAGAAGCGGGCGACCATCGGGCGCCGTCCACCAGAAGAGATCGCGGAGAGCCTTCCGGGGAGCGATGCCGCGCCAAACCACCCCGTATTCAATGCCGAACTCGAACCCCAGGGCCGGAAGGACTGCGGGATGCCCAAACGCATCCGGTGAATACAAGACCGGCATCGACCCGCCGAGCCGCCGAGCCACCGAGCCGCCGAGCAACAGATTCCGCAGCAGAGCCTCACCGGAAGGCACCAGCTCATCTGCCAGAACGTACCACGGACCAGTGCCGAGCCTTCCCTCCCGCACTGCCGCTTCGACTTCGACTCGTCGCTCGGGGCGGATCGCGAGGTAGTCCTCCAGCAGCACGGCCTGTCCGTCGAGGAAGAAGCTGCGATACTCCGGCTCCCGATTGAGCCGGTCGAGCAGATCATCCACCATGCGGACCAGACGAGTCCGAAACGTTCCCAGCGGTAAATACCACTCCCGATCCCAATGGGTGTGCGGGATCAGGTGAAAGACCAGGCCGCCCTTTTCAGAGTCCGGCCTCAGTGGCAGATTATGCAGCAGACTGCTCACGAGGTTCTCCGGTGGCCACTTTCGTTAAACGCAATCAGATCAATATTGACGGGCAGACGACTCTGCCGCGCGAGTATTTCACCTCGCCCGAGGTCTTCGCCCAGGAGCTGGAAAACATCTTCTACCGGCGCTGGCTCTGTGTCGGCCGCGCGGATCGGCTCCCCAATCCCGGCGATTACTTCGTCCAGGAGGTCGGCCGGGAGAGCGTGATCGTCCTCAAGGACGAAGGCGGAACCTTCCGGGCCTATTACAACGTCTGCCGGCACCGGGGAACCCGGCTCTGCGAGGAGCACAGCGGGCAATTCTCCGAGACAATCACCTGCCCCTATCACCTCTGGGCGTACGGTCTGGATGGCCGCCTCATCGGGGCCCCTTCGACCCACGACATCAAGGGATTCAATAAGGCGAATTACCCGTTGCATCGGGTCGCGATAGATACCTGGGAGGGATTTCTCTTCATTGACCTTTCCGGCAAGGCTCCACCGCTGATCGACTCTTTCGAAGCGATCCACGAGCGCGCTTCACTGTATAACCTCCCTAACCTCAAGCGCTCGCGCCAGATCGTCTACGATGTGAACTGCAACTGGAAGCTTCTGGTCCAGAACTACTCGGAGTGCTACCACTGCGCCCCGGTTCACCCCATGCTGGCCTCCCTGACCCCACCGACCAGCGGCGAGAACGACCTGATCGAGGGCCCGCTGCTCGGCGGCTACATGGTGTTGAACGAGGGCACCGGAAGCATGACGATGAGCGGCCGGGCCTGTGGGATCAACGTCGCGGATTTGCCGGATGAGGAGATGAACCGGGTGTACTACTACTCGGTCTTCCCGAATTTGCTGCTCAGCCTGCACCCCGACTACGTAATGTTCCACACCCTGTGGCCCATCGACGAGCGGCACACCAGGATTCTGTGCGACTGGCTCTTCCACCCCGATTCGCTCAACAACCCGAAATTCGATCCGGAAGACGGGATCGGATTCTGGGACATGACTAATCGGCAGGACTGGCACATCTGTGAGCAGAGCCAGCATGGGGTGGAATCGCGGTCCTACGTTCCCGGACCCTATTCCGCGCGCGAATGTCTCTCCGCGCAGTTCGACCGTGAGGTGGTGCGGTCCCTGGGAAAGAAGCCGACGTGGCCTGAATAGCGGGAGACAGGAGACGTCTTCCGTCTCCCGTCTCCCGTCTCCTGTCTCCCTACAACACTCCCCGCCGTTTCAACCGATTGTACTGCTCCACCACAGCCTCGCTCGCGCCATTGGGCGGGACATCCAGCACGAGAACCCCTCGCCGCCGCATGTCGGCCAGTGCCTCCTCTCGCGCCTGAAGCAGGTCCTCGGCGGCGGCTCGCTCGTAGGCGACGCCCACGGTAGCCGGACGCCGGACCGCGAGCTTCTCCAGGGCCGGATCTCGCAAGGCGACGGCGAGCGGGAGGTGCCGTGGACGCAGGGTACCCACCTGGGCGACGAGGGATTCGCTCGCGGTACGATCGATGACGTCGGTGAAAAGCACGGTGAGCGCCCGTTTCCGGTTGCGGCTGGCGAGATAGGCGAACGCCGCGGGATAGTTCGGTTCCACCAGCTTCCCCTCGATCGAGGCCAGGGCATCGAGCACCGCCCGGAGCGCGCGACGTCCTCGCGCGGGCGGGACGAATTGCTGGACCTCGTCGGCGAACACCATGAGTCCGATGTTGTCGTCATGGTCCACCGCGCTGTGCGCGAGGTGAAGGGCGGCGCGCACCACGCTCTCCAGCCGTGGCTCTCCTTCGACTTCCGCCGTGAGCATGCGCCCCGCATCGATCACGATCAGGACCTGCTGCCGGCGCTCGTCCTCGTACTGCCTCGCCATCACCTTGCCGCGCCGCGCGGTCGCCTTCCAGTCGATGGTCCGGGTGTCCTCGCCCGGGACCCACTCCTTCAGGCTCTCGAACGCTCTCCCCTCGCCGAGTCGTCGGACGTTGCGGAATCCCGCCTCGCGCCGCCGCTGAGCCTGAGTCGGCAAGGAGCGCATCGAGGCGCCCACCAGGTTGGGATACACTGTCGGCTGCCAAGACAATTGCTTTGTCGCCTGTCGCCAGGCGAGTCCCCAGGGGGCGAGCATGCGAAGCGAGAGCGTACCTCCTTGGCCCTTTCCCCGGTGCCTGGGGTTGAGCGTGACGGTCTCTCTAAGACCATCCCCCGGCGGAATGACCAATACTCGAGTGGGATCTCCCTGAATTTCCAGTTCGGGAGGAATCTCCTCTCGAACCAGCACTTTCAATGGAGAATGAAGCGGATGACGCCAGTCGTAGGAAACCGGGAGTGGACGCCCGACGGAGAATGCTGGCGGCGCAATGCGGTTTACGCTCAGATCGGCCAGCCTGAAACTCATGCTCCGCGAGGCGTCGATTCCAAAAGCAATGAGCCAAAGCGCATCGAAGACCAGGAGTCCCACCGCCGCGGGAGGCCAGATCAGCGCCAACGGCGCAATCAGGGCCAGAACCGACGCCACCAGGAACCAGCGCTTGGAAGGAAGGACCATCAGCCCTGCTGCCCTCCAGTGGGCGCTTCGATCCGTTCGATGAGGGTCCGCAACGCGGCGTCGGCGGTGACTCCCTCCAGCTCGAGCTCGGGCGCCACCGCGATTCGGTGTCTCAACACAGCGGGCGCGTTGATCTTCACATCATCTGGTACCACGTAGGCTCTGCCATCGAGCAGAGCTGCCGCCTGGGAAAGTTTGAGCAAGGCCACGCTGGCACGGGGTGACGCTCCCAGAGTCAGGGCGGGGGCTCCCCGGGTCGCGCGGACCAGCGAAGTGATATAGGCCTGCAGGCTCGGCTCGACCCGGATCGACCGCGCCGCTTCGCGGAGTCGAGCGAGACCGTTCGCGTCGAGCACCCGCGTCACACCGAAGCTCGACGGCTCGGCTGCCTCGAAGCCGTCGAGAACTCGCCGCAGCACCCCCTGCTCTGCTTCCTCCGATGGGTAGTTGAGCAGGCTCTTGATCAGGAACCGGTCCAGCTCGGCCTCGGGGAGCGGGTAGGTCCCTTCGAATTCGATCGGATTCTGGGTCGCGAAAACCGTGAAGCTCTGGCTGAGGGGGTGGCTGACTCCATCGACGGTCACGCTGCGCTCCTGCATTGCCTCGAGCAGCGCGGCCTGAGTCTTCGCCGGCGCCCGGTTGATCTCGTCACCCAGGATGAGATCGCCGAAGAGCGGGCCAGGTCGGAAGGTGAATTCACCGTGGCCGGTTAACAGGTTTACGCCGGTGATGTCCGATGGCATCAGGTCGGGCGTGAACTGGATGCGGCGGAACTCGAGGCCAAGAACCTGACTCAGGACCCGGACCAGCAAAGTCTTCGCAGTACCCGGCGCGCCCTCGAGCAAGACGTGCCCTCGCGCGATCAGCGCCAGCACCGTTTCTCGGAGTACCGCCTCCTGCCCAAGGACCACCCGGCGCAGCTCATCGAGGACTCGCTGCGCGCTCCGGGAATGCTCGGCAAGGTCGTCGGGGTTCACCGGCCTAATTCCTCCCACACGTCCTCCACGGCGTTGGCGGCCAGCAGCACCCCGCTGACGGGCTGCCCTGGTCGGGTGACCTGCTTCAGGGATTGCACCGCGGCCTGCGCCCTCGGAGACTCGGCGCTCTGCTCCAGAGCCTCCAGCCACTGCTCGTGGGCGCGTGGGTCGGACTGTCCACCGGGAGAGAGGCGGCGGCGAAGTCCCCGGATGATCGTCGCGACTGCTACGTCGTGGCCATGAGCCGCGGCCAGGGCGGTGGCCAGGGCCCTCACGTGCTCGAGCGGAGAGCGCCGCTTGCGAGGAATCGCCGGACGCGGCGCTCCGAACCGCACGGCACCGAAGAGCAGCGCGATGAGACCCACCAGCGCAAGCTGCCACGCGGCCCATCCCCACGGAGACCGCTTGCTCCATTGCAGCGCGGCCGAGGCGAGTGAGCCCGAGGTGGCGAAGCCATGATGGGATTCTTCGAACATCACCGCGTCGTACCGACCCGCGAACAAGCCGAGGGCGAAAGGCCCAGCCTCCGTGTTCCGCAAATCGTTGTTGCTGAAAAGACGCCCGTCGGCGACCAGAGTCACCCGACGGTCCACGTCCGCGCGATGAAGCCGGAGAGCCTCGACCCGGCCGGTTCGGGTCACCAGCAAGGTCTCAGCGAACGCCACAGTCGGTACGCCACAGGCCGCGAGACTCGCGTCGGCCAGTCCGGAAGAATCGGTGACAACTCGCACGGTGGAAGCTCCCAACACCGCCTCGACCCAGGGAGACTGCTCCGACACAGTCGTGCCCGGCTCGGTAGCCTGCACCGAGTCGCCGTCTTGCGCCTGGTAGGCATAGCCGAAGCAGCGCATCAGACGGGCAGCGCCGGGCCCGGCCAGCACCAGGTCAACGCGCTCCCCCAGCTCCAGAAAGTCGTCGAGCTCGCCGGGGCGAATCCCTTCGCTCGGGTCCAGGACCGCGAACGCGTAGCGATCGGGCGGAGTCTCGAGATTGATCAGCTCCCGCGAGCGCCGCCGGTATTGTTTGACCTGGACCCCGAGCCGGCGGAGGCCATCGGCCACGGCTCGGGCCCCATGGGGACCCGCGAGATAGGTCGAGCGCCGAAAATCCTGGGAGGGAGTGCGGTTGCTCCTCTGTCCCAGGCCAGCCGCCAGGACGGCGAGCACCAGCAACACGGCAACGCCGAGGGCAAGCTCAGTGCGCAGCCGCATAGCGCCTGCCCTCGGTGAGATCCCGCCACGTTAGATACTCGTCGGACCCGCAGGGGATCTCGGCGAACACGTGCCCGTATAATCCGCGAACTGCCTCGCGCAGCAAGGCACGCTGCTCCTCCGGCAACTGAGCCTCGGCGGCATACTCGCCCGGTGTCTTGCTCCCCTGAAAGCGCACCACTTGCCGCGCGTCGAGCTCGAGCATGAGCGCGAGGAAGTCCAGCGGCATCGCGTCGAGAAATCTTCCCTCGGAGGCCAGGACCTCCGCGCGTCTCCGGTACCAGGCTGCGTCTCGCTGCTCTAGGGGCTCCGGGAGGCGTGACTCGCTCGACGCTCCCGCCGCACGAATGGTCTGGAACATGACGTACGAAGCGTGGACCAGCACCAGGACCAGAATCACCACAAGCGTCCAGAAAAACACCTCGAACAACTGCGGGTTTCCTTCCCGAAATGCCGCCAGCCAATCCTCGAGCGCCCGCCACCACCGGCCGAGGAATGCGAAAGGTCTTGGCGGTTCGACCCACTGATAGGCCGGGGCAGTGAAGACGCTATCGAGGACGACGCGCAGCGAGTCGGCGGAAACCTGGCTCACGCGGGTTGTAGGCGGGCTGCCAGGATCTCCAGGTCGAACCCTTCCTTGCGGACCCGGAGGTCGTAGTAGGCCACGGTGACGGTGCAGTACACGAAGGGCGAGATCAGGACCTGCAGGATCCCCGCGATGCCGAGAATGATTGACGCGGTTCCCGCTCCGCCTTCCAGTTCGTAGGCCGCCGCGGGACTGGAGAATTCCGGGAGGAAAAATCCCGCAGCCATTGCTGGGATCACCTGCAGGATGAAGACAGTCGTGACGATCGCGAACTGCTTCCGACGGAATCCCCGCGAGAGTCCCCAGCCACGGCCCATAGCCTCCAGCGCGCTTTGATGATTCTCCAGGACCAAAGCCGGCACGGAGGCAATCAGCCCCGCGAGGAACACGCAACCCGGAACGAAAAACAACAGAAACCCGACCCCAATCACGAGACCGAGCAGGATGCTCAGAAAGACCAGCCTGCCCAGAAAGGGGACCGAGCGCTTCAGCGCGTCCGCGGCGCTCAGGTCGTGCCCAAGGTAGCTCTCGGACACGATGAATATCGTGGCGCCCAGGGCCAGGAGATCCAGCACGGTCTTCAGGAGCAGGTTGGCGATAGACAGTCCCAAGTTCGCGAACTGGCCTCCCGCCGTCGTTACGTAAATGCCGATGAGCATGGGAACTGCGGCAGTCAGGAGTGCGACCTTCACCAGCGGCCCGAAACGCTGGCGGTAGAGCCCGAATGAGACGTCGAGTATTTCCCCCGTGGACAACGGCCGCAGGGCGGGTGCGTTCATGGACGGCTCCAGGTCGGTGGGAGAGCGGAGCAGAGATTGGGCTTTCCAAGATGCGGGAGCGGGGAGAACTTGGGAAGGGATTTCAACGGATCATCGTTCATGGTAACACGGGCGCCGCTGGACTTTCGGCAGCATCTCGAGGTCGAAACTCCGGAGCATGTAGTCCTCGACTACGAGATCGCGGGGCTCGGGTCACGTGCGCTCGCCGCCATCATCGACACCCTGATCCTGATCGGGTGGTCCATGGCATTGCTGTTCGTCTTCGCGCTGCTGTCGTTGCAGTTCGAGGATTGGGCCGGAGCGATCTTCACGCTGGTGTATTTCGCTTCTCTCTGGGGCTATTTCGCCTTCTTCGAGGGGCTTCGTAACGGTCAGACTCCTGGGAAACGCCGCCTGGGGATCCGCGTGGTACGCGATACCGGGCATCCGGTCACCTTCGGTTCCGCGGCTGTTCGCAACCTGATTCGCGCCGCCGATTTCCTCCCTCCACCCTATCTGATCGGCGGAATCCTGGTAGCGCTCCATCCCCGTGCCAAGCGGCTCGGGGATCTGGTGGCCGGCACCGTCGTCGTTCGGGATCGACCCACCGAGGTCGCCGACCGGCCCGCGGGAATCGCCGATGCATCCGTCGAGGTTGGAGTCCCCGAACTGGGAGACGATGAGTTCCGGCTCCTGCGGGAATTCAGCGAACGGGCCTCGGCTCTGGCCCCCGAGGTTAGACAGCGTCTCGCCACCCGCCTCACCGAGAAATTCGCCGTCCGCTATCCCAGTCGGGCCGCGTCGCCGGAATCCTTCCTGGCCGAGCTATACCGTGATGAGCTCGCGCGGCGTCGAGGGAGATTCGGGGCGCGAGGGGAGCCGCGTGCGACCGAGCGCCGCGGTCAGGCCACCGTTGCCGAACGGATGGCGGCGCGGAAGACGGAGCGCTGGCAAACGTTCCAGGTCATGGCGGACCGCGCAGCGCGGCAGGGACTCGACAGCTTCAACGCCCGGGAACTGCCGGACTTCGCGGCCCGCTATCGGGAGGTCGCCGCCGATCTCGCTCGGGCGCGCACCTATCGGGCCGATCCCTCCACCCTCGCCCGGTTGGAACGGCTGGTTGTCTCCGGACACAACGCGCTCTACCGCGACGAGCGCAACTCGATCAATCGGATCTGGCAGGTGGTCATGCGGGAATGTCCCGCGGCCGTGGTCCAGGCTCGACGTTATGTATTGATTGCCTTTCTCGCCTTCGCTGTCCCGGCGGTCGCGGGTTTCCTCCTGCTGAAGGAACGTCCCGCACTGGCGGATGAGCTTCTCCCTGACGTGATGCTGGAGCGGGCCCAGGCGGGCGCCTCACGGATCGGCCAGGGTAAGGGGTACGTCGAGGTGGAAGCCCGCCAGCGGCCGATGATCGCCTCCAGCATCATCACCAACAACATCACCGTCGCCTTCTACTGCTTTGCGGGCGGGATCTTCGCCGGGGTTGGTTCCTTGGTGTTGCTGGCGTACAACGGCCTCTCGATCGGAGCCGTCTCCGCCCACTTCGCCAATGTGGGCCTGCTGGGCTACCTCTGGAGTTTCATCGTCGGCCACGGCGTGCTGGAGTTGTTCGCCATCTGGGTTGCCGGTGCCGCCGGCTTCCTGCTGGGACGCGCGCTGATTGCTCCGGGAGACCTCACCCGGGCGGATGCCCTGGTGCTGAACGGAAGATTGGCGGTTCGGATGATCGGTGCCGTGATCGTGTTGCTGATGATCGCGGGGACGATCGAAGGATTCGTTTCGACGAGTCAAGGCGGGGTGGCGCTCCGGGTCGGCGTCAGCACCGTGAGCGCTCTGTTTCTGCTGCTTTACCTGGCCAACGGGGCCCTCTGGCTCCGCAGCCAGGGGCGCCGGGATGCGGAGCCGGGGACTATCCGTCCCGCAGAATCGTCCGCATCCTGACCGCCAAGGCCTCGATTTCTCTCAGGCTGGTCAGGGTTTCAGCATCGAGCTTGGATTCATTCAGGAGGAGGAGTTGGGTCTCCGCCAAGAGCGCAGACAGCGGATTGGCAAGGTCATGCCGGAGCTTTGTAAGGTGCTCGGCCTCTGTCATGGGCATGGGCATCCTGATCCGCTTGCGCTGTGGGAAGGGGTACGTAACCCAATATAGATGATGGGCTTCCGGGCGCAATGTTTCATTGGCTGAAGGGTACTGGTACAAAAGTCAGGACCAGAACAATCAGGCAAATCCAGCCAATAACCACCCGGCTCCGTGGTACCGGCCTGTCCGGGGACAGGACAGACGGGTGAGACCACCGCCCCGCTCCCACCAGCAAGGTCAGCACAATCCAAATCAGCCAGGCGGGCGTGTGCCAGGAGAGGTAGAGCAGTCCGAGGACAGCGAGCCAGGCGATCAGTGTCTGCCGCTTTCCCACGAGACCGTAGCTCACGTGCCCACCATCCAGCTGGCTCAATGGCAGCAGGTTTAGCCCGGTGATAAAGCTCCCGGCCCAGCCCGCGAACGCAGGGAGACTCAGCTGGATCGAAGTAACCCCTGGGAAGTAGTGCTCGCGCAGGCCCCGTAGCAGGAGCGATTCGCCGACCACGAAGTAGCCCTGGGCAAAACGTACGATGAGGCCGTGTGGCCCGGCGCCTGAAGGAATCGGCTGGGAAGTAGTGTATCCCCAGACCAGGACGGCCAGGACAACCACGAATCCTGCCAGGGGGCCGGCAGCTCCAATGTCGAGAAGCTGACGCCGGTCCACCACCACCGAGCGCAGCCTCAGGAATGCACCCAGACTCCCAATCGGCGAGAGCGTGGGGGGGACCGGGAGGAAATAGGGTGGAGATGCGTCTACGGCGTAGCGGCGAGCGGCCACGAAATGACCCAGCTCGTGGATGAAAAGAATTCCCAACAGTGGGACGGCGAAAGTCCATCCGCTCAGGATCTGTTCGGTTGATCCCGAGGTGAAATCGACGAAGAACTGGAGGCCCGCCTTGATCCACGCGAGCGGTCCGTACCCCACCGGGGGATCGAACCGTCCCTGGAGCGCGGCCCCGGCGCCGAGGGAGCAAATGAGGGTCGCGGCGAAGAGGGCCAGGTGCAGCAGCCACCTTTCCCGCCGCTCAGGACGCAAGGGCCGGATCAGCACCAATTCGCTGTGATCGGGAGAACCCCAGTAATGGGCGCCACGCCAGTCCTTGAGCGAGGCCGCCAGACTGGGGGAAGGCCCCCGGTGTTCTGGGGCTATGATGGATTCAATGATTTCCCGGTCCGCGTTCCGGAGGACACGCCAGGCAAGAAAATGCCTGGTCAGCGGATCCACGATCGCTCTTGACGGGATAGCAGGGTGTCTCTATTATGAGGCGCTTCCGTGATCCTTGAGCACTCTCCTGTTCGCCCCATTCTTCCCTCTGTAACACCATCGCCGGCCCAGTCCGGTTTCAACATTTTCTGGCGCCTTTCCAATCCCATTGCCTGCACCCAAGACCCGGCCACCGGCCGACCGTAGCGCTTCTCCTCAGCGGAGTGGCCCACCCGTGGATATCGCCGAACTCAAACAGAAGTCGGTCGCCGAGTTGCACGCACTCGCCGAGCAACTCAACATCACAAACTACTCAGGCCTTCGCAAGCAAGACCTGATCTTCCGGATCGAGCAATCGCTGCTCGACCAGGACACCGTCATCCGCGGGGAGGGTGTGCTGGAAATCCTGCCCGAGGGTTACGGATTCCTTCGGAGCCAGGACTGGAACTACCTCTACGGCCCCGACGATATCTACGTCTCGCCCAGCCAGATCAAGCGCTTCGATCTGCGCACCGGTGACACCGTCATGGGTCAGGTGCGGCCCCCGAAAGAGGGCGAGCGCTACCTGGCCTTGCTCAAGGTTGAGAACGTCAATTTTGAAGAGCCGGAAAAGACCAAGCACCGGATCGCGTTCGACAACCTCAAGCCTCGCTACCCCGACCGGCGTATCCGCCTGGAGCGCGCCACCGGGGATCTGTCGATGCGGGTGGTGGATCTCCTCTCACCCATCGGCAGGGGACAGCGCGGGCTGATCGTCGCACCGCCCAAGGCAGGTAAGACGATCCTGATGCAGAAACTGGCGAACGCCATCAGCGAGAATCATCCCGAGGTCGTCCTCATCGTCCTCCTGATCGACGAACGGCCCGAAGAAGTCACCGACATGCAGGAGAACGTGAAGGCGGAGGTCATCTCCTCCACCTTCGACGAGCCGGCCGACCGGCACGTCCAGGTGGCCGACATGGTGATCGAGAAGTCGAAGCGGCTGGTGGAGCATGGACGGGACGTCGTCATCCTGCTCGACTCGATTACCCGGCTGGCCCGGGCCCACAACGTCGTAGTCCCCCACTCCGGCAAGATCCTCTCCGGCGGTGTGGACGCCAACGCCCTGCAGAAGCCCAAGCGCTTCTTCGGCGCCGCGCGGAACATCGACGGGGGCGGCTCCCTCACGATCATCGCCACCGCCTTGATCGACACCGGCAGCCGGATGGACGAGGTGATCTTCGAAGAGTTCAAGGGAACCGGCAACATGGAGCTGGTGCTGGACCGCCGTCTCGCCGATCGCCGGATTTATCCCGCCATCGACATCCAGCGCACCTCGACCCGGAAAGAAGAGCTCCTCATGGACAAGGACGAGCTCAACCGGGTCTACCTGCTCCGGAACTTCCTCGCCGACATGCCCCCGGTGGAGGCTCTGGAATTCCTGCTCGAGCGCATGAAGCGCACCAAGAGCAACAAGGAATTCTTCGCGACTATGGCCCAGTAGGAATTGAAGATTGCAGATTGAAGATTGCAGATTGAATGCGAGGGGAGTGAGGTCTGTTCAATCTGCAATCTGAAATCATCAATCTTCAATCTCCATGACCCCCCTCCCCACCACCGGCCGCCTCCTCGCCATCGACTGGGGTGAATTGCGCATCGGCCTCGCGCTGAGCGACGAAACCCAGACCCTCGCCTCCCCGCTCGAAACCCTTACCCGCCGGCAGGGCAAGCGGTTCCCCATGACCCGCTTCCTCGAACTCGTCAGCCAGCATCAACCGGTCGGAATCGTCGTTGGCCTTCCACTCTCACTCGAGGGAGGCGAATCCGAATCGACCGCCTCGGCCCGCGAGCTGGCGGAACTGGTCGCCCGGCGCACCGGCCTCCCGATCGAACTCAGTGACGAGCGTCTCACCACCGCGCGAACCCTGAAACTGATTCGCGAACAGAGCGGTTCCACTCGGGGTAGGAGGGAAGAAGTCGACGCGATGGCTGCGTCGGTTCTATTGCAGAATTGCCTGGATGCCCGGAGAGGCGGAGCCACATGAGCTCCCAGCCCCGGACGAGACTGGCGATTGGAGTCCTGCTGCTCTGCCTGGCCTTCGTAGTCGGTCTCTCCATCGGTTGCGGTTCTCCCGCTCCTGCGGTGGCGCCCGAACGCGTCACCATTCCCAGCGGAGCCAGCCTCGGCGTGGTAGCCGATAGCCTGGAGGCCCACGCTCTTCTCGGCTCCCGCAAATGGTTTCAGCTGCTCGCCAGGATCAGGCGCGTCGATCGCAACCTGCAAGCCGGCACCTATGAAATTCCGCGGGGCTCCAGTGCGTGGAAGATGCTGACGATTCTTGCTTCGGGACGCGTGGTGGTCGTCCGCTTCACCGTTCCGGAGGGGATCACCCTCCTGGAGCTGGCGGGGATGGTTCAGGATGAGCTGCACATTCCCGCCGAATCAGTCCTCGTGGCAGCCAGCGACCCGGCGGCGCGACGCGCGGTCGGGGTACCGGCGCCGACACTCGAAGGCTATCTGCTCCCCGAGACCTATCGGCTCCCTCTGGCAGTCACCGCACGGGAGCTGGTCCATCGCATGGGAGCCGAGTTTCTGCGTCAGTGGGATCCGTCGTGGGATCTGCGACTCGATAGCTTGGGCTGGACCCGCCACCAGGTAATGGCACTGGCGTCGATCGTGGAAGGGGAAGCCCGACACGACGAGGAGAGGCCGGTGATCGCCGCGGTGTACGCCAATCGCTTGCGACTGATGATGCCGCTGCAGGCCGACCCTACCGTCCAGTACGCCCTCCAACTCAGAACCGGCCAGCGCAAGCCGCGACTGTACTTTCGGGATTACGAGACCAACTCACCCTACAACACCTACCTCCATCCGGGGCTCCCGCCCGGACCGGTGAATTCACCCGGCCTGGCCAGCATCCGTGCCGCCCTCTATCCCGCCCAGGTTCCCTATCTCTTTTTCGTCGCCCGGCCCGATGGCTATCACATCTTCAGCCGGACATTGGCAGAGCACAACCGAGCGATCCGAGAGGTCCGAAGACGAAAAGATTAGTTCTCGGTACTCGGTACTCGGTACTCGGTACTAGGTACTAGGTACTTTCTCACCGCCGCCTCAACGTCCTCCGAAGCCAGGATCCCCGACACCACCGCAACACCAGCGCCTCCGGCCTCCAGCACCGGTCTCACGTCTTCCGGCCTCACACCTCCAATGGCGATACAGGGACGCCCTCCGGCCTGAGCGACGATTTGCCGAAACCCGGCGATGCCCAGGGATGGACCCGCATCGAGCTTGGTGGCGCTGCCATTGAGCGGCCCGATTCCCCAATAGTCGGCCTTTTCCCCACTCGCCGCCTCCTTGATCGATCCCACCGAGGCTCCGATGACCTCGCCTTGAGTAAAGAGGCTGCGGACAACAGAGACCGGCACGTCATCGGGGCCCAGATGCACCCAGCATCCGGCAGCACGCGCGACGTCGGGACGATCGTTCACGATCACCGGCACCCGGAGTGCTGCTCGAAGCCGCCGTGCCACATCGAGCAGAGCCCGCGGCGAGGCCTGCTTGAGTCGCAGCTGGACCGCCGTGACTCCACCCCGCTCCGCCGCCTGACACACCGCCACCGGGTCACGCTCTCCCAGTAGCCGGTCATCGGTGACGAGCATCAGTCGCAGGTGATTCGCTAGATTCTGCACCATGTCCGAGCCTCTGCCGCTTCGCCTCCGTGGGTTCCGTGGCGCCACTACCGTCGAACAGGATCGTCCCGAGGAGATCCTGGGCGCAACCGACGAGCTCCTGCGCTCGCTGGTGGAAGCCAACGGCATCGATCCGCTGGATATCGTGAGCGCCGTTTTCACGGTCACTCAGGATTTGATCTCGACCTTCCCCGCCCGTGCTTCCCAGCCCTACGGTTGGGACCAGGTAGCCATCCTGCACGCTACCGAGATCCCGGTACCCGGATCCCTCCCTCGCTGCATCCGCGTCCTGGTCCACGCCTACAGCCGGCTCGCGCCGAATCAAATCAAGCATTGCTACTTGCGGCGAGCCACCGCGCTGCGGCCGGATCGGGCCCAGCCCGCGAAGTGAGCCTGACCGCCGGCGATTTGCCTCTGGCGCGTGTCACCGCCAAGGGCGCCTCTCGCTGGGTGCGCGGTCACCCCTGGATCTATCGCAGCGATGTGATGGAATCGCCCGGCGACCCCGGACTCTGCCGGGTATTGGACACCAAAAAGAAATTCCTGGGAATAGCACTCTGCTCCCCCCGCTCGGAAATCCGCCTTCGCCTGCTCGAAACCCGGGATCGCCCGATCGATCGCGCGTGGTGGCGTGAGCGGCTCACTCGCGCGGTACGACAGCGCACCGGTATAGACGCAACCGCTTTTCGCGTCGTGCATGCCGAGGGCGACGGGCTCCCCTCGCTCATCGTGGATCGCTACGATCGCTGGTTCGTCGCCCAATTCCTTTCGGCCGGGCTGGAGACTCAGCGAGAGTTGGTCGTCGACACGCTGCTCGAGGTGCTGTCTCCCGAAGGAATCCTGCTGCGGAATGATGTCGCGGTCCGACGGCACGAGGGACTGCCGGAACGGGTGGAGCTGGTCCATGGCGAGGTGCCCCGGAACATCGAGGTGCGGGAAGGGGAAGTACGCTACCTCGCGGCACCCTGGACTGGACAGAAGACCGGTGCCTTTCTGGACCAGCGCGAAAACCGGATGCTAGCCGCCCGTTCCTGCCCGCCCGGCGGGGAGGCGCTCGATTGCTTCTCCTACCACGGCAGCTTCGCCCTCCACCTCGCCCGCAGGGCTGGACGAGTTGTCGCCCTCGACTCGAGTGCCGACGCCCTCGAGCGCGGGCGGGAGAACGCCCGGCTCAATGGCATGACCAACATCGAGTTTCTCGAGGGAGACACGTTCGATTTCCTGCGAAGCTGGGAGCGAGAGCGGCGGCGCTTCGACCTCGTCGTCCTCGACCCACCCGCCTTCGCCAAGACCAAGAGTGCGGTCCCCCAGGCGCTCCGGGGATACAACGAGATCAACTTGCGGGGATTTCGCGTTCTGAATCCGGGCGGGTCTCTTCTCACCGCGTCCTGTTCCTACCACATCGCTCGCCCGGCTTTTCAGGAGATGTTGGCCCGAGCCGCCGAGGACAGCGGTCGCCGGGTGACCCTGCACCAGCTCCTGGCCCAGGCCCCAGACCATCCCGAAATCCTCACCATTCCCGAGACCGGGTATCTGAAGGGTGCCCTGCTGACGGTGGATTGACCGATCCGGAAGCGGCTCCTTATTGACTATCCCCTTATACTCAATGAGCTTGTAGCCACTCACCTGCCAAAGTGGTCGAACGCGAGCTATGCTGAGCGCCCTCCAACTCGAGCAGCAACGCCCCCGTCGGCCCCTGCCGTCGCTCAAGCAGTTGTACCACGAATACATCCTGCAACGCATCGAAGATTACAAGAATGGCCTCCGGCGGAATCAGTTATTGAACCTCGCCAACGAGGCGTTTGCCGAGATGGGCACGACGCAGGAAGCTCAGTTCGTACTGACTGAAGTGCTCATGGCCGACTGCGTGGATCGGCTCATCAATCGCCGGCTTCGGCTCCCCTCCTATCGCCGGTGGGTTTCCCAGTTCAAGGAGTTGCGCTCCGCCCAGCGGGAGCCGACCCACTGGGGTATCGATCGCCGCTGCCCGCTCCAATTTCTCCCCCGCATGGAGCAGGGAGACACGGCGGTCGTGATCGGCCCCGACGCCACACCTCTGGCCTTCCTGCTCGCGGCCCATGAGGTCTCGGTCGTGTACATCGGCAGCGACATGACCTACGTGGATCAGGTGGAATCACGGGTGTCGGAGGAGGGCTTGAGCGAGTGGTGCACTACCTACGTCGCCCCGCCCGGCCGCTGGCCCACCGAGGTGATCGCGCGAACTCACGTTCTGGTGGTAGACACCGGGACTCTGGAGCCTCTCTCGCCTCGAGAGCGGCGAGACGTCCTGCTCACCTTGCAGGATCACACCGAGCCCGGAGGCGCTCACCTGCTGCTCCCCAGCAACCGGTCTCTGGCACCGGCGGCTTTCGTCTCGTTCTACAGCGGGTGGCATCGGGAACCGGCGCCGGGCGAGAAGCGACGCCAGGCCAAGTCGGCCGGCCTGCTGGTCAGCAAGCCAGCCGAGCCCGAATCACTCCGAGTGGCCACCCGGCAATCCCGCGGCGCCACGGCGTAATTCCGCAAAACCGCCTCTCCGTCTGACACACCGCGACCGACCTCCCTTCCCCGATCTCCGCTCCTTCATCGGGGCGCTGGAGCGTCGCGGCCTGCTTCACCGCATCACTGCCGAAGTGGATCCCCGGCTCGAGGCCTCCGAGATCGTGCAGCGCGTCATACGTCGCCAGGGACCCGCTTTGCTGTTCGAGCGACCGAAAGGCAGCTCTTTCCCGCTGGTCATGAACCTCTATGGCACCATGGAGCGGATCGAGATCGCGCTGGGCCGGCACCCGCAGCAGATCGGACACGAACTCGTCGAGACCCTGCTCCGCCTGAATCCTCCGTCGCTCAAGACTCTGTGGGATTCGAGGGGAGTCCTGTCGCGTGGGCGGTTCCTTCATCCTCGGCTGGTGAAACGAGCGCCGGTTCACGAGGTGGTCGAAGCCCCCCGGCTCGATCTGCTCCCCGCGGTAACCAGCTGGCCCCGGGATGGCGGACCGTTCATCACTTTCGGCCCGACGATCACCCAGGACCCGGTCACCAAGCGCCGGAACTACGGCTTGTATCGGCTGCAGGTGTACAGTCCCAATGAGACCGGGATGCATTGGCAGAGCATGAAGGGGGGGAGGGCCCATCACTACGAGGCGGAGCGCTTAGGGCAGCGCTTGCCGGCGGCAGTCGTTCTGGGCGGCGATCCCCTCCTGATGCTGGCCGCGATCCTTCCGCTCCCTGAAGACTTCGACGAGCTGGGCTTCGCCGGTTTCTTCCGCGGGGCAGCGACTCAATTGGTTCGAGCCCAGTCCAACGAGCTGTTGGTTCCAGCCAACGCCGAATTCATCCTCGAGGGGTATGTGGGGCCAAACGAGCGCCGGATGGAAGGCCCCTTCGGCGATCACTTCGGTCATTACTCCGAGGCCTCCGAGTTTCCCGTATTCCACGTCGAGCGGGTGACCCGTCGCCGCGATGCGATCTATCCGGCGACAGTTGTCGGCAAGCCGCCCCAGGAGGACAAGGCGATGGGAATCGCCGTCGGCGAGATGGTGGGCCCCCTCATCCGTCTGGTGAATCCCAACATCGTGGATCTCTATCCCTTCGAGAACGCGAGCTTCCACAACCTCCTCGGCGTCTCGCTGAAGGAGCGTCATCCCAAGGAAGTCCTGAAGACCGCGTTAGGCCTGCTGGGCACCGGACAGCTCTCGCTCACCAAGGTGGCGATCATGGTGCGCGAGGACGTGAATCCGCGAAACTTCACGAACCTGTTACGGGAGCTTTGGTATCGCTTCGAGCCGGGTGAGCGCATGCTGCTGCTGCCGATCGCCCCGCTGGATACCCTCGACTACACCTCCTATCGGATGCATGTGGGAAGCAAGCTCGTGCTTGATGCCACCGGTGAGGTACTCACTACCGAGTCTCCGCCCCGGGACGTCTCCAGTCCCTCGGCGATGGACCGTCGAGTCGTGCGCCACCGCCTGCTGGAGGGTGGTTTCCTGGTCGTCGTCGTGAAGCAGGAACCTCGGGATGTCCTCCAGAAGCTCCTCGGCTGGAAAGAGCTTGGCCCCGTCCGCTTCATCGTGGCAGTAAGCGAGGACGTCGATCTCTCCGAAGAGTGGAGCCTCCTCTGGGGCATCTTCACTCGGTTCGACCCGGGACGGGACATGATCTTCACCGCTCAGGAGTTCATCGGTGCCCGTCCGGTCTATCACGGGCCGATCGGGATCGACGCCACGTGGAAAGAGGGCTACCCTTTGCCGCTGGAAATGGATCCGGCAACGGTGAGTCTGGTGGATCGTCGTTGGGCGGAATACGGTCTGTAGCAGCGTGGGGGCCTGACGATGGATCTGGGACTGCGGGGACGCGTTGCTCTCGTGTGCGGAGGCTCGAGCGGGCTGGGTTACGCCGTCGCGGAGAGGTTGCTGGGAGAAGGAGCTCGCGTCGCCCTGAACGGGCGGGATCGGGCCAAGCTCGACCGCACAGTCTCCCACCTCTCCTCGCTCGGCGAAGTACGCAGCTATCCCGCCGACGTGAGCCGCGCCTCCGAGTGCTCTGCCCTCGTCAACGGTGTCCACCAGGGCATGGGTGGCCCCGACATCGTGCTATGCAATTCCGGCGGGCCCTCACCGGGAGCATTCGAAGCGCACGAGGAGGCAGTTTGGCAGGCCGCGCTGGACACGAGTCTCCTGTCAGCCGTGCACTTGAGCCGCTCGGCGGTACCTCACATGCGGGCCAAACGCTGGGGCAGAATCCTGTGCCTTACCTCCGTCGCCGCTCGGCAGCCTTCCTCTGCCCTGATTCTCTCGACTACTGCCCGGGCCGGAGTCCTCGGCTTTTCCAAGGCACTCTCCGACGAGGTGGCCGCCGAGGGCATCACGGTCAACGTCCTCTGTCCCGGCCTGTTTGAGACCGATCGCCTCCGTGAGTTGGCCGAGGTTCGGGGTCGCAAGGATGGCCGATCGGTCGATCGCGTCCTGGCCGACATGGGAGAAAGCCTCCCGATCCGCCGGATCGGGACTCCGGACGAGTTCGCCGCTGCCGTTGTGTTCCTGGCCTCGGAGCCGGCCCGCTATATCACCGGGACGGTGCTGTCGGTGGACGGCGGGATGACGCGGTCGATCCTGTAGGCGGCCGCACCGGATGCTCCTGATAAGGGGTTCTGCGACTCTAATCCTCGGGTTAGCTTTGCGTCCGCAATGAATCCTTGGGGGCCACCCCTGCAACCGACTTCCTACTCCCCACCCCCTCTCCAATCGGCCCTGGAATCCCGCCACTCCACATGCGCGCCCTCGTAAAGCCAGCCCCAGGCCCCGGAATGGAGCTGCGCGATGTCCCCGTCCCCGAGTACGGACCGAGCGATGTGCTGATCAAGGTCCACCACGCCGGTGTCTGCGGGACCGACCTCCACATTTGGGAATGGGACGCCTGGGCCAGCGCGAGGCTCAAACCCCCGGTAGTCATCGGCCACGAGTTCGCCGGCGAGGTCGCCAAGCTAGGTCGAGAAGCTGCTTCAGCCGGATTGCTCAAGCCCGGCGACCTGGTGACGGCCGAAGGCCACATAGTGTGCGGACACTGTCTCCAGTGCCGAATCGGTGAAGCCCACCTCTGCAGGCGCACTCAGATCATTGGGGTAGATCGAGATGGTGCATTTGCCGAGTACATCGCGATGCCTGCCGCGAATGTCATGAAGCTGGACGGCATTCCGACCGAAGTCGGCGCCATCATGGACCCGACCGGAAACGCCGTGCACACTGTCCTCGAAGGCGGAATGGTGGCTGGAAGCCGGGTCCTGGTGCTCGGCTGTGGGCCGATCGGCTGTTTCGCGGTGGGTGTCGCGCGAGCGGCGGGAGCGGCTCTGGTCATCGCCAGCGACTTCAACTCCCGTCGGCTGGAGCTGGCCCGGGTCATGGGCGCCCATGTCACTCTCAACCCGGGGTCGGACGATGTCGTGGCCCGGGTGAAGGAGCTGACCGATGGCGACGGGGTAGACCTGGTCTGCGAAATGAGCGGCCACCCCTCGGGCCACGCGCAGGCCTTTGCCGCTGCGCGACTCGGTGGGCGCGTCAACCTCCTGGGCACCCCGAGCCGGACCACCGAGGTGGATTTCGCCCGAGACGTGATTTTCAAGGGGCTTACCCTCTATGGTGTGACCGGGCGGCGCATGTATGAGACTTGGGACGTGATGCGGCGTTTGGTACGCTCCGGCCAGCTCGACCCCCGCCCGGTCATCACCCATCGCTTCAGCCTTGATCGGATCGCGGAGGCAATTCAGGTCATCAAGGATGGTCAGGCCGGTAAAGTGATCCTGGAGATCGGCGCATGAAATCCCCACTTGATTCCCGCATCGAGGCGGAGCTCGACCAGTTTCGTCGCGACGGGGTCTATAAGCACCTGAACTACATCGAGAGCCCGCAAGCACCCCGCGTCAGGATGGAAGGACGGGGCGAGGTTATCGTGCTCTCTTCCAACAACTATCTGGGCCTCAGCGATGAGCCCGAGGTCGTGGCGGCCGGCCAGGCTGCGCTCGACCACTACGGCGCCGGTACCGCCTCGGTTCGCTTCATATGCGGGACGTTCACCGTACACCGGGAATTGGAGGCCGCCTGCGCCCGGCTGGTGGGGACTGCCGCCTCCCTCAGCTTCGTGAGCTGCTGGAACGCCAATGAGGCCGTGCCGGCAACGCTCCTCGGCGAAGAAGACATCGTCATCAGCGACCAGCTCAACCACGCCTCGATCATCGATGGGGTGCGGCTCGCTAAAGCGATCACCCGGTGCCAGACCGCGGTCTACAAGCACTCCGACATGACCGACCTGGAAGAAAAACTCTCGGCCGCCAAGGATCGCCGGACCCGCATGGTGATCACCGATGGAGTGTTCTCGATGGAGGGTGCCATCGCCCGATTGCCGGACATCATCGAGATTTGCCGCCGCCATCGGGCAACCCTTGTGGTGGACGATTCACACGGGACCGGGGTCCTGGGCAAGACCGGCAGGGGGACCCCTGAGCATTTCGGACTGGTAGGAGAGGTGGACATGATCACCTCCACCCTGGGGAAGGCCCTGGGTGGGGCGGCGGGTGGCTTCGCGGCAGCTACCGAGGCGGTCTGCGACTATCTGACGCAGCGCGCCAGACCTCAGCTCTTCTCCAATGCCCTCCCCCCGACGGTCGCGGCCAGTTCCTTAGCCAGCATCCAATACCTCGAAAAGCACCCGGAGCTGGTTGAGAATCTGCGCCAGAATTCCCGCTATTTCCGCGAACAGCTTCTCGCATCAGGCTTCAAGCCGCTGCCCGGTGAGACCCCGATTATCCCCGTAATCCTAGGGGAAACCGCTCGGGCGATCGACATGAGCCGTCAACTCTTGGAGGAGGGTGTCTTCGTAACCGGGTTCGGATATCCCGTGGTTCCGCAGGGCCAAGCCAGGATCCGATGTCAGATTTCCGCCGCGCACACCAGAGCCGATCTGGACCAGGCCTTGGAGGCCATCCGGAAGGTTGGCCGACGCCTTGCGATAGTGTGAAGCGTCACCAACCGAACGACATCGGTATCTGTTCGGTGGTGTATAGAGATCGTCGGCTGGCAAAAGTTCAAGTAGTTTATTAACCTAGTTGCCCAAGCCGAAACAACGAAATAATCTAGGGCATCAGCCAGGCATCAGGAATCAGCGATTTCTGAAGCCCGATTAGATGCCAGCAAGGGGCGGATTGCCGCCCTTGCCAAGTGCCGCCGAAATCCCAGGAGGTATCGTGATGCGCATGCTCAGTCGCATCATCCCGGTGGTCGCGCTGGCCGCTTTTTCCCTGTCACCCAGCCTGGGTGCCCAGGAGAAGCGGAGTGGGGACGCCTTTAGTTGGTATATCGGCCCCCAAGGCGGGACCATCATCTTCGAGACGCCTAATCAGACCAAGGGTGCCATCCCCTCGGTCGGCGGGCACTTCCTGATCATGGCTCGGCGGACCGGCCTCCTGCTCTCCTTCGATGAAGGCATCGCACAGGATCAGAAGACTTCATTTGCTGATCCCAGCGCCCCGGGCGGAGTGCGGAGCGTCACCTTCAACGATCTGCGCAAGTACTCGGCGATTCTCGTCGCCTACCCCCTTCGCGGCCATCTGCAGCCGTTCCTGGGCGTCGGTCTCGGAATCCTCCAGACTGGCAACGAGTACCCCCAGAACACCGTCACCCAGGTTGAGAAGGACAGCTTGACCTCGGTGGCAAACTCTCTGGGCAGCTATGGGTTCGGAACCGGACTCATCGGCCTGCAGGCAAAGGCTGGCGGAGTCGCGCTCTTCGGCCAGGCCCAGGTCATGACGGGACCCAGCTCGGGCAAACTGCTGACCGGCGCTTCCTTCGCCTTCGCCGGCGGTATCCGCATCAGCCTCGGCTCGGCTCGCGAGGACGTGACCAGCGGGTACTAATCAGTCCTGAGCGTTGAAAATGAAGCGGGGGCGATCAACCATCGCCCCCGCTTTTCTTTGCTGGTAACTAGCGAATCCGTGGCCCCGATACCCATGGTGAGCCGCGGATCGCAAAGCGAAGCGGCCAATCCGCAGCCTTGGTGAGTCCGATTCGCGGCGTCGTGGCAATGGATTCCTCGGTAGGTGGCTCGCCCGGCACAATCACGATCGGAGCCTTGGGCATGGAGTGGCCATCGAGCGCCCGGCTGATCCCCATCGCCTGAGTTAACCGCCCGGGTCCGGAGCATAGCGCCCGGTCAGGTACCCCTCCTCGACGACGCCGCATTGCGGGCAGGCCCTCGATCGGCTCCAGCGCCCGAATCAGGATCGCGGACCCCAAGCCCGGTGGTCCCGCTACCAGATTGGCGCACCAATGCATCCCGTAGGAGAGATACACATACCAGCTTCCTATGGGCCCGTAGAGAGACTCGTTCTGTCGATGACGGCGATAGGCATAGGCGTGCGAAGCAGGATCCTCAGCGCCGAGATATGCCTCTACCTCGACGATCCGACCGACCGTGCGAACTCCCCTGAGGTTCGAGACCAACCGCGCACCCAGAAGCTCGCGCGCGACGTCAATCGTATCCCTCCTGAAAAAGGCAACGGGCAGCGGGGCTGCCCGTTGAATCCGGCTCACTCCGACGCCTTTCGGGTTCGAGGTCGGCTGGCCTTCTTGCGCGGCGGGGAGGCAGCCTCGCCTTCCGCTGCGGGAGTGGCCTTGGACTTGGTCCGGCGGGGGCGGGCGGGCTTCGCAGCGGGCGCTGGTGGCTCCTGCGTTGGGGGAGTCTCGTCGAGGCTGACAACCCCAACCATCGGGATCTCACGGCTTGCTGCAGGAAGGCGGGACCCCCGACGGAACCGAACTCCACCCCGGGCCGAGCCGTTGCTCGGGCCGCCCGCAGGCTGTGCCTGCTCCTGAGCGCCTTCCGGAACCGGACGCTCGGCGGTGATCAGCAGTTGCCCCTCGGACGGCCGCGAGAGCACCTCGTACTCGTCATCGGCAATCTTTCTGACGTCGGCAACTTCGGCATCGTGCGCCTGACGAAGCAACCGGTGGAAGCGGGCTGGCTCGATCAGCGGATCCATTCGGCCGTTTAGCGCGGCCATCCTGAGGCGGAGAGCCTCATGCTCTACCGGCCGCGGCAGTTCCGTCAGGGCCCGGCGCATGAGGTCGAAGGCGCTCGCCAGCGTGAGACCGTTGGTACGAGCCGCGGGCGCAGGCACAGACACAGGCACAGGCACAGTCGATGGCTCCGCCGACGACCTGGGCTCATCCCGGCGCCCGCCCCGACCGCGTCCCCTGCCCCGTCCTCGACCGCGACCAGCGCGTTCGCCATTCGGAGCGGCCGCCTCCGTCGCTGGCGCTACAGGCGAGGCTGCTTCAGCAAGCGGGGCAACCTCGTACTGGCCGTTGTCCATCTTGCTCACGCGGAGCAGGCCCTTCTGCCCGGCCTCGACCACGAACTTGCTGAACCGGTTGAATCCGGCATTCTTCTCGTCGAAGTTCGGGTCGATCTGCTGCATGACCTGCTTGAGCCGGTCCGAGCGCATCACGTCGTGATTCTGCGCCATCATTGCGACGGCATCCTTGACCAGAACCCAGGGGTCCCGCTGAGCCGAGGGGAGGTCGGTTTCTTTGGTCAGTCCCGCAAGGTCGCTATAGCTGTAGTACTCGTCGCAGTTCTGGATGAGGAGGTCGCTGGCCGATTCCCGGATCCCGACGCCGATCACGTACTTCCCGTACTCCTTCAGTTTGATCACCAGCATCGAGAAGTCGCTGTCGCCCGAGAGCAGGATAAACGTTCCTATCTCAGGACGGGTAAAGACCAGCTCGATGGCGTCGATCGCGAGCCGGATGTCGGTCGCATTCTTCTTGTTGGTGCCGAAAGCCGGCGCGAAGATGAGATCGATCGACGATTCGGAGAGCGGTACGATGTACTGCGGGTAGCGGCGCCAGTCAGCGTACGCCCGCTGTACCGCGACCTTCCCCTTGATCAGGTCGCTGCTGACCAGCGTCTTCAGTTCTTTGGTGAGGTCCGAACGGATGCCGAGCGTGACGTTGTCGAAGTCGATCAGAAGGGCGGCGTTGGGAGCGTGCAGAGGCGGTTCGCCCCCGCGGATGCTACGGATGGGTGGCTTATTCACGAGAGGTTGAACTCCAGCTTCCTCGCGTCTCAGGCGCTGCTACGGAGATCTTCCCGGACCCGGATCTTCGGGAGGTCGCCGGCCGCAGAGAGACGCTTGGAGAATCCTGAACGGCGGCACAATGCCGCGGGGCGCGAACCCCCGGATGACGGCATTGCCGCACATGATGGTCTCGACCAAAGGGAGGCTGCGCGAGGGGTCGGCCGGGTCGCCGATTGTCGCGGACTCTGGGCGGGTCGGCCGGTCCGGGAGTGCCAGTCGCAAGGGCCGAATCAAGTGGGGCCCCATGGCTCCCGAGTCGGCGTCTCGCGTCTGTGCGGGGAACAATCTATCGACGAGCCCCCGCTGCTGGTAGGGCAGAGGGTTCGACCAGTGCGGCGGCGACGCGCTCCCCAGCCCGGCCGTCCCAGCCTTCGGGGCGTCCCGGCCGGAAGCTTCCGTTGCCCAGGCGGGAGAGCACGTCGGCCACGGCAGCGTTGATCGCGGAACGGGTTGAAGGGACGAGGCGGTTCGTCCCTTCGGTAACGGTGACCGGACGTTCGGTGTTGGGCCGGGCGGTAAGACAGGGTACCCCGAGGACCGTGGTCTCTTCCTGAAGCCCCCCGGAGTCGGTGAGCACCAGGCTCGCTTTTTCCACCAGGGACAGGGCTTCCAGATACCCCAGCGGCTCGAGCAGAGTCACCCGCCCCGCGATATCGCTGAGGCCAAAATCCTGGATTCTTTGCCGGGTCCTCGGATGTATGGGGAACACGACCGGCATCTGGCCCGCGAGATCATCCAGGGCCTTCAATAGTTCGGCAAGGGTTTCCCGTTGATCCACGTTCGATGGCCGGTGCAGGGTCACGAACGCATAGGGCTTTCCCGCGACTCCATAGGTCTCTGGTGCCCGAAGCTCCCGGGCTCGGCTCCGGAGGTGCAGCAGCGTGTCAACCATCACGTTCCCGACGAAACGGATCCGCTCTGGAGCAATCCCTTCCTCAGCCAGATTGGCGTCGCCGTCGCGGCTGGGTGTGAGGCAGAGGTCAGCCAGCTGGTCGGTCAGGATGCGGTTGATCTCTTCCGGCATGTCCCGGTCCCGGCTGCGCAGCCCAGCCTCGACGTGGGCAACCTTTACTCTCTTCTTGGACGCGACGAGGGCACAGGCGACGGTTGAGTTAACGTCGCCATAGACCACGATCCAATCGGGCTTGAGCCGATCGAGAACCGGCTCGAACTCGATCATGATCCGCCCGGTCTGAACCGCGTGGCTGGCCGACCCTACCCCCAAGTTGACTTCGGGCTCGGGAAGCTCCAGGTCGGCGAAGAAGCTGTCGCTCATCGCCGCATCGTAATGCTGGCCGGTGTGGACCAGCCACTGCCGGGTGCCAGGCAGTGCAGCGGCGGCGCGGAGCACCGGGGCGACCTTCATGAAGTTCGGCCGAGCCCCGACAACATGCAGCAGGCTGGTCATCAGTGATCGTCCGCCAGAGGAAGGGCAAGTTCGAAGTAGAACCGCGTGCCGAAGTCGGGTGCGGTTTCCACCCGGAGGTTTGAGCGCATCGCCTCGACCAGCTTCCGACAAATCGACAGACCGAGTCCGGCGCCGGAGAACGCGTACTCGCCCTGCTTCTGACGCCGGCGGAACGGCTCGAACAGCGTCAGCATCGCCTGAGAGGGAATACCGCGCCCGGTGTCTCGCACCGAGAACTCAACGCGGGTGTCGTCCAGTTGCTTGCCTGACACCTCGACAAACCCTTCCGAGGTGAACTTGAGTGCGTTGGTCGTCAGGTTGAGCAGGACTCGCGAGAGCGCGACCGGGTGACCCACCCGGAAGTCCGACTCCGGAGGTTCCAGCCGCACCGTCAGGCCCTTCTCTTCCGCGATGGGCTGCACGATGTCCCTCACCGATTCCAGGATGTCGCTGATGGAAAAGGGTATCGGATCCAGATCCACGAGGCGGTCACCTCCCCGCGCCAGCTCAATGACGTCGCTCGCGAGAGAGCTGAGACCGAACGCCGCGCTGTAGATCAGGCCGAGCTGGCGCTCCTGCACCGCATTGATGTTTCCGCTCCGCCCCCGTTGCAGGGTCTCCGCCAGGAACAGGATCGAGGTCAGTGGCGACCGGAGGTCGTGCGCGACCTCCACCACCAGCTCCAGGCCGTCGGGCCCCGACAAGCGATCGGCGAAGTGCTGCGCCCAGTCCGGTTCCAGCCGGGCATGCACCTGTTCGATGGCGCCGAGGACCGTAAGGATGGATTTGCTGTCGGGAGGTTCGGCATCCCGCCGGATTCTTTCCAGCAGCTCACGGCGGATCAGCTCGAGGAGGCGGCGGGTGAGGACGGTGCGCGGAACCTCGTCCGCCAACGGTTCACCGCCGTCGGCGGCGGCGCGAATCGCCCCGGCGAGTTGCACCAGATGCGTGCGAACTTCCTCCTGGGCTGGGCTGTCTTCAACGACTTGTTGCCATCCAGCCTCGACGTGGCTCACCGCCTCGTCGAGTGAGCGCCATACGGTCACTCAGGCGTCCCCGACAGCTCGTCGCGATGGAAGTTGTGCTTGTCCATGAGGCGGTAGAGAGTCGTGCGATCGATGCTGGCCAGCCGCGCCGCCTTCGACATGTTGCCACCGGCTCGGCCGATCAGCCGGGTGAGGTACTCTTTCTCGAACTGGGCGACGATTCGGTCCTTGGCCAGGTGATAGGCATCGTCCATTACCGCGGTGGAAATGACGCCCTCGGACGGCCATTCACTGGCATCCTCGTAGATTGGAATATCGTTGGGCTGGATGACCTGGTCAGGCTCAGCCAGCACCGCAACATGTTCGATGACGTTCTGCAGCTCCCGGACGTTGCCCCGCCAGGGCCGGGAGCGGAGGAACACTATGCTCGCCTCGCTCAGCTTGGGCACCCGATCGCCCAACTGACGATGGCGTTGCCAGTAGTAGGTCAGGAAGTGATTGGCGAGCAGCGGAATGTCTTCCGGCCGCTTGCGCAGTGGCGGCAGCTTGATGGGCACGACCCGCAGGCGATAGAACAGGTCGCCACGCAGTACGCCCGAGTTCACCGCGTCCTGGGGATCCCGGTTCGTGGCAGAGATGAACCGAACGTCCACCTGGGCGTCCTGGGTCTCACTACCGACCCTGCGCACCACTCCATCCTGAATGACCCGCAGCAGTTTGGCCTGCAGCGGCATCGACATCTCGGTGATTTCGTCGAGGAAGAGAGTCCCGCCATTGGCGGTTTCCAGGAGGCCCGGCTTGTCGCGGTCGGCCCCGGTGAACGCGCCCTTCCGATGACCGAACATCTCCGACTCGAGCAGCGGCTCCGGGAGCGCAGCGCAGTTGATCGGAACCAAGGCGCGGCCAACCCGGCGGCTATGCTGATGGATGAATTGGGCGATCACTTCCTTACCCGTGCCGCTCTCCCCGCTGATGAAGACCGAGGCATCGGTCGCGGCCACCTTGCGCGCCAGATCCACGGCCTTGCGGAACAGCGGAGAGATCCCGATGAGGGCAATCTTGTCGCTGTGCCCGTTCTGCTTCATCAGCTGCAGGCGCAGGTCCCGGGTTTCCCGTGCGACCATCACCGCGTGGGAGGCCCGGCCGATCAGCACCTGGAGGTGAGTTGCCGAGAAGGGCTTGGGGAGGTAGTCCCAGGCACCAGCTCGCAGCGCCTCAATGCTGCTCGCGACGCTGGGATTTCCGGTCATGACGACGACGATCGTATCGCGATTGTGCTCCAGCGCCGTTCGGAGAATATCCATCCCGGACGTCTGGGACATGTAGAGATCGACAAGAATGATGTCGAACTTGCGGCGCTTGACGGTGTCGAGAGCTTCCTCGCCCCGTCCGATCAGCGTGACGTTATAGCCGTCCATCTGGAGGACGCTGGCACAGCTCTCCCGCAGAGTACGCTCGTCGTCAACGACGAGGATCCTGATGCTGGCTTTGACTTCGGCGGGGATAGCAAGAGGATCGCGGCCGCCGATCTCCCCTGGCGGGGGTTCCGGTCGACGATTCGCATCAGCGATGCTCGATCCCATTGCACGGCTCCTATGATGCGCCCGACCCACACGCCCGCGCGTGTGGTCCTGCGGCGCGCAGTCGTGCTCGGACACTTTGGCTTGCGAGTCCCCGCGGGACCCGCGGGATGGGTCAACCACAGCATCTTTAGTACCACACCCTATAGCACGAATCAAGCAACACCGTGTGGTATCAGCTGAGTTGTGCTGTTGCTAATATGCAACATTGGTGCTATTTCGCCACATAATGCCGACTCCTTAAGGAGCGGTTTGTCACGGCCTCGCAATCAGCCGCCCCGTATATTTCGCCCGCACAAAAAGCCATGTTCGGTACCGACTTTGCGTGAGGTAGTGCGTCTTGATTACGAGCAGCTTGCTCGATTCCTAAGCAACCCGGAGCAGCATGGCCGATACTCTGATCCCCGCTAACCGATCGCCCGAAGAGCCGGACGTTGAGATCGAAATGGTTCCCCAGGCGGGAACCATGGCGGCTGCGGTGGGCGCTCCAGCGGTGGATGACGATAAGGTCAACTGGGGTCGATACACCGCGGCGTTGCGGCGCTACAAGTGGCTGATGCTGCTGATCGTTTTGCTGGGGACGGCTGGCGGTGTTGTTGCCACCAGGTTCCTCCCTCCGATTTACACCGCCAAAGCCACCATCTGGATTGAGGACGGCGGCGGCAAGACCGGTCCAATCCGGCCGGGTCAATTGCTTGGTCAGCAGGCCTGGATCGAGTTGCTCAAGACCTATGTCGTGTTTGATCCCGTCGTCCACCGGCTTCGACTCTACCTGATCACGAAGGATCGGGCGGACAGCATCGCATTCACCGGATTCGACGTCGCCGACAAGTTCTACACCGGCGATTTCACGATCAACACGGACCCAACGGGTTCCCGCTGGACCCTGTCCCGGAACGGTGCCGAGGTAGCCACAGGCACAGTGGGAGATTCCATTGGAAATGGAAAGCTCGGCTGGCACTGGGCGCCGACGGCGCAGCAGCTCCGGAAGGGCAAGACCATCGCGTTCACGCTCAAGAACCCACGCGAGGTCTCCAATGACTTGATGAACAATCTCAAGACCTCAATGGCGGCCGAGGATGCCAACTTCCTCCGCATCTCGCTCAATGGTGAGGAGCGCTACGGGCTGGCTCCTCAACTCAACGCGATTACCGACCAGTTCGTGGACATCGCGGCCGAGCTGAAGCGGAGCAAGCTGGTCGAGATGCGTCTGGCACTCGACTCCCAGTTGGTGATCGCCGCTCGCAACTTG
>Ga0207706_10000006_pt1 | contig 216994 bp, 218 predicted proteins | sample KBSC53metaG_FD_184318 | JGI IMG/M metagenome (GOLD analysis project Ga0207706, IMG submission 184318) | Corn rhizosphere microbial communities from Kellogg Biological Station, Michigan, USA - KBS C5-3 metaG (SPAdes) (version 2) | ecosystem: Host-associated > Plants > Roots > Rhizosphere >...
CAAAAAAGGCGGCATCCTCTCGCTCACCGTCAACCCGGTGAGCGAAGAGGTCTTCTTCGCCTCCTACAAGGAAAGCGGCAAGCTGCACCGCCTGGCGCCCTGCTCAGGGGGCAAATTCGCCGAAGAGGCCGCCGTCCCGCCCTTCGCCCCCCAACCCCCCAGGCGCGGCGACATCACCGCGATGGCCTTCAACCCCGCCCTCGCCTGGAGCCCGGGTCGTCCCGCCGGCACCCTCTACGCCGGCACCTATGACACCTGTCCCACGACAGGCACCTGCGCCGAACCCACCCAGAGCGGCCTCGGGTATGTGTTCGCGCAGGCCTCCAGCGCGGCTAAAGTCAAACTCACCGTCTCCAAGACCGGAACAGGCGCCGGCACCGTCACCTCCACTCCCGCCGGGATCTCCTGCGACCCCACCTGCTCGGCCGAATTCGCCGAAGGCGAAAAAGTCACCTTGAGCGCCAAAGCGGCCGAAGGTTCGATCTTCGCCGGCTGGAGCGGGGCCTGCGCGGGCACAGGGAGCTGCGAAGTGACGATGTCAGAAGCCAAAGCGGTAAGTGCCGAATTCACAAAAGAAGCCGGCCCTGCCTTCCACACCCTGAAAGTCACGGTCTCAGGCGAAGGCTCGGTCAGCGCCGACAGCGGCACGATCTCCGGTTGCACCTCCTCAGGCGGCCCCTCCTGCGAAGGCAGCTACGAAGAGGGCACCAAAGTCACCCTGACCGAGACGCCGAAAGCCGGCAACCTCTTCAGCGGCTGGGGCACCCCGCAGTGCGACGAATCGACCGCGATCACCTGCATCGTCACGATCGGCAAAGGCGACGAAGGGGTCACCGCAAGCTTCGAAGCAGAACCCGAAGAACCGGGCATTGCGCTTACCGTCTCCATCGAAGGCCCGGGTACCGTCACCTCAGACAAAGGCCTGATCTCCTGCAGTCCCTTCTGCGAAGACGAATACGCCGAAGGGACGAAAGTCACTCTCACCGCCTCTCCTAACTCAGGTTCCCTCTTTATGGCCTGGAAACATTGCGACTCCGGAGGGATCAACGGCCGCCAGTGCACGGTGGCGATGTCCAAAGCCAAGCAGGTGAGTGCCGTGTTCATCACCGCCCACGCCCTGACCCTGGCCAAGGCCTCGGGCTCCGGCCCTGGCAAGATCGCCGCCTCGGGCGGGATCGTCTGCCTTTACGCGTGCGAACACGCCTCCGCCCTGCTCAAAGAGGGCAGCCTCGTCACCGTCAGCCAGACACCGGCTCGCCACTTCCACTTCGCCGGCTGGGAAGGGGACTGCACGGGGACCGGCGCCTGCCAGCTGACGATGGGCGAAGACCATGAAGTCAGCGCCGACTTCGAAGAAGACCCTAAGCTCTCCCTGAGCCTCTCCAAGACCGGCGGCGGCCAAGCCCTGATCAAGACCAAACCGGCAGGTCTCCTCTGCGGCTTCATCTGCTTCGACGCGGAATCCTCTTTCTACGAAGGCGAAGCGGTAACGATCTCTTGGAAGCTGAACAAAGGCACGACGAAGCTGACCTGGAGCGAAGGCGCGGGCACCTGCACGGGATCGAGCGAAGCGCTCGAAGGCAGCTGCACGCTGAGCATGGACGCCGCCAAGGCGCTGGCGGCGACGCTCGAGTAGGTGAGGGCGCGGAGGGCCAGGGGCCTCCTCGCGCTGCTCGTCGCGGCGCTGCTGATCGCCGCCGCGGCCAGCGCCGCCACGATCCAACAAGGCGACCTGCGCATAACCGTCCTAGCCCAACTGAAGCCCTACAAGCTCCCCAGGGTAGGCACAGCCCCCATAGCCGTCTTCGTCGCCGGCCACCTGCAAAACGCCAAGGGCGGCATCCCTCCGCAGCTGCGGAGGATGAGGATCCGCGTCAACAAACACGGCCTGCTGCAGTCAAAGGGCCTACCGGTCTGCGAGGTCCACCGCATCCAGCCCGGCTCAGACGTAAGAGCCCTGGAGAACTGCCAAGGCGCCCTGATCGGCTCGGGCCAATTCTGGGCCAACATCGTCCTCCCCGACCAGGGCGCCTACCGAACCCAGGGCCGCCTGTTGATCTTCAACGGCAAAGACAAAGCGGGCCGCCCCCAAGTCCTAGCCCACATCTACACCACCCACCCCTTCGCCAGCTCCTTCGTCATCCCCTTCTCGCTCCGCCACGTCGCAAAGGGCCCCTACGGGACCGAATTGAAGGCATCGCTCCCGCAAGCATTGGGCTCCTGGGGCTACCTGGACCGCATCAAGCTCACCCTCAGACGCAAATACACCTACAAAGGCCAACACCTGAGCTACTTCAACTCAGGCTGCCCGGCCCTCAAGGGGCAGACCAGGGCCTCCTTCCCCTTGGCCTACGCCCAGTTCTTCTTCGCCGGCCGTGCGCCGATGGGAGCCACGGTGCAAAAGACCTGCGGGGTGTCGGGGTGAGGGCAAGCGTCCCTGGGAAGGCAGACAGCGTGCGCGAAAGCCAAACCACCCTCCCCGAGCGCCTGCGCGCCCGCCGGGAGGAGATCGAAGAGGCGGCCCTGACTAGGGTCTTCTCGCTCTCAGACCCAACCGAGGGCCCCGACCCCGCCTACCTCGATGGTCTGCGAGCGGCCGTCTCCGCCGCCCTCGACTACGGCATCGATGCCCTGGAGCGAAGCGAGGAGCGCCCCGCCCCGATCCCCACCGCCCTGCTCTCCCAGGCGCGCCTTGCCGCCCGCAACGGAGTCGAGCTTGAGACCGTCCTTCGCCGCTACCTCGCCGGGCACGCCCTGCTCGACGACTTCCTGATCGAGGAGGCAGAACGCGGACCGCTTCCCCCCGGCGCCTCGCTGAAAGGACTGCTGCGGATCGAGGCCGCCGCCCTCGATCGCCTGCTTGGCGCCGTCAGCGAGGAGCACGCGCGTGAGCTGAAGGCAAGGCCCGGCTCCCCCTCGGAGCGCCGCGCGAAGCTGATCGAGCGCCTGCTGGGCGGCGAGCCGGTTGACACCGTCGAGCTCGCCTATCCCTTCGAGGGCCACCACCTCGGCCTCCTCGTCTCGGGCTCCGGGGCCGAGGAGATCGCCAAGCCCCTCGCCCGAGCCCTCGACGCCCGCCTGCTCGCCGTCTCGCGCGAGGAGGACCGGGTCCTTTGGGCCTGGCTGGGGTCGCGGCGCCCCCTTTGCCCCGATGAGGTCCTAGAGGAACTGCGGGCACAAACTCCCGAGGGCCTTCGCGTCGCGATCGGCGAGGCGGGGGAGGGGATCGCCGGCTGGCGGCTCACCCACCGCCAAGCCGCCGCTGCCTTAGCGGTTGCCCAGCGCGGCAAAGAGCCCCTCGTGCGCTACGCCGAGGTCGCCCTGCTCGCCTCGATCCTGCAAGACGAGCTCCTAAGCGCCTCCCTTCTCCGCCTCTACATCGAGCCCTTGGAGGCAGAGCGCGACCGGGGGGAGGTGGCGAAGGAGACCCTGCGGGCCTATTTTGCCGCCGACCGCAACGTCTCCTCGGCCGCCGCTGTATTAAACGTGGAACGCCGCACCGTCTCCAGCCGGCTACGGGCCATCGAGCAGCGACTCGGCCGCCAGCTCCCCTCCTGCGCCACCGAGCTTTCGATAGCGCTGCGCTTGAGCGGGCTGCTCGAGGATGAGACACCTCGCTCTGTGTAGTTTCGAGCGCTTCTCCCTCCACATTGGCGGGGCGAGCCTTCCTCTAGCCCGGCGAGACTCGGCGGGTCGCGTTAACCGATGAGTCGGCGGCGGGGGTCGCCGGAGGGGAGATAAGACGTGAGGGTTCTTCGGTCTGGTCAAGCAAGGATTGCTCGGTTGAGGCGGGTGTGCAGACGCGCTGCTCACAGCAGCTTGTCGCTGGCTCTCGCCGCTTCCCTGCTCATTGTCATCACCGGTTCAGCCCAGGCGGCGGGCGGTCCCAAAGTCCTCTTCGAACGTCCATTCGAAGGATCGATCTCTAGCCTCAGGCAGCTCGATGTCCCGGCCAAGCTGCAGCTGAGAGAACCCCCTTCAGCCCCCGAGATCTCCCACAAGCCCTCAAAGACCGAGCCATACACCCCCTGCCCATCCAGCACCCGCAAGGGGACCGCTGAGTGCGGCGTGGTGATCGAACCAAAGCCCGAAGCGGTCAAATACGGTTTCGTGGAACCCGGAGGCGGGCCGCTCTTGGAAGGCAGCGGGGAAGGCGGCGCCTGGTCGGCAAAAGACCTGCAGGAAGCCTACAAAATCGCTACTACCAACGGCGAAGGCCTAACCGTGGCGATCGTCGACGCCTACGGCTACGAAACGGCAAACGCCGACCTGAAAAAATATCGGGAAACCTACGGCCTTCCTCCCTGCCTGGAAGAACCGGGTAAAGAAAGCGCCTGCTTTCGCAAGGTCAACCAAAAAGGCGAAGAAGGCAGCTACCCGGCGCAGGGCCCCGAAGGCTGGCGCCTGGAGACCGCGCTTGACCTCGACATGGTCTCCGCCGCCTGCCCGAAATGCCGCATCCTCCTCGTCCAGTCCGATGACGCGCTGATCGAGGATCTGGCGGCGGCGGTCGAAACCGCGGTCAAACTGGGCGCCGTCGCGGTCTCCAACAGCTACGGCACGTCCGAAAACAACGGCTTCGCCTGTCCGAAAGAAGACGGCTGCACCGAGTTCAACTCCGCCTACAAACACCCGGGCATCCCGATCGTCGTCTCGGCCGGGGACTCGGGCTTCGTCAACGAATACGAAGCCATATACGGGCTGGCCACCCCCAGCTTCCCCGCCTCCTCGCCCGACGTGATCTCCGTCGGCGGCACCGAACTGGAAAAAGCAGAAAACTCGCGGGGCTGGTCTGAGCACGTCTGGGCTCCCAGCGGCGGCGGCTGCAGCCAGAGCCAGACCAAGCCCTCCTGGCAGACCGACCCCGGCTGCGCCAAACGGATGGGCAACGACGTCGCCGCGGTGGCGGAAGGCGTCTCGGTCCGCTGGAACGAAGGCTGGTGGCGGTTGGGCGGCACCAGCGTCAGCGCCCCGCTGATCGCCGGCATCGAGGCGACGCAGAGCAAAGCGGTCAGAGAAGAAGGCGCCCAAGCCTTCTACAAGCGGGGCCTCTACGACGTCAGCACCGGCTTCAACGGCGTCTGCCGCGAAACCTATCTCTGCGGTGCCCAGGAAGGCTATGACGGTCCGACCGGCTGGGGCACCCCTGTGGGGACCCTGAGCACCCTGAGCGGCCTGCAGGTGAGGACGGGAGTCGCAAAGAACGCCCCCGGTCCCGCCTCGACAAAGCTGACGGGCTACGTCTATCCCGGAGGCAAATCCAGCAGCTACTACTTCCAGTACGGGGCTACCGAAAGCTACGGGACCAACCTGCCCGCCTCGCCGGTCTCGGTCGGCTCGGGCACGCTCTGGCAACCGGCGGCGCAGGAAGTCACGGCAAGCCTGCCCCTTGGCACCTACCACTACCGCCTGGTCGCCACCAACGGCTCCGAAACCCTCTACGGCAAAGACCACACCTTCACGACGACCCCCTGGACCGATCGCGAAACGCCCAACCACAACGAGTTGAGCAATGACCTGTTCGATGTCTCCTGCAGCTCGTCCAGCGCCTGCACCGCGGTCGGCTACGGACACGAGAGCCCAAAAACCAACGACCCCTTCTACGTCAGCTCCTTTAGTTCCAAAGGCTCCGGTGAAGGGCAGCTGAGCGAACCGAGCGACATGGCCTTCACCTTCCCGAGCGGAGAAGGCCGAGTAATGCACGTCCTCGACTCGGGCAACAACCGGATCGAGATGTTCAAGCCGGTGACCGGAGAATACCTCGGCAAATACGGCTCAGGCGGCTCTGGAGCGGGGCAGCTCTCCAACCCGCGTGGCATGGGCCAGGTGCCGACCGCCTACCTCGTCTTTCACGGCGGCAGTCGCGACATCCTCGTTGCCGACACCGGCAACAACCGCGTGGTCCGGTTCAACGACAAACAGGAATTCGTCCTCGCCTTCGGCAAGGACGTCAACAAAACCCAGGTCGAAAAAGGCGGCACCGAAGCGCAGCGAAACGTCTGCACAGCCGCCTCGGGCGACATCTGCCAGGTCGGCAAAGCGGGATCTGCAAATGGCCAGCTCTCGGCTCCTGAGGGCGCCGCGGTCGACTACGAAGGAAACGTCTGGGTCGCCGACACCGGCAACGGCCGCCTGCAGGTCTTCACGCTCGCGGGGGAATTCGTCAAAGTCGTCGGCTCCAAAGGCTCAGGCGAAGGACAGCTCGGCGAACCCGGCCATCTCACGATCTTCGGCAGCTGGGTCCTGATTGCCGATCACGACAACCGCGTCGAGATCTTCGAACGCTCTGGCGCCTTCGTGCGCCAGTTCGGCTCGCCCGGCTCCGGCAACGGCCAGTTCTCCAACCCGGGGGACGTCGACATGGGCAAGGCGGGAAACATCTGGGTCACCGACACCGGCAACAACCGGGTCGAGATCTTCACCCCGTCTGGCAAATACATCCGCCAGCTCGGCTCCAAAGGCTCAGGCGAAGGCCAGTTCTCAGGCCCGATCGGCGTCGCCGTCGAAACCAACCCAGTCAACATCGAATCGTTCGAAGAAAGCGAGATCTTCGTCACCGATGGGGGCAACGGGCGAGTGGAGCGCTTCCTGCTCCCATCCGTCGTGCCAATCGCTCAGCGCTGGGACGGCAGTAAATGGACAGCCCAATCGACCCCCGCGCTCATCGCGAGTAACGGCTACCTAAATGACGTCTCCTGCCCCTCCGCCAGCTCTTGCACCGCGGTTGGCTACACGCGCTCTCGCTTTGGCCCCTCTGGCTTTGAACCCAATCTGCCGCTGATCGAGCATTGGGACGGCACCAAATGGGAAGTGCAGGCAGCTCCCAGCCCCCCCTTCGGACTCGGCGAAGCCGAACTCGAAGGGGTCTCCTGCCCCACCACCAGCTATTGCATCGCCGTAGGTTGGGGAGAAACTTCAGAACGTGAACGCGAGGCGTTCGTCGAGCAGTGGGATGGGAAAGAATGGACGATCATGCCTACGCCAGAACCAACTGGACCGGGTTCCGAATACCTGGTTTCTTACAAGTTGACCAGTGTTTCGTGTACTCTCGCCACCTCTTGCACTGCCGTGGGTTGGGGGGGCTGGATCACTATCGATCACCGCTATACCTTGAAGACGCTGATCGAGCATTGGGACGGTACGAAATGGACCGTCCAGTCCTCGCCAAACCCAGGCACTGTCCCACCGGAAATAGCCGAAATCAAGGGTTCAGAAAACGAACTCCAGGGAGTCTCGTGCGTTTCGACTAGCGCCTGTACCGCAGTGGGTTCATATACCGAACTGATCGAACTCGAAGAAGGAGTCTACGAACTTAAGCGCAAAACGCTGGCGCTGAAATGGGACGGCTCGAAATGGTCGCAGCAATCGACGCCTGAGCCCAGCGGAGTCACATATAACGGGCTCGAAGACGTCTCCTGCATCTCGGCGGAATCCTGCATCGCCACCGATTTCGCCTGGGAAAGCCTGACCTTCGCTTACTCCTTGCGCGGAGGCACCTGGTCTGTACATGAGACCAACGAACACTCCGGCGGTGGTGAGCTGCGAATGTGGGGCGTGGCTTGCACCGCATCGAATGCCTGCATGGCCGTCGGCGGAGAGCGTCCGACTGCTGACGTCGAAAGGACACTGGCTCGGGTGCTCTCCCTTCCGTCCTCGGAAACCGAAACGGCGACATCAGTCAAGGCCACCGAGGCGACCCTCAATGGCTCGATAAATCCGAGCGGGATCAATACCTCCTACCAGTTCCAGTACGGCACCACGACCGCCTATGGCAAATCGGTGCCCGTCTCGGCGGAAGCCATCGGCTCGGGAACCGAAGCCGTCAAAGTCCAGAAGCTCGCTAGCGGCCTGGCGCCAAACACGCTTTACCACTATCGAGTGATCGCCAAGAGCGGCTCCTATGAAGAACCCGGCAAAGACCAGACCTTCACGACCAAAGCGATCACAGCGCACTGGTTCGCCTGCACCAAACAGACCGGCGGCCGCTACACCAACAACAAATGCGCGACCGATGGCTCCCCCAACGAATACGAATCGCTGAAGCTGAAAGAAGCCGAAAAAACCACTATCAAAGCGACCGGCAACCCGCTCGCCATAACCGCGACGCTCGGCGGCGTCAAAGGCACGATCAACTGCGAAACCGAAGTCACCAACGCCTCGCTTGAAAACCCAAGCGGCGGCGGCAACGGCATCGGCAACGCAGAACTCAAATTCAAAGGCTGCAAAGCAGAAGGCAGCTGGTGGTCGACCTGCAAAGTCACGCCCGGCGCGACGGTCGCCGAGAAACTGGCGCTAAGCACGCTGGAAGGCAAATCCTATGCCCTGCTCTCGGCCAAAGAAGGAACCACGATCGCAAGCTTCACCCTCGCCGAATGCGCCATCGCCGGCACCTACAACCTGGCCGGCTACATCCGCGGCCTCTACTCAAACGCCAACTCCAAAGTCGAATTCACGAGCGAAAGCACCGCCGAAGGGGCGACGCTGGGCGGCAACAAAGCGACGGCGGTCGGCTCGATCAAGCTCGAAACGAGCGCGGGAGGATACGTCTCGATCCAGGGCGCCCCAGTCGCAAAGACCGAAGCCGCCAGCTCGATTCAACCGAGCGAAGCGACCCTGAACGGCACCGTCAACCCCGAAGGGGCCGATGCCCACTACCAGTTCGAATACGGCAAAACGACGAGCTACGGCCAGCTCGCCCCCGCCGAAGCCAAAGACGCCGGCGAAGGCCTCACCGACGTCAAAGTCTCAGAAACGATCAAAGGTCTGGTGGCGGGAACGCTCTACCACTTCCGCCTCAGCGCCACCAACGGCGTGAGTACCTCCTACGGCGCCGACAAGACCTTCACCACCACGACCAATCCCCTGCATTGGTTCGCCTGCACCAAACAGGGCGGCGGCAAATACAAAGACGGCAAATGCGCCAGCGAAGGCTCGCCCAACGAATGGGAATCGGTCGTGCTGAAAGAAGCGACCAAAACCACGATCGTCGCCAAAGGCAACCCGCTCGCGGTAACCGCGACGCTCGGCGGCGTCAAAGGCACGATCAACTGCGAAACCGAAGTCAGCAACGCCTCGCTTGAAAACCCAAGTGGCGCCGGCAACGGCACCGGCAACGCCGAACTCAAATTCAAAGGCTGCAAAGCAGAAAGCGGCTGGTCGACCTGCAAAGTCACGCCGGGGGCGACGGTCGCCGAGAAACTGGCGCTGAGCACCCTGGAAGGCAAATCCTATGCCCTGCTCTCGGCCAAAGAAGGAACTACGATCGCCAGCTTCACCATCTCCGAATGCGCCCTCGCCGGCACCTACAACCTGGCCGGCTACATCCGCGGCCTCTACTCCAACGCCAACTCCAAAGTCGAATTCACGAGCGAAACCACCGCCGAAGGGCCGACGCTGGGCGCCAACAAAGCGACCGTGGTCGGCTCGATCGGGTTGGAAACGACCGGTGGGGGGTACATCAGGGCGGAATGAGTTTCCGCCGCTGAGCGTGTGCCGCACAGCGAAGGAAAGCGCGCCTTCTTCCCATTGCCTAGGATGCAATGGGACAGGGGGAAGAGATGAGCAGGAAGACAATCGCGGGGGCGCTGCTGGCACTGACTCTGCTGGCGCCATCGGCCGCCCAAGCCACTTATGACCCGATCGGCTCCGGCAAGGCCCAGATCCTCCTCGACAGGGGCTTTGCCTCCTTCCTGGCAAAGGACGGCATCAAGCTCGGCGCCAAGGCAGGCGTGAGGCTCCATGGGCGCAACCTCGCCTTCCAGGTCGGCGGCGGCAACCTCGATCCGACGATCGGCATGGGGGAGATCGAGGCCGAAGGGACCCTGACCTTCCAGGGAAAGAAGGGCGCGGTCCCCCTCAGAGCGATCAGGGCCCGCACCAAGCACGACACCCTGATCGCCAAGGTCGGCGGCTCGCAGCTGAAGATCGCCACTTCGGCCAAGCGCGACACGAAGCGCTCTGGCTTCGGCACCACCTACAGCGCCAAGGCGCTGAAGCTCACCGCCAAGCTCGCCACCCGCCTCAACAAGAAGCTGCGCCCGAAGAAGCCCTTCTACGCCGGCCAGCTCCTCGGCAGCCTCTCGGCCAACGCCCAGCCCGAGCTGGCCACGATCCTGCCCGAAGGCAGGGCCTCCATCTCCCTCGATCCGGGCTTCACAGCGAAGATGGACTCCCTCTTCGTCTCGATTAACCCGATCTTCCCCGCCGAACACCCCGGCCCCTTCACCTTCCCGATCATCGGAGGCGGCTCCCTTGCCCCCGACGGCCTGGAGGGGACCTTCAGGACCGGCGGCGCGCTGGAATTCCTGCAGCTGGGAGCGGGCCAGGTCTTCCAGAACGAACTCTGGCTCGACATGGGCATCCGCTCCGACAGCGCCGAAGTCGACGTCGAGCCGACCCCCGCCTTCCCCGGCAAGCTCGGGCGAGTCGGCGCCTATGACCTCGGCGCCGCCGAGATCTCCCCCGATCCGAAGACGCGGACGATCAGCGTCAGTGGGCCGCTGACGCTCACCGGCTCCACCGCGCAGACCTTCAACGAAGCCTTCGCCGCCGGCAACGCGACCTTCAGCGCGGGGGAGCTGGTCGGGACGCTGAGCTTCGCGGCGGTGGCGCAGTAGGGGCGCTCCAGTCCCCGCTCGCGGAACTCCGAGTCGTGCCCGCAGCGCTGCCTATTCTTGGTCTGTGAACGTAGGTGACGGCAATGTCCTCGAGGAAGCCACGCTTGCTCAGCTGGAGCGCAGGGTCGTCGAGCGCCTGCTCGGTCGCCTGCGGCGGGAGTTCGGCGGAGATCTGCTCGCGGTCTGGCTGTACGGCTCGAGAGCCCGAGGCGACGCCGATCCAGGGGAGACCGATCCCGACCGGCGTTCAGACGTGGACCTGCTGGCGATCGTGGAGCCTTCTCGCGACGTCCGCGAAGCCGGCTGGTGGGCGCTGCCGATGGTCGAAGAAGAGGCCGACGCCGTCGGCGACAGCCCCGTCTACTACTCCCTGCGGGTCTTCGACATCGAGTGGCTGCGGGAGCGCCGCGAGGTCCGCTCCTTCTTCGTCCAGGAGGTGGACCGGGACAAGCTCGTGCTCTACGGCGACACGCTCGAGGAGCTCGGAGACCGAAGGCCCGTCGCATGAGCCCCCGCTCGAAGGAATTCGTCGAGCAGGCAAAGGACCGGCTGGTAGCGGCTCGCGAGGCGCTGGGCGCGGGACACGATGCCGTCGCGGTCAGCGTCGCCTACTACTCGATGCTCTATGCCGCGCGAGCGACTCTGTCGGAGGATGACGAGAACGCCCGCACCCATCGCGGAACCTGGAATCTCTTCCGCATCAGGTACGTGACGACCGACGCTTTCGATGCCGCCCTCTTCACGCTCGCCCAGCACGCCCAGGTTGCTCGCGAGGGCGGTGACTATCAGGCTGTCACGCCGACCAAGGAAGAAGCGGAGCGATACGTGGCCGGCGCCGCCGATTTCCTGGGCGCGGTCGAGCAAATGCTCGGTCCCTGAATCTCCGCAGCGCCCCGAGCAGGATTCGAACCTGCGGCCTACTCCTTAGGAGGGAGTCGCTCTATCCAGCTGAGCTATCGGGGCTGGAGGAGGAATCGTAATCGTCCTTGAGTTGGCTCTCGGCCCAGGCCTTGGTTTGCTCGACGAGAGAGCGCATTTCCGGTCGATCCGGCACATCTTCGGGTCTGCGCGAGTAGCGGAGCTCCGCGGCCCACGGACTCAGGTTGGGGAGGTCGTCCGCTCGGTCGGGCTTAGGAATGCTCGCCTCGTCGAGGAGGTTGAGAAGGTAGGCAATGTTGTGCGTACGCTCGTAGGAGACCTCGTTGTGCGCGAGGACGGCCTTGATCATCTTCTCGACAGCCTGTTGAGCGTGAAACCCCAGCCCATCGTCAGGGATGTCGTCTTCGTCAATTAGGCGGAAGAGGATCTTTTCGTCTCCAGCTGCCTTCTCCATCAGCAGCTGGGCGTGATCGTCACCGCTACGTGGCTCTGCCGCCAACGATTTTCCCCTCGGACAGGGCATCGTGGATCATCGTGCCCGAAAGCCCCCCCCATTCACGGACATAATCCTCGCTGGCAACCACTACATCAGCGGGAACGCCCAACTCCCCGACGAGCCTTGCGAGGCGCACCGACTCGCCAAAGTGATCCCTGACCTCGGGCTCGATCACTAGGAAATCGAAGTCGCTGTCGGCCTTCTCCTCGCCCCGCGCGTAGGAGCCAAAGAGGATGACCTTGGCGTCGGGGCCGGCCGCGTCGGCAAGTGCCGCCCCAGCTATGTCGATCAGGTTGCGTGATGCCATGTCCACACGGTAGCGGAGCATCTTGCGGACGATGCAATTCATTTGGGAAGCGGGCCATTCTTGCTGCCCAAAACGGAATAGAACCAAGGCAATCGACGGGAATCAACCGCCTCACGAAGCACCGCAGAGACCCCTGTGGAGAGCCGAAACGCGCGCCCCTCCGTCTCGCTTAGGAGGGAGTCGCTCTATCCAGCTGAGCTATCAGGGGCCTTCTCGACGGCCTGCTGGGCATGAAAGCCGATCGGACCGTCGTCGACCTCTGGATCAGGCGCGATCTTCTCCGCAACGGGTCGGAAGCGAATTCGGTGGTTCGGAGGCAGCTCGGCGCTTGTTGGGCCGATCGGTCACCTAGGATCTCGCGCGATGACCGCCAAAGCCGCGAACAGGAGGCTCCAGGAGGCCAGGAAGGCGCGGGCGGACGAGTTCTACACGCAGCTCGGGGACATCGAGCGCGAGCTGCGCCATTACAAAGCTCATTTCAAGGGCAAAGTCGTGTATTGCAATTGTGACGACCCGCGCGTCAGCAATTTCTTTCACTACTTCTCCTACAACTTCGAGAAGCTTGGGCTCAAGAAGCTCATCACAACCTGCTACCGAAGCCAGCAAGCCGATCATTTCAGTCGAAAGGACTCCGATCAGGCGATCTGGCTCGAGTACGACGGCGATAAAAACGGCAGCGGATCTCCAGACCCCGAGGAGATCGGCATCAAGCAGCTCGAGGGCGACGGAGACTTCCGCTCGGAAGAGGCCATCGAGCTTCTGAAGGAAGCCGACATCGTGGTCACGAACCCACCCTTTTCGCTGTTCCGAGAGTACGCGGCGCAGCTCATGGCGTACGACAAGAAGTTCGTCATCATCGGCAGCCTCAACGCGATCACGTACAGGGAGATCTTCAAGCTCATCAAGGAAGATCGACTGTGGTTGGGGTATGGGTTTCAAGCCGGCAACGCGTACTTCGCCGTCCCAGACGCGGGTGATTACGCGAAGGGCGTTTACGACGAGGTGACCGGGCTGGTGAAGTTCAGAAACGTGGCGTGGTTCACGAATCTCGATACCTCAAAGCGCCATGAGGATCTCCTTCTCTACAAGACCTACGTCCCAGACGAGTATCTGAAGTACGAGAACTACGACGCAATCAACGTGGACCGACTCGCGGACATACCGGTCGACTACTTCGGCGATATGGGGGTCCCAATCACCTTTCTAGACAAGTACAGCCCCGACCAGTTCGAGATCATCGGGATCGGCATCGCCAGCTCTGGCTTGGAAGTGGGAGTTCAACCGTTCACTCCGGAGCACCGGGAATACCGAAGGAAGGTGCAAGGTCGGGGTGCCGTTGACGGAGACCTCTACTTCGTGATCGACGGTGTCGTGGAGGTTCCGTACCGTCGCATCCTGGTCCGGCGGAGGCAGCCAGCATGAAGATCGAGCTAAAGGACCTAACGGTCCGAGACCTCGCCGATGGCTACCAGGACAACGACGAGCTAGGCGTCGCCGGCTACTCCGGCAAGCTGGACATTCGCCCGCCGTATCAGCGCGAGTTCATCTACAAGGAGAAGCAGCGCGATGCGGTCATCGACACCATCACGAAGGGCTTCCCGCTCAACGTCATGTACTGGGCCGTGAGGGACAAAGGTGACTACGAGGTCATCGACGGTCAGCAGCGAACTATTTCCGTCTGTCAGTACGTCGAGGGAGAGTTCGCAATGAAGGTCTTCGGCGTCGCCCAGCCACGGTACTTCCACAACCTGCAGGAGGATGAGAAGGAGCGCATCCTGGCCTATCCGTTGATGGTGTACCTCTGTAGCGGGACTGATGCGGAGAAGCTGGAGTGGTTTAAGACCGTCAACATCGCGGGCGAGAAGCTGACCGACCAGGAGCTGCGAAATGCCGTGTACGCCGGCACTTGGGTTTCAGCCGCCAAGCCCTACTTCAGCAAGACCGGGTGTCCTGCGTACGCAGTCGGCAGCCACTACGTGAATGGGTCCCCCATCCGACAGGACTACCTCGAGACCGTGATCGGTTGGATTAGCGAAGGGGACATTGAGGGCTACATGGCCAAACAGCAGCACAAGCCCGACGCCAACGATCTGTGGATCTACTTCCAGAACGTGATGACCTGGGTGAAGGCCACCTTTCCGGAGTACCGCAAGGAGATGAAACACGTTCAATGGGGGGATCTCTACAACCAGTTCAAGGACGAGGAACTGGATGCGGCGAAGCTTGAGGAGCGGGTCGCGGAGCTGATGGCCGATGAGGACGTCACCAAAAAGCGGGGCATCTATCCCTACGTGCTCGACGACCAGGAAAGGCATTTGAACATCAGGGCTTTCAGCCCGAACCAGAAGCGCGAGGCCTATGAACGCCAGAAGGGCATCTGCCCCGTGTGCACGAAGCACTTCGAGCTTGACGAGATGGAGGCCGACCACATCACTCCCTGGCATGCGGGCGGTAAGACCGAAGCCGCGAACTGTCAAATGCTCTGCAAGGACGACAACCGCAAGAAGAGCGGCGTCTAGAGGTCGTCTCTAGCCGGCGACCGGAACCGCGCGCGCCTCGACGCCTTCGCAAACGCATGGCTTGGGCATCGGGAAGAGGCGGAGGAAGCGCTTTGCGGCCTGCTTGGAGCCCGCGATCTCGAGGGCCCCGGAGGACGCGGCCTCCTCGAGCGGCAACTGGCCGCTGAGCACGGCGGCCATCGTCGGGGCGTCGGGGAAGGCGAGGGTGGCGGCCGGGCTCTCGGTCTCGCCGCGAGCGAGCTCCAGCTCCCCACCCCTGACGTCGACCCGGTAGCTCTCCTCGCCGATCCGCAGGCCATAGGTCGCCTCGAGGTCGTCTGCTCGCCCTGGGTCGAAGAGCGAACGCAGGGCGAGGACGATCGAGTCGGGGCCGATCTCGCGCGACTCGGGCGGGACGGGGGAGCGGGCGCCCCAAGTACCGAGCTGGGTGACGATCGGCTCCAGCTCCCGGCCCCACTCGGTCAGCTCGTAGACGGTCGCGGCGTAGGGAGGCGGCAGCTTGCGGCGGCGGACGATCGCGTGCTGCTCGAGCTCGCGCAGGCGGTCTGCGAGGATGTTGGTGCTGGCGTGCGGCAGGCCCGCGCGCAGGTCGGTGAAGCGCTTCGGTCCCAGTAGCAGTTCGCGGACGATCAACAACGCCCAGCGCTCACCGACGAGGTCGAGCGCGTAGGCGAACCGGCACGCCTCCTGGTAGCTGCGTTTCGTCGCCATAGGAGCAAGTTTACAACGATTTAATACGGGAAAGCAAGTGAAGAGTTGTTTTTCTGAACTGTTTGCTACAGTGGCCGGATGACTGAGACGACCGATCGCAACCGCTGGCTCGCCCTCTACATCCTCTGCGCGGGGATGCTGATGATCGTCCTCGACGTGACGATCGTCAACGTCGCGCTGCCGACGATCCAGGACAGCCTCGGCTTCTCCCAGAGCGCCCTCGCCTGGGTCGTCAACGCCTACCTGATCCCCTTCGGCGGCCTGCTGCTGCTTGCCGGCCGGCTTGGCGACCTGCTCGGCCAGCGCCGCATGTTCCTCACCGGCCTCGCCGTCTTCGTCTCCGCCTCGCTGCTCTGCGCCGCCTCGGAGAACCAGGCGATGCTGATCACGGGGCGCTTCTTCGCCGGCGTCGGCGGGGCGCTCGCCTCGGCCGTGATCCTCGGCATGATCGTGACCATGTTCCCCGAGCCGCGAGAGCAGGCGAAAGCGATCGGCGTCTTCGGCTTCGTCGCTTCCGCCGGCGGCTCGATCGGCCTGCTGCTGGGCGGCATCCTCACCCAGGCGATCAGCTGGCACTGGATCTTCATCATCAACCTGCCGATCGGCATCGCCACCGCCTACGGCGCCCTGCGCCTGGTCGAGAACCGTCCCGGGATCGGCTTCAAGGCCGGCGCCGACATCCCCGGCGCGGCGCTGATCACCAGCTCGCTGATGCTCGGCGTCTACACGATCCTCGGTGTCAACGAGCACGGTTGGGGCTCGCCGCAGACCTTGATCCTCGGCGCCGTCTCGCTCGCCCTCGGCGCCGCCTTCGTCGTGCGGCAGGCGCGGATCGAGAACCCGCTGATGCCGCTGCGGCTCTTCCGCTCGCGCAACGTCGCCGGCGCCAACACGATCCAGGCGCTGCTCGTCGCCGGCATGTTCGGGATGTTCTTCCTCGGCGCGCTCTACCTGCAGCGGATCCTCGGCTACGACGCGCTGCAGGTCGGCCTCGCCTTCCTGCCCGCGACCATCGTCATGGGGACGCTCTCGCTCGGCTTCGCCGAAAGGCTGATCATGCGCTTCGGGGCGAAGAACACGCTGATCCCCGGCGTCGCCTTCGTCGGCGCCGGCCTGCTGCTCCTCGCCCGCACGCCGGTCGAGGGCCAGTACCTCAGCGACCTGCTGGCGCCGATGCTGCTCGTCGGCCTCGGCGTCGGCACCGCCTTCCCGGCGCTGATGACGCTGGCGATGTCGGGCGCGACGCCCGAGGACTCCGGCCTAGCCTCGGGCCTCGTCAACACCAGCATGCAGGTCGGCGGCGCGATCGGCCTCGCCGTGCTCGCGACCCTGGCCGGCCAGCGCACCGACACTCAGCTCGCCGACGGCGCCTCGCACCTGGCCGCGCTCAACTCCGGCTACCACCTCGCCTACGTGGTCGGCGCTGGTCTGGTCGCGATCGCCATCGCGATCGCGGTGCTCGTGCTGCAGCCGGTGTCGATGCCCTCTCCGGAGGAGATGGCGGCGATGCAAGAGCAGGCGAGCGACGAGCGCGAGCCCGCCTACTCGGAGGCCTGACCCTCCGAGTCGCAGGGCGGGCAACCGTCCCTTTTGCTCAGGGTACGACGTACCAAAAAAGGGGTATAGTCAGCCGCATCGGATCCGGGAGCCCCGGTCCGAGGACTCCAAAACGAAGGCGGGGGAGGAGGAAGCTGATGAAAGCCTCGATTTCCCCGGCCCGCCGTCTCTTGGCCGCCCTGATCGCCGCCGCCCTGATCGCCTGCGCGGCTCTCGCCACGAGCGCCAGCGCCGCCAGCTACGTCTCGCTCGGCGATTCCTACGTCGCCGGTCCGTTCATCCCGAACCCGGTGCTGCCGCTCGGCTGCCTCAAGTCCGATCACAACTACCCGCACCTGGCAGCGCCGAGCATCGGGCCGTTGCGCGATCCGAGCTGCAGCGGCGCCAAGACCGACGACATGACCAACCCCCAGCAGATCGAAATCGACGGCCCGAACCCGCCCCAGCTCAACTCGCTGGAAGCGGGGACCGAAGTCGTCTCGCTGACGATCGGCGGCAACGACATCGGCTTCTCGGAAATCGCCCAGAGCTGCATCACGCTCAACCCGTTCAGCTCTCCCTGCAAGAGCAAATACGACTCCGGGGGACACGACCAGATTGCCGAACGGATCGCCGCGACGGCTCCGAAGGTCGCCGCCGTGCTGCAGGGCATCCACGCCCGCTCGCCGAAAGCGCGCGTCTACGTCGTCAACTACCCGGCGATCTTCCCGGAGACCGGGTTCGGCTGCTGGCCGCAGATGCCAATCAGCTTCTCCGACGCGCCGTACCTGCGAGCGAAGGAGCAGGAACTGAACTCGATGCTGGCCACCCAGGCGTCGGCCAACGGCGCGACCCTGGTCAGCTGGTACGCGGCAAGCATCGGCCACGACGCCTGCAAGAGCTCCTCGGTGCGCTGGGTCGAACCGCTGCTGCCCGAAAACCCGTCGGCTCCGATCCATCCCAACCTGCACGGCATGGAAGGGGGGGCGAAAGTCCTGATCACGGCGGTGAAAGCGGGCTAGGCCGCGAGCGCCCGGCAGATCTGGACGGGGTCTTCGATCTGCGGGTAGTGCGCGAGCTCCGCTAGCTCGGCGACCGGGACGCCGGGCCGGAGCTCGCGCAGCGCGGCCAAGACGTCCGTGTTGGCGACCGGGTCGAGCAGGCCCCAGGCGAGGCCGAGCTCGCCCGGCCACTCGCGGATCGCCCCGTGCCAGCGCTCGGCGTAGGTTTCGCGCTGGTCCATGTAGGAGATCGTGCGGTGGCCGAGGGTGCGGCCGCCGTTGTGGCAGACGAGCGACCACTGGTCGGCCGCCTCCTCCTCGCTCAACGGGTGCGCGGGGGAGAAGACCGAGCCCAGTTGCTGGCGGAAGAGGCGCTCGCTGGAGAGGCGGGCGAGGAGCGGCCCGAGGCGGCTGCGCAGCGCCCGCTGGGCCGGCGTCGGCGTCGCCTTCTCGAGGACCATGCTGCCGTTGAAGAGGAGGATGCCCGCGAGGGAGATCCCCAGCTTCCCCTCGAGGTCGCGCGCCATCAGCTCGTTGGCGACCGAGGTGCCCATGTCGTGGGCGACGACGTAGACCGGAGCCTCACCGCAGTACCGTCGCACCATCTCCTCGGCCAGGTCGGCCTGCCAGAAGAGGCTGTAGTCGTGGTCGCGAGGCTTCGCGGAGAGGCCGAAGCCGAGGAAGTCGAAGGCGAGGACCTCGCGGCCCGGCAGCTCATCGAGCAGCGCCCGCCAGTCGTAGGAGTTGGAGGGGAAGCCGTGCAGGAGGAGTAGCGGCGTCCCCTCGCCCTGCTGGCGGAAGACGTGGATCGAGTGTTCGCGGAACTCGACCGCCTCGCCCCGGTCCCGCCATTCCCGGACGCGACCGGTCAGCATCCTCACCTGGCTCCCCATGCGGCCATCATCTCATCGCTACTCGGGTGCAACGCCTTGTCGTTGCATAGGAACAAAAAAACGTTGCACCCGAGAGTCGACAGGGTCAGCCGGCCGCTTCGGCGCGCTTGAGGCCGCCGTTGGCCCAGAGGGCGAAGAGGATCGGCAGGGTCACGGCGATCGCGAAGGCGAGGGCGACGACGACCGGTTCGCCGGAGACGAAGCCGCGGCCGGCCTCGAGCAGGGCGGTCACCGGGTTGACGGAGGCGACGGCATGGATCCAGCCGCTGAGCAGGCCGAGCGGCACGTAGACCGGGGCGAGGAAGAGGATGAGGAAGACCGGGAACTGCATCAGCGGCCCGCCCTGGATCGAGCGCACCCGCATTGCCACGCCCGCCGCCCAGAGCGTCGCCGTCAGGTTGACGAGCACCGCGAGGCCGAAGAGGCCGAAGAGTTCGATGCCGGCGCCGCCGACCTGCATGCCGGCGAGCAGCGCGATCGCGGTCAGGATCGCCCAGGTGATCAGCGCCCGGGTGAGCGCGGCGAGCGCGTAGCCGGCGACGATCCCCTTGCGGTTGGCGGCGGCGAGCAGGTAGCGGTTGGCGAAGCCGATCTCGAAGTCGCGGGCCATCGCGAAGCCGGTGAAGACGCCGCCGAAGGCCGCCGATTGGAGCAGGACGAAGACGAACTGGAAGGCCGTGTAGCCGCTGGGGAAGTCGAAGCCCGGCACGTTGGCGACGGCCGAGAGCCCACCGGCGAAGGCGACGAAGAAGAAGAGCGGGAAGACGACCGCGGGGACGAGGAAGGCGGGGTTGCTGAGGAAGTTGTGGACGCTGCGCCAGGCGACCGCGAGGGCGACGTCGCGGAAGCGTGCGACTCGGGTGCTCTCGCCGCCGGCCGCGCTCACGTCCGCACCAGCCTCGTCTTCAGGGCGCGGCTCGCGGCCGTCATCCCCACCGCCAGCACGGCGGCGGCGATCCCGAACCCGAGCGCCAGCGCCTCCGGCTCCCAGCCTTCGAAGAGCAGCGAGCGGAAGGCCTCGAGCAGGTAGGTGACGGGGTTCAAGGTGGCGACCTGGCGGAACCAGTCGGTCTGGATCAGGTCGAGCGGCAGCGCCATCGCCGAGATGAAGAGGAAGACGAAGAAGACGGGGAAGAGGCTCTGCACCGCCTCGCCCGAGCCGGTGCGCAGGGCGGCGAAGAGCCCGATCGTGCCGAAGGCGACCGTGACCGAGACCGAGAGGGCGACGATGACGAGGGCCCCCGGCACGCCGGTGACCAGTTCGGCGCCGGCGACGAGGCCGACCGTCAGGTAGGTCGCCGCCTGCACGAGGCCGAGCAGCACCGCTCCCGCGAGCAGGCCGCTGAGCAGCGCCGCGCCGCGAAGCGGGGTCAGCGCCAGGCGGTCGAGGAAGCCGGTCTCGATGTCGCGGGCGAGGTCGGTGCCCGAGTTCATCACCGAGAAGAGCGCCCCCTGCACGAAGGGCACGGCGAGGGCGAAGGTGAGGTAGGAGCCGGTGGGGAAGCCGGGCAGGTTGGTCGTGTCGCGCAGGCCGCCCGAGTTGACCGCGAGCAGGAACATCGGGAAGACCAGGGCCGGCACGATCTGGGCCGGTTGGCGCATGGTGCGGAGCACCGAGCGGCGGGCGAGCTGACCGACCTGCGTGCCGAGGCGGTGCTCGCTCAACGGGCGTCCACCGCCTCGGCGGCGACCTCGACCTCCTCCTCGGCCGCGCCGGCGCCCTCCAGCGAGCGGCCGGTCTTGGCGAGGAAGACGTCGTCGAGCGAGGGCGCGTGCAGCTGCAGGGTCTCGATCGCGATCCCCTCGGAGTCGAGCGCCCGCACGACCTCGGCGAGCTGGGCCTCGCCGCCCTCCAGGCGCGCCGCCGCGCCGCGCGGCGAGGCCCCCGAGTTGGGGCCGAAGCGGGCCAGAACCGCGGCGAGCCGCTCGCGGTCGCCCTGCTCGCGCGGCACGGCCTCGACCGTCGGCCGGCCGATCTCGGCCTTGAGCGCCGCCGGCGTGCCCTCGGCGACGAGGTGGCCGTGGTCGATGATCCCGACCCGGCCGGCGAGCGCGTCGGCCTCCTCCAGGTACTGGGTGGTGAGGAAGACGGTGACCCCCTCCTCGGCGGCCAGGCGCGCGACCTCACCCCAGAGCGCCGTGCGGCTCTGGATGTCGAGCCCGGTCGTCGGCTCGTCGAGGAAGAGGATGCGGGGCCGGTGGGCGAGCGCCAGCGCCAGGTCAAGGCGCCGTTTCATCCCGCCCGAGAAGCCGCCGACTTTGCGATCCGCCGCTTCGGAGAGCCCGACCCGCTCGAGCAGCTCCTGCCCGCGCGCCCGCCGCTCGGCCTTGCCGATCCCGTGCAGCGCGGTCTGCAGGCGCATGTGCTCGCGCGCGGTGAGCAGCGGGTCGAGCGCCGCCTCCTGCAGCGCCGCGCCGATCGAGGCCCGCACCCTGGGGCCGTCGGCGACGATGTCGAAGCCGGCGACGCGCGCCCTGCCGGCGGTCGGCGGCAGCAGCGTGGTCAGCATCAGCACCGTGGTCGACTTGCCGGCGCCGTTGGGGCCGAGGAAGCCGTAGATCTCGCCTGGCTCGACCGTCAGGTCGATCCCGTCGACGGCGCGCGGCCCGTTCTTGAACTCGCGCACCAGGCCCTCGACCTCGATGCCGTTGGCGAGCGGGGAAGACATCGCCCCGACCCTACCCGGCGCTGGCGCTCGGCTATGTGACGGGGCTACGCGGCGACGGGGCCGGGCGCCCCGAACAGGTAGGAGGAGGGAATGCCGATGACGTTTCCTTCGAAGCGCTTCTCGTGGCCGTAGACGACCCAGGTGGTGTCGATTTCGCCGATGTCGAGGTCGAGGCGGAGCTCGTCCGCGTGCTCCTCGACGTGCTCCATGTGGGTCAAGCCCGAGTCGTAGCGGCCTTCGAGCAGCTCTTCGGCGACGATCGGCTTCGAGGGGACGTCGACGATCTCCTCCCATTGCGAGAGGTCGACGTAGCCCTTGGTCGCCGGCACGATGCCGAGCGAGCGCGGCTTCTCGACCTCCTTGCGGGTCAGCAGCACGAGGTGCTTGGTCGGGTAGATGAAGGTGTCGACGACGAAGATCTCGGTCCAGTACTTCTCGGTGATCTCGTGGACCAGCGGGTGGGCGCTGCACTGGACGAGGAACGAGCCGGGCATCTCGTGGACCATGTCGAGGCCGACGTGGAAGTCGGTGATCAGCTCGATCGCGTAGTCCTCGACCCCCTGGAAGCGCATGTATTCGCGCACCGCGCGTTCGTGGCACGTCCCCTCGGGGCCGAGGGTGACGATCGTGACGCCGCCGCCTGCCGGGCTCGCCTCCATGAGGCAAGGTTAGGCGACTAAACGGCAAAGATCAATCGATGGGTTTCACGCGGCCGCGCCGCTGAAGAGCAGCCGTTCCCCCTCGGCCGGAGTCCCGTCCTCGTAGTACTTGTCGGCCCATTTCGGGCTTGGGTCGAGGTAGAGGTTGCCGTTGACCGAGGCGACCGTTTTGGGGGCCGGGGCGCGTTTGCCCGCCTTGGCTTTGACCCGCCGCCGCAGCCGGAAGGCGCTGAAGAGGCGCATGAACTCGGTCAGGTAGACGTCAGCGACGGCTGTGTCGCCGCGGACGATCAGCATGTTCTCGTCGTTGCTTCGCGTCGAGGGCCTGCTGAAGTTGGCCGAGCCGCTGATCACGATCGGGTCGTCGCCGAGCGGGTCGATCAGCATGTACTTCGTGTGGACGAAGTTGATCGCGCTGGTGAAGCCGGTCAGGTGCTCTTCCAGCCACTGGTTCCAGTTGCCGGAGCCGAGGTAGGCGCCGACCGTGACCTCGTTCTTGACGTCGTCTTCGATTTTGCCGACGATTTTGGCTTCTTTTTTGTGTTCGTGGTCGAGCAGCAGATAGCGCAGGTAGGGCTTTTCCTCCTGGAAGACCGCGAACAGCTCTTTGCTGACGCCGAACGGGGCGGTGAGGAAGACGCCTTCCTTCGCTTCGTCCATCAACTTCGCGTACCAGCGCAGCGCGTCGATGCCTTCCCGCGGCGAGAAGACGACCGTCGTCGAGTTGCGCGCCGGTTCCAGGTTGGCGGGCGTCGAATCCTTGGCCCAGCGCTCGGGCTGGTCGTCGGCTTTGACGGTCCAGGACTGCAGCGGGTCCGGTTCGGGGTCTTTGTAGAGCTGCTTCCAGTAGTCGAGGAACTCGGCGGCGACGGCCGGGTCGCGGACGACGTGGCCGACGTTGGAGTGACCGAAGATCCCGCCCTTGGTCATGTTGGTCGAGCCGGTCCACACCTGAACCGGCTCACCGTCCTTGAGCAGGACGACGAACTTGTTGTGGGGGATTTTTTCGGCTTTGGTCCGGGCTTTGCGTTTCCCTTCGAGCTTGGCGACCCTGATCGCGGCCGCGTTGTCGACGCCCGGGCTTTTGGTCTCGCTTTTTTCGTCGACGACGATTTTCACGTCGACTTCGCGGTGGGCCGCTCCCCAGAGCGCGTCGAGCACGGGGAGGTAGTCAAATTCGTAGATCGCCACCCGCAGGCCCCATTTTTTGTCTTCCGCTTGGGCGATGAAGGCGATCAGCGCCTCTTCGAGGCCGCGCGAGAGCCATTTGTAGCCGGCCCGGTCGGGAACCTGATCGGGGTCTAATTTGCCGAACACGCGCTCGTAGGCCTGCCAGCCGGTGGCGCCGCGGTTGAAGTAGACGCCGTGCTTGCCCGTCGCCGGGTCCTCGGTCTTCACTTCGATCGTCACCGAGTCGCCGTCCTTCAGCGCTTTCGCGGCGCTGAGCCTGGAGGTGACGGTGTAGGTGTAGCGCCGACCCGGCATCGCCTCGTAGTCGGACCACTGGAATGCCTGCACCGGGTTCTTGAGGCTGCTGTGGTCGGATTTCTCGCCTTTGTCGTTGGCTTTGAGGAGGAGGAAGTTGGGGAGGTATTTCTCTTCGCCGCTTTCGTGATCGAGGCGTTTGATCGAGAAGCCCATCAATTTGGAGCGGGCGCCGGGCTCGACGCTCATCCCCAGTAGGACCACTCGCGTGCCGGCGATCGCGCGCACGGTGAGCGCCCCGCTGGTCGATTTCTTACGCATGCGCACCTCCGGTGCATGGCCGTTGACGATCGCGATCACCCTATTGCGCAGAACTCTTATTAGTCAAGAGAAAAAGATCAACCGAGCCTCGCAGGCGTGCCGCTACCCCTACGCTAAGGTCGCGACGGGATGCAGGCCGACCTCTCGAACCGCCTTCGCGGCGCCGTCGTCTGCGCCGCGGCCCTCGCCGTTTTCGTCATATGGCTGGCGACACCGCGCGGCGCCAACCTCGGCCTCGGCTTCTTCTACGCGGTCCCGGTCAGTCTCGCCGCCTGGTGGTGGGGTTCGCGGGCGGGACTGCTCGCCGTCGCCGGCTCTCGGCGACGTCGTCGGCCACGGGCCGAAAGCCGCGCGCCTGGCGACCTTCGTCCGCGAGCGCCTTGCCGCGCTCGCCGCCAGCACCAGCGACCCGGCCGAGCTGCTGACGCTCGCCAACACGGCGTTGGCCGAACGACCCGGGCGCGGCCGCCAGCTGGTCAGCGCCGCCTGCGTCCGCTGCAGCCCGGGCGACTCGGAGATCACCTGGGCGAGCGCCGGCCATCCCGCCCCGCTCGCCCTGCCCGGCCTCGGGGAGCTGCCACCGCGCGGGAGCACCTTCCTGCTCGGCGCCGAACCCGACATCGAGCTGACCAACGCCAGCGGGCGCCTGGGCGTAGACGAGGAGGTCCTCGTCTACACCGACGGCGCCACCGACGTGCGCCGCGACGGGTCGCTGCTCGGCCTCGCCGGCCTCACCGGCCTGCTGGCACCGTTTGCCGGCCTCCCCGCGCGCGAGCTCGCCGACCGCGCGCAAGAGGCGCTCCTCGAGTGGGCCGATCCGCCGATCCGCGACGACCTCTGCCTGCTCGTGCTGCGGCCGCGATGACCACGTATCGGCCCGCGTACCAAGTGCAATCAACTTTGCGTTTGGTAGCGCTAAATGCTAGCGTGCCTGCATATGGTGCAAAGGAAAGCGTGGATCGATCTAGTCGAGCGTGCTTGGTCCCGTCGTTCCGTTGTCTGGCTGGCGGGAGTGAGGCGGGTGGGCAAGACCTACCTCTGTCGCGCTCTCGACGACGTCGAGTACTTCGACTGCGAGCTGCCACGGACGCGAAGGCAGATGGAGGACCCGGAGGGATTCCTCGGGCAGCGGCGCGGGCGGAGAATCGCGCTCGACGAGGTCCATCGCCTTCGTGACCCCACCCAGCTTCTGAAGATCGCCGCGGACCACTTCCCGGAAACGCCGCTGATCGCCACCGGGTCCTCGACGCTCGAGGCCACCGCCCGGTTCGGCGACACCCTGGCCGGTCGCAAGGAGACGGTCTGGTTGACGCCGATGCTGACGGGCGATCTCGTCGACTTCGGTCGCGACGATCTCTCCTTCAGGTTCCTGCGCGGCGGGCTCCCACCGTTCTTTCTCGCCGACCGCCTTCCCGAGCACGACTTCCAGGAGTGGCTGGACGCCTACTGGGCCCGGGATGTGCAGGAGCTCTTCCGGCTCGAGCGCCGCTGGTCGTTTCAGCGGTTCGTCGAGCTGCTGCTCGCCCAGAGCGGCGGCATGTTCGAGGCGACGCGCTTCGCGGCTCAATGCGAGGTCAGTCGGCAGACGATCGTCAACTACCTGGCCGTGCTCGAGGCGACTTTCGTCGCCCACGTGGTTCGTCCCTTCAGCTCGCGACGTTCGACCGAGATCGTCGCGGCGCCGAAGGTGTACGGGTTCGACACCGGGTTCGCCTGCTTCCAGCGAGGCTGGGAGAGTTTGCGCCCGGAAGACCTCGGCTACCTCTGGGAGCACTTCGTCCTCAACGAGATCCAAGGACGCCTTCAGCGGCGAAGCCTGCACTACTGGAGAAACAAGCGCGGCGCCGAGGTGGACTTCGTCCTGCCCCGGCGTGGCGAGCAGGGCCCGGTTGCCGTCGAGTGCAAGTGGCAGGCCGATTCCTTCGAACCCGACGGGCTCGCGGCCTTCCGCCGCGCCTACCCGACGGGTGAGAGCTTCGTGGTCTCCTCCGACGTCGACCGTCCCTTCACGCGAACCTACGATGGCTTCAGCGTCAGCTTCGTCTCCCTCGCCGAGCTGGTGAGGCGGCTCCCGGGTTAGCCCTCCGCGAAGAAGGCGCGCGCCCGCTCGGCGACCAGATCGGGGCGCTCGTCGGCGATGAAGTGGCCGCAGCCGGGCACGAGCTCGATCTCCATGTCGTCGGCATGGCCCTCCCAGCCGCTCAGCAGGTCGGTGTGGATCGCCCGGTCCTCGCTGCCGAACAGCATCCGGGTGGGGACGGTGAGGCGCTGCTCGGCGTAGCGGCCGCGCAGGATCGGCACCAGCTCGCGCATGTTGAACACCCTGTACATCTGCACCGCGGCGCGGGCGCGATCGGGCTCGGCGAGGTTGTCGACGAAGACCGAGAGCGTGCGCTCGTCCCAGAAGCCTGGGTCGGCGCCGCCGGCGCGCAGCGCGGCGCGCACGAAGCGCTTGCGGCGGTGGGCGAGGTAGCCGATCCAGGGGGCGAGGATCAGCTGCTGGTAGAGCAGTCGCCAGGCGTGCGGAAGCGTCTTGCGCAGGTCGATCCAGGGCGTCGGGATGTTGAGCGCGAGGTAGCGCTCGAAGCGCCGCGGCGCGCGCAGGCAGAGCAGGAAGCCGACCCAGCCGCCCCAGTCGTGGCCGACCAGCTTCACCCGCTCGACGCCGAGCTCGTCGAGGACGGCGAGCACGTCGCTGGCCAGGTTCTCCTTCTCGTAGCCGCGGCGCGGCGCGTCGGACCAGCCGAAGCCGCGCAGGTCCATCGCCAGGACGCGGTGGCGGTCGGCGAGCGCCGGCATCAGGTCGCGCCACTCGTACCAGCTCTGCGGCCAGCCGTGCAGCATCAGCACGGCGTCCTCGCCGGCGCCCGCTTCGGCGACGTGGAACTTCAGCCCGCGCGCCGGTACCCAGCGGTGGCCGACACCCTCGACGTGGGGCAGGTCCATCGTCAGGCCGCGGTCAGGCCGCGGCCGGTGTCGAGGATCATCTCCTCGGCCGGGCGCGGGCGCCAGCCGAGCCGCGCTTCGCTCTTCTTGCTCGAGTATTCGAGCCGCGCGCCGAGCTGGTTGACGATCGAGCGGATGCCGGGGTCGAAGCGGCCGGCGACGCGGACCAGCCAGTCGGGGAGGTTGCGCTTCGGCACCTTCGCCGCGGCCTCGCCGAGGCCGTCACGCAGGATCGCGGCGACTTCGCCCGCCCAGAAGAAGGGCCCGGCGGCGATGAAGCGCTCGCCGCCCGCCTCGGGCGCGGTCATCGCCCGCAGGTGCAGGTCGGCGACGTCGCGCACGTCGACGAAGCTGAAGCCGATGCGGGGGATGCCGGGCATCCCCGCGAGCAGGCGCTCGACCGCCTGCAGGGAGAAGGAGTGGTCGTCGCTGAGGACGGGGCCGAGGATCGCGCCGGGGTTGATCGTGGCGAGGCGATCGCGGGCGTCCCGCTCCTCGACTAGGTCCCAGGCCGCCCGCTCGGCGATTGTCTTCGAGCGCACGTAGGGGGAGAGGCCGGGTTTGTCGGGGTCGGTCCAGTCGGCCTCGGTGAGCGGCCCGCCGCCGGGCCGCGCGGCGCCGGCGATCGCGGCGACCGAGGAGGTGACGACTACGCGCTCCGCGCCGGCGTCGAGCGCCGCGCCCAGCACCCGCAGGGTTCCCTCGCGGGCGGGGACGATCAGCTCGTCGGGGTCCTTGGGCTGCACCGGCGGGAAGGGCGAGGCGACGTGGAGGACGTAATCGCAGCCGGCGACCGCCTCGGCCCAGCCGGCGTCCTCGCGCAGGTCGGCGGCGTGGACGGCGAGCCGCTCGCCGGCGTCGACCTGGGAGGCGACCGCGGCGCGCACCTCCGACTCGCGGGCGAGGTCGCGCACGGTCGTGCGCACCTCGTACCCCCGCTTCAGCAGCTCGACGACGCACCAGCCGCCGAGGAAGCCGGAGCCTCCCGTCACCAGCACGGTCTTCGCCTGTCCGGCCACCGCTGGCAGCGTAACCGGCGAGCGTTAGGGTCGCCGGCGTGGGCTCCCGGCACGACTGAACGATTGACCCCCGTATAGGTGGGTCAATCGTTCAGTCGCTCGTTCAGGGAGCCGGTTCGCGGATCGTGTTGCCGGAGAAGGCGAGGTTGGTCGGGTATTCGACGCCGCCTTCGGAGTAGGGACAGACGTCGAAGAAGCCCTCGGGTGAGTAGGGGAGGAGCTTGCCGGCGGTGACCAGGCCGTAGAAGAGGTTGTCGAGCTCGATCTCTTCTTTCATCGGCGGTTCGAACCAGGAGTTGTCGAGGTAGGCGATGTTGCCGTAGGTGACGCAGCCGCCGATCTCGGAGCCGTAGGGCACCCCGTCGCCCTCGCTCGGCGCCTTCGGGTAGGGCAGCGGGTCGCCGGCGCGGGGCGGCGGGCCGAGGTAGGTCTTGCCGATCGGGTTTTCGTAGGAGACGTTGCCGGCGAGGGTGACGTAGCGGCTGCCGCCGTCCGTGTAGAAGGTGTTGCCGCCGGCGTTGGGCCGCTTGCCGTAGGCGACGTTGCCTTCGATCCGCAGCCCGTCTTCCGTGCTCGTCCCCTGCGCCCCGGTGGTGTAGATCGCGCCTCCGTCCCAGAGCAGGCCGAGGAATTCGCGGATCGTGTTGCCGGCGACGAGCGAGTTGCGGTTCGGGGTCGGCGTTTCCCAGGCGCCCCACTGCTGGCGAACGGCGTGCGGAAGCCCGGGGAAGCCGCCCGGGTCGAGCAGGCCCCAGCCCCAGCCGAGCGAGATGCCGCTCCAGGGCACGTCCTCGATCGCGTTGCCGAGTACCTTCGTGCCGCTGGAGAAGCCGACGAAGACGCCCGGCGCGTCGGGGTACTCCCAGGCAACGTGCGAGATCAGGTTGCCGGAGATCGTGTTGCCGAAGCTGGTCTGGGCGCTGCCGGGCGGGGCGTGGTCGGCCGCGGCGATGCCGCTCAGCCGCAGCGCCGAGGAGCCGACGTCCCAGAAGGAGTTGCCTTCGACCAAGTTGTGCTGGCTGCCGGTGCCGAGGGTGAGGCCGACCGCACCGAGGTGACGGAAGCGGTCGCCGACGAAGCGGATGCCCCGGCCGTACTCGATCGAGACGTTGCCGGGGGTGCCGGCGTCGTCGGGGTCGTGGCCGATTTCGTTCGGTTCGTGCCCGTAGCCGACGAGGTGGAAGCCGCCCTGGTCGGAGACGTAGCCGCTATTACCGCTCGGCCCGAGCCAGGTCGCGTAGGCGAAGGAGAGGCCGCGGAATTCGACGTTGCGGATCGGCTTCTTCGCGGTCCCCACGCCGCGGACCAGCGCCTGGCGGACCGGCAACTCGACGTCGGCGCCGCGCAGGTCCTGCCAGGAGTAGGGCATGTAATAGAGCCAGCCGTGGGCTTCGTCGAGGTACCACTCGCCCGGTTCGTCGAGGAACCGCAGGGCGTTTTCGAAACGGGTCACCTGCCAGAAGCTCCAGATCCCCGGTTCGCCGTCGGGGCCGCGGAAGACGTTGGCGTTCTGCCAGGCCGGTTCGGCCATCCGCAGCAGCCCCGGCGTCGAGCCCGCGGCGGGCAGGACCGATTCGAGCGGCACGCTCATCGCCTTCCATTGGGTGAGGATCACGGCCTCGATCGCGCCGACGTTCGTCCACGTGGTGGGGTCGCCCCAAGAGGCCGGGTTGAGCCCGCCAGGTTGCGGCGTCGGCAGGTATTCGATGCCGCTGTTCGGCCCGCCGCCGTTCCAAGCCGGCCGGAAGCCGGCCGGGTAGGCGCTCGTCGCCGCGCGGGTCGCGCGGCTGCCGTTGACGTAGAGCTCGCGCGTCCGCACCTCGCCGACCCGGGCTCGCCAGATGCCGGCTTCCTTGTCGAACGGCGACCAGGCGGAGCCCGGGACGCGGACCGCGCCGGAGAGCACCGGACGTTCTCCTTCGTAGGCTCTGTAGACCACCTTGTGGCCGTGCCGCCCGGAGTCGCTGGCGTTCAGCGTCAGCGGCTGCCGCATCCGGTAGGTGCCGCCGCGCAGGATCACGCTCACGCTCGCATTCGGATGCAGGCGAAGCGCCCGCCGCTCGGCGCGCTGGGCCCGTGTCAAGGTCGCGTAGGGGTCGGCCTTCATTCCGGCGCCCGCGTCGGAGCCGCGCGGCGAGACCCAGATCCGGGTCGCCGCCGAGGCACCGGCGGGCAGCGGGAGGGCGAGGGCCAGCAGCACGACGAGCGCCAGCCCGGTCCACGGCGCGCGGCGCGGCAGCCAGCGGGGGACGCCGCGCTTGTAGGCGCGGTACTCCTCGCCGAAGCGCTTTTCCAGCCCCGGCTCCTCGTAGACGAGGAAGCCGACGTGGTTGATCGTGAAGAAGGCCGCGGCCCAGATCAGCAGGGGTAGTGAGCCGAACAATGCAGCCTCGCCGGCGAGGAAGGCGACCACTCCCGTGATCATCGGGTTGCGCACGTGACGGTACGGGCCCTGGGCCACCATGCGGCGAGTCGGATCCCAGGGGGCGAGCGTCCCCTCGCCCACCTGCGCGAACAGCCGCACGGTCCAGAGCCAGAGCGCGAAGCCGGCGGCAAGCAGGGCGAGGCCGAGCAGGACCGGGAGCGCGGCCACGGCGCCTTTAAGTCCCCAACCCACTTCGATCCCCGTGGTGGCGAGGATGACGGCGGGCACCAGCATTGTCACCACCCCGGGCAGAACCGCGATCGCGCGGGCCTGTCGCCATGCGGTCACGCGCACACCCTATGTGGCAGGATCGGCGGCAGAATGCGCTTCGCAGCCGACCGTCCGCTCGGCGTCGCCCCCGCCACCGCGCTCGATTACCGCGAGCTGGCCCGGCGCCGGCTGCCGCGTCAGCTCTTCGACTACATCGACGGCGGCGCCTACGAAGAATCGACGTTGCGGGCCAACGTCGCCGACCTCGAGGCCGTGAAGCTGCGCCAGCGGGTGATGCGCGATGTCAGCGTCCGCGAGCAGGCGGTCGAGGTCCTGGGCCAGAAGCTGGCGATGCCGGTGGTGCTGGCGCCGGTCGGGCTGGCCGGGATGATGGCGCCACGGGCCGAGGTGCAGGCAGCGCGCGCCGCCGAGGCGGCCGGGGTGCCCTTCGTCGAGTCGACCGTCTCGATCTGCTCGATCGAGGAGGTGGCGGAGGCGACCGGCGTCCCGCCCTGGTTCCAGCTCTACGTGATGCGCGATCGCTCCTACGCCGAGGGCCTGATGGAGCGTGCCGGGGCGGTCGGCGCGCCGGTCCTCGTCCTCACCATCGACCTTGCCGTGGTCGGCGCCCGCCATCGCGACACCCGCAACGGCGTCGGCGGCCGCCCCGGGCGCTGGGGCAAGGCCCGCCGCGGCCTCGACCTGCTCTCGCACCCGCGCTGGGTGCGGACCGTTGCGCTCGGCGGCCGGCCGCTCACCTTTGGCAACCTGGTCGAGGCGGTGCCCGGGGCGCGCTCGCCCGAGGCCTTCAAAACCTGGGTCGATTCGCAGTTCGACCCGAGCGTCACCTGGGACGACGTCGGCTGGGTGCGCGAGCACTGGCAGGGCAAGCTGGTGGTCAAGGGCGCGCTCGACGCCGAGGACGCGCGCCGCGCGGCAGCCGCCGGGGTCGACGGCATCGTCGTCTCCAACCACGGCGGCCGCCAGCTCGATGCCGTCCCCTCGACCGCCCGCGCCCTGCCCGCGGTCGCCGACGCGGTCGGCGACGAGGTCGAGGTCCTCGCCGACGGCGGCGTCCGCAACGGCCTCGACGTGGTCAAGATGGTCGCCCTCGGCGCCCGCGCCGTCCTCATCGGCCGCCCCTGGGCCTGGGCCGTCGCTGCCCGCGGCCAATCCGGCGTCCGCCACGTTCTCGCCGTGATCAAAGCCGACATCGACACCGCCCTAGGCCTCACCGGCCAGACTTCGATCGGCGACGTCGACCGCTCGGCGCTGTACGTCAGCTAACGGCGTTACACGCAATTCCGTGTCAAGCGGTCGCACGCCGCCTATTGACATGTGGAATTTCAACAGTTAAGGATTACTAAGACCTTGCCGTGCGATCCCCACTGACTCATAAGGTGACGGGTCCTTCATTGAAGGATCGCCGGTCGTCGTCCGACGGCGTTCCTGCCGACGCCGACGTCCCCGGCTCGGGCGAACGCGACGCGAAGCTGGCGATGCTCTGGCTGGGCTTTCCGCCTCTAATTGGACTGTTCGTTTACGCGTGCTATACGTCGGGCAAGGTATTTGCGCTTGGGCTCCTTACCGCAACGGGAGCCTTCGCTACGGGCGCCATTCTCGGCTTTCTCTTCGGAATCCCGCGAAGCCTTGCCGAGCCCGCCATTCCCATCGGCTCGAGCAGCGCCGAAGGCGGAAGCGCGGCACCGGCACCGGACGATCTAGGCCGGCATTTCGCTCCCAACTCGAATCTCGAGCAAATCTCCGATTGGCTGACGAAGATTCTCGTCGGCGTTGGACTTGTTCAGCTCCACCAGATCAGCGCTGCCGTTGGGGGACTCGCCAGTGGTCTTGCGCCCGGCCTAGGCGGAGACGACTACGGATATCAGGTGGCAGTAGCCCTGCTGATCACGTTTTCCATCGCGGGCTTCCTTGGTGCCTACCTGTATACGCGGCTGCATCTGCAGAATGCCTTCGAGCTGGCCCTGCGGATCAAGAACGCGCTCACCAAGCGGGTCGACGCGGATGCCAAGGCCACCGCCATGGTTCAGCAGCAGCTCACACCGGGGGCCGACAGGATCGCGGTGGATGCGCTGACGAAGGCGCTCGAAGAGGCAACGTCTGGAATTCGTACACAGGCATTCTTCCTTGCGCGAAAGCAGCGTTTTGAAGATTGGCGTGAAGGAACACCAGAGGAAAAGAAAGAGTTTGCTGGCCTGGGCCTGCCCATCTTCGAAGCCTTGATCGCACTCGATCCCCAAGGGCATTACTACCGCTCCCGGGCCGAGCTTGGCTACGCGTTGCTGCTGCAGGACCCGCCTCGCTTCGCCGATGCGAGGGCCGCGTTCAGTGAGGCGATCGAGCTGCGCCCGGCGAAACAGGCGGGTAGTACCCAGATGTACGAGTTCAGCCGCGCTTTCTGCAACGTCGAACTCGATCCGGACTGGCCTGGGCCCAAATTCTCTTCAGAGGCGGTCGTCGAGGTTGTGTGCGCGGACATCGCGGTCGCGCTCGATGCCTTGGACCAGGTGGATGAAGACAGACGCAAGGTGGTCAGGAAATGGCTGAAGCACAATTCGCGTGGAAGCTCTTCGATGCGCGAGCAGATGCGGGTGCTGCTAAAGAAATTCCCCAAACGCCGCTAAAACCACTCAGGGGCGGCGGGCGGTCGCATCTTCTTCCCAGGCTTGCGCCAACTCGATCCGCTGCATCGCGGTCGGGTGGGTGCCGAAGAGGAGCTGGGTCCAGGCGGGCGGGTCCGGGTCACTGAGGCTCGCGGTCGAGAGTTTGCGCATCGCGTCGCGCTGGACGGCGGGTTCGCGGGTCGCGTTGAGCGCGCCCCAGTCGGCGGCCGCCTCGACGTGGCGCGAGACGGCGTTGACGAATGGGCTGGCGAGCAGCTGCAGGACGACGAGGCCGAGGACGACGAGGGGGACGGACTCCGGGCGGGCCATTCCGCCGCGACGGCGGGCGAGGAGCGCGATCAGCGCCCAGATCGGAACTCCGAAAAGCGCGCCCCAGGCCACTCCCCGCAGCGGGTCGTCGTGGGCGAGGTGGGCGATCTCGTGGGCGAGCACCACCCGCACTTCGGCGTCGCTGAACCTGCCGTCGAGCAGTGTGTCCCAGAGGATGACGCTGCGGGTCGGGCCGAAGCCGGTCGCCTCGGCGTTCGGCGCCGTGGTCGACTCGTGGACGTCCTGCACGCGCAGGCGGGCGCCGTCGACGCCCTCGGTCCGCTCCAGCGCTCGCGCGTCGGCGACCAGGCGCTGGTCATGCAGGGGGTGGGTGTCGGGGATCAGATAGGGGCTGAGGAAGGTGAAGAGCAGCGCGATCGCGACGAAGATCGGAGCGGCGAGCGCCCACCACCAGCGCCGGAAGATGCCGGCGAGGCCCATCGCCACGGCCAGGGCTAGCGCCAGGAAGAGGAAGGTCGAGCCGAGTTCGAGGAAGCTGCCGATCAGCCACTCGACGTAGCCCTGATGCGAGACGCCGTGGCGCCGCTCCCACCAGACGCCGGCCAGGCCGAAGGGCACCTCGGCGAGCCAGACGATCGCGAAGCCGAGCATTCCGAGCAGGATTCCTGTCCCGACCCGCCCCGCCGCCGACTCGCGCATGAGGACGTGTCCGCGCCGCGCGTAGACGCCGAGCACGATCAGGAGCGTCAGCGTGGCGAGCAGCCCGACGACGTAGAGGAAGCGCTCGTAGGACGCGCTGCGCTCGAGGAAGGCGGGGCTGAAGTAGCTGCCGGGGCTGAGGTCGGGTAGGTGGACGGAGGAGGGGACCGGGGAGCCGGAGGTCCAGAGCGCGTTCGCCGCCCAGATCCAGAGCGTCGCGGCGAGGGCCAGGGTCAGCGCGATCAGGGCGAGCCGGGCGGCGCGCGGCATCGGCTGTCTCATCGCGCTTCGAAGCAGGGGCCGCTGTATGGATAGGACTCGGTGACGAGGAAGAGGTACCCGTAGAGCTGGGCGGTGTAGCGCAGCCCCAGGGCGCCGGCGTTGCGCAGGCCGAGCGGCATGCGGCCGGTGAAGAGCGCCGCGAACCAGCCGAGGACGGCGACGAGGAAGAGCAGCGATCCGTAAGCGGCCCCGAGCAGCAGAGTGGGTAGTGCCAGTACGAGCCGGAAGAAGACGCGCCATCGGTTCTGAGGCTCTCGTTCGGCGACCCGCAGTTCGACCGGGTAGGTGCCCTCCGCGCCGGCGAAGCTGGGAAAGGGGTTGCCGATCAGGTAGAGGAAGGCGCCGACGTGGAGCTGGTAGCGCAGGTAGGCGGCGAGGAAGCGATGCAGGCGCTGGGGAGAGGTGCCGGTCGCCAGCGTCGCGAACCAGCTGGCGATCGCGGCGAGCAGCGCCAGGATTCCCCAGAGCGAGAGCCAGACCAGGTGCGGCACCGTCAGAGGTAGGCGGAAGAAGGCGGTCAGCCGGCTGCGCCGCAGGTCGTCATCGTTCTCGATCCGTATCGGGTCGGCGCGGGTCGGCAGCGGTTCGACCGCCGTCAGCGGATCGCTCGAGGGGTAGCGGTCGGTGAGGATCAGCAGGTAGGCCCAGAGCTGGGCGCCGTAGGAGAGCGCGTAGGCGACCAGATCGCGCAGGCCGCGCGGGATGCGGCCAAGGGCAAGGGCGGCGAACCAGCCGAGCATGGCGGCGACGGCGAGGAGGCTGAGGCCGCGTGTTCCACTTTCGCTGGCTGCGACGAGGTCGTAGGCGCTGGCCGACCCCCCGACGATCGCCACGGAAAGGAATAGCGCCGGCAGCGCGAGGACGAGCCGGAAGGCGACGGTCCATCGGTTCTGCCGCCCGGGGGGGTCGATCTCGAGGTCGACCCGATAGCCCGCCCGCCCGCTGACGCCGGGGAAGGGCTCGGCGGCGAGGTTGAGGAAGGCGTAGACGTGGGTCGCGTAGCGGACGAAGCGGGCGAGGAAGCCGTGGATGTCCTCGTTGGGGCGGCCGAGGACGAGCGCGATCGCCCAGTTGAAGAGGGCGGCGAAGAAGGCGGCGATCGCCCAGATCCCGAGCCAGAGCAGGAACGGCAGGGCGAGAAGCAGGCGGAATAGCACGGTGAGGCGCGCGCGCTTCAGGTCGTTGGTGACGACCAGGCGGATCGGTCGCGCTAGGGGGTCAGCCGGATCGAGGTCGGTTCGTTCCATCTGCGGTCGAGTGTCGGTTGCGATCCACTTCGCGCGTAGCCCTGGCGTTCGGCCGCCACGGGTGTAACGCTTTGTTCGCCTATACGACCGACAACGCGTTACACCTGCGAGCGAACGACCCCCAAGGAGGAAAAGTGACCGAGCTGACCGAGAAGCAGGAGCGGCTCTGCGAGCAGAGCGAGACCGACTACTCCGACCTGAAGGCGTTCTTCGTCAACTGCACGCTGAAGCGCAGCCCCGAGGTGTCGAACACCCAGGGCCTGATGGACATCTCGATGGAGATCATGCGCCGCAATGGCGTCGAGGTCGAGTGCATCCGCGCCGTCGACCACGAGATCGCCACCGGGGTATGGCCCGACATGACCGAACACGGCTGGGAGCGCGACGAGTGGCCGGCGATCTTCGAGCGAGTGATGGCCGCCGACATCCTCGTCCTCGGCATGTCGATCTGGCTCGGCGAGAAGTCCTCGGTCGCGACCCAAATCGTCGAGCGTCTCTACGGCAACTCGCACCTGCTCAACGACGCCGGCCAGTACGCCTACTACGGCAGGGTCGGCGGCTGCCTGGTGACCGGCAACGAGGACGGGGTCAAGCACTGCGCGATGAACGTCCTCTACTCGCTGCAGCACCTCGGCTACACGATCCCGCCGCAGGCCGACGCCGGCTGGATCGGCGAGGCCGGGCCCGGACCGTCCTACCTCGACGAGGGCTCGGGCGGGCCGGAGAACGACTTCACCAACCGCAACACCACCTTCGCCGCCTGGAACATGCTGCACCTGGCGCGCATGCTCAAGGACGCCGGCGGCATCCCCGCCCACGGCAACCAGCGCACCGAGTGGGACGCCGGCTGCCGCTTCGACTTCCCGAACCCCGAGCACCGGGCCTGAGCGCATCCCTCCGGTTCAGCCGGCCAACGCGACTCAGATCCGCTGCAGCAACTCAGCCTTCTTAGCCGTGAACTCGGTCTCGGTGAGCACGCCCGCGTCGTAGAGCTCCCGCAGGCGCTTTATGCCCTCGTAGGGGTCGTTGCCGGATGCCTGTGGCGGCTCTCCTGAGTCCATTTGGGCTCCGCCGCTCTTCAGCGCTCCCGCCAGCCCCGCGATCGCCGACTCCAGCTCGCCAAGTGCTCCGCCGAGGTCCTTGTCGTCTTCGTCCGGCACCGTCCGCGCCCAGAGGTCGCGCTTGGGGGCGAACCCCTCGAGCCGGCCGGGGGGCAGCCCGTAGACGCCGTTGCAATACCAGGAGACGCTGCCATCCGTGATCGCCCGCTCCATCGCGGCGAGCAGCTCGGGCGCATCGTCCTCGAGCCCGAGCTCGCCGGATATGTGGTCGACGCTCGCCACGCCCACTTCCGCGAGGAAGGCGACGATACCGCCCTCGATCGTCCGTATGTGGGGCGTATCGAGCAGCTGGAGGTCGGCCCACTCGGTCGTGTCCCACTTGAGCCCTCGCATCGTCACCCCGGTCCTGCGTATGTAGCCGTCGGCGCGGGCCATGTCCATCGCGTTCTGGAAGGTCGAGTCGTCCTTGCCCGCCGCTCCCACCGCGGCGGCGATCTGATCGGCCGTGGCCTCGGGAACGCTCTGCAGATGGGCGACGACTGCCTTCGCCATCCTTTCGGCGGGGCTGCCGCGCAGCGCCCGGTCGACGGCGGCGTCCCAACTGGCCGGAGGGTCTCCAGCGCTTCGCTCGGCGGTGACCGCGACCTTCACGGCCATGATCGCGAGTACGGCGCGCCGGCCGTGCTCCTGCACGTGTGCCCTTTCCTCCGGCGGCAGCGATTTCCATTGCCGCACCACCGAGTAGCCACGCTTGAGCGTCGGGAGGGCGCGTGCGGCGTAGAGGACGAGAGGCATCTTGATCTAGGTTCGAGCACCGTCTACATGCTTATGAGTGCCCAGTCGTCCACCGTGAACGGTTGCCCACCGAACTTCTCGAGGACCGCCTTGGACCATTCGGAGGTGTACTGGAGACTGGTCTCGAGTCGGTTGACCACGTCCTGCATGCTCGGTTGATGGTCCAGTGAGAGGTACGCACCGAAGATGGACTCGTCGAACGCGACCAAGGCGAGGTCGTCTCCATACGCGAGGTAGGCGCGGCCAACGACCAGGTCCTTATTGGCGGCCGCGACGTGGAGGGCCAGCTCGGCGCTACGCGGTATCCCGTGGGCGATGCCGCCCCGAATCAGAATGAACGGATGGGTGACCTGGGCCGCCCTGACGAGTCCAATGCAGCCGTCGAACTCGACTACCCAACCGAATGAACCGTCTCCAACCGCGGGCGGCGCTTCCTGGACGCGCCCTGGGTATCGGGCGTTCAGTAGTTCAGGGACGAACCGCTTTAGTTCCTCGCCGTCGATCGCGGGAGCATAGTGAGGTCGACGCCGTATTGCTCAGTGAATCTCAATTTTGAGAAATGACTCGATTGCGGTCGGTTGGCAGACGGTGGCGGCGGTACGTCTCGGAGATCCACTGCCCGCCCGGCCGCTCGCGTAGTTCACCGATGAACTCGCGGGCCGGTTCGGGCAGGTAGGGGACGGCCGCGTAGGGGAACTCGGGCGGCAGCGCGACCGGGTAGAAGAGCGCCGCCGCGGTCAGGTCGGCGACCGTGAACGAGTCGCCGACCAGGTAGCCGCTCGGCCCGATCTCCGCCTCGAGCCGGTCCATCGCGGCGACGACCTTCTCGCGGCTCGCCTCGGCCGGCTCCTCGTAGATGTTCATGCTGCGCCGCATCCCCACCTGCAGCACCGGGTACATCAGCCGCAACAGCAGGCGCGAGAGGGGCGGCTGGCCGTTGGTGAAGAGCGGCAGGACCAACTCGGGGTAGGGCAGCAGCTCGTTGTAGACGGCGCGCCGCAGGTGCGGTCCGAGCTCCTCGTCGAAGAACTCCTCCAGCTCGAGCGCCCGCCGCAGTTGCGCCTCGTCCTCGGGGTAGAGGGGGCGCTCGGGCCAGCGCTCCTCGAGGGCGGCGATGATCCGCGTCGAGTCGCCGATCGCGCGGCCGTCGAGACTGAGGACCGGGGTGGTTTCGATGTCACCGGTCAGGCGTTTCGCCTGGATCGCGTGCGGGCCGGGGAGCAGCGAACGCCGTACGTGCGGGATGCGCTTATGGTCCAACGCCCAGCGCACCTTCTCGTTGTAGTGGGAGATCTGCAGCTGCCAGAGGATCGGGCGGCCACCGTCGCTTCCCGCCTTCCTATCCATCGAAAGTCTTATACCGGAGGTCGTCGCCTCAGGACACGCTGGAGAGCGCGGTCGCCACGGCGAAGCCGAGGGTCGTGACCAGGCCGGCGGCACGACCCGACTCGCGTGCGGCCTCGGGGATCATCGAGTCGATCAGCATCACCAGCAGGGCGCCGGCGGCGAAGCCGTCGATCGCGGCGCGCAGGTCGCCCGAGGTCAGGTCGGCGATGCCGTAGCCGGCGGCGCTGGCCAGGGTGCAGATCGCCGCCACCGCGCACCAGAGGGCGAGCACCGAGCGCGGGGCCGTCCCCGCGGCCCGCATCTCGCTCGCCGAGCCGATCGCCTCCGGCAGGTTGGAAACGAAGATCGCGACGAGGAGGCCGACGCCGACCCCCTCGCCGCCGGCGATGCCGATGCCGAGCACGAGCTGCTCGGGGATGCCGTCGAGGAAGGCGCCGAGGGCCAGCGCCGTGCCGGGGTCGCCGCCGCTCGCCCTGCCGGCGCCTCGCCCGCCGGCGAAGCGCCGCTCGATCGCCCCGTCGAGCCAGAAGTAGGTGAGCGCGCCGGCACCGAGGCCGAGCGCTGTGGCGCCGAGGCCGCCGACCGAGAGTCCCTCGCCGGCCAGCTCGAAGCTGACGGCGCTGATCAGCGCTCCGGCGCCGAAGGCGAGCACGAGGCCGACCTGACGATCCGGCCAGCGCCGCCCCAGGGCGAGCAGGGCGCCGAGCACCAGGGAGGAGGCCGCCAAAGCTCCCCAACCGAGCGCGCCAGCCATCGGTCGAGGATATCCGGCAGGGGCGCTGCCGCAGCGGCGATGATCCACGCTGCATGCCGAATGACCGAATCACCTACGTGGGGCACGCGACCGCGCTCATCGAGCTTGGCGGGGCTCGTCTGCTCACCGACCCGGTGTTGCGCTCGCGGGTCGGGCCACTGTGCCGGCACGGTGTCGCGCCGGCACCGGGCACCGCATCCAACCTCGACGCGGTGCTGATCTCCCACTTGCACCGCGATCACGCCGACTTGCCGTCTCTGTGGCGGGTCGACGACGGGGTGCCGGTTCTGGCGCCCCCGGACGCGGGCGAGTTCCTCGCCCGCCAGGGATTCTCGGACGTGCGCGAGCTGGCTCCCGGCCAGTCGAGCGCGGTCGGCTCGGTCACCGTCATCGCGGTCGAGGCCCGACATGGCGTGCAGGCGGTCGGGTTCCTGGTCGAGGGAGGGGGACGCAGGATCTACTTCGCCGGCGACACCGACCTCTTCGAGGGGATGGAGCGGCTTGGGCCGGTCGACCTGGCGCTGTTGCCGGTCTGGGGCTGGGGGCCGACGCTGGGGACCGGCCACCTCGACCCGGAGCGCGCCGCGCGGGCCGCGGCATCGATCTCGCCGCGGATCGTCGTCCCGATCCACTGGGGGACGCTCTACCCGCTGGGGCTGGCACGGCTGCGGCCGGGGCCGCTGCATGAGCCGCCGCGCGAGCTTGCCCGCCGCGTGGCCGAGCTCGCGCCTCAGGTCGAGGTCAGGGTGCTGGAGCCGGGCGAGTCGACCTCGCTCGCGTAGGCGCTCTGACCGAGCCCGGCGAGCCAGCCGCGGAAGATCCGGTGCACGCGCTCGGCGCCGATCACCTCCTCGTCCGGCCACTGCAGCTCGGCCGGGTGCAGGACGAAGGGGTGGCTCTGCGTCCCGCCCAGCCCACCGTGCGAGCCGACCAACTCCTCGAAGGCCGCGACTTCGCCGAATTCCGGCCAGTAGGCGCTGTTGACCATCAGGTCGGCGCAGTGCTCGAAGCCGTCGGTGCGGCGCACGTGGTCGGCCGCGTTGGGGCCGAAGGGCACCAGCGGGTCCTCGCCCTCGACCCGGTTGGAGTCGAGGAAGCGCGTCCCCTCGGCGCCGATCGTGAGCGCGCCGTGGCGCTCGGAGCGGACGAGGACGAAGCCGACCCCGGGGTGATCGCGCAGGGTTGGCAGCAGGCCTGGGTAGAGCGCCTCGATCCGCTCGAGGCTGACCCGGCCGGGCTCGCGCGGGAAGCTGATCAGCCCGAGGCAGCCCGACGCCATCACCGAGAGCTCCGGCAGCTCCCCGCCGTCCTTGCCATGCGCCCGTTCGATGCCGCGGCGGGCGTCGTCCTCCAGCGCGACGGCGCCGTTGGAGCGCCGGCTCCGCGTCGCCATCCGCACCGCCCCCGCCGTCGCCGTGTCGTCGCGCGCCACCTCGGTCAGGCCGGCGCTGAGGTAGGCGAGCGCGTCGTCCTCGCTGCCTTCGACGGCGACCGTGCTCTCCGCTTCGCAGGCGTCGCGGACCAGCTCCTCCAGCGTCTCGCCGAAGCGGTCGCGGAAGGTCTCGCCCTGCGACTGGCCGTGGTCGGAGAGGACGACGAGCTCGTAAGGGCGCGGCGCGTCGGCGCGGGCGGCGGCGATCCGGGCGATCTGGCGGTCGAGGTCGTGGAGGACGGCGAGCGCGTCGTGGCGCTCGATGCCCGAGTGGTGGGCGACCTCGTCGTAGGCGAGGAAGGTCGTGTAGACGACGGGCCGGCCGGCGAGCACGTCGCCGATCACCGCGGCGACCTGCAGGTCACGCTGCACGACCGTCGCCCAGGCGCGGGCGAGCGCGTAGGAGCGGCTGCGCGGGATGCGGGGATGGACGTCGTCGCGCGCCTGGGCGCGGGCGGCGCGGCGCTCGCGGACCAGCTCGACGAGGACGAGGACGAGGGTGCGCGCCACCCCGTAGGGCTGGGCGAAGTAGGCGGCGTAGTCGCGCCCGATCGGTCGCCGGCGCCGCAGCGCCGTGCTCATCGTCAGCATCGAGTGCGGCGCGTCGCCGGAGAGGATGTTGGCGCGGCTGGCGCCGCCGGCGTGCAGCAGGCCGCGGCCGTCGGAGTGGCGTCGCTCGAGCTCTTCAGCGTCGTGGGGGTGGTTGGTGACGATCGCCGCGCCGCGCTCCTTCTCCCACCAGCGGAAGGCCGGCATGTCCTCGTTGCTGCCGTGCAGGAGACCGGCCTGGCAGGCGCCGGTCTGCGAGGACCAGTCGGTCTCCCAGCGCCGCAGCCGGTGCGAGCCGCGCCGCAGCCAGGCGGCGAGGTGCGGCGCGTTGCCGTCGCTCAACGCTCGGTGCAGGACGTCGTGGGCGAGGCCGTCGATCTCGAGGAAGACGACGCCCGGAACCTCGCTCTCCTCCACCTGCCCACGCAGGCGCAGCTGCCGGCGCACGACGTGGCGGTACCAGACGTCGTCTTCGTCGACGGCGAAGGCGGTGAAGACGAGCGCGGTGAGCGCCGTCATCGCCAGCGTCACCGTCACCCCCTCGAAGAGGCCGTCGATGCGGCCGCCGGGGAGGATGTCGATCGCGAACATGACCAGCGCCCCGTTGAGCAGCAGGGCGCCGCCGCCCAACGTCAGCACCGTCAGCGGCAGCGCCACGCGGACGATCACCGGCCAGATCAGGGCGTTGAGCACGCCGATCAGCGCCGCCGCCGAAAGCGCCGCCCCCGGCCCGTCGAGGACGAATCCCGGCAGCAGCTCGGAGAGCAGCATCAGCAGGAGCGCATCGAGCAAAAGGACGAGCAGCGCCCGCCAGGCGACGTGGAGGTTCATCGCCGCCGGAGTCTAGGTTGGGTTGGCTCGCGCCAGCAGCACGTCACGCTCGCGGGCGTTGCCGCTGAGCTCGGCGGCGCGGGAGAATTCGAGCGCGGCCTCTTCGTCGCGGCCGAGGCGCTCGAGCAGCTCGCCGCGGGCGGCGGGGAGGAGGTGGTAGCCGCGCAGCGCCGGCTCCCCGCGAAGGCCTTCGAGCAGCTCGAGGCCGGCGGCGGGGCCGAAGGCCATGCCGACCGCGACGGCGCGGTTGAGCCGCACGACCGGCGATCCGGAGATCGCGTCGAGCGCGTCATACAGGGCGACGATCCGCTCCCAGTCGGTCAGCTCGGGCGTGCGGGCCCGCGCGTGGCAGGCGGCGATCGCGGCCTGCAGCGCGTAGGGGCCGAGCGGCCGGCCCAGCGCCTCCGCGCGCTCCAGCCCCTTCAGGCCGCGGCCGATGAGGACGAGGTCCCAGCGCGAGCGGTCCTGCTCGGGCAGCGGGATCGCCTCGCCGCCGGGGCCGGTGCGGGCCGGGAAGCGCGCCGCGGTCAGCTCCATCAGCGCGGTCAGGCCGAGCACCTCGGGCTCGCGCGGCATCAGCCCGGCGAGGACGCGGCCGAGCCGCATCGCCTCCTCGCAGAGGTCGGCGCGGATCCACTCCTCGCCGGCGCTCGCCGCGTAGCCCTCGTTGAAGATCGCGTAGATCACCTCGAGCACCGGGGCGAGCCGGCGCTCGCGCTCGTCGGGGCCGGGAACCTCGATCGGCACCCGCGCCTCGGCGAGGCTGCGCTTGGCACGGACGATCCGCTGCGCCACGGTCGCCTCCTTGACGAGGAAGGCGCGGGCGATCTCGGCCGTGCTCAGCGAGCCGACCAGGCGCAGGGTGAGGGCGACCCGCGCCTCGGGCGCCAGCACCGGGTGGCAGGCGGTGAAGATCAGGCCGAGCAGGTCGTCGTCGATTTCGTCGCTCGCCGCCGCGGCCGGGTCGAGCTCGGCCGGCCGTGAGCGCAGCTGCGCTTCGCGGCCCAGCTCCTCCTCCTTGCGCGCCGCCATCTCGTTGCGGCGCAGGCGATCGATGGCGCGGTTCTTGGCGGTGGCCATCAGCCAGGCGCCGGGGTTCTCGGGGACGCCGGCCTCGGGCCACTGCTCGAGCGCGACGAGCAGCGCGTCCTGGGCCAGGTCCTCGGCGACGCCGACGTCGCCGGTCATCCGCGCCAGCGCCGCGATCAGCCGCGCCGACTCGATCCGCCAGACGGCGTCGATCGCGCGGCGGGCGTCCCGTTCGCTCATCGCCCTGCCCGCCGCGCGCCGTCGCCTGTCCTGCGGCCGCCTACTGGTTCTGCTCCGCCTGCGCCCGGATCCGCTCCTCCTGCTCGCGCAGCTCGGGCGTGAACTCCTCACCGAAGTCCTCGGCCTCGAAGACCTGGCGGATTTCGATCTCGCCCGGCTCGTCGTGCGGGTTGGGGCAGCGCTTGATCCACTCCACCGCCTCCTCGAAGGAGCGCACCTGCATCAGCCAGTAGCCGGCGATCAGCTCCTTGGTCTCGGCGAAGGGCCCGTCGATCACGGTCCGCTCGCCGTCGCCGCCGAAGCTGACGCGGGCGCCTTTGGAGGTCGGGTGCAGCCCCTCGCCGGCCAGCATCACGCCCGCCTTGACCATCTCCTCGTTGAACTCGCCCATCGCGGCGAGCAGCTCCTCGCTCGGCATCACGCCCGCCTCGGAGTCCTTGCTTGCCTTGACGATCGCCATCACTCTCATCTCGGGTTCCTTTCTCTCGTTCCGGAAGCTCGGTGAGGCCCGATGCTCCCACTCTTTACCCCTTACGACGAACGAGGGAGGCGGAAATCGACAGGCCTTTTGAAATTTCTTTCGATGCTGCTCGAAGCGAGCCGGGCGCGCTCAGGCGACGATGCCTCCGGAGTGCGCCCCAAGCGCGGCGACGAAGTCCTCGGCGCTTTCGAGCAGGCAGGCGTGGCCGCCGTCGAGGTCGACCACGCTCGCGTCCGGCATCCCGGCGGCGAGTAGGTCGACCACGGCGGTCAGCCATGGAGCGGTCGAGCGGCCGCGAATCAGCAGGGTCGGGACGTCGAGGCGCTCGAAGCCTTCGGTGCCGGCGACGGCGGACGTCGTCATCTTCTCGCCGCCCCAGGAGAGCGCCTGGCGGCAGGAGGACCAGAACTCCCAATGCGGCAGGGCTTCGAAGTCGGTGTCCGGGTCGCCGGGCCTCCCCGCCAGCCCCTCCGCGTTTGAGATCGGCTGCACGCGCACGACCTCACGCCGCGCCGAGAGCGCCGGCATCAGCCGCAGCCAGGAATCCCACCCGGTCAACCCACCGGGGAGCAGCACGTAGGGCGGCTCACCTTCACCTGCTCGGTCGTGCTCGAGGACCCGCGCGTCCACGGGCCGACCATAGAGGATTTTCAGAGCGCTTTGGGCAGGCGGCGCTAGGCGGGCCTGCGCACGAACTTCAGTTCCCCGGGCAGCGTGCGCGGGGTACCGCCGTCGGGGCTGAAGGTGATCGTCGCCCGCAAGAACAGGTGGCCGCGGCGCCACAGCTGCTTCATCGCTTTGCGCTTCGGCCGCAGCGTCAGCGTCAGCGACCCTCTCTGCCGGGCGGTTCGGTTCAGCGCCCCCACCTTCGCGCCGCGAACCGTCAGCTTGCCTGGGCCAGGGACCCAGACCCGCAGCTTGACGGTCCCGCGATGCGGGTTGCGGTGCGATCCCCTGATCTGGAAGCGATTGGAGACGGGCCTGGGAGGCGGCTTGGCCGCCTCGACATGGACCGTCCGTGTCATCGTGGCCAGCGACGATCCGTTGCAGTAGGCGGTCAGGCCGGTGAAGACGAAGCTCGTCGAGCAGCCCTCGGTGTCGGTCAGGGTGACCGACACCCGGTAGTCGCCCGGCGCGCTGTAGGTATGGGTCGGGGTCGGACCGGCGTCCGGCGCACCCTGACCGTCGCCGAAGTCCCAGTCGTAGCGCGCGATCTGGCCGTCGGGGTCGCTCGAGCCGGAGGCGTCGAAGTGGACCGGTTTACCGGCCGTGCCGGTGGCGGCCGCGAGCGATGCCCGCGGCGACTGGTCGGGGACGATCGCGATCCCGAGGGGATTGGAGCCGACTTCGATCGGTTCGCCGACGGTTTCGTTTGTCGCCGTGTCGATCGCCGAGACGGTGCCGGACCCTTCGTTGACGACGTAGGCGCGCCCGCCGTCGGGGGCGATCGCGACGCCGAAGGCGAGTTCGCCGACTTCGATCGGTTCGCCCACCGTTTCGTCGCTGGCCGTGTCGATCACGGAGACCGTTCCCGGCCCGTAATGGGCGACGTAGGCACGATCGCCATCCGGCGTGATCGCGATCCCGATCACGAACGAGATGCCCAGCGGGATCGTGTCGACCACGGCCTCGCCGGCGGTGTCGATCACCGAGACGCTTCCGGAGGAGCGATTGGTGACGTAGACCCGAGCGCCGTTCGGCGCGATCGCGACCGCGAGCGGGGCAGAGCCGACTTCGATCGGTTCGCCCACCGTTTCGTTCGTGGCGGTGTCGATCACCGAGACGTCGTTCGAGAAGGAGTTGGCGACGTAGACGCGCGCCCCGTTCGGCGTGACCGCGATCCCCTCAGGTTCAGACCCGACCGGAATCGGTTCGCCCACGACCTCGCCGCTCGCCGTGTCGATCACCGAGACGTCGCCGGAGACTTCGTTGGCGACGTAGACGCGTTTGCCGTTGGGCGCGACGGCGACGCCCCGCGGTCCGTCGCCGACTTCGATCGGTTCGCCGAGGACTTCGTTCGTGGCCGTGTCGATCACCGAGACGTTGTCGGAGCCGAAGTTGGCGACGTAGGCGCGCGTGCCGTCGGGGGAGATCGCGATCCCCCCGGGGCCGTCGCCGACTTCGATCGGTTCCCCCACCGCTTTGCCGCCGTCGAGGTCGATCACCGAGACGCTGTCGGAGAGCGAGTTGGTGACGTAGGCGTCGCGGGCGAAGGCCGCTGGCGCGGCGAGCGCCGAGAGCAGCAGCGCGAGCGCGACGACGACGAGTCCGCCACGCCGCCGCAGGCCCCCTGCCTGTGGCTTCGAGAACACGCAGGTACGTTAACAAGAGTTCGACGGCGCTCCGGCGCGAGGCTGGGGTCTACTCCGCTCCTGTCCCCTTCTCTCAGCGCCGCGCTGTCAGGCCGTCGAGCACCACCTCCACCGGCGACTTGCGCCGGCTGTCGGAGCGGTCGGGGTCCGCGCCGTTCATCTCGCCGGTCAGGTCGGCGACATGCCGGCTGACGGTGCCGATCCTCCGCGCCACCTTGGCGACGTCCCGCGAGCTGACGCTGATGCGCTTTGCCTGCAGGGCCTTCTTGGGCATCGCCTTGCGGGCCGCCGAGTGGCGGGAACGCATCGCGCCGATCGCCAGGCCGCCGGCAGCTCCGGCCAGAGCCGCGCTGCCCGCCAGCAGCGGCGTCTTCGCCTTGCTCGCCGCGTCGCCGACGTTGCGGACGACCTTCTTGCCGGTCTGCTCAATCTGTTTCGGTTTGCTGGATCGCGACTTGGAGCTCGACTGCGATTTGCGAGTCCCCGATCGCGAACGGGTCGAAGCTGAAGAGCCTTTTCCGGACCCACGGGTTTTCGTCTGTGCCATGCGCTGCGGTTTCCCGCTATTTCGCAAGCCAAACACATCGGGGAAATTTCGCAATGGCCGCGTTCCGGGATAGAACGCCGAAAGCACGGGTAGCGGGGAGGCAACCCAGACGAGCTTCCAACCCAAAGGACGGACGATGAAGGCCGAAGTCGGCCACCTCGCGACGCTGAAGCGCACGCTGAGCGAGTTCAGGGAGGACAACCTCACCGACTGGGCGGCGGCGCTCACCTACTACGGCCTGCTCTCGCTCTTCCCGGCGCTGATCGCGATGGTCTCGCTGATCGGGCTGTTCGGCGACCCCAAATCGACGACCGAAAGCCTGACCGACATCATCACCGCGATCGGGCCGCGCTCGGCGGCGGAAACCTTCTCCGGCCCGATCGAATCGCTCACCGAAAGCCGTGGCACCGCCGGCTTCGCCTTCGTCCTCGGGCTCGCGGTCGCGCTCTGGTCGGCCTCGGGATACGTCGGCGCCTTTACGCGGGCCTCGAACGTGATCTACGAGACGCCGGAGGGCAGACCCTTCTGGAAGCTGCGCCCGCTGCAGGTTGCGGTGACGCTGGCGACGATCGTCTTCCTCGCCCTGATCGCCGTCTCGCTCGTCCTCACCGGGCCGCTGGTCGAAGCCGTCGCCGAGTCGCTCGGGATCGGCTCCACCGCGGTCGACGTCTGGAACGTCGCCAAGTGGCCGGTGCTGGTCGCCGCCTTCCTGCTCGTGCTCGCGATCCTCTACTACGCCTCGCCGAACGTGAAGCTGCGCGGCTTCAGATGGGTGACGCCGGGCAGCCTGGTCGCCGCCGCCGTCTGGATCGTCGCCTCGGCGCTCTTCGGCCTCTACGTCGCCAACTTCGGCTCCTACGACGAGACCTACGGCACGCTCGGCGGGCTGATCGCGCTGCTGGTCTGGTTCTGGATCACCAACCTCGCGATCCTCTTCGGCCACCAGCTCAACGCCGAGCACGAGCGCAGCCTCGAGATCGAGGAAGGCAAGCCCCGCGCCGAGCGCGAGATCCAGCTCGAGCCGCGCGCCGAGCCCGCGGACCAACGGACTGCTACGACCGGGCCGCCTGGAACTCGCGGCTGAGGCCGAGGTCGCGGGCCATGCGGAGGACGTCGTCGGCCTGGTCGGCGAGGACGAAGCTGATCCCGGTCCCGCGGCGTCCGGCACGGCCGGTGCGGCCGACGCGGTGCACGTAGGAGTCGGCGTCGCCCGCCTCGAAGCGAGCCAGGGCGCGCTGGCGCTGACTCTGGCTCTTGTCGCCGTGCATCGCCACCGCGTCGAGCTTGCGCGCCCCGCAGCCGTTTGGTTGGACCTATCCTGACCGGATGTCTCGCCTGCCACTTTTCGTTTCGGCAATCGCGATCGCCCTTTTGTTGCCGGCCGTCTCAACCTTCGCCGCGAGCCCGAAGACGGGAACGACCGTCACCGTCGGGCTCGAGCTGCAGACGAGCAACGGCCTACGGGCGAAGCTCGAGACTGCCGACGACGAGATGGTGACTCTCGGGATCGGGCGCAAGGGCCAGGGGGTCTCCTACCTCGGGGTCTCCTACGAAGTGCAGGGCGAAGTCACCGAGGCGGGATTGAAAGCTCGGTTCGGTCGCTTGGGCCTGGTAGATGTCGCTTTCACGCCCACCAGGACGCTGAGCTCGACCGAGCCATCGGAAGGGTGCGCGGGTGCGCCGCGGACGCTGCGCGAGGGCACCTTCACCGGGACGATCGACTTCACCGGTGAGCGGGAATACGTGCGGATCGAGGGACCGGCCGAGGGATGGATGAGCGTGATCCCGGAATGGCAATGCCCCGACGTCGAAGAGTCGATGCCCTTCGCGGGCGCTTCAGGGCCCTTGGCGCTGGGCTCTCGGAAGAAAAGGGAAGCGGCGACGCTGTACGCCGGCAGCCGTCGTTGCGCCTGTCTGTTCGCCGCCGCCGTTCACCGTCGCTACAGGGGAGGGCGGAGCCTCTTCTACCTGATGCAAGAAGAGCGCCACGAAGGGATGAATATCGTTCGCGCGACCCGAGCTAAGGGAGGCCCGACTGCCTTTGACTTCGACCATGCGGCAGGCACCGCGACCGTGCACCCCCCGCCACCATTCAGCGGTCACGCCTCCTTCAGGGCCCGCCCTCATGGCCGCGACCTCTGGCGGAGCACGATCCGGGCGCCGCTGCTCGGAGTCGGTTCCGTCAGCCTTTTTGGCCCTGGTTTCGGGGCGATCCTCTATCCCGAAGATCAGCTAGACAACGAGTAGCGGCCACGTCCGCGCCGCGGACCACTCAGCAGTCGCCGGCGAGCCCCCGCACCCGGCGGATCTTTTTTCGCAGAGTTGCCACCGACATCCCGTGTCGTTCGGCGGTGTGGGCGAGGCTGTGTGTCTGCACCCCGAAGGCGAGCGCCCGCAGCCGTTTTACGGTGGCAACCGACATCGTCGGAGCGGGAACGCCGACGAGGGTGTCCGGCGGCAGGAGCTCGACGATCCGCACTCGCATCCTCACCACGTCTGGCGGCAATTCAGTCGCCTTGGCAATCGCCGCGATCCCGTCGAACCGTTCCTCGGCGACCGTCACCCGCTTCAGCTCGCGCAGCACCGGCAGCGGATACACGGGCGGGGCGAGCGGCTCCGGGCCAGCCTCCGATCGCCTGTGAAGTTCTCGCAGCACCGCCCCGAGAACCTCCGGTTCGGCGACGCGCACGCTCACCGTCTGCCGGCCCGTTCCCACCTCGACCACCCCCGGTTCGATTTCATCTCCCACGGCGATCCCACCGCCACGCACGAGAAGCGCTTTCCCCAGGCTGCTCCTCCCGATCGGGTTTCGGGCGCAGCTGGTTGCGTTATCCACCTGGACCGCTGGCGTGCACCCACCCTCCCCTTCGGGGAACTCGCATTCCCCATATTCGAATGACTGGTACCACGTCTGGGTCAAGCGCAGCCCGGCGAAGTACGGACCGAGCCAGTACAGGTCGGACTTGCTCAGCCTCCTCTCCTGACCTCCCGCCGGAGCCACGAGCAGCAGCGCGCACAGCGCGACGAGAAAGGCGATGCAACTTCTAGGCATGTGAGTGATGCTATTCGGGAACCCATCAAGAAGGGCCGAAATGCAAAAGCTCCACCCCCTACAGGGGGTTCTGCCGATGGGCCTAAACCGGACGGTATTTGAACCAGCCGGTCGTCCGCAAGCGAATCGAGGCGCTGCACAGCGGCGCCTCTACCGGTCGTCGTCCGGCGGCCTGAAGCCGACCGGGCGCTTCGGGCGAGCGGGAGGAGAGATCAGCTGTCTCAGCGTCTTGAAGATCTGATCAAGCTGCTCGTCGTGTCGGCCGAACCTCGCGGTGGTCTCTCGCTCAAGCTCTCTGAGTCGCTCCTCAAGTGCGGCATAGGAAGCTGCCGCACGGCGCAACTCGACGAACGCCCGCATGATCTCGATATTGACGGCGATGGCACGCTTGCTACGCAGCACCCCAGAAAGCATGGCCACGCCTTGCTCGGTGAAGACGTAGGGGGCATAGCGACGCCCGCCCCGGCCGGACTTGAGGTCGCAATCTGCGACCTCAAAGCCGCAGCCTCGGCCTCGTCCAACTGAAACATGAAGTCCGCCGGGAAGCGCTCGACGTTCCGTTTGACCTGCTCGACCAGGCGTTTCGTCTCTACGCCGTACAGGTCCGCGAGATCTTCATCGAGCATCACTTGCCGACCACGAACGACGAAAATGCGCTTCTCAATCGCCGGAGCCGCGATTAGCTCCAGCGAAGCCGTCTTCTCCGTCACGCGGACCATCCGACCAGCATGGCAAGCCGACCGGATGTTTTTGTCTGCGGAGGGCCTAACCGGACGGCATTTGAACCCTGCGCTGGCAAAGGCCATTGGGCATCTGCATGTGGGGCTGTAGCGGGTCCAGTACTTCCCACCCGACCTACCGCCGTACAGCCGTAGCCGAAGCTGCAGACCGGCCATCGTGCATCGCGACCACGTAGACCCGGTCAGAGGATTCCTCGTAGCGGTAGAGCAAGATCATCCAGGACCAGGGTCCGAGCACGAACCGGGTTGGCGTCCACCGACCGGCCAGTTCCGGCCCGGCGAGCGGGAACGTTTCCAGCACCCTCAGCGAGCGGCCGATCCGAGTCCAAGCGTCGTCCTGCAGAGTGAGCGCAGCGATCGCCTCGTTCACGTCCCGCTGTGCTTGCGGGGTGACGATTACTTGAGCCAACTCAGGCCAGCTTGTCGAGCGGCGTCCCTTCGCCGCGAGCCGCCTGAGCCAAGCCCTCTTGCGTGCGCTCCCATGCGCCAGGGATGGCGTCGAGGATCTCCGTGATGCGAGAGGCATCCGGATCCGCGTCGTCGAGCGCTGTTGCAAGGAGCGAACGCGCAAGAGTTCCCTCCTGCACATGAGTGCGCTCGGCGAGCCGCGCGAGCTTTCCCGCGTGTTCGTCGTCGAGGGTCACATTGATGCGCTTTGCAGACGCTGCCATTCAGCCACTATACACGATTCAGCACGATTCGTACGCCGGGGCGACGACCCTGTCGAAGTCGCTCGGCAGGAGTTTGAGGTCGCAATCTGCGACCTCAGCAGAGCGGCTGCCCAGCCGTCCCCGCCAGCCGGGCGGTCGTCCGGGCGTCGTCGGCAATCCGCTCAATGACCGCCCTGAGCAGCTCGATCGTCGTCCGACAGGCCTCCTCGCCGACAGCCTCGACCTCATGGCAAGCGCTCGCGCTCAACAGCTCGCGGATACCTTCGACTCCTCCTTCGCTAGGGAGAGCATCCGCCGGCAGATTCATCAACGTCTGGAGCACGAAGTCGATCGTCACGACGGCGCCCATCAGCTCCTCGATCAACTCTCGGGATGCGACGCGGACTCCTGGGTCGGGCGTGGTCACCACTAGCCAAAGGCCAGCGGTGCGAAATCTCTCCCCTTTGTGGACGGATGGCCCAGGGGGCGATAGCTCGGCATATCAGCGAACCGACCGACGGAGCCTCCGAGCGGACTCGATCAAGTGGAGCTAGCCGGACTCGAACCGGCGACCTCCTGGGTGCGATCCAGGCGCTCTTCCAGCTGAGCTATAGCCCCGAGAGACGAGGTTGGGAGGTTCGTCCCAGGTGCCTCGCAGGGCCAAGGATAACCGCATAGGCTTTAGGTTCCCCGGGAACCGAGCTCATGGGAATCCTTGACGAGGCAATTCGAGAGCATCTGGAGCTGAAGCGCCAGCACGGCGCCGGCGAAGGCGAGCTGAAGCAGCTCGAGGACGAGGCGTTCGGGCAGGCGGAGCGGCCCGGGACGGAGGCGTCCGACGCGATGGCTGAGGCGCCGACCGAGTTCATGGCGCAGCCGGACGCGCCGGAGGAGCCGGCGGCCCGGCGCGAGCCGACGATCGCCGACCTGCAGGAGCCGCCCCCGCCGCCGATGCCCGAGCCCGCTCCCAAGGAGGAGGAGGCCCCGGCCGCCGAGGAGCCGGAGCCCGCCGAGGCCGAGATCGCGGAGCCCGCAGGGCCCTCCACCGAGGAGCGCCAGGTGATCGCCGAACAGCCGACCGAGCTCTTCGACGTGCCCGAGGAGATCGCCTCGGCTCCCGCCCCTTCCGACGAGGAGCTGGCTGACGAGGAGGCCACCGAGCCTCGCCTCGGCCCGGCCGAGCCGCTCGCCGACCTCGAGGAGGACGAGGCGGCCGAGGTCACGATCCAGCGTCCCGCTCCCGACGACGACGAGGATTACGAAGACGAGGACGACGCCTTCTGGAACGAGCAGCGCCTCTCCGACGAACTCGACCAGGCGCTGGAGGGCCCCAGCGACGCCGGCCCGCTCGTCGTCGAGGAGCCCGACTCCACCGAGGAGGTGCTGCCGATCCCCGAGGAGCGCGAGCCGGCGCCGCTCGAGGAGGAGGCCGCGGAGGCCGAGCCCGCGCAGGACGACGAGCCCGAGTCCCCCGCGCCGCGCCGCCACGACGACGTCCTCGACGAGACCCCCGACTTCCTCGAGGAGGCGCCCGAGGACGACCAGCTCTGGTTCGAGCAGAAGCCGCCCAAGGACTTCGACTTCGACGACTGAGGGCGCCCGGCGGTATCCGCCGGCCCTCGACGCGCCTACACTTTCCCCGACGGGGCCATAGCTCAGCTGGCAGAGCGCCGCCTTTGCAAGGCGGAGGTCGCCGGTTCGATCCCGGCTGGCTCCACTTCCTCCCCCGATGCCTTTCTCGACGCTGTCGTTTGGCGTAGGCTCGGAGGTACCGGCGAAAGGAGATTGCGGTGCCTACTTATCTGATGCTCACCAACCTGACGGCCGAGGGCGTGCGGACCCTCAAGAACAACCCCGGCCGGGTGGCCGAGGTCAACAAAGAGGTCGAGCAGATCGGGGCCAAGGTCGTCGCCCAGTACGCGACGCTCGGCCAGTACGACTTCGTCACCGTGATCGAGGCTCCCGACGAGCAGACGATGGCGAAGGTCTCGGTCGAGCTCGGCTCGCGCGGGACGATGACGAGCCAGACGCTGACGGCGATGCCCTCCGACGAGCTGGCGTCCTCGCTCTAAGTTGAAGATCCTGGTTGTAGGGGGAGGGGGGCGCGAGCACGCGATCGTGCGCGCGCTGGCGCGCTCGCCACACGGGCCCGAACTGCTCTGCGCGCCGGGCAACGCGGGGATCGCCGCCGACGCCGAGTGTCTGCCCGCCGTCGTCGCCGACGACGTCGAGGCGATCGTCGCCGCGGCGCGCGAGCGCGGCGTCGACCTGGTCGTAGTCGGTCCCGAGGCCGCCCTGGTTGCCGGCGTCGTCGACGCCCTCGAGGCGGCCGGCGTCGCCGCCTTCGGCCCCAGCGCCGCGGCGGCCGAGCTCGAGGGCTCCAAGGCCTTCGCCAAGGAGCTGATGGCCGAGGCCGGCGTGCCGACCGCCGCTCACACCCTGCTACATGGCCGCGAGGAGGCGCTCGCCGCGCTCGCCGCGTCCTCCTACCCGCTGGTGCTGAAGGCCGATGGCCTGGCCGCGGGCAAGGGCGTGATCGTCTGTCCGAGTGAAGCCGAGGCCCGCGAGGCTATCGACGTCTTCTTCACCGAGCGCCGCTTCGGCGCGACGACCGTCGTGCTCGAGGAGTTCCTCGAGGGCGAAGAGCTCTCGCTGCTCGCCATCTGCGACGGCGAGAACGTCGTGCCGCTGGCGCCGGCCCAGGACTACAAGCGGATCTTCGACGGCGACGAGGGGCCGAACACCGGCGGCATGGGCAGCTACTCGCCGGTCCCCGGCTTCGGCCCGGCCGAGGTCGAGGAGATCGTCGACGCCGTCCACCGCCCCGTCGTCGCGGCGATGGCGCGCCGCGGCCGTCCCTTCCACGGCGTCCTCTACGCCGGCCTGATGATCGGCCCCGACGGCCCCAAGGTGCTCGAGTTCAACGCCCGCTTCGGCGATCCCGAGACCCAGGCCGTGCTGCCGCGGCTGCGCTCGGACCTCGTCGACCTCTGCCTCGCCGCCCGCGCACCCGGTGGCCTGGCCGGCGCCGAGGCCGAGTTCGCCGAGAACTGGGCGGTGACCCTGGTTCTCGCCTCCGCCGGCTACCCCGAGTCCTCCTCGAAGGGCGACGTCATCCGCGGCCTCGACGCCGCCGCCGAGCTGGCCGAGGTCACCCACGCCGGCACCGCGGAACGCGACGGCGAGATCGTCACGGCTGGCGGGCGGGTACTGAACTTGACGGCGCTCGGACCCACTCCGGCCGCGGCCCGCGATCGCGCGTACGATGCCGCCGGGCGGATCGAGTTCGACGGGATGCAGATGCGATCCGACATTGCCACCCGTGCGGTAGACCGCGTCGCCAGCCAGCCCCAGTCATAAGAAAGGACGAGATGAGCGAGATCTCAGAGGAGCCCCAGCCCACCGAGTCGACCCCGATGCCCGAGGTCGAGGAGGCCTTCGAGGAGATCGAAGTCGACTCGCCCCTGGTCGGGATCATCATGGGCTCGAAGAACGACAAGCCCAAGATGCAGCCCGCCGGCACCGCCCTGCAGGACGCCGGCATCCGCTACGAGGTGCGGGTGATGAGCGCCCACCGCGACCCCGAGCTGGTCCGCGAGTACTGCGTCAACGCGCGCATGCGCGGGCTCAAGGTGATCATCGCCGGCGCCGGCATGTCGGCGGCGCTACCCGGTGTCGCCGCCGCTCACAGCGACCTGCCGGTGATCGGCGTGCCGATCCTGGGCAAATCGCTCGGCGGCCTCGACGCCCTGCTCTCCGCCGTGCAGATGCCGCCCGGGATTCCGGTCGCCTGCGTCGCGATCGACGGCGCCAAAAACGCGGGGATCCTGGCCGTGCGGATCATCAATGCGTAGGACGAGCGCTTCCAGCGGGCGGGTCCTGTCGGTGCAGGGGACCCCCCACCCCCTGCGGTCGCTAAAGCGTCCTCGGGGGTGGGTCCCCCTACACCGCCACCCGCCCGAGGAGTCTCTCGGTGATCGCTAGATACACGCGGCCAGAGATTGGGGAAGCTTGGGCTCCTCAGCGTAAGTTCGAGACCTGGTTGGAGGTCGAGCTGGCGGCGACGGAGGCCTGGGCGGAGGAGGGGGTCGTCCCGAAGGAGGCCGCCGAGGCCGCCCGGGCCAAGGCGGCCTTCACGGTCGAGGCGGTCAACGAGCGCGAGAAGGTGACCGACCATGACGTCGCTGCCTTCGTCGACGTCGTCGCCGCCAGCGTCGGCGAGCACGGCCGCTGGATCCACTACGGTCTCACCTCCTCCGACGTGCTCGACACGGCGCTGGCCGTGCAGCTGCGCGAGGTCGGCACGATCGTCCTCGCCAGCGCTCGCGCCTACCGCGACGCCCTCGTCGAGCGGGCGCTGGAGCACCGCGACACGCTCTGCACCGGCCGCACGCACGGCGTCCACGCCGAGCCGACCACCTTCGGCCTGCGCCTCGCTGGCTTCGCCTTCGAGGCCGACCGCAACCTGACTCGTCTGGAAGAGGCCTTCGAGCAGCTCGCCGTCGGCAAGCTCTCCGGCGCGGTCGGCACCTACGCCTCGGTCCCGCCCGCGGTCGAGGCGCGGGTGATGAAGCGGCTCGGCCTGCGCCGCGAGGACGTCGCCACCCAGGTGATCCCGCGCGACCGCCACGCCGTCCTCACCGCGGCGATCGCCGTCGCCGGCGGCGGTCTCGAGCGCTTCGCCACCGAGGTCCGCAACCTGCAGCGCACGGAGGTGCGCGAGGTCGAGGAGCCCTTCGCCTCCGGCCAGCAGAAGGGATCCTCGGCTATGCCGCACAAGCGCAACCCGATCCGCACCGAGCGGATCACCGGCCTCGCCCGCGTCCTGCGCGGCTACGCCCAGGCCGGCCAGGAGAACATCGCCCTCTGGCACGAGCGCGACATCTCCCACTCCGGCGCCGAGCGCGTGATCCTCCCCGACGCGACGATCGCCCTCGACTACATGCAGGACCTCGCCGCCAAGGTCGCCGCCGGGATGATCGTGCGCGCCGACCGCATGCGCGAGAACCTGAACCTCACCCACGGCGCCCTCTTCAGCCAGCGCGCCCTCACCGCCCTGGTCGAGTCGGGCATGACCCGCGACGACGCCTACCGCGTCGTCCAGGAGAACGCCCAGCGCGCCTGGGACACCGGCACCGAGTTCCGCGACCTGCTCGCCGAGGCCGCTCCCGACCTCGACCTCGACGCCGTCTTCGACTACGGCGCCTACCTCATCCACGTCCCCGCGGTCTTCGAGCGTCTGGAAGCGCTCAGACCTCGATAACGGTCAGACCGTTGACACCCGAGAGGGCGTAGAAGTCGCGGTCTTGGGTGATCACGGGCATCCGGTTAGATGCAGCGGTAGCAGCTATCCACAGGTCGTTGACGCTCACTCGCTCTCCTGAGGCAGCCAAATAAGCGCGCATTCCTGCCCACACCCCCGCGACCCGGTGATCGATAGGAAAAACCGCAGCCCTGGAGATCCGCTCCAGCGTCGAGAGGCGACGGTCTCGGCTCTCGACGTCGGAGGCCGCGAGGACCCCGGCGCGCAACTCAGCCAGGGTGACGATTGAGATGACAGCGTTCTCCGGGAGGCCCTCCTCGCGGATCGACCGGCCTTCCTCAGCGGCAATGAGCGCAGAGGTATCGAGCAATCCGACGCCGACCCGATCTCCGCTCACTCGATCGGCCCAAGGTCTTCAGTCGTTTCCGCCCTCAACTTCGCCAGGTCAGCGGCCCAGGTGGGGTCGCCGGACGCGATCTCACGTATCTCCATGACCTCCGCCGGAGTAAGCCATCGGCCGGTTGCCTCTTTGTGGGGAACCAAGTCCGCAACCGGCTTTCCTCTCCGCGTGATCACGATCCTCTCCCCCTCTTCGACCCTGCGCAGAAGTCCCGCCGTGTCGTTCCGCAACTCTCTGGAGGCAACTTCTACGTTCATGCTACGAATGTAGCACTTGCTTTGGCGGAGTAGAGGGCCATAGGCTGCACCGATGGTCCTCTACACCTGCGGGCAGAAGAAATCCGGGCCGGCGGCGCTGCATCCATGCGCCAAGGCCGGCAAGGCGCTCGACGCGGCCGGCTATGAGTACGAGATCAAGACCGTCGGCGGCTACCGGCTGGCGTTCTGGACCTGGGGCAGCCGCGGCGCGGACCGGGCCAAGGTCAAGGAGCTGAGCGGCACCAACGAGGTGCCGATCCTCGTCCTCGACGACGGCGAGGTCATCTCCGGCTCCGGCACCATTGCCCGCTGGGCGCACGAGCACCCCGCCGCACGTGCCGGTAGTTAGCGGTCCCTATGGGTACTCAACTACCGGCACGTCCCCGCTAGGCCGGGACGAGCTCGCGCTCACCCGCCGGGTGGCGGGCGGCGACGACCACCGGCGTCCCGCCTTTCGGCGAGATCGTGATGCTGCGGCGGCCGATCTTCTCCGGGGCGGGGTCGGCCTTGCGGATCTCGCAGCGGGTGAGGACCTCGCGCAGGACGAGCCGCATCTCGAACTCGGCGAAGGCGGCGCCGAGGCAGCGGCGGACGCCGCCGCCGAAGGGGACCCAGGCGTAGGTCTCGGGCGGCTCGTCGAGGAAGCGCTCGGGGCGGAAGGCGAAGGGCTCCGGGTAGACGTCGGCGCGCGTGTGCGTGAGCCAGATCGCCGGCGTCACGTCGGTGCCCGCCGGCAGCGAGAGGTCGCCGGCCTCGAGGTCGACGCTGAGCCGCCGTCCGGCTAGGGGCACGACGGGGCGCAGGCGCAGGACCTCGCTGATCGTCGCCCGCAGGTAGTCCTCCCCGCCGTCCTCGAGCGAGTCGCGCAGCTTGCCCAGCGCCCCCGGGTGACGGAGTAGGAGGTCGAAGGCCCAGGCCAGCGATGTCGCCGTCGTCTCGTGCCCGGCGAGCAGCAGGGTGAGGAGCTGGTCGCGCAGGTCGACGTCGGCGAGGCCCTCGCCGTCCTCGAAGCGGGCCGCCATCAGCACCGAGAGGATGTCGTCGCGCTCCTCGAAGTCTTCCGCCGCGCGGCGCTCGCCGATCTCGGCGTAGAGCAGGTCGTCGACTTCCTTCAGCCGGCCCTCGAACCTCGCCCACGGGCGGCCGCCGAAGCGACGCGTCGCCAGGCCGATTATCTGCGTGAAGGGCGAGGCCGTCTCCTCCAGCACGTCGGTGAGCAGCGCCCGCAGCCGCTGCAGCCGCGGCCCCTCGGCGACGCCGAAGACGACCCGCAGGATCAGCTCCAGGGTGATCACCTGCATGCGCGGATGGATCGCGAACTCCTCGCCGAGCGGCCAGGAGTCGATCTCGGCGTCGACGATCTCCTCGAGCAGCGGCTCGTAGGAACGCATCCGCTCGCCGTGGAAGGCGGGCAGCATCAGCTTGCGGTGCGCGAGGTGGTCGGCGCCTTCGAGCAGCAGCAGCGAGCGTGAGCCGAGCACCGGTTCGAGCAGGACCTCGCGGCCGGGCGGCAGGGCGTGGGAGCGCTCCATATAGAGGGCCTTGATCGCGGCCGGGTCGGAGATCATCACCATCTGCGTTTTGAAGCTGACGAATTTGACGCCGAAGTTGTCGCCGTAGCGCTCGCGGCACTCCTGCATGAAGGGCAGCGGTCGGAACGCCCAGCGCAGCGTCTGCGCCAGGGGCGGGCTCTTCACTTCCGGCGGCAGCACCCGTCAAGGATCGCAGACCAAGGCGCGCCGATGCTCCGCTTCCCGGGTAGTTAGCATCGGCTTAATGCCGACCGTCGCCGACCTCAAGCTGCACTCCTCCGGGAAGGTGCGCGAGATCTACGAGTGGGATGACGACCTGCTGATGGTCGCCTCCGACCGGATCTCGATCTACGACGTGGTGATGCCGACGCCGATCCCCGACAAGGGCAAGGTGCTGAACCGGATCTCCGAATTCTGGTTCGAGCTGACCGGCGACATCGTCCCCAATCACTTCGTCTCAGCCGACGTGCCGGAAGAGGTCGCCGAAAGGGCGATGCGGGTGCGGCGCCTGGAGATGTACCCGGTCGAGTGCGTGGTGCGCGGCTACCTCTCGGGCTCGGGCTGGAAGGAATACAAGCGCGACGGGACCGTCTGCGGGATCGAGCTGCCGGAGGGGCTGCTCGAGTCCGACAAGCTGCCGGAGCCGATCTTCACGCCGGCGACCAAGGCCGAGATCGGCGACCACGACGAGAACGTCGACTTCGACCGCGCCGCCGAGATCGTCGGCGACCGGGCGCTGATGGAGGAGCTCCGGCGCGTATCCATCGACGTCTACACGCGCGGCGCCCAGCACGCGGCCGAGCGCGGGATCATCCTCGCCGACACCAAGTTCGAGTTCGGTCGCCACGCGGGCGCCGAGGTCGTCCTCGCCGACGAGGTCCTCACCCCCGACTCCTCGCGCTTCTGGCCGGCGGACCGCTACGAGCCGGGCAAGACGCAGCCCTCCTTCGACAAGCAGTTCGTCCGCGACTGGGCCGACGAGGCCGGCTGGGACCACACGCCCCCGGCCCCGGAGCTGCCGGCCGACGTCGTGGAGCAGACGCGCGCCAAGTACGTCGAGGCCTACGAGCGGGTCACGGAGCGCTCCTTCTAGTGGCGAAGGCCCGGGTGCTGATCCGCCCGAAGGAGGGGATCCTCGACCCGCAGGGCAAGGCGGTCGAGGGAGCGCTGCCAGCGCTCGGCTTCGAGGGAATTGGGCACGTCCGGGTCGGCCGCATGGTCGAGCTCGAGGCCGAGGACCCGGAGCGGCTCGGCGAGCTCTGCGAGAAGTTGCTCGCCAACCCGCTGATCGAGGACTACGAGATCGAGCGGCTCTGATGCGCTGGGGAGTGCTCCAGTTCCCCGGCTCCTGCGACGAGCGCGACGCTCTGTACGCCTGCTCGCGGCTCGGCGAGGCGCGCCTGGTCTGGCACGAGGAGCGCGACCTCGACGGTATCGACGCCGTCGTCGTCCCCGGTGGCTTCTCCTACGGCGACTACCTGCGCGCCGGCGCGATCGCCCGCTTCTCGCCGGCGATGGAGGCGGTGGCCGGCTTCGCCGCCGCGGGCGGCCCCGTGCTCGGCATCTGCAATGGCTTCCAGGTCCTCTGCGAGGCCGGCCTGCTCCCGGGTGCCCTCCTCCTCAACGAGAGCCGCCGCTTTACCTGTCGCCAGCTCGACCTCACCCCCGAACCGTGGGCCGACGGGCCGAAAAGCGCTGACATGGAGCGCTTTTCGGCCCGTCGGCCCACGCTGTCGATTCCGGCGAAGCATGGGGAAGGGCGGTACTGGGCGCCTGACGAGGTGCTCGATGGGCTGGAGGCGAACGGGCAGGTCGCCTATCGCTACGCGCCGAGGCAGAACCCGAACGGGTCGGCGCGGGACATCGCCGGCGTGCGCAACGAGGCCGGCAACGTGGTCGGGCTGATGCCGCATCCCGAGCACGCGGTCGACCCGCTGACCGGATCGACGGACGGGCTGCAGGTCTTCGAAGCCGTCGCCTCGGCGGGGGCGCTGGCGTGAACGTCGACACGGCGAAGCACCGCGAGCTGGGACTGACCGACGCCGAGTTCGAGCTGATCGTCGAGAAGCTCGGTCGCGAGCCGAACGACGTCGAGCTGGCGATGTTCAGCCTGCTCTGGTCCGAGCACTGCGCCTACAAGCACTCGCGCAAGCTGTTGCGGCGGCTGCCGACCGAGGGGGAGAGGGTGGTGATGGGGCCAGGCGAGAACGCTGGCGCCGTCGACGTCGGCAACGGCTACGCGGTCGCCTTCAAGGTCGAGTCGCACAACCACCCGAGCGCGGTCGAGCCCTTCCAGGGCGCGGCGACCGGCGTCGGCGGCATCCTGCGCGACGTCTTCGCCCTCGGCGCGCGGCCGATCGCGATCCTCGACAGCCTGCGCTTCGGCGAGCTCGACTCGGTCCGTTCGCGCCACCTGCTCGACGGGGCGGTGCGCGGGATCGGCCACTACGGCAACTCGATCGGGGTGCCGAACGTCGGCGGCGAGATCTACTTCGAGGCCCCCTACGAGCACAACTGCCTGGTCAACGCGATGTGCGTCGGCCTGGCGAGGACCGAGGACATGGTGCGCGCCGCCGCCGCCGGGGTCGGCAACGCCGTCGTCCTGATGGGCGCCTCGACCGGGCGCGACGGGATCGGCGGCGCCTCGGTGCTCGCCTCGGCCGAGCTCGGCGAGGGCGACGAGGCGAAGCGACCGACGGTGCAGATCGGCGACCCCTTCGAGGAGTCGAAGGTGCTCGAGTGCTGCCTCGAGCTGCTCGGCAAGGGCCTGCTGGTCTCGCTGCAGGACCTCGGCGCTGCCGGCCTCACCTCCTCGGCGGGGGAGATGGCCTCGGCGGGCGGGGTGGGGATCGACCTCGACGTTGCCAAGGTGCCGCTGCGCGAGGCCGACATGGAGCCCTTCGAGGTCATGGTCTCCGAGTCGCAGGAGAGGATGCTGGCGGTGGTCGAGCCGGCCAAGGTCGCCGAGGTGATCGCGGTCTGCGACAAATGGCAGACCGGCTCGGCCGAGATCGGCGTCGTCACCGACTCCGGCCAGATCCGGATCCTGCGCGACGGCGAGCTCGTCGGCGAGATGCCGGTGGCGGCGTTGGTCGACGGCTGCCCGCTCTACGACCTCGAGCCGGCCGCGCCCGAGGGCTGGATCTACGGCAACCGGCGCACGCTGGAGGAGGGCGCCTCCACCGAGGACACGCTCCTCGCCCTGCTCGCCTCGCCCAGCGTCGCCTCCAAGCGCTGGGCCTTCGAGCAGTACGACTGTCTGGTCGGCTCGCGCACCGTGCGCCGGCCCGAGGGAGCCGACGCGGCCGTCCTCCAGCTCCCCGAGGCCGGCAACGCGATCGCGGTCGCGATCGACGGCAACGGGCGGCGCGTCGCCTGCGACCCGTACAACGGCACGGTCGAGGTGGTGCTCGAGTGCGCCCAGAACCTCGCCTGCGTCGGCGCCGAGCCGCTTGGCCTGACCAACTGCCTCAACTTCGGCAATCCCGAGAAACCGGCTCCCGCCTGGCAGCTCGACCGCGCCGTCAGCGGCCTCGCCGAGGCCTGCGGGGCGCTCGGCGTCCCGGTCGTCGGCGGCAACGTCTCCCTTTACAACGAGGGGCCGGAGGGCCCGATCTACCCAACTCCGGTGGTCGGCATGGTCGGCGAGCTGCCCGATCCGGCGGCGACCTGCGGCAGCGCCTTCGTCAGCGAGGGCGACGCGATCGCCCTGCTCGGCCCCTTCGAGCCCACGCTCCCGGGCTCGGAGCTGGCGAAGCTGCGGGGCGAGCTCGACGCCGGCCTCGCCCAACCCGACGTCGCCGCGGTCGCCGCCGCCTGTGCGACCGTTCGCGACGCGGTCCGCGCTGGCAAGCTCTCCTCCGCCCACGACGTCAGCGACGGCGGCCTCGCCTGCGCGCTGGCCGAGTCCGCGATTGGCGGTGGCCTCGGCGCTCGCGTCGACCTCCAGCCCTTGCGCGAACGCGGCTGCTCTCCGGAGGAGGCCCTCTTCGGCGAGGGATCCGGCGGCTTCCTAGTCAGCGGCGAGCGCGCGGCCCTTGACGCGCTCGGCGCCACCTACCTCGGCGAGGTCGCCGGCAGCACCCTGGAGCTCGCCGCCTGCGACCGCAGCTTCACCGTCGGCCTCGACGCTGTCGAGAGCGCCTGGCGCTCGCTGGGGTCGCAGGCCGAGCAGAGCGGCGCCTGAGACGAGAGCCGCGAACACCGAGAACAAGTAGGCACCGTCGGAGACGTGGAGGGCGTCGGCGAGGGTCGCCGGTTCGCTGACGATGGCGACGAGGATCGCGGTGCCGAGGACGGCGCCGACCTGGCGGAATGCGGCGTTGACGGCGCTGGCGGTGGCGAAGCGCTCGTCGGGGACGTCGCGGACGGCGGCGGAGCCGAGGGTGGGGAAGGCGAGGCCGATGCCGATCCCGGTGAGGAGGGAGCCGGGCAGCCAGAGGCCGAGCCAGTCGGGCTCGGCGCCGGCCGAGCGCAGCACCATCACGCCGGCGGCGAAGACGAAGGCGCCGGGGACGATCACGGCGCGGTGGCCGAAGCGGTCGGCGAGGCGGCCGGCGGGACCGGAGACGACGGTCGACATCGCCGGGCCCGGCAACGTCGCGGCGCCGGCCTGCAGCACGGTGTAGCCCCAGACCCCGGTGAGGAAGAGGACGTTGCCGAGGATCAGCGAGAAGAAGGCGGCGGCGAAGAGCAGCGTGCCCAGGTTGCCGAGCCGGAAGGAGCGGTGGGCGAAGAGCGCCGGCTCGACGATCGGGCGCGGGTGGATGCGGCTGCGGCGGACGACGCCGCCGAGCAGCACGGCCGAGGCGGCGAAGCAGGCGAGGGTCGCGGGCGCCGCCCAGCCCCAGTCGTTGCCCTCGACGATCGCCAGGGTGACGAGGGCGAGGCTCGCGGCCAGCATCAGCGCTCCCGGTAGGTCGGGCAGGCGGCTGTCGAGCCGCGGCCGCTCGACCAGGGCGCGCCGCCCGGCGAGGACGACGGCGGCGCCGAGCGGCAGATTGACGAGGAAGACGAGGCGCCAGTCCGAGAGCTCGACCAGGGCGCCGCCCAGTGTCGGGCCCGTCGCCGCCGCGGCCGCCGCGGCCGCGCCCCAGATCCCCACCCCGGTCGCCCGCTTCTCGGGCGGGAAGGCGTCGAGGACCAGGGCCAAGGAGGTCGGCGCGATCATCGCCGCGCCCACCCCCTGAACGACGCGAAAGGCGATCAGCAGCGCCAGCGATGGCGCGACCGCGCAGAGCAGGCTGGCGGCCGTGAAGGCGGCGACGCCGAGCAGGAAGATCCGCTTGTGGCCGAAGCGGTCGGCGAGCCCGCCGGCCGGCACCAGCAGGGCGGCGATGACGACGAAGTAGCCGTCGAGCACCCAGGAGAGCGCGTCGCGTCCCGAGCCGGCGAAGGAGGCCGAGATGTCGGGAAAGGCGATGTTGACGATCGTCGCGTCGAGGAAGGCGAGGAAGGCGCCCGCGCAGGCGACCGCCACCGCTCGTCTATGACCACTGTCATACATCCGCGCCCACTATAGACTATGACCGTGGGCATATCGAGGATCGCCGATGGGGAGCCGCGCGAGCCGAAGCGCCGGGACGGCCGTGCCCTGCTGCTCAAGGGCGCCCGCCAGCTGCTCGCCGAGAAGGGCTACGCGGGGATGGAGCTGCGCGACGTCGCCGAGCGCGGCAAGGCGCCGCGCGGCTCGATCTACCACCACTTCCCCGGTGGCAAGACGCAGCTGGCGCGCGAGGCCGCCGCGCTGGAGGGCGAGACGATCCGCGCGACGATCGAGCGCTCGCTGGAAGAGCGCGGCCTGAAGGCGACGCTGGCGATGTTCGGCGAGGTCTTCCGCCGCCGCGTCGCCGACCACCCCGAGCGGCTGGGCTGCCCGGTGGCCGCCGCCGCCCTCGCCCGCCCCGAGGACCCCGAGCTGGCCGCCGCCGCGACCGCCGCCTTCCGCAGCTGGGAAGGGCCGATCGCATCGGCGCTCCTCGACGAGGGCGTCGCCCGCCGTGAGGCCGAGGACTTCGCCGGCCTCGTCGTCTCGACCGTCGAGGGCGCCCTGATCCGCGCCCGCGCCGCCGGCAGCACCGAGCCGCTTGACTCGGCGATCGGCGGGCTGGGGCGGGCGCTCGACCGCCTGCTCGAGCGCTAGGCGGCGGCCGCCACGAGGCGCGACATCAGTTCGACTGCCTGACCACGGTCGAGGCCGTGGGCCCGGCTGAGGTCCTGCCAGGTGTGGAAGGCGAGGGCGTGGCCGATCGCGGCACGCAGGCGGGCGCGGGCGCCGCCGCGTGCCTTCCGGCCGCGCAGCAGGGTCTCGCCGGCGGCGGCGAGGAACTCGCGATAGCCGCCCATCAGCTCGCCGACGACCGGCACCGCGGGGGCGTCGCGGAGCAGCTTGTCCATCATCTCCTCGGTGCGCTCGTAGTAGGCGTAGAGCTCGTCGAGCGCAAGGGCAAGCCGCTCGTCCGGGTCCTCGACGGCGCTCCACGCCTCGAGATCAGGCGGCGGGTTCTCGCTCGCCCAGTGCGCCGAGCAGGCGCCGAACAGGGCCCGCTCGTCCGGGAAATGCCGGTAGAGGGTCGAGCGCCGGACGCCGGCGTGCTCGGCGACGGCGCTCATCGAGGTGCGCGCGGGCCCGAGCGTGCCGTGCAGCTCGACGGCGCTTTCGGTGATCCGCCGGCGGGTCCGCGCCTCGGCTTCGGCTCGCGCCCTCTTCTCGTACTTACGCTTTTGCTCGGACATGATTGTACGACGAATATTGACAGATCCGTCAAGACGCGCTACCTTTTCGCGCAACAGCACTGTTCGTTCAATTTGAAAAAGGAGAAAGAGATGGCAACGGTTATCGGTCCCGGCGACGGCAAGGCGGGCTTCCTCGGCAGCATCGGAGTGCGCTTCATGATCGACGGCGAGGACGCCGGCGGCGACTTCTCGCTGGTCGAACATCCCCTCTCGCCGCGGGCGCTGGCGGCGCCGCTGCACCGGCACACCCGCGAGGACGAGTACAGCTTCGTGCTCGAGGGCCGGATGGGCGGCCTGCTCGGCGAGGAGGTGGTGGAGGCAGGTCCCGGCGACCTCGTCTTCAAGCCGCGCGACCAGTGGCACACCTTCTGGAACGCCGGCGACGAGCCCTGCCGGATCCTCGAGATCATCGCCCCGGCAGGCTTCGAGCACTTCTTCGAGGGACTGGTGGACATCGGCGGCGCGCTGAAGGCGGACCCCGAGGAACTGGCGGCGCTCGCCGCTCGCCACGGCCTCGAGCTGAAGCCGGAGACGGTCCCCGAGCTGCTCGAGCGCTTCGGCCTGGTGATCGGCGAGCCGATGGAATCGGTGCCGCGGCTGGCATAACCCCGCAAATAGCGGCGGTCGGAGACGGGACGGGCAGCCGCGGGGCGCTGCTACCCTGCCGGGGTAGGCAGTCTGCCTGCGCGTCTCCGTCCTTCCGACCGCGAGGAAAGCGCGCTGTGACTCCGCCCCAGGGGCAGCCGATAGTTCGCGAGGGCCCGCGCGAGGAATGCGGGGTCTTCGGCGTATACGCGCCCGGCCACGACGTCGCCCGCCTCGCCTACTTTGGGCTCTACGCGCTGCAGCACCGCGGCCAGGAGTCGGCCGGGATCGCCACCGCCGAGGGCGGCCACATCACGACGCTGCGCGACTCGGGGCTCGTCTCCCAGGTCTTCGACGAGGAGAAGCTGCGGGCGCTGGCCGGCGACATGGCGATCGGCCACGTGCGCTACTCGACCACCGGCGGCGGCTCCTGGGAGAACGCGCAGCCGGTCTGGCGCGACGACGGCCGCGAGCTCGCCCTCGCCCACAACGGCAACCTGACCAACGCGGTCGAGCTCTGGGCCGAGCTGAAGGAGCGCGGGATCGCCTTCCGCGGCACCTCCGACTCGGAGATCATCGCCGCCCTGCTCTCCGCCAACGAGGGCAAGCTGATCGAGGACGCGGTCGCCGAGACGATGCCGCGCCTGCGCGGCGCCTACTCGACGGTGGTGATGACGAAGCGCGCGATCGTCGCCTTCCGCGACCCGCACGGCGTGCGGCCGCTCTCGCTCGGGCGGCTCGAGGACCGCTTCGTCGTTGCCTCCGAGAGCTGCGCCTTCGACATCATCGGCGCCGAGCTGATGCGCGAAGTGCACCCCGGCGAGATGGTCTCGCTGACCGAGCGCGGGCTGGAGACGAGGCAGGTGGTGAAGGCCGAGCGCCCGGCGCGCTGCGTCTTCGAGCACATCTACTTCTCCCGGCCCGACAGTCGCATGGAGGGGCACGTGCTGCAGCAGGTGCGCGGCCGGATGGGCGAGATCCTCTGGCGCGAGGCGCCGGTCGAGGCCGACCTCGTGATCTCGGTGCCCGACTCGGGCAACCCGGCGGCGGCCGGCTTCGCCCGCGCCTCGGGCCTGCCGCGCGACGACGGCCTGATCAAGAACCGCTACGTGGCGCGGACCTTCATCCAGCCCGGCCAGGAGCTGCGCAAGCACGGCCTGCGGCTCAAGTTCAACCCGCTGCCGGAGATCGTCGCCGGCCAGCGGCTGGTCGTCGTCGACGACTCGATCGTGCGCGGCAACACGACGCGGCAGATCGTCGGCATGCTGCGCGACGCGGGCGCCCGTGAGGTTCACCTGCGGATCACGGCGCCGCCGATCCGCAACCCGTGCCACTACGGCGTCGACATGTCGACCCGCGAGGAGATGATCGCCCACGGCCGCAGCGTGCAGGAGATCGCCGACGAGCTCGACTGCGACTCGCTCGCCTACCTCTCCCTCGACGGCGTCTACGAGGCGGTCGGCACCGCGCCAGAGGATCACTGCGACGCCTGCTTCAGCGGCCGCTACCCGCTGGGCGATCCGGAGGCCGCCAACGGCAAGTTCGCCTTGGAGGATGTCGCCGTCGTGCCCGCCTCGGGCTAAGGCGTCAGATCGGCGACGATCGCCGCCGCGGGCCGTACGTCGTCGATCCGCGCGACGGTCTCGCCCGCGTAGAGCGGGCCGGCGTCGAGGAGGTTGTCGGGGCCGTCGTCGGTCGGGCCGGGCGGGGAGAGCAGGCGGCTGTCGGGCCGCTGGGCGAGGGCGAGGCGCGCCTGCATCGAGGCGGGGACGTAGCGGGCGGTCGGGGCCGTGAGCCGGTTGAGGGCGCGGTTCAGGATCGGGCCGCGCGGATCGCCGCCGAGCCAACGGTCGGTCGCCGCGTTGGCGAGCACCCGGTGCGGCGCCGGCCAGCCGAAGCCGAAGAGCTCGGTGAGGATCGTCTTCTCGGCACCGAGCAGGCGGCGCCGGTACTCGGCGTGGGCGCGGCTCTCCTCTGAGAGCAGGAAGCGGGTGCCGGCGACGGCGGCGCTTGCCCCAGTTTCGAGGGCACGCTCGACGTCCGCCCGCTCGGCGATCCCACCGGCGAGGAGCAGCGGGAAGCCCGCCGGCAGCGCCGCTCGCGCCCGCTCCAGCAGCCGCAGCCCGGGTGTCGTTCCCCGCACGTGCCCGCCCGCCTCGACGCCCTGGACGATCGCCGCGTCGGCACCGGCGGCATGCGCCGCCCGCGCCTCCTCGACCGAGCCGCACTGGTGGATCCAGGCGCCGGCAACGCGGCGTCGCGGCCGGCCCCAGAAGGTGACGACGACGTCGGCCCGGGCCGCTGCCTCGAACCAGTCGCGGCGCGCGAAGGGGAGCAGGACGTTGACAGCGATCGGCCGCACGGTCAGCGCCCGCGCCGCGCCCAGCTCGCGTTCGATCGCCCCCGCGCCGTTGACGGCGATCGTCCCCAGCCCGCCGGCCTCCGAGACCGCCGCGGCGAGCTCATGCCGGCTCAGCCCACTGCCGAGGCCGGCCTGAACGACCGGCGCGCGAATCCCGAGCCGCTCCAGAAGGGACACGACGCGATCCTAGAGCCCTGCGCGAAGATGTCCGGAGTGAACGATTTCCGCATCGTCGTCCTCGCCTCGGGGAACGGCTCGAACCTGCAGGCGATCCTCGACCGGGTGCACGGGCAGGACGGAATCCGGGTCGTCGGGGTCGGCTCCGACAAGCCGGAGGCGAGGGCGCTGGAGCGCGCCCGGTCCGCGGGCGTCGAGACCGCGACCTTCCCCCGCGACGACTACTCCGACCGCGAGGCGCGCGACGCGGCGATGGCCGAGTGGGTCGGCTTACTGGAAGCCAACCTGGTCGTCCTCGCCGGCTACATGCAGCTGCTCAGCGCCGGGTTCGTCGCCCAGTTTCGCAACCGGATCGTCAACGTCCACCCGGCCCTGCTGCCCCGGTTCCCCGGCCTCGACGCGGTCGGCCAGGCGCTGGCGGCGGGCGTCGAGGTCACCGGGGTGACGGTGCACTTCGTCGACGAGGGGGTCGACACCGGCCCGACGATCCTCCAGCGCGAGGTGGCGGTTCCCGCCGGCGGCGACCGGGCGGCGCTCGAGGAGGCGATCCACGCCACCGAGCACGAGCTCTACCCGGAGGCGATCCGCATGATCGCGGCGGGCAGGGTTAGGATCGGCGATGACGGCCCTCGGGCCGTGATCGTCGATGAGTGACTCTCCCCTAGACACGCCTGCCGATGCAGTCAGCGACCGCGCGCTCCGCGTGCGCCGGGCGCTGGTCTCCGTCTCCGACAAGACCGGCGTGGCGGACTTCGTTCGCGGCCTCGCCGGCCTCGGCGTCGAGATCCTCTCCACCGGCGGCACGGCGACGGCGCTGCGCGAGGCCGGGCTGGAGGTGACCGACGTCTCCGAGTTCACCGGTCAGGAGGAGATCCTCGGCGGCCGGGTGAAGACGCTGCATCCGCGCCTGCACGCCGCGCTGCTGGCGCGGCGCTCGGACGCCGAGCACCTGGCGACGCTGGAGCGCGAGGGGATCGAGCCGATCGACCTGGTCTGCGTCAACCTCTACCCGTTCGAGGAGACCGTGGCCGGCCACGACGTCGCCCACGAGATCGCGGTCGAGAACATCGACATCGGCGGCCCGACGATGATCCGGGCGGCGGCCAAGAACCACGAGGGCGTCGCGGTCGTCGTCAAGCCCGAGTCCTACGACGCGGTGCTCGCCGAGCTCGAGGAGAACGGCGGCGAGATATCGGAGGCGACGCGACACTGGCTCGCCAACGAGGCCTTCGCCCAGACCGCCCGCTACGACGCCGCGATCAGCCGCTGGTTCTCGGAGGAGTACGAGGACTACCCCGAACACCTGGCGGTCGCTTACGAGAAGGTGCTCGACCTCGCCTATGGCGAGAACCCGCACCAGCGCGCGGCGCTCTACGCCGAGGCGGGGGTGCGCAGCCACGTCCTCTCGCGGGTCGCGAAGCTGCACGGCAAAGCCCTCTCCTTCAACAACGTGCTCGACCTCGACTCGGCCCGGCGCCTGGTCGAGGACTTCGCGCGGCCGGCCTGCACGATCGTCAAGCACAACAACCCCTGCGGGGTGGCGATCGGCGCCGACCCGCTCGAGGCCTACGAGAAGGCGCTCGCCTGCGACCCGCTCTCCGCCTTCGGCGGCGTGATCGCCTTCAACCGGCCGGTCTCCGAGGCGCTGGCCAAGCGCCTGCACGAGAACTTCGTCGAGGTGCTGATCGCGCCCGAATACCAGCACGGCGCGCTCCCCGTCCTGCAGCAGAAGGACGCGATCCGGATCCTCTGCGAGGAGGAGCGCCGCCAGCCCGAGCCGGGCGAACGCGACGTCAAGCGCGTCCTGGGGGGGCTGCTGATCCAGGACCGCGACGGCGACCCCGAGCCGCGCGAGCTGATGGAGGTGGTGACCAAGGGCCAGCCCAGCGAGGCCCAGTGGGACGACCTCTGCTTCGCCTGGACCGTCGTCCGCCACGTCCGCTCGAACGGGATCGTGCTCGCCAAGGACGGCGCGACCCTTGGCATCGGCGCCGGCCAGATGAGCCGCGTCGACTCGGTCCGCCTCGCCGTCGAGAAGTGCCGCGAGGCGCGCGGCGAGGGAGCCACCGACCTGCTCGCCGGCTGCTCCCTCGCCTCCGACGCCTTCTTCCCCTTCGCCGACGGCCCCAAGCTGGCGATCGAGGCCGGCGCCACCGCCGTGATCCAACCCGGCGGCTCCAAACGCGACGCCGAGGTAATCGACGCCTGCGAAGCCGCCGGCGTAACGATGGTCTTCACCAAGCACCGCCACTTCCGGCATTAGCCAGGACTTCGGTGCGACAAACGTGCGCTTTGGCGCACAACGCGTGCGTCTCGGCCAGTTAGCGTCGCCTCGCCGCGAGAGCGGCGACGCCCCGGCCGCCGGACGCGGGCCCCGTCCTCACGAAACGGGGGCTGGCGGGTTCGACTCCCGCCCGGGGCGTTTAAGATGCACATACGTGAGGGCGGGGCCGTTAGCGATTCGGCGGCACCCCGTTTGGCAATCGGCCCGCTTCGGCGGGCCGATTGCGTTTTAGGACTCCAACTGGCGCTGCAGGTGCGTCGCCCGCTCGACGTGGCCGCAGATCTCGTCGACGGTGTCGGCGGTGACGAGCAGGTCCATGTCGGGCGGGGAGATCAGCGAGGTGTCGTCGAGGTCCTCGTCGACCCACTCGAGCAGGGGCGCCCAGTGCTCGGAGTCGACGAGGATCGTCGGAAAGAGCTGGATGCGGTGGGTCTGGATCAGGGTGAGGCTCTCGAACAGCTCGTCGAGCGTGCCGTAGCCGCCGGGAAAGATGACGAAGGCGCGGGCGTAGCGGACGAACATCAGCTTGCGGGCGAAGAAGTAGTGGAAGTGGAGGGAGCGGTTGACGTAGGGGTTCGTCCTCTGCTCCCGTGGCAGCTCGATGTTGAGGCCGACCGAGAGGCCGCCGGCCTCGGCGGCGCCGCGGTTCGCCGCCTCCATCAAACCCGGACCGCCGCCGGTGATCACGGTGAAGCCGTGGCCGGAGAGGCAGGCCGCTGTCTCGCGGCAGAGCTCGTACCAGCGGTGCCCCTCCTTCACCCGCGCCGAGCCGAAGACCGAGACGCCGTCGTCGACCTCGCGCAGGGCGTCGAAGCCGCGGTCGATCTCCTCCTTGATCCGGTCGAGGCGGAGCTCGTCCTCCTCCTCGACGTCGCAGGGCGAGCGCAGCAGCTCCCTGTCTCGCTTCCCGTTGGCGGCCATGCTGTCCCCCTCCTCGTAGTACCCCCGACGGGATTCGAACCCGTGCCGCGCGGCTTAAAAGGCCGCCGCTCTAACCAACTGAGCTACGGGGGCGCGGCTGCCCATGGTAGAGGGCCTCTGACCGAACTGCTCGCGCGGTCAGGAGAGGTCGGGCAGGCCCTGCTCGGGAGTCGAGGCCTCGGCGTGGGTGCGGCGGGGGATGCGGCCGGCCTCGCGGGCGGCGTGGCCGGCCTCGACCGCGAGGCGCAGGGCGGTCGCCATCGCGGTCGGGTCGGCGGCGCCGAAGATCGAGCTGGCGGCCATCACCGCGGAGCAGCCGAGCTCCATCGCCAGGGCGGCGTCGGAGGCGGTGCCGATGCCGGCGTCGAGGACGACCGGGACCGAGGCGCGCTCGGCGACGATCGCGATGTTGTAGGGGTTGCGAATGCCGGCGCCTGAGCCGATCGGCGAGCCCAGCGGCATCACCGCGGCGCAGCCGGCCTCCTCGAGGCGGCGGGCGAGGATCGGGTCGTCGTTGGTGTAGGGGAGGACGGTGAAGCCTTCCCCGACCAGCGTCTCGGCCGCCTCGACCAGCTCGACCGCGTCGGGGAAGAGGGTGCGGTCGTCGCCGATCACCTCGAGCTTGATCCAGTCGGTCTCGAATGCCTCGCGGGCGAGGTGGGCGGTGCGGACCGCGTCGCGGGCGGTGTAGCAGCCCGCGGTGTTGGGCAGGACGAAGAGCCCGAGCCGATCGAGGACGTCGAGGACCGAGCCTTTTGCGTCGGGGTCGATTCGGCGCAGGGCGACGGTGACGATCTCGGCGCCCGACGCCTCCAGGGCGCTCTCCATCTGCTCCAGCGACCGGAAGCCGCCGGTGCCGGCGATCAGGCGCGAGGACCAGACGCGCCCACCCAGCTCCCAGGCCCCTTCGGCACCGCCCTGGATCGCGGCGAGCACCTCGACCCGGCTGCCCTCGGCGAGAGGCGTCGATGCCCACTCCGCCCGCGGCGTGACCTCGCCGTCGAGGGCGATCGCGACGCCCCGCGCCTCCTCGACCACCCCCGCCGCCCGTGCGGCGTCGGCGAGCGTCGCCCCCTCGGGCAGCTCATACGGCTCCCCGTTCAGATCGATCCTCACGCGGCCACCTCCACGCCGGCGATCTCGACGGCGATCCTCTCCCCGGTGAGCGGCGCCAGGAGGATGCCGTTGCGGTAGTGGCCGCAGGCGAGGAAGAGGCCGTCGAGGGCGCCGGGGCCGATCAGCGGCAGGTTGTCGGGGGTGCCCGGCCGCAGCCCCGCCATCGCCTCGACCAGCTCCATCTCGGCGACGTCGGGGAGCAGGCGGTAGGCCTCGCGCAGCAGCTCGTGCACTCCGCCGGCGGTGACCGTGGTGTCGAAGCCCCGCTCCTCGACCGTGGCGCCGGCGACCAGCCGGCCGTCGGGACGCGGCACCAGGTAGACGCGCTCGGAAGCGAGGATGCGCGTACAGGGCGCGGCCCCGTCGGCGCTGCGCAGTTCGAGGATCTGGCCCTTGACCGGGCGGACCGGCGGCCTCGCGCGGTCGGGCAGCCACGCCGCTGAGCCGGCCCAGGCGCCGGTGGCGAGAACCGTGGCGCCAGCGCGCAGCTCGTCGCCGGCCGCGGTGAGCACCCCCTCGATCCGCTCGCCGTCGAGGAGCGCCTCGACGACCTCGGTCCCGGAGCGCACCTCGACGCCCTCCTCCGCGAGCGCCGCGAGCAGCGCCTCGCTCAGTCGTCGCGGATCGACCGCTGCCTCCGCCGGCGCGTGGACGCCGCCGTTGAAGGACGGGGTCAGGCCCGGCTCCAGCTCGCGGCAGCGGCGCGGCGGCAGCCACTCGGCACCGAGGCCGAGCGAGCGCTGCAGCTCGTGCACACGGCGCAGCTCGGCCGCCTCGTCGCGATCGAGCGCGACGTGCAGCGCGCCCATTCGCTCGTAGCCGGTGCGCACCCCGCTCGCCGCCTCGAGCTCGGCGACGAAGCCCGGATACGCCTCGGCCGCGGCCAGGGTCATCCGCAGCAGCTCCGGCTCGCCGAAGGCGAGCTCGCCGACCGGCGCCAGCATCCCGGCCGCGACCCGCGTCGCCCCCGCCGGCGGTTCGGCCCGGTCGATCACGACGACGCGCCCGCCCCGCCGCGCGATCCGCCAGGCGCAGCAGAGCCCGATCGCACCGCCACCCACCACAACCGCGTCGTAACCGCTTCTCTCGCTCATCTTGCCTCCGCCGGCATTACCCGGATCAGGTCCAGACGGTCGGTGGCCTCGCTGCCACCCTCTCAGCCTCGTGGGCTCCCGTACCCCACCGATGCTACCGAGCGATAATCGAAACGTGAGCCTGTCACCACCCGAGGGCGAGGGACCGCTGCGTCGCGAGCGGCTGCGCACGGCGCGGCTCTACCTCTGCTGCGAGGCGCGCCCCGGCGGCGCCGACCCGGGCCCGCTGGTCGAGGCGGCGCTGCGCGGCGGCGTCGATGTCGTCCAGCTGCGCGAGAAGTCGCTGCCGCGGCGCGAGATCGAGATGGCCGCTCAGACCCTCCGCCGTCTCTGCGACACCTACAGCGCCCTCTTCATGGTCAACGACGACCCCGGCCTGGCGCGCGCCTGCGACGCCGACGGCGTCCATCTGGGACAGGACGACATGCCCGCGGCCGAGGCCAGGGAGATCCTCGGACCAGACGCAATCATCGGACTCTCCACGCACACAAAGGAGCAGATTGACGCTACCGGTGACGCGCCTGGTCAAGCAGATCAAGGACGCAGGGAGCGCGGCGTGCTCCGCACGCAAGCGACCGAGGACGCAGATATGCGCCGGCCAGGCGCGTCATCCGGCGTGGACTACGTCAGCGTGGGACCCATTTGGGAGACGCCGACCAAGGAGGGCCGCCCGGCCGTCGGCCTCGACCTGATCCGCCACGCTGCCGCCCACGCGCCGCATCCCTTCTTCGCGATCGGCGGCATCGACGCCGCCAACGCGCCGGAGGTCGTCGATGCCGGGGCGCGCCGCCTCTGCGTGGTGCGCGCGATCCGCGACGCGGAGGACCCGACGGTCGCGGCGGAAGAGCTGCGCGCCGCCTTCGCCCCGCTGGGGGAGGCGGCGCCCGGTGCCTGACGCTTCATCCGGTCAACCGCGCAAGCGCAAGCAGCGCGGCGCCTCCCCGACCCCCCGCGAGCGGATGGAGCGCGGCTACGCGAAGGCCGAGGAGCGCAACCGCGATGCGCGCGAGGCGCTGGAGCCGCTGGCCGAGAACGAGCGGCCGCTGGTGGTGACGATCGGCGCGATCGTCGCCGCGCTGGTCGCGGTCTCGATCGTCGCCGGCTATCTCGCAGGCACCGAGGTCGACGGCGAGAAACCGAAGCTGGCCCAGGCGCTGGCGCCGGCGCTGCTGATGGGCACCATGGCCTGGGGCATGTGGCGCGCCCGCTACTGGGCCGTGCTCGGCTTCCAACTCGTCCTCGTCTTCCTCATCTTCAGCGCCTTCTTCGGCCTGCTCGTGCAGGCGGCGACGGTCGCCCAGGTCCTCGCCACCCTCGCCCTGCTCGCCGTCGCCGGCGCCTTCTTCTTCTTCATGGTCAAGGCGATGGCGCGGATCCAGATGCCGACGCGGCGAACCGACTAAGCTCGCGACCCGTGCCTGACTCTTTCGACGTGATCGTCATCGGCGGGGGCCCGGGCGGCTACATCGCCGCGATCCGGGCGGCTCAGCTCGGCAAGAAGACCGCCGTGGTCGAGCGCGACAAGGCCGGCGGGCGCTGCCTCAACTACGCCTGCATCCCGGCCAAGACCGTGCTGCGCACGGCGGAGATCTACGACCAGGCGCGCGAGAGCGCCGAGCTCGGCGTCGTCGCCGAGGGCGTCTCGCTCGACTGGGCGGCGCTCGGCAAGCGCCGCGCCTCGGTCTCCGAGTCGCTCTCCAGCGGCGTCAAGATGCTCTGGGACAAGAACAAGGTCGCGCTGATCGAGGGCGAGGGCTCGCTGACCGCGGACGGCAACGTCAAGGTCGGCGAGGAGACCTACGAGGCCGGGACCGTCGTCCTCGCCACCGGCTCGGTGGCGCTGCCGATCCCCGGCGTCGAGTTCGGCGGCCGCGTCGTCGACACCTGGGGCGCCTGGTCGCTGCCCGAGCAGCCGCGCAGGATCGCCGTCGCCGGTGCCGGCGCCTCCGGCAGCGAGATCGCCTCCGCTTACGCGCGCTTCGGCACCGAGGTGGTGCTGATCGAGATGCTCGACCAGATCCTCCCCGCCGAGGACAGGGACATGGCCCGCGTGGTCGAGCGCACCTTCAAGAAACAGGGAATCGAGATCTCGACCGGGACGCCCGTCAGCGGCGTCGAGGCCGGCGAGTCCTCGGTCAAGCTCACCTACGGCGAGACGACGACCGAGGTCGACTACCTCTGCATCGCCGGCGGGCGCACCGCGGATGTCGACGGCCTCGGGCTGACCGAGGCCGGCGTCGAGCTGACCGATCGCGGCAAGGTCAAGGTCGACGAGCACGGCCGCACCTCGAACCCGAAGGTCTACGCGATCGGCGACCTCGTCCACGCCAAGGCGCTCGCCCACAAGGCCTCGGAGGAGGGGGTTGTCGCGGTCGAGCGCGCGGCGGGTGTGGAGACGCATCCGGTCGACCAGAACCTGGTCGCGGGGGCGACCTTCTGCCACCCGCAGGTGGCGAGCGTCGGCCTGACCGAGGCCGCCGCCAAGGAGGCCGGCTTCGATGTCAAGGTCGGCAAGCAGAAGCTCGGCGGCGTTGGCGGCGCCACCGTCTACGACGACAAAGACGGCCTGGTCAAGCTAGTGGTCGACGCCAAGTACGGCGAGATCCTCGGTGCCCACGTGGTCGGCAACCGCGCCTGCGACATGGTCGCCGAGCTGGTCGCGACGATGGCGCTCGAGGGCGGCTACCAGGAGCTGGCCCGGATCGTCCACCCCCACCCGACGATCTCCGAGGCGATCCCGGAAGCGGCCCGGGCGGTCGAGGGCTGGGCCCTGCACGCCTGAGCGCGGCGCGCCGACTCAGTCCGTGCTTCGCGGGAGCTCGATCGTCTCGATGCCCAATTTGGCGGCCAAGGTGAGCACGCCGGAATCGGAGGTCGCGATCTGATCACCCGGCCCTGGAGCCGCTAGAAGCACGGAGTCCGCGAGCGAAAGGGGAAGTCGCTTGCGGTGGTAGTGCAGGCTGCGAATCTCACCTGCCCGGCGGGCGAGGTCCACATCGACCGAGATGGGAGTGAGCGGACCCGCGAATAGCGGCTCGATCACGTCGGCGACCTGGGCATGCGAAAGCCCGGCCCGGCGGCTTGACTTGTCGTAGGCCTCGGCGATGTTCGCGGCGGTCATCGCAACCGATCCACGACGAAGAATGCCGACAACCTGATCCATCGCGGGCTCCGCACAGATGACCGCGATCAACGCATTTGCATCGAGCAGTGTCAGCGGTTTTCCCACTTGCGATCCTCCGCTTCCGCTTCGGCCTCGCGTTCTTCTCGCGTAACTGCCTCCCAGTCGATCTTCGGCCCGATCCCCGCGAAAGCCCCGGCGGCCGCCGCGATCGGATCGTCTGGGGCGGGCCTGAGGACGATCTCCTCGCCACGATCCTCGAGTGTCAGGGTGCCCGTCCCCCAGCGCTTGCGGATCGGCGCCGGGATCGAGATCTGGCCGCCTTTGCTTATTTTCATGCGTTTCCTCATTTTCATGAACCGTACCATGAGATAGGTCACGGATCGCTTTTCGCATGCCTCATAAAGTCCTGGTGTGGCCGATCTCTCCCCCCGCGCGACCTTTTACTTCGACCTTGGCTCGCCCTACGCGTACCTGACTGCCGAGCGGGTCAGCGCGCTCTTCACCGAGGCGGGCCTCGAGCAGCCGGAGTGGCAGCCGATCCTGCTCGGCGGGCTGTTCAAGCGCCTCGGGCGCGACTCCTGGGGCAACGGACCGGAGCGCGAGGCGGGCATGGCCGAGGTCGAGAGGCGCGCGGCCGAGTACGGTCTGCCGCCGCTCGCCTGGCCCGAGCCCTGGCCGGGCAACATGCTGACCGCGATGCGGGCGGCGACCTTCGCCAAGCAGACCGGCCGCTGCGTCTCCTTCGCCCTCGCCGCCTTTCGCCAGGCCTTCGCCGCCGGGCGCGACCTTTCCGATCGCGACAACGTGCTGCTCGCGGCGGCCTCGTGCGAGCTGCATCCGCGCGCGGTGCTGAAGGCGGTCGAGACCGAGGCGGTCAAGGGCGCCCTGCGCGAGGCGACCGACCGCGCCGCCGAGCTCGGCGTCGTCGGCGTGCCCACGCTGCGCGTCGGCGAGCGAGTGTTCTGGGGCGACGATCGGGTCGAGGAGGCGGTCGAAGCCGCCAGCTAAGGTGGCCTCAATGGCCGATCTCCCTGACGCCGCGACCTGTTACGAGCTGCTCGCGCGGATGGCGCTGATCCGCCGCTTCGAGGAGGAGGCGGGGCGCCAGTACCAGCGGGCCAAGGCGGGTGGCTTCCTGCACCTGGCGATCGGCGAGGAGGCGACGATCGTCGGTGCGACGGCGGCGATGCGCGACGAGGACTACCTGATCGGCACCTACCGCACGCACGGCCACGCGATCGCCCGCGGCACCGAGCCCAAGCGCGTCATGGCCGAGCTCTTCGGCCGCGTCGACGGCACCAGCGGCGGTCGCGGCGGCTCGATGCACATCTTCGACGCCGAGCACCGATTCATGGGCGGCTACGGGATCGTCGGCGGCAACCTGCCGATCGCCGCCGGCCTCGCCCTCGCCTCCGACTACAAGGGTGAGGACGCGGTCACGGTCTGCATGTTCGGCGACGGCGCCTCCAACGCCGGCAACTTCGGCGAGACGATGAACCTGGCGGCGCTCTGGAGCCTGCCGATCCTCTTCCTGGTCGAGAACAACCTCTACGGGATGGGGACCTCGGTCGAGCGTCACTCCGCCCAGACCGACCTCTCGACGAAGGCCGAGGGCTACGGGATCCCGGGCCGGCGGATCGACGGCATGGACGTGCTGGCCGTGCGCGAGGCGGTCGCCGAGGGCGTGCGCCAGGCGCGCGAGGAGCGCCGGGCGACGCTGATCGAGGCTTTCACCTATCGCTACCGCGGGCACTCGGCCGCCGACCCCGAGGTCTACCGCGAGCGTGAGGAGGTCGAGGAGTGGCAGGAGCGCGACCCGATCGAGAGCTTCGCGCGGCGCTGCCGCGAGGCCGGCGTGCTCGGCGAGCGCGAGGTGCGCGAGGTGCGCGAGGTGGCCGAGCGGGAGGTGCTGGCGGCGGTCGAGTTCGCCGAGGCCTCGCCCGAGCCGGCGCTCGACACGCTCTACGAGAGCCTCTACGTGCTCGACAGCGCCGCCGGCTGGTACGCGGTCGACGAGCGCAGCCCGGAGCCGCACCGCGGCGAGCATGAGGACCGGATGCCGGCGGCGGCGCGCGAGCTGGCCGAGGCGGGCGCCGCCTACGCTGGCCAGCCGGACGCCCCGCGCCAGCCGTCAAGGCCAAATCCAGCCGAGCATGGCGACGTGCAGGAGGGCAGCGAGCCGGAGGTCGCGGCCGAGCGCGAGGGAGTCGAGGACTGATGGCCGAGCTGCGGATGCGCGAGGCGCTGCGCGACGCGATGGCCGAGGAGATGCGCCGCGACGAGGCGGTCCTCGTCATTGGCGAGGACGTCGGCGTCTTCCAGGGCGCCTTCAAGGTGACCGAGGGGCTGCTCGACGAGTTCGGCGAGCGGCGCGTGCGCGACACGCCGATCTCCGAGAACACGATCATCGGCACCGGGGTCGGCGCGGCGATGGCGGGCCTGCGGCCGGTGGTCGAGCTGATGACGGTCAACTTCGCCCTGCTGGCTCTCGACCAGATCGTCAACCACGCCGCCGCGATCCCCTACATGTTCAACGGCCAGGCGCGGGTGCCGCTCGTGATCCGCATGCCGGGCGGCGGCGGCCACCAGCTCGGCCCCACCCACTCTCATAGCTTCGAGGCGCTCTTCCTGCAGGTGCCGGGGCTGCTCGTCGCCTGCCCCTCGACCGCGGCCGACGGCAAGGCGCTGCTCAAGGCGGCGATCCGCGACGACAACCCGGTCGTCTTCATCGAGCACGAGAGCCTTTACGGGCGCCGCGGCGAGGTGTCCGACGACGACGACGCCACGCTGCCCTTCGGACAGGCGGCCGTGCGCTGCGAGGGAACCGACGTGACGATCGTCGGCATCCTGAAGATGGCGCACGTCGCCGAGGACGCGGCGCGCGTGCTCGCCAACGAACACGGGGTGAGGGCCGAGGTGATCGATCCGCGCACCCTGCGCCCGCTCGACCTCGACACGATCCTCGACTCGGTGCGCAAGACCAACCGCGCCGTGATCGTCGAGGAGGGCTGGCCGCACGGGGGGGTGGGGGCGAATCTGGCGACGCTGATCACCGAGCAGGCCTTCGATTACCTCGACGCGCCGGTGCAGCGGGTCACTGGAGCGGACGTCCATATGCCCTATTCGAGAAGGCTGGAGCAGGCCGCGATACCTCATGAGGAGCATGTCGTGAAGGCGGCTCTGGCGGCGTTGGAGGGGTCGCTGTGAGGGGCGGCGGCGCGCGGGTCCTGTCGGCGCAGGGGACCCCCCACCCCTTCCGGTCGCTAAAGCGTCCTCAGGGGTGGGTCCCCCTACACCGCCACCCGCGCGACGAACCGCTCACAGCGACGAGTCAGGGGCCGGGCCGCCTAGGAGGAGCTCGTGGCTGAGGTGGTTATGCCCAGGTTGTCCGACTCGATGGAGGAGGGGACGATCCTCGAGTGGCTGAAGCAGGTCGGCGACGAGGTGGCTCTCGGAGATGAGCTTGTCGAGATTGAGACGGATAAGGCGAACATGGCGTATGAAAGTGACGTGGCGGGGACGCTGAGCGAGATCCTCGTGCAGGAGGGCGAGACGGTGGCGATCGGGACACCGATTGCCCGGGTCGATGCTGGTGACGGCGGAGGGACGGGCGAGCGCACGTCCGCGGGTCCTGTCGGTGCAGGGGACCCCCCACCCCCTGCGGTCGCTAAAGCGTCCTCGGGGGCGGGCCCCCCTACACCGCCACCCGCGGAAGGAGCGGCGATAAACGCACCTCCAACGTCTCCGCAAGCTTCAAGCCGAGACGGTCGAACTAAGACGTCCCCCGTGGCTCGTCGCATCGCCCTCGAGCGGGGGGTTGAGCTTTCCGGGCTCGAGGGCTCTGGGCCCGGCGGTCGGATCGTCAAGGTGGACGTGGAGCGAGCCGCTTCTTCCGCGGGTGGCGAGGGCGGGGCGGCCCTCGGGCCGGCGGATACTCAAAGTGGCGAGCTAATTAGCTCGCCACTTGTCGGAACGAGGGCCGCCCCGCCCTCGCCAGGACCCGCGGCTGAAACGGCCAGTCCCGCCGACGTCGAAACCGCCAAGGGTCAGGTGACCTACGAAGACCCTTCGAAGCTTCAATCGACCGTCGCCCGGCGCATGTCGGAGTCGAAGGCGACGGCGCCGCACTTCTACCTTGAGGCCGAGGTGGATATGAGTCGCCTGGCGGCGGCGCGGGCCCAGATCAAGGCGACGGCGAAGGAGGGTGACGTCGTGCCCTCCTTCAACGACATGGTGGTCAAGGCCTGCGCCCTGGCGCTGCGCGAGCACCCGCGGGCCAACGGGGCCTACCGTGACGGGCGCTTCGAGCTCTACTCGCGGGTCAACGTCGGCGTCGCGGTCGCCGCCGGCGACGCGCTCGTCGTGCCGACCGTCTTCGACGCCGACCGCAAGAGCCTGCGCCAGATCGCGACCGAGGCGCGGGGGCTGGCGCGCAAAGTGCGCGACGGCCAAATCACTCCGCCGGAGCTCTCCGGCGCCACCTTCACGGTCTCCAACCTCGGCATGTTCGGGATCGAGAGCTTCGCCGCTGTGATCAACCCGCCGCAGGCCGCGATCCTCGCCGTCGGCGCGATAACCGAGCGTCCCGTCGTCCGCGACGGCGCGATGGCGAGCGCCCACCTGATGCGGGTCAACCTCGCCTGCGACCACCGCATCCTCTACGGGGCGCCAGCGGCGGAATTCCTTGCCAGGATCAAGGGGTTGCTCGAAGAGCCGCTGGCGCTGGCGCTCTGATCCAAAAGTCCGTTACCGGGGCCCAGCGCCGTTTGCGGGCTCGACTCTGAAGGCCGAGCGGGTCGGGTTCGCGGGCTTCAAGAAGGTCGCCGTCTGGACGCGGACCCGCCATGGCGAGGGAAGCTCCTCACGGCGCGGAACCTACCAACGCCACGGAGGACGCGCCGGTAGTTAGACACCCATAGGGGCCGCTAACCACCGGCACGTCACGTCTGGGATCAGCAGGTCTTCTTCGCTCCGGTTACCGCGTTCCAGGCGCGGCCGACGGAGAAGTCGGCGGCGACGCGGAAGACGCCCGGGCGGGAGGCGCGGGCGACGGTCCACTCGCCGTGGCGGAGCAGGCAGCCGGCGCCGCGCTCGATCGACCAGTAGGGGGTGAAGTTGACGCGGACGAGGAACTCGCCGGGGCGGGAGACGTCGAGCCCGAAGCCCTGGCGCCCGACCCAGAGCGTGCGCGCGGCGGCGGCGGCGAGCGGCTCGACCAGCGGCTCGGGATCGCGGACCGCGTAGACGCGCCAGTGGGGCGAGCTCCAGCGCAGGTCGAGGAACGACGGCGCGCTGAGGATCAGCCGTCGCTCGGCTTCCGAGGAGTAGTCGAGCGGCGCGTCGGGCAGAGCCACGTAGGCGATCGCGTTGGCGCGCAGCCAGCGCTCGTAGGTCGGCCCGGTGAGGGCGCGGTCGTCGTCGTAGAAGACGTCGTCGCGGGTGGTGTCGAGCTGCCGCAGCCAGCCGCGGGCCAGCTCGAAGCGGTTGGCGAGGTAGGCCGACTCCCAGTGGTTGGCGGTGGGCGGCACCTCGATCCGCACCCCGGTGCCCCCGTGCGCGCTCAGCCAGCGGGCGGGCGGCTCGAAGTAAGCCGACGAGGTCGAGGGGTCACCGACGCTGCGGGCGATCTGGCTGACGCTCGCGGTCACCTGCCAGTAGAGGCCGCCGGCCAGCGCCAGGACCAGGATCAGCATCGAGAAGCGGTCGAGCCGCGGCCGGTGGGCCAGCATCGCCGCGGCGAGCACCGGCCCGCCGAACAGCGCCCCCAGCCGCACCGCGTTCCCGCCAATCGGATTCGGGACGAGCAGGAGCACGGTCGCCGCCAGCGCGTAGGCGAGCAGGACCCGGCGCAGCTGGCGCTCCTCGCCGGCGAGACCCCGCGTGACGAAGAGGACTCCGCCGCAGAAGAGCGGGATCGCGAGATATGAGGAGAAGGCGAAGGGGAACTGGCCGCTGCCCGGGAAGACGAGGTTGGGGACGAGTATGAATGCGACCGCGATCGACGCGGCCAGCAGTGGCGCGCGGGTCCTGTCATCGGGGGCAGCGCCTCGTCCTCGCAAGCTGCGGGCGAGGCCCTGCCCCCGGTGCCACCCGCGCGACAGAGTTCTCGGGTCGATCGCGCCCACAAACAGGACGCCCGCAAGAAAGCTTCCTGCCACCGGGCTCGAGAGAGCGCAGGCTGTCGCCGCGGCGAGCGCCAAGGCTCCGCGGCCGGTCTGCAGCGCTCGCATCGTCGCGAGGCCGAAGGCCACGCCGAGGGCGAAGGTGAGCTGGCCGTCGGCGAGCAGGGTCACGACGCCGGCCGCGAACCAGAGCGTCGCCCAGCGCGCCGCCTCGCCCCAGCGGTCGCGAACGAGGCGGTCGAAGAGATAGGCGGAGGCGACGACGGAGATCGTGCCGACGAGCCGCGGGCCGATCAGCGCCGCGAGCGGCGGGAAGAGGACGCTGTAGGTGAGGGTGTAGTGGCCGCCGTACCAGCTGCCGTTCCAGATCGCGAGCCCGGCCTGCTGGAAGAGCTCGGTGCGGAAGACCTGGGCCGCGAGGTCGCCGACCTGCGGATTCCAGGCGAACATCAGCGCCGCGAGCGCGGCGCTGAGCCCGACCGCCGGAAGCCAGTCGGGCCGGAGGGTTTTGGACTGGACCATGGGGTGAGAAAGGATAGGCGGCCGCCGTGCAACGATTTCTCTTATGAGTGCCGAAGTCCTTGTCGTCCGCTGCGGCCTCGTCGCCTACGAGGAGGCCCTCGTCGCCCAACGCTGGCTGCACGCGGCGCGGCTCGAGGGCGTTGTCCCTGACGTGCTGCTGCTGCTCGAGCACCCGCCCGTCTACACTCGCGGGCGGCGCTCGGACGACGGCGAGCTGCCGATGGCGCGCGAGTGGTACGCGATGCAGGGGATCGAGGTCGCCGAGACCGACCGGGGAGGCCGCGTCACCTATCACGGCCCCGGCCAGCTGGTCGCATACCCGATTGTCTCGCTGCGCCCCTACGACGACGACGTGCACGAGTACGTTCGCCGCCTCGAGCGCGTCGCGATCGGGGCGCTGGCCGAGCACGGCGTTGGCGCCACCACGATCCAGGGCCTGACTGGGGTTTGGACGAACGAGCGCAAGATCGGCTCGATCGGGGTGCACGTCAGCCGCGGCGTGACCACGCACGGGCTTGCCGTCAACGTCAACAACGACCTGCAGCCCTTCGAGTGGATCGTGCCCTGCGGAATCGAGGGCTGCCGCGTGACCTCGCTGAGCCGCGAGCTCGGCGCCAAGCAGGACCTCGACGCCTTCGCCGAGACGCTCGCGGAGCGCTTCGCCGCGATCTACGAACGGGAGCCCGCCGCGGCGACTCCGGCCGAGCTGGGGCTCGACAGCGCTAGGCTCGGCGTCGCATGAGCGAGACGACCGCAGACCCCGCCGAGCGCGTCCACGTCACCCGCTCGCGCGCCAAGCCGGGCGGGACCGCGGCCGCCGCCGATGGCACCGTCCCCTTCCGCCGCGCCCGCAAGCCACCCTGGCTGAAGGTGCCGGCGCCGGGCGGGCCGACCTACCGGCGGCTCAAGGCCTCGATCGGCTCCGAGCGCCTGCACACGGTCTGCGAGGAGGCCAACTGCCCCAACGTCGGCGAGTGTTGGGAGCGCGGCACCGCGACCTTCATGATCCTCGGCGACGTCTGCACCCGGCGCTGCGGCTTCTGCAACGTGCGGACCGGCGTCCCGACCTGGAACGACCCGCTCGAGCCGCTGCGCGTCGCCAACCAGGTCAAGCGGATGGGCCTGCGCCATGCGGTCGTCACCTCGGTCGACCGCGACGACCTGCCCGACTACGGCGCCAGCGCCTTCGTCGGCGTCATCCGCTCGATCCGCATGCAGGCCCCCGGCTGCAAGGTCGAGATCCTCACGCCCGACTTCCGCGGCCAGGAGATGCCGCTGGCGAAGGTAATCCACGAGCGCCCCGACGTCTTCAACCACAACGTCGAGACCGTTCCCCGCCTCTACCCGGTGGCGCGGCGCGGCTCCAAGTTCCTGCGCTCGGCCCGGGTGTTGAAGATGGCGAAGGAGATGGGGGGAGACGGAGTCGTGACCAAGTCGGGCCTGATGGTCGGCCTCGGCGAGTCCTTCGAGGAGATGGTCGAGGCCTTCGGCATCCTGCGCGAGCACCGCGTCCAGGTGCTGACCGTCGGCCAGTACCTGCGCCCGACCGAGAACCACCTGCCCGTGGTCCGCTACTGGCACCCCGAGGAGTTCGAGGCGCTCGAGCATGCCGCCTACGAGCTGGGCTTCGAGTCAGTGGCCTCAGGGCCGTTGGTGCGCTCCAGCTATCACGCCGACCAGAACCTGCCCAGCTGACGGGAGCTCAGAACGCCCGACGGCCTAGCCGTCGTAGCCGGCGTGGACGTGGTCGCAATGGTCGGAGCGGGCGAACGCCGGGCCGGGCCCGTCGACGTCGAAGCAGTAGATCAGCTCAGTCGGGTGCGCCGGCGCCGGCAGGTAGGCGAGCGTCCGTGCCAGTTCCGCGCAGGGAGCGGTCGGTTCGGTGTCTGTGCAGGAGACCCCGTCGACGGCGGCGATATCCATCGCGCGGCCGAAGTAGTGGTTGGAGACGTTGCCTTCCGTCGTGTACTGGGAGTGGTCGGAGCGCAGCGCCGAGATCGTGACCTGGTGGTCCTGGGTGATCGCCCCGAGCAGGCCGACGATGCGTGGGTCGAGCGCGCCGCTGGTCAGGTCGTGCAGCTCGAGTTCGTTGGAGAGCGTCAGGTTCCCCCAGTTGATCGGCGCCATCACGGCGTTCGGCAGAGTCAGGTTCCATTCGGCCGGGGTAGCGGTGCACTCGCCTTCCAACGCTTCGGCCTCGTCGAGCACCGCCTGCACGTACCAGGCCGCCTGGTTGTGGGTGAAGACGCCGGCGCGCAGGTCACCGCGCGACCAAATCAGGCGGCCCATCGTCGCCGCCGAGTCGGCCGGGCTGGCGCGCACGATGCGCCCGTCTTCGTTGCCGTCGACGGCGTAGGTTTCCCACTCGGTCGCGTCGAGCCCGAGCGGCCCCTCGTTAGCCAGTTCCTCTTCGGTCATTCCTGCGCCGAATTTCGACTCGAGCTTGGCGATCGCCGCCAGCGCCCAGACGCCGCGCTGGCCGAGCCCGTAGCGGCTGGCCGCGTCCTCGAAGGCGCGTAGGTACTCGGCGGGGATTTCCTTGCGCGCGCCGTCTGCCGGCTGGCAGCTCAGTTCCTGGAGCCGCGGCTGCAGCGCGAAGGGCCCCGCGGCGCCGCCGATGCCGCCGAAGCAGGCCGCGTTGGCAAGCACCTCGGAGACGTACCAGTCGGCGTGGTTATAGGCGTAGATGGCGTTGTAGGTGTCGGCCGGCATTCCGGCGGCGCTCAGGTAGCGGGCGGCGGCGTAGATCGCGTCTTCGGGGTTGTAGGGGTCGGCGACTCCGTCGTTGTTGGCGTCGACCCCGTACATGTCCCATGAGGAGGGCATGAACTGCATCCAGCCGATCGCCCCGGCTGAGGAGACGTTGAGGTTGGTCCCAAAGGCGGTCTCGACCTCGTTGATCCCGGCGAGCACCGCGGCGCCCCGCGGCCCGAGCCCGTAGGCCGCCGCCGCCCGCTGGTAGATCGGGATCAGGATCGGCGGCACCCCGGAGGAGGCGCAGCTGGAGCCGGGAATCGAGGGGATCGAGAAGACCGAGCTGGGAGCGACCGGGGCGCTTTCGCTGCCTCCGTCGGGCTCCGAGGACGGCGTCGGTTCGGTAGCCGGGGGCTCGGCGTTCTTGCCGGCGCCGGTGCCGCCGCTCGATCCGGCCTTCGGCTTGGCGGCTTTTGGCGCCGTCAGCGAGTCGCCTTCTTCGATTGCCGGACCGGGAGAGACGGGAACCGCCGGCACGGGCGCCGGAGCCGCCGTTTCGCTCGCCGGCTGGGCCGGCGCTTCGGCGCTGGCCGGCGTCGCTTCGGTGGCTTCAGGCGTGCCTTCGGCCGCCGCGCTGGACGCGGTCAGCGCGGCGCCGATCGCCGCGGCGAGCAAGAGGCTGCGCAGCCGTCCCATCAGCCGAGCACGTCCGTGACTTGCCACTCGCCGGATTCGTCGTCGCGCTGCACGTCGATGCGCAGCTCGCTGGTCACGCCGACCCGCAGCAGCGAGGCGCTGAGGGTGAAGGTCTTGCCGTGCCGCGGCCCGGGCACCACGTTCAGCACCTTCGCCTTCGGGACCTTGACGTTCGCTGGCAGGCGGGGCGGGCGGCGCAGCAGCGCCTGGGTCAGGCGTGGGCTGGCGGTAGCGTCGAAGGCGGCACGCACCTTGGCGCCGTCGTCGCCGGTCTCATAGAGGACGAAGGCGCCGGAGAAGCGGCGGGCGACCTCGATCGCGGCGGGGCCGGGATCGACGACGGTCCGGTCGGCGCTGGAGGGAGTCGCGACCGCTGAGGCGGAGGAAGAAGAGGATGAGGAAGCCGGCGCCCCGGCGTCGGGCTTGCTGGCGATCACGGTGTCGCGATTGGCGACCTTGGTCACGGCGTCGCCGCCCTCGGGCGTGAAGTCGGGGGCGGCCCCGTGCAGGACTGGCGCCGGCTTGGCCGCGCTCGGGGCCGATTGCTCGACCGCGCCGTTCATTGGCGTTTCAGCCGCAGTGGTCGCTTCGCCACCGCTCCTTCCGCCGGCCACGATCGCGACCGCGGCTACCGCACAGGTTGCGATCAGCGCCGCGCCCACCACGAGGCTCGATCCCGAGACGCCGCGCCCCGCGGCGCGCTCGCCGAGCGGCCAGACGACCCGGCGCTCGGCCGTCCACGTCGCCCGCTCGAACGGCCACCTGGCGACCTCGAGCACCGCTCGCATGCGGTCGGCGAGGGGCCAGCCGACGCGCTCCTCGATCGCCATCGCGGCGTCGCGAAACCGCTCGCCGGCCCTGGCGCCGAGCGAACGCAATCGCGACGCTCTGCGCCGTGCGTTGATTTGCCGTCGTCGGATCATCGAGTTGAGGGTCCGTAGCTTACGTCGGAATCCCGCTCCGAAACCTGAAATCCGGCTCCTGCGATGCGATTCGCACTGAGACACTCCCCGTTCATCCCAGCATCATTCTGGGTCACGTTGTTAACCGTTTTGTAAACGCCTCGATTCGGCGGCGCTAGGAAGCCGGTACGCCCGCCGTTTCGGCAGCCCTGGAGAAGGTTAGCTCGCCGCCCGCGGCGTCCACGCGGACGGCGTCGCCCTCGCGGAACTCGCCCTCGAGCAGCGCCAGCGCCAGGCGGTCGACCAGCTGGCGCTGGATCACCCGCTTCAGCGGCCGCGCGCCGTAGGTCGGGTCGTAGCCGAGGTTGCCGAGCAGGCCGCGAGCGTCGTCGCTGAGCTCGACCTCGATCCCGCGCTCGCGCACCCGTCCCGCCAGCTGCTCGACCTGGAGCTCGACGATGCGGCCGATGTCCTCCTTGGAGAGGCGGTGGAAGATCACCGTGTCGTCGATCCGGTTGAGGAACTCGGGCTTGAAGGTGCCCGCCAGCACCTCTTCGATCTGCTCGCGGATCTTCTCGTCGACGGGCTCGCCGACGATCCGGTCCGAGCCGACGTTGGAGGTCATGATCAGCACGGTGTTGGTGAAGCTCACCGTGCGCCCCTGGCCGTCGGTCAAACGTCCGTCGTCCATGATCTGCAGCAGCGTGTTGAAGACGTCGGGGTGGGCCTTCTCGATCTCGTCGAGCAGCACCACCGCGTAGGGCCGGCGGCGCACGGCCTCGGTCAGCTGCCCGCCCTCCTCGTAGCCGACGTAGCCGGGCGGCGCCCCGATCAGCCGCGCCACCGTGTGCTTCTCCATGTACTCGGACATGTCGAGGCGGACGATCGCCTGCTCGGAGTCGAACATGAACTCGGCAAGCGCCTTGGCAAGCTCGGTCTTGCCGACCCCGGTCGGGCCGAGGAAGAGGAAGCTGCCGATCGGCCGGTTCGGGTCCGAGAGCCCGGCGCGGGAGCGGCGCAGGGCGTTGGAGACCGCCTCGATCGCCTCCGCCTGGCCGATCACCCGCTCATGTAGCCGTGCCTCCATCTGGATCAGCTTCTCGACCTCGCCCTCCATCAGGCGGCTGACCGGGATGCCGGTCCATTTGGCGACGACCTCGGCGACGTCCTCCTCGGTCACCTCGTCGGCGAGCATCGAGCCGCCGTCGCCGTGCAGCTCCGCCAGCCGGGCCTCGCCGTCGGCAGCCGCCTTCTCGAGCTCGGGGATCTCGCCGTAGCGCAGCTTTGCCGCCTGCTCGAGGTCGGCTTCGCGCTCGGCCCGCTCGGCCTCGCGGTTGGCCTCCTCGAGCCGCGCCCGCGCCTCGTTGATCGCGTCGATCGCGTCCTTCTCGTTCTGCCAGCGCGCCTTCATCTCGCTGGAGCGCTCGCGCAGCTCGGCCAGGTCGGCCTCCAGCGCCCGCAGACGCTCCTGGGAGGCCTCGTCGCTCTCCTTCTTCAGCGCCGCTCGCTCGATCTCGAGCTGCTGCTCGCGGCGGTTGACCTCGTCGATCTCGGTCGGCACCGAGTCGATCTCGATCTTCAGCCGCGAGGCCGCCTCGTCGATCAGGTCGATCGCCTTGTCGGGCAGGAAGCGGTCGGCGATGTAGCGCTCCGAGAGCGTCGCCGCGGCGACCACGGCCGAGTCGCCGATCTTGACGCCGTGGTGCTCCTCGTAGCGCTTCTTCAGGCCGCGCAGGATCGCGATCGTGTCGTTGACGTCGGGCTCGCCGACCAGCACCGGCTGGAAGCGACGCTCCAGCGCCGCGTCCTTCTCGACGTGCTTGCGGTACTCGTCGAGCGTCGTCGCCCCGACCGCGCGCAGCTCGCCGCGGGCCAGCATCGGCTTCAAGAGGTTGGCGGCGTCGACCGCGCCTTCGGCGGCGCCGGCGCCGACGATCGTGTGCAGCTCGTCGAGGAAGAGGACGATCTGCCCGGCCGCCTCCTGCACCTCGGTCAGCACCGCTTTCAGCCGCTCCTCGAACTCGCCCCTGTATTTCGAGCCGGCCAGCAGCGAGCCGATGTCGAGCGCGATCACGCGGCGGTCGCGCAGGCTCTCGGGCACGTCGCCGGCGACGATCCGCTGCGCGAGGCCCTCGACGATCGCCGTCTTGCCGACGCCGGGGTCGCCGATCAGCACCGGGTTGTTCTTGGTGCGGCGGGAGAGGACCTGGATCACGCGGCGGATCTCCTCGTCGCGGCCGATCACCGGGTCGAGCTTGTTGCTCTTGGCCTCGGCAGTCAGGTCGCGGCCGAATTTCTCCAGCGCCTGGACGCTGTCCTCGGGATTGGGCGAGGTCACCCCGTGCGGACCGCGCACCTCGGCGATCGCGGATTCCAGCGAGGCGCGGTCGGGGAGGATGCCGGCGATGCCGGGATCGGTCTCGGCCAGCGCCAGCAGCAGGTGCTCGGTCGAGATGTACTCGTCGCCGAGCTTCGCCATCTCCCTCTCCGCCTGGCGCAGCGCCTGAGCCATCCCGCTCGACATCCGCGGCTCGGCGCCGCCGTCGCTGAGCTTCGGCAGCGCGTCGATCGCCTCGTGAGCCTTGGCGCCGACCGCGGATGGGTCCTCGCCGAGCTTCTGCAGGATCGGCACGACGAGGCCGTCCTCTTGGACGAGCAGGGAGACGAGCAGGTGGGCGGGCGCGATCTCCGGGTTGTGCCGCGCCGCCGCCAGCTGCTGCGCCGCGGCGACCGCTTCCTGGGACTTGACGGTGAACCTATCCGGTTGCATTCGCTCCTCCTCCGTGCCGCTCCAGCTCCGCCACTCGCCGCTCCAGCTCCAGCACCCGCTCGACCCCGGCCAGGTTGAGCCCTTCGGCGGTCAGCTGCTGGATGCGGCGCAGCCGCTCGACGTCGCGCTGCGAGTAGAGGCGCGTGTTCTTCGGCGAGCGCTGCGGCTCGATCAGCCCCCGCGCCTCGTAGGTGCGCAGCGTCTGCGGGTGCATGTGGGCGAGCTCGGCGGCGACCGAGATCATGAACACCCCGCGCTCGGCGTCGACCGAGACTTCGATCCTTTCCCGCCGCACGGAGCTCACAGCCGCCCCCCTGGGTTCCGGTGCGCTTTATCCACGCATTTCGGGGGAAAGGCGCACTGGAAGGTCATCGGGCACCTGCCTTGCGCAGCAGTTCGGCGCGGGGGTCGGCGCCGTTGAAGGTTTCGGCCAGCGCCTCGGCCGCCTTCTCCTGCTCCTCGGTCAGCTTCTCCGGCACCTCGATCTCGAGCCGGTAGCGGATGTCGCCGCGGCCCTTGCCCTTCGGCTTCGGTGCGCCCTCGCCGCTGAGGCGCTGGATCGAGCCGTGCTTGGTGCCGGCGCCGACCTTGATCTTCTTCGTGCCCTCCAGCGTCGGCACCTCGATCGTCGCTCCGCGCAGCGCCTCGACGACCGTGATCGGCACCGTCACCTGGAGGTTGCCGCCGTCGAGCCGTTTGAAGACCGGCGAACCGGCGACGCGGGTGACGACGAAGAGGTCGCCGGGCGGGCCGCCCCGCTGCCCGGCCTCGCCCTTGCCGGCGAGCCGGATGCGGGCGCCGTTCTTGACCCCGGCGGGGACCTTGACCTTGTAGCGCTTGGTCTGCTGCGTGAGGCCGGAGCCGCCGCAGGTGGGGCAGGGGTCCTCGATCACCTGGCCGGCGCCGCCGCACCGCGGGCAGGGCTGGCTGATCGAGAAGAAGCCCTGGCTCTGGGCGTTGATGCCGCGCCCTTCGCAGCGCGGGCAGGTGACCGGCGCGGTCCCCGGTTTGGCGCCGCTGCCGCCGCAGGTCGTGCAGCGTTCGGCCTTGGGCACGGTCACCTGCACCTGGGCGCCGGCGATCGCTTCGTCGAAGCTGAGGCTGACCTCGGTTTCGAGGTCGCGTCCGCGAACCTGTTGTGGCTGGGCGCGGCCGCCGCCGCGGCCGAAGAGGTTGGAGAAGACGTCGCCGACATCGAAGCCGCCCGCGCCGCCGCCCCCGCCGAACGGCCCGCCGCCACCCGGCCCAGCGCCGAAGCCGCCGAACATGCTGCCGCCCGAGTCGTACTGCTTGCGCTTCTCCGGATCGGAGAGCGTGTCGTAGGCGCCCTGCACCTCCTTGAACTTCTCCTCCGCCTTCGCGTCGTCCGGGTTGCGGTCAGGGTGGTACTGCCGGGCGAGCTTCCGGTAGGCCTTCTTGATCTCCTCGTCCGAAGCCCCCTTCGAGACCCCCAGAACCTTGTAGAGATCCTCAGCCAACTACTCGCTCACCACCACGCGTGCCGGCCGAATCAGCTGCTCCCCCAACCGATACCCCTTCTGCATCGTCTCGACGACGACCCCCGACTCCACGCCGTCGGACTTGACCGTCGAAAGGGCCTCATGCGAGTTCGGATCGAACTTCTCCCCCTCCGGATCCACCGCCTCCACACCGCTGCGACTCAACGTCTCGCGCAGCCCGCGAAACACGAGCAGCACCCCATGCGCCAGCGCATCCTCCGAATCCCCCTCCGGATCGAGCCCAGCCGCTTCGAGCGCCCGCTCAAGATCGTCCAAGACCGGCACCACATCCCTGAGAAGCTCCCCTTTCCCGCGCACGGCCGCCGCCTGAACCTCAGCCGTCATCCGCTTGCGAAAGTTCTCGAAGTCGGCCTTGGTCCGCTTGGCAAGGTCGAGGTACTCATCTCGCTCCCTGCGGGTGTCAGCGAGAAGCTCATCCAAATCGCGCTCGACCTGTTCCGCCCTATCCGCATCTCCAGCGGGTGGCGCCGTAGGGGGGCCCACCCCCGAGGACGCTTTAGCGACCGCAGGGGGTGGGGGGTCCCCTGCGGCGACAGGACCCGCTGGCGGTTGCGGCTCGTCGGGTCCCAGGTCGTCCCGATGCTCCGGACTCATTTCTCGTCACCCTCGTCGACGACCTCGGCCTCGACCACTTCCTCCTCGTCGCCAGCCGATCCCTCCGGACTTCCACCGTCAGCCGACTGCGCCTGAGCGGCCTCGGCCTGCGCCGCCTCATAGATCTTGGCCGACACCTTCTGGAAGGCCGCCGTCAGCGCTTCGGTCTTCGAGTGGAGCTCCTCAGCGCTGCCCGACTCGAGCACCTCGCGGACCTCCTTGATCGCCGCCTCGATCTCCTCCTTGTCGGTGGCGTCGACTTTGTCGCCCAGCTCCTCGAGCTGTTTCTCGGACTGGTAGGCGGCGTTCTCGGCGAGGTTGCGCGCCTCGGCCAGGTCGCGCTGCTTTTTGTCCTCCTCGGCGTGGGCCTCGGCGTCGGAGACCATGCTCTGGATCTCCTCGTCGGAGAGCCCGGAGCCCGACTGGATCTCGATTTTCTGCTCCTTGCCGGTGCCCAGGTCCTTGGCCGTGACGTGGATGATCCCGTTGGCGTCGATGTCGAAGGTGACCTCGATCTGCGGCATGCCGCGCGGCGCCGGCGGGATGCCGGTGAGCTGGAACTTGCCGAGGCTCTTGTTGCCGGCAGCCATCTCGCGCTCGCCCTGCAGGACGTGGATCTCGACCGAGGGCTGGTTGTCGTCGGCGGTCGAGAAGGTCTCCGACTTCTTGGTCGGGATCGTCGTGTTGCGCTCGATCAGCTTCGTCATCACGCCGCCTTTGGTCTCGATCCCGAGCGTCAGCGGGGTGACGTCGAGCAGCAGCACGTCCTTGACGTCGCCGGCGAGGACGCCGGCCTGGATCGCGGCGCCGACGGCGACGACCTCGTCCGGGTTCACACCCTGGTGCGGGTCCTTGCCGGTCAGCTCCTTGACCTTCTCGCGCACCGCCGGCATCCGGGTCATGCCGCCGACGAGGACGACGTGGTCGATCTCCGCGCCGGCGTCGCCGAGCGCCCGTTTGACCGGGCCGACGACGCGGTCGAGCAGGTCGGCCGTCAGCTCGTTCAGCTTCGAGCGGCTGAGCTTCAGGTCGAGGTGCTTGGGCTGGCCCTCGACGGCGGTGATGAAGGGCAGGTTGATCTGCGTCTCCTGCGCCGAGGAGAGCTCGATCTTCGCCTTCTCGGCCGCCTCGTAGAGGCGCTGCAGCGAGTTCTTGTCGGCCGCGAGGTCGACGCCTTGGTCCTTTTTGAACTCGGCGACCAGCCACTCGACGATCGCCTTGTCCCAGTTGTCGCCGCCGAGGTGGTTGTCGCCGGCGGTCGCCTTCACCTCGAAGACGCCGTCGCCTATTTCCAGCACCGAGACGTCGAAGGTGCCGCCGCCGAGGTCGAAGACGAGGATCGTGTGGTCGGCGGTCTCCTTGTCGAGGCCGTAGGCGAGCGAGGCGGCGGTCGGCTCGTTGATGATCCGCTTGACCTCGAGGCCGGCGATCTTGCCGGCGTCCTTGGTCGCCTGGCGCTGGTCGTCGTTGAAGTAGGCGGGGACGGTGATCACGGCGCTGTCGACCGCTTCGCCGAGCTTCGCTTCGGCGTCGGTCTTCAGCTTCTGCAGGATCATCGCGCTGATCTCGGGCGGGCTGTACTGCTTGCCGCGCGCGTCGACGCGCACGTCGCCGTTGGGGCCGGCCTCGACCTCGTAGGGGACGATCGTCTCCTCCTCTTTGACCTCGGCCTCCTTGCGCCCCATGAAGCGCTTGATCGAAAAGATCGTGTTCTCCGGATTCATCACCGCCTGGCGCTTGGCGACGGTGCCGACGAGCCGGTCGCCGCCCTCGGTGAAGGCGACCACCGACGGGGTCGTGCGCCCGCCCTCCGCGTTCTCCAGCACCGTGGGCTCGCCGCCCTCCAGCACGGCGACGCAGGAGTTGGTCGTGCCCAGGTCGATCCCGATCGTCTTACCCACTATCAAGTACCTCCAGGTTGGTTATTGCTTGTCTATAGCTGACCTAAGAAATCTAAGCGCCAGTATGGCAGATTCCTAACGAGATGCAAACCTTTCCACGTATCCTGGGTTTGCGGGTATTGGAGGCGCCTCGGAGGAAACCGGCCCGGCAGCGGGTCGCAGACGAAGAGGAGACATCTTGAGACACGCACGCGCAGCCACGCTGATCGCGGCGCTCGCCCTGGCAGTGCTTCCGGCGACGGCGATCGGCAAGGGCCACCACCAACAGCACGGTCAGTCGCAGGGCCAGGGTGGGGGCAAGGAAGTCAACGTGATGACCCGCAACCTCTACCTCGGCGCCGACCTGGCGCCGGCGATCTCCGCCTCGGGCCTGACTGCCTTCACCGACGCGACCGGCCAGATCCTGCGCGAAGTAACCGCCAACGACTTCCCGGTCCGGGCCAAGGGCCTGGCCGAAGAGATCCTGAAGAAGGAACCCGACCTCGTCGGCCTGCAGGAGGTCGCCCTCTGGCGCACCGGCCCGCCCAGCCTCGAAGTCTTCCTCAACTCCGGCGCCAAACCGACGGCCGAAACCGTCCGCTACGACTACCTGGCCGAACTGCTCGCCCAGCTCAACAAGGGCAAGGGCAAAGGCGGCAAGGGCAAGCCCCGGTACCGGGTCGCGATCGAACAGCCCGAGTTCGACTTCGAAGCGCCGGCCAACGAAAACGGCCAGCCCGGCGACGGCCCCAACGGCGCGATCCCCAACGCGGAGATCAACGGCCGCCTCACCATGCGCGACGTGATCCTCGTCCGCAACGGCGCCGGGGTCACCTTCAAGCACCCGCGGGCCGGCCACTTCGCCAGCCTGCTCACCGTCTCGGTCTCCGGGGTGCAGCTCCAGGTCACCCGCGGCTGGACCGCGATCGACGCCAAGGCCCGCGGCAGCAAGCTCTTCCGCTTCGTCAACACCCACCTCGAGGCGTTCGACCCGGCCTCTGAAGTGCCCAGCATCCGGGCGCGACAGGCGGGCGAACTGGTCGCCCCCGGTGGTCCGGCGACCACCAGCCTGCCGGTGATCCTCGTCGGCGACCTCAACTCCGACGACGACACGGTCGAACCGGGCGACCAGCAGGCCTACCGGACCCTGCTCGGGGCCGGCATGCGTGAGCGCAGCACGAACGACCCGCTCGGCTGCTGCCTCAACTCGAGCCTGCTGGCGGTCGGCGCCGGCGGATCGATTGCCGACTTCAACCACCAGGTCGACCACGTGATGACCCGCGATCCGAAGGATGTGAAGCTGAAAGCGTCCTACGTCACCGGTCGCCAGCCCGTGCGCGGCTTCTGGGACTCGGACCACGCCGGCCTGTACAGCTCGCTTCAGCTACGTCCGTAGGGGCGTCGGTGGTGGGGTCCCCGGGCCGGCCTTCGGCCGGGAGTTCCCGGGGACCCCACCACCGACGCCTTTCAGACGCGGTGAAGTAGCGAGTGAGCCCCCACGGTGAGGTTTTACTCCCCAGCGACGTGGGCGACGAAGGCGGCTACTTCCTTCGATTGCTGCTCATTCAAGATGCCGCCGGGCATGCGGCCCAGCGTGGTTGAGCTGTCGACGCCGTTTTCGATCGCGTTGAGGACGCGGCCTTCGGTCGCTTTGATCGTGTCCCCGGCCGAAGGGCCTTCCGGCGGGCCGGAAGGGGCCAGCAGTTCGTCGAGGTTGGGGCCGTAGTTGCCGTCGGTGCCGGCCGCGTACAGCGTGTGGCAGGTGCCGCAGTTGGTCTGGAAGAGGCTCTGGCCACTGGCCAGGTCGGAGGGCACTTTCTGCGCTCCCCGGGCGGCGTCGCCGTCGGAGCGGAAGACGAGCCAGGGGATCAGGACCGCGAGCACGGCGACCGCCAAGCCGTAGACGATGAAGGTCTTCTTCGTCATTTGCGCCCGGCACGGTACCAGGGACACATCCGGCGTAGCTCGCACTCGCCGCAGCGCGGTTTCGGCCGGCAGAGCGCGCGCCCGTGGTGGATCAGGTTCATGTGCAGCTCGTAGGCGTCCGCGGGGTCGACGAGCGCCTGCATCTCGTCGTGGGCGCGCTCGAACGAGGCCTTCGCGGGGAAGAGCCCGAGCCGCCCGCCGACCCGGTGGATATGCACGTCGACCGGGATTTCCGGGATGCCCCAGGTGAACATCAGCACGCAGGCCGCCGTTTTCCGCCCCACCCCGGGCAGCGACACCAGGTAGGCCATCGACTCCGCCGGCGGCGCCGTCTCGGTCCAGTCGAGGTCGGGATGCTCGCCGAGCCGCTCGAGGATTTCCTGGATCCGCGGCGCCTTCGATTTGCCTAGGCCCCCGGGCCGGATCGCCTCCTCGACCTCGAAGACCGGCGCGTCCCGCACTTCCTCCCAGGTCGGGAAGCGCTCGCGCAGCGCCGCGAAGGCCCGGTCGCGGTTGCGGTCGTTGGTGTGCTGGGAAAGGACGGTCTTGATCAGCTCGGCGATCGGATGCCCGTGCGGCTCGTTGACCGGTTGTCCGTACATCTCCCGCAGTCGGTCGCGGATCGCGCGGACGCGACGCTTGTCCGGACGCTTCCAGGTCATTCGCGCCGGGACGCTATCCGCCCTGAGGCTCAGCGCGCCAGGAGCCGCCGCAGGGCGAGCTCGGTCGTGGCGCCGCCTTCGCCGCTGGGCGTCGTGCGGTTCCAGACGAGCACCACCTTGCCTCGCTGCGGGACGCCAACCGGGCTTGGGGTGATGAAGCTGGCGACCGCTCGACCCGGTGCGATCCGCCGCTGGCCGCGCAGTCCAACGCGATGGCCATCGCGTCCGTAGACGAGAACGATCGGCGCCGTCTCCCGCGCCCTCACCACGACGATCCGCCCCCCGGCTGGAACCAGGCTGGTCTTCTGTTCGGCGAGAGATTGTTGGCGGACCGTGGTGCCGCGGACGACTCCCGCCCGGCCGAAGGTCCGATCGAGCCGGCCGTTCTCGCCGTAGCGAAGAAGCAGGTCTTGAGTGGATCCTGGTCGCGTGGACCAACCCGCGATCAGGATCCGCCGACCCTGCGTCGCGATCGCGGCGACGGCGCTTCGCCCGCCGACCGGAGGCAGCGCCCAACCGCTCTGGCCAAATCGCATGTCACGGCGGCCGTTGGGCAGCAAACGGGCGACGGCCATGCGATGACCTTCCGATCCTCGGCCATGGCGCCGGGACGTCCAGCCGGCGAGCAATATCCGTCCGCGGCGGTCGCGGGCCATGTGAACCGCGGCGCAGGCACGTCCGCGGCGGCAGGGCACCGTAGCCATTCCACCTTCGCCGAACCGGCGGTCGAATCCGCCCTGGCGGTTGAGGCGAACGACGACGGTGCTAAAGGGAGAACGAGTCGAACCTGCCAGCAGGGCCCCTCCGCCGTCCAGGGCGATCACCGAGGAGAGCTGAACGTTCGACGGCAGCTGCCGGGCCCCCCGCTTGCCGAAGGAGACGTCAAGCGATCCGGCCGGCGTCAGGCGCGTCACGGTCGAGCCCTGTACCACCAAGGCCCGACCCCGTGGATCTGCCGCGATCGCGGGTTCGGGGCCACCCGGCAACGTGCCACCGGCGTAGGCAAATCCGCGTCCTTCGCCGTAGCTTCGATCGAGGGCGCCGTTCGGCCGGTAGCGGACCACGACACCCGTGCCCAGGTGGCTGATCAGGCCCGCGGTAGAGGAGGCCTGGACCAGGATGCGGCCCTTGCGATCGACCGCGGCGGCTCCCAGCTCAGAAGAGGCGGTTTTCGGCACCAGCCTGACGATGCTGCCCCTTTCGCCAAAGGCTGGATCGAGCTTGCCGTCGGGCCCGATCGGGGTGACGAAGGCGGCCGGCCCCGAGCGTCCCGTTGCCAGGAAACCGCCCCTCTGCGTCGAGTTCAGGGTCTGCACACCTTCGCCTTCCGAACCCTCCGTCCCATGTCCCAGCCCGCCCAGCCTGAGCACCCCGTCGTCGCCAAAACCTGTATCGAGCCGACCCTGAGCGTCGAAGCGGACGAGTGCGGGCACTTCGGGACAGGCCTGGAAGATGTGGCAGCTCGGCTTGATGGTCGTGCTCGAGCCGCCGAGCAGGACTGAGCCGTTCCCTTCCCAGCTCGCGACCCGGACCTGGTCGTCGCCGCCAAGATCCGTCGTCGCGAGGCCGGCCTCGCCATAGCCGGGGTCCAGGCGACCGTTCGTGGAAAGGCGCGCGACCGCGAAGTTGGCGCAGCACTGATGCCTGCCCCTCCACACGTTGCCGGCAACGCCGATGGCGCTATCGGAAAGCGAGCCGACGGATACTGCTGTCAAAGCCAGGCGTGTGACGCCGTTTTCGCCGTAGGCTGAGTCGAGTGCCCCGCTGTCGGTCAGGCCGACGACCGCCGCTCCTGGCCCGCCGCCCGGGGTATCCGTAAACCTCGGGTTGACGACGACGGCGACTCCTCCCGTCGGGCGTGCGACCAGCCCGGCGACGTAGGGGTCATCGATGCCGGCGACGAAGTGCAGTCCGACCATTCCGCCGACGCCGAAGCCGCTGTCACGGGTGCCGTCGGCGTTGAGGCGGAAGACGGCCACCTCGTCGAGCTCTGGCGTTTCGCGACCGCCACGCTGGTAGGCGTGCGTGCCCGCCACCATCAACTTGCCGGAGGGGAGGAGGAGGCTCTCGTGAACCCAAAAAGGAAATGTGTCGCTCCGCCCTTGATGCCCGTAGTTGGTGTCGAGCGCCCCGCTCGCGTCGAGCTTTTCGACAAAGCCTTCGCCCGGGCTCCCCAATCCGGCGATCAGGACGCCGCCATCCGGCAACACCACCTTGGGCCTGGTTGGGGTGGCCAGGGCGGGCGGGGGAGGTTGTGGCGGGAACGACTCGTCGAGGCTTCCGTCGGCGCGGTAGCGGAAGAGGGTCTCCGTGCCTTCGTTTACTCCAGGTAGATAGGTGGCTAGAACGCCACCATCCGTCTCCTTGGAGGCAACGGTGAACCAGCCCAAGCCGTAGCGCGGCCCGACACTAGGCGCGGCGATGCCGCCCTGCCCGAAGTCGGGATCGATTCGGACTGGGCGGCTCTGGGCCGGCGAAATAAGGAAGGCGAAAAATCCGAGGCCCAGCGCGCAGATCGAGGCGCGACGAGAGGTCCACAGCGAGCGCCGTCGAGCGAACATGCACGCCATCAAACCAAGCCCCCGTCCGTAGTTGCGCTTCCGAGGATGGTGAACGTAGGGTGGCAAGCACGTGATCGAAGAGAAAGAGCTTGTTCTCGATGGGGCCCGGGTCTTCTACCGGCGCGTGCCGGGGGAGGGCGTGCCCGTGGTCTATTGCCATGGAAACCCGACGCACGGGGAGGACTGGGTGCCGTTCATGGAGCGAGGCGGACACTCGATCGCGATCGACATGCCGGGGTGGGGGAGGTCGGACCGGCCCGATCCGCGGCGGTTCGACTACTCGATGTACGGTCTCTCGGCGTTCCTGGAGAGATGCCTCGAGGAGCTTGGGGTCGAGCGGCGCAAGCTCGTCGTCCACGACTGGGGCGCGCTGGCGCTGATCGGGGCGCAACGGCGCCCGCGGCTGGTCGAGAAGCTGGTCGTGATCAACGTCGTGCCACTCCTGCCGGGCTACCGCTGGCACTGGGTCGCGCGGATCTGGCGCCGCCGCGGCCTCGGCGAGCTCGCCAACGCGACGACGACCCGCTGGAGCATGGAGCGCACCCTGCGTCAGGCCAAGGGCGACCGCGGCCCGATGCCCACCGCCTTCGTCGACTCGATCTGGAAGCACTGGAACAAGGGCACCGCCGACGCCGTCCTCGCCCTCTACCGCCACGCCGACCCAGACCGCCTCGCGGCAGCCGGCAAAGACCTCTCCAATCTCACCTGCCCGTCCTTAGTCATCTGGGGCGCCCGCGACCCCTACCTCCCGCCCAAGTTCGCCGAGGCCTACGCAAGAGCCCTCCCCAAAGCTCAACTGGAGCTCGCCCCCGCCGCCGGCCACTGGCCCTGGATCGACGACCCCAGCGTCATCGACAAGGTCACTGGGTTTCTAAGCTGAAGACCGAGCGCGTTCTGGCGACCCGTTAACGGGCGAATTACAATTGACACTTCGTGTCCCGTGCCGTCGCCCGCATCGGATCCAAGCTGCCCCAAGGCTGGGGCGACGCCGGCCGCCAGCTGGCGATCCTCGTCCTCGTCGACGTCGCCTACGAGCTCGTCCGCGGGATCGCCGACGGCCAGCGCTCGGTGGCGATCGCCCACGGCGAACGCGTGATCGAGTTCGAGCGCTCCGCGCACAGCCTCTTCGAGCCCAGCGTCCAGGCATTCTTCCTGCCCGCGCACTGGCTGATCGACGTCGCCAACCAGCTCTATCTCAACGCTCAGTTCTCGGTCGCGCTGGGCTTCCTCGTCTGGCTCTACCTCTTCCGCAACGAGTCCTACTACTTCGTCCGCAACATGTTCGTCGTCTCGATGTGCCTGGCCCTGGTCGGCTACACGATGTTCCCGACCGCGCCGCCGCGGATGTTCGCGCAGCACGGCTTCGTCGACACGATCGTCGACTTCTCCAACGTCAACCACGACTCCAGCCTCGCCAAGGTCTTCATCAATCCCTACGCGGCGGTGCCCAGCATGCACTGCGCCTTTGCCGCGATGATCGGGATCACCGGCGTGCGCGTCTGCCGGCACTGGTGGTCGAAGGCCTGGTGGGCCGCCTGGCCGGCGCTGATCGCCTGGGTCGTGATCGTCACCGGCAACCACTACTGGATCGACGTCGTCCTCGGCTGGGGCGTCGCCGCCTGCTCGGCCCTGGTCGCGCAGAGCCTGCTCGCCCGCGCCCGCCCGCACGCCTGGGCCTGGCGCTCGGCCTCCGAACCCCAGGAGGCCGAGGCGTAGCCTCGTGCCTCCCCGGCCGATAGCCTGACGTTGCATGAGCGCGGAGCGAGCAAGCGTGCATCTCTGGTTCTTCGCGCCGCGAGCGGAGCGCGAAATTCGTGACTGAACCTTCGGCGCCCCCGAGGGCCCCCGGCAGCCGCCGCAACGGCCGCCAGGCCCGCAACGGACAGGAGCTGCGGGCCTACGCCCGCGATCGTTTGATCGAGTCCCGCCTCACCCCGAACGCGATCTCGATCGCCGGGCTGGTCGGCAACCTGATCGCCGCCGTGCTCGTCACCCAGCGCCTCTTCTTCCTCGCCGGCGTCGCCTTCGTGCTCGGCTCGGTGATGGACACGCTCGACGGCCGCTACTCGCGGATGTCGGGCAAGGGGACGCTCTTCGGCGCCTTCCTCGACTCGACCCTGGACCGGATCGAGGAGGGGATCGTGCTCGCCGCGGTCGCCGGCTACTTCGCCGCGACGGGCCAGGACTTCGCCGCCGCGATGTGCGTGGTCGCCGTGCTCGGGTCGCTGATGGTCTCCTACACCCGCGCTCGCGCCGAGGCGCTCGGCGTCGAGTGCAAGGTGGGCATTGCCACGAGGCCGGTCCGGGTAGTCATACTGTCCATCGGCTTGGTCTTCGCCAAGGGTGCCGGGCTCGGCGATTTCGAGCTTCTGGCCCCGGCGGTCTACGTGATCGCGGCGCTGACCGTGGTCACGACGATCCAGCGCGTATGGCACGTCAGAAATCAGCTTTCCAGCGAGGCGACCTCCCCGCCCGACCTGTAACCAGCCCCGGCCTCGGGTGTGCTTTGCCACCCAGCCAGATTGAGGAAGGACTTCAAACTTCATGAGCGATAGCAACGGAGCAAACGGCAGCGGCAACGGCGTCGCCCGCGCCGGCGACAAGGTCCGCGTCGCGATCGTCGGCGTCGGCAACTGCGCAAACTCCTTCATCCAGGGCGTCCAGTACTACAAGGACGCCGATCCCTCCGACGAAGTGCCGGGCCTGATGCACGTCGACCTCGGCGGCTACCACGTCCGCGACGTCGAGTTCGTCGCCGCCTTCGACATCGACTCCGAGAAGGTCGGCAAGGACCTCTCCGAGGCGATCTGGTCGGGGCAGAACGACACGATCAAGTTCGCCGACGTGCCCGAGGTCGGGGTCAAGGTCGACCGCGGCATGACCCTCGACGGCCTCGGCAAGTACCTCAAGCAGAAGATCGTCAAGGCGCCGGGCGAAACCGCTGACGTCGTCGGCATCCTCAAGGAGACGAAGGCGGACGTGCTCGTTTGCTACCTGCCGGTCGGCTCCGAGGACGCGACCAAGTGGTACGTCGAGCAGGCGCTCAAGGCGGGCGTCGGCTTCGTCAACTGCCTGCCGGTCTTCATCGCCCGCGAGGACTACTGGGACAAGCGCTTCCAGGAGGCCGGCCTGCCGATCATCGGCGACGACATCAAGTCGCAGGTGGGGGCGACGATCGTCCATCGCCAGCTCGCCCGCCTCTTCCACGACCGCGGCGTGCGCATGGAGCGCACATCGCAGCTCAACGTCGGCGGCAACATGGACTTCTTCAACATGCTCGAGCGCGAGCGGCTCGACTCGAAGAAGATCTCGAAGACCAACGCGGTCACCTCGATCATGGGCCACGAGCTGCCCGAGGAGGACGTCCACGTCGGCCCCTCCGACTACGTCGCCTGGCTCACCGACCGCAAGTGGGCTCACATCCGGCTCGAGGGCAAAGCCTTCGGCGACGTGCCGCTCAACGTCGAGCTCAAGCTCGAGGTCTGGGACTCGCCCAACTCGGCCGGGGTCGTGATCGACGCGGTCCGGATCATCAAGTTGGCGCTCAACAACGGGATCGCCGGCCAGCTCGACGGCCCCTCCAGCTACCTGATGAAGTCGCCGCATACGCAGCGGCCTGACGACGAGGCGCGCGAGCGGACCGAGGAGTTCATCGCCGCGAATGCGCGCGGGGCGGGCGCGGCAAAGGTCGAGAAGCCGGCCGAGCAGGTCGAAGCGTAGAGGGACGCCGGGGGCAGGTTCCCGGGCCGGCCTTCGGCCGGGAGTTCCCGGGAACCTGCCCCCGGCGTCCCTGGTCACTCCGAGCTCTGCCGTAATCGGCGCTTATGCTGCGCTCCTTGTCGGGCGAGCTTTCCATCGCGCAGGTCACGCCGCATCGGCGCGGGGTGCGGAATCCGGTTAACGAGTACGTCGAACGGGTCTCGGCCGAGTTGAAGCGGCGGGGGCACCGGGTCGTTGTCGCGGGATACGGGGATCGGGTCAAAGAGAAGCTTCGTGGGGGCGAGTTCGACGTCGTCCACGTGCATGAGCCGTTCGCGCCGCGGGTGTCGTCGACCGCGCTGCGTAACTCCTACTCGCTCAACGTCGCCACCTTCCACGCCCCCCAGGAGCGGGTGCTCTCCACGCAGGTGGCGCGGCCGCTGGTCGAGATCCTCTTCGGCCGCCTCGACGCCCGCACGGTCTCCTCGCCGGCCACCGGGCGGCTGCTCGATCGTTACTTCCCGGCCAGCTACGAGCTGGTCGAGCCGGCCGGGCAGGAGCGCGACTGGTCGGCGGTCGCGGACGAATTCGAGGCGCTCTACCGGCGGCTCGTCGCCCGCCGCCACGATCCCGCTGGTGACTCCGCCGCCCGGCAGCGGATCGCCGGGCGGCCGCATATCGAGATCGATCTGCACATGCACACCGACCACTCGCCCGATTGCGCGACGCCGGTCGAGGTGCTGCTGGAGACCGCCCGCGACCGCGGACTCGGCGCGATCGCGATCACCGACCACAACGAGATCTCGGGCGCGCTTGAGGCGCGCCGCCTCGCCGAGGGGATGGACGACCTCAAGGTGATCGTCGCGGAGGAGGTGATGACCGCCGAGCAGGGGGAGGTGATCGGCCTCTTCCTCGAGGAGAAGATCCCGCGCGGGATGACGATGGCCGAGACGATCGCCGCGATCCGCGCGCAGGGCGGCCTGGTCTACGTACCCCATCCCTTCGACCGCTTCCACTCGGTGCCCGACTACGGCAACCTGCTCGAGATCGTCGAGGAGATCGACGTCCTCGAGGTCTTCAACCCGCGGGTGGCGATCAGCGCCTTCAACGAGGAGGCCGTGCGCTTCGCCCGCAAGTACCGGATCGTGCCGGGGGCTGGCTCCGATTCCCACGTCGCCCAGGGTCTCGGCAGCGTCCGCATCCGGGTCCGCGACTTCGACGGACCAGCCGAGTTTCTCGAGGCGATGCGCGACGCCGACATCGTCCGCAAGCACAAGAACCTGGTCTACGTCCAGGCGCTGAAGCTGCTGCAGACCACCGGCAGGCCGAAGGCCGCTAAACGCAGCGTCGCCAACGCGAAGCCGGCTCGAGGGGGGCAGGGACTGCGCCGGCGGCAGGCTCGCGGGCGCGTCGCCAGAGGCAAGAGCTGATGCAGGCGGGGCGGGCGAGAGGAGCCGAGCCCGGCTCGTCAAAGAGTGCGCCCAGCCCCATGCCCGCCACCGACGACGAGATCAAGGAGAAGTACCTCGAGCGCGCGATCCGCGAGCTCAATCACGTCAACCACGAACTCCAGTCCTGCCCCCATTGCCCGCGGGGCAAGCTGATGCCGGTGCTCGGCTCGGGGCACCCGCAGGCCGACGTATTCATGCTCAAGCACGCGCCGGCGCCGGCGGAGATCGAAGAGGGAGTCGCCTTCTATGGCCGCGCCGGCAATGCGCTGATGAAGAGCTTCAAGCGGCTCGGGATCGACCCGATCGTCGTCTACGGCACGCTCTGCGTGAAGTGCCCGATCGCCGAGCCCGACCTCGCGGCGCCCGAGTGCATGCGCCGCGTGGTCGAGGAGATCGCGATCGTCCAGCCGCGCATCCTCGTCGTCATGGGCGACCCCGCCCTGCGCGTCCTCAACGGCCTTGAAGTTCCCCTCTCGCGCACGATCGAGCCGCGCGACGGCGAGGTCCAGGCCTTCACGCCGACGGTCGACGCGCTCTACACGCCGGACATCGACGACTCGTTGGATGAAGAGGATTCCAAGCAGCGCTTCTGGCGGGCGTTCAAGACGCTCGGCGAGTGGTACGAGGATCTGCCGCCGTACTGATAGGTCGCGGCAGTCGGAGAGGGACGGGGGACGCCCTCGTTCTGACAAACGACGGCCTAATTAGGCCGTCGTTTTGAGTATCCGCCAGCCCGAGGGCGTCCCCCGTCCCTCTCTACGGAGCGGCTGCGGCAGCTACGGCGGTCATTGCGTCGACGGTCGCCGATGCCAGGCCTCGAACGACCGCCGTGTCGAGAGCTGAGTAGGAGGCAAGCTCTGCCTGGGCCTCGTTCCGATCGGCGGCGGCTACGCCAACGGTGCCCTCGGGCTCGTTGAGGCGGGCGAAGTGGTTGCGGTAGCCGTCGTGGAGGTCGCGGTAGAAGGATTCCTCCTTGGCCAGGCGGGAGGCGGCGTCGGGACCGACGGCGGTGCGGACGTAGCCGAAGATCGGTGGGGTCTCGCGGCCGGCCTCCTGGGCGCCGGCCTCGACTTCGGCGCGGGCGCCGGCGGCGAAGGCGGGGGTCATCCAGTTGAAGAAGGCGCCGTCGTAGGAGCTGCCGGCGAGCGCGCACATCTTCGGGCCCATCGCGGCGAGGACGAGGTGGACGCCGGGTAGCCGCTCGCGCAGCTCCGGCAGCGCCTCGCGCATCCGCGTCAGCGGCCTCTCGCCGAAGCCGGCGCCGACGCCGAGCCAGAGCCGGGCTGGATCGAGGCCGAGACGCTCGACGTCGGCGGCGATCGCCTGCGGCGGCGTTCGGTCGAGGGCGATCACGGCGACGCCGAGGTCGAGGCTTGGCGCGGCGGCGCCGAACTCGGCAAGCGTGTCGAGCCCTTTGGCGCCGGGGTGGTCGTTCGACCAGATCGAGCCGTACCCCAGCTCCGCGCAGCGCTCGGCCAGCGGCCGCGCCACCTCGGGATCGAGGCCCGCCGCGACTCCGAACCCCCTTGTGCCCGCGCTGCTCATTGGCTGCAGCCTAGCCAGGCGGCGCGCGTGACTGTTTTGTTACACCGAGGTCTTTACAGACAACAAGTTTCCTCTTAGCCTAGAATGCATGGAGGCAATGGTTCAGGAATGGACAGACGGGCGGCTCGACGACCTGAGCACGAAGGTCGATCGCGGCTTCGCGCAGGTGGACAAGCGCTTCGAACAGGTGGACAAGCGCTTCGCGCAGGTGGACAAGCGCTTCGAACAGGTGGACAAGCGCTTTGGTGGGGTCGAAGCCGAGATACGCGGGCTGCGGTCGGAGATGAAGGACGAATTCAAAGAGGTGCGTGGCGAGATCGACGGGGTGCGAACCGAAATCTCCGGTGTGCGGGCGGAGTTGGGGAACATGACGGCGCGGATCGACAGCGTCCAGCGCGCGATCATCTTTGGCACCATCACCATGTCCGGCGCCATCATCTCCGGCTTCATCGCCGTCGCGGCTCAGAGCTGAACGCTCACCTCTCCAGCACCGCCACGCACTCGATGTGGGGCGTCTGGGGGAACATGTCAACTGGCCTGACGCGCTTCAGCGTGTAGCCGGCCTCGACCATCTGCGCGGCGTTGGGGGCCAGGGTGGTCGGGTTGCAGGAGACGTAGACGATTCGCCTCGCCTCGCACTCGAGCACGCGGCGCACGATCTTCCGCGAGAGGCCGGCGCGCGGTGGGTCGATCACGACGACGTCGGGCTTGCCGGCCTTCTCGATCAGGGGCCGCACGCCGGTGCGGGCGCTGGCGGCCATGAAGTGGGCGTTCTCAATCCGGTTGGCCTCGGCGTTGCGCTCGGCATCGGCGATCGCCTCGGGGACGATCTCCAGTCCCCAGACCTCGCCCGCCCGCCCGGCCATCGTCAGCCCGATCGTGCCGATCCCGCAGTAGAGGTCGAAGACCCGCTCGCCGCCGGAGAGGCCGGCGTACTCGCCCGCGATCGCGTAGAGGCGCTCGGCCATCTCTGTGTTGGTCTGGAAGAAGGCGCCGTGCGACATCTCCAGCCGCAGGCCGCCGAGCTCCTCGCGCAGTCGCTCCTCGCCGAGCACGCCGGTCGGGCCCTCGGTGCCGCCCGAGTCGCCCTCGATCGCCGTGTGCAGGTCGACGGGCGGTTTGGGGAAGCGGGCCACCGAGGTGACCAGCCTCGTCTGGATCTGCCCCGTGCGCCAGCCCTCGCGCACGACGAGGTTGCGCAGAATGCCGCGCCGCGCCCGCGCGTCGTAGGCCGGCACCGATTCCGCCCCTGCCCACTCGCGCACCTCGTTGCGCGCCGCGTTGCCGCGCTCGGAGGCGAGCATGCAGTCGTCGACGTCGACGACGAGATCCCAGCGCCCACGGGCATGGAAGCCGAGGGTGGGTTCGCCGGCGCGCTCGCCGAAGGAGTACTCGAGCTTGTTCCGGTACCGCCACCGTTCCAGCGCCGGCTCGATCGCCTCGAGCTCGAAGCCGTCTAGGTCGCCGATGCGGCGCAGCGCCTCGCCGACCTGCTTGCTCTTCTCCTCCAACTGGCGCTCGTAGGGGAGGCCCTGCCAGGGGGCGCCGGGGCAGGGCTCGCCCTCGTGCACGCAGCTCTCGCCGATTCGCTCGGGGCTAGGCCGCAACAGCTCCACCGCGCGGGCCTCGACGAAGCGGCGCTTTGCCTTGGTGATCTCGGCCCGCACGCGGTCGCCGGGCAGCGCTCCGGCGACGAAGACGACCTGCCCCTCCAGTCGGGCCACGCCGCGCCCGCCGAAGGCGAGCGACTCGACCTCGACCTCCAGCTGCTCTCCCCGCCGGCGCCGGACCGCCGGCCTCTGACCGGTGGCCCCCTCCACTAGCCGAGTTTCTTGCGCGCCCGGCGTGCCGCCTGGGTCGCCTGTTTGCGCATCGGCCCGGTCCGCCCGCCGACCTCCTTGCGTGCCTGTTTGACCAGCCGTTCGAGTTCTTTCAGCAGCGCGTCCGTCTGCCGCCTTCCCTTGGCAACCATCTCGGAGAGCATCTTTTCGGCGTCGCTCTGGGTCATTCGGCCGCGTTTCACGGCGTCGTCGACGACCTCCTGCAGCCGGTCGCGGCTCAGGGTCACGTTGCGCTCGAGGCTGTCGCGGAACTGCTCGACGCTCTTGTCGAGCCCGGTGATCGCCGGGCCTCGCCTCGGGGTGGGTTTTTTCGCGACCCTCTTCGCTGTCGGTTTCTTCGCGGCTTTCGGCGACGCTTTCTTGGCGCGCGTGCCGGCTTTTGCTTTTTTCGTCGCTTTACCGGTGCTTGATTTTTTCGCGGCCATGCTCTCGCCTCCTGGTCGGTTTGCCGGGGGTCTTCCCGCTTGACTATCGCATCCCTGCTCGTATCGCGTTCGTCTTACCCGTTTCGAAGGTCGCCTCCACCGGAGCGTGGTCGGAGAGGCGCAGCGCCAGCTCTCCCCGGCGCAGCTCGCGCCGCTCGGCGGGCCAGGAGGCCGGCGCCTCGGCGATCTTCAGGTCTCTCGAGAGCACGTGGTCGATCGCCCCGGGCGCCGTCGTGCCCGAGAGGCCGAAGCGCTCGCGCAGCACGTCGAAGATGCCGGGGTCCTCGCCGGGGCGCAGGTTGAGGTCTCCGCCGAAGAGCAGCGGCGAGTCCCCGGCCCAGGCGATGCTCGTCTGCGCGGCCTTGAGCACGTCCTCCGCGGCCAGCGCCGGCTGACCGTTCGTCGCGTGCAGGTTGGCCACGCATACGCTCGAGGAGGTGCGCACGAACGCCATCGCCCGCCGCTCGGGCGCCCCGACGTGGATCGCGACCGCGCGCTCATCGACGATCGCGCCCAGCGCGCTCGCCCGGCGCACGAGAATCACGTTCGATCCGCCCTCGCTGGAGGCGATCAGGTCGGGGTTGAAGCGCGCCAGAGCGGTGCGCAGCCCGCTCATCGAGTTGCGCGAGGTGAGGATCCGGTGCCCTTCGGCGCCGCAGGCTTCGGCCAGCGGCGCGCCGAAACGTGGCGGGCACTCCTGCAGGAGCGCGACGTCCCATCGCGCTCCTGCCAGTACCTCGGCGAACTCGCTCGCCAGGTCGCGGTTGACTTGGACGTGGGTCTTGCCGCGCTCCTCGATCCCCAGCAGGCGCGAGCGCCAGGTGAAGAGCGACGGGTCGGGAGGGAAATCCCGCCCGTGGAAGAGGTTCCAGCTGATCGCGGTGAACCGCACCCGCCTAGTATCCGTTCGCCGTGAGCGCGAGGGAAGAGTGACGGACAAGCGGGACTTCCTCACCGGAGAGGAGCTGGGCGCCTTCGAGCTCGCCCGGCTGCTCGACCGCGCCGCCGAGCTCAAGGCCGGCAGGCGCCAGCGGGTCGGGGCCGACGCCCTCGCCGGTCGCAGCATCGGCCTCGTCTTCGAAAGGCCGTCGACCCGCACGCGGATCTCCTTCGAGGTCGGGGTCGCCGAGCTCGGCGCCCACCCGGTCGTCCTGCGCGGCGACGAGCTGCAGCTCTCGCGCGGCGAGTCGATCGGCGACACGGCCCGGGTCCTCTCCCGCTACGTCGACGCGATCGTCATCCGCTCGGGCTCGCACGACGCGGTGGCGGAGCTCGCGGCGACCGCGGACGTGCCGGTCGTCAACGCGCTCACCCCGTTGCACCATCCCTGTCAGGCGCTCGCCGACCTGCACACCCTGCGCGAGCGCCGCGGCGAGCTGGCTGGCCTCCGCCTCGCCTACGTCGGCGACGGCAACAACGTCGCTCGCTCGCTCGCGATCGCCGGCGCCCTGACTGACGTGGAGGTCGTCGTCGCGTCCCCCTCCGGCTACCGGCTCGAGGACGGTCACGGTGCGAAGCTGACCGAGGACCCGCGCGACGCCGTCGCTGGCGCCGACGCCGTCTATACCGACGTCTGGGTCAGCATGGGCGACGAGGCCGAGGCCGAGCGCCGCCGCGCCGACCTCGCGCCGTTCCGGATCGACGCCGATCTGCTCGCCGCCGCCAAGGACGACGCGATCGTCCTCCACTGCCTGCCCGCGCACCCCGGCGAGGAGATAACGGCCGACGTCCTCTACGGCGCCCGCTCGGCGGTCTGGGACCAGGCCGAGAACCGCCTGCACGCCCAGAAGGCGCTGCTCGAGGCGCTGCTCGCGGACTGAGATGTATCCCGAGCTGCAGATCGGGCCCGTCACGCTGCAGAGCTTCGGGCTGATGTTCGCCCTCGCCTTCCTCTCCGCCGGGGCGCTGATCTGGAAGCGGCTGGGGGAGATTGGCAAGCCCGTCGACTGGGCCTATGAGATGTGCTTCGCGGGGCTCCTCGGCGGCGTCGCCGGCTCGCGCGTCTACTTCCTCGTCCAGAACTACGACAGCGTCAAGGACGACCTGCTCGGCAACCTCCTCTCCGGCTCCGGGCTGGTCTGGTACGGAGGGGCGATCGGCGGCGCTCTCGCCGTCGTGCTCTGGGCCTGGTACCGGGGCTTCCTCGGGCTGGCGCTGCTCGACCTCGCCGCGCCGGCCCTGGCCCTCGGCTACGCGATCGGCCGCTGCGGCTGCCAGCTCTCCGGCGACGGCGACTACGGCAAGCCCTGGGACGGCCCCTGGGCGATGGCCTACCCCGACGGCACGGTGCCCACCGATCGCACGGTGCACCCGACGCCGGTCTACGAGACGCTGGCGATGGGCCTCGGGGCCTGGCTGCTCTGGCAGCTTCGCGACCGCTTCCGCGCCGGCGTCCTCTTCGCCGTCTACCTGCTCTACGCCGGGGCGGAGCGCTTCCTGGTCGAGTTCCTGCGGCGCAACGACGGGGTCGCGCTCGGGCTCACCGCCGCACAGCTCGAGAGCCTGGCGATGATGCTTGCCGGGGTCGTCTGGCTGCTCGTCGTCCGGCGCCGGCACGGTAGCCTCGCGAAGGTGTCCTCCACCGCTACGATCACACCCGCAACGGGGTTGTAGGCGATGAAGGTCGAATGGAGGGAGACTCGCCGATGGTGAGCGCTGGGGAGACCGTCAAGCAGGCCACGGAATCGATCGCGGCAGCGGGCTGCGAGAGCCCCGAGGCCGACGCCAGGGCGTTGGTCGCCAAAGCGCTGCACATGGACGTCGCGGAGCTCGATCGCGACGGGATGGCCGAGCTGAGCGACGAGATGCGCGCCGAGGTCGAGCGCTACGTGGCGCGCCGCGTCGAGCGCGAGCCGCTCGAGTACATCCTCGGCAGCTGCCGCTTCCGCGGGATCGAGCTCGCGGTCGACGAGCGGGTCCTGATTCCCCGCCGCGAGACCGAGCTGCTGGTCGAGGTCGGCGCCGAGCTTCCCGAGGGGGCTCGCGTGCACGAGGTCGGCACCGGCTCGGGGGCGATCGCGCTGGCCCTGCTCAGCGAGCGGCCCGACCTGCGGGTGACCGCATCCGACCTCTCCGAGGAGGCCGCCGCCGCGGCGCGTGAGAACGCCGCCCGACTCGGCATCGACCTGCAGGTCAGCGTCGAGGAGGGCGTTCCCGCCTACGTCGAGGGGGTCGACCTGCTGATCGCCAACCTGCCCTACGTCACCGTGACCTCGATCGACGAGCGCTCGCCCGAGATCCGCCGCGAGCCGGAGGTCGCCGTGATGGGCGAGAGCGGCGGCGACGGCCTCGGCGTGATTCGCGGCCTGCTCGCCGAGACGCCGAGCGGCTGGCGCGTCGCCCTCGAGCACGACACCCATCACGGCCCGGCGATGCGCGAGCTGCTGCGCGAGGCCGAGACGTGGCGCGACTACCGTGGCGACGAGCGGGTGACGGTCGGCCTGGTGCCATGAGCGAGGCTCCTTCGAAGGCCGAGCCTTCGGAGGGCTCCACCGAGAGCGTCCGCCGCGAGAAGCTCGAGCGGCTGCGGGCCGAAGGCGTCGATCCCTTCCCGCACGAGGGCTGGCCCGACCGCGACAAGATCGCCGCGATCCTCGAGGCGCACGATCCCGAGGCGCTCGGCGAGGGCGAGCACGGCGAGTTCTCCTACCGGATCGCCGGCCGGCTGGTCGGCCAGCGCGGGCACGGCAAGACCGTCTTCTTCGACGTCCGCGACCTGAGCGGGACGATCCAGGCCTACGCGCGCCGCGACGCCCTCGGCGACGAGGCCTTCGACCGGATCGAGGATCTCGACATCGGCGACGCCGTCGGCGTCGAGGGCGACCTCTACGTGACCAAGCGCGGTCAGCTGGCGCTGGCGGCGCGCGAGTGCGTCCTGCTCGGCAAGGCGCTGCGCGATCCGCCCGACCTCTTCCACGGCATCTCCGACCCGGAGGTCCGCTATCGGCGGCGCGAACTCGACCTGATGGCCAACGAGGACTCGCGCAAGGCGTTCGCGATGCGGGCGAAGCTGGTCGCCGCGATCCGCGGCTACCTGAACGAGCGCGACTTCGTCGAGCTCGAAACGCCGATCCTGCAGACCCTCGCGGGGGGAGCCGCGGCGCGTCCGTTCACCACGCATCACCACGCGCTCAACCGCGAACTCTTCCTGCGCACGGCGACCGAGCTCTACCTGAAGCGGGCGATCGTCGGCGGCTTCGAGAACGTCTACGAGCTGAGCCGCTTCTTCCGCAACGAGGGCATCTCGCCCAAACACAACCCCGAGTTCACGATGCTCGAGTGGTTCCTAAGCTGCGCCGGCTACGAGGGCGTGATGACCTTCGCCGAGCAGATGCTCTCGACAGTGGTCGAGCAGGTTCTGGGGACGACCGTGGTCGAGCGCGACGGCCGCGAGATCGACTTCAAGGCTCCCTGGAAGCGGGTCACCCTGCGGGACGCGATCCGCGAGGAGACCGGTGTCGACGTCCTCACCGCGAGTCGCGAGGAGCTGGTTGACCTACTCGAGGAGGGCGTCGACCCCGACGCGGACTGGGCCTGGATCGTCGACGAGATCCAGGCCAACCTGATCGAGCCGAAGCTGATCCAGCCCACCTTCCTCGTCGACCTGCCGCGCGAGCTCTGGCCGACGGTCAAGCCCGTTCCCGCCCACCCGGATCTGCTGGGAGAGGCGTTCGACGGCGTCGTCGACGGGATGGAGATCATCGGCGGCGGCACCGACACCAACGACGCCGACATGCAGCGCGAGAACTTCGTCCGCCAGCGCCAGCGCCGGCACCCCGAGAGCGAGGAGTCGCCCTACCCGAGCGACGACGAGTTCGTGCGGGCGCTCGAATACGGCTCGCTGCCCGCCGGCGGCTCGGGCATCGGCATCGACCGCCTGGCGATGCTCCTCGCCGGCGCCGAGAACCTCCGCGACGTGATCCTCTTCCCCTCGATGCGCCCCGAGGCGGTCGACTAGAACGCCGAGCGCAGGAGGCCGCCGTCGAGCGGGATGACGGCGCCGGTCAGGTAGGCGGCGCGCTCGGAGCAGAGGAAGGCGACGAGGTCGCCGTACTCCTCCGGGCGGCCGAGCCGGGTGGCTGGGACTTCGCGCCGCGCCGCCTCTTCCGCCGCGTCGAGCGAGCCGTCGTCGGAGGCGAGCCGCTCGGTGGCGAAGCGGCCCGTGGCGACCGTGTTGACGGTGATCCCGTCACCGGCGACCTCGACCGCGAGCGTCTTGAGGAAGCCGATCGCGGCCATGCGGTGGGAGTTGGAGAGGAGGCCGGGAAGCGGCTCGCGGGTCGAGCTGGAGCCGACGTTGACGATCCGGCCCCAGCCACGCTCGCGCATGCCGGGGACGACCGCGCCGGCGAGCACCCGAGGCGCCAGCACGAGAGATCGATAGGCGGCCTCCCAGTCGTCCCGCTCGTGGTCGAGCGCGCCGCCGAACGGCGGGCCGCCCGTGTTGAGAACGAGGACCTCGATCGAGCCGAGCGCGGCCTCAACCTCTGCGGGAAGGCGGGCGAGCCGCTCGAGGTCGTCCGTGTCAGCGGCGAACGGCGTAGCGCCCGCGCCTATCCCGGCGACCGCCTCGTCGAGCTTCTCCCGCGAGCGGCTGGCGAGCGCCACTCTCGCCCCCTCGCGCCCCAGCGCCGCCGCGATCGCCCTGCCGATCCCGCGGCTGGCGCCCATGACCAGGGCGACGCGCCCTTTCAGCCCTAGCTCCACACGGTTCCTGCGGCCGAGGGATGCGCGCAGAGGTAGGCGAAGAGGCCGACGGCGACGAGCGCGCCGAGCCAATGCAGCCCCACCAGGACAAAGAGCAGGCTGACCAGCCCCGCGCCGATCGCCCGCACGAGCGTCGGCGCCGGCTCCAGCCCGACGACCCTTGCCGTGACCCAGGCGCAGGCCAGCCAGGACAGCGGCCCGGCGAGCCAGCCCCAGCTCTCGAAGAAGCCGTGGGAGAAGACGATCGCCAGCAGGATCGAGAGGGCGGCGACAGCCACCAGCTGCGCGACCGCCACCCGCCAGAAGACATCGAGTCTCACGACGCCGATTCTCCCATCCCGCCGGCCGGGCCACCTCCACGCCCGCCGTGTTCCATAATCGACACCGACCTGGGCGGTTAGCTCAGTTGGGAGAGCACCTGCTTTACAAGCAGGGGGTCGGCGGTTCGAGCCCGTCACCGCCCATCGCCAAGTGCCGTGGCCTTGCTCTAGTCGTGCGGAGAACCGGTCGGCGGTGCCCCGCCTCGGGTTCGTTGCTCCTCGGGATTTCGGGGCTGAATGTTGAATCGCCAAAGCGGCAGCACTCGATCCGGGCGCTCCCAGAAGTTGTCGGGAATGAGGTCTGCCAGCTCGCCCGGCTCGGGCCGATGCTCCAGCTGGTCGACGTCCCCCTCGGGTGACAGCGTCGCCTCGTTGAAGAGGGCGGCATACAAGGACGAGAGCATGCCGACGGAGGCAAATTCCTGCTGCGCCTGCCTCTCGTCGTCGGAGCCGGGCGGGCAGGCGACGAGATCGATGGCGGTGACATCGCCGCCCGGTCCGTGCTGAAGCTCCTGCTCAGCCTCCCAACCGCCGAAGCGAAAGAAGACCCACGCGATGCGCCGCTCAAGCTTGTCTACGAGCTTCCGACCGTCGACCAGCATCTCGGTATCGGTTATGCGGATCGAGGCCTCGCCGGTCTCCGCGTCGATCGGTCCTTCCTGTTCGCAGTGCACCCGGAAGATCAGGGGCGGTTTGGTTCCCAGCAGGCTGTCCCCGAAGCGCGACATTTCGTCGGCCACGATTGCGTGAGGCAGATCGATCTCAAGCTTTGACCCCCGTGGCTGCAGGTGGTCGAGGCTGACCAGCGTCCACCGCCCAGGAATCGCCCACCAGAGAGCGAGCGACACCGGGGCACCGGTCAGCTCGCCCCAGCGGCGCCAGGCCTCCACGTCGCTCTTGCGCACGCCGAAGGGTTTCAGCGGGTCATTCAGCTTCACGCTCTTTACCTCGATCGACAGCGCGTCTCCTGCGCTGTCGACGATCCGAAAGTCCGGGGGTGCCAGGCGCCCGATGTCGTCGTCGTAGTAAGGGTCGCCAGCGTCCTCATCGATGAGCAGTTGGAACTGCCCAAGGGCGACCAGCGTAGCCCGGAACATGGCTTGGGCGCGAAGGCCGTGCATCCGGCTCGGCGTGGCAATTGAACGCTCAAGCGATGTGCGGGCCCGCGCAAGGAACTCGTCCAAACGCTCGGTGTCCCGGAGCCCGGCGCCCACAGCCTCCGTTGGGTCAACTGCGGCATACAGCCGCAGCATCTCCAGGTTCTCGGGGTCACGAGGGACCTTCTGGATGGTCACGAGGTAAAGCGTCGCACGCCTGCCGGAGTTGAGGCGCTGCGCGTCTTGTCGGCCGCAACCTGACCCAGGGACGCACTCAGCGACTCCGGTGTGACCGGGGTCCGGCGCCCGGATCAGCGAAGCCCGAGATTTGCGAGCCGATAGCCCATCGCCAGAGCGCTGACGTCGAATAGCTGGGCGAGGTCGCTGGCGGAGCGTTCGCCGTTATCAAATCGGTGAACCAACCCCGTTGGCATGAGCAGCTCAGCGGCGAAGTCGTTGGCTGCTCGCTCGCTGATCCAGTCGTAGCCGGGTGGCGTTCCGTCGCGATCTCCCCGGCCAAGGTCGATGTGGAAGCGTTCATGGTGGCTGAGCAGATAGTGGCCAAGCTCGTGGGCGATCGTAAAGCGCTGACGGACCTGAACCTGGCGACTGTTGACGCCAATGGCTGCCCCGCCGTCTAGTTCGACCACCAGCCCGGACAGGTCGTCCTCGAAGAGATAGGGAAGAACCAGGGCGCCGCAGTCTTCGGCGAGTGCTTTGACATCTATCGGAGGTTCATTGGCTCCGCTCTGCTTCAACAACTCTTGGGCGGCAAGGACCGGGCGTCGAGCGGAGAGTTCGATCGACTTGATCGGCGACGTCCGTTTCTCAACTTCGTCTAGAAAGCCTTGAAGAGCCGAGTCGAGTTCGCCCAGATCAAGCTGGGCCGCGGTTGCGCGCAGGATCGCCCTGATTGGCTGTCGCTCTCTCTCCCCTGGCAGGAAGAAGGCGATGTCCTTTTGCAGCACCTCGCAAAGCTCGAGTAGATCATCGATTCCGGGCGCCCTCTGCCCGGACTCCCAATAGCTGATGGCGGTCTGGGTGCGACCGAGATGTTCAGCGAGGTCCGTCTGGCTCCACTCCATCTGCTGGCGCCCGGCCTTGATGGCCTCCGCGACAGTGCGGGCGGTGTCTTTGATCGGCATCGCTCCTAGTCTCGCCAATATCCTCATAACGCTATGGTATAGTGCCATAACGAAACGAGATAGTCGGTCTTTCGTGCTGCTGGCGCAGGAGTCTACGCGCGGGACCGGCGTGATCGAGAGGAGGCGCCTTGATGGCGACCGAGACCGAGACACCCGACGCGAAGAAGCCCTCGAAGATGTTCGAGATCACGATCGACGGCAAGCCCTACGAGGTCTCCGAAAAGGAGCTGACCGCCGCCCAGATCCTTGGCCTGGCCAGCAAATCGGCCAGCGAGTACTACCTGGTGGAGCTTCGGGGAAAGAAGGAGCGGATCTCCTACAAGGGCAAGCCCGACGAGGAGGTCAAGCTGCACCCCGGAAGCAAGTTCATCACCGTATCCACGGGCGAAACGCCGGTTTCCTGAGACGATGTCGGGCGCCGACTTTCTCCGGGAACTGAATGAACTCGGCTACCGGCCGAGGGATAGAGGCGACGGCTTCATCGAGTTCGAGTACGAGATCGAGGTCGGTCCGCTCGTTGGACGCGATGTCAAGCTCGGATGGGAACTCCCGGACGATTGGCCGCTGACTCCCCCCAGCGGTCCTCGCGTCTCTCCGCGCATCCTGCCGATAAACCCAAGCGGCGAGCTTGGCCACCCACTCGGCGGCGTATCTGAGGCGCCCGCATTTGGTCCGGATTGGGAGTACTGGAGTCGGCCATGCAGAAATTGGGCCCAGACCGACCGCAACGCTGCCGTTTACATGGCGCATATTCGCCGCCTCTTCGACACCTTGCCCCATGACCTCGCATAGCGCGGCCATGACGACCGAAACCCACGAGGCGCTCGAGAAGCACCTCAACCGCGACGACGGGCAAGAGGATCTTTGCTTCGCCCTTTACCGACCGAGCACCGGCGCGACGCGACGAACCGCGGTCATCGATGATCTGGTGTTGCCCAGAGACGGCGAGCGCCGCGTCCGCGGAAACGTTTCCTTCACCGGGGACTACTTTCTGCGAGCTGCCTTCGCAGCGGCCGATGCCGATGCTGGCCTCGCTCTCCTCCACAGTCATCCGCATGGATTTGGCTGGCAGGGGATGAGCCCAGATGACGTCAGTGCAGAGCGGGGTCATGCGGCCCAAGCGCGAGAGATCACCGGGTTGCCGTTTGTGGGGATGACGATGGGTACTGGTGAGGAGAGTTGGAGCGCCAGGGTTTGGCTCAGCGATGCGGCGCGTGCCGTCTTTCGGCGGGACTGTAACTCCGTTCGGGTCGTCGGCGACCAGCTGCGCGTGACCTACAACCCAGAGTTGCGGCCGGTGCCGCCCGCGACGCGAAAGCAGGTGAGAACGGTGTCAGCGTGGGGCGAGCGGGTCCAAGCCGACCTCACCCGCCTGCGTGTCGGGATCGTCGGTGCTGGCAGCGTGGGATCGATGGTCGCGGAGGCCCTTGCACGAACCGGTATCCAGCATCTGGTACTTCTCGACTTCGATCGGGTGAAGCTGCATAACCTCGATCGGCTCCTCCACGCGACAGAGCGTGATGTGCGCCTAGCGCGCTCAAAGGTGGAGGTTCTCTCGCGCGCGCTCAAGCGGAGCGCGACTGCGGCAGATCCGCGAGTCGACGCCCTTGAGTTGAGCCTTGTAGAGGAGGCGGGCTGGCTGGCGGCGCTTGACTGCGACGTGATCTTCTCCTGTGTCGATCGTCCCTGGCCCCGCGCGGCACTCAATCTCCTGGCTTACGCGCACCTGATTCCGGTGGTGGACGGAGGCATCCGTGTCAGAGCCCCTGACGGCAGGCTGCTCGGGGCTGACTGGAAGGCGCACGTCGCCGCCCCCTCCCGTCAATGCCTTGAGTGCGCCAAGCAGTACCTGCCCGAGCACGTGGCAATGGAGCGGGAGGGACGCCTCGATGACCCCGAGTACATAAAGGGCCTTCCAAAGGACAGTCCGCTGCGTGCCAGCGAGAACGTTTTCGCCTTCAGCGCCAATGTCGCTTCGTTGGAGGTTTTGCAACTGCTGTCGATGGTGGTAGCGCCCCAGGGCATCGCTGACATCGGCTCGCAGAACCACCATTTCGTCACTGGGGAACTCGATGTCGACACCCACGCCTGCACCGGGGGTTGCTTCTACTCGGGCCAACTGTTGGCTCGCGGCGATCACACGGACATCGGCGTAATCGGTCCGCATTCTGCGGCGCAGGCGGAGAGAGCCGAGCGCGCTGCCGCCGGTCGGCGCTTGCCAATTCGCGTGGGCCGTCTCCTTGACGATCTGCAATACCGAGCGTTCCAGCGGCTGGTCGCAGCCGCGATACGATGAATTCGATGCCTTCCCGTCGACAACCGGATGCAGTTGCTCGCTGGCTTTCCCATCTCCTGGTGGGGCAGTCGCGGTTTACTTGCTCGGCAGGAAAAGCAGTGCAGGTGGGAAGTTGATGGTCGCTTGTGTGAGCGCCTTCGCCCACGAGGAGCTTGATGCGCCCGTTGCGCAGGTATTCGCCGACCTCGGCCTTTGATCACGTGCGGTGATTGCCGGGGAGGCGAGAGATCCAGATGGCAAGCGGGTAGTCGTTCTGCGGCCACTGTGGGAAGAGAAGTTGCTGCGCGATCATCCGGAGATCGGGCCGCACCTTGCTGATGTACTCCGGGCTGTTGCCGAGCCCAATCATGTTGCCGCTGATCTCGTCTACGAGCAGAGACGCCGCTACTACATGCGGGACGCTGGCCCCAGCCGTTGGCTGCTGGTCGTCGTAAGCTATGAGCAAGAGCCAGCGCGGGTTGTCACCGCGTTCGGCACCAGGAAGGATCCGCCGTCATGGAGCAAGTAGACATCAAGATCGGCCCGCTGGCCTTCGACCGCGCTGATTACGACGCGGAGGCTGATGTGCTCTACCTCCATCGGGGTAAGCCTCAGGAGGGCGAGGGAGAGGAGACCCCCGAGGGGCATGTGATCCGCTACGCACCGGGCACGCAGCGGGTCGTTGGCCTGACCGTGATCGGACCCCGCAGGATCCTCGAGCGCGACGGAAGCCTGGTCGTCACGGTGCCGGAGCCCGTTGCCACCAGCGCGGACGAACTGGCGCCCGCGCTCGCGGCCGTCTGATCAGCCGAACTTTCGCTGACGCGTTTGGGCACCCAGGCCTCACGAGTGCCCAAATCGGCGTATATCCGCGTCACTGTCACGCTCCGCTGAGGTTGGCGGCGACGTCCGGCCCACAGTACTAATCCCCTGCACACAAGCCGATTCCAGCCGCTTCCCCCGATCCCCACCAGAGCGCCTTACAAGCAGGAGGTCACTGGTTCGAGCCCGGTACCGCCCATCGCCGTATTGCTAACGCGACAGCCTCGCGCGGAGCCGTTGCCACCACGACGGCGGCCGGGGCTGAGTGCGGCGCCACTCTTCCTCGATCGGTAGGCGGCCCGCCTTGCGCGCGGCCAGCACGCACTCGGTGTGGGCGTGGCGGCGGCGGGAGGCGTCGCCTTCCGGCGCGATCAGGAAGTGCTCGCTGAGGGCGGGAAGGCGGTTGCCGCAGAGTGGGCAGCGGTAGGTGGCCGGCTTGCGGTTCTGGGCGGGGCGCATCGTCCACCAGCGGACCTGTCGGGGAGCGGAGGTCAACTAGCCTTCCAGCATGACCGAATCGCCTGCCGCCGCCGACCGGCAGGAGACGCCGACGCCCGCGCTGGAGCGGGCGATGGAGATGTTCGCGACGCCTCCCGGATCGGGAGCCGACGTCGCGAAGGGTTACCTCGACCTTCTGGGCGAGGAGGACCCGACCGGCCCTCGCCTCGGGCAGCGGCTGATGTTGAACCGCGAGCTGTCGCGCATCTACCAGCGCCTTTGGCGCCCGCTGGGCGCCCGGCTGCTCCTCGGGTTGGGTGGTCCAAACACCGAGGAGGAGCACCGGATGGCCCTCGAGGCGCTGGCGCTGGAGCCGGGAGACCGGGTGCTCGACGTCGCCTGCGGTCCGGGCAACTTCACCCGTGACTTCGGCTCGGCCGCCGGCGACGGTCTCGCGGTCGGCATCGATGCCTCCGCTTCGATGCTCGCCGTCGCCGTCCGCGACGAGCACCCCGCCAACGTCGCCTACATCCGCGGCGACGCCCGCGAGCTTCCCTTTCGCGACGCGTGCTTCGACGCCGTCAGCTGTTTCGCCGCGCTCTACTTCATCGAGGAGCCGATGCGGGCGCTCGCCGAGATCGTCCGCGTGCTCTCCCCCGGTGGACGGGTGGCCTTGCTGACCAGCTGTGAGCGGGGACCGATGCCGCTCGGGGCGAAGAACGCGGTCTCCCATCGCCTGACCGGGGTGCGGCTCTTCGGTCGCGACGAGCTGACCGACGCCCTCGCCGAGGCGGGCCTGGAGGCGGTCGAGCAACGGGTCGTCGGTCTGGCGCAGTTCGTCAGCGCACGCAAGTCGGCTTGACGCCTGCCGAAACGGGGCGGCGCGACTTTTGGCATGTGGGGGGTATCTTTTAAGACGTAAACGGGGAACAGGGGGCAGGATGCGCAGGAAGGTCTTTCTAGGGGTTGTGCTCGGGTTGCTCGTCATCGCGGCGGCTGCAACGGCGAGCACCTTCAAGCAGCATCTCGTCGTTGGCGATCTGATCCTCGACACCGAAGGCGGCTTCGAACCGGATGCGCTGCCCAAGAACGTCAACGCCCCGATCATCACCCACGGCGGCGGCAAACTCTCGACCGCCTCGGGCGAGCTGCCCCCGATCCTCGACGAATTCGTGCTCGAATTCGACAAGCACGGCGCTCTTGACACCACCGGGCTGCCGGTCTGCACCCAGGGCAAACTGGTCGCGACCGACGTGCCCGCCGCTCGCCGCGCCTGCGGCGACGCGATCGTCGGCAAGGGCTTCGGCAGCGCCGTCGTCAAGTTCCCCGAACAGGGCCCGATCAAGGTCGGCTCGCCGATCACGCTCTTCAACGGGCCGAAGAAGGGCGCCAACGACACGATCATCGCCCACGCCCACCTCGACTACCCGGGTCCGGCGACCTTCATCGTCCCGATCGTGATCGAAAAAATCCACAGGGGGGTCTACGGATATCGGGTCAAGGTCAAGATCCCGAAGATCGCCGGTGGCTACGGTCACCCGATCGCCGGTAACGCCAAAGTCGGCGTCAAATGGTCTTACAAGGGTCAGAAACACAGCTACATCAACGCCCGCTGCGCGACCGGCCACTTCCTCGTCCACGGCGAATTCAACTTCAAAACCGGGCCCGAATACACGCAGAAACAGCAGGAAGAGGTCGGCGACGTCTTCAAGGCCACCTTCCTGCTGCCCTGCAAGGTCCGCAAGTAGCGCCTGGCCGATGACGCTGGGCGGTCCCAGGAGAAGGGTCCTGGCGCTGGTGGCCTGCGGGGTCGCCGTGCTGGCTGTGGCCGGCACCGCGAACGCGGTGAAGGTCACGGTCTCGATCGGCGACGTCGTCGTCCACGCCGAGGGAGGCGTCACCCCCAAGCGCCTGCCGCGCGACCGCTTCGCCCCGGTGGAGATCCACGGCGGCGGCAAGCTCGACACCAAGTCCGGCGCCTACCCGCCGGTGATCGAAGACATCAACCTCGAATTCGACAAGCACGGCTCGGTGGTCACCACCGGCTTGCCGGTCTGCACCGCGGCGAAACTGCAGGCGACCACGGTGCCGGTGGCGCGCCGCAACTGCCCCGGGGCGATCGTCGGCAAGGGCTTCGGCCGCGGCGTGGTCGTCTTCCCCGAACAGGCGCCGATCCCGGTCTCCTCGCCGATCACCCTCTTCAACGGACCGCGGAAGGGCGGCAACCCGACCGTCTTCGCCCACTTCTACACGACGGTTCCCGCCCCGGTCGCGTTCGTGATCCCGATCGTGATCCAGCGGATCCACAAGGGCCGCTACGGCTACCGGACCGAAGCGCACATACCGCCGATCGCCGGCGGCAACGGGATCCCGCTCGAAGGCCACTTGAAGATCGGCAAGCGCTGGACCTACAAGGGCAGGCGTTATAGCTACATCAACGCCGGCTGCGTCGGCGGCCGCCTGCAGGCGCGCGGCGAATTCAACTTCAAGGACGGCACCGAAATCCGGGCGACCTTCCTCGAACCCTGCAGCGTCAGCCGCTGACCCGCAGTCGCGGCGTGCGGGTGCCGCCCCGTCGGCGCTCGGTCTCCGTCACCACGTCGAAGAAGACGTCATTGCGGCCGCGGCGGACCTGGTGGGGGAAGAAGCGGCGGGTGCGGCGGTGCGCCGCGGTCATCGACCGGTAGAGGGCCTCATGGCCCCGGCCCCAGCGGATGCCGAAGATTTCCCGCACCCGCGGCGGCAGCGTTCCCTTGATGACGTGGTTCTGGGCGACGATGTTGCCGCGCGCCGGCGCCGGCACCGGCTGATGGAAGGCGACGAGCGGCGCCATCTCCAGACCGTGGTCGGTCGCCTGCAGGTCGGGCGAGGACATCCGCTCCTCCCACCAGGCGCTGAACTCGCGGTAGCTGCCGGGGACGTCGGAGCGCGGCAATCCGAAGAGCTCGCCGAAGCGGACGTAGTCCTGCCAGAGGTCCTCGCGCTCGGCTTCGTTCAGCGGCCGCACCATCGCCTCGTACATCGCCCGGCCCGAGTCGGCGATCACCGCCAGCGTCCAGAGCATCAGCTCGGGGTCGAAGGCGGAGTAGGGGGTTCCGGCGGGGTGCGTCCCCGCCGCCTCCGGCAGCTCGCCCTTGACCCGCTGGTGTAGGCGCTCGACCACGGCCAGCGCCTCGTCGGCTTCCTCGCGGGTGCCGAGCAGGATCGTCTCCTGGATCTTCGCCGTGCGGGCGAGACGCTGGAAGGGCCGGTCGGCCGAGCGGGTGCTCAGCATCGTGCCGGTGTAGGTGAGCGGCTCCAGCGCCCCGATCAGCAGCGCTCGCTGGCCGTAGAGGAGGCCGACGGCGCGCTCGCCGTGGACCCGGCGCGCCATCGAGCGGCCGGGCGGGAAGTAGTACTGAGAATCCGCGTCGAGGTACGCCACCGGTAGCGAGATGCTACCTCGGCTCGGCGGAGCCGGAGGCCAGCGCGACCGCCCGTTCGAGCGCGCCCACGTCCTCGCCCCGGTGCAGCTCGTGCGCGGCGAAGATCTCGTCGAGCTCCTCGCGGCTCAGCGTCTCGCGCTCGAGCGCGGTGGCGGCGAGGTCGTCGAGGCAGCGCCGGTTGGCGGCGAGCAGCATCCGCGCCCGCCGGTGCGCGTCGCGGGCGAGCATCATCGCCGCCACGTCGACGTCGCGGCGCGTCCTGTCGGAGAGCGCGTAGTCGCCGGTCGGCAGCGCGATCGGCGGCGCCCCTTCGGAGTCGAGCGCGACGCCCATCCCGAACTCGCCGACCATCTGCTTGCAGACCGCGTGCACCCTGGCCAGGTCACCCGAGGCCCCGGAGAAGGAGGTGCCGAAGACCTCCTCCTCCGCGGCCCGCCCGCCGAGCAGCGTCACCACCTCGTTCTGCAGCTTCTCGCGCGACTCCAGGTAGCTGTCCTCCCGCGGCGAGGAGGCGACGAAGCCGAGCGCCGGGCCGCGCGGGATGATGCTGAGGATCTCCGGCGGGTCGCCGTCGACGAGGTGGCGGCAGAGCGCGTGGCCGGCCTCGTGGTAGGCGACGATGCGGCGCTCCTCGGCGCCCAGCCGCCGCGCCTGCTGCGAGCCGACCGACTGGCGCAGCAGCGCCTCGTCGAGGTCCCCGCGCGCCATCTCCTTGCGGCCAGCGCGGCCGGCGATGATCGCGCCCTCGTTGAGCGCGTTGGCCAGCTGCGCGCCGGTCATCCCCGTCGTCTTGCGCGCCACGTCGCGCAGGTCGAGGTCGGGGCCGAGCGGCTTGCCCTTCGCGTGCGAGCGCAGGATCGCCTCGCGGCCGTCGCGGTCGGGTGGGGAGACGAGGACCTGGCGGTCGAAGCGGCCGGGCCGCAGCAGCGCCCGGTCGAGCTTGTCGACGTGGTTGGAGGCGGCGATGACGATCACCGTGCCCGGGTCGCGCTCGAACCCGTCGAGCTCGACCAGCAGCTGGTTGAGCGCCTGCTCGCGCTCGCTCGAGCCGCCGTCGCCGCCTCCACCGCCGCGCGCTCCCCCCACCGCGTCGAGCTCGTCGATGAAGATCACCGCACGGCCCGACTTGCGCGCCTCCTTGAACAGCCGCCGGATCCGGGCGGCACCCCTCCCCACGAACATCTCGACGAAGCTGGAACCGGAGGCGGCGAAGAAGTCGACCCCCGCCTGCGCCGCCACCGCCCGCGCCAGCATCGTCTTGCCCGTCCCCGGCGGGCCGAAGAGCAGCACCCCGCGCGGCGGCTGGGCGCCGAGCGCGGCGAAGCGCTCCGGGTCGCGCAGCCACTCGGCGACGTCCATCAGCTCGTCCTTCGCGGCGTCGACTCCCTGCACCTCGTCCCAGAGGACGGGCGCGGTCTGGCTCGCCTTCACCGTCTCGGGCTTCGTCGTCCCCATCGTCGAGCGCATCAGGCGCATGAAGACGAGCAGCAGGCAGGCCATGAAGAAGACCCCGAAGACGGGGTACCAGTCGAAGAAGAATTCCTGGATGCCGCTGGCTGTGACCGCTTGAATCAAGTTCCCGCCGTTCGGTGGTGGCCGTCAGAAGTAGGCAGGGGAGTGTGGTGGGAAACCCTCCCCACTCCAATCGCATATATGTCCAGAAGAGCCCCGCAGGGCTAAAGCCCCTCGTCGTTCCGGTGCGCCTTTGCCCCCTTATAGGGGGGTAAAGCGCACCGGAAGGCCGCTGGTCAGGCGCGTTCGACCTGCGAGCCGCCGACGATCGCCTCGGCGCCGTCGTCGCCGAAGACGATCCAGGCCTTGTTGCCGCCGTCGTAGTCCGGCGCCCAGAGCTTCAGCGTCGCCGGCCGGCCCCAGACGGTGACCTGCTCCTCGCCGGTCTCCTCCTCGCCGCGCCAGATCCGCACGAAGGGGTTGCCCTCGCGCTCGGCGCCGATCGTCGTCGGCTCGCGGTGGCCGGGGTGGACGACGGTCTCCGGTGGCAGCTCGAGCAGGCGCAGGACCGAGGCGCGCAGGTCGGCGAAGCCGCTCGCGCCCGGCGCCATCGTGCCGCCGACCGTGCCCTTGAAGAGGACGTCGGCGGTGAAGACGTCGCCGCCGTTGACCAGGTAGGCGACGTGGCCGGCGGCGTGACCGGGGGTCGAGATCGCCTCGATCTCCAGGCCGCCCGTCGTCAGCTTCTCGCCGTCGCCGATCGTCACCTCGACCTCCTCGTCCATCTCCGCCGCGGCCTCGGCGTGGGCGACCATCGGCACGCCGCCGAGCCGCTCGCGCGCCGCTGCCAGGCCGGCCACGTGGTCGAGGTGCGGGTGGGTGACGAGGACGTGCGTGATCTCGATCCCGTCGCGCTCGGCGCGGTCGAGCAGCGGGCCGAGGTCGTCGTTGCCGTCGATCAGCACCCCCGTGCCGCCCGCCTCGTCGGCGACCAGGTAGGCGTTTGAGAGCCACTGCGGGTTCTCGGTCCTCTCGACGATCACGGGGGAAGTATTACCCGTAGGGCCGGTAGAGCATCCGCTCGCCGAGCAGCCCGGTGACCGTGGCGAAGCGGTAGCCCCGGGCGCGCAGGGTGTCGATGATCCCCGGCAGCGCCGCCAGGGTGCCGGAGCGGTCGCCGCCGCCGTCGTGCATGAGCACGATCGAGCCCGGCCGCGCCGCGCCAACGACGCGGCTGTAGACGGCGGCGCCGCCCGGGTTCGTCCAGTCGGCCGGGTCCACGTCCCAGGTGACGGTGCGCATCCCGTCAGCGGCGGCGGCGGCGATCACCGACGAGTCGACCGCGCCGCCGGGCGGACGGAAGAGGCAGGGGCGGAAGTGGGTGGCCGACTCGATCAGCGAGGTCGTCGGCGAGATGTCCGCGTAGCCGGGGAATTCGGTGTGGTGGCTCGTGTGGTTGCCGATCTCGTCGCCTTCGCGCAGGATGCGGCGCATGGTCGCCTCGCGCCCGCCAATCTCCTGGCCGATCTCGAAGAAAGTGCCGGGGACGCCCTCGCGGCGCAGGACGTCGAGGAAGCCGGGCGTGTAGTCGCTCGGCCCGTCGTCGAAAGTGAGGGCGACGACCTTGCGCTCGCGCGGCCCGTTGGTGACGAGCCCGGCGCCGCCCCCCGTGCATCCCACCGCCCGCACCGGCCGCAGGCGGAAGCGGCGCTCGCCCCGCGCCGGCAGGTCTTCCTCGCAGCGCCTCGCGCGTCGACAGCCGGAGCTGACGACGACGCGCCAGCGGTAGCGGTGGGGGCGCAGGCCGGCGTCGGCAGGCAGCAGCGAGAGGACGAGCTCGTCGGGGTCGGGCCGCTTCAGGCGCACCGCGATCGTCTTCGCGTCGGCTACCTCCCCGCCCGAGTTGAGCAGCTCGAGCCCGGCGCGTCGGTGGGCGTGCGGTTCGCCGCCGAGGCAGAGCCGTCGGCTGCCACCCCGGCCTTGGCGGCGCAGCTCGAGGCAGAGGGAGCGGGACGCGACCCCGCTGGGACGCCGCTCCAGGCGCTTGATCGCGACCGGCTCGGAGGTGCGCACGGTGAAGATCAGGCGCTGCCCGGCCTGCGAGAGGCTCGCGTCGAGCAGGCGGGGAGGGACGGCGCCAGCGCTTGCCGGGGCCAGCGTGGCGGCGGCGGCGACAAGGAGCGCGGTGCACGTGAGCTTGCGCGAAGAGCCCATTGGGCAGATATTGGCGGGCCATTTCCGGTACATGTGCGTCGGTTGATTTTCGCCACCCTCACCGTCGTTCCCGCTAACGTGTTTTCAGTCGCCGTTCCTCCCAAACGCACCGCGGCTTCATGGTTTCGCCCGGCGCTGGTGGCGGCTTTCCTCGCAATGGCGCTCTTCGCGTACATGCCCAACGCTGCCTGTGCGGCTCCCGGTGGAGCCGACCCGCTTCCCGAGGGTGTGGGCGAAACCGAATCGGGCGTGGGGTCCGAAGAACGCACGCCGTTCGACCGGGCGGGCATGTGGATCTGGTATGTCGACCGTTCCGAGGGCGGCAGCGTGCTGGGCATCATCGCCCGCGCCAGGCGCGCCGGGATCGGCACGCTCTACGTCAAGGCCGGCGACGGCGGCGACTCCTGGAGCCAGTTCAACTCGCTCCTCGTCGACGACCTGCACCGCGGCGGACTCGACGTCTGCGCCTGGCAGTTCGTCTACGGCGAGCGTCCCGTCGCCGAGGCCAGGGTCGGCGCCACGGCCGTGCGCGACGGCGCCGACTGCCTGGCGATCGACGCCGAGGCGAGCTACGAGGGCCGTTACGTCGCCGCCGACACCTACGTCCGTTCCCTGCGCGCCCGCATCGGCGACGCCTTCCCGCTCTCGCTCGCCGGCTTTCCCTACGTCGACTACCACCCGGCGTTCCCTTATTCAGTCTTCTTCGGACCGGGCGGCGCCACCGTCGACCAGCCGCAGATGTACTGGCGGGCGATCGGCACCTCGGTGCGCGCGGTCTACGAGCACACCTACCTCTTCAACCGGCTCTGGGGCCACCCGATCTACCCGCTCGGCCAGACCTACATGGGCCCGAGCCGGCGCGAGCTGATCGGCTTCCGCCGCTACGCCGACAGCTACGGCGGGCGGCCGCCGAGCTGGTGGGACTGGCAGGAGACGAGCCAGGCCGGCTGGGCCGCCCTGGGCGCGAGCACCGCCGGGCCGATCGGCGGCTACAGCCCGATCGCGAGCCAGCCGCTGCTGCGGCGCGGCAGTCGCGGTGACCTCGTCGTCTGGGCCCAGCAGCATCTGGCCGGCGCCGGGGAGAGCCTGCCGCTCACCGGCTTCTTCGGCCCGCGCACCGCCGCCGCCGTGCGCTCCTTCCAGCTCTCGCGGGGCCTGCCGGTCGACGGCACGGTCGGGACGAACACCTGGCCGGCCCTGCTCGAAACCACGCCGGTGCGGCCGCGTTGGTCGGCGCGCCGGGCGAGGACGCGTGCCCACGGAGGCGCGCGCAGCGCCCGCCCGGTGCCGGCCAGCCGTCCCCTCTCGGCCTCGCTCCCCGCCCACGCCTACGAGATACGCCCCGGTCCCGCCCCGTGAGCCGGCGCCCGGCGGGGGCGCTTGCGGGCATAGCCATTGTCTTCCTCCTCACCGCTCTCGGCGGAGCGGCTGCTGGCCGTCCCGTCCCCGCGGGCGTGCTCGAGGTGCCGCGACCGGCGGCGCCGATGCACGACGTCGTACGGGGCGCGCCGGGCGCTGCGGCGGCGCGGATCTCGGCTACTGCGTCGTCGCAGCGCTATCCGGTCGGCGACGGCAGCGAAGCGACGATCGAGGTCTCGGTCACCGCCGCCTGTATGGATCTCTGCACGGCGGCCGAACCGCAGCGGATCGCCAGCTTCGTCGGCACCCTGCCGCACGGCTATGAGATCGGGTTGCTCGAGGTGCAGCTCGACACTCCCTTCCAACTGGAGCTCGACTGCGGCTACGGGGCGGAGGCCTGCTACTACAGCGGCGAGGACCGGATCGTCCTCAGCGGCGACGAAGAAGTGGACCGCGACGGCGCCACCCGCGACTTCGTCCTCGCCCACGAGTACGGGCACCACGTCGCCCAGCACCGCGATCTGCCGTCCCCTTTCTCGGGCGCGATCGACTGGGGGACGGAGCGCTGGGCGAGCGTCGAGGGCGTCTGCCAGGGTAGGCGCCTCGGCAAGCTCTTCCCGGGCGACGAGGGCGATCACTACTACGAGGACCCCGGCGAGGCCTTCGCCGAGACCTTCGCCCACCTCCGCTTCCCCGAAATGGTTGTCCGCTGGCGCTACCTGGGGGCGCTGCGGCCGACCGCCGCCTCCTTGCGGGCGGTCGAAGAAGACTCTCTTTCGCCCTGGCAGGGGCGGACCGGCCTCGTCCTGTCCGGGCGCGTGCCAGCCAGGGGGGAGGGCGCAGCCGTCGAGTCGATCCTGACCCCGCTCGACGGAACGGTGACCCTGCGCCCGATCGGCCTGCACAGGCGCGGCTACGAGCTAGCCCTCCGTAGCCGCGCCGGCAGGCTCCTGCGCGACTTCCGTCCCCGCGCGAGCGTCGCCCAGACCGACTTCACCGTTTGCGGCCAGTCCCGCCTCCGCCTCGAGCTCCGCTCCCGCAGCGCCCGCCCGACCCCCTTCAAGCTCCAAATCCAACGACCCTGAGATAATGCCCGCCGGGCGCCAGTCGCCCATCCCCTGGGGGCGTAGCTCAGCTGGTTAGAGCGCCGGCCTGTCACGCCGGAGGTCGCGGGTTCGAGTCCCGTCGCTCCCGTGTCTCGAAGTGCCTGCATTTGAGCGTGGGTTTGGGCCGATTTTCGGACCCCGTTTCAACCCCGCTCAAAAACCCCAAACTGCGTTTGTGCCCATTTGTGCCCAAAAGGGACCCCTTCGCAGCCAGGCGTGACTTCATGCGCTACCCCGCAGGCCGGATTCGCGTACAGACAGCGGTGACATTAAGGTACGGTCAAGATGCTGACCTTCGAGGAGGCGCTGGATCGTTCAGCGGAGATCCACAAAAAGAGGCACGTTCTCCTTGGCAATGGCTTCAGCATCGCGTGTCGTCCAGATTGCTTTACCTATGGCCGGCTTCTTGATGACGCTGACCTCAGCGCTCTCTCTGTCGATGGTCCCGCCCTCTTCGCGGCTGAGGAAACCACTGATTTTGAGGAGATAATCAACTCTCTCCGAGTAGCCGCGCGGATGGTGTCGTTCTACAGGGGCGTCGACCCTGACCTTGCAGCGAGATTCTTGGAGGACGCAGAGCGCGTGAAGACTGCATTGGCGGACACGCTTGCGCGCAAACACCCCGACAACGTTGGCGAGATCGAGCCATCGGAGTATCAACAGGCACGGAGCTTCTTGTCGAATTTCGGCCACATCTTCACTGTCAATTACGACCTTCTGCTCTATTGGGCGCTCATGCAGGAGATGGAGCCGGAGATCAAGTCAGACGACGGATTCCGCGAGGATTACGACGAGCCCGAGGCAGAGTGGGTTAGTTGGGATAGCTATACCGGCGGTGGGTACGGGCAGAACATCTATTTCCTCCACGGCGGTCTCCACCTGTTCGAAGGAGGGACCGTCTTGAAAAAGTTGACCTTCTCGCGCACCGGCCTAGCTCTGATCGACCAAATTCGAGACGCTCTCGATACCGAGTCCTATCCCCTCGTTATTACCGAGGGCGCGAGCCTAGAAAAGCTCGCGCGGATACGCAGCAACGACTACCTCTCAAGGGGCCTTCGTTCTCTTACTGCCTGCCAAGGGTCCCTTTTTGTTCATGGCCACTCGCTTGCCGAGAACGACCGTCACGTTTTCCGCGCAGTCGTTGAGGGCAAATTCAAAGCCCTATTCGTCAGCATCCATGGCGATCCTGACGATGCCGGGAACCGTGAAATACAAGAACGGGCAGTGCGGCTTGCGGAGGAACGCCCGCCGAAAAAGGAGTTGGAGGTTGACTTCTATGACTCCGATTCAGCCTCGGTCTGGTCTTGAGCCGAATCCGATCGCTCGCTCAGCTCCATTCTCCAGTCAGCGTCGCCAAGCAACCCGCCGAGCCGGGTTCGGGGCTTCATCCCGATTACGTCGGTGTAGACGCGCAGGGTCATGCGCGGGTCGCGGTGCCCCATCTGCGCGGCGGTGATCGCCGGGTGCTCGCCAAGCTCGGCGCGCAGCGCCGCGTAGGTCCGGCGCAGCGAGTGGAAGGTGACGCCTTTGGGAATCGGCGGTCGATCTTCTTCGGCAAGCCGCTCGTTGGCCAGCTCGACGGCGGCGTAGAGGATGCGCGTGCGGACGGCGTTGCGCTCGCGCGGCTGCTCCCGGATGCGACCGGGGAAGACGAAGTCGGCGGGTTTGCGCCACGCTGCGGCTCGCTTGTGCTCGCGCAGGAGCTGCACAAGCTCCGGTTCGAGGACGACCTGGCGGACCCCGGCGGCGGTCTTTGACGCGGCGACGGTGAGGACGCCTTCGCGCAGGTCGAGGTCGCGCCAGCGCAGATTGACCAACTCCGAGATTCGGAGCCCTCCGGCCATGATCGCGGTCGCGATCAGCGTCCGGTGCTCGCCCGCCTGGGTGCGTTGCGAGGTGACTGTCGATCTTGCAGTGCAGGCACCGCTGAACACCGCCTCCTCGATCAGGGTGGGTCATTAGAATCAACTCGCTCGTCCCCGATGAAGCAACTATCTGGAGTTTCCTATATAAGACCGCCCATGACCCAATGGGGGGAGCTATTCGATGGCTTCGTTGACGCGGCTCTCTACACCGGAGACGAGGCTGTCAGCCGTGAAGAGATCCTCGGATGCCTGAACGCGGGAACACTTGTTCCTGGCCGGTACATGTATTCGAGCGACCTTGGCGCTAAGAACTGGATTCGGCTGTGTGGCGACAGCATGTACAGACACCACCGTGAGACCGTTGAATTCTGGGCAAATTCGGCCGGCAACGAAATAGCTACGTTGGTCCTAGATACCCTTGGGCGAGACGACCTCGACTATATTAGCCTGGGCCCTGGCGACGGCGAGAAGGATGCCGAGCTAATTAACCATTGGCTTGATCACTCTGCCACAACGGATGTCTTTTATTACCCGTACGATATCAGCCGCTTGCTCATCGCAAAGGCTGTTGAGACTGTCTGCGATAGTGCTCCAAAACGTTCAACAGACAGACTCCGGATTAAGGCGGTACTGGCCGACTTCAATCATTTGAAGGCGGTTAGCCAGGTATTTAAACATCGTGAGAGCCCCAATGTGGTAGCGCTACTCGGCAGTCTTGGAAATCTTGGCGACGAGCGCAAGTTCCTTCAACGGCTCAAGTCCCAAATGACGAAGGAAGATCTTCTAATTCTTGAGGTGCGGCTGCGCCCGGATGATGACGAGGACCATGAGCTCATGGAGCTCAAAGATGGGGACGCTGCGCTCCGCTTTGATTTTGGAGCCATCGAGAGTTTTCTTGGATTGAAATTTAGCCGCGACCTAATGACTATTAGGCGCGAGGCTAATGTTAGTTCTATTTCAGAAACCCTGACTACAGTTGTTGGTTGTCAAAACCTCTCATATTACGAGCACAAGTATCCTGAGGCTAGACTGATGTACATTCATCAGTATAATGAAGGCACCTTTATTAAGGCTCTGGAAAAGAGCGGCTTCAAGGTGCTAACGAGTATGCGACGCGGTAAAAGCGAAAACTTTCTAGTGTGTCTCGCACAGCGGAAGCGTTAGAGTAACTGTAGCGACTTCTAATCGAGTTGTTCCAAGGCCCCGAGTATACGAGAGCCTGAGTCGGCAATGTCACAAGCGACATCCGCTGGCACGTACTCGCCGTGGATTGCGCGATTGGCAAGAACGAGAACCTCTCCTAGGGGTCCGGCTATCTCGGCTGGAAGGACATCCTTTTGGCGAAGTTGATTCGCCATGACGCCCAATGACAGTCGATGATGTGCCTCGTCTGGGAAATGAACCGAGTAGATCCGTCGCAGTTCCTTCTCTATCTCGATCCGAAGTTGGGCCAAACCCAATGGTGGATCTCGATCAATTAGCTCTTGGAGCGTTGGTGAATTCGTGGCCGAGTCTTGGGTCTGCGGTGGCAGCTCGGCGGTTGCGACTTGCAGTTGGCGCGCCTCTGCCGGACCAATCTCAGCTTCCATTCCACCCGCGCTAAACCTACGGATATATGGTGCAAGTGGCACGAGAAGAAGAAGGACAAGAAGCCCAATTGTAGTTGTGTCGATCTGCACTCCATGAAGCCCAATGGTATGAAAAACTATTAGAGTTATAATTCCAATTGGCACAAGTACGTATATCGACTTCGAAAGCCACGAAGGGATAGCAGCCCGGGGAGGCCCTGCGCTGCTTTTGTCTGGCCTAGTGCTCATGAGCGAGTCGCCTTCTTAACAGGTTACGCATAGTTCGGTAAGGGTGTCATTGGGTTGTGCCTAGGTATCCTGTCTACGGACGTTGTGCACGCGGTCGACATGCGTCCGCCCTCCGAGTGAGCTGTGAACCGGTGCGATGGGTGGAGGAGTGCGCTGGCCTGTAACGCGAAGTAGGCGCTCAGAGCGTACAAGTGAGGCTAGTTCTTCTGAAGTGCGTTCCTTTCTAGACAATACGGCTGGACCTGCTGAAACATTCTCGTCATAGTCGTATCCAACCCAAACACCAATGAGGACATCTCTCGAAAGCAACCGTGGGTAGGTAAAGGTTGCTGGAAGCTCAGTTGCATCTTGGTTAATGAGGTGCAGGCGCATGACACTTTGACGAATCGCACCGGTGACTCTGTAGCCTCGACTTAGCGTGAGCCTCCCTTGACTAGTGCCCTTCAGGTGCCCAAAATTTGTGATCCGAATTGACAGAGTAGCTTGCGACCAAAATTGGGCTGGATTTTGCTTGGAGTCGGTGGTCAAATTATATTCGAACCACTGCCCCTCTAGGTAGCGATAACGCCGCGCATGTGTAGCGAGGTAACGCAAATCGTCCAAGTGAGACAGGGCTAGAACTAGAAGCCCTGCCAGAAATGATGACACCGCTCCAAGCAAGAAAGCGTCTAGCATGTCGAGAAGCCTAGCTAAGAAATGGCCGGCAAGGCGCGGTCGGATATCCTTTGGTCAAAGGGCGGGTTGACACGTAAATGTCAGGTCGCCGTTATTGAAGCCATTAAATGGTCGCGGCATCAGCAAGAACCAGGATTGACTAGCTACTAACGACGAGCTTAATCAAATGGAGAGGCCCAATCGTCCTTGCCAAGCAACCCGCCGAGTCGGGTCCGGGGCTTCATCCCGGTTACGTCGGTGTAGACGCGGAGGGTCATGCGCGGGTCGCGGTGGCCCATCTGCGCGGCGGTGATCGCTGGGTGCTCGCCAAGCTCGGCGCGCAGGGCCGCGTAGGTCCGGCGCAGCGAGTGGAAGGTGACGCCATCGGGGATCGGCGGCCGGTCTTCTGCGGCGAGCCGTTCGTTGGCTCGCTCGACGGCAGCGTAGAGGATACGAGTGCGGACGGTGTTGCGCTCGCGCGGCTGCTCCCGTATGCGACCGGCGAATACGAAGTCGGCGGGCTTCTTCCACTCGGCGGCGCGCTTGTGCTCGCGCAGGAGCTGCACCAGCTCGGGTTCGAGGACGACCTGGCGGACCCCGGCGGCAGTCTTTGACGCGGCGACGGTGAGGATGCCTTCGCGCAGGTCAAGATCGCGCCAGCGCAGGTTGACCAGCTCCGAGATACGGAGTCCCCCCGCCATGATCGCCGTCGCGATCAGCGTCCGGTGCTCGCCCGCCTCCTGAAGGAGCACCTGCACTTGCGGGCCGGTGAGCCGGACGCGCTTCGGCTCGGCCTCCTTCAACTTCTCGACCTTGGTCTTGACCGGGTTGTTCGCGATCAGCTCGTAGCGGAGCGCCGCGTCGAGAATCTGCCCGAGCCGCGTCAGCGTCTTGTTGATCGTTCGGTTTGAAAGCGGGCGCTCGACCAGGCCCTCCTCCCGTTCGCGAACCTTGGCCGCCTTGTAGCGGTCCACTTCCTGCGCGGTGATCTCCGAGAGTCGGTGATCCTTGAAGAAGGGCAGCAGGTGATGGCTGAGCGCGAGTTCGTAGTCCTCGGCGGTGCGCGCCGCGAACTCGTGGCGGCGGGACTCAAGCCACTCTGAGGCGAACTCGTGGAAGGTCGGCTCCGGCGGCGGCTCGCGCGATTCGCTTCGCTCGGAAGGCGTCCAGATTCCCCGCCGCACGTCGGCGAGGACGTTCGCCAGTTCTTCGTCAGCCTTCGCGTGCGTCCAACCCTCGGCGGCGGTGCCGAGGGTCACGTAGCGGCGCTTGCCGTAGGCGCGGAAGCGCAGGGCGAAGGTGCGGCCACCCGCCCCGTCGCGCTCGACCACTTGCCCTGTCGCCTTGCGTGCCATCCCTACCTAAGCGCCTGGGGGAGGGCTCTCCTCCCCTTGCTCTCGGATCGGCAGCAACCGAACGTCGCTCGCCGATCGACGCGGTGGCTGGCCCGCCCGCTTACCTGAGCGGGCGGGCAGGTCAGCCACCGGTTTGCCGTCAACCCTCCGCAGCACCCGCGCCGCGACTTCGGGGTCGAACCGAAGCCGTGGTTTCGTCCCGTTGCCGAGCTTGACCGCGCCCAGCTCGATAGCGTGGGTGTAGACCCAGGAGCGCTCGATCCCGAAGCGACGGGCCAACTCGGCCGCGTCGACCAACTCGTGCCCTCCGAGCCCTCGCCGTTCCAGAAGCGCGACGACTCGGCGGGCGATTTCCTCGACCGTCTGAGAGTCGAGCTTGATTCGTGGCGATGCCATTTGCTTCTAATGTCCGCCGGAGGGCGAACATGCCCCGCGAAATTGACCAACTCGAACGTATGTTCGGGTTCATAATGTGTCGCCTGTTTGGGGTTTCGGACTCGGCATTGGCCGGGACAAAAACCGAAGGCGATTCGGCCCTTTTGGGCACAAGCTTTTTTCGTTGGCGGAGAGGGCGACAAGGTTGCTGCTGGGTGCTTGATCCTTTGCAGTAGCTCTTGAGTTGGGAGATTCCGGCGGGCCGGGGCAGGGTGCCCCCTTCGGGACCCCTCCCTGTGGCTGTAGCCCCGACCCGCCAAAATCTCCCCACCCGCTCCGCCTACGCCCCGTCCTCGCAGATGATCGTAAGGAAGCGGAGCGCCGCCGGAGACGGCATGGCAAGCGCGCTCGGGCGATGCAGCAGCCCGACGCCCGTCAGGTCCGTCAAGGCGCGCACGATCGCGTCGCTCTCTCCGAACTCCGCCGCCCCGCTCGTTATCTCGCGAATGAGATCGTCGGTCGTAAGCAGCGTCGGATGCCGGCGGAGGACGTGGATCAGGACGACGCCCTGATAGCGGAGGTCTTCTGCGGCGGTGGGCGGGACGTTCTCATCGCCCGTCCCTTTAGGCTGGTCATGCATCGGAAGGCCTGTCCTTTCGGTGCCACGCCCCCGGCTGTTCACGCAGCGCGGGGGCACTTTTTAATCGGAGCGCGTAGGCTAGCACGCGCTAGTGGTTAACCGCAAGTTGATATCAAGCTGGCGATAGCCACACGTGTTTGAGAGCGTGCCTGACGCATGGGGCGACCAGACGAGCCACAGCCAGCCCTCGGCAAGGCCATACGACAGCTCCGCGAAAAGCGCGGAGTCACGCAGGAAGCGCTCGCCTACGAGGCGGGCGTCACGGTCGGCACCCTCTCGCTGATCGAGCGCGGCAAGTCTAACCCCGCCTGGGGCACAGTGAAGGCAATTGCCGCAGCCCTTGGGGTGTCTCTAGTGGATCTAACGAAATCTGAACAAGAGAACGAGAAATCAGGACGGCCGGTCTAATGGACGCAACTGTTGTGGTGGCAATTGCGGGTCTGATGGGAACGGGTGGTGGTGCCGTCTTGTCCTATAGGGCGGGAGTGACCACAGCACGAGAGGAGACGGAGCGACTGCGTGAGCAGCACCGAGAGGAGGAGCGTCGCAACCGGCAAGGCACCTACCATCAGTTCGTTGCGCTCGTGAACGAGTTGATATGGGCGGATCGCAAGGAGATTCGCCCACTTCTTGAGCGCTGGTACTTCATCAGCGCTGGCATCTCCCTCTTTGGCGCACCAGCAGTAGTCGAAAAGATGCGGCCGATGTCGAATGTACTGGCCGAAGGTGCCAAGAAGACGGACGATGCGTGGCGCGAGCGAACCATTGCCGCTGCGCGTGAGGTCGTTGCGGCTATGCGGGAGGACATCGGAGTTGCCCCCGTTACGAATTTGGACTAGACGCTCTCGAAGCCGCCCTGCTCCTGCCTAACGCGCTCGGCGGCTTCGGCTTGGATTTTCTCCGGGAGGGTCTGCTGCTCGATGAGCCCCTCAAGCCAACCTCCAAGCTGATCAAGAAGTCTTTGAGCGTTTGTCCCGGCCGTAGTTGCTTCGGTGTGCCATCGAATGAGTCCAGGTCCGCCCGTTGGGTCGCCCTGCATCGAATACTCGGAGATCTCGGGGAAGAGATCATTGAACTCCGGCTCCAGATCGCTACCGGCGACCAAATCGAAGACCTGGGATCGCATTCGTCGGTACCCCTCGGTCAGGCTAGGGGCATCAGTCGGCTCGACTTTCCCCTTCTTGCCGATAGCGGAAATGGAATTTTGAAGCCGCAGAAGTCGGCCTATGTCGGGGAGGCCCATTGCCTGCGATCCTATTGCTGAGTCCTCTCTACAAACGTTGATGGGCGATTCCATAAACCGAAAGGGCGTTCGACGTTGGAGGATGATGGCGAACGCCGAAGGCAAGGTAGTCGAGTCGTGGCCCATCGTCGGCGATAACGAACTTGAAAACCATGCCGAAGTGACCAGCGGGCGGCGGCAGATAGACCTTGAGGCATTGGGGAAGTTCGGTGCCGTCGCGGTGCTCCGGGTCGCAGGGCCGTAGCTCAGCAAAGGGGATGCCGTCCGCTTCGTATCGGCGTCTCGCCGCTTCGGCCGCGTCGCGGCCAGCCGGTGTCGTCCGCGCCATGTCCTCCCGGAAGGCGTCGGCATCGAAGCGAGCCGCGAAGCGCAGCTCGCTGGTCAACGGCTACCCCTCGCCGTCGGGGGGGAGCATGTGGGAGCCGTGCTCCGCCAGGAAGTCTTGCCACTCCTCTTTGGTGGCGTCGCGAGCGCCAGAGCGCTCCTTGATGGCCTTCCAGGAGGTATCGGGCACGAGGGTGAGCGACCCGTCCGGGCGCTCGTCGGTGACGATGTACTCGCCGACCCGATCACCACTGAGCCGGACGTGGGCGTGCAACTCCATGCCTCGAATCTTGACAAACCGCAAGCCGGGAGTCGAGCGGGCGATGCTGGGTGACGGCGGGCATTCATGCTCTCCTAATTTACGACGCAGGGGCACCCCCGCTCCTTTACCTGTGATTTTCCGCTCTGGAAAGCGATTTAGCAGGGAGTGCCGCCATTGCTGACGCCTGGTGCTGGCAACGCTTGGAGAATGCTCGGCGGTAGGCGAGTGCTGGCATCCCAAACCTCGATGGCGACGAGCTGGCGGCTGGTGCGGTCGTAATCGCGGAGCCCATCGGCGGTGCGCTCGCTGACGACGTCGTCCGACTCGCCGGCTGGGAACCAGGCGATGTCGGCGTCTGGGTCGTAGTAGGCGAACATGCTCAGTCGGGCTCCGAAGTTGATGGAGCCGAGCGGCTCCCACTCGGGGATGGGTGCCGCAAAGCCCGCTTCGATTTCGTCGCTCTCGGCGCGATAGGCGGCGAGCTCTTTGGGGTCGCTGGCGATCTTCTCGAAACCGGCCTCGATCTCATCCAACATCGCTTGCTCGTCAGCGGCGTTAGCGAGGCCAACTCTTGACGGCGTAGTCACGGGCAGAAAGGATAGTCTGCTGACGACAAAACGTTGATTCCGGGCGGTGCACGTCGGTGGAAATCGCCCCCTTTCGGACCATCGTGTTTTGGGCGCCAGTGCCCAAAAGCACTGAAATCGACCGCTAATTGCGGCTATTTCTCGCTCGGATCAGTGCTCACTACCGACCCCTCGGATGCCGCTCTAGAAAGCCAAATCCGGCCGATTTTCGGGCCGTTCTCGGGGCTCCTGTCACGCCGGAGGTCGCGGCACGACGCCCTTCGACGGCTCGTTCTTCATTGCGACCGGCCACGCAATCTGCAAAAAGGGAGAAAGAGTTATCTCAGGCGGCGTGCGTCAGACCGGCGGCTCGGCGACCAATATCCAGCACATCTGGCTAGTCGAAACGGGGCCGGTTCCCAACAAGCGAGGCTGGTACGTGTCGATGAACTCCGACCTCGGCGGCGCCGCACGTAAAGACTTCCTGGTGGTCGCCAACTGCGAACGGAAGTAGCTTCAGCTATGGGGTTTGAAGTTGTCGAGAATTCGCAGCGCGTCTGCACGCCATTTTGAGTTGACAGCCGCACGATGCATCCAGACCTGTGCCTGCAAGGCATGGTGGCCCTGACGGTAGTCGAACTTGTAGCTCGGGCCAGCACACTCAAAGGAAGCGTAGACAGCATCGTGGTAGCTGAATCGGTTTGGCCTCGGAGGAAGCTTTGGCACCCGAACCTTCTTGCCCCTCGCGTCCGTCGGTGGGTACTCGATTACCTGCAAGAGAACTCCGTCGCGCGGCATCTGGCTGAGCGCAGCCCGAGGAATGCACGACTCCGGGCGGTGGCGAAATGTGACCGGGTAGGTCGACGCGGCAAAGGCTTGTGTCGGGTAGATGACACTGGTGATCGGCTCGCGTATCTCGTGCCAGCCCGCCGGCAACACGGCCGCAGTGTGGTAAGCGCTCGGTTCCGGGGAGGAATCGCCTGCACAACCTACAAACCCGAAGACTGCCGCCGTCGACACCAGACCGAGAGCAGCGGCCATGCCGCGCGACTTCCACGTTCGCATCCACCGTATTAGCCGCACCGGCTTACCCCCATCCCGGGCTTAGAAAGACACGCGGGAAGAGGGCGGTGGCGCGGCGGCCGTTCGCATAGCGAACCTGCAACTCGACCGGGACGTAAATGGGCGGATAACCGGCCCAGAACCCGCGGGCACGATGATCGCCCCGTGGTTGAAAGGAACTCCCCGGACGACCGATCCCAACTTGAGAGAGAGTCCCAACCCAGTCGTAACGGGGGACACCATTGTGCATCCCGGGCGTGCGTAGACGCAGACGCCTGCCGCCCATCACCGCTATCACCCGGCTTGCCGCGTGATTGAAGACCACGTCAATCCCGACGCGGTCGCAGCCGATACGGTTGGCGCGCCGGCAGCGCACACCGAGGTAGGGACCATAGGTGACTCCCAACTTTCTGACCGCTCCGCCCGCCAGCTTCCCTTTCGCCAGGCCGCGCGACGCTTCGACCAGCTCCGGTACGTAGAAGCGATGGCCGCACCTCGCGCCGAGCGGAAGGGCAAGATCGTTCAGCGCCTGGGCGGCGAACCCCTGCCCCCCAGGGCGGCGGTAAACCTGGATCAGTCGGATCAGCGTCGCCCGGTCAAGCACCCGACGCAGCTGGCCCAAGAGACATTCTTCATACCTCGGCCCGCCGATGCCCGTTCCCTCGGCGAAGTCTCTGGCGGCGCCGTGGATCACTGCCGCGCGGATACCCTCGAAGCCTTCGCCTTCCCTCACAGAGAGGGCGGATTGGTGCGAGCCGACCGATTCCTGTCCGTTGCGAGTCGAGTCGCCGTCAGTAGAAGCCGAGCCACAACCGATCGCAATTAGCCCGGTGGCCACAACCAGAAGAAGAACCGACTTGTGCATTCTGAGCGATGCCATCGGAACCAATACGGCGCCGGGTTGCCAAGAGGTCCATTCGGGTCAGGGCGTGCAGCACCAGCCGGCGACCGTGGGAAAACGGCCTGGCTGTGGACTGCCTGACGAGAACTGTGAAGCGACATTGGCGACTGCGTGAAGCCGTGGCGTCGCGCTCGCCGGATTGATAAACAGCCACTGGTCGGCCCGCGGCCAGGGCAGCAAAAGCCAATCCCCATCAGGCGACCACTCGGGTGTAGCGAAACTACCGGGGCCAGTAAAGAGGGGACGAGGGGAGCGGTCGCGGCCGAGCAACAACACCTTGCTGGTATGCCCAATATGGAGGACAACCGCAATTCGGCGGCTGTCGCGGGCGGCCGCCGAAGAAATCAGTGACCCCTGTGGTGCCGTCCACTCCCACACCAGCCGCCCGCCGGGACTGTAGAGCTGCAGGGTGTCGGCACGCGCGACGAAAAGGAGTCCCGAAGTCCACTGCAAGGAAACCGGCCCAGCTCCGGGTCGGGTTTGGAACACGACCGCGCGGGTGTCGGAGTTCATCACTTTGACGACGCCGTCCGGCGTGGCGAGAAAGGCGATCAGGTGAGCTGGCCCAGACTTCCACGCTGGAGCCATCAACGGCACATTGTGCGCCAGCAGCCGATCGTCTTCGCTGTTGCCGTTTACGACTCGAAGCGGGCAGGGGCATCCCCGCAGGCTCCGCCCTTCGAGGTAGGCGATCCGATAGCCGTCAGGCCCATTCCAACGCGCGAGCCGCGGCAGTCCGGGACGTGTGATCGTCCAACGAGCGGCCCCATCGGGTTCAACTGCTGCCAGTTCGTGACTTCGCGTTGCGACCACAAAGAGTCCGTGCGGCGACCAGCTGGCCTCCCAGAAGTCGCCGAGCAGTCGCTTGGACCCATCCGGGTGGACTATCCACGGACCCTCTTGGGATTGGACGAGCAGTGCACCGCTGCCAGGCAGCGCGCTCAGCGCTGGCTTTGCCCGCTCTACGCCAGGATTGACGCGATCGGCAACCCAGTGGCGAACCGAGGCCCCCGCCGGGCTGACGATCAAGGCAATCAAGCCCAGGGCAACTGCTGCTTGCAGACCTCTCCGTCGTGCCCTGCTTCGACGAACCTCCAGCAGAGGCTGCTCGGTTCTCGCCGCCGACAGCAGACGCCACGCACGCTCTTCGGCATCCCGCTCATCAGGCACGACAAGAGCCCGCAGCGCTGACCGCAGCTTCTGCTCGGAGCCCCTCACCGAACCTCTGCCTCCAGCGAGCTCGCAAGTTGATCGAGTCCCCGCCGCAGCCGCGAGTTGACCGTTCCCCGTGGCATTTGCAGGATTCGCGCTATCTCCCCCGGCGTGTAATCGAGGAGGTAGCGAAGCACGATCGCGGCGCGTTGCTCGGCTCCCAAGTCGGCCAGTGCCGCCAACAGCTCTTCTCCAACGGCATCGTTTTGCTCAGGAGCGACCACATCTTGAGCTGTTTCCATCACCTCACGACGCAGACCCCTCGCCCGCGCATGGTCGATAGCTCGATTGACGACGATCCGATGCAGCCAGGGGCGAAACGGCCGACGCCCGTCGAAACGATCCAGAGCGCGAATCGCGGCGAGAAACGCCTCCTGTGCGATGTCCTCGGCAGCCTGCGAATCACGAACGATCAGGTAGGCGGCCCGATGCGCATAGCGCCAATGGCGTCGAAAGAGTGCCTCGAAAGCTTCTTCCGAACCCCCTTGAACGGCCCGAATCAGCTCTGCCTCGCTACGCCCGTCCTCAGCCCGATCATCCTCCTCAGCGAGACCGAGAGCAAGCCGAAGCACGCCACCTGGATGGGCAGCGAGAGCGGCGCCTTCTACGCGAGCAAGGATCACCGGCTCAAACCCCGGAGCAGCTATGCCGCAAATCGCCAAACGTGGTCATAAGGTTCCATACGGCCAAGGTGCGCTGAAAGGTCCCCCACGAGCAATGTCTGGTCTTCCCCCGCCTTGACGGACACCTGAAGGCTTGCGCGAGCAAGCCCCGAAAGGACGGTGTCAGTCATGCCCAAAACCAGACCTGCATACCCCGATGAGTTCCGCCAGGAGGCCGTCGCGATGGTCCGCGGGGGCCGCTCGGTCCGCGATGTCGCCGAGAGCCTCGGCGTCTCCCAGCAGTCGCTTCGCAAGTGGGTCAAGCAGACCGAACTGGACCGAGAGGCCCACAGACTCCAGCCGATGCCCAGCCAATCTGGATTCGGACGAAAACCGCTCTACAAGTCCCGGGCTCAAATCCGACGGTCGCGGGTTCGGAATCCTGCTCGGGCTACAGCCGGATCTCGATCCGCGGGGTGACAATCGCGGGTTCGACCCCCGTCGCTCCCGTTCTCGAAGTGCCTGGATTTGAAAGGCATGTTCCGCCCGGATCCTTGGTCGCCCTCATCGATTCCTCGGGTCCCGAGTTATTTAGGCACCGGCGCCCTTATGCAGTAGCTGAACTTTGCACGTCAGGCCGCGAATCTTGGCGGTTTCTTGATCGCCGGTCACGACGAGGCCAACTTCCGGTTGGGTCTCCGCAGTAGCCAGGATCAAGGCGTCAGGCATTCGCAGCGACTTTCGGCGAGCACGAAGGTCAGCCGCAATGTCTGCCACTTTCGTATCGACGGGCAAGACATCCGAGATCAGGCCGCTGAAAAATTTCTTGACTCGATGCTCGTCCTGGTGGCCGCGGCGGGCACCGGTCAGAACCTCGGCGTAGGTCACGGCCGAGACGAGCAGTCGGTCTTCCCCGACGAGATTGCGGATTGCCGCTCTCGCGGCATCGTGGAGTGAGTCACTACGGTCGAGGAAAGCGACAACCGCACTGGAGTCGAGGACTACCGCCACTCTTCGCGCAGCCCTTCCACGTCCTTTCGCAGGTTGCCGCCGGTATCGAGGCAGCCTGCGTAGCGATCCACCAGCTCGTCCACGCGGGTTAGAACTACGCGCCCTGCCCCCTCGGCTTCTACTCGCAAGGTGTCGCCAGGCTCGAACCCTGCCTTGCGGAAGGGGATGGCTGGAATCGTCACCTGATGCTTGCTGGAAACCCTTGTCTGATTCTTTACCTTCTCTACCATAGGTAAAGACTACCATTCGGAGATCGGCGCTTGGAAGCCCAGCTCAAAATCGCCCGGCTCTCGGCTCGCGGGTTCGAGTCCCGTCACTCCCTCGGGGCGCACTCCCTCATCCCACTCGGTACTTCAGATGCGTGACGCCGGGCGCCTCGACCGTGCGGACCTGTTCGAGCCGCGGCGTTCCGACGTCTTCGAACAGGCGCTCACCGTCGCCGAGGAGTAGGGGGACGACGTCGAGGCCGATCTCGTCGAGAAGGCCGGCGGCTAGATACTGGCGGGCGACTTCGGCGCCGCCGGCGAGGGCGACGTCCTGGCCGGCGGCGGCCTCTCTTGCTTGTTCCAGAGCGGACTCGATTCCGTCGGTGACGAAGTGGAAGGTTGTGCCGCCCTGCATCTCCAGCGGCTCGCGGGCGTGGTGGGTGAGGACGAAGACCGGGACGTGGAAGGGCGGTTCGTCACCCCACCAGCCCCGCCAGGGGTCCTCGCCCCAGGGCCCGCCAGAAGGGGGGCCGAACATGTTGCGGCCCATGATCGTCGCGCCGACGTTCTCGAACCACTCTTCGACAATGGGCGTGCTGGCGGTAACCTCGCCCCCTTCGTCCTCGCGGCCGTGGCTGCGCTTGAAGATCTCAAGGGGAACGAGCCATTCGTGCAGCTGCTCGCCGCCGACTCCGAGCGGTTCCTCCTCGGTCTGGTTCGGGCCAGCCACGTAGCCGTCGAGCGAGATCGACAGGTGCAGGCGCAGCTTGCTCACCTACGCCACCATACGCCTACCTCAGCGGCCGGTACTCGCCGCCGCTGAAGACGAGGGGCTCGCCGGCGCCGCTCCGCACCTCGCGCACCTCGCCGGTGACGATCACGTGGTCGCCGGCCGCGATCACGTCGCGCAGGTCGCAGGCGATCCAGGCCAGGGCGTCGTCGATCGCGGGGATTCCGTCGCGCTCGCTCCAGGCGACGCCTGCCCACTTCTCCGCCACCGGTTTCTTCGTCGCAAAGGCGCGCGCGATCGGCTCCTGGCCCGCGTGCAGGACGCTGACGCCGAAGTGGTTCGCCGCCTGCACCGCCAGCAAGGTGCGCGAGCCGCGGTCCAGGCAGGCCAGCATCAGCATCGGCTCGATCGAGAGCGAGCAGACGGCGTTGGCCGTTGCCCCCGCCGGACCGTCCGGCCCGCCGGCGCTGACCACGGTCACGCCCGTCGGCAGCATCGCCATCGCGGCGCGGAAGCGGGCGGGGTCGGGAGCGCTCATCGCTGGTCCGCACAATATGATGCGCGCCGCATGCGCCCAGCACTTGTCGCAGTCATGGCCATCGTCGCCGCCCTCGGGCTCGCCGCCTGCGGATTCGGCGAAGAAGGCGTCTCGGTCGCCGAGAACGAGCCCGACCACGGCGGCGCCGTGCTCTTCGCCACGCACTGCTCCGGCTGCCACACGCTGAGCGCCGCCGGGACGCAGGGCAGCGGCAACCGCGGCCTGCGCACGCAGGGTCCCAACCTCAACCAGCGAACCGAGACGTATGACGACGCTCTCTTCGCGATCCAGAACGGCGGCTTCTCGGGCGCGATCATGCCCCAGAACATCGTCGTCGGCGACGAGGCCGAAGAAGTCGCCCGCTTCGTCGCCAAGTACGCCGGCGGCGAAGCCGAAGAATCGCCCCGCCCCGGCGCCGAATCGCCCTGACACTGCGCGGCCATGCTCGACCTGAAGCTGATCCGCTCCGACCCTGAGCGGGTCAAGGCGGCGCTGGCCCGGCGCGGCGCCGCCGAGCAGGTCGACGAGCTGCTCGCCCTCGACGGCCGCCGCCGCGAGCTGCTGCCCGCGGTCGAGGGCGCCCAGGCCGAGCGCAAGACCCTCTCAAAGCAGATCGGCGAGGCCAAGCAGCGCGGCGCGGACGCCGAGGAGCAGATGCGGGCGGTCGCCGAGCTCAAGCAGACGATCGAGTCCGGCAAGGCCGAGCTCGAGCGGGTCGACGCCGACCTGCGGCGCCTCGCCGCCGCCCTGCCCAACCTGCCCGACCCCGAGGCCCCCGAGGGGATGACCGAGGAGGACGCGGTCGTCCTGCGCGTCGAGGGCGAGCCGCCCAGCTTCGGCTTCGAGCCGCGCGACCACCTCGAGATCGGCACCGAGCTCGGCCTGATCGACATGGAGGCCGGCGCCAGGCTCTCCGGCTCGCGCTTCGCCTACGTCAAGGGCGACCTGGTCCTGCTCGAGCTGGCGCTGGTCCGCTTCGCCCTCGACCTCGTCCGCGGCGAGGGCCACGAGCCCGTCGTGCCGCCCGTCCTCGTCCGCGAGGAGGCGCTCTACGGCACCGGTTTCCTGCCCGGCGACCGCGACCAGATCTACGAGGTGCCCAAGGACGACCTCTTCCTCGTCGGCACCTCCGAGGTCTCGCTCGCCGCCCTGCACGCCGACGAGATCCTCGAGGCCGAGCGGCTGCCGCTGCGCTACGCCGGCTTCTCCACCTGCTTCCGGCGCGAGGCCGGCGCCGCCGGCCGCGATACGCGCGGCATCTTCCGCGTCCATCAGTTCGACAAGGTCGAGATGTTCTCGTTCGTCGAGCCGTCGGCCTCGGCCGCGGAGCACGAGCGGCTGCTGGCGATCGAGGAGCGCATCCTCGGCGAGCTCGAGATTCCCTATCGGGTGGTGAACGTCGCCGCCGGTGACCTCGGGGCGCCCGCGGCGAAGAAGTACGACTGCGAGGCCTGGATTCCGAGCCAGGAGCGCTACCGCGAGCTGACCTCCTGCTCGAACACGACCGATTATCAGGCCAGGCGCCTCAACAGTAGGTATCGGCCCGCCGATGGCGAATCGGTACAGGCGGTGCACACGCTGAATGGGACGGCGGTGGCCGTGGGACGGACGATGATCGCTCTTATCGAGAACCGGCAGGACGCCGACGGCGGCTTCTCCCTACCCACTATTTTGCATTCCTACGGGGCGCCTGAGAGGATCGGACCAGCGTGAACTCCGGCTCGAGTAAGGACAGAGCGGCACGGCGATGAGCATCGGCGTGCGGGACGCCAAGCGGGTCGTTCTCTGCGACGACCACGAGATCGTCCGCGAGGCGATCAAGGCGCGGATGGCCGACTCGAGCACGGTCGAGATCGTCGGCGAGGCCGCCAACGGCCGCGACGTCGTCGACGTCGTCAAGGAGCTGGAGCCCGACGTGCTCATCATCGACGTCGAGCTGCCCAAGCGCGACGGGATTGAGGCGACCAAGGAGGTGCTGAAGGCCCGCCCGCGGACCAAAGTGATCGTCTTCACCGCCCACGCCCAGCCCGACCTGCTCGCCCTCGCCCTGCGTGCCGGCGCCTCCGGCTACGTGCTCAAGTCGGCGCCGGCCGAGGACATCGCCCGCGCCGTCAAAGCGGTCACCGGCGGCGGCACCTTCCTCGGCGGCGACTTCGCCGGCGGCAAGCCCTCGGAGGTCGAGAAGCTGCTCACGCTCTCGCCTCGCGAGCGCCAGATCCTCGAAGCCCTGGCCGAGGGCCTACGGGTGAAAGCGATCGCCGAACGCCTCCAGCTCAGCCCGGCGACCGTGCACACGCACGTGCGCAACGCGATCGCCAAGCTGGAAGTGGACACCCGCACCGAGGCGGTGGCGCTGGCCGTGAAGTTCAGCTACCTCGGCGCGGGCGGCAAAGCCTAGTCCGCGTCCGCGGCGGGCCGCAGCTCCAGCGCGCAGCCGTTGATGCAGTAACGCTGGCCGCCGCGCTCGGCCGGGCCGTCCTCGAAGACGTGTCCGAGGTGGGCGTCGCAGTGCTTGCAGACGACCTCGGTGCGGCGCATGAAGAGGCTGTTGTCGGGCCGCGGCTCGACGTGCTCAAGGTTGGCCGGCTCGGTGAAGCTGGGCCAGCCGGTGCCGGAGTCGAACTTCGTGTCCGAGGAGAACAGCTCGGTGCCGCAGCACACGCAGTGGTACATCCCCTCGGTTTTCTCGTCCCAGTACGGTCCGGTGAAGGCTCGCTCGGTGCCAGCTTCGCGGGTCACCTCGTATTGCTCAGGGGTCAGCTGGTCGCGCCACTCGGTGTCTGACTTCTTGATCTTCTCCATGCGCCAAGGGTAGAGGGCGGTGGGCGCCGACTCGGCGGACGCGCTTGCGCGCTGAGTGTCCGGCGAGCCGGCACCCACCGCCCTTACGATGCGCCGCGATGGACGAAAAAAGCTTCTACGAGCGGGACGGTGAGGGCAGCTTCCTTGCCAGCGAGCTTACGCGGGGGCCGTGGGACCCGGGGTCGCAGCATGCGGGGCCGGCGGCAGCATTGCTCGGGCGTGAGATAGAGAAGCTTGTCGGGCCCGATGAGTTCCAGGTTGGGCGGGTTGTCTTCGAGATCTTGAGGCCGGTGCCGATTGGGGAGGTGCGGGTGCAGGCGCGGGTGCTGCGGCCGGGGAAGAGGGTGCAACTGGTGGAGGCGTCGTTGAGTGGGGAGGCGGGGGAGCTGATGCGGGCTACGGCTTGGCTGATGCGGGTGGGCGAGCTGGAGCTGCCGGCGGAGGCGGTGGACACGTCGCCGCCGCCGCAGGGGCCGGCGAAAGGCTGGACGCCGGAGTTCTTCCCTACCGGCGACGACGTCGGGTACCACACGGCGATGGAGTGGAAGGCGGTCGCCGGAGCCTTTCTCGAGCCGGGGCCGGCGACGGTCTGGATGCGGATGCGCCAGCCGCTCGTCGCCGGCGAGGAGCCGACGCCGCTGCAGCGGGCGCTGATCGCCGCCGACGTCGGCAACGGGATCAGCGCCGTCCTCGACTTCCGCGAGTTCGTCTTCATCAACGTCGACCTCACCGTGCACTTCGAGCGCATGCCGGCGGGCGAGTGGGTCTGCGTCGACGCGGTTACCCGTCCCCAGCCGAGCGGGATCGGCACCGCCGAGTCGGTCCTCTCCGACGAGCGCGGCCGCATCGGCCGCGCCGCCCAATCCCTGCTCATCGCCCAGCGCTGACCGGCGCACCGCAAGGTGCAACGTTTTTTCGTTGTCATGGAACGAAAAAACGTTGCACCTTGCGGGGGTCAGGCGACCGCGGGGCGGGCGCGGGGGGCGATCACGAGGGCGATGGTCGTCGCCGAGACGAGAGCCAGCCCGGCGGCCACGATGAAGGCGCCCTCGTAGCTGCTCAGCGCGGCGACGAGGCCGGCCAGCGGCGCGCCGAGGCCGACGCCGGCGTCGAAGAAGGCGGTGAAGGTGCCGAGCGCGGCTCCCCGCCGCGTGTCGGGCACGCGGCCGACCACTATCAGCGAGAGCGAGGGATAGAGCAGCGAGAAGGCCGCGCCCATCGCCAGGGCGCCGGCCACCGCCACCGGCAGGCTGTAGGCGAAGCCGATCGTCGTCAGCCCGACCGCCTCGACCAGGGCGGCGACGATCGCGACCCGGACCGGTCCGACCCGGTCCGGCAGGTCGCCGCCCACCAGCCGCGTCAGCACCACCATCGTCGCGAAGGCGCCGAAGACCGCGGCGCCGTGCCCGACCCCGCGCGCGTCGAGGTGCAGGACGACGAAGGCGGCCACCGTCGCGTAGCCGATCGAGCTCAGGGCCAGCGCCGCGCCGGGCCGGACCGCCTCGCGCTCGATCAAGGCGTGATGTTCGTCGGCCTCGGGGGCGGCGTGGAAGGGGTCGGGCAGGCGGGTCGCGATCAGCGCTCCCAGCAGCGGCGCCGCCCCGGCGAAGAACCAGACCGCCGTGTAGCCGGCGCCGTGCAGGATCAGCTCGCCGACCAGCGGGCCGACGCTGAGCCCGGCCCAGACCGAGAGGCCATAGAGGCCGATGACGCGGCCCCGGCGCCCCGGCGGCGCCAAGTCGACGACCCAGGCCGAGCTCGCCGTGAAGACGGTGCCCTCGCCGGCGCCCAGCACCAGCCGCGCCGCGACCAGCCCCGGCACTCCCAGCGGCAGCAGGTACATGAAGCCGCCGACCGCGACCAGGAACGAGCCGAGCAGGACGGTTGGCTTGCGCCCGCGGTGGTCGGCGAGGCGGCCAGCGAACGGGCGCAGCAGCAGCCCGGTGACGGCGTAGGCGCCGACCACGACCCCGACCGCGACGTCGCCCGAGTCGAGCGGCCCGTGGATGTAGCGGGGCAGCACCGGCAGCACGGCGCCGACCGCGAGCAGGCCAAGGAAGGTGACGACGAAGACTCCGGCGAAGGCGACGCCGGGACGCGGCACCGAGGTCGTGGTCTCCTCGCTCACCGCGCTACTCGAGGAGACCCGAGAGGTCCTCGATGACGAAGTCGGGCGCCGGGTCGCCGCCGGCGGCCTCCTCGAGCGAGTCGGCGCCGCTGAGCGCGAAGATCGTCGCCAGGCCGGCGCGGTGGCCGCCGGCGATGTCGGAAGCGAGTCGGTCGCCGACCATCGCCACGCGCTCCGCGCCCCCCGTCAGCTCGCGCGCCGCTTCGAAGAGATGGCGCTCGGGCTTGCCGCCGATCTCCGCCTGCGCACCCGAGGCGGTCTCGACGGCCGCCAGAATCGCACCGGTCCCCGGCCAGAGGCCGTCGGGCATCGGCAGGTTCGGGTCGCGGCTGGTCGCGAACAGGGCAGCACCTCGCTGCAGCGCCAATGTCGCCGTCAACAGCTCCTCGTAGTCGAACTCGGCGTGCCCGGAGACGAGCACGACATCGGCCTCGCGGCCGGCCTCCCCCTCGAGCAGCTCCAGTCCGGCCTCGGTTGCCGCAGCCTTCAGCCCGGGTGCCCCGGCGACGAACGCCCTGCCGCCTGCTCCTGCCTTCTCGGCTGCCAGCCGCGCGGTCACGACCCCGGCCGTGACGACGTGGTCGTCGGCGACCGGGATGTCGCGATCGCGCAGGCGCGACTGGTAGGTGGCGGGCGAGCGGCCCGGGTTGTTGGTGACGAAGACGACCTCCTTGCCGGCCGCAATCAGGGCGCGCAGCGCCTCGCGCGCGCCGGGCACGAGCTCGATCCCGATCCAGACGACGCCGTCGAGGTCGATCAGGAAGCCGTCGAAGTCGTCAGCGAGCGCCATCGGTGGGGGCGGAGGCTAGTCGCTCGGCATCGGTCGAGCTTGCCCTAGCCATGGGGCTCGATACGGTGCGTCCATGAATATCTCCTCCTCCAACGGGCAGGTGGTCGAGGCCAGGGGCGTCTCGCGCCGCTTCGGCGAGGGCGCGGCCGCGGTCGACGCCCTTCTCGACGTCACGACCGGCTTCGAGCGCGGCCGCTTCACGGCGATCATGGGGCCCTCGGGCTCCGGCAAGTCGACCTTGATGCACATCCTCGCCGGCCTCGACCGGCCCACCGCGGGGACGATCGTGCTCGACGGCCAGGAGATCACCGCCCTCGACGACGCCGAGCTGACCAGGCTGCGCCGCGACAAGCTCGGCTTCGTCTTCCAGTTCTTCAACCTGCTGCCGGTCCTCACCGCCGAGGAGAACCTGACGCTGCCGCTCTCGATCGCCGGTCGCAAGCCCGACGCCGAGTGGCTCGAGCAGCTGATCCGCACCGTCGGCCTCGAGGACCGTCGCACCCACCGCCCGGCCGAGCTCTCCGGTGGCCAGCAGCAGCGCGTCGCCGTCGCTCGCGCCCTGCTGCCCAAGCCAGCCGTCGTCTTCGCCGACGAGCCGACCGGCAACCTCGACTCCAAAGCGGGGGCCGACGTGCTGCGCCTGCTGCGGCAGGCGGTCGACGAGTTCGGCCAGACGGTGATCATGGTCACCCACGATCCCGCCGCGGCCTCGCACGCCGACCGGCTGATCACGCTGCGCGACGGCCGCATCGTCCACGACGCGGCGCCCGGCTCGGCGGGCGAGGTGATCGAGCTGATGAAGACGATTGACTAGGCTCGCCCTCAAGAGCCTCTGGGCGCGCAAGGCGCGGGCCCTCGCCACGACCTTCGCGGTCGTCGTCGGCGTCGCCTTCGTCGCCGGCTCCTACGTCCTCACCGACACGATCTTCGCCGCCTTCGACGAAATCTTCGGCGAGTCGCTGAAGGGAACCAGCGTCGTGATCACCGCCGAGAACCCTGTCAAACAGGAAAACGGCGAAATCCCGACCGTCTCCGCCTCCTTGCTGCCGCGCGTGCAGCGCACACCGGGGGTGCGGCTCGCGGCTGGCGCGATCTTCACGCCCGGCGGCTTCTTCGACGCCGAAGGCAACAAGATCGGCAACAAATTCGCGCCCAAGTTCATCTCCTCGGGCCTGCCCGACGGGCTCGAGTCGCTGACCTACGTCGAGGGCCACCAGCCGCGCGGGCCGACCGAAGCCTCGCTCGACAAGGCCGCCGCCGAAACCTCCGGCCTAGAACTGGGCGAAAGCATCAGGCTGATCGGCCAGGGGGCCGCCCGCTCCTTCGACCTCGTCGGCTTCACCCGGCTCGGCGGTGCCTCCTTCGGCGGCGCCAGCATCGCCCAGGTGACGCTGCCCGTCGCGCAGCGCCTCACCCACAAGGTCGGTCGCTTCGATCAGATCTCGGTCGCCGCCCGCAAGGGCGTCGCGGCGAGCGCGCTGAAGAACCGGATCGCGCGCGAGATGCCGCCCGGCGTCCGGGTCGAGACGGCGCAGGAAAACGCCGACCGCGGCTCGGAAGAAATCCGCGAAAACCTCACCTTCCTGCGCATCTTCCTACTCGTCTTCGCCTTCATCGCGATCCTCGTCGGCTCCTTCCTGATCTTCAACACCTTCTCGATCACGGTCGCCCAGCGGATCTCGGAGTTCGGTCTGCTGCGCACCCTCGGTGCCTCGCGCCGCCAGATCCTCGTCGACGTCGTCGCCGAAGCCCTCGCCGTCGGGCTGATCGGCGCCGTGCTCGGGATCGGCGGCGGCTTCCTGATCGCGATGCTGCTCAACGCCCTGCTCGAAGCGTTCGAAGTCGACCTGCCGACGACCTCGTTGGTGATGGAGTCGCGCACCGTCGTCGTCTCACTGCTGGTCGGGGTCGTGGTCACCGTCCTCGCCGCGCTGGTCCCGGCGATCCGCTCGACCCGCGTGCCGCCGCTCGCCGCCTTGCGCGCCGTCGCGCCGGAGCCGAGCAGGCGACGGCGCCTGCTCGGGGCGGTGGTCTCGCTGCTGATTGGCGTCGCCGGCCTGGCGATGATCCTGATCGGTCTCTTCGGCAGCGCCGCCGCCGGCACGTCCGCGGGCCTGATCGGCGGCGGCGCGGTCGCCATGGTCTTCGCCGTCTCGCTCTTCAGCCCGCGCCTGGTCGGGCCGCTGGCGACCGTCGCCGGTTGGCCGCTGGAGCGTCTGCGGCGCCTGCTCGGTCGCCTCGCCCGCGAGAACGCCCAGCGCAACCCGAGCCGCACCGCGGTCACCGCGGCGGCGCTGATGATCGGCCTCACCGTGGTCGCCTTCGTCACCGTCTTCGCCGCCGGGCTGAAGAGCTCGGTCGCCCAGGTCGTCGACGAAAACTTCGCCGGCGGCCTCGTGATCCAGAACAGCGACGGCTTCTCGCCGATCCCGGCCGGGGCGGCCCGCGCGGCGCGCAAGGTCCCGGGCGTGAGCGCGGTGGCGACTATCCGCGCCGAGCAGGCGAAGTTGCTCCCCAACGGTGCGGGTGTACGGGTCTCGGCCCCGAGTCGCGACGTCGAAAAGACGGTCCAGATCGAATGGAAGCAGGGAGGCCCGGCGTCGCTGCGGCGGCTCGGCCCCGGCCAGGCGATCGTCTCCGACGGGTTCGCCTCCGACTACGGGCTCGAAGTCGGCGACCGCTTCCGCCTGCTCAGCCAGACCCGCCGCCGGCCGATCTTCCAGGTCGCCGGCGTCTTCTCCTCGAAGCTCGGCGTCTTCGGCAGCGTCGCGATCGCCCAGGTGGCGATGGCGCGCGAGTTCGGCCAAACCCAGGACACCATCGACTTCGTCCAGGTCGCGCCCGGAGCCGACCAGGCCGAAGTCCAAGCGATCCTCGCCAAGGGGGTGGAAGCGGCATTCCCAGTCGCCGAAGTCCTCAACCAGCAGGAACTGAAGGAAAGCCGCGAAGAACAGGTCGACCAGCTGGTCAACCTCGTCTACGCGTTGCTGCTGCTGGCGATCGTCGTCTCCCTCTTCGGGATCGCCAACACCCTGGCGCTCTCGATCCACGAACGCCGGCGCGAGCTGGGCATGTTGCGGGCGATTGGGATGTCGCGCCGCCAGGTGCGGACGATGATCCGCTACGAGGCCGTGATCACCGCCTTGATCGGGGCGATCCTCGGCATGGCGCTGGGGCTCGTCTTCGCCGCCTTGATCGCCCAGCCGCTCAAGGACGAAGGCTTCACGCTCTCCTACCCGGTCGGTCAGCTGATCGGGCTGCTGATCTTCGCGGCCCTGATCGGCGTGCTTGCCGCGATCGCCCCGGCGCGCCGCGCGTCGCGGCTGAACGTGCTTGAGTCGCTTCAGTACGAGTGAGCGTCAACCGCGTCGGAGTAGGCGCTTGACCGCGCCCATCAGCTCCTCGGTGAGCGCGGCCTGGTCGTCGCCGGCGCCCGCGACGCAGTGCGCCGCGTGGTCGGAGAGCAGCTCGAGGCCGACCTTGTCGAGTGCCGCTTGGATCGCGGTCACCTGTGTGACGACGTCGATGCAGTAGCGGTCCTCCTCGACCATCCGCTCGACGCCGCGCACCTGCCCCTCGATCCGACGCAGCCGCTTCAGCACGGCGTCCTTGTCCTTGGAATAACCACGCGTCATGGCCTCTATTGTCCCATACCCCTCGGGGGTATCAGGCGAGACCGAGGCGCAGGGCGCCGGCGACCTCGAGCATCGCCGCCTTCGAGCTGGGGCTGATCGCGGTTAGGTTGGCGAAGCCGTGGATCAGGCTGGGGTAGCGGCGCAGGGCGACTTTGACGCCGGCCTCGCGCATTCGCGCGGCGTAGGTCTCGCCCTCGTCGCGCAGCGGGTCGAAGCCGGCGGTGGCGACGTAGGCGGGGGGGAGGTTGGAGAGGTCGGGCGCCCGCATCATCGACATCCGCGGGTCGTCGGGGGCGCAGCCGTCGGGCAGGTAGTGGCCCTCGAACCACCTCATGTCGTTGCGGGTGAGCAGGAAGCCCTTGGCGAACGTCTCGCGCGAGGGCCGGTCGCCGACGACGTCGGTCGGCGGGTAGAGGAGGAGCTGCAGCGCCGGCCGCGGGCCGGGGTCGCGCGTGGCGAGGCAGACCGCCGCCGAGAGGTTGGCCCCGGCGCTGTCGCCGCCGACCGCGATCCGGTCCGGGTCGGCGCCGAGCTCGGTGGCGTGCGCGCTCGCCCAGCCAAAGGCCGCGACGGCGTCGTCGACCGCGGCCGGGAAGGGGTGCTCGGGCGCCAGGCGGTAATCGACCGCGAGCACGCGGCAGCCAGCGAAGGCGGCGAGGAACCGGCAGAGGCCGTCGTGTGTCTCGAGGTCGCCGATCACCCAGCCGCCGCCGTGGTAGTAGACGAGGAGGGGGCCCGGCGCCTCCGGTGCACCGCGGGCTTCGTAGAAGCGGGCAGGGATCTCGCCGCCCGGCCCGGGAATCGTCATCTCCTCGACGCGTGCCATCGGACGCGTCGGGCCGCGGACGACCGGCACGCCGGCCAGGTTCTCGGCCCGAGCCTGGTCGACCTCGCGCCCTTCGACCAGCGAGAACTCGCCCTCGAGTTCGGCGAGCCGCAGCAGCATCTGGATGTCGGGGGCGAGCTCCTGCCCGTCGAGTCGTGGCGGCGGGCCGAGGAGGCGGCGGATCGTGCGCGGGCGCAGGCCGCAGGCGCGGCGGGCGATGCGGTGCTGAAGCGACGGCGGAAGTTCGGGCGGGGCCATGGCGCGAGCAGGCTATGCGATGGCGCGGTGACGCATCTCACACGCCGGGCGCCTTTGGGTACTAGCCTGAGCGGAGGCGCTATGGAGGCAGCGACCACAACCGCTCCGCAGCCGGCGATCCGGTCGGTCGCGCGGCGCCTCCCGCCGGGCCCGCCGCTGCCGCGGCCGGTCCAGACCGCCTTCTGGTCGCGCCAGGCGCGCCGCGTGCTCTACGCCTGCCAGGACCGCTACGGCGACATGTTCACGATTCGCATCGCCTACGAAGGCACCTGGGTGGTCCTCGCCGACCCGGCCGCGATCAAGCGGGTCTTCACCGGCGACCCCAAGGTCTTCCATGCCGGCGAGGGCAACGAAATCCTCGCCCCGGTGCTCGGGCGCAACTCGCTCCTGGTTCTCGACGAGGAGCGGCACATCAGCCAGCGCAAGCTGCTCCTGCCGCCCTTCCACGGCGCCCGCATGCAGGGCTACGAGGAGACGATGAGCGAGATCGCGGCGGCCGAGATCGAGAGCTGGCCGACCGGCACGCCCTACGCGCTGCGTCCGCGGATGCAGGCGATGACGCTCGAGATCATCTTGCGCACCGTCTTCGGCGTTGGCGCCGAGCAGGCCGAGAAGCTCGCCGACCTGCGCGACGCGCTGCGCGAGTTCCTCGACCTGACGACGAACCCGCGCTTCCTCGCGCCGCTGATCGCGGTCGGGCCGGAGCGGGTGCGCCGGCTCGGCCCCTTCCGCCGCCGGATCGACCGCGTCGACGCGCTGATTTACCGCGAGATCGCCGAGCGCCGCCGCGCCGCGGACCTGGAGGAGCGCGATGACGTGCTCTCGATGCTGGTCGCGGCCCGCCACGAGGACGGCTCTCCGATGAGCGACGAGGAGATGCGCGACGAGCTGCTCACCCTGCTCGTCGCCGGCCACGAGACGACTGCGACCTCGCTCGCCTGGGCGGTCGAGCGGCTCGTCCGCCACCCCGAGAAGCTCGAGCGGCTGCGGGCCGAGGTGGAGGACGGCCACGACGCCTACCTGACCGCGACGATCCAGGAGACGCTGCGCCTGCGCCCGGTGATCGCGCTCGTCCTGCGCAAGCTAACCGAGCCGGTCGAGATCGGCGGCTACGAGCTGCCCGCTGGCGTCTCGGTCGCCCCATGCGTCTACCTCGTCCACCGCAACCCGGAGATCTACCCGGAGCCGCGGCGCTTCCTCCCCGAGCGCTTCCTCGACAACCCGCCCGGCACCTACACCTGGATCCCCTTCGGCGGCGGTGTCCGCCGCTGCCTCGGCGCCTCCTTCGCGCAGTTCGAGATGGCCGTCGTCCTCCGTGAGCTGGTCCGCCGCCACCAGATCCGCCCCGCCGACCCCCGGCCCGAACGGATCTTCCGCCGCGCGATCACCGAGACCCCGCGCCACGACGCCAAGGTGATCCTCGGTTGAGTAATTCAAACTAGCCAATAAAAAGATGTCTCTGTACCGTTAGTGGGCATGGAGACAACGAGCGTGCCGGGCGCCGATCCGGCGAAAGCGAATTGGGCAGAGGTCAAACAGTCCCTGGGGGACGGGACCAAAGGGCTCGAGAATGCCGGGGCCAAGCTTGCCTTCGCGCGGGATCTGGTGCAGGCCTCCGAAGATCGCAGCGGTTCGGAGATCGAGCTGCTGAAGGAAGAGCTCGACGACGTCGCCAGTCGTTTCGAGGACCTGCGCAAGGTCCTCGACTCGCAAGCGGGCCCGAAGTTGGAACCCGAGGAGAAGCCCGAGGACGATCCCGCCGACGACGAAGACGATGGCTGACGAGGCGCCGCCCGGGACCGCCCGGGCAAGCGATCAGGCACAGCGTTACCGCGACGCGATAGACAAAATCCGCCAGCGGACCGAATATACGTCGAAGGGTCTGGCGGCGATCGGCACCGCGGCGATCGCCGGCATCGGCTACACGACGCTCGCCGACGTCTTCCCCTGGAGCGGGCCTTGGCTGGCCTACGTCGCGCTTGGGTTGGGGGTCGTGGCGATGGTCATCGCGGTGCTCGTTCTCGTGCACTGCTTCGACGGGTCCACGGAATCGGTGTTCACGAGCTCCAGCCTGCAGGAGACCTTCGAGCGCAACGAAATCAGCGACGAAAACGAAAAGAAGCTGATCAGGAAGGTCTACAGAGACACCGCCAGGCTCAACCGGGTCGGCTCGCTGTCCGCGTACGAACGGCGGGCCCGGCGTCTCGAACGGATCGCCGACCGTGCCAGGGAGAAACGGGCGGCTGAACTGCGTGTCCGGGCGGACCAGATCCTCACCGAGGTCCTCGCCACCCAGGATCGTGCGGCGGCGCTCCTGCTGCGCGATCGCGCCAATCAGGCGATGTTCGGCTGGCTGACGGTTCTCATGGTCATCGTCTTCATCTCCGGCTGGTACGCAACCGCGGTCGGCGCGGATGCCCTGCAGAGCGAGCGCAAAGGCCAGATCGAACTGGCCAAATCGTGCGCCGAAGCCCGCGCCCAGGAACAGATCATCGAAGACGAGTTGCCCGGCAGTTGCGGCACGCCCGAGGAAGGGTCAGAGGAAAAGGTCCCGGTGGCGAAGGTGGCGCGCGAAGGGTTCAAGAGCCTGGTGGCGGCGCTGGACACCTGCCTCGAAACGGCTGAAGAAAACGAAGAAGAAAAGACAGCCTGCGCCTGGCTTGAAGGCGCGTTGAAGGCCGCCCCGCCGGGTGGCAACTAGCCCCTCAGCAGGCCCCCGGGCCTCCCGCCCGGGGCTGTCTGCGCGACGCGCAGCCGCGGGTGCGGCGATGCGCCGGCTATACGCCCTCAGCCGCAGCCGGTGTTGTTGCCGCAGGAAGAGCAGGTGTAGCAAGACCCGGTGCGCTGCATCATGCCGCCGCACTGTTCGCAGGCCGGGCCTAGCTCGAGGCCGGACATCCTGGCCGGGACCACCGGGGGGGTTTCGGTGAAGGCGCTGGACGCCGGGACCGCCTCGCCGCCGCTTGCCTTGGCCTTCTCGGCGCCATTGGCGTGGCCGTTGCCTCCGTTGGCCGGGCTCGCCGTGTCGGTCGGGATGCCGAGCCCGAGCTGGCTCGTCTCGGCCTCCTTCTTGGCCCGCACCTCCTGGGTGAGGATGCCGAGGTCCTCAAGCACTTCGACGTCCTCGATGAAGCGGCTCGCCAGCCAGCGCATGATGTAGTCGGGCATTGACTTGGCGAAGGGGATCTCCGGGTTTTGGGTGATGCCCTCGGGCTCGAAGCGCATGTAGCTGAACTTGCGCACGAAGTCCTCGAGTGGGACGCCGTACTGGAGGCCGAGGGAGATCGCGGTGGCGAAGGCGTTGAGCAGCCCGCGCATCGTCGAGCCCTCCTTGCCGATGTCGGTGAGGAAGATCTCGCCGACCGAGCCGTCCTCGTACTTGCCGGCGGTGATGTAGCCCTCGTGGCCGGCAATCGAGAACTTGTGGGTGATCGATTCGCGCTCCTGGGGCATCCGCTTGCGCTCCGGCGGCACGGCGACGACCTTGGCCTCCGCCTCCTTCTCCTCCTGGGCGTCAGTGCGCAGCGCCTGCGCCGTCTTCGAGCCGTCGCGGTAGATGGCGAGGGCCTTGAGGCCGCCCTTCCAGCCGCGCGTGTAGGCGTCGGCGATGTCCTCGATCGTGGCCGTCCGCGGCAGGTTGACCGTCTTGGAGATCGCGCCCGAGATGAAGGGTTGGGTCGCGGCCATCATGTCGATGTGGCCGGTGTGGGAGATCGCCCGCTCGCCGACCGCGACGTCGAAGACCGGCAGGTGCTCCTCTTCGAGGCCGGGTGCGCCGACGATCGTCCCGTTCTCGGCGACGTAGGCGTCGATCTGCTCGACCTGGGGCTCGGCGTAGCCGAGCGTGCGCAGCGCCAGCGGCACCGATTTGTTGACGATCGTCATCTGCCCGCCGCCGACCAGCTCCTTGAACTTGACCAGCGAGAAGTCGGGCTCGATCCCGGTCGTGTCGCAGTCCATCAGGAAGCTGATCGTCCCGGTCGGCGCCAAAACCGTCGCCTGCGCGTTGCGGTAGCCGTGCTCCTCGCCGAGCTCGACCGCCTCGTCCCAGGCCCGCCGCGCGGCCTCGAGCAGGTCGCCCTTGACCCCGGTCCCGTCGACGTCGTAGGAGGCGTCGCGGTGCATCCGCATGACGCCGTTGTGCGGCTCGCGGTTGCGCTCGTACTCCTCGTAGGGCCCGGTCGCGCCGGCGGCGATCAGCGCCGACTGTCGGTAGGCGCGGCCGGTCATCAGCGCCGTGATCGCGGCAGCGACGTTGCGGCCCTCGTCGGAGTCGTAGGGCAGGCCGTCGGACATCAGCAGCGCGCCGAGGTTGGCGTAGCCAAGTCCGAGCTGGCGGAACTTGTTGGCGTTCTCGGTGATCTCCTCGGTCGGGTAGGAGGAGAAGCCGACGACGATCTCCTGGGCGAGGAAGACGATGTCGACCGCGTGCTCGAACTCCTCGGCGTCGAAGCTGCCGTCGGCGCGGCGGAATTTCATCAGGTTGAGCGAGGCGAGGTTGCAGGCCGAGTCGTCGACGTGCATGTACTCGGAGCACGGGTTGGAGGCGTTGATCCGGCCCGACTCCGGGCAGGTGTGCCAGCGGTTGATGATCGTGTCGTATTGGACGCCCGGGTCGGCGCAGCGCCAGGCCGCGTCGGCGATCTGGTTCATCAGCTCGCGCGCCTCCAGCGTCTTCACCGTCGAGCCGTCGGTCCGCGCGGTCAGGTGCCAGTCCTCGTCGGCCTCGACCGCCTCCATGAAGTCGTCGCTGACCCGCACCGAGTTGTTGGCGTTCTGGTACTGGATCGAGGTGAAGCCCTCGCCGTCGATCGACATGTCGAAGCCGGCGTCGCGCAGGGCCTCGGCCTTCTTCTCCTCGTCGGCCTTGCACCAGATGAAGTGCTCGATGTCCGGGTGGTCGACGTCGAGCACGACCATCTTCGCCGCTCGCCGCGTCTTGCCGCCGGACTTGATCGTCCCCGCCCAGGAGTCGGCGCCGCGCATGAAGCTGACCGGGCCACTCGCCGTGCCGCCCTTTGCCAGCTGCTCCATCGAGCCGCGGATGTTGGAGAGGTTGATCCCGGAGCCCGAGCCGCCGCGGAAGATCTTGCCCTCCTTGGTGTTCCAGGCGAGGATCGAGTCCATGTTGTCCTCGACGCTGAGGATGAAGCAGGCCGAGCACTGCGGCCGCTCCTCGAAGCCGACGTTGAACCAGACCGGCGAGTTGAAGGCCGCCTTCTGGTTGAGCAGGATCGACGTCAGCTCGGCCTCGAAGGCGTCGGCGTCCTCGTCGGAGGCGAAGTAGCCGCCCTCGCGCCCCCAGTCGGAGATCGTGCCGGCGACGCGGCCGACCATCTGTTTCACCGAGCTCTCCCGCTTCTCGCTGCCGAGCTGGCCGCGGAAGTACTTTTGGGCGACGATATTGGTCGCGTTCTGCGACCAGCTCTTGGGGAACTCGACCCCGCGTTGCTCGAAGGCCGGGCTCTCCGGATTGCCGATCACCGCGTCGCGGATCTCCCACTCGACCTCGTCGAAGGGATGCGTCCCGGCGATCGAGAACCGCCGCTCTATCGAGAGGCCCTGCAGACCGGTCTGGGGGGTGCTGGTGGCGGTCTTGGACATCGAACTTCTCCTCTCGGACGGCTTTCAGGGGTGAGCTGCCGAGGATCTTCAACGCGTCGGACAGACTTTGTGCGCGCCGTTTCCGCAAACGCGGCAAATTTCGCGCCTTTCCCCTCTATGGTGACAAGGCAATGGCACCGGCGCGGGTGACGACGAAAGCCGAATCTGCAAAAGAAGTTGCGGCGGAGGCGATCGCCGCGGTCAAGCCGCGGCTGCGCGGGGTCTCGCACGAGTGGGCCTTCTTCGTCTCGCTCTTCCTCGGTGCCGGCCTGATCGTCGCGGCGAAAACGCCGAAAGCGACCCTGGCCGTCGCCATCTACGCCGCCAGCCTCTCCGCCCTGCTCGGCACCAGCGCCCTCTACCACCGGATCGACTGGACGCGGCCGGAAATGCGCAAGTGGATGCGCCGGCTGGATCACTCGATGATCTTCTTCCTCATCGCCGGCACCTACACGCCCTTTGCCCTGCTCGTCCTCAACGGCGCGCTCGCCGACGCGATCCTCGTCGTCGTCTGGATCGGCGCGATCGCCGGTGCCATCGTCGAGATGGTCTGGATCGAACACCCGAAGTGGGTGGCGGCGCTGATCTACATGTCGCTCGGTTGGGTCGCGGCCGTCGCCTTTCCGCAGCTATGGAGCGACATGGGCGTCGCCGGCACCCTGCTTGTCGCCGCCGGCGGTCTCCTCTACACCGCTGGCGCCGTCGTCTACGCGACCCAGCGCCCCGACCCCAACCCGCGCGTCTTCGGCTACCACGAGGTCTTCCACCTCTTCGTCATCCTCGCCGCCGCCGCCCACTTCGCGGCCGTAGCGTTCTTCGCGTTGCCTGCCGCTTGAGCCGATGACCTCGAAGCGATGGACTGATCGTGCGGTGCTAGCTCGAACACCGAACTTCCTGGACCTCGCGGGTGTGGTTCCCGTCCCACCAGAGAAGCGCGGCGCTTCCTGCGAGGAGATTTCTCGCGAGGCCTGGAAAGCTCGAGCCGCGAGATTGGTAGAGCAGATTGACGACTCTGCCCGACGCTCCTAGTCCATCCGACTTTGACCCACCTGGAGTGTGGTCAATGTCGGATGCGCGCGACTGCGCTCAGGCGAGCGCGCTGGCCGCCCGCTCCTTGGCCGCCTCGACGAGCGCCAGCACCTGGGTCTCCTGCCCGTCGCGCAGTAGCTCGACCGGGTCGGGGTCGCCGTTGACGATCCCCTCGAAGAACTCCTTGCGGTCCTGGTAGGTGGGCAGCGTCCCCTTGGCCCAGCCGCGGGCGTCGTTGAGGATCACCGCCAGGCGCGCGTACTCCTCGCCGAAGAGCTCGGCGACCTCGCGCTTCATCCGCTTGGCCAGGGCGGGAGAGGCGCCGGCGGTCGAGATCGCGATCGCCAGCGGGCCGCTGCGCACGATCGCCGGCAGGATGAAGTTGCAGAGCGGCGGCACGTCGACGATGTTGACCAGCATCGCCCGCCGCTCGGCGTCGTCGAAGACGCCGATGTTGACCTCGGAGTCATCGGTGCAGGCGATGGCCATGAAGGCTCCCTCGAGGTCAGCCGCGCCGGCGTAGGCGCGCTTCTCCCAGGCGATCGAGCCCTCCGCCGCCAGGCTCTCCAGCTGCGGGTGGGCAACCGGCGCGATCAGGGTCACGTCGGCGTCGCAGGCGAGCAGCCCCTCGACCTTCTCCAGGCCGACGTCGCCGCCGCCGACGACCAGGCAGCGCCTCCCCTTCAGCCTCAGGCAGGCGACGTAGAAGGGCGTCTCCAGCATGTCGCGCACGCAGGACTGGTCGCAGATCCCCTTGCGCAGCTGACACACGCACTCCTTGCCGGCGTAGGCCTGAGCGGGCATGCCCAAAGCCTAGTGATCGCATTGCGAGACCCGGGGTGCAACGTTTTTTCGTTGCCATGGAACGAAAAAACGTTGCACCCCTAGATCGCTAGATCGAGTCCAAGGTGAGGCGCAGGCCCTCGGAGAGGCCGACTTTTGCCTCCCAGCCGAGTTCGCGCTTGGCGCGCCCCGGGTCGATCGAGATTCGCAGCACCTCGCCGGCCCGCGCCGGCGCGAATTCGGGCTCGAAGCTCGCGGCGTCCTCGAGCTCGGCCAGCGCCCGTGCCAGCTCCAGCACGTCGGTCTCGACGCCGGTGCCGACGTTGATCGGGCCGCTCGCCCTTGACTCGGCCGCCGCCAGCGCCGCGGCGACCACGTCGCCCACATATATGTAGTCGCGGGTCTGCTTGCCGTCGCCGAAGACGATCGGGCGCTCACCGGCGCGCAGCTTGCCGCAGAAGATCGCGATCACGCCGGCCTCACCCAGCGGGTCCTGGCGCGGCCCGTAGACGTTGCCGAGGCGCAGCGCCACCGTGGAAAGGCCGTAGAGCCGCTCGTAGAGGCCGAGGTAGCCCTCGGCGGCGAACTTGCTCTGTCCGTACGGCGAGAGCGGCTCGGCCGCCGCGCCCTCGTCGAGCGGCAGCGCCTTGCCCTCGCCCTCGCCGTAGATCGCGCCGCCGGTCGAGACGAAGACGAAGCGCCGCGCGCCGGCCTCGCGGGCGGCCTCGAGCACGTTGGCGGTGCCGCCGACGTTTACCGCTGCGTCGAAGGCGGGGTCCTCGACCGACTTGCGCACGTCGATCTGCGCCGCCAGGTGGAAGACGACGTCAGGCTTGACCTCGGCCGCGATCGCGGTGACCGCCTCGGCGTCGCGGACGTCAGCCTCGGCCAGCCTCGCGCCTGCCGCCAGCGCCCCGTCGAGGTTCTCGCGCCGCCCGGTCGAGAGGTCGTCGAGCACCGTCACCTCGTCGCCGCGCGCCAGCAGCGCGTCGACCAGGTTGGAGCCGATGAACCCCGCGCCGCCTGTCACCAGAGCCTTCATCGCGGCGCGATCCTACAGGCGCCGCCAGCGCCCCCTGCTACCCTCGCCGACCCATGAGGCTGATCGTCACCGAGAAGAACAACAGCGCCGAGAAGATCGCCACCTTCCTCAGCAAGGGCACGGCGAGCAGTGACAAAACCTTCAAAGTCCCCTACTACACGTGGACCGACGAGGCGGGCGAGACCCACCGCACGATCGGGCTCAAGGGCCACGTGCTCGGCCCGGCCTTCCCCGAGGGCTACTCGAACTGGCAGAAAACCGACCTGCACGACCTGATCGACGCCGAGCTGATCAAGGAGCCGACCGACAAGAACGTCGTCAAGGCGATCCGCAAGGTCGCCAAAGAGGCCGACGAGCTGGTGATCGCGACCGACTTCGACCGCGAGGGCGAGCTGATCGGGCTCGAGGCGCTGGAGGAGATGCTCGACGCCAACCCGGAGCTCGGCACGCGCGAGGAAACCAAGGCCGGCACGCTGCGCGTCAAGCGCGCCCGCTACTCGGCTCTGACCAGGGAAGAGATCGAGCGCGCCTTCGACGAGCTCGACGAGCTCTCCTACCCGCTGGCGAACGCCGGCGCCGCGCGCCAGGACATCGACCTGCTCTGGGGCGCGACCCTGACCCGCGCCGTCTCCCTCTCCACCCGGCGCTTCGGCTCCAACTTCCTCTCCGTCGGCCGCGTGCAGAGCCCGACCCTGGGCCTGGTCGTCGAGCGCGAGATGGAGCGCCGCGCCCACGTCCCCAAGCCCTTCTGGGAACTCTTCGCCAAGTTCCAACACCCCGACGGCAGCTTCGAGGCCCACCACGAGACCGACAAGTTCTGGGAGAAGGCCGAGGCCGACGCCGCCCTCGCCGGCACCGCCGGGCCCGGCACGGTCAAGTCGGTGACCGCGCGCAAGAACACGCGCAAGCCGCCGACCCCCTACAACACCACCGCCTTCACCACCGACGCCTCCAGCCGCCTCGGCATCACCCCGGCCAGCGCCATGCGCCTCGCCGAGGACCTCTACATGGACGGCTTCATCTCCTACCCGCGCACCGACAACACCGTCTACCCGCGATCCCTGCCGCTGCGCGAGCTGGTCTCCTCGCTGGTGCGGGTCAAGGAGTTCTCCGCCGCCTCCGGCCTGCTCGACGGTGAGCTCACCCCGACCCGCGGCAAAAAAGAGACGACCGACCACCCGCCGATCTACCCGACCCAGGCGATCCACCCGAACGCCCTCGGCGACGGCCCCAAGAAGCGCGTTTACGAACTCGTCGTGCGCCGCTTCCTCGCCACCTTCAGCCCGCCGATGATCACCGAGTCGACCCGCGCCGACATCCTCGCCGGCGATCAGACCTACTTCGTCCGCGGTTCGGTCGTCGTCGACCCCGGCTTCGCCGGCATCTACACCTACGCCCGCTCCTCCGACGAGGAGATCCCGGCCCTGGCCGAGGGCCAGACGCTGGAGCTCGACGGCGAGCCCTGGATCGTCGACAAGGAGACCCAGCCGCCGGCCCGCATCTCGCAGGCGAAGCTGGTCGAGATGATGGAGGAGCGCGGCCTCGGCACCAAGGCGACCCGCGCCGACATCATCAAGAAGCTCTTCGACCGCGGCTACGTCTACGGCAACCCGCCCGTCCCCTCGGAGACCGGGATCGCGATGTACGAGGCCTTCAAGAAGTACGTGCCGCGGATGGCGACGCCGGAGATGACGGCGCAGCTCGAGGAGGAGATGGACCAGATAGCCGCCGGCGAGATGACCAAGGACGGGGTAGTCGGCGACAGCCGGGCGCTCCTGCACAGCACCTGGTCGGAGATCGACGAGCGTCGCGAAGACCTCGCCAAAGTCGTCTGGGCCGGCATGGACCAGGACCGCATCCTCGGCCCCTGCAAGGTCTGCGAGGAAGCGGGCCGGACCAAGGAGGACGGCTCGCCCAACATGCTGCGCATCATCAGGGCGAAAAAGTCGGGCAAGCGCTTCGTCGGCTGCAGTGGCTGGACGGCGGACGACCCCGAGTCCTGCGATCAGACCTTCCCGCTGCCCCAGCGCGGCGACGTCTTCAAGCTCGAGGAACGCTGCTCGGTCTGCGGCGAGACGCCGCGCCTCAAGGTGCAGCCCTTCCGCGGCCGGCCCTGGAACCTCTGCCTCAACGACGACTGCGAGTCGATGCAGGAGATGAAGAAACGCCGCGCCGAGCGCGAAGCGGCGAAAGCGGCGAAGGAAGCGATGGCCGAGAAGCCGCTGCCCGAGGGCGATGAGGACAAGGCCGCGGCGAAGACGGCGGCCAAAGCGAAGGCGACGAGCAAAGCCGACACGGCGACCCGCGGCCGCAAACGCGCCAAGGCCAAGGCCGCGGCGAAATGATGCTTCCGGTGCGCCTTTCCCCCGATATACGGGGATAAGGACCACCGGAAGGGATCGACGTGTTCATTTCCTTGGAGGGGATCGATGGCTCGGGAAAGTCGACCCAGGCGAGGCTGCTGGCCGAGGCGCTCGGTCCCGAGACGCTGCTGATCCGCGAGCCGGGGGGGACCGAGGCGGCGGAGCGGATCCGCGGACTGCTCGCCGACCCCGAAGTCGATCTCGACCCCTTCGCCGAGCTGCTCCTCTTCCTTGCGGCCCGTGCGGACCTCACCGCTCGCGTCATTCGGCCGGCCCTGGAGGGGGGCCGCGACGTCGTCGCCGACCGCTTCGCCGACTCCAGCGTCGCCTATCAGGGCGCGGCGCGCGGGCTGGGCGTCGGCGAGGTCATCTCGCTTACCGACAACGCCAGCGACGGCCTCTGGCCCGACCTCACGATCCTGCTGCGCGTCGACCCCGAGGTCGGCCTCGGCCGCGCCGACGGCGAGGATCGCTTCGAGTCGGAGGGGCTGGAGCTGCAGCGGGCCGTCGCCACCGCCTACGAGGAGATCGCCAAGATCGCCTCCGACCGCGTCGCCGTCGTCGACGGCGATGGCCCGGTCGAGGAGGTGCACGAGCGCATCATGGAGGCGGTCCGTGTCCGAGCCGCTGATTGAGGCGACCGAGCACCAGGGCCGGGCGCGCGTCGCGCTGACAGCGGCGCTCGCGAGCGGCCCCAGCCACGCCTACCTGTTCCGCGGTCCGCGCGGCTCGGGGAAGGGCTTGGTCGCGCGGGCGTTTGCGGCGGAGCTGCTGGCAGCGGACGCTGCTGACCCTGAGGACGCTCGGCGTCGCGTCATGCTCGATCCCTCACCGCACCCGGACCTCGTCTGGCTGAAGCCCCCCGGCGCCCAGCACATGGTCGAGGAGGTGCGGGAGAAAGTCATCCGCGCCTCCTCCTACCGGCCTTTCGAAGCCGAGAAGCGCGTCTTCGTGATCGAGGCGGCCGAGCAAATGCGCGACGAGAGCCAGAACGCGCTGCTGAAGACCTTGGAGGAGCCACCGGACTTCGTCCATCTGATCCTCCTCACCTCCGAACCCGCCCAGCTCTTGGAGACCATCGCCTCCCGCTGCCAGCCGATCGACTTCGCCCCGCTGCCGCCTGAAGCTGTGGAAGCTCAACTGGCCGATCTCGGCTCCCCGGACGAGATCGCCGCCGCCGCCCGCCTCTCCGCCGGCGACCCCGCCCGCGCCCGCTTTCTCCTCTCGGATTCCGGCAAGGCGCTCCGCACAGCGGCCCTGTCCCTGGGAAGGGCCGTCGGGGGGGACTCGCCGGACACTCAGCACGCAAGTGCGTCCGCCGAGTCCCCCCCGACGACCCCCACGCCCTGGGGTCAGCTGCTCAAGACCGCCGAATCCGCCGGTGAGGAGGCCGAAGACGCCACGCGCGCGGCCCTCGAGGAAGAAGCCGAGGCCGGGATCAAGCGCAGCGCCAAGGACGTCGCCGACGAAGCGAAACGCGCCGGCCGCCGCCGCCGGACCGAAACGCTGGATCTCGGGCTCGAGCTTGTTGGGAGCTTGTTTCGGGACCGAGCCGCCGTCGCATCCGGAGCCAAAGACGTCGTCTTCAATTCGGACCTTCTCGCCGAGCTTGACCCGGGTCCCAACCCCGATCCTTCACCCTTCCGCCGCGCCGCCGAGCTCGTCCAGGACACCCGCCGCCGCCTCGACCTCAACGTCTCCGAGGAGCTGGCCCTCGAAGCCCTCTCCTTCCGCCTCGCGCGGACGTGCCGGTAGTTGAGTACCCATAGGGACCTCTAACTACCGGCGCGTCCTCTCGTCCGGGTCCCCGCGCTGCCATTCTCGCCTGAGGCCGCCTGCTCGCGGGCGCCCTCCAGGGCTTGTTCCTGGGCGAGGCGGGTGATCTGTGCCGCCTGGCGCGACATCGTGACGCTGAAGTTGAGCGCCAGGCCGAGCAGGAAGAGGAGGACGATCGAGAAGAGGGCGACGTTGGTGTCGCGCACGCCCATCGCGTCGGCGACGAAGGTGAGCAGGCCGGGGAAGGCGGCGCCAACGAGCATCCCGAGGCCCGCGACGAACCAGACGACGCTGAAGCGCTCCTGCAGCCTGTCGCGCCGGATCAGCTCCAGCACCAGCGCCATGAAGGCGAGAGCCAGGACAGCGGCGAGGATCCGCGTCTGCGCGGTGAGGTGGACTTTCGGGCTCTCGCTGGCCGCGACCAGCGCCAGCGCCCTCATCGCTCCGCCTCGGTGGGCCGGAACTGGCCGACGAGCAGCACGATCAGCCCCTTGAAGATGAAAAAGGCCGAGCGCAGCGGGGTCAAGAACGAGCTGCCGCCGGTCCGCTCCAGCATCCGCACCGGCACCTCCTCGACCCGCAGGCCTTCGCGCACCGCCAGCTGCAGCGACTCGATCTCGGCGAAATCGGGCGAGTAGCGCTCGCTGAACATCTCGATCACCCGCCGGTTCGCCGCCCGCATGCCGCTGGTCGTGTCGGTGAAGCGCTGCCGCGTCGCCAGGGTGAGGAAGAAGCGGAAGACGCCGATCCCGATCCGGCGCGAGAACGTCGGCTTGTAGTCGTCGTTCTCCGCCTTCTCGGGGTCGCGGTAGCGCGAGCCGATCACCAGGTCCGCGCGGTCGGCCCGCACCTCGGCCAGCAGCCGCGCCACCTCGGCCGGCGGGTGCTGGCCGTCGGCGTCGAGGTGCGCGATCGCCTCGTAGCCCTCGCGCCGCGCGTACAGGTAGCCCGTCTGCAGCGCCGCCCCGAGCCCCTGGTTGAAGGGCAGCGAGGCGACCAGGGCGCCGGCCTCGCGGGCGCGCTCGGCGGTCGCGTCGGCCGAGCCGTCGTCGATCACCAGCAGGTCCGCGTCCGGGATGCGGGCGCGGACGTCGGCGATCACCGCGGCGATCGAGTCCTCCTCGTTCCAGGCGGGGATGAAGACCAGAGCCCTCATTGCCCGATTCTCCCATTCCTGCCGGCCGGGGCGTTTGTGTTAGTAACTGCTCATGCGCAGGATCGGGATCAGGCTGTGGCTGGGCGCCGCCTTTGCCGTCGTCTCATTGATCACGGCCTTCGCCGTCTACCTCTTCGGCGAAGACCGCCGCGCCCTGGTCGTCGCCGTGCTGATCGGCGTCCTCGCCGGCTTCCTGATCGCGGCCGCGATGTCGCGTCGCGTCCTGCGCCTCTCTCAGGCGGCGGGCGAAATGGCGGCGGGCAGCTTCGACGCGCCGCTCGAGGTCTCCGGGCGCGACGAGATCGGCGACCTCGCCCGCGCCCTGGACTCGATGCGCGCCTCGCTCAAAGAGAGCTTCGGCGTTCTCACCGCCGACCGCAACAAGCTCGAGGCGATCTTCGACGGCCTCACCGACGCGGTGATGGTCGTCGACGACGAGGGGCCGGTGCGTTTCTCCAACGGCGCCGCCGCGGAGCTGCTCGAAGACGGGCGGCCACCGGAGGCGCTGCTCCCGCAGCTGCGCCGCGCGAGCGAGTTCGGCTTCGCGGCCCACCCGGCGCTGCGCATCGGCGACCGCGCCTACGCGATGCAGGCCCGCGCCCTGCCCGACGAGCGCGCGGTCCTCGCCGTCGTCCGCGACCGCACCGAGGAGATGCGGCGCGAGTTCGCCGAAGCCGAGTTCGTCTCCAACGCCGCGCACGAGCTGCGCAATCCGCTGGCCGGGATCTCCGGCGCGATCGAGGTCCTGCGCGGCGGGGCAAAGGACGACCCCAAAGCCCGCGATCACTTCCTCACCCGCCTCGCCGAGGACGCCGACCGGATGAACCGGCTGACCAAGGCGCTGCTGACCCTGGCCAGGGTCGAGTCGGTGGGGGCGGGGGAGACCGAGGTCGTCGACGTCAACGTCGCGCTGCGCGACGTCGTCGACGCCGTGCAGCGGCCCAGGCACGTCGACCTGAACGTCGAGGTCGAGCCCGATCTGACCGCTAAGGGCGACCCGACCCTGCTGCGCCAGGTGATGATCGGCCTGCTCACCAACGCGTTCAAGAACACGCCGCCCCCGGGTGCCGTTACGGTTCGCGGCCGCCGCGACGGCGAGGCGAACGTGATCATGGAAGTCATCGACACAGGGACGGGCATACCGGCGGCGGAGATCGAGCGCGTCTTCGAGCGCTTCTACCGGCGCAGCGAGACGCGCAAACAGGAGGGCTTCGGCCTCGGCCTGGCGATCGCCCGCCGCATGGTCGACGTGATGGGCGGCGAGATCGGCGCAAACTCCGTCGAGGGCGAGGGCAGCACCTTCTGGGTCCGCCTGCCGCTCGCCCAGATCAGCCCGACCCCGGTGGCCTGAGGACGTAGGTAATGAGCAGCGGACGCATACTGGTCGCCGACGACGAGCCCTCGCTCCGCGAGTCGGTCGGCTACGCGCTCGCCCAGGACGGCTTCGACGTCGACGTCGCCCGCGATGGCGACGAGGCCACCGCGAAGGTCGCCGGCGAGTTCGTCCCCTACGACCTGCTGATCCTCGACATCATGATGCCGGGGCCGAGCGGCCTCGACATCTGCCGCGAGGTGCGCTCGCGCAGCGCCGTGCCGATCATCCTCCTCACCGCCAAGGACGCCGAGGTCGACAAGGTTGTCGGCCTCGAGGTCGGCGCCGACGACTACGTCACCAAGCCCTTCTCCGTGCGCGAGCTGCTCGGCCGCGTCCGCGCCCAGCTGCGCCGCCGCGAGCTCGACCGCGGCCCGCTCAACCAGGCGGTGCGGATTGAAGCCGGCCCCGTCTCGATCGACCTCGTCCGCCACGTCGCCATGGTCCGCGAGGTGCCGATCAACCTGACCCGCTCCGAGTTCCAGCTCCTCCGCCTCCTCGTCAGCCGTCCCGGCGAGGTCTTCGCCCGCCGCCAGATCATGGAGGAGCTCTGGCAGACCGAGTTCGACGGCGACGAGCGCGCCTGCGACGTCCACATCTCCAACCTGCGCCAGAAGGTCGAGCGCGACCCCCAGCGCCCCGAACTGGTCGTCACCGTGCGCGGCATCGGCTACAAGTTCGAAGCCGAGAGCGGTTGAGCCCCCCGCCCCTGGTCCGAGCCCGCGAAGAGGCTCGATCGGTGGTCCCGGTCGAGCTCTTCTTCGACCTCGTCTACGTCTTCACCGTCAGCCAGCTCTCGGGCAATCTCGTCAACGACGTCAGCCTGCGCGGAATCGCTCAGACGCTGGTCCTTGCCCTAGCGGTGATGTACGCGTGGTTCATGACCGTCTGGACCTCGAACTGGCTCGACGTCGAGCGGCGCAAGGTGCAGCTGGCCCTGCTCGGCCTGATGTTCGCGAGCCTGCTGATGTCGACCTCGGTCGCCGAGGCCTTCGGCGACCGCGCCGGGCTGTTCGTGATCGGCTACCTCGCGATCCAGATCGGCCGCACCCTCTTTGCCGTCTCCGCCTTCCGCGGCCACCGCCTGCACGCTCACTTCCTTAACGCTCTCGCCTGGGAGCTGGGCACGGCGGTCATCTGGATCGCCGGGATCTTCGCCGATGGCGACGCGCGGCTGGCGATCTGGTCGCTCGCCGTGCTCGTCACCTACGGCGGCGTGATTGCCGGTCACCCGCTGCCCGATCGCCGCAGCCCCTTCAGCACCGACAGCCAGATCTACGCCGCGCACCTGCTCGAGCGCTTCCGGCTCTTCTTCCTGATCGCGCTCGGCGAGACGGTGCTGACGATCGGCAACGCCTTCGCCGACGTCCTGGTCGAAACGGAGACGCTCGCCGCGCTCGCCGCCGCCTTCCTCGGCACCGTCTCGCTCTGGTGGTGCTACTTCCACCGCGCCGAGCGGGTCGGCATCGACGCGGTCGACGGCGACGGCGACCCCTCTCGCCTCGTCGCCGTCGGCAACTACACGCTGATCGCGATGGTGCTCGGCATCGTCGCGATCGCCGTCGGCGACGAGCTGGCGATCGCCTACCCGGGAGGCAGGCCCTCGACCGCCGCCGTCGCCGTGATCTTCGGCGGGCCGGCGATCTTCCTGCTTGCCCAGCTCGTCTTCATGCGCCACGCCTCGGGACAAGCCCCCACGGCCCGCGTCGCCGGCTGCCTCGCCCTCGCCGCCCTCGCCCTGCTCACCTCCCCGTTCGACGCGCTCGTCGCCGTGATCGTCGCCAGCGCCGTCCTCTTCGCCGTCGCCGTCGCCGACACGCTGGCGGAGCCCGCCTCCCGACCTACCTCTTCACCGTGACCGTCATCTTCATCCGCGTCGGGTGGATCGTGCAGATGAAGTGGTAGACGCCAGGCGTCGGGAAGGCGTGCTTGAAGGTGGCGTTGGTCACCGCCGTCGTCTTCGTCGAGTAAGTGCCCTTCTGCTTCAGCCCCTTCGGTCCCGTCTTCAGGTGGACGTCGTGCGACTCGTAGTTGGTCGAGGCCCACACCCACTTCACCGTGCCGTTCTTCGGGATCGTCACCGCGCTGGGGGCGAAATAGAAGTCGGCGACGGTGACGAGCTTCGGCTTCGGCGCCTGGCCGGCTCTGGCGGGCGCCGCCGCGGCGCCCGCCAGGCACGCCGCCGCGAGGCAGACCGCCCCCAGCCGCCTTGTCCCGCGCCCCCTCACGGACACGTCAGTTCGCCCGGCTGCGCGGCGACCTCGACCGGCGTGAAGTCCTCGAACGGCGGATGCGCCGCGACCGGCCGCACCCAGGAGCACTGCTGGTTCTGCGGCGGGCTCTGGCCGGCGTAGCCGAGGATCGTCTTCGGGTTGCTCGTGTCGGTGAGGATGACCTGGATGCCCGCCGCCAGGTTGAGGCTGCGCACCTGGTCGGCGAGAACCGGCGGCTGCGGACAGCCGGGATAGATCTGGCCGAGCGGCACCCCTCCCGTGCCGGGGTCGAAGCTCGCCCCGGCGCTGTTGGCGCCCCAGCAGTTGCCGCCGCCGGTGGCGTCGCCGAGGAAGTCGTATTCGCCGTTGGGGTCAGCGCCGCCGCGCCCCATCGCGTTTTCGACGGTCTGGTTGTTGATGCTCTTCGCGTCGTTGCCCTCGTTGGCGACGAAGCTTTCGCCCGGCCCCGAGAAGGCCGCGATCCCCCACTTGTAGTTGCCGAAGACGTTGTTCTGGCGGACGATGCTGTTGGCGCTGCCGTAGAGGATGATCCCGGTGCCCGTCGGGTAGTTGATCGTCAGGCCCGAGAGCTCGCCCAGCCCCTCCGACACGGTTTTGAACGACGTGCCGGCGAGGAAGTAGTTGTAGTTGTTCCAGAACACGTTGTTGCGTTCGAAGTAGTTCCAGCCGTTCGGCTCGAACCCCTCGCTGTCGAGCGTGTTGGGCACGATCCCGGCACCGTTGTCGAAGAAGTTCGATTCGACGATCTTCACGTACTTCGAGTTGGTGCCCGAGTAGCCGAGCACGTTTTCGTAGCCGTCGTCGTCGCGCAGCACGGTCCACTTCGGCTTCGCCTGGCAGGGCGGCGGCGCTTCGCCGTGATTGGTCCAGGTGGCGCTGTCGCAGGGCGTTTCGCCGATGTAGAAGGCGGAGTCGCCGTGGTGCCAGCCGCTCGAATGCAGCATCTTGCCGCCCAGGCAGCCCTTGGCGAAGAGCCCGTAGGAGCGGTTGTCGGAGGCGAGCAGGTTTTCCATCTTGAAGCCGTCGCATTCCTGCCCGGCCTGGACCGAGGCGTGAACGAAGAACCCGTTCGATTCGTAGTTGCGGGCCCAGAGGTTGCGGATCACCAGGCCGTTGACGTCGACCGCCTCGATCCCGTTCTGGGCCGGCCCGAGCTCTCCCTTGGCGCCATGGCCTTCGAGGATCTGCTTGCGCGGGTTTTGCCTCACCCCGACGATCTTCAGCCCGTCGAACTCCTTCTTGCGCAGGCGCCCGTCGAGCACGACCCCCTCGACGTACTTGCCCGGCTCGACCTTGACGATCGCCTGCGTCCTGGCGTTCTTCGGCTTGTGCTTGAACGACCCGGCCGCGTCGACTCCGCGTTGGACCGTGTGGAACTTGCAGCCGTGCCGGCAGACGAGGAAGACCCTGTTCTTCGGCCGCGCCTGCTTCTGGCCTGCGCCCTTCTTCGCCGCCTGGGCGCCGGGCGCCGCCCCCAGGCACGCGCATAGGACAACCGCCATGGCCGGGACCGCAAGTCTGTGCTTCATCTCTCTCCTTGGCTCCGTGGGAACGACGATGTCCCGGCCCCCCACGGGCCCCTGCGCAGAAAGACTTTAGCGGACGGGAAATCGTTCAGTACGGCACTCGCCGCTAGAAGCGGATCTGGCCGCCGAGGCCGACCACGTGCTCGGCGGGAAGGTTGAAGTAACCGGCGGGGCTGGCGGCGTTGCGGCTCATCGCCATGAAGAGGTCCTTGCGCCACGGCGCCATCCCCCGATCGCCGAAGGGCACGAGCGCCATCTGGGAGAGGTAGTAGGTGACGTGGTAAGGGTTGAAGCTCGCCAGGCCCTGGTCCCGCGCGACGTTGATCCCCTTCGGCACGTCCGGGTTGTCCTGGTAGCCGTAGCGCAGGGTGAGGTGCGAGAAGCCGTCGTCGGGGTCGCCGAGGGGATCGAGCTCCGCGCGTCTCTCATCGGGCACGGTCGGCTCGTCCCCGATGTCGATCGTCAGGATCACCACCTCTTCGGGGATGGCGCGAAGCCGGGTCTGCGCGATGCGCAGCGCCAGTGGCGTCGTCTCCTTCGAGGGGTTGAGGAATACGGCAGTGCCCTTGATCCGCGTCCCGATCCCCTTGCGGTGGATCTCCTCGATGAAGTCGGGCAGCGCGCCCTCGGTCTTGACCCGCTCGGCGGTGACGAGCTCGCGCCCCCGGTGCCAGGTCGTGAGGAGCAGCAGGATGGCCATGCCGACGAGCATCGGCAGCCAGCCGCCCTCGGCGATCTTCGGCAGGTTGGCACCGAGGAAGAGCAGGTCGAGCAGGACGAAGGCGACGACGCCGAGGGCGATCGACGAGCGGGGCTTGCGCCACAGGGCCCGGGCCACGACCAGGAAGAGGATCGAGTCGATCAGCAGCGTGCCCATCACCGCTATCCCGTAGGCGGTCGCCAGCTTCCCCGACGATCCGAAGCCGAGGCACAGCCCGACGACGAGGACGAAGAGCGTCCAGTTCACCGCCGGCAGGTAGACCTGGCCGATCGTGTCGGCCGACGTGTGCCGGATCGTCATCCGCGGCAGGAAGCCGAGCTGCACCACCTGCCGGGTCACGGAGAAGGCCCCGGAGATGACCGCCTGCGAGGCGATCAGGGTCGCGCAGGTCGCCAGGGCGATCATCGGCACCCGCGACCACTCCGGCAGGAGGAGGTAGAAGGGGCTCGAGACCGCGCTCGGCGTGTCGAGGATCAGCGACGCCTGGCCGACGTAGTTGAGCATCAGGGCCGGGAAGGCGACGAGGAACCAGGCTCGGCTGATCGCCGGTCGGCCGAAGTGCCCCATGTCGGCGTAGAGGGCCTCGGAGCCGGTGAAGACGAGGACGACGGCGCCGAGCGAGAGGAACGCGGTCGCCGGGTGGTTGGCGAAGAACTCCACCGCGTAGGTGGGCGAGAGCCCTCGCAGGGCCGCCGGATCGCGAACGATCTGGGCGGCCCCCGCGGCCGCCAGCGCCGCGAACCAGACGACGATGACCGGCCCGAAGAGCCGACCGACGACGGCCGTGCCCCGCCGCTGGATCGCGAAGAGCAGCGCCAGCACCCCGATCGTGACCGGCAGGACGATCGAGGAGAGGCCGGGCGCCGCGACTTCGACGCCTTCGACCGCCGAGAGGACGGAGATCGCGGGCGTGATCATCGCGTCGGCGAAGAAGAGGGCGACGCCGATCACCCCGGCGGTGAGCAGGGCGGTCTTCACCGCCGGCCGCCGCAGGGTCGCCTTGCGGACCAGCGCGTACAGCGCCATCACGCCGCCCTCGCCGTCGTTGTCCGCTCGCATGACGAAGACGACGAACTTGATCGAGACCATCAGCGTCAGCGACCAGGCCACCAGCGAGATGACCCCGTAGACGTCCGCGGCGCTCGCCCGCACCGGGTGCTCGCCGGTGAAGATCGCCTGCATCGCGTAGAGCGGGCTCGTCCCGATGTCGCCGAAGACGACCCCCAGCGCCGCGAGCGCGAGGAGGTTCGTCGAGCGCGGCCGGTGGCTAGGGGGCGTTCCCTCGCGGGCGCTGCTGGGGGCGGTTGCTGTGGCTTGGCTCACGGGCATGGGCGATCAATGCCGACCAGTCTTCCCGGCGCACCGGAGGGCAGCGTACTCCTGTGGCGCCGGAGAGGTGAGGGAAGCGCCACGGCCCGGTTGACCAACTTGGCCAAGTTCGCTAGCTTTCGCTGCGTGACCACCTTCAGCATCGGAGAGGCGAAGACCAATCTTTCGAAGCTGGTCGCGCTCGCCGAGAAAGGCGAGCCGGTCGAGCTGCGCCGTGGCAAGCAGCCCGTCGTCAAGCTCGTCCCCATCTCCAAGCCCGGAGCTGCCCGCCGCGAGCCCGGCGCTCTCGCCGGCCAGATCAAGATGGCCGACGACTTCGACGTCTGGCCCGAGGACGTCGCCCGTGACCTCGGGGCCCTCGACTGAGGCTTCTCGTCGACACCCACGCCGCCCTCTGGTGGCTGAGCGACGATGCTCGTCTAACCGAGCCGGCGCGCGAAGCGATAGCCGGCGCGGAGGCCCCGCTCTTCAGCGCCGGGACGCTCTTCGAGGTCTCGATCAAGGCGTCGCTCGGCAAGCTCGAGGTCGTCGCGGGTTGGGCGGAGGAGCTTTTGGCAGAGGGATTCGCGCTGCTCCCGATATCCGTCGATCACGCCGCCGCATACCGACGTCTCCCGTACGTGGACGTCGGCGGCAGCCCTCAGCGCGACCCCTTCGACCGCCTGCTCGTCGCCCAGGCCGAATCGGAGCAGATCCCCCTCGTCACCTGCGACCCCGGCATCGTCGCCCACGGCGTCGCGACGATCTGGTGAGCGCGAGAGCCGACGCCCGGACTTGAACCGGGGACCCCTTCATTACGAGTGAAGTGCTCTACCAGCTGAGCTACGTCGGCGGGGTCGGTCCATTGTAGGAGCGGTCTGCTGGTTCCGTCGCCTCCGGCGCCGATGATTCCGCGATGGCCGGCAGCGATGCGAAGCATCGGGAGGAGAACGAAGTCGAGTTCTCGCGGATCGTCGCCTTCAGCGACGGGGTCTTCGCGATCGCGATCACGCTGCTGGTGCTGCAGCTGGAAGTCCCCGAACGCACCGCGGGCGCTCACCTCTGGTCCGAACTCTGGGACCAGCGCCAGGACGTCTTCGCCTACGCGATCAGCTTCGCCGTCGTCGGCCGCTTCTGGCTCGTCCACCATCGCTTCTTCGGCGAGGTCGTCCGCTTCGACAGCCGGCTGATCGCGCTCAATCTCTTCTACCTCGCCTGGATCGTGCTGATGCCCTTCAGCAGCGAGGTGCTCGGCGATCACGGTGGCACCGAGGCGGCGGTAGTCCTCTACGCGGCCAACCTCGTCGGCGTCATCCTCGTCGGGTCGTTGCTCTTCGCTTACGCCCATCGCAGCGGCCTGACGCGGACCTCGCCCGAGGAGGTGCGCGCCGACCGGCGGCGGGCCCTGGCGATCGCGGCCTTCTTCCTCGTCTCGATCCCGATCGCCTTCCTCAACCCGACCCTTGCCCCTTACTGCTGGCTGGCGCTCTTCGTCTCAGGTACCGCCGGGCACTTCGCCCGCCGGCGGCGCCGGCAACCGAGATAAACAGCGGCGCATATCAGTACTCGACTAGCGGCACGTCGGCGCAGACCGTGCAGTCGTCGGCGGGGATCACCGGCTCCCTTTCCACCACCATCGTGCGCAGGTCGTAGATGTGGCCGACGCCGAGCGTCGATGGATCGGCGAGCCCGGTCAGGTGGTGCATCACGTCGAGGCCCACCTGGCCGCCGATCAGGCTGCACGCCGGCCCCAGCGTCGCCGCCGGCGAGTCCTGGCCGCGCTGCTGCTCCATCGCGTGGTCGAAGAGCGGGAAGGATCGCCGGTAGCCGATCTCCTGGCAGACGAAGCACCCGGTCACTCCCGGCACGTACATCGGCCCGACCCTGGCGACCGGCGGGAAGTGGCTCATCGCGATGAACGGCGTCCGCGCCGCGAAGCAGGCCGAGTTGATCCAGTGCTCCATATCGTGCGCCGGCCAGTCGGCCGCGTCGATCACTACGTCGTAGCCCTCGATCGCCTCGGCGACCGCTTCTTCGCTGTCGAGCTTCTGCACTCGGGGCTCGAGCTCGATCGAGGAGTTGAACTGCGCCAGCCGGTCGGCCGCCGCCTCCGCCTTGAAGCGACCGATGTCGGCCTCTCCGTAGAGGACTTGGCGGTTGAGGTTGCTCAGCTCGACCTTGTCGAAGTCGATCAGCAGCATCTCGCCGATCCCGACGCAGGCCAGGTTGAGTGCCACCCAGCCGCCGAGGCCGCCGACTCCGAGCACCGCGATGCGCGCTTCTTCCAGCCGGCCCTGTGCCTCCGAGGGAGTGGGGCCCGCCGTCACGTCGCTGAAGTAGCGCAGCTGCCGGTCGAGCCGTTCGCGCGTCGCCGGATTGATTCTCTCGTCATCGCTCGCGTCCTCGACCACGCCCAGCTCCTCGAACTGGGCAAGCAGCTCGAGGACTTCTTTCTCGCCGAACCGCTCGATCAGCTCCGCTCGCGTATGCGTGCCGTCGATCGCGTCGATCAGTTCGCGGCCCTCCACTCCGGGCTGCTCGATGTGGATGTCCCTCGTCGTGCTGGCGCGCAGCAGGTAGAGATCTCCGTTCGGGGCATCGAGCTTCTGCGTTGTCTTCTTGATTCGCGGTCTTTCCATCGGCAGGGCCTCCTTTGAGTTGCTACCGATAGAGACCGCTTAACGCTCAAATTCGTTTCAACTATTTAGGAAATAGACGGGTCCTTGTGCCTGGTCCGCGTCAAGTTTTTGATTGGTATTCGTTCGGCAGACATCTTTGCCGCCCGCGCCGTCAGCAGATTCACGGAGGAGGGAACGCATGCCCAAGCCGAAGCGCAAGCCAAGGTCGAAAGCCAAGCCGATCCGCCACAAAAGCATCAAGGAAGTCCGCAAAGACCGGCTGAAGAGCTTCATGGACCGACGCTTGATCGATGCCGTGCGACCGCATTCTTCGACGACGAAATGTGGCAAGACGTTCCGGCGTCGATCAAGGATGACTTCGACGCCAGCGTTCTCAGGTCCTTGTTGGGAGAAGCGGTGAAAGCGCTGCGCGAGGGCCTTTTCAACCGGCGGCCCGATCGACATATCGCCTGGATGCCCGTGGTCCTCGACAAGAAGGGCTGGAAAGAAGCAATGAAGCTGTTGCAAAGGCCTTGCAGCAGTTGCTCACGATCCAGCGACGCAGCAGCGAACGCATGAAGAAAACGGGGGAGCCGGGGATTCCCGTGACGATCGGGATCCTGGGCTTCGAGAAGGAGTGCCGAGTTCGTCAGATACACAGATCGCTAGCCGAACTAGGCAACCGCCAGCTCGCGGGCCCGGGTGAGTACCGCATCGAACATTGGTTCCGTCAGCCGCCCGGTGAAGGTGTTCTGCTGGCTCGGGTGGTAGCAGCCGAGCATCGTCCAGCGACCGGCCGCGGTCTCGGCGCCGTGGCCGAACTTGGGCCGCGGCCGCGGCAGCTCGTCGCCGAGTGCCGCGATCGCCCGCAGGGCGCCGTCCCAGGCGAAGGCTCCGAGCGCGACGATCGTCCGGCAGCGCTCGAGCAGCTGCAGCTCGCGCTCGAGGTAGGGCAGGCAGTTGTCGCGCTCGGCCGGCGTCGGCTTGTTCGCCGGCGGCGCGCAGCGGACGACGGCCGTTACGTACGCGTCGCCCAGCCGCAGCTCATCGCCGCGCCGCTCCGAATGCGGCTGGTTGGCGAACCCGGCCCGGTGCAGCGCCGCGTAGAGCCACTCGCCCGAGCGGTCGCCGGTGAACATCCGGCCCGTTCGGTTGGCGCCGTGGGCGGCGGGAGCGAGGCCGACGATCGCCACCCGGGCGTCGGGGTCGCCGAAACCGTCGAGCGGTTGTGCCCAGTAGTCCTCGCCGCGGTGCCGGCGCGGCGGGTCGGCGGCGCGCTCCTCGCGCCACTCGACCAGGCGCGGGCAGCGGCGGCAGGCGTGGATCTCGATGGCAAGGTCGCCAATACGGGCGACGCGCCCCTTTTCTTCGATCATCCCCACCCCCGAACTGAATCAGGTCTGCGGGAAACGATGGAGGGGCCTCGACTCCGGTGCGAGCGAGGCCCCGCGCCACCGTCCTAACGATTCTTCGTCGTTGAAAGCAAGGGCACAACGCTCGGCGTAGCCGTGATCTTCACCCTGCTCACCCCCCCTCTACAGAGATGTTGCGGCGCCGTGGGGCCGCGACGTTGTCTTGACGCGATTTAGACCTTGTTATTACTGGAATTAGTTCCAGTAATAAGGATCACGCGGAGATCACGCGGAGGTTTCGCGATGAACTTGGCTCCCTGGCTTGCAAAACCGCCCTCCTCTCTAATACGATGGAGTGCTAGAAGCCGCGAAAACACAACAGAGGAGTTCACTTTGGCCGCAAAGGGCAAAACCAAGTCAGCGTCAGCGAAGAGAGGCAAGAAAAAGGAGACGGGCGTCGACCAGAAACTGGTCAAGGCGCTCGCGCATCCGCTGCGGGTCGAAATCCTGACCATTCTCAACGAGCGGATGGCCAGCCCCAACGAACTCTCCAAGGAGCTCGACGAAGGTCTCAGCCAGGTCAGCTACCACGTCAAAGTCCTCAAGGACTTCGAGTGCATCGAGATGGTCAAGACCGAGCCCCGACGCGGCGCCGTCGAGCACTACTACAGGGCGACCGCGCGTGCCTTCCTCACAGATAAAGACTGGAAGTCGCTGCCGGACTCGGTCAAGCCCGGGGTCAGTGCATCGTCAATTCGCATGATCATCGAGAACGTCTTCGGCGCCCTCAAAGTAGGAACCTTCGATTCGCGCGAGGATCGACACATCAGTTGGACTCCCGGCTTCGTCGATGAGCAAGGCTGGGAGGAACTGGTCGATCTCATCAACGACACGCTCGGGAAGATCATCAAAATCCACGCCGCTTGTGCCAAGCGACTCGCCAAGTCCGGCGAGACTGGCATCCCGGTAAACGTGGTCCTGTTGAACTACGAGACTCCTGCCGCCGACAAGAAGGCAAAAGCCAAGGCCAAAAGCAAAGCCAAAGCCAGGAAAGCTTCTCGAAAGGCGTAGCGGCCCTAACGCCAAAGCCCATAAGCTCCGCGCTCGATGCGCGCGGAGCGAAGGGAATCGCGGTCAGCAGGAGGACGGCGCGGCATCCACCGCGCCGTCCTCTTTTTCGCTCTCCTCGTCATGGCCCTTGCCCTCGCGTCTGCCGGCTGCGGCAAGAGCGGCAAAGGGGCGAGCACCGATAGCGAGAAGGCAGCCGACGTGGAGCTGCTCAACGGCCTGCTCTCCCACGAATTGACCCTGCTCGAGGCCTACGCGGCGACCACTCCCGCGCTCCGCGGTCAGGCGCTCGTCGTGGCTGGCGAGTTCCGCGGTCAGGGCCTGGCCCACGTCGACGCGATCGAGAAGGCGATCCGCGGCCTCGGCGGGCGAGCCGAAGCCGAAGCAGGCAGCTTCGAACCGTCGAATCCGCGCTCCCGCCGGGAAGCGCTCGACCTCCTCTACGCGGAGGAGAGCGCGGCACTCGGCCTCGCCGGGGAAGCGGCGCCGCACATGGAAGAGGCGGCGCCGAGCAACCTCGCGGTCGCCCTGGCGGCGAACCATGCCGCCCACCTCGCCGTCCTGCGCCAGACCCTCGGGGCGTCGCTGACGGCCGCCGTCCCGGCCCCGCTCGAAACAGGCAGCGTCCCGCCGCCCGGCTCGCCGCCCGAAGAAGGAGGATGATGCCGTCATGACGGCTCCCCTGTACGCGATCGGCCGCTTCTGCTCGCGTCACCACTGGCCGGTCATCGCCACCTGGGTCGTGCTCGCGGTCGGTCTCGTCCTCGTCGGTCAGACGGGTGAAAGCAAGACCAACGACAACCTCACCCTGCCGGGCACCGGCTCGACCTCGGCCACCGAACTGCTCGAAGAAGACCTGCCCGAACAGGCCTACGGCAGCAACCCGCTCGTCTTCGAGGCCAAGCGCGGGGAAAAGCTGACCTCGCCGCCCTACGCCACCGCGATCGGCGAATCGGTCAAGCGGCTGGAAGGGCTGAAGGAGGTCAACTCGGCGGCCGATCCGCTCAGTCCGGCGGGGGCGCGCTTCCTCAGCGAAGACGGCTCCGTCGCCTACTCGCCGGTCGTCCTCGGCGTCGGCCCGGGCGAACTGACCGAACCCCAGGCGCTGGCCGTGCTCGATGCCGGCCAGCCCGCCGAAGCCGCGGGCCTCAGGGTCTCGGTCGGCGGCTACGTCGGCCAGCAGCTCTCCAAGCCCGACACCGGCGCCAGCGACGCGATCGGGATCGCGGCGGCGGTCGTCATCCTCCTCTTCGCCTTCGGTACCGCGACGGCGATGGTGCTGCCGATCTCCTCGGCGATCCTCGGCCTCGCCTGCTCGCTCTCGATCCTGCGCCTGCTGGAGAACGTCGTGCAGATGCCGAGCGTCGCCGCGACGCTGGCGACGATGATCGGCCTCGGAGTCGGCATCGACTACGCCCTCTTCATCGTCACTCGCCACAAGCTCCAGCTCGGCGAAGGGATGGAGATGCGCGAGTCGATCGCGCGGGCCACGGCGACCGCGGGCGGTGCCGTCGTCTTCGCCGGCTTCACCGTCGTGATCGCCCTCTGCTCGCTCGCCTTCGCCGGCATCCCGCTGGTCAGCACACTTGGCTTCACCGCCGCGATCGCCGTCGTCGTCGCCGTCTGCGCAGCGACCACGCTGCTGCCGGCGATGCTCGGGGCGCTCGGCCCGCGGATCAACTCGCTGCGCGTGCAGCTCGGTAGGACCCATCCCGACGACGCCGAGCCCCACGGCTGGCGGCGCTGGGCGCGTGGGGTCGCCAGCAGGCCATGGCGCTCGGCGTTCGTCGCGCTCGCGATCCTGATCGTGCTCGCTCTGCCGCTGCGCAAGCTCGACCTCGGCCAGAACGACATCAGCGCCCTGCCCAAGTCGACCACCGCGCGCCAGGCCTACGATGGGCTCACGCAGGGGTTCGGGCCGGGCGTCAACGGGCCGCTGCTGATCGCGACCGAATGCAACAGCGCCGCCGAATGCAAGGGGGTCGCGCAGAAGCTCGAGACGGCGATCGGCGGGGCCGACGACGTCGACGGGACCGGGCCGCCGAGCTTCGACGAGCAGGGGACGGCCAACGTCTTCACGGTGATCTCCAAATCGGCGCCGTGGGCCGACGACACGGTCAGCCTGGTCGAAGACCTGCGCTCGACGACGATCCCGCGGGCGCTGCGCGGGACCGGCGCGACCGCCTACGTCGGCGGCCAGACCGCCGGCTACATCGACCTCGCCACCCAGATCTCCGACAAGCTGCCGCTAATGATCGCGATCGTCGTCGCGCTCAGCTTCATCGTCCTCCTGCTCGCCTTCCGCTCGCTGCTGGTGCCGCTGAAGGCGGCGGCGATGAACCTGCTCTCGGTCGCCGCGGCCTACGGAGTGGTGACCGCGGTCTTCCAGCTCGGCTGGGGCTCCTCGCTGATCGGGCTCGACCACGCGATCCCGATCGTCAGCTTCGTACCGCTGCTGATGTTCGCGATCCTCTTCGGCCTCTCGATGGACTACGAGGTCTTCCTCCTCACCCAGATGCGCGAGCACTACGAGGAGAGCGGCGACGAGAAGGAGGCGGTGATCGAAGGCCTCGCCAACACCGGCCGCGTGATCACCTCGGCCGCGGCGATCATGGTCTGCGTCTTCACCAGCTTCGTCCTCAACGGCAACCCAGTGGTGAAGGAGTTCGGCGTCGGCCTCGCGGTCGCGATCGCGATCGACTCGACCCTGGTGCGCTGCCTGCTCGTGCCGGCGATCATGGTCCTGCTCGGCAGTCGCGCCTGGTGGCTGCCGCGCTGGATGGAGCGTCTCGTGCCGCACATCAGCATCGAGGGCGAGGGCTTCTTCGCCGAGCGCGATGCCAAGCTCGCCCTCGCGGAGGAGACCGACTGAGCTCGTGTTCCCCCTCAACCTGCCCAACGCGCTGACGCTGCTGCGCATCCTCGCCGTGCCCGTCGTCGTCGTGGCGCTGCTGGGGGAGACCCCAAACGGCGACGCCTTTGCCGCCGCCGTCTTCGCCCTCGCCGCCGCCACCGACGGCCTCGACGGCTACTTCGCCCGCTCGCGCGGGTCGATCACCACCTTCGGCAAGCTGATGGACCCGATCGCGGACAAGCTGCTGATCGCCGCCGCGCTCGTCTCGCTCGTCTCGCTCGACCGGCTCGCCGCCTGGGTCGCGATGGTGATCATCGCCCGCGAGTTCGCGGTCACCGTGATGCGGGTGGTCGCCGCCGAGCGCGGCGTCGTGATCGCCGCCAGCTGGCTGGGGAAGGCGAAGACGGTGCTGCAGATCGCCGCCGTCTTCGCCCTGATCGCCGCCAATCCGGCGCCGGCCTGGGTCGATGCCCTCGTCTACCTCGCCGTAGCCGCCACCCTGATCTCGGGCGCCGACTACTTCTTCGGCCTTCGCCGCCGCATCGAGGAAGAGCGCCGCTCCCGCGCCACCTCCGCCCGCGCCAGCCACGGCTGACGTAGGAGCGCCTTCCCCAGCCCCGACGCTTTGGTCACACATCCGCGCGAATCAGCGCACCACCCGTGCGTCTGCCCCAGCCATGGTTCGAGCCATGTCATCGAACCGCAAGGCGCCCCACCACCAGGTGCAACGCTTTTTCGTTCCATCGCAACGAAAAAGCGTTGCACCGACAGATCGAGCCACCGTCGCCATACGGGAGCTCGCCGAACGTCAGCACGGGGTGGTCGCCCGTCGCCAGCTAGTCGCTGCCGGTATCGGCAGCGAGTTGATCCGAGATCGAATCGAAGGGGGAAGGTTGCTTCGCTTGTATCAGGGCGTCTTCGCGGTAGGCCATCGCAGACTCAGCCTGCACGGTGAGTGGATGGCGGCGACTCTTGCATGCGGTCCCTGCGCCTACCTCTCCCATGGCAGCGCTGCCCAGCTCTGGGGCATTCGAGGGTCGAGGCGCCCGCACGAGGTGCTCCGCGTCTCGGGGCATCGAAGGCCGCACGGCATCTGGCTCCACCAAACTCGCTCGCTGCCGGAGGAGGACGTGACCGTCGAGGCGGGCATTCCGGTCACCACGATCGAGCGGACGATCATGGACAACGCGGGCCGGCTCGACGAACGGCAGCTCGAGCACATGATCGTCGACGCCGATCGCGGCGGGCGCCTCGTATGGCGCGAGCTCCACCGCGTCATCGAGGAGGGCAATGGGCGCAGGGGCTTGCGTCGGCTACGGCGGGTGGCCGCTCGTATCGACCCACGCGCGGCGGACACCGTCTCGCCGCTCGAGGTCGACTTCCTCTCCCTCTGCCAAAAGGCCGGCCTGCCACTTCCGCAGGTCAACGTCCTGGTCGAGGGGCACCTCGTCGACTTCTATTGGCCGCGGGCGAAAGTGATAGTCGAGACCGACGGATACGCCTTCCACAGCGACCGGGCGGCCTTCGAGCGCGATCATGAGAACACCGTCGCCCTCGCAGTCGCCGGCTACACGGTGCACCGCGCGACCTATCGCATGCTCAAGCGCGCCCCGGGGCCGTTCCTGGCCCTGGTCGCCGATTCCCTTCGCTGAGCCCCCATTCACCTCGCGTCGCAGCTGCAACGCTTTTTCGTTCCATCGCAACGAAAAAGCGTTGCACCCGGCGTGGGAGGCACCGGATCGGGTCAGGCGCCGGGGGACTCGAGCCACTCGCGCATCGTCGTGTGGCGATGCTGGTGCTCGCCGGAGGCGAGCTCGCGGCGCAGGTCGCCCAGCGTGCCGTAACGCTCGGCGACGACGTTGTGGCGGTGGATCGTCTCGAGGTTCTCCTGGCGGGCCATGACGAAGACCTCCTCCGGCAGGTCGGGGTAGCCGTCGACCACCTGACGGACCATCTCGCGCACGCAGTCCTCGACGAAGCGCGGCTGTTCGTGGGCTTTGGCGACCACGGCGAGCTCGTCGGGGCGCTTCATCAGCTCGTAGATCTCCGAGCTCATCGAGCTCTCGACGATGCGCAGCAGCTCGGGCGCATCGATCCAGGCGTCGCCGCCCTCCGGGCACCCCACGTAGAGCGTGCCTACGCCGCGCTGGTTGTGCGTCGCCACCGGCACCGCCTCGATCGCCTGCTCGACCTGCTCCGCGTCGAAGCCCGCCTCGGCCAGCCGTTCGCGGCCGAGCTCGGCGACCATCTCCTGCGCGCACGGACAGGCCGTCATGCCCTGTGCCTGCACGCCGGTCAGGGTCCGCGTTCCGCGACCTGAGACGACGGCCGTCCCGAACAGGACGTAGATCTCCTGGGTCGAGTGACCGCTGGCGGGCGTCTTGACGGTCTGCGGATAACGCGCCTCGACCGAGACCTCCGCGCGCCGACCCTGCTGGCGCTCGCGCACTCGCTCGGCGATGTGCGCGGCGAGTACCTCGGCCCGGAACGCCTCGCCGAGCACGACCTCGTCGATCGCTTCGCCGACGATCTCCTCGAAGCGCGACATGTGCACGCCCGCCTGGCGCGGCTCGAGGTCGACGAAGCACTCGAAGCCCGCGTGGTAGAGGTTCTCCGTGCCGTCGGCCTTGACCCGGATCACCTTCTCGACCCCGGTCACGCCGACCCGCGAGAGGCTCACCTGCGTCGCCGGCACCGACGCCTGCACGTCCGGCGCCGAGAGCGAGGGGGTCACTGTCGTCCGCGCTGCCACCGCTTATGAAGACTAGGCGACCGGCGCTCCGGGGCGGATATCGCCGCGGCGATCGAACGACGATATCTGCCTATACTTGGCAGCGGCCGGAGCGTTGGGGTCGGCCCCCCGCCAGGGGGAGAGGGTTGGCAGCGGAGGCAGTGAGATCGAACCGTTGGAGACGGTCCCCGAGGGACTGGATCAGGATTCGGATGTACAGCCACTTGCGGAGCCGGAGGAGCTGCGCGGGCTGATCGCGCTGGGCCGCGAGCGCGGCTACCTGACCTTCGAGCAGATCGCCGTCACCCTCGAGGAGGTCGAGGTCACCAAGGACCAGATCTCCGGCCTGCACGCCCACTTGCTCGAGATCGGCGTCGAAGTCGTCTCCGCCGAGGCCGCGTCCGAACCAGACGAGGAGGTGGCCGAGGCACCGAAGCCCCGGCGGACCGAGTCCTCCAACGGCGCTGCCCCGAAAGGCGACCTTGACCTGACGGTCGAACCGAGCCTCGACTCGCTGCGCCTCTACCTGCGCTCGATCGGCCAGGTCGAGCTGCTCACCGCCGCCGAAGAGGTCGAGCTGGCGAAGCGGATCGAGCGGGGCGACATGATCGCCAAGCGGCAGATGGTCGAGGCCAACCTGCGGCTCGTCGTCTCGATCTCGAAAGGCTATCTCGGCCGCGGCCTCAGCTTCCTCGACCTGATCCAGGAGGGCTCGCTCGGCCTGATCCGCGCCGTGGAGAAGTTCGACTACCGCCGCGGCTACAAGTTCTCCACCTACGCGACCTGGTGGATCCGCCAGGCGGTGACGCGGGCGATCGCCGACAAGGCGCGGACGATCCGCATCCCCGTGCACATGGTCGAGAAGCTCAACCGGGTCGCCCACGTCGAGCGCCAGCTCGTGCAGTCGCTCGGCCGCGAGCCCGACCCGATCGAGATCGCCGAAGAGCTGCGCTGGCCGCTGGAGGAAGTGCGCGACATCCTGCGCGTCTCCCAGGTCCCGGTCTCGCTGGAGAAGCCGGTCGGCGACGAAGACGAATCGGAGCTCGGCGACTTCGTCGCCGACGAAGAAGTCGCCGAGCCGTTCGAGGAAGCGAGCGAGCAGCTGCAGCGCGAAGGCGTGCGCAAGGCCCTCGACGCGCTGCCCGAGCGTGAGCGCCAGGTGATCGAGCTGCGCTACGGCCTCTCGGGGCTGGAACCGCTGACGCTGGAGGAGGTCGGCCGCACCTTCGGCGTCACCCGCGAGCGCATCCGCCAGATCGAGACCAACACGCTGAAGAAACTGCGCTCGCTGCCCGAGGCGCAGGTGCTGCGCGACGCGAGCTAACGCGGCTCGAGGACGATCACCGACGCCTCGCGGTCGAGCTTGCGCTGGTAGTCGTCGAAGCCCGCGTACTGCTCGTTGTGGCGGCGCCAGAGCTCGGCGCGCTCCTCACCCTCGGCGATCCGCGCGCGAACGGGGTAGCGGCGCCGGCCTCGCTCCACCTCCCCCTCCGGGTTCGCCTTCAGGTTGAGCGACCAGGCCGGGACCCTGGCGTTGCCGGCGTTGGTGTTGATCACGACCACGTTCTCGCCGTCGGCGAGGTAGACGACCGGGGCCGTGCGCCGCTGGCCCGACTTGCGCCCAGTCGTCGTCAGCAGCAGGACGGGCGCCCGGCCGATCTTGCCGCCGATCCGCCCGCCGCTCAGCCGGTAGAGCGGCACGTTGAGCTTGCCCGTCCAGCGCAGCCCGCGCGCCCCAAGCGAGTTCGAGATCCGCGCGATCGTGTGGTCGTTCGGCACGGGGGTAAGGTACACGCCGATGCCCGAGCCGCACCGGTTCCGCCGCGCCGCCGAAGCCAAGGACCTCGATCTCCTCGCCGAGACGCTGCGCGAGGACGTCGAGCTGCACAGCCCCGTCCTTTTCCGCGGCTTCGAGGGCCGCGATGTCGTCACCCAGGTCCTCACCCACGTCGCCGCCACGCTCGAGGGCCTCACCTACGTCGACGAGCTGCACGAGGGAGACGCCGTCGCGCTGCGCTTCAAGGCCCGCGTCGGCGAGCGCGAGCTGGAGGGGATCGACTTCCTCGAGCTCGACGCCGAGGGCCGCGTCGCCGTCCTCACCGTCTTCATGCGCCCGATGTCGGCCCTCACCGCCTTCAACGAGCGGATGGCCGAGCGGCTGGGCGTGACCCCGCAGTAAACTGGCCACGCAGCTGGGGGAGTGCCCGAGTGGTTAAAGGGGACTGGCTGTAAACCAGTTGGCTCTGCCTACGCAGGTTCGAATCCTGCCTCCCCCATATGAGCGACCTCAGCGGCCGAGTCGTCGCGATCGCCGGCGTCGCCGGAGGGCTGGGGCCGTCGGTCGCGGAACGGCTCGTCGCCGCCGGAGCGACGATCGCGACGACCGACGTGCGCCAGGAGGCGATCGACGAGGTGGGAGAGCGCCTCGGGGTCCCGGCCGAGCGCTGGGACGGCCGCGCGGTCGACCTGCTCGACGAGGAGGCGACGCGCGCCTGGTGCGCGACGCTCGTCGAGCGCTTCGGCCGGGTCGACGGGCTCGCCCACCTGGTCGGCGGCTGGCGCGGCGGACAGCCGTTGCACGAGGCGCCGCTCGCCGACTGGGCCCTCCTGCACGACCTCCTCGTCCGCACCGTGCAGCACACCACCCGCGCCTTTCACGACGCGCTGCTCGCCGGCGAGCACGGTCGCTTCGTCCTCGTCTCCTCCAAGCAGGCGCAGGCGCCGACGAGCGCCAACGCCGCCTACGCCGCCGCCAAGGCGGCCGCCGAGGCCTGGACACTGGCCCTCGCCGAGGGCTTCGAAGGCAGCCGCGCCACCGCCAACGTCGTCGTCGTCGACGCGATCCTCACCCCGGCGATGCGCGAGGAGAGCCCAGACGGGGAATTCCCCACCTTCACCCCTGCCGAGCACATTGCCGCGGGTATCGAGTTCCTTCTTTCAGACGCCGCGGGGAAGATGAACGGTCAGCGGTTGCCGCTTACGATGAGGGGGTGAGCCGGCCGGCCAAGCCCGCCAAGGGCGAGATGACGATCCGCGAGCTGGCGGAGCGCACCGGGATGACCGTGCGCAACATCCGCGCCCACCAGACCCGCGGCCTGCTGCCGCCGCCGGTCGTCCGCGGCCGCACGGGCTACTACAACGAGGAGCACGTGGCGCGGATCGCGCTGACCCGCGAGATGCAGGCCGACGGCCTCAACCTCGAGGCGATCCGCCGCGTGATCGACGCCGGCGACGGCGCCGCGGAGATCGTCGACTTCACCCGCGCGCTGCGCGTCCCCTTCGAGGAGGAGACGCCCGAAATCGTCAGCGTCGACGAGCTGACCGGGCCCTGGGGCGCCGCCGCGCCGCCCGACCCGAAGCTGCTGGTGCGTGCCGAAAAGCTCGGCATCCTGCGCGCCCTCCCCGACGAGCGGATCGAGGTGATCAGCCCCCGCCTCTACCGCGCCGCCGTCGCCCTCGCCGAGCTCGGCGTCGGACCGGAGGGGGCGCTGGCGACGGCGGAGAAGCTCCGCCGCCACGCCGACGGCGTCGCCCGCACCTTCGTCGACCTCTTCGTCAAGGAGATATGGGAGCCGTTCGACCGCGCCGGTCGCCCCGAAGGAGAGTGGCCCAAGGTGCGCGAGGCGCTCGACCGCATGCGCCCGCTCGCCTCCGACGCCCTGCTCTCCGTCTTTCAGATCGCGATGGGGGAGGCCGTCGAGCGAGCCGGCGAGCGCACCCTGCACATCGCCGCCGCTCCCAAGCGAGCCGCGCGGAAAACGAAGCGTCGCGCCCGGTAGTACGCGCCGGCAGTTAGGTACCCATAGGGGCCGCTAAGCACCGGCGCGTCTCCGCACGTGGGTCTGAAAAAGATGGTGTATATGAAGTCCCGTAATAATGTACGTTCTCGTTTATGGCAGCGGACGACTTCCCGGCGGAGTTCTCGGGGGCGGTGGGGAGGCTTCAGGTCACCGTTCTGGAGGCGTGCCGGCGGCAGCCGGAATGGCCGGCCAAAGTCGCCGTGGGAGTTCGCGCGGCCGTTGACTTCGCGATTGCCGAGCCCGCGGAGGTGCGCCTGCTGACGATCGAAGCGCTGATCCAGCGCCCTGACGGGGGACGCCGTTACGTACGGACGATCGAGCACTTTGCCGAGCTGCTGCGCAGCGTCACCCCCGAAGACCGCCGCCGCCCCGCGAGCACCGAGCTGGCCTTGATCGGCGGCCTGGCGACGACGATCTCCCACCACCTGCGCGCCGACGTCGTCGGCGAGCTCGCCGAGAGCGTGCCCGAGTTGGTCGAGTTCACCTTGCTGCCCTACATGGGGCACGAGGACGCTCAGCGTTGGGCCCGCTGGACTTCGGCTCAGACCGCTTGAGCCGGTACGGCCAGCTCCTCGGCGGCCGCCTCGTGCCCTTCGTAGGGAAGCACCGCGAAGTACATCAGCGAGGGCAGCAGCGAGTCGAGATCCGTGGCCTCTTCCCGGTTCAGCCGCGAGTAGAGCAGCGCCTCGACTCCACCGACGACGCCGGCCGCCGAGATAGCCGAGGGAGCGAAGCCCTCCGGCAGCTCTTCGCGCACGTTGCGGTCGAGGCAGGCGGCGAAATGGTCGAGCAGTTCGTCGCGGCGCACCAACGCTTCCGGGCAGGCCGCGCGCGCCTCGATCACGAGCGTTGCCGCCGCGTCGGGCTCCTCGGCGACGAAGCGAAGCAGCTCTTCGAGCCCGCATCGCAGGCGCTCGCGCCAGCTTCCCTCAGCCGTGGTGATGGCGCCGTCGATCCGCCGCCGCAGCTTCGCGGCCGCTGAATCGAGGGCGGTCAGGAAGCAATGTTCCTTGTTCTTGAACTGCTCGTAGAACGTCGGCCGCGAGACCCCCGCCCGCACGAGCACGTCCTGGACGTTCATCTCGCGGTAGCCCAGTTCCGCGGTCGCCCGCAGGATCGCCGCGAGAATGCGCTCGCGCTGGATCGCGCTGACCAGGTCGGTCGGCAGCGAGCGGATCCCCGAGGGGAACTTGCCGTCGCCACCGGCAAGGAGATCGGCCGCGGCGCTGACCTCCGCCGGGCTCCAGCGGTCACCGATCGCGTCGAGGAGCTTCTCGTGACTAAGCTGGATCCTGGTCGAAGACATCGAGGAACCTATCCGTTTCTTTTAGGAACGCGAATAGTGCGCGCAAAGTACCACAGGTGCAGATGGCGCGCAAGGCGATCGACGCCGCGGGAGTATCCTTGGACCCATGCGGTCGCGCGCCCAGGGGGCCCAGGCGGGGTCCGCTCGCCCCGAGATCTCCCGTGAGTTCATCGCCGTCCACAAGCGCCGGCGGATCATGGACGCGATCGCCGAGCTAAGCGCCGATCAAGGCTACGACGCGACCAAGATCGGCGACATCGTGCGCCGCGCCGGCGTCGCGCGCAAAACGCTCTACGACAACTTCGACGGCAAGGAGGAAGTCTTCCTAAGCGCTTTCGACACTGCCTTCGACGAGGCGACCCGGCGCATGGAGGAGGCCTGTGCCGCCGCCGAGGGGGACTGGGACGAGCACCTCGCCGCCGGCCTTGCCGCCTTTCTCGACTATGTCGCCGAGCGGCCGGCGCTGGCCCGCATGTGCATGGTCGAGGCGCTCTCGGCCACCCCCGCCGCGAAAGAGCGCTACGAGGAGGCCCTAGCGGCGTTCGTCGAGCTGACGGGCCGGATCGCCCCCCGTGACGACCGCCTGCCCGAGACGATCGACGAGACGGTCGTCGGCGGCGTCGCCTGGATCGTCTACCAGAAGATTCGCCGGGGAGAGGCCAGAAGGGCAAAGGAGCTACTGCCTGAGCTGACCGAATTCGTTACGGCCCCCTACCTCGGGGCCGCCGCGGCGGAGCGAACCCGCATCTAGAGCCCGACGCTGGCACACTCCATGCCGCAGTGGAGGTCGAACGACTCCCCCGGGGGCGGCATGGGTTGTCGCGCGAGTACGTCGCGCGAAATCAGCGTGAGCGCGTGCTCGCGGCGCTCGCCGAGTGTCTGTACGAGCGCGGCTTCGCCGCCACGACGATCTCGATGATCAGCCGGCGGGCCGGCGTCTCCAAGGGCGACTTCTACAAGCAGTTCGAGAGCAAGGACGCCTGCTTCGTCGAAGCCTACGACGACGCGGTCGCCCAGTTCCGCGAGGGCACAGTGGCCGCCTGCGAGGGCAAGGACGAGTGGGTGGCCGGGGTTCTCGCGGCTCTCACCGCGCTTCTCGACTTGCTGGCGGGGCGGCCGGCGCAGGCGCGGCTCGTCCTGGTCGAGGGGCTGCGCGTCGGCAAGGGGCTCTACGACCGCTATCAGGAGGCGTTGCTCGCCTTCGTCCCCTACCTGCGCGCCGGTGCGCCGGCGCCACCGGGCGCGGTGAGCCCGCCCGCGGCCACCGACGAGGCTGTCGTCGGTGGCATTGCCTCACTGCTCTCGCGCCGGGTCGCGGCCGGCGAGATCGAGCAGTTGCCCGACTTCCTGCCGCAGGTTGCGGAGTTCGCGCTCACGCCGTACGTGGGTGCGGCCGAGGCCCGGCGCATAATCTCCGCACGATGATCGAGGGGGACGGGGCGGGGGCGACGAGCGAAGCGGCCACGGGCACGATGCCCGGGGTCTTCCCCTCTCAGGCCCTGGAGGAGGCGATCGCCGCCGAGTGGATCGGCTCCGGCGACTACCGCATCCGCTCCGAGGCGATCCAGCCGGCGAGCATCGACCTGCGCCTCGGCGACTTCGCCTGGGCCCTGCGCTGCTCCTTCCTCCCCGACGTCGACTCGACCGTCGAGGAGAAGATCGAGGGGCTCGCCTTCCAGCGCGTCGACCTGCGCGACGGCGCCGTGCTCGAGCGTGACCGCCCCTACCTGGTGCCGCTGATCGAGGAGCTGGCGTTGCCCGAGGACGTGCGCGCCAAGGCCAACCCGAAGAGCTCGACCGGGCGGCTCGACGTCTTCACCCGGGTGCTGACTGACCGCCACCACCGCTTCGACGAGATCCGGCCGGGCTATCGCGGCAAGCTCTACCTCGAGGTCGTGCCGCGTTCCTTCGCGATCCAGGTGCGGACCGGGCTCTCGCTCAACCAGTTGCGCCTGGCGCGCGGCGACGTGCGCCTCGGCGACGAGGAGATCCGCTCGCTGCAGGACGAGTTCCCGCTCCTCTACCTCGACTCCCACGCTCTGCGCGAGTCGGAGCTGGCGCTGGCCGACGGCCTCTTCCTCAGCGTCGACCTCTCCGGCCCGGCCGATCGCATCGTCGGCTACCGCGCCAAGAAGAACAGCCTGCCGATCGACCTCTCGCGGATCCGTGCCTACCGCTGGACCGACTACTGGGACCCGGTCTACCCGGAGGCCGGCTCGAAGATCGTGCTCGAGCCGGAGATCTTCTACCTCCTGCTCTCGGCCGAGGGGGTCTGCATCCCGCCCCAGATCGCCGCCGAGATGATGGCCTACGACCCGACCGCGGGGGAGCTGCGCACCCACTACGCCGGCTTCTTCGACCCCGGCTTCGGCTACGACCCCGCAGGCGACCGTCACGGCAGCCGCGCAGCGCTCGAGGTGCGCGCCCGCGACGTCTCCTTCATGGTCGAGCACCGTCAGCCGGTCTGCAAGCTGGCGCTGGAGCGGACCAGCGCCCCGGCCGAGCGTCTGTACGGAGCCGGCCTCGGGTCCAACTACCAGGGCCAAGTCACCATGCTGAGCAAGCACTTCGAGGAGCAGGTGGTGGGGGGAGGGGCCGGGTGACCCCTCTCAAAACGCGCGGCAGGAGCCGCGCTTGAGTGTTTTGAGAGGGGTCACCCGGCCCCTCTCACGCCCGCTCCCTCACCGCTGAGCGATTGACCCCCCATTTGGGGGCAAAGCCATCAGTCGCTCTAGGATTGAAGCGATGGCGGAGCGAACGTGGCGCGTGTATCTCTCTGGGGAGATTCACTCGGACTGGCGGGAGCGGATCGAGGCGGGGGTGCGGGAGGCCGGGTTGCCGGTGGAGCTCTCGGCGCCGGTCACCGATCATGCGGCGTCCGACGACGCGGGGACGGGGACGCTCGGTGAGGAGCCGACGCCGTTCTGGCGCGACCACATGGGCGCTGGCGCCGGCTACGCGGCCGCGCTCGGCAAGCCGATCGTCACCCTGCACGACACCGAGCTCGATCACGCCCTGAAGGAGGTCGACCGGGCGGCGCAGGCGACGGCGCGCACCGCCGAGCAGGTAGTCGATGTTCTGCGCTACGTGACCCGGGGCGAATTGGCTTAGGAACGCGGTTGGCGGCTATACTTCGCCGCGATCAATGCGAGTTCTGCCGTATCTGCCGTAGAGAGGCCCGGGAGACCGGGCCTCTTTGTTTCCTGTAGTCGGCGAGGCATTGCCGGGCGGGGGCCAGCCCCGCCCGGCCCTCCCGCCTACGTCACCCGAAGGATCAGCAAGAGCAGGAGCATGATCAATGCGGTCTCAGCCATATCCACCTCCTTTCTCCAGGCCGCTGCTGGACGCTGGGCCTGAAGGAGGGGGTTCTGGCAGCCATTGATCACACGGGCATTGTATGCGAACATATGTTCGTATGCGTTGGGACGAGCAGCGAGTCGAGAACGATCTGCGTTTGCCTGGGGTTGGCGACGGGACGGTGGTGCGAACCTTCGACGCGCCGGAGGCGATGGGGGTCAATTTCCACGAGGTTCGGGCACGTTCGGCGCTGAACCGGGCCCCGGGTGGGCGCTACGGCTTCGGCTGGACGATCAACCCGTATAGAGGGTGCACGCATGCCTGCACCTTTTGCTTCGCCCGTCGCACCCACACCTACCTCGACATGAACGCCGGCCGTGACTTCGAGCGCGAGATCGTCGTCAAGGTCAACGTGCCCGAGCTGCTGCGGGCCGAGTTGGCGCGACCGTCGTGGAAACGGGAGCTGGTCGCGCTCGGGACCAACACCGACCCCTACCAGTGGGTCGAGGGCCGCTACCGGATGATGCCCGAGATCCTCGCCGCGCTCGAGGAGGCCGACACCCCCGTCTCGGTCCTCACCAAGTCGCCGCTGGTGATGCGCGACGTCGAGATCTTCGAGCGGATGGCCGAGCGCCTGCCGGTCTCGGTCAACCTCTCGGTGCCGACCCTCGACGAGGAGGCCTGGCGGGCGACCGAGCCCCACACCCCCAGCCCCGCCGCTCGCCTCGACGCGGTCGCCGAGCTGCGCGCCCGCGGCATCGAGTCCGGCGTCCTGATCGCGCCGCTGATGCCCGGCATCAACGACGACCCCGCCCAGGTCCAGCCGATCGTCGACCGCGCCCGCGAGGCCGGCGCCACCTTCCTCGGCGGCGTCGCCCTCCACCTCCGCGACGAGGTCCGCGACGTCTTCTTCGCCTGGCTCGAGGCCAAACGTCCCGACCTGCTCCCGCACTACGAGAAGCTCTACAAGGGCGGGCGGGCCTATCTCCCTCCCCCCGAGCGCCAGAAGCTCACCCGCAAGGTTCGGGGGTGGGGGAGGTCGAGGGGGCGGAAGCCTCCTGCACCTCCGGCAAGCGCCACGCCCACCCAGGACCCTCTTTTCTGATCGCCCCGGAAAGGAGGGCGGGAGCCCCTCTCCAAAACACTCAAGCGAGGCTCCTGCCGAGCGTTTTGGAGAGGGGCTCCCGCCCTCCCTACCCCTGATCGAGATCAGAAAAGAGGCACTCCCTGGGCTCTTTGTCGTCCCGGAATCGCCGAAACCGCGCCCCATGCCGGATCCGCCCCGCCGCCGCGTGGTCGTAGCCGACTTCGATCACCAGCTCGGGCCGCAGGGCGACCCACTCGAGGTCGCGCCCGCCGGTCCAGCGGCTCGGCTCGGCGGTGCCGGCCTCGCCCGTCTCCAAGGGCTCGAGCAGCGTCCGCAAGCCGCGTTTGGTCGCGGCGCTGAAGCCGGAGATGTGGCCGACCGAGCGCAGCTCCTCGCCGTCGTATAGGCCGAGGATCAGGGAGCCGACCGTGCCCTCCTCCTTGCCGGGCCGCCAGCCCATCACCACGCAGTCGATCTCGCGCTCGCGCTTGACCTTCGCCATCCCCTTGCGTTGGCCGGGCAGGTAGAGCGCGTCGAGCTGCTTGGCCATCGTCCCCTCGGTGTGGGCCAGCCACTCCTCGGCCCGCGCCGGGTCGGGGCTGAGCTCGCTCGTCTCGATCGCGGACCCGTCTGCAAGCGCGTCGAGCCGCGCCCGCCGCTCGCCGAACGGCACGTCCAGCAGCGACTCGTCGCCCTCGGCGAGCAGGTCGAAGGCGACGTAGCCGGCCGGGATCTCGCGCGCGAGCAGCGCGATCCGCGACTCCGCCGGATGGATGCGGCTCTGCAGCGCGTCGAATTCGAGGTTGCCGTCGGCGTCGCGAATCACCAGCTCACCGTCGAGCACGTAGCGGCCGGATGGAAAGGCCAGCTCGGGGAAGTAGCGCGCCAGCGCTTTGCCGCCGCGTGACTGGATGTAGGCGTCGTCGCCGTCGACGAAGACGATCGCGCGGAAGCCGTCGAGCTTCTGCTCGTAGGCCCACTCCTCCCCCAGCGGCAGCTGCTTGCGGGTCAGCGCGAGCTGCGGCTTGAGCGGCGGTGCGAGCGGAAGGGTCACTCCGATTCGACATTGTGCCGTTCGCGCGCCAGGCGCGGGTCGGGCACCGGCACCGCCGCCAGCAGCTCCTCGGTGTAGGCGTCGCGGGGGCGCTCGCAGACCTCGTCCGCCGGCCCGATCTCGACGATCCGCCCCTCGTGCATGACGGCGATCCGGTCGGAGACGTGGCGGACGACGCCGATGTCGTGGGCGACGAAGAGGTAGGTGAGGCCGAAGTCCTCCTGCAGCTCGGCGAGCAGGTCGAGGATCTGGGCGCGGATCGAGACGTCGAGGGCGGAGACGGGCTCGTCGGCGACGATCAGCTTCGGGCGCAGGGCGAGCGCCCGCGCGATCCCGACCCGCTGCCGCTGTCCGCCGGAGAGCTCGTGGGGGAAGCGGTCGTAGTGCTCGGGCCCGAGGCCGACCCGTCCGAGCAGCTCCAGCGCCCGTCCGCGCAGCTCGCCGCCCCGCGCCTCGCCCTGCAGGCGCAGCGGCTCGGCGACGATCTGTCCGGCTCGCCGGCGCGGGTTGAGCGAGGCGTAGGGGTCTTGGAAGACCATCTGCATCTCGCGGCGCAGCGGTCGCATCCGCCGCCGCGAGAGGCCGGCTATCTCCCTTCCCTCGAAGCGCACCGAGCCCGAGGTCGGCTCGATCAGCCCGAGCAGCGCCCGGCAGAGGGTCGACTTGCCCGAGCCGGACTCGCCGACCAGGCCCAGCGTCTCGCCGTGTCGCAGGTCGAAGCCGACGCCGTCGACGGCCCTCACGGAGTGGGAGTCGCGACGCAGCAGCCCGCCGCGCACCGGGTAGTGCTTGACCAGGTCGCGGACCTCGAGCAGGTTCTCGCTCTCACGCGCCGCTCGCAGCGGCGGCGCCTGATCGAGCCGCACGATGGCATCGAGCAGGCCGCGCGTATAGGGGTCGGTAGGCGAGTAGAAGACGTCGTCGAGCGAACCGCGCTCGACGATCCTGCCCTCGTGCATGACTAGGACCCGGTCGGCGACCTCGGCGACGACGCCGAAGTCGTGGGTGATCAGGATCGTCGCCAGGCCCCGCTCGCGATTGAGCCGGCCGAGCAGGCGCAGGATCTGGGCCTGGACCGTGACGTCGAGCGCCGTGGTCGGCTCGTCGGCGATCAGCACCTCCGGCTCGAGCGTCAGCGCCATCGCGATCATCGCCCGCTGGCGCTGGCCGCCCGAGAGCTCGTGCGGATAGGAGTCGACTCGCCGCCCGGCGTCGGGAATCCCGACCGAGTCGAGCAGCTCGATCGCCCGCTGGCGCGCCTCCTGCTTGGAGACCTCGCCCCGGTGGGCGCGGATCGCCTCGACGATCTGGGCGCCGACCCGGTAGACCGGGTTGAACGAGGTCATCGGGTCCTGGAAGATCATCGCCACGCGGTCGCCGCGCACGCCGCGCAGCGTCGCCTCGCCCGCCCCAAGCAGCTCGGTCTCGCCGAGTCGTACCGAGCCCTCGATGCGGGCGTTCGACGAGCCGGTCAGGCCGAGGATCGTCTGCGCGGTGACGCTCTTGCCCGAGCCCGACTCGCCGACGATCGCCAGCACCTCGCCGGGCGCGAGCTCGAAGGAGACCCCGTCGACCGCCCGCACCGTCCCGCCCTCGGTCGCGAAGCCGACCCGCAGGTCGCGCACCGAGAGCAGCGCCTGTGCACCCCCGCTCACACCCCACCGCCCTTCCGGTGCGCTTTATCCACGTATATCGGGGCAAAGGCGCACCGGAACGTCATCGTGCCGACTCCCCGAGCTTCACGCGCGGGTCGAGGTAGGCGTAGGCGATGTCGACGAGCGCGTTGAAGAGGACGACGAAGAAGGCGCCGAAGAGCGTGATCGCCATGATCGGCGGCAGGTCGGTGTTGATCAGCGAGATGTAGGCGTATTCGCCGATCCCGTTGAGGCTGAAGATCGCTTCGACGACGATCGCGCCGCCGAGCAGAGCACCGAAGTCGAGCCCGAAGAGAGTGACGATCGGGACCAGCGAGTTGCGCATCACGTGGCGGCTCATCACCCGCCGCTCGCTCAGCCCCTTGGCCCGCGCCGTGCGCACGTAGTCCTCGTTCATCGCGTCGAGCATGTTCGAGCGCAGCACGCGGCTGTAGATGCCGACGTAGACGATCGCCAGCGTCACCCAGGGCAGGACCAGGTGTTCGCCCCATTCGAGCGGGCTTTCGGCAAGCTCGACGTAGCCGCCCGAGGGCAGGATCCCGGTCTTGTAGGTGAGGTAGACGAGGAGGACCTCGCCGATCAGGAAGACCGGCATCGAGATTCCCGCCACCGCGACGATCGTCAGCACCCGGTCGAGCAGGCCCCCGGCCCTGGTCGCCGAGAGATAGCCGAAGAGGATCCCGAAGAACATCCAGAGCACCGCGGCTCCGATGCAGAGCGAGAAGGTCGGCCCGACGCCTTCGAGGATCCGTTCGTCGACGTCTTCGCGCCCTTCGTAGGAGATCACCTCGCCGCTGAAGATCTTCTCCATCATCGTCAGGTACTGCTGGGGCAGCGACTCGTCGAAGCCCCATTCCTCGGTGATGTTGGCGACGAGCCGCGGCGTCGCGTTCTTGCCGGCCATCCGCTGCGCCGGGTCGGAGCTGGGGATCACGTTGAAGATCAGGAAGGTGAGGACGGAGACGGCGAAGAGCACCGCCACCATCCCGGCCAGGCGGCGGACGACGAAGCGGCCCATCAGACCGCGGTCCCCTCGGGCTCAGGCATGCCCGCGTGGACCTCGAGGCGCAGCTTCGAGTGGGGGTCGAGCGCGTCCCGCAGCCCGTCGCCGAAGACGTTCACCGAGAGCACGGTGAGCAGGATCATCGCGCCGGGGATCAGGCTCAGCTGGGGGGCGCTGGTGATCAGCTGGAAGCCGCTGCCGACCATCGTCCCCCACGAGGTTTCGGGAGCCTGCACTCCGACGCCGAGGAAGGAGAGCATCGCCTCGAGCAGCATGCTGTTGGCGACGCCGAGGGTGAAGAAGACGATGATCGTCGACCAGAGGTTGGGCAGCAGCTCGCCGAACATCACCCGCAGCGGGCCGGCGCCCTGCGCCTCGGCCGCCTCGACGAACTCCTTCTCGCGCAGTGAGAGGACCTCGCCGCGGATCGGCCGCGCCATGTAGGGGACGTAGACGGTGCCGATGATCAGGATCGGGATCCAGAGCGAGCTGCCCGAGAGGTGCAGGGGGCCGATGCTCAGGCCGCCGACGGCGAGCGCGAGGCCGAGCGCGATCGCCAGCAGGGTGACCGGGAAGGCCCAGACCACGTCCAGCGCCCGGGAGATCACGGCGTCGGTCCAGCCCCGGAAGTAGCCGGCGAGCAGGCCGAGCACGGTCGCCAGCAGGGTGGTGAGCAGCGCCGCGGCGAAGCCGATCAGCAACGAGGTGCGGCCGCCGTACATCAGCCGCACCATCTCGTCGCGGCCGAGCCGGCCGTCGGCGCCGAGGAAGAACCGCCCGCCGGCTTCGAGCCACTGCGGGCCGAGCGGCTTGCCTTCGGGGCTGACGACTTCGCGGCTTTCGCCGTCGACCTCGACCTTGCCCAGCGTGTGCGTGTCGTTGGGCCCGGTGTGGGCGACCTCGTCGGCCCAGAGCGGCGCCGCCAGGCAGAAGAGGACGATCGCGATGAAGACGCCGCCGAAGGCGAGCGCCGTGCGGTTGCGGCGCAGGCGCCGCCAGGCGAGGCGCCAGGGGCCGCGGCTACTTGAGCTGGAAGCTGGCGAGGCTCTGCCCGAAGGTCGGGTTGAAGACGACCTTGTCGAGGTCGATTTCGTCGTCGACGAAGGTCGTCGTCGTGCTCGTCCCATAGGGCGCCCAGACCGCTTCTTCCATGTAGGCCCGGTTGAGTTCCGCGTATTCGGCTTCCTGCTTGGACCCGAGCGGTTCGGTCGCGAGCTTGGCGATCTTCTCGTTCAGCGCCGGGATGTCGACGCGGGCGAAGTTGTAGCTGTTCGTCGGCACGATCGATTCTCCCGCCAGCAGCGGCTGGAGGAAGTCGTTCGGGTGAGGGTAGTCCTCGTACCAGTTGGCCCAGCCGGCGTCGAGGTCCGGCGTCGATTCGTTGCCGATGATCCCGAAGTAGTTGTCAGCGTTGATCGTCTTCAGCTTCGCGTCGAAGCCGAGCTTGCTGAGCACGTCCTGGAAGTAGGCGCCGGCTTCGTCGTTGGGGCTTTCGTTGTTGGTCCAGACCGTGATCTCGCGGTCCGAGGGGTTGGCTTCCGCGAACAGCTGTTTGGCCTTGGCCATGCTGTGCGGATAGAGGTCGAATCCTTCGTGCCCGGGCACACCTTCGGGCAGGATCTCGTGCGTCGCCGCCAGCGAGCCGGCGTAGATCCGTTCCAGCGCCGCCGGGTCGACCGCGTAGTTGACCGCCTGGCGCACCTTGACGTCGTCGAACGGCGGTTTCCGCGTGTTCATCCAGAAGTAGTAGACGTTGATCGGGTGCTCGACCCGGAACTGCGTTCCCTCGTATTTGCCCTTGACTTCGGCGTAGAGATCGGCCGGCGGCGGGGGCTGCATCCACATCGTCCGGTTCTGTTCGATTTCGTTGACCTGGGTCGAGTCGTTGCGGACGACCGAGATCTCGATCTTGTCGAAGTTGCCGTCGCCGACGGCGTCGATCAGGGGGCCGTTGTCCGAGGCCCAGTAGGGGTTGCGCTTGTAGGACCAGCCGCGACCGGGTTCGACCTTGGCGATCATGTAGGGCCCGGTCGCCGGGGGCGGGTCGTTGGTGAGGTTCTTGGCCGGCGTGTCGGAGGGCAGCAGCGCCGCCGAAAGCAGGCCGAGCTCGTTGGTGAAGGTGCCCCGAGGGCCGGTCAGGTCGATCGTGATCTTGCCGGTCTTGTCGTCGGCCTTGATCCCGCCGATGCCGCCCTTTTTCGTTTCGGCGAACTTCTTGGCGCCGACGATGGTTTCGTAGAAGGGAGAGAGAGGCCCGCTGACCAGGAAGAGGCGTTCGATCGAGCTCTTGAAGTCCGAGGCCTTGACCGGCGTGCCATCGGAGTACTTGAGCCCCTTGCGCAGGGTCAACTCGTAGGTCTTGCCGCCGTTGCTGATCTTGGGCATGGCCTCGGCGAGGCCCGGGACCACCTGGCTGCCTTCCTCACCGTTGGCGCGCTTGTAGGTGAGCAACGGCAGGTAGGTGTCGTACATCGCCGTCCAGCCTTCCTGGCTGTAGGAGAGGGCCGGGTCGAGGTAGTCCGGGAAGGAGGCGTAGCTGCCGGTCAGCGTCCCACCCTCCTTGCCGGAGCCGCCGCAGGCGCTGAACCCGAGAGTAGCCGTCGCGGTGAAGACAAGCATGCACAGAGCCAGCACGGGCTTTCTCAAGGTCTTACCTCCGAGTTGGGCCGCGTGGGCGGACGGCCTCCCACTGGAATGAGCTCCACCATAACCTCCGCCCCGGCGTCTCCTTCGTCCGTTTTGGAATTTTCCCTTCCCGAGGGCCAGCTGGCGCCGAGGACGGGAGTCGCGAGGGCGACGATGAGGAGCACGCCGAGGCCGGCGACGAGGAAGGTCACGCGCGGGTCGAAGACGCTCGTCATCAGGCCGCCGAGCAGGAAACCGAGCCCCGGCATCGCCGCGTTGGAGGATTCGAGGATGCTCATCACGCGCGTCTGCATCGAGGACGCGGTCAGCTCCTGCACGGCGCTGATCGCGGTCACCCACTGGACGCCGTTGCCGGCGCCGCCGATCACCGAGGCGGCGCAGGCGAGGGCGAGCGTCGGAGCCGCGGCGAGCAGCAGGTAGCCGAGGCCGATCGCGAACGTGCTCCAGAAGAGCAGGCGGGGGATCGAGCCGCTGTTCAGCCTCGCGAAGAGGAGGCCGCCGAGGACCATGCCGAGGCCCCAGCAGCCCAGCATGAGGCCGTACCCCGCGTCGCCGGCGCCGAGCGTCTCCTTGACGTAGATGACCTCGATCGGCAGCACCGCGGAGAAGAAGACGAAGGCGCCGCTCTGGGCGAGCAGCAGCTGGCGCAGCGTCTTCGTCTCGCGCACGTAGGCGATCCCGGCGCGCAGGCGTTCGCGCGTGCCGCCGGGTTCGGGCTCGACCCGCGGCAGCGAGCCGGCGGTGAGCAGGACCCCCGCGATCACGAAGAAGGAGGCGGCGTCGAGCAGCAGCGCGCTCTGCACGCCGACGCCGGCGACGACGAGGCCGGCGAACGCCGGGCCGGCGGCGACGCCGGCGGTGAAGGCGACGTTGAGGATCGCGTTGCCGGTGCGCAGTTCGTCGTGGGGCTCGAGGATCGCGGCGACGACGGAGCGGGTGATCGAGCGGCTGGCGATGCCGAGGGCCGCGTCGATCGCGGCGAAGACGATGACGAAGCCGATCGCGGCGTTATCGGCGATCAGCGCCAGGACGCCGAACGCCGCCACCTCGCCGCAGTAGATGACCGGCAGCGCGAAGCGCGGCGGCGACTGCTCGGCCCGGGTCGCGAGCGCCGGCGCCACGAGGGCGGGTACGAAGCCCATCCCGATGAAGAGCGCCGTCGTCGCGATCGGGCTGCCGGTGCGGTCCCAGACCAGCACCGAGAGCGCCACCAGGCCCATCCAGTCGCCCAGCTCGTTGACCGCGTAGGTCAGGGCCAGGCGACGGAACGCCGGCCGCCGAAGCGTCGTTTTCCAATCGGCCCTACGCACGACTTTCCGCTCGGCTACTCGATTTCGGGGGCTCAGCGCCCCGAGGATTTGGGCAAGATTTCCTGCAGTTGCACAAGTTTCGGCGAAGTTGTGCTAAAACCTGTGCACAGCGATTCTGCATGGGCGAGGGCAAGGGTTTCTCGCCTTGGGCTTTCAACGAAGGAAAGGAATATGACGATGGGTGTCCGCAACCACTAAGTCTTCAGATTCTTCAGACAAAGAATAACTTTGTCAGTGTCAGCTTTTTGAAAGAGGCGCCCCTGTGGCGCTTTTTTCATGCTTCCCGATCAACTTCTCGCTGCTGAGTGCCGAAAAAACAAGAGCGGACGAGTTCGTGCAATGAGTCCGTCATTCTTGTCATTCGTGCTTCTTGTGGCTAGCTTTGCCGGGTCGGAAGGCAGGAATCTCCGGAAACTCCGGACTAGAGCTCGATGGCTGAAACCCAACGTCCAACCCGCTTTGCCGTCGTTCTCACCTGGCTGGGCCTGCTCACCGCCTTCGCGGCGGCCGCCGTCGCCGCGCCGGAGGGGAACTGGGACCTGGCCCTGCTCGGCGTCCTGCTCGCCTTCTCGGTCTTCAGCGATCTCACCGCGGCGACCGATTCGAGCTTCGCCATCTCCGGCAGCTTTCTCGCCCTGGTCCTGGCGATGGTCTTCCTCGGCGGCACTCCCGCGGCGCTGATCGGGATCTTCACGATCCTGGCGGGCTGGCTGCGCTGGCGCTCCTCGCCCTACACGCTGCTGATCAACGTCCTCGACTACACCGTCTATCCGCTCGTCGGCGGCGTCGCCTTCCACGCGCTGGTCACCCAGACCGGCCTGCAAACCTCCGAACTCTCCTTCTACCTCGCCGTCTTCGGCCTCTTCCTCTTCGCGCTCGGGATCAACTTCGCGATCACCTTCGGCTTCATGCGCTACCTGGAGCGGACGCCGTTCTGGCGCAAGTTGGGCAGCGTCCTCTTCACGATTTTGCCGTCGGAGCTGATGGCAGCGCTGATGACGATCGGCGTCGCCTTCCTCTACCTCAAGGTCGGCCTCGCCAGCGTCGCCCTCTTCGGGGTCGTCCTGATCACCTTTCAGTACCTGCTCGGTGCCCTGCTCGTCTCCCAGCAGCGCGCCCTGGAGCTGGAGAAGCGCAGCAAACAGTTGGCCAGCTTCCAGGTCGGGATGTTGAGCGCGATGCTGCGCACGCTCGACCTGCGGGATCAGATGACCGCCCGCCACTCGGCGGCGGTGGCGCGCTACTCGCGGGCGATCGCGCAGCGGGCCGGCTTCTCGCGCCAGGAGGAGGAGCTCGTTCACATCGCGGCGCTGCTGCACGACATCGGCAAGTTCATCCTCCCCGACCGCATCCTCAAGGCCAACGTGCCGCTCACCGACGAGGACTGGATGCTGATCCGCCGCCACCCGCAGCAGGGCGCCCGCGTCGTCTCCTCGCTCGACGGCTACGGCCCGGTGGCCGAGGTCATCCTCGCCCACCACGAGCGGATCGACGGCAAGGGCTACCCGCGCGGGCTCGAAGGCGACGACATTCCCGAGCTGGCGCGGATCATCTCCGTCGCCGATACCTACGACGTGATGACGGCGCGCGACTCCTACCGCACGCCGATGCCCAGCCACGAGGCGATCCGCGAGCTGCGCCGGGTCGCCGGCAAACAGCTCGACGCGCGTTTCGTCGAGGTCTTCATCGAGCTGCTCGAGGGCGAGGACGTCTCCTTCCAGCACGCCGAAGCCGCCGACTTCGAGAAGGAGCTCGCCCTGGAAGCGCGGATCGAAGAGACCGCCAGCCCCTTCGGCAACGGCGCCCGCTTCCAGCCGACCTCCACCGTCACCGTCGGCAGCTGAGCGGGTAGCGTTCCGCGCACGATGCGGGCGGTTACGTTTCAGGCGCCGGGGGAGGTGCGGGTCGAGGAGGTGGCCGACCCGGAGCTCCTCGCGGCCGACGACGCGCTGGTGCGGGTCGAGGCGAGCGGGATCTGCGGCTCGGACCTGCACATCTTCCACGGCCGGGTGCCGGTCGAGAAGGGGTTCACGATCGGGCACGAGTTCGTCGGCACGGTGCTGGCGGCGGGGCCCGACGTCGAGCGGGTCGCGGTCGGCGACCGCGTGCTCGGCTGCTTCCACGTCGCCTGCGCGACCTGCACGCCCTGCCTGCGGGGCGACTACCACCGCTGCGACCGCCAGCGCACCTTCGGCCACGGCTCGCACCTCGGCGACCTGCAGGGCGCCCAGGCCGAGCAACTGCTCGTGCCGCGCGCCAACCTCGCCCTGCGGCGGGTGCCGGAGGGGATGAGCGACGAGGTCGCGCTCTTCGCCGGCGACGTGATGGGGACCGGCTTCCACGCCGTCGAGCACGCCGGCATGCGGACCGGCGACAGCGTCGCCGTGCTCGGCCTCGGCCCGGTCGGGCTCTGCGCCGTGCAGGCGGCGCTGGCCGGCGGCGCGACGAAGGTCTTCGCGATCGACTCGGTCGAGCAGCGGCTGGCGATGGCCGCCGAGTTCGGCGCCACGCCGATCCATCTCACCGAGGAGGAACCGAAGAAGGCCGTGCGCGCCGCGACCGGGAAGCGCGGGGTGGACGTCGTCGTCGACGCCGTCGGCGACCCGGGGCCGCTGGCGATGGCGGTCAGCCTCTGCCGCGACGCCGGCACCGTCTCGGGGATCGGCGCCTACGCCGGCAAGGGCGAGGTGCCGCTCGGTCTCGCCTGGCTCAAGGGCCTCACCCTGCGCCTCGGGCTCGCCAACGTGATCGCCCACGTCGACCGCGTCCTCGTCCTGCTGCAGGCCGGCAAGCTCGACCCGGCGCCGCTCGTCACCCACCGCATGAAGCTCGACGAAGCCGCCGAGGCCTACGCGATCTACGATCGCCGCGAAGCGCTGAAGATCGTCCTCACCCCGTAGGGCTCTCAGCGGTCGTAGAGGTCGTCCTTCGCCGCGAGCAGCTCCAGGTCCGCCGCGGCGTGCATGGCGGCGGGGTCGTCGAGACTTTCCGCGAGTCCGAAGCAGGCGCCGATCGAGCCGTCGCCGACCTCGACCTCGGCGATCGCGTGGCAGAGGCGCGTGGCCGCGAGCGCCGCGTCCTCGCGCGGCGTCTTCGGCATCAGGATCGCGAACTCGTCGCCGCCGATGCGGAACTTGTCGTCGGTGACCCGCGCTCCGTCGATCACGGCCGCGACCCGGCGCAGGACCTCGTCGCCGGCCGGGTGGCCGAGCCTGTCGTTGACCTCCTTGAAGCCGTCGAGGTCGAGCAGGCAGAGCGTCAGCGGCCAGCCGTAGCGGGACGCCCTGGAGACCTCGACCGCGAGGCGCTCGTCGTAGGCGCGCCGGTTGGGCAGGCCGGTCAGCGCGTCGTGCCGGCCGCCGTGGGCCTCGGCCGCCAGCAGGGTCGCGTGCGACATGTGGGCGGCGATCAGCCCGCTCAGCAGCTCGAGGGTTTCGACGTCGCCGGCGGCGAAGGCCCGTGGCCCGGACGAGTAGACCTTGAGCACGCCGACCGTGCGTGCCCGGTGGACGAGGGGGACGCAGAGCATCGAGCCCGCCCCGACCCGCCGGCAGGCCTCGGCGTTGACCCGCGGGTCCTTTCGCGTGTCGTCGCTGTACAGGACCCGCCCTTCGTTCACGCAGAGCCCGGAGAGGCTGCCTGCCATCGCCACCCGGACGCCGAGGAACGGCGTCGCCTCGCCGGTGACGACCCGGTAGACCATCTCCTCGCCATCGGCGAGCTCGACCACGCCGGCCGTCGCGCCGGTCAGCTCCTGGGCGCGGGCGGCGATCAGCCGCATGATCGCGTCCATGTCGAGATCGCTGGCGGCGATCTCCGTCTGCGTCTGGATGATCGCTCGCAGGTGCTCACTGCTGGGCTCCGTCATCGAAGTCCTTATCGACTGAGCGAGGTCCCGGTTTAGCAAACAACCACCGGGTGCAACGTTTTCTTGTCCGTATAGGACAAGAAAACGTTGCACCCGGTGGAGGGGCATGGCAGCATGGACCGTCGATGGCGCTGCTGAGCGATGCCGAGATCGAGGAGCGACTGGCCGGCCTCGAGGGCTGGGAGCGGGACGGCGAGGCGATCCGCAAGGAGTTCTCCTGCGGGGACTTCGTCGGCTCGGTGCGTTTTGTCGAGAGCCTGGTCGAGCCGGCCGAGGCGATGGGCCACCACCCCGACCTGACGATCTCCTGGGCGACGGTCGAGGTGACGATCTCGACGCACTCCGAGGGCGGGCTGACGGCGGCCGACTTCGAGCTGGCCGAGAGGGTCGACGCCCTATCGCCGACGAGCTGAGAATCGACGGCCGGCTCTCGATCCCGCTGAGCGAGGTCGAGCTGCGCGCGAGCCGCTCCTCGGGGCCCGGCGGCCAGCACGCCAACGTGACCGCCTCGCGGGTCGAAGCGGTCTTCGACGTCGAGGCCTCCCAGGCGCTGGACGAGCGCTCGCGCGAGCGCCTGTTGGCCCGCGGCGGCTCACTCATAACGGCGGTCTCCCAGGACGCCCGCGGCCAGGCCCGCAACCGCGAGCTGGCCCTGCGCCGCCTGGCGGAGAAGATCGCCGCCGGCCTGGCCGAGCCGGCGCGGCGCCGCCCGACCCGCCCGACCCGCGCCTCGCGCGAGAAGCGCCTCGAAGAGAAGCGCCGCGCCGGCGAACGCAAGCGCACCAGGCGCCCACCGGCGGGGGAGTACTGAGTGGCGAAGCGGAGCAAGAAGCGCCGCCCGCGCGAGAAGGCGCCGACCGTCGCCTACGAGGACGCCGAGGGCAACGTCCTCGTCCTCCGCGAAACCCTGAGCCAGGGCACGATCGCCAAGCTGCGCGAGGGCCCGGCGACCGCGGCGAGCACCCAGGACGACGCCTGGCGCCGCCGCTCCGAGCTGCTCTTCGAGCGCCTCGCGGTCAGCTGGGAGATCGCCGGCCTGCCGCTCGATGACCAAAAGATGCTGCTCGGCCGCTACCGCCTCGCCGACGAGGCGACCCAGCGCTGGGTGCGGGAGACGATCGCCAAGCACTGCGAACGTCACATTCCGGAGCTGGCCCCGGCGTAGAATCGGGATATGGCATCTGAGGCCAAACGCCGCCCACTTCTCGCCCCCGGCAACGAGGAGGAGTGGGCGCGACTCAACGCGGAGAAGCAGGAATACCATCACCGAGCGGCGCGGGCACTGACTCCGTCCGAGCGCATTGCCGAGGGTCAGAGGCTTTCTCAGCAGGCTGTCTCGCTGCTTGCCTCGTCAATACGGGGGGGGCATGTCCCAGGACGAGCCTACTGGTCCTGATCTCGACGGGGTCGTGGCCGATGCCAACGCGGTTGGCCTCTCTTACGTGGTGATCGGCGGCTTCAGCGTCATCGCAAACGGATTTGTGCGGGCAACGAAAGATTCCGATCTGCTTGTCCCCGACGGTGCCGAGACCGACGAGGCAATCCTGCGCCTTCTCGACCGGATCGAGGCAGCCCGGCTTTACGACGGGAAGGCGCTGGGCAGGGAGGACGTCCTCGATGCCCATCACATTCGGGTCCGCAGCAAGCACGGCATCCTCGACATCATGCGAGGCGGCTTGCCGCCCCTCGACTATGAGACGGTCGCCGCCAACGCCGTCGACGCCGAGGTCGGCGGTCAGCCGGCGCGAGTGGCCGGCCTGCGCAGCATTGTCGGCTTCAAGCGCCTTGCGGGCCGTCCACTGGACAAGCGCGACCTCGAAGAGCTGGAGGCCCTGCACGGCGAGCTGCCGATCGACGAGATCCCCGGCCTCGACACCTAACGAAAGGACGCACCATGTTCGCGAACACGAAAGCGACCAACGGCTTCGCCGTCGACGACGTCGAGGCGGCGAAGCGCTTCTACGGCGAGACGCTGGGGCTGGGGGTGACGGAGCTAAGCGAGGAGCACGGCTTGATCTCGATCCAGCTCGCCGGCGGCCGCGACACCCTCGTCTACCGCAAGCCCGACTTCGTCCCCGCCACCTACACGATCCTCAACTTCGAGGTCGACGACGTCGACGCCGCCGTCGACGAGCTGACCGGGAAGGACGTGGAGATGGAGCGCTACGAGGGCTTCGACCAGGACGAGAAGGGCATCGCCCGCGGCCCTGGCCCCTCCATCGCCTGGTTCAAGGACCCGGCCGGCAACATCCTCTCGGTGCTGCAGCAGCCTTCGTAGTCCGTCAGCCGGGCGGCCACGTTCGGCTTGATGTATGCATATTACCACAGAGGTAATTATTTCCTGAGAAGTAAGAATATCGGCACAACCCACTGAAAGCTGGTAGTGTGCGCATATGCATACAAAACGAACCGGTGTCGCGACCTGGACGGTCCACAACCCAGCTGACCTTGGCCGGGCCATCGCGGGGGTTCGTTCGGCGCGGGATCTGACGCAGACGGCGCTCGCCGAACAGATCGACATTGACCGGGGCTACCTGGCCCGCCTCGAGGCCGGTGCCTCTCAGCTCGTGCTCGAGCGAGCGCTGCGCGCCCTGCGCAGGATGGGCGCGACGGTAACCGTAACTCTCGAGCGCCGAGACGACGATGGCGAGGGCTGAGCCCCTCGGCGTCTGGCTCGACGGGCTCCGGATCGCGAACCTGAGGGAGGGACCGGGCGGCTCGATCAGAGCCCACTACACAGACAAGGCGCTCGACCGCTGGCCTCGCAACAGCCCGGTTATCTCCTGCAGCCTGCCGCTCGGCGAGCGCTCGCTGCCGGCCCTCGCCTACTGCCGGGGGCTGCTGCCCGAGGGAGACGCGCTGCGCACGCTGGCCGCGCGGGCCGACCTGGCGGCAAGCGACACGTTCGGGTTGCTGGAGCGCTACGGCCGCGACGTCGCCGGAGCACTGGTGATCGCGGAGAGTGAGGTCAGCGAGCGCACCCCCGACGTCGAGGAGTACGACGACGCGAGCCTGGAGCAGGCGCTCGACGATCTCGCCGACCACCCCCTTGGTGCCCACGACGACAGCGAGCTCTCATTGGCTGGCCTGCAGGACAAGCTGCTCCTCGTCGACCTGGGAAGGCGGGGGTGGGGTCGTCCCCTTCACGGCCGTCCCTCGACTCACATTCTCAAGGTCGACGACCCGCGCCGCCCCGGTCTGATCGAGGCGGAGGCGGAATGTCTGCGACTGGCTCACGCGATCGGCCTGACGAGCATCGAGCCTCGGCTCGAGTCCATCGGCGAGCATCGCTGCATGATCGTCCCGCGCTTCGATCGGCAGGAGACCGCCAGCGCGATCGTGCGCGTCCACCAGGAGGACCTCTGCCAGGCGACGGGCACCGACCCCGCGCGGCGCGACGGCCGCGGCAAGTACGAGCGGAGCGGGGGCCCCGGGCTGAAAGCCGCGGCCGCCCTCCTCGACAGCTACGCCGACGACGTCGAGGGCCAGCTCGATCGCCTCGTGGAGATCGTCACCTTCACGGTGTTGATCGGCAACGCCGACGCCCACGGCAAGAACCTCGCCTTCCTCCATCCCGACCCAGAGCGGATCGAGCTGGCACCGCTCTACGACACCGTGCCAACCGTGCTCTGGCCCAAGCTCCGCGGCGAGGCGGCGATGTCGATCGGGGCCCAGGTCGCGCTGCCAGACGTGACTCTCGCCGACGTCGTCCGCGAGGCGCGAATCTGGCGCCATCCCGTCGACCAAGCGGAGGCGGCCGCCCGCCGCACGATCGCCGCCGCGACCGCTGCGCTCGAGGACGGCACGCTGCCGTCCGAATCGCCGGTGGCGAAGCTCGTCCCCGAGCGTGCGCGCGGCCTCCTGCATGGCACCGGAGGCTGAGCCCCCGACACCGGGCCTATCCTCCACGTATCTCCACCCAACTCGACACCGCTCTCGCCGCCGCGAGCCTCTCCGGCGCCGAGCGCCGCACGGTGCGGCGCCTCGTCGGCATGCTCGACGAGGCGCTGGGGGAGGATCTGCGGGCGGTCTGGCTCTACGGCTCCAGAGCTCGCGGCGAGGAGCCCCATCCCGAGTCCGACGTCGACCTCCTGGTGATCGCCGTGGGCGACGGCGAGACGCGACAGCGCCTCGCCCTGGACCTGAGCGAGGCCGCCGCGCTCGCCGAGGGCGAGAACCCCTTTGCCTACTCGGTCCACGTCTACGACCCCGAGTGGCTGCGCCGCCGGCGCGAGATCGACTCCTTCTTCATCGGCGAGGTCGATCGCGACAAGCTCGTCCTCGCCGGGAGCGCCCTCGAGTGAGCCCGCGCTCTGAGGAGTTCATGGAGCAGGCGCCGCGGTCGAAGAGCTGCTCGCGCCGGACGACAAGAAGTAGAACCCGCCCGCCTTTGCGAGCCATAGCTGTTTTGACGACTAAACGTTTAATCGTCTAAACTCGCAGGCATGCTGATCGCAACGCCGAAGCTCACGCGCGAGCTGCGCCATGGGTTGGCTGAGCTCGACCGTCTCCGGGCCGAACTCGGCTCGGAGACCGGCCGGTCGACTCCCTGGCTCGGCGCCCTACGGCGTCAGGTCCGCGCCTCTGCCGTCGAGGGTTCGACCTCGATCGAGGGGTTCAGCGTCGGCGCGGGGGAGGCGGTCGCCCTGGTCGGCGGTGAGCGGCCGGTCGATCCCGACGATGAGAACCGGATGGCGATCAGCTGCTACGCGCGGGCGATGGATCACGTCGGCGCGATGGCCGCGGACCCCTCGTTTCGCTGGCTCGACCGCGTGATCCTCGACCTGCACTTCGACACCTGCTCGTTCCAGCGAGGCGATGGCCCGGGCCGCTGGCGCACCGGGCCGGTGGGCGTGACCGGAGGCGACGGGCGCCTCGTCTACCGCGGTCCCGACGCCGAGGAGGTCCCGGCCTTGATGGGCGAGGTCGTCGAGTGGCTCGAGTCCGGCGATCTCGACGCCCACGTCGTCGTCCGCGCCGCGATGACCCACCTGCACGTCGTCTCGGTCCACCCGTTCGCCGACGGCAACGGGCGCGTCTCGCGCATCGTCCAGTCGCTCGTTCTCGCCCGCGAGGGCCTGGTCTCTCCCGAGTTCGGCTCGATCGAGGAGTACTTGGGCCGTCACACCGAGGCTTACTACACGGCCCTCAACGAGGCTCATGGCCCAGCCTACGATCCGGGTCTGGACGCCTCCGGCTGGATCGCCTTCTGCATCGAGGCCCACCTCGCCCAGGCCCGCCAGCGCCTCAACCAGATCGAGGACGCCGCCGCCCGCTGGGCCCGTCTCGAAGACCTGGTCGCGGCCCGCAACTGGCCCGACCGCCTGGTCGTCGCCCTCGAGCAGAGCCTCTTCGGCGGCGCCGACCGCAGCAGCTATGCCCGCGAGGCCGACGTCTCCGCACCCACCGCGAGCTCCGACTTCCGCCGCCTCCTCGACGCCGGCCTCGTCGACCAACGCGGGCGCGGTCCCAGTACGAGCTACGCGGCAGCTGAGCAACTGAGACGCGCCCTATCCTCAGGCTGATGGTGGCTCAGCTAACCGAAGCCCTCGCCAAGGCCGCGCTCAACGAGACCGAGCGGCGCGCCGTGGCGCGCATCGTCGCGCGGCTGGAAGAAGACCTCGGCGACGACCTGCTCGCGGTCTGGCTCTACGGCTCGCGTGCCCGCGGCGAGGCCGACCCGAACGAGACCCACTACGACCGCCGCTCCGACATCGACATGATGGCGATCGTCGGTCCTGGCCGCGACGCCGGCGCCTTTTCCTGGGAGTTCACACCGAAGTTGATCGCCGCGGCGGAAGCTGAGGGCGACTCGCCTCCCTACTACTCGATGCACTTCCACCAGCTTGAGTGGCTGATCGACCGCCGCCGCATCCGCAGCTTCTTCTTCGCCGAGGTCGACCGCGACAAGCTTGTCCTCGCCGGCGGCGATCTGGAGGGGGACGAGTACAGGTGAGCCCGCGCTCGCAAGAGTTCATGGATCAGGCGCGCGACCGCGCCGCGGCGGCGGCCGAGCTTTTCAAAGCGGGCCATCTCGAGGTCGCCGTCAGCGCGGCCTATTACGCGATGCTCTACGCCGCCCGCGCTGCCCTTTCCGAGGACGACGAGAGCGCCCGCACGCATCGCGGCACATGGAACGCCTTCCGGTTGCGCTATGTGATCACGGACGCTTTTGAGGCTGCGCTGTTCACGATGGCGCAGCACGCGCAGGCCGCACGCGAGGGGGGCGACTACGAAGCAGTCACGCCGAGCGGCGAGGAAGCCGAGCGCTACGTCGAGGGCGCCGCTGAGTTCATCGCCGCCACCGAACGCATGCTTGGGCCGTAGATCTTGGTAGAATTCCTCCCATGCGAACTACCATTGATCGTGCCGGACGAGTGGTCATTCCCAAGCCGATGCGCACTGCGCTTCGTTTGCACGGTGGGGAGGAGGTTGAGCTCTCCCTCGCGGGCGAGCGGATTGAGATGACGCCGGCGCCGCGCCAGGTGAAGCTTCGCCGCGGCGCCCACGGCGTGCTCACCTCCGACCTGCAGATGCCGCCCCACGGCCCCGAGGAGGTTCGGGAGGCGTTGGAGCGGGCTCGGCGGTGATTGCCCCCGACAGCTCGGTTCTGATCGCCGGTTTCGTCCCCAGCCACCGCTTCCACGAGGTCGCGCTGCCTGCCCTGGCTGAGGTGGCGGCGCGGGGCGGCTTGGTCGCCCACACGATCGCGGAGACCTACTCGGTGCTCAGCGCTCCGGGCGGCATCTACCGGGCCGAGCCGCGCTCGGTCGTCGAATACCTCGACCAGTTCCTCGCGGGGGATTCGCCGATCGCGGCCTTGCCCGCCGCCCACCGGGAAGCCATCGATCTCCTCGCCGCAAACGGCCGGCCGGGCGGCGCGGTCTATGACGCCTTGATCGCGTTGGCCGCTCGGGACGCGGGGGTCACCCTGGTAAGCCTCGATAGCCGCGCCGCGTCGACCTATGAGCTATGCGGCGTCGACGTAAAGCTTCTCGCAGACCCCGAACGCTGAAGGGCCGTCGGGGCCTCAGCCCTTCTCGATCGTCACTTCTTCGATCAGGACCGGGATCTTCGGTTCTTCGCCGGTCTTGGGGCTGATCAGTTCTGAGATCCGTTTGACGACCGGGTAGTTCTTGCTCACTTCGCCGACCAGCGCGTATTCGGGTGGGTAGCCCGCTTCGAGGCTGGTGACGACGAAAAACTGGCTGCCGGACTGGCCCGAGGGTTCTTCGAATTCACGCGCCATCGCGACGACGCCCTTTGTGTACTTGGTGTCGGCGGGGGGCGGCTCCGTGATCGTGTAGCCGGCGTTGCCCGTGCCGTCGCCCGCCGGGTCGCCGCCCTGGACCAGCAGGCCCGGGACGATCTTGTTGAAGTCGAGCCCGTCGTAGAAGCCTTCGCGGGCGAGGTAGGCGAAGGAGTTGGTCGTCTTCGGCGCGGTCTTGGTGTCGAGCGCGATCTCGAACGTGCCGCAGCTGGTCTTGACCACCGCGGTCAGCTTTTCGCCCGGCTTCACCGTCTGCTTCGGCTCCGGCAGGGTGACGTCCTTCGGCTCCGGCGCGCTGACGTCCTCGCAGCCCGCTTCTTCGGCGACCTTGCTCGAGCCGTTGTCGCCGCTTCCGCAGCCGGTACCGAGCACGAGCGCGACGATCGCCATGAGCGATAGCGCGACGCGAAACGCCGTAGTCCGCTGGGGGGCCTCCTCCATCGAACGGGAGCCTAGTCGAACGGCCCGATTCCCGCGAGTCACGACGCCACAGCCCCCTGAGAAACGCCTTCATCTCGCTTGAAAAGCGCCATTTTGCAGCGGGAACGCATCTATCCTTGACAAAAGAAACACGTCTATCTACTCTCTACACGCATCGTCGGTAAACACGTCTGTCCGTTGGACGCGTGGGTTCCCGACAGGGACCAACAGGGAAACCGAGTCGCCGAGGGGCCGCCGGGAAGCGGGCCGGCAGGGGCTCGAATAACAAGGAGAGAGCTAAGTGAGACGTATTGCAATCCTGCTA